>Ga0181520_10000066_pt1 | contig 195080 bp, 169 predicted proteins | sample PEATcosm2014_Bin_29_FD_132451 | JGI IMG/M metagenome (GOLD analysis project Ga0181520, IMG submission 132451) | Peatland microbial communities from MTU Mesocosm Facility, Houghton, MI, USA - PEATcosm2014_Bin02_30_metaG | ecosystem: Environmental > Terrestrial > Soil > Wetlands > Peat | place...
ATTGATACACTCGGGTGCCCAGAACTTGTCTTACTGAAAACTCGCGGTATTTGCCAGTCCTCCGAGGAGAAGCAGCAGCAATGCTTTCTGCGCGTGCAGGCGATTTTCAGCCTGGTCGAAGGCGATCGACTGCGGGCCGTCTAGCACTGCATCGGTCACTTCGGCGTTGCGGCGCGCGGGCAGGCAGTGCATGAAGACTGCGCTTGGCTTGGCCTTTTGCATCAGTGCTTCGTTCACCTGGAAGGGCCGGAAGATTGGCTCTCGCTTGGTGGACTCGTGCTCGAAGCCCATGCTGACGCAGACGTCGGTGTAGACCGCATCGGCTCCTTCGACGGCGGCCTGCGGGTCCTGCAGTAGTCGGAGTTCGCAATTGTTGACCTGCGCAATGTCGCGTGCGAGGGTAACAATTTCGATGTCGGGCGAGTAGCCCCGGGGCGTGGCGACGGTCACGTTGACGCCCAGTTGCGCGCCGGTGAGCATCAGCGAGTGGCAGACGTTGTTGCCGTCGCCAACGTAAGTGAAGCTGAGTCCAGCCGCACCGCCGAAGTGCTCATCGAGCGTCATGAAATCGGCCAGCGCCTGGCAGGGATGCTCGAAGTCCGAGAGCGCATTGATCACAGGCACCTTGGAATTTGCGGCCATCTCGGTGATGGTGTCGTGCGCGTAAGTGCGCAGCACAATCACATCGACCCAGCGCTCGACGTTGCGCGCCACGTCTGCTATGGATTCGCGTTCGCCTAGCGGCGAGTTGGTCTGGTCGACGAAGATCGCGTTGCCGCCCATGGTGTTGATGCCGGCCTCGAAGCTGAGGCGGGTGCGCAGGCTGGCCTTCTCAAACATCAGCACCATCTGCTTCATGTCGAGGGCATGGCGATAGTCGCGAGGATTGCGCTTGATGTCGTGACCAAGCTTGAGAATCGCGCGCACTTCGGCGCTCGATAGATCGGAGATGGAACACATGTCCTCGCCATGCAGGCGCGCGGCGGCGGCAGCAATGTCGGGGTCTTTTCCGATAGAGACGACCGGTGCTTCAACGAGAGTTTTGCTACCCATGGGTCTGACCTCCTACCGACGATGGAACGGCGGCTTGAGACGCTGTGTACGCAGTGAAGACCTTATCGAGAGCGGCGATCGTCGTGTCGACGTGAACGCGCTCGAAGACATACGGCGGCAGGAAGCGCAGCGTCGTATCGCTCGTGCAGTTGATGACGATGTGGTGTTTGAGCATCTCGGTGACGGCGTGCTTGCCCAGTTCGGCCGAGTTGAGTTCGGCGGCAATCATCAGACCTTTGCCGCGAATGTCGACGATGCACGAGTGGCGCTCGGCAAGCTTTGTCAGTTCCTGCTGGAAGTAATCGCCGATTTCGTTGATGTGATCGAGCAGATTCTCCTTCTCGATATAGTCGATGACGGCCGATGCGATGGCGCAGGCAAGCGAGCCGCCTCCGAAGGTCGTTCCGTGCATTCCCGCATGGAAGGCGCGCGCCACTTCGTTAGTGCAGAGGGTTGCGCTCATCGGAATGCCGCCTGCAAGCGGCTTGGCCAATGTCGTGATATCGGGCTTGATGCCAAAGTGCTGATAGGCACACCACTTTCCCGTCCGGCCAAAGCCCGCCTGGATCTCGTCGACGATCAGCAGCGCGCCCGTCGAGTCGGCCAGCTTGCGCGCCTCGGCGAAGAACTCCTGCGTGAGTGGGCGCACACCGCCTTCGCCTTGAATCGCTTCAATCAAGATTCCACAGACATCGGAGGAGAACTTTTCCCGCAGATCGTCCACATCGTTGAACTTTACAAACTCGAAACCAGGAACGACTGGCTCGAAGGGCAGCCGGTACTTTTCCTTGTAGGTCGCTGAAATCGCGCCAAAGGTCCGGCCGTGGAAGCTCTGTTCCAGTGCAAGGAATTTGGTGCCGATCGTCTTGCCTTCCTCGCGCAGAAGCCCGGCGTGAGCGCGAGCCAGCTTAAGCGCGCACTCGACGGCCTCGCAGCCTGAGTTGCCAAAATATGCGCGATCCATCCCGGTGATGCGCGTAACGCGCTCTGCCAGGCCAGCCATCTTGTCGTTGAAGAAGTAGTTTGAGGCATTGATCAGCGTGCGGCTCTGCTCGGCAATCGTCTCTTGGACGACTTTGTTGCTATAGCCCAGAGCGTTGACACCGATGCCGCTGAGAAGATCGAGATAGCGGTTGCCGTTGTCATCGATCAGATGCACGCCTTCGCCGGCGACAAACAGCACGGGAAAGCGATCGTAAGTGTGAATTAGGAGCCGCGCTTCGGCGGCTTGAATCTCTTCGAGCTTGGTCATCTGTTCTCCTTAGGCCACCATCACTTCGGTGCCGAATGCTACGCGGGAACTGCACAGATCGGGCAGGGAACCGGCCGCTTCCGCAGGTAAAATTCTTACGCGCTTCACGCCGTTCAGAAGAGCTTCACGGCAGGCGCCAAGCTTGGGCAACATGCCGCCGGAGATGACGGCGCTCTTGGCCATCTCGGCGATCTGATCGATTGACAGCCATCGGAGCACCTCGCCGGTGACCCCCTTGACTCCAGGCACGTCGGTCAGGAAGACCAGAGCATCGGCGCGGCAGGCGATGGCGCAGGAGGCAGCCATCTCGTCGGCGTTGATGTTGTAGTACTCACCGTCAAAGCCGAGTGCAATGGATGAGAAAACAGGCACGCCGTTCAAACTCCAAATAGCCTCAAGCCAGCGCGCATCGCTCGATGCAATCTCGCCGACAAATCCGAGATCGGGCGCAGTGCGCTTCTTACGTGCGCGAAAGATTAAACCGTCCCCTCCCGATAGGCCCATCGCAGGAACGCCGAGCGAGCCTAGGGCCGCGACCAAGCCCTTGTTCACCTTTCCGGCAAGAACCATCAGGGCTACATCGCGGGTCTCGGCGTCGGTTACGCGCAACCCATTGATGAATTCGCTCTGCTTGCCCAGTGCCTTGAGCATGCGCGTCAGTTGCACGCCGCCACCGTGAACCACGGCCACCTGATGGCCATCGCGCACCAACTCTGCGATCGCGTGGGTGCAACCCTCCAACAGCGACGGATTCTCGAGGCCGGCCCCACCCAACTTAACGACGTACTTCATTCGAGGCCCTCCGATTCTGGCCAGCCGAGCATCACATTCAGATTCTGCACGGCCTGACTGGAGGCGCCCTTCAAGAGATTGTCAAGGCAGCTTACAATGACTGCACGCCGCCCATCGGCCGAGAGCTGGAAGCCGATGTCCGCATAACAACTGCGGACCGAGTACTGAATCTGCGGCAGTGTCTTGTCATAGAGCCTGACCAGGGGGCTGCCGGCAAAGAACTCGTGGTAGACCCGCGAGACGCTTTCCTTTGTTTGCGGTTTGGCAAAACGCACGTAGATCGTTGACAGAATCCCACGCGGAATGGGCAACAGGTGCGGCGTAAAGGTAATCTGGCTTGCATCGAGGCCTATCTGCTCCAGCAGTTCGCCCGTGTGACGATGTGTGAACGCGCCATAGGCAGAGAGATTGTCGGCCGCATACATGAAGTGCGTCTTTGCCGTGGGCACCTTGCCTGCGCCGCTCACTCCGCTCTTCGAGTCGGCGACGATGCCGTGTGAAAGATCGACTAGCCCAGCCGCGACCAGAGGCCGAAGGGGCAGAATCACCGACGTCGCATAGCAGCCGGGATTGGCGACGAGCCGTGCGCCGGCTATCTTTTCGCGATGCAACTCAGGCAAACCATAGACCGCCTCTTCTTGTGTCTTCGCGGCCAAAGCGGCGTCTTTGTCCTCGAAGGCATAGACAGCGCGGTTCGCCGCCTCGATGAGCCGCCACGCACCGCTGAGGTCAATGACACGAATGCCGCGGGCAAGGGCCTCGGGCACCCATTCGCGCGATTGTTCGTGCGGCGTTGCAAGGAAGAGGACCTGCACGTCGAGATCGCTGAGCAGTTCCCATGAGAATGGCTGCTGGCGCAATGCGCCGTGGCCAAGGCTGTCGGCGAGTTGCGGATGAATCTCCGCGAGGGGAATGCCGCCGCGCGCGGCGTCTTCGGCATCGACGCGTCCCGCAAAAACGGTGGGGGTACTTTTCAGGCGGGGATGGTGCACCAGTAGCCGGGCCAACTCCGCGCCCGCATACCCGGTCACCCCCACCACCGCTGTTTGAATCGTATCGTTCATGATTCGAGCATCGTCCTCAATCTGGTTTCTACCTCGGTGGCTCTGCGGATATCGGGGCAAATCACCAACACCGTGTCATCGCCGGCGACAGTTCCCACGACATCGGGCCAGGCTTCGTGGTCCAGTGCGGCAGCGAAGGGCTGCGCTCCGCCCATCACCGTGCCGACTACGACCTGGTTCATAGCCTGCTTCACGCGCAAACCGAAGCTTTCGATCATCTCGGCGACTGAAGGCGGAGAGTTGTCTTCGATTGTCTGAGCGAAGCCGCTTCGGTTGGTGCCATTGGATAAAGTGTATCCGCCGGGTCCCTTGGAGAGTCTCAACTCGTGAATGTCGCGCGAGAGCGTTGCCTGGGTCACGGCAAAGCCCCGCCGGCGCAGCTTGCGGCGCAATTCGTCCTGGCTGGCCACCTGTGCCTTTGTCACCAGTTCGCGGATCGCATTGTGCCGGAGAGTTTTCATTGGTCATTTACAGACGCGCGCTCCCGAGCGTGGCGGCCGCACCGTATAAATATACATCATGAGCGTATAAGTATGCAAAACGGGGATTCGTCCAGAGGAAATGAATCGAAGATGGGAATTCATCAAGACCGTGGCCGCCCTGCGCTGTTACACTCTCGGAATAATCGGTTGAAGGATTCCCCACCTGTCCACTCGGATCAAAATGACACAGACCGCTCCGCTCACCACAATCAACGACCTGTTTTGCCGTGTCGCAGCGGCCGGCAATCCCCGCGCCATCCTCTGGCAAGACGAGTTCGGCCACTGGCTGCCGATCTCTTCCGATCAGATCTACCAGCGAGTCCGCGCACTCGCTGAAGCATTTCTTCGCTGGGGTGCGCGCAAAGGAGACCGCATCGCCCTCATCGGCGAAAACCGCTGGGAGTGGGCCATCACCGATTTCGCCACGCTGGCCATTGGCGGGGTGACGGTTCCCATCTATCCCACTCTCACCGGCGGGCAGATCGCCGAACTGATTCAAGATGCAGGCTGCCGCATCGCGGTCGTCTCCACCGTTCAACAGTTCGACAAACTGAACTCAGTGCTCGGTCAGACTCCACTTGATCGAATCCTGATGATGGACTCCGCCTCGGCGCCCGAGGGCGCAACCGCGTTCAGAGAAGTGTTGGCCGGGGCCGACGAGCGCGGTGCAGAGCGCGACCCAGTCTTTGACGCACTGGTTCGCTCGGTCGAACCCGACGATCTGGCCACGTTGATCTACACCTCCGGGACCACGGGCGAGCCCAAAGGCGTGAAGCTTGGGCACGGCAACATCGCGCCAAATCAGAACTGCGCGGCCCAGGACTTCGACTTCAGCCCAGCCGACGCCTGTATCTCTTTCCTGCCGCTCTCGCACATAACGGCTCGCGCGCTGGACTACGTGATGTACTCCTATGGCGCGCAAGTGGCCTATTGTTCCAAATTCGACAAGCTACCTCAGGCGATGCGTGAGATCAGGCCCACCGTCTTTGTGGGCGTGCCGCGCGTCTTCGAAAAGATCCGCCAGGAGATCGAACGCCGCGCGGCGCTTTCGCCCATCAAGAAGCGGATCCTCGCCTGGGCGCTCGCGGTTGGCAGCAGACACGGCGACATCGTCTACGATGGCCACCACCCCTCATCAACTCTGTGGAAGCTGGCCGACAGGCTAGCCTACTCCAAAGTGCGCGAGGCGTTTGGTGGCCGCGTCAGGGTCTTCGTTGTGGGAGGGGCGCCCCTTGGGATTGACACGGCGAAGTGGTTTGCCTCGGTGGGAATTGCGCTGTGGGAGGGCTACGGGTTGACCGAGACCTCGCCGGTGATCGCTCTCAATACTCCTCGCACTCATCGCATGGGCTCCACGGGTTTTCCTATGCCCAATATTGAATTGAAGCTCGCTCAGGACGGCGAACTGCTGGTCCGCGGGCCGTCGATTTTTTCCGGCTACTGGAATAAGCCGGGGATGACCGCCGAGTGTTTCGAGGATGGGGGCTGGTTCCGCACCGGCGATATCGGCCACTTCGACGCGGACGGCTTCCTCTATATCACCGACAGGAAGAAAGAGCTGCTGAAGACCTCGGGCGGCAAGCTGGTGGCCCCGCAGCCGATCGAGAACAGACTCAAGAACAATATCCTGGTTGCGCAGGCAGCCCTGGTGGGCGACAGGCACAAGTTCATCTCGGCGATCCTCTCACCCAACTTCCAGGCGTTGGAAGAGTGGGCCCGCCAGCACGGAGTCGATGCGAAAGACCGCGCCAAACTGGTGGCAGACGACCGCGTGGTTGCTGCCTATGCCGAGATCGTGCGGCAGGTCAACGCCGGCCTGGCCAACTTCGAGAGCTTAAAGCGCTTTCGCGTCGTGCCCGAAGAATGGTCGCAGGAGACAGGCGAGCTGACGCCCTCAATGAAGCTGAAACGGCGCGTGATTACGGAGCAATACGCGGCCCTGATCGATGAACTTTATGCGGACGAAGCGACCGCGCGCGGCGAATAGGAAAGGAGAGGCCGCGTCCTATTCCTCTGCCGACCATGCCGCGTTTGTCCCATATCCTGCTCAGGCTGCGAAAGAACGGCGCGCCCCAGGCGCTCACGGCCAGCAGGCCGCCAAAGAGAATCACCGCATCGATGCTGAGCCGCCCGTGCGACCAGTAAGCGTCCGGGTCGAGATCCAGCCAGATCGAAAACTCATCGAGGGTCAACGCCGCGCCTACGCCATATCCGACCGACATTAGCCGGCTGAAGAAGATCGACATGGGCGAATGCGAGCGCCCGAGGTCTATCAGCCAGCCATAACCCACCAGCAGCAGAATCAGGATGCCCCAGACCAGGTGATGGATGTGCCTGCCATGAATCATGACCCACTGGAAGTGGCCTTCGTGGTTCACGATTCGATGGACCAGAATGCGGACGCCCGCAAAGGTGAACAAGAAAGAGACTGAGGCGATGAACATCCGCCGCCGCGGCCGGTCGGGAATGGTCGAGCGAACCAGATAGCCCAGACGCGTCAACTGCAGCAGGACAAGCAGCAGGACGACGACCAGGCTAGCGAAGGCCAGCAATAGGAGCGCGCCGGTTCCGGGCATACTCTATTGAAGCACTTCGCGCCGTCTTCCTTCCAACCTGCTCGATGCCTGTCAACTTCGCCCTGTGGGGTTGACATTGACGGTCTGCCATCGTTGCGGCAAAGGAAGCGCTGGCAAAACAGGCGCACTCCCACTGGTGTTTCAGAAGTCGAAAAATCGGGCCGATTTTGAACGAAAATCGGGGTAAGACAGCCGCTTCTTGGCCAAAAAACAGGGCAAAAACTGCTGCTTACAGTTACCAATTCTTCAATATGTATAAATTACAAAGTGTTTATATTGTGTTGGTTGCGAGAGTAAAAAGGCTCGGAAACCGGCCTCCACAGGGGGAGGGGGTGGGGTGTTCGCTTTGTTTGGGGGCGGACTGGTGGTCGCTTTCGGTTAATCCCCGCACGCACAACTTCTCCATTGTGCGCCACGGGAAGATAATTATCTGCAACCATCTGCGGTGGGGTGGACGCCTTCGGCTTGGGGGTCGTGGTCTTCCAGGTTCCAGAAGCGGAACCCGGGGCACGCGCACCTGGCTCATGGCCGTTTTTTCCTGGCAAGTTTTTTCAGTGGTTTGGGGTTTCCGCCTACGAGATGCAGTGCTTCCTCGTAGCCTCCGCCGAAATCCACGCGAGTGATATCACTCAACCGAAATCTGGTTGGCTTCTCCTCCCAACCCGCGTCAGGGTCGATTGTATGTAGCAGGAAACTCTTCTCGGATATATCCAAGACCCTTCCGATGACACATTCGTCTGGTTTTATTCGCTCTCGGAGGATGGATACCAGAGGAAAAAGCGCACTTGCCGACTTTAGCAGTGCGGGAAGACTGCTGAGGTCGATGTCAGGCTTTTTTTCAATTATTTCTCTGCGTTTGCGGAGTGCCGCAACGATGAAATCCTCGTGAGGATCGGGTACCTTTACTTTTCTGAGATCAGAAATGAGCAGACATTGAGATCCGTTGAACTTTATGTTGTCGTCGATCAATCCGAATAAGAAGAACTGCGGCCCAATATCCAACACATAACCGTGGGTCCAGCCTTCGTCATAGGGATTCGAGAATCTTAGGACAATTGCATTTGAATCGGCTTCATTCAGCTTTGTATTTGGTGTTTCAGTCATCGCGGCGTTCCCTTGTTTGCGATTAACAAGTGGATCGGTTCAATTAAGAAGGCGGGCTCGCTTGCCTTGCGCCTTCAGTACGGAGACAGCTTGCTTGTCGAAGCTGACGAATTCTTCGGCGCCGAGCCAATGACCTTCGTAGGCGATGACGCCGTCGGCGAAGTCTCCGCCTCGATCGAGAAGCGCGAGGCCCGCCTCGACGGCAGGGCGATTGGCGACGACGTTGGGACTGTTTACCAGAGCACGAATCGAACGAGCTATCCCGGCAGCCGGCCATTTGTATGCACTTCGCGTCACCCACGCGAATTCACAGAGAGCCGTGATGGAAACTGCGACCGAGTCTGCCGAACGAAGCAGACGGGCTGCGGAGAGGGTTTGGATTGGATCGTCGCGCACGGCTGCGCGCAGCAGAACATTGGTATCTGGCGCAATCCTCATCGTTTGCCAGCCCAGGCGTCTTCAGTGATCTTCTTGATCTGGGCGATGGTAAGTCTTGGGCCATTCTTTCGTTCGAGACTGCCGATGAAGTTGTCAATCGATCCGGTCTGCGTCGCGGACTGTACGGCCAGTCTGCCATCCGGGAGCTTATCCACCTGGACTTTCTGGCCGGGTGTGATGTTCAGATGCCGCAGCAGTTCTTGCTTGAGGGTGATCTGACCTTTGGCTGTGACTGTGAGAGTTGGCATAAGAGACCCCTGCAATTCATTGTAAGGTAAAAATGCCTTACCGTCCAGCAAGGACTGATGCGGTCAGGAGGAATCCCTCTACAAAGATGCGAGGCATGTCATAGAGCATGCGGTTTGTATCGTATGTACACTGTCACTTCTTTTCAAACGAAATGCCGTAGTCTGGATCTGCGGCGATGTTACCAAAGACATGCAGTACAACAGAAGGCCGAACACTGAGAGCCTGCTAACCTGCTTCAATTGCATAGACTCTTCTCCTTCTATGTGAAGGTCTGGGTCACATTGCGTTCAGGACCGCTGATTGTATCTAGCTTATTGCGATTGAAGTTCATCGGTTGGATGCGAGGAGGTTATAGGCTGCCGCTGAGCCAGTTGCCTAACTTGTCGATGGGCAGGCGGATGCCGATGAAGAACTGGCCGAAGAGGGCATACACGGCGCTGACTTCGTCGAAGCGCATCTCGTAGATGAGCTTCTTGAAGACGACCGGATCGTTGGCGAAGAGGTCTACGCCCCACTCCCAGTCGTCCATGCCAATCGAGCCGGAGATGATTTGCTTGACCTGGTCGCCATAGCGGCGGCCGATCAGCCCGTGCTCGTGCATCATGCGTTGGCGCTCGGCGAAGGGCACGTTGTACCAGTTGACTTGCTCGCCGCGTTTGCGGTCCATGGGATAGAAGCTCAGGTATTTTCCATCGGGAATGACGGGGAAGAGGCGCGGCGCCATGGCGTCGAGCTGGCGGTCGAGCGTGGCGGTGATCTCGGCGTTCCACTCGGGCGTGAACTCCTTGAGGCCCTTTTCGGCGGCGGCTTCGTAGGTCTTTCGGGTGGACTCGTAAAGGCCGAGTTCGACGACGGAGACGTAGGAGTGGCGCAGTTCAAAGAAGTCGTGAAGCTCGGTCTGGGCCAGATCGAGTTCGACCTGGTTGAGGGCATCGAGCGTAGGGCGGAAGTGGAGGAGGATCAGGTCGCCCTTGTGCCCGAGCTGGGAGTAGATGGCCGAACGAAGGGGCGCGTCGGGAGCTTCACGTCCAAGATGGCGCAGCGCGGTCAAGGCATGGGCTACGATGCGGTCGCGCTCGGTGGGAGGGGTTCGACGCCAGGCCTTCCAGTCAAAGTGGAAAAACTGGTGGAGGAGGAACGAGCCTTCGAGGGTCAGAGGAACCGGCGGGAAGCTGGCCACGGGCATATCTCCTTTGAATACCAAATCATAGTAGCAGCCACCTGCGGTGGGGCCAACTGCCTTCTGTTCGGGGAACGAACAGCAACACTTTTCTATCCATGGTGCATAATGAGGAACCTGCCCGGGATGAAGTATCCAACGGAGAGATCAGACCAGAGGTCTGACCTTATATACTGATAACGCCCATGAGCGAAAAGATTGTTGGCCTTCTGGTTCAATTTGTAACCCACGTGATCGACATGGGCGGATATGGCGGGATTCTCCTGTTGATGGGGATCGAATCGGCCTGCATTCCTCTGCCCTCAGAGATCATCATGCCGTTTGCCGGCTATGTGGTTTATTTGGGCCACTTCAATCTCTTCTGGGCCGCGACCGCAGGAGCCGTGGGCTGCAACGTGGGATCGCTGGTTGCTTACTGGATCGGCGCAAAGGGCGGACGACCGCTGGTGGAGCGCTATGGCAAATGGGTGCTGATGGGCCACCACGATCTGGACCGAATGACTTATTACTTCAATCGGTATGGCTCGATCATGGTGTTGCTGGCGCGCCTGTTGCCGGTGGTGCGAACGTTCATTGCATTTCCGGCGGGCATTGCGAAGATGCCGCAACTGCGCTTTCACATTTACACGTTTGTAGGCTCGTGGCCCTGGTGCTTTGCGCTGGCCTATGCGGGCATGAGGCTGGGCGAGGCCTGGCATACCGATCCGCGTTTTCACGCGGCATTTCATCGCTTTCACCTGGTTGTGGAAGTGACACTCCTTGCCGGAGTCGTGTGGTTTGTATGGTCGCATCTGAGGCGCGGCAGACAGGCGGATGCGGCATAGGTTGGCATTTGAGACGACGGCTTGTGGCAGGGTTTAGACTGGTCCATTCGCCGGAAAAAGGTTCAAATAAAGGCTCCAATCTGGAGCCAAGACGATGAGGTAGGAGAGACGATGGGAATTCAAGAGCAAGGCGGCCAGAAGGCAGCGGGCACGGTTGCGCCTGCGACAGGCAAACTTGGAGTGATGGTGGTCGGCATGGGCGCCGTGGCCACCACGATGATCGCCGGAGTCGAGGCCGTGCGCCGCGGGCTCGCAAAGCCGATTGGATCGCTGACGCAGATGGGCACAATCCGCCTGGGCAAGCGGACCGACAACAAATCGCCGAAGATCAAGGATTTTGTACCGCTGGCCGATCTGAACGACATTATCTTCACCGGCTGGGACATCTTCGAGGACAACGTCTACGAAGCGGCCGCTCACGCCGCAGTGCTCGACAAAGAGATGCTGGCGAAGTTGAAGCCATATCTGGAGACGATCAAGCCTCTTCCGGCGGTCTTCGACCAGTACTATGTGAAACGGCTCAATGGCACGCATGTCAAGAAGGGCAAAAATAAGCGCGATCTGGCCGAACAGGTGAGGGCCGACATTCAGGCTTTCAAGAAGACGGTTGATCGCGTGGTGATGATCTGGGCCGCTTCGACGGAGATTTTTTTGGAGCCGACCGAAGTTCATCAGTCCGTTGAGGCCTTCGAGAAGGGGCTGGAGAACAACGACGTCGCGATCGCGCCCTCTCAGATCTATGCCTACGCTGCCATGTGCGAGGGTGTGCCCTTTGCCAACGGGGCGCCGAATCTGACGGTGGACTTTCCGGCGATGGTCGAGCTGTCGAAGCGGAACGCGGCGCCGGTCTGCGGCAAGGACTTCAAGACGGGCCAGACGCTGATGAAGACGGTGCTGGCTCCGGCCTTCAAGGCGCGCATGCTGGGCGTCTCGGGCTGGTTCTCGACCAACATTCTGGGCAACCGCGACGGCGAGGTGCTGGACGATCCCGAGTCCTTCAAGACCAAGGAGGAGTCGAAGCTGGGTTCGCTCGACTACATCTTCCAGCCGGAGCTTTATCCGGAACTTTACAAGGATCTCTACCACAAGATTCGCATCAACTACTATCCTCCTCGCGGCGATGAGAAAGAGGCATGGGACAACATCGACATCTTCGGCTGGCTGGGGTACCCGATGCAGATCAAGGTGAACTTCCTCTGCCGGGATTCAATTCTGGCCGCGCCGATCGCGCTCGATCTGGTGCTCTTCATGGACCTGGCCAAGCGCACTCCGTCGCTGCGCTCGATCGGCATTCAGGAGTGGCTCAGCTTCTATCTGAAGTCGCCGCAGTCGGCGCCGGGACTCTATCCGGAGCACGACCTGTTCATCCAGTCGATGAAGCTGAAGAATACGCTGCGGCACATCATGGGCGCGGATCTGATCACTCACCTGGGCCTGGAATACTACGACTAAGCCGCCTGCGGTGGGGCAGACGCTCCCGTTGGTCGCAAAAGAAAAAGCGCCTCATCCGCAAGGATGGGGCGTTTTCTTGAGGCTAAAACTCTAACTCGGCTGTCTTGGCTTGAAGTGGCAGGTTCCTCCGGCCAGCACGGGAGTCCAGATCGAGGGATCGGCGGGCTGTTCGCTCGATCCAAGAAACAAGACGCCATCGGGGGCCAGCACCTTGTGAATGCCTGCCATCAGAGTTCTGCGCGTCTCCTGCGAAAAGTAAAGCATCACGTTTCGCAGGAAGATCACGTCGAAGCGATCGTCGCTGCGGTTGAAGGGCAGCGGCGACGCACACAGATTGGCCTGGCGGAAGTTGCACATCTTGCGGATCTCCGGCTTGAGCGTCCAATCTTCGTCGATGTGATCGAAGTAGCGGACCACGAAGCGGGCGGGGAGGCCGCGGTTGATCTCGATGCGGTGATAGCGGCCGGCCTGGGCGCGCTCAACCACTTCCGAAGAGATGTCGGTGCCCTCGATGCGGACATGCCAACCGCTTATCAGAGGGAAATGCTCCTGGATCAGCATCGCCAGGCTATAGGCCTCCTGGCCGGTGGAGCAGGCCGCGCTCCAAAGGCGCAGGCCGCGTGTGTGGCGGCGAGACTCGATGAGTGTTGGCAGCAGATCTGTGCGCAAAAGGTCAAAGGGACGCCCATCGCGGAAGAAGCTGGTCTCGTTGATGGTCATGGCCTCGGCGATGGAGCGCTCGAGCATCGGATTCTTTCTCACCTTGAGGTGCTGGACAAGCTCGTCCAGCCGGCTCATGCCCTGATTGCGCAACACCTTGGTCAGACGGGTCTCAAAAAGGTAGTCGCGCGATGGGTCGAGCACGTTTTGCGAGAGCCCGAAGACGAGCTGCCGGAGATAGTCGTAGTCGACGCTGGAAGAGATCTGCATGACTAGACCACCGATTCCCGAAGCTCGCGGGCTTCCGTGCAGCTCCGGTTCGCGAGCCGGATTATCTCTGGAGCGATGGCATCGAGCGGCAGGATCTTGTTTGCCAATCCGGCATTGGCGACCGCGCCGGGCATACCCCAGACGGTGCTGCTGGCCGCGTCCTGCGCAATCACACTGCCGCCATGGCCGCGGATCACACGGCAACCCAGCATGCCATCCGAGCCCATGCCCGTTAGCACCGCAACCAGCACCCCCGCCCCGTAGACTCCTGCTACCGAACGGAACAAGACATCAGCAGCGGGGCGGCAATGGTTCTCAGGTGCGCCTTGATTGAGGCGCAAAGTAGGCGGCGAAGCGATACGTGCGCTAGCGAGCACCTCCATGTGCCAGTTTCCCTTGGCGATGTAAATGCAGCCGGGGCGTACCGGTTCGCCGTCGGCGGCCTCTTTCACTGCCAGCGGGCAGCGGCCATTGAGCCGCTCGGCAAAGAGTTTGGTAAAGATCTCAGGCATGTGTTGCACGATCAGCACCGGTAGAGGAAAACTCGACGGCAGCGCTGGGAGAAGCCTGTCGAGGGCCGCCGGTCCGCCGGTCGAGACGCCGATCGCCAGCACAACTGGCGCCGACGAGATCGGCTGGGGCTTGGGCAGCGGCGCCATCTGGGGTATCAGCGGGCTTCGTAAAAGGTTGACAGAGACCGGCGCCGGCGGGCCAGTGAGGGCGTGGATCTTGGGGAGAAGATCCTCAGAGAGCCTTTGCATGGCTGTCATCCGGTCCGATTGACCGGCGGGCTTCGCAACATAGTCCGAGGCTCCGCAAGCCAGCGCTTCGATGGTCACTTTGGCTCCGCGCTGGGTGAGTGAGCTGCACATGATGACCGGCATCCGGTGCCCTCGTTCGCGCAGCTTTCTGAGTGTCACTAGTCCATCCATCACCGGCATCTCCACATCCAGCAGAACTACTTCCGGGCGAATGTTCTCGATCGCGCTCAGGCCCGTTTGGCCGTCTGCGGCGGTGCCGGCCACCTCAAGGCCCGCATCGCTCGACACAACCGCGCGCAGCAGACTCCGCATCACCGCTGAGTCGTCCACAATCAGAATCGGGGTTCGCCGGCCGGCCATCGTTCATGCCTCCACAAGACCGAGCATGGCCAGCTTCTCTGTGAGCGCCTCGTCATCGAAGGGCTTCATCAGGTACTCGTCGGCGCCAGCATCGAGAGCGCGTAGAATAAAGTCGTTTTCGGCCTCGGTGGTCACCATCAAGACCTTGACGTCGCCAAATCCCTCTGCCCGCATTTGCTTCAGCATCTCTAGGCCGTTCATGACGGGCATATTCCAGTCCAGCAGAGCCAGGTCAAAGGGCGTGCCGGAATTCAGCTGGTCCATTCCGGCCTGCCCATCACCCGCCTCTTCGCACTCGATTCCTTTTTCTTCGAGCAGGCCGCGCAGGTACCCTCTCACGAAGCGTGAATCGTCGACAATCAAAGCTCGCATCGCCCCTCCGAGGAGATAACGGTTCGGCTCCGGCGGATCTAGGCGGCCCGCGCCGCGCTCAGAAGCATCGGATCCAGTTGCTCAGGGTCCAGCATGACGAGCAGGCTGTCCTTCAGTTTGTAAGCGCCGGCAAACAACACTCTCCGGCGCTCGTCGAGAATCGATGGGTTCGGCTCATGGTCCGCCGAGGAGACGGTGAGCACTTCGCCAACCGAATCCACAAGCAGCCCAAAGCATCCGCCGGAGCTTTCCAGCACCAGAATGCTCTGCGCGCCCTCCTTCGGTGGCATGCCAAGCAGTTGGCGCAGGCTCACCGTGGTCAAGACATCGCCGCGATAGTGAATCAGTCCGCCTACGAAGGCTGGAGCCAACGGAACCGGCTGCGGCCGGGCCGATCCGACGATCTCCAGGATGTGCGTGATCGGCACACCAAACAAGGCCTGGCCGAGGCGAACGGAGCACATCTCCACCATGTGCGCCGCCGTTTTCTCTTTGCGATGCAATGTAGCTGTCGCTGTGCTCATGACAATGTCTCCGCGGCCTGAGACCATTCGGCCGCCGTTTCTTCACTGGCCGGCAGAGGGGCAACGCTTCCCAGGTCGACCACGCCTGTTACATGATTTTTGAGCAGCGTCACGCCGGCGGTACGCTGCGTGGTTCCAGCTTCGAAGAGCTCGCCTCCGGCGGCGACATCGAGGACGTGCGAGACAGCGATGCCGACATGACGGTTGCCCTCGCGGCAGACCACCACAATGATCTGATCTTCCGCGCTGTTTGTCTCGGGATTGCCCTGCGCCGCGGCCAGTACTCCCCCCGAATCTTCGACCGGCAGCAGTTGTCCTTCGAAGTTGAGTACGGGCCGGTAGCCGATGTACTCGATCCGTGAGAGCGGAAGCTGCTCGATGCGCAGGACGTCCGCCAGAGGCACGGCGGCTTGTCGTCCGCCCACCTCGACCAGCAGATATTCGAGGTTCTTGCTGTCCTCGACCTCCGCGGTATGCACCGCTTCATCCTCGCGCATGGTTACTCCGACTTTCATCGCGATCGACCCTGGATCGAGAATCAGCGCCAAATCGGCGTTGCCCAGCACGGTCGCGCCCGAGAAGAGACCGATGTCTTTGAGGACAGCGGAGAGAGGCTTGACGACGATCTCCTCCGGATCGGCCAGCCCATCTACCACCAGCCCGAAGCGGCGGCCGTCGGCATCGAGAACGGCGATGAAGTTGTCCCGCTCGGTGACGAATCTGTGCTCGCTTTTGGGCATCAGGAGCTTGTCCAGAAAGATCAGCGGCAGCAGCTGCCCGCGCAGCCGGTGCAGGGGCGCATCTTCGATCCATTCGATGGCTGTAGCGGCCTGCTCGGGAGGAATGTGCACCAGCTCAGAGAGCGCGCCCTGGGGCAGGGCAAAGCTCTGGTTGACACTGCGGACAATCAGAGCAGGAATGATTGCGAGAGTCAGCGGAATGCGCAGCCGCAAGGTGGTGCCTTTGCCGGCACGCGAATCGATCTCCACCTTGCCGCCGATCTTTTCGACATTGGTGCGGACAACATCCATGCCCACACCGCGGCCGCTGACATTGGTCACCGCTGCTGCGGTCGAGAAGCCGGGCAGGAAGATCAGTTGCAGCAGTTCGCGCTCCGCCATATGCGCGGCGCGCTCGGGCGTGATCAGGCCGCGTTCGATGGCCTTCTGGCGCACCTTTTCGACCGCGATGCCGGCGCCGTCATCGGAGACCTCGATGATGACGTGGCTGCCCTCTTGCGCCGCACGCAGCTTGAGCGTTCCTTCGGGATCCTTGCCCGCTGCCTGCCGCACATCGGGCGGTTCGATGCCATGATCGAGCGAGTTCCTGACCGCATGGGTGAGCGGGTCCTTGATCGCCTCCAGCAGGCTCTTGTCCAGTTCCGTCTCCTGGCCCTCCACCTGCAGGCGGACCCGGCGGCCGAGCGATTGCGAGAGGTCGCGCACGATGCGCGGCATCTTGGAGAAGATATTCGAGACCGGCTGCATCCGGGCCTTCATCACGCTCTCGCGCAGATCGGCTGTCACCATATCCAGGCGCCGCGAGAGCAGCGTCATGTTGAGATCCGAGGAGGTCGCCTGCAAGACCTGGTTGCGGGTCAGCACCAGTTCGCCGACCAGATTCATCATCCGATTGAGCAGTGTCACATCCACACGCAGCGTACTCTCGGCAGCGCTCGCCTGAACGCGCGACCTGGCCGGATCGTTGTCGGCCTCGCCAGCCGCCTTCAAGATCGGTTCTGCCGGCTGCGGGGGCTGTGAAGCGATCGGGAACGGAGCCGAAGCAACCGCATCCGCCACGGGCGACGCTGGATCGGAGACGGCAGTCCGCGCAGGTGCGGGAGCCATCGAGGAGCGGGCGCGAGCCTTTGCGGCAACTGGCCGCTTCGCCTCGGCCTGCGCTGGAAGCTGTAACTGCTCCAGTTGGCCGACCAGCAACGAATCGTCGCCTTCTCCCTCACTGTCCGTGGCCTCGATGGTCTTGAGGATGGCTCGGAGGCCATCGAGAAGTTGCAAGAGGCCGGTGATGATGGCGGCGTTGGCCGTCAATTTGCCATCACGCAGCAGACCGAGCAGGTTCTCTCCGGCATGCGCCAGCTTCTCCAGCCTCTTGAACCCAAGGAACCCGGTGGTTCCTTTGATCGTATGCACCGAACGGAAGATCTCCCCAATTAGTCCTGCGTCTTGCGGCCGCTCTTCCAGATCGGTCAGGCAGCGCTCCATGCGGTCCAGCCCTTCCTGGCTCTCGATCAGGAACTCTCTCGTCAATTCATCCATCGCGTCCACTCATCCGGCAGGCCGGAGTGATTCTCCGGCACAGCGAGCACTCAAGCATTTCATCGGAGGAATGTGACGCAACTTGAGGAAGAGGTATTCTTAGAGATCTCTAAGACCAGAATCAACGGAGATGGCGCGGCATCTGGTTTATGTGCGTTGCCAGTGCCTTACTTCACTTCGTCGAGAAAATGCCAGCGGGGCTTCCACTCCGGGGTGAGTTTTTCACCGGTGAGCAGGGCGCGCAGAATCGGAAGGGGCATCATATTCTCTTCGAGAATCACGTCGTGAAATTGGCGATCGGTCATCTTCCCTGAATCTACCAGTTCATGGCGCATCGCGCGGAATTGAAGCGCGCCGAGCATGTAGGCGCACTGGTAGAGCGGGTCGTAGTCGCCATTGACCGAGCGGCGCACCTCGGCGATTGCGTTGTCGCGCTCGTGGCCCACCTCGCTGACCAGGAAGTCGATGGCCTGCTGCGTGGTCATCGTGCCCAGGTGAAAGCTGAGCGAGAAGATGACCCGCGCACAGCGATGCATTCTCCAGAAGAGCGCGCCGATCCGCTGGTCGGGCGTCTTATCGAAGCCCAGATCCCAGTAGAGCAGCTCCCAATAGAAGGCGTTGCCCTCGATCCAGAAACCGGAGCTGAAGGCCTGCCGATACGGCCGGTAGCGCGCGCTCATGAACTGCTGCAGCCAGTGGCCAGGAATCAGTTCATGAAATGCCGTTGCGTGCGAGAAGCCGGGATTATTGCCTCGCATGCTCATCATGCGCTGGTCATAGGTCATGGTGTCGGTGTGATAGCTGACGATGATCGTGTCGCCGCCGAGAAAGAAAGGGTTCACAAGCTGGCGCTCGGGCGACATCATCTCCATGCGCCAGGTCTCTTTGGCAAGGGGCGGAACGGTGACGAGGTTGTGGTCTTCGGCGAACTGCTCGCCTTCGAGAGCCAGCGAGCGGATCAGCTCGGGCTGCTTGCCTGGCTCGACGTAGGAGTTCTTGACCGCCTCCATCGCCTCATGCCAGTTGTCGCCATAGCCCATCTCGCGGCTGGCCTTGATCATCTCCTGCTGGCACCAGGCGAGCTGCGTCTTCGCCATCGCGATCAACTCCTCGGGCGAGTAGGGAATCATGGCGTCATCGAGCTGGCGCACAAGTGCCTCGCGGCCGATTGGAGTTCCGATGACGGTGTTCTTATCGTCCGGAGCGATGCCGGCTAGCTTTTCGCGGAGAAAGGCGGCCTGCTCTTTGAGCGCGGCGCTGGCGTCCTTATAGGGCTGCGCGGCCCACCATGTGAAGGCGGGATCGTATCCGTTCCAGAAGTCGAACCAGTGTTGCAGTTGAGTGGAGAGCTGATCGAGATTGGCTGCGGCTCGATAGGCGGCTACACGCTGGTCTTGAGATGCGTCCTTGACCTTGGGCTCGAGCTCCTTGCGGCTGGCTGCGATGGCCTTCGCCAGATCGCTCAATTGCGCCGCTGCCTTCTGCGGGTCGGGGCGTTGCATCAGCCGTTTCTGGTCTTCGATCGCAAAGATCGTCGAGGCGCAGGGGAGTAACGGAGCGACTTCAGCCCACTGGTGATCATCGAGAGCCAGTTGGTGCTCGTCGAGAGCGAGAAGGTTGGCGAACGAGAGATAATCGGCCTTCTCCTCCTGATCGAGCGCAGCAAAATCGATCTTGGCGAGTTGCGCGCGATTATCTCGATAGAAGGCGGCTTTGCGTGCGCGGGTGGCCGGCGATAGGGAATCGGCGTAGACGCTGTCGAGTGTGGCCTGGTCGGCCGAGAAACGCTCGATGAGAGCCCGCATGGGCGGCACTGAGGCGTCAAGCGCGGAGGGGCCATGGGCGACAGTTGCAGATACACACAGGCCAAAGACAAACATCAAGGCGGTGAAAGAACGAGAGCGCATACGCCTGAAACCCCTCACATGAACCAGCAGGCCGGACCAATTGGCGGGAGTAGCCAGCCACAATCACCATACCGCACGCCTGCCAGTCACGAGAAACCATCGTCCGGGGTGCGGCGAGTCACCGCGTACCATTGAAATCGTTTACACGCTCCCATCACCTGATCTATAGTTTCCCTTTGCTCGCTGCCGATGGACTTTCCGCCGTCGAAGGTGAGACATCATCGAACGAAGGGAATCATCATGTCCAAGCTCTCCCGTCGCGACTTGCTTCGCTCCGGTTTTGCGCTCTCCGCATCCTCTTTGATCGCTCGTTCTGCCTGGGCTCGTTCGGCAGCCATGATGGAGAGTTCTTCCGGGGTTGCATCGGCGGAGGCGCTTGCGGCTGTCGCTCCGCGCGAGCAACTGCTCTTTGACTTTGGCTGGAAGTTCCAGTTTGGCCACGGCAGCGATCCGGCACGCGATCTCGGCTTCGGCAGTGGGCAGGGGGATTTTGCCAAGACCGGCGATTTTGAGTTCTCCAAGGCAAAGTTTGACGACTCGAAGTGGCGGACGCTCAATCTGCCTCACGATTGGGCAGTCGAGCTGCCTTTCGTGCACGACGATGTGCAGCAATCGCACGGCTACAAGCCCGTCGGCCTGCGCTATCCCGAGACGAGCGTAGGCTGGTATCGCCGCGAATTCGAGATTCCAGCCAGCGACTTGGGCCGCAGGATCTGGGTTGAGTTCGACGGCGCCTTTCGCGATGTTTTGGTCTTTGTGAACGGCTGCTTCATCGGCCGCAATGACAACGGTTATGCTCCCTTCCGTTTCGACCTGACGGACTTTCTGGCTTACGGCGCAAAGAACTATATCGTGGCCCGCGTCGATGCGAGCTTTGGCGATGGCTGGTTCTATGAGGGCGCGGGCATCTACCGCCATGTCTGGCTCACGAAGACGGATGCGTTGCATCTGGGGCGGTGGGAGAGCTATGTGCGCTCGGATCTGAAAGGGAGGGCCGCCAAGCTCACGCTCGGCACAGTTGTAAAAAATGATGGTCCGAAACCAGAATCAGTGGATGTCGAGTGGCAGATCTTCGATGCCGATGGCAAGCCTATCGCGGGAAGCAGCGGTGCTGGACGTTCTGCACCTCTTCAGCCAGATGAAGCAGCGAGTTTCACTGGTGAATTTACGCTTCCAAATCCTGAACTCTGGTCCGTCGAGAGAACCTATCTTTACTCCGGAATCGTCACGGTCAAGGTCAACGGCAAGGCGCGCGATGCCGAGCGCGTGAGCTTTGGCGTGCGCACTGCCGTCTTCGACGCAGATCACGGCTTCTTCCTCAACGGTAAGCCGTTAAAGATTCAAGGAACCTGCAACCATCAGGACCACGCGGGCGTAGGTGCAGCCTTGCCAGACCGTTTGCTGTGGTTCCGGCTGGGCGTGCTGAGAGAAATGGGCTCGAATGCCGTGCGGACTTCCCACAATATGCCGACGCCCGAGTGGGTCGAGGCCTGCGACCGGATGGGCATGATGATGATGTGCGAGACACGGCAGATGAGTTCGAGCCCCGAGGGGATGTCGCAACTGGAGACGATGATCAAGCGCTATCGCAACTCGCCCTCCATCATCCTTTGGTCGGCCGGCAACGAAGAATGGAAGTTGCAATACGACATGGCCGAGGAGGGCGCGAAGATCGCTGCGACGATGGTGAGGCGCTGTCACGAGCTCGATCCGACCCGAGTGGTTTCAGCCGCGGTGAATGGCGACAACGAGCAGGGAGTCTCGGACGCATTCGACATCATTGGCTTCAACTATGGTCTCGACCGCCCCGACAAATTCCACAAGGAACACCCCAAGCGGCCGATCTACGGCTCCGAGACGGCCAGCGCCATCTCGACCCGGGGTGTCTACTCGACCGATCCGCTGCGCAACACATTGAGCGCCTATGACGTGAACCACACCAGTTGGAGCCAACTCGCCGAGGAGTGGTGGAAGTTCTACGGCACGCGCGAGTGGGAGGCGGGCGGCTTTGCCTGGACCGGCTTCGACTATCGCGGCGAGCCGACGCCTTACGGCTGGCCTTCGATCAACTCGCAGTTCGGCATCGTGGACATGTGCGGCTTTCCCAAGGACACGTTTTTCTATTACAAGGCCTGGTGGGGCGCCGAGCCGGTGCTGCATCTCTTTCCTCATTGGAACTTCGAGGGCAGGGAAGGCGAGGAGATCCCGGTCTGGGTGCATTCGAACCTGGATGAGGTCGAGCTCTTCCTGAACGGCAAGAGCCTGGGCAGCCAAAAGGTTCCGCACCTCGGCCACGTCGAGTGGAAGGTGAAGTACGAGCCGGGCGCGATTGAGGCACGGGGGTCGAGGGACGGAAAGGTCGTACTCGTCGAAAAGAGGGAGACGACCGGGCCGGCCGTGGCGATACGGCTCACCGCGGACCGCTCTGAGATCGATGCCGACGGCGAGGATGTAGCCATCTTGAAGGTTGAGGCCTTGGATAAGGAGGGCCGGCCGGTTCCGACGGCCAATAATCTCATCGGATTCAAGGTCTCCGGCGAAGGCGAGCTGATCGGCGTCGGAAACGGCGATCCCAATTGCCAGGAAAGCGACAAGGAGCCAAAGCGGTCGCTTTTCAATGGTCTCGCGCAAGTGATCTTGCGGTCGAGCAGAAAGCCGGGCGAGATCCGGATTGAGGCGGTGAAGGAAAGCTGGGACGGGCCTGAACTCACGCCTGCCAAGCTGACGATCGTTACGAAGAAAGCAACGATGCGGCCTTCAATGAGTTGAGAGCCCATGCGACTGAGCGCGGTGGTAGAGGCGCGCTTTGATCTCAATCAAGCGGCTGGGACCCCCTGCCGCTCCGTCTCCGCGTAGACTTCGATTGCGCGATGTTGCGGGGGCTTAGCGGCCTCCGCTTCCACCGGTTCGGCTCCGGGTATCTTCTGTCCTTTGTAATCGGAGAAATGAACGACACTGTCGTAGGCGTCCTTGATGAGGTCCTGGAGCGGAATGACGCTGCCGTTGACGCGCTGTTCGTCGAGCAGATCGAGATCCACGTCGGCGACGACGAGCTGCTCCTGGTTGATCGTTCCCTCGGCGGCAATTCCGTCGCGTGCAAAGAAGTAGTCGGAGGGCGTGAGAATGGCGGCCTGGCCATAGTTGGTATTCATGTAAGGCACCAGAGGGAGATTGCCCACCGTGCCGGTTACGGCTACGTAGATCTGGTTCTCGATGGCCCGCGCCTGAGCGCAGTAGCGGACCCGGCAGAAGCCTTCGCGGCCGTCGGTGCACGATGGGACAAAGAGAATCTCCGCGCCGGCCTCGGCCATGACGCGAGCCACCTCTGGGAACTCCACGTCGTAGCAGATGAGAATGGCGATGTTGCCGAAGTCGGTGTGAAAGAGGTAGAGGCCATGGCCGCGGCTTAGCTGATAGGGGCCGCTCTCGGTGGGCGTGAGGTGAACCTTCTTCTGGCGGAAGACCTGTCCGTTGGGCGTGAAGAGATGCGCGGCATTGAAGACCTTGCCCCGCTGGAAGACGGGATGGGTGCCGCCGATGATGTAGATCCCCGTCTCCTTTGCCAAGCGGATGAACAACTGCTCGTATTGCGGCGCCAGCCGGGCCAAGCGGCGAACGGCGAGGGCCGGAGCAGGCTCATTGATGTAGCTGAGCAACTGCATGGTGAAGAATTCAGGGAAGAGTACGAAGTGGGCCTTGTAGTCCTTGGCGCTGTGCACGAAGAACTCGACCTGGCGGACGAAATCTTCAAAGCAGGCGATGGGCCGGAGGAGATATTGGACCGCGGCGATGCGCACCCGGCGCGGGCGCGGCCTTCCACGCAAGGCTTCGGCGGCCTCCTGCTCGAGAGCAGCATGTTGCAGGCTGGCTTGCAGAGAGACCGACGAGGTGTACTCGGGGTTGAGCCACTCGAGCACGGTGGCGAAGCCGTGGGACTCCAGGTCGTGCATGTATCCGGGAACGACATCGAGGACGACGAGGCCGTTTTCAAGCTGGAAGGTGAGCGCCGGGTCTCTGCGCTTGCCGTCGACGACCTGTGCCACGTACTCTTTGGCCGTCATCTGGCCGGCGACCTCTGAGTAGCCGGCGATTCGCCCGCCGGTGAGCAGGCGCTTGAGTCCGCGTTCGCGGATCAGCTCCTTGCGCGCATCGTAGAGCAGCGTCCCGATGCCCTTTTGCCGCGCCTCCGGGTCCACTCCCATGTCGGCGCCGTAGAGGGTTTTGCCCATCGGGTTGTGAGTGTCGAATGATCCGTCGCCGGTGATCGCCGACCAGTTGGCGGACTCGGCGTAATCGTCCCAGTCGATGATCAACGAGCTTGCTGAACCGCGAACGCGGCTGGCTGCATCCGACACCACCAACTGGCCCTCGGGGAAGACTCCCAGGTGGCGCTCCAACTGCTCGGGTCTCCAGGGCGGCAGTCCGGGAAACGCGCGCATCTGCAGTTCGATCACCGCCGAGATGTCGTCGAAGGTCATCTGCCTGACCTTGAACTCGCTGGGCATGCCGTTTGTCGCCGCCATCGGTGATTGCTCCTCATTCAACTCGTGTTACCGCATCAGCAAGGCTACCGGTCCAGTGTGAATCCTGCGTGAAAGCGATGGTAGGCGCCCCGATCGCTAGGTTTTCCCGCCGGATTGGCCGCGCTGCTGGCAGGATTGTAGAGTGGAAGAATGGCCCGGACCGCGTCAATCTCACAGTGGAAGCGGGAACTGGGCGCGATGGTGACGCTGGCCGTTCCGGTCGTCCTGAGCGAACTGGGCTGGATGGCCGAGGGCATCGTCGACACGGTCATGGTGGGCAAGCTCGGTCCGGCTGCGATCGGGGCCGTCGCACTCGGCAATGCCGTCTGCAATACGCCATCTCTTTTCGGCATCGGGCTATTGCTGGGGCTGGATACACTGGTGGCGCAGGCCTTTGGCCGCAAGGACCACGACGAGTGCCACCGCTGGCTGGCGCAGGGCGTCTACCTGGCGTGCATTGCAGCTCCGCCTCTGATGCTGCTGATCTTTGTGGCCAGCTTCGGCTTTGCGCACTTTGGCATCAACCCGGTGGTCGCCGTTCCGGCTGCGGCTTATCTGCGCATTCTCAATTGGGGAACATTGCCACTGCTGCTCTATGGAGGCACTCGCCGCTATCTCCAAGGCGTGGGCGAGGTGCGTGTCATCACGGTCACCTACGTTGGAGCCAATCTGCTCAATTGGTTCGGCAACTGGGCGCTGATCTACGGCAAGCTGGGAATGCCGGCGCTGGGCGTCAACGGCTCGGCGATTTCGACGCTGATCTCCCGCGTCTTCATGGCTGCTGCGCTGCTGGGCTTCGCCTGGCGCTATGAACGCAAACGCGGCCATCCGCTCTTTCGCCGTTGGGCTGGTCCCAGTCTTGACCGGCTTAGGCAGTTAATAGGGCTGGGCGCGCCAGCGGCGGGGCAGATTCTGCTCGAAGTGGGCGCGTGGAACCTGGTGACACTCTCGGCCGGTTGGCTGACTCCGGTGGCGTTGGCGACCCACCAGATCGTGCTCAACTATGCCAGCCTGACGTTCATGGTTCCACTGGGAGTTGCCTCTTCGGCGGCAGTGAGCGTGGGGCATGCGGTGGGCGCAGGAGACGGCGAGCGAGCCCGACGCGCCGGATGGCTGGCGCTGGGGCTGGGCACCGGCTTTATGTTGCTGGCCGCAATTGTCTTCGTGGCCGCACCGAGGCCTTTGATCGCCCTCTACACGCGCGATCCCCTGGTGATGGCTGTGGGGCCGAGCCTGTTGGCGCTGGCGGCTGTCTTCCAGATCTTTGACGGCATTCAGGCCGTCTCAACGGGAGCGCTTCGTGGACTCGGCGAGACACGCATCCCCATGATTGCCAACCTCGTCGGTTATTGGGCGCTGGGGCTGCCGCTGGGGTTGACGCTCTGCTTCGCTCTTCACTGGGGCGTCTACGGACTATGGGTTGGCCTGTTGGCCGCCCTGGTTGTGATTGGCTCTGCCCTAGTAACGCGCTGGAACCGCGATTCGGCGCATTTGGCGGCGAAAAACCAATCTGGACTCGATGTAATGCGAGCGACCGAGTAAGCTGAGCCCACATCTAAAAGAACCGGAAGCGTTAGTCCCATCTCAGGAATTCGTCCCATGTTATGGGATTGGGGGTGGTTACTTATGGTCGCAGATTGAGGACGTGAGTCCCAAAATGTGACTATAATCACATCTGAGCGGAAGGCAAGAGCCGCTCCACAATGAATTAGGAAGGGAATCCGGCCACATGGCGACAGGAGACCTGGCCCTCGGTCAGCTTGAGGGTGCATCGAGCACGAAAGCGCGGATTACAAACGACTTCAGCATTAATGTAGCCACGGTGAACGGTTCGGGCTCGCAATCCGCTAATAGCGTACTGCTGAAAGCCATCTTCGGGATGGGTGTGCCCGTCAGCGGTAAAAACCTCTTTCCCTCAAACATCGCCGGACAGCCGACCTGGTTTCTGATCCGCGCCAGTAAGTACGGATATGTCGCGCGCAAACGCGAATCCGAGATCCTGGTTGCGTTGAATCCAGAGACTGCGTTGGCCGACGTGCGGGCCTTGCCGGCAGGCGGCGTGGCGATCTACGAGGAGGGCCTGAACAAGACTCTCAGCCTCAATCAGGCCCGCGAGGATGTCTTCTTCTATCCCGTTCCCTTCGACAAGATTACGGCCACGGTCTGCCCCGAACCCAAACTGCGCAAGCTGGTGAGGAACATGGTTTACGTGGGCGTCGTCGCGCAGATTCTCGCCATCGATCTTGGGGTGGTCGAGAGCGGCCTGCGCCGCCAGTTTGCCAAGAAGCAGAAGGTCTTCGATCTGAACTTCGGCGCGGTAAAGGCTGGCTTCGACTATGCCCAGGAACATCTGACCAAGCGCGATCCCTACTTCATCGAAAAGATGAATGAGACCGCGGGCAAGATCGTCATCGACGGCAACGCCGCCTGCGGCATGGGCGCGGTCTTCGCGGGAGTAACTGTTGTTGCCTGGTATCCGATCACTCCTTCGACATCGGTCGTGGAAGCGACGACGGACCTGCTCAAGAAGCTGCGAGTGACTCCAGAGGGCAAGGCCACCTTTGCAGTGGTGCAGGCCGAGGACGAGCTGGCCGCGATCGGCATGGTGCTGGGCGCGGGCTGGGCGGGCGCTCGAGCCATGACCTCGACGTCAGGTCCGGGAATGTCGCTGATGGCCGAGTTCACCGGCCTGGGCTACTACGCTGAGATTCCAGGGGTCATCGTCATCGTGCAGCGCACCGGTCCCTCGACCGGAATGCCGACGCGCACCCAGCAGGCGGATCTGCTCACAGCGGCCTTTCTTTCGCATGGCGACACCAAGCACCCAATCCTCTTGCCCGGTTCGGTGAAGGAATGCTTCGAGTTTACGATGGCCTCGTTCGATCTGGCCGAAAGGATGCAGACTCCGGTCTTTGTCCTCACCGATCTGGACCTGGGAATGAACAACTGGGTCTCGGAGCCATTCGACTATCCCGAGAAGCCACAGGACCGCGGCAAGGTGCTCACCGCCGACGATCTGAATCGCCTGGGCAGCTTTGCCCGCTACCGCAACGTGGATGGAGACGCCATCGGATGGCGAACGCTGCCCGGAACGCCGCACTCCAAGGCCGCCTACTTTACGCGCGGCTCGGGACACAATGATGCGGCACTCTACACCGAAGACCCCGATGAGTATCAGGCCCTGATGGAGAGATTGGCGCTCAAATTTGAGAAGGCGCGCGCGATGGTTCCAGCGCCGGAGACGGTCAGAGACGCCGGATCGAAGATCGGCTTCATCGCCTACGGTTCGACGGATTGCGCGCTGCGCGAGAGCATGGACCAGATCAGGCATCGCTACGGACAGGAGGCGGATTATTTGCGCCTGCGTGCCTGGCCCTTCAACCACGAGGTGCATGATTTTGTCACAGCTCATCAGCGCGTCTATGTCGTCGAGCAGAATCGCGACGCGCAGCTGGCGAGCCTGCTGAAGCTCGACCTGCCCGCAGATCAGGTGACCAAGCTGCGCAGCATCCTGCATTACAACGGTTTGCCAGTGGACGCCGACTCGATCACAGAACAATTTGCAGTGAAGGAGGGCCTCTAAATGGCAACCGCTGCTCCAGCTCCCAAGGTGAACCACATCGGTCTTCCGGTTCTCGAATATCGCGGCGGCAAGAGCACGCTCTGCGCCGGCTGCGGCCACAACGCCATCTCCGAGCGCATCGTGGACGCGATGTTCGAGATGGGCGTCGAACCGGAGCGCGTGATGAAGATGAGCGGCATCGGATGCTCGTCAAAGACTCCGGCCTACTTCATGAGCCGCTCGCACAGCTTCAATGGCGTTCACGGGCGCATGCCGGCGATCTCCACCGGCGCGATCCTCGCCAACCACACCATGACGACGATTGGCGTCTCCGGCGACGGCGACACCGCGTCGATCGGCATGGGCCAGTTCGTTCACATGATGCGCCGCAACCTGCCGATGATCTACATCGTCGAAAACAACGGTGTCTACGGATTAACCAAGGGCCAGTTCTCAGCCACTGCCGATCTGGGCTCCAAACTGAAGACGGGAGTCGTCAACGATCTGCCTCCCATCGACACCTGCGCCCTCGCCATCCAGTTGGGCGCGACCTTTGTAGCGCGTTCCTTCTCCGGCGACAAGAAGCAGCTGCTCTCAATGCTCAAAGCCGCCATCGCCCACAAGGGCACGGTGCTGCTCGATGTCATCAGCCCCTGTGTCACCTTCAACGACCACGAGGGATCGACGAAGAGCTACAAATTTATGCAGGAAAATGACGAGCCGATCAACGAGATTGGCTTTGTGGCAAGCTTCGATGAGATCGAGGTCGACTACGACTCGGGCGAGGTTTATGAGGTGGAGATGCACGACGGCTCGAATCTCCGCCTGCGCAAGCTGCTCGAAGACTACGACCCGACCGACAAGGCCAACGCGGTGCGCACGATGATGGAAGCGCAGGAGAAGGACGAGATCCTCACTGGCGTCTTCTACATCAACACCGAGAAGCCGACCTTTACCGACCTGCTGAATCTGGTGGATGAGCCGCTGGCGACGCTGCCGGAGTCGCTCACACGGCCGCCGAAGTCGGCTCTCGATGCGTTGATGGCGACGCTGAGGTAAAGGGTACAGATGGCCCGTAACCCGATCGGCGACGAGCGGGAGTTCCTGCTCACAGCGTATCGCGAGTTCAATGCCCGGCACATCGACGCGGTGTTGGCTCTGATGCATCTGCATGTCGTTTGGCCCAATGGAATGGAAGGCGGATATGTACACGGGCACGATGGAGTGCGCGAGTACTGGACCCGCCAGTGGGGAATCGTCGACCCGCACGTCCAACCGATGAGCTTCGAAAGAGACGCACAGGGGAGAACCGTCGTCAGCGTTCATCAGGTCGTTCGGGATTTAAGCGGCAAGCTGCTTATCGATACGACGGTGCGGCATGCCTATAGCATTCGCGATAGCCTGATCTAACGCATGGAGATTGAATCGTCTTGATTCTCCTGCGGAGTTACCGAGCACACAATCTCGCCTTGTAGCGAATTATTCAGGCGTGCTCGAGTGCGTCGTCTGACTGATCTTTGCCCCCAACCCATTTAACTTGGAACGCGCCTGCGCGGCCTCGGGGGTTTGTGGATGGCGCTGGATCAGCAGACGCAGCTCATGAATGCCCGCATCCTTCCTGCCCATTTGCAACAGAGCCGTCCCTTTGTGCAATTGAGCCGCCGGAGCCTTTGCATTGCCGGGGAAGCCTTCCAGAACGGCATTGTAGTCCTTCACCGCGTCGGAGAGCTTGCTGCGCTTCAGGTCGATCTCGCCGAGATAGAAATGCGCAGAGCCGGCCAGATCGTCCATCGGATAGAAGTGCAGCACGTCTTGGAATTCGCCTGCCGCCACATCGTACTTGGCCGCGTTGTAATCGCGCACGCCAGCCTGGAAGGTCTCCCTGAGCGGCGGCGACTGGATGGAAGAGGGAACAGCAGCCGACGGAGGAGTGGATGACGGAGGCTCTGCGCCGGGCGGCGGCGCCGCGGCCGGGGTGGGGGAAGTCTGCGGCGGGTTCTGAATGTTTTGCAGTTGCGCCTGCAGATCCTGGATCGATTTGTCCAGCTTGGCGACGCGCGACTTCAACTCGTCGACTGAGTCGTTGAGTGCCTGAGCCTGACCGGAGGCGGTGTCCAGCTTGCCGTTCACCGCGTCGTTCTGCGCATTGATCTTCTGCTGCAGCGCGTTGACGGCGGCGGACATCTGGGTTGCGTTATCCGCGGTCTGCTGGGCCAGATTCTGTAGCACGCCAAAGCGCGAGTCCATGGTTGACTGGAGCCGTTGCACCATGTCCAGCAGCTGCTGCACCTGCGTCTGTAGCTCGATGATCTCCTTGGAGGCGGCGTGCGCGCGCACCGGCACGACGAGGAGAAGAATGACGAGAGATCCCGCCGCGAAGAGACGATTGCGAAGTGTCCGTACGGTCTGCATATGTCACCTAAAGATCAGAGATCATGAGTCAGAGATCAGCGATCCGCATCGAACTCATGCTTGCCGATCTCCGATCTCCGGTCTCCGACAACTGTTGAGTTCTACTGGTCCATCGTGAATCCGGCGCGGCGGTTCTGTTGCCAGCATTCTTCGGTAGACTCGGCGCAAAATGGCTTTTCCTTGCCGTAGCTGATAACGCGGATGCGATCGGCTGCGATGCCCGCGGCGACCAGAGCTTTCTTCGCCGCGTTCGCGCGATTCTGGCCCAGTGCCAGGTTGTATTCGTTGGAGCCGCGCTCGTCGCAGTAGCCGCCAATCAGGATCTTCGTATTCGGATGGCCTGCCAGATAAGAGGCATCGCGGGAGAGAGTGGCCTGCGCGTCTCCGCGAATGTCATCGGTATCGTAGTCGAAGAAGATATCCTGAACTTCGGTCTTGAACTCCTCTTCCGCGCTCATCGAGGTGGTAGGCACCTGGACAGCCGGAGGAGCATTCACCGTTACGCGCGCCGTGGACTCAGCCGTGCCACCATCGCCGCGGGCCACCAGATGGTAGGTGGTCGACTCAGTGGGCGTGACGGATTTCACGCCTGAGCTCGGTACATCGCCGATGCCATCGATCGAAACGCTGGTCGCATCGGTTGTGCTCCAGGTCAGTTGAACCTGATCGCCCGCGGAGACGAAAGTTGGCTTCGCAGTCAGCTGAGCGGTGGGCGCGGGTGCAGCTAGGGGAGGCGTTTCAGCGGGGGAAACTGGCGTCGTCTTCTTTTTGCCGCAGCCGGCTACGGTGACCACGATGGCAAGAAGAACGAGAGGCGACAGAATGCGATACAGTCGATTCAAGGATTTACTCCTTCCGCAAATTGAATCTCGTCAACAATATGATAGTGCAGCGAGCCGGCGGGTTTTCTGGCGTCACCGCACTTTCGGCCGGGTTCAGATGGGCCGTGACGATCACTTCCAGCTCCAGTTGGGCATGAAATTCTGTCCCGACTGGGTCAGTTGACGCTGCTGAGTACCGTCGGCCAGCATCGACCAGATCTGGTGGTTGTGCGGGCCCATCGAGCGCTCAAAGACAATATGCCGTCCATCGGGTGCCCAGGAGGGAAAGTCGTTGCTGCCCGATTCGTGCGTGACCTGAAGCCAGCGCTTGCTGGCGATGTCCATTACGTAGATGTCCTGGCCTCCGGGGTCGCCTGGACCGTACTTGCGATTCCAGCTGAAGGTGAGGAACTGTCCGTTGGGCGACCACGAAGGCGAGACCGCATAGCCTGAGTCGGTCATGCGCTGAATATTGGCGCCGTCCTGGTCCATCGTGTAAATCTGCGGCTCGCCTGTACGCCCGCCTGTCCAAGCGATCTGCGCATTCGTGCGCGGGTTCCATGTTGGCGAGACATTAGGCCCGCGGAGCGAGGTAACGCTGTGCAGGTTGCCGCCGTTGGCATCCACAACCCAGATCTCGGAGTCACCCGATCGCGACGACGAAAATGCGATCTTCGTGCCGTCGCCCGACCACGCCGGAGACTGGTTGCTGCCACCGGCAAAGCCCGCCGAGAAGTTGATCATGCGGCCGAGCTCCAGCGAGTACATGCGGATCGCCCATCCTTCGCGACCCAAAGCCGCGAAGGCGATGCGTGAATTGTCGGGCGAGACGCGCGGCGAGAGCGAGACGGCGCCCAGGTGCGTCACCGCGCGCTGGTTCTGCCCGTCGTAGTCCATCTGCCAGATCTCTTTGGTGCCGCTGCGTGTGCTCACGAAGTAGATCTTCGTCTCGGCGATGCCATCGATGCCACCGCCGAGGCGCAGAATGATCTCGTCGGCAAACCTGTGCGCGACGGTGCGGGCCATGTCTTCGCTGGCCTGTTCGTTGTATTGCTTGCCGAGAATCTGCGGGCTCACCGTATTGCGCGCATCGTCGAGCCAGCCGTAGACAGCGATACGGCCGTTCGTCACGGAGAGCGCGCCGAAGGCCACCATGGCGGCATTGGCGGGGACTGCGGACCATTGCGACAGATTGATCTCCTGCGGCGATCCGGGCGTTGCCTGAGGCTCCATGCTCTTCGAAACCAGGTCGAAGATGCCTGCATTGGCCAAATCGCTATAGAGTGTCGCGTCAAAGGCCGCCTTCAACGCTGGAGTCTGCGGATCGCCGCCGACCGGTTTGAAGTCCGCCGCGGCGATGCGAATGCGGTCGTTGCCCAGGTTCGATCCAGTGCGAATCCAGTCCTGGGCCGCTGCGTTCAGGGGTGCAAATGTCGCCAGAACGATCGGGAGGAGAAAACTGATCCGGGAATATGCCTTCATCAGGTGCGCGATCCTTCCTCGGGTTGAGCGTGAATGATCTTTGCGGACTCTTTGAATTTGGCCAGCCTTGTTTTTCTGCCTTCCTGCCCGGTCAGCAAAGAGCCGCGCTCGTTCACAAGTCTATTTTACGTCCATGGTTTCACATGCCATGTACAATCTAGTACTCGCAATAGTAGGAGGTCATAAGGATGTTTTGGTTGTATTGCGCAGGCAGCGGCCCAAATGTGTCCACCCGCTGTGCCGCACGCAGGCAAGCGCGGTCAAGAGTCGAGCTTCCGCTCGATTGACTCATCTGCACGCCGCTCGCGCTGCCGTCGCGGTGAATGGCGAACTGAACGTACGCCCGCGACCCACGGGGCGTGTGAGGATCCACCTCGGGCTTGTAATAATTCGAGGCCATCTTGCGATTGAGGTTGTCTACGTACCAGCCGAAGCGGCTGCCGAAATCGCCATCGCTTACCGTCGTCTGGCCGCTGGTAAACCCCTGCGTCTGCGTGGCGCGCGGTATCGACGAGCCCGCCTGCTCGCCATACTGCGCAAGGTTGTCCTGTTTAGGCTGCGGCTGATGCTGCTGCGCCTTGCGCATCTCCTGTTGCTGGGGTTTCGTCTGCTTTCCGCTGATCGGAATGGCCGTCTCATCGACTGCCTGTTTGGTCTTGGGCGTGGCCTCGGCTGGGGCCTGGCTCGGCGTCTCGGTGGACAGCACATTTTCGTTGGGCGGCTGATCGCTGGGTAGTGGAAGGGCCGCATGGGTCACCAGCGTTACCTCAATCGCTCCGCCGAGACCCTGATTACCCCACTGGTTGTGGTGAAAGAGTCCGCCCACAAGGCCATAAACCACCAGGCATCCGGCCAGCGCGCCGTGAAGCAACAGCGATCCTGCCGCCGGGGCAAGCAAGGGCTCCGGTGTCAGCTCCCGCTCCAGTTGGGCTGCGGATCGGCTTGGGCCCTCCAGCACGCTTTCCATTGTTTACTCTTGAGTCCTTTTGCTAGTTTCCACCTGCCGGCTTGGTTTCGAGAGGCTGAGTCACGATCGAAATGTTGGTGATCCCCGCCTGTTTCACTGCGTCCATCACGGTGGCAAAGGCTCCGAAGGGAACCCTCTCGTCGGCTCGAAGATAGATCACTTTCTTTGCATTGTCGACGCCCGGTTGGCGCAACCTCTTCCCCAGATCGTGGATATTCACCGGCTGATCACCGAGAAAGACCCGTTGTTCGCGGTCGATCGTCACCACCATCCGCTGCTCGGTGATCTCTTTCACCGTTCGTGTCTTGGGCACGGCCACTTCAATTCCCGACTGCAACACCGGCACGCTGATCATGAAGATGATCAGCAACACCAGCACCACATCTACCAGCGGCGTGATGTTGATCTCTGCCAGCGAGGTGCGAGTCTCGCCGTAGCTACTTGAATAGGCCACGGTCCGCCTCCCTGGCCGCTTCGGGGCGCACCTCGGGTCTTCCGGTTTCGTTCCTCTGAGCTTCGGCGCCACCAGGAATCGGTCGCGGCACGATCACGGCGCGCACCGGAATCTCTTCCAGCGAGTTCAGCAGCTCGCGGCAAAAGCCGTCAATCTTCGAGGCGAAATCTCTGATCCGCGCGGTGAACTGGTTGTAGGCGATATTGGCGGGCACGGCGACGAACAACCCGGCAGCCGTCGTGACCAGCGCCGCGCTGATGCCCGGCGCAACCGCTCGCAGCGTTGCTGCGCCCGCGGTGCCGAGTCCGTGAAAGGCGTCCAGGATGCCCATCACCGTGCCAAAGAGGCCTACATAGACACTGATCGAGGCGATCGTCGCTAGCCAGGTCATTTGCCGCTCCAGGCTGGTCAAGGCCCCGCTTGCGGCGGTCTGCGCCGACCGTTCCAGCGGCGCAATGTTGCGTGGCGGACCCGAGCCGCCCGTTTGCCGCTTGTAGGTCTCGTAGACATCTTCGAAGACCTGCGCAAATGGGCTGGCCTTGCACTCTTCGGCCAGTACCGCGATCTCCTGCAGCCGGCTAGCCTGGCGAAAGCCTTGGACAAACCGTCTGCTCGCACTGGTAGCCCGGCGCAAGGAGCCGCTTTTGCCCAGAATCACCGTCCACGAATAGAGGCTGGCAAAGAGCAGAATCGCCAGCACGATCTGTGCGACCAGGCCGCTGTTCATCACCATCTCAACGATGGCGCTCGAGGCCTGCTCCGGCGCTGGGGGCGCCGCGCCGCTATCGGCTTGCAATAAGAAGAAAAACGCAGCGGGTAAAATCGGTCTTCACCTCTCTCTTCACGGTATCAGACGCGATTTGTCACCTCCAAGTTACCTGTATGGTCCATTTGGCACCCGCGGGCCTCCATCCGCGAACCACTGGTGCCGCCCCGCGTGCTATGCTGCGCTCGGATTGTCAGGGCTAAAGCGCTGACTTACCATTGTGCTTGTCACCGAAGAGGTTTCCTGAGGCTTCCTCAAAATGCTCGTCGAACTGCGCGCCGAAAACTACGCCGTCATCGATCACGCCATCGCCTCGCTCGGCCCCGGTCTCAACCTGCTCACCGGCGAGACCGGCGCGGGCAAATCCATCCTCGTCGACGCGCTCGCCCTGCTGATGGGCGGCAAATCCTCCGCCGAGGTGGTCCGCCACGGAACCGACAAGGCCGTTGTCTCCTGCGTCTTCGAGTCCACGGCCAACGCGGAGGCAATCCTTGAGGAAAATGGGATCGACTCGGCCGGTAACGACGTCATTCTGCGCCGCGAGATTCTCTCAACAGGCAAGGGGCGCGTCTTCGTGAATAATCAGCCGGCAACGGTCGCCGTGCTGCGCCAGCTCGCCCCGGAGCTGGCCCTGGTTCACGCGCAGAGCGAGAGTCTTTCGAGCTTTGACCAGGCTCAGCAGCGCACCCTGCTCGACCGCTTTGGCGGCCTCGCGACAGAAGCAGTCGCCGAAGCGTACACCCGTTGGCGCACCGCCCAGGAGAAGCTCGACGACCTCCTTCAAGGTGAGCAGGACCGGCTGCGCATGGTCGATCTCTGGAGCTATCAGCAAAAGGAGATCGAAGCCGCTCGCCTCGAAGCCGGCGAGGATGAGGCGCTGGAGACCGAAAAGCGCGTCCTGGCCAACGCCGAGAAGCTCTACGCCGCAGCTATGGGAGCCTTTGAACGGTTGTATGAGAGCGGCGATTCGGCCGAGGCTGCTCTGCGAGCGGCCATCAAAAACATTGAGGAGCTGGCTCGCTATGATGCGCGCTTCACCGAGGCCGCACAGCAGATGGCCGCGGTGCGCGCCACCGTCGGCGATGTAGGCTCAAGCCTGCGCGACTACGCCGAAGGCATCAACGCCAGTCCTGATCGGCTGGCCGAGATCGAGGATCGCCTTGCCATGCTCGACCGCCTCAAGCGCAAATACGGCAAGACCGTCACCGAGGTCATTGCCTTTGGCGAAGACGTAACCCGAAAACTGGCCGAGGTCGAAGACCGCGACGAGACTCTGAAGACTCTCCGCGCCGATCTGGCTATAGCCGCCGCAGCCTATCGTGCGGCCTCTGCCAGCCTCGGCACTGAACGCAGGACCGCTGCTGGCAAGCTGGCGAAGCTGGCAGAGGCGCAGATCAATTCGCTGGCCATGAAGGTACGCTTCGAGATCGCCGTCAACGCAGTCGAAGAGGAATCGCACTGGACCGCCGCCGGTTGGGACGAAGTCGAATACCGCATCGCAACCAACGCCGGTGAGCCGCTCAAGCCGCTCCACGAGATCGCCTCAGGCGGCGAAATGTCGCGGGTGCTGCTGGCACTCAAGGTCTCAGTCGAGGAGGGCGCCGCGAGGCCGAAGAAGAAGACGCCAACGCCGCGCACGCTTGTCTTCGACGAGATCGACATCGGTATCGGCGGACGCGCCGCTGAGGCCGTCGGCCAGAAGCTCAAGTCCCTCAGCCGCGGCCAGCAGGTCTTGTGCGTGACTCACCTGCCGCAAATAGCCGCCTTCGCCGATCAGCACTTCGTCGTCGAGAAGCGCGAGGCCGATGGCCGTACCAAGATGCAGATTCGCCTGCTCGACGATCGCGCCCGCACCCATGAGGTCGCCAGGATGCTCTCTGGCGCAAAGGTCACCGACACCAGCCTGCAGCACGCCGCCCAGATGATCGCCGGCAGCCGGTGAAGCAAAAGGCCCCGCTCGACCGAAATTCCATCGCAAGAAACGTAGTTAGCTTGCTAACCCGCGCACCTCGATCTGCGTCACTCAAAAGACGTCTGCCTTTTCCCCATCACGAGCCAGGAGAACAAGCCATGAAGTCGCAAGCCCGCCAGACATCCCTCTCAGCCCTGGCCTTGATCCTCTCCCTTCTGATCGCGCCGCATCTCTTCGCGCAGAGCCCCACGGCGTCGCTCTCCGGCAAGGTGATCGATGGCTCAAGCAAAGCCGTCGCGAACGCCAGGGTCACGGCCAAAAATCTAGAGAGCAACGAGTCCACCGAAGCTCGAACCAGCGCAGATGGCACTTACACCTTCAGCCGCCTCGCGCCCGGAGACTACGAGGTCTCGGTTTCAATCGAGACGCTGGGCTCTAAGACAGCCAAAGTCACGCTCGCCGCCGGCGAGCCCCAAACCCTCGACCTGGCCTTAGCTCAGGAACCGCTGCCCAACGCGCCGTCGCTCGGAGACTTGGGCTTTACTCCGCAACAGTCTCAGCCTGACGCAAAGTTGCAGGCCTTGCTCGAAAAGCGGACGGAGATGCTCAAGATGCATCAACGGCTTGGCCTGATCGCTGCCGCGCCCATGGCCGCAGCTCTGATCACCGGCCCCATGGCCAAGGCCAAGGGGAGAAACGGCCAGACCATCACCGAGCCGACGACAGCCAATCTCGACTTTCATGCTGCGCTGGGAGGAGCAACCACCGCTCTCTACTTCAGCTCTGCTTACTTTTCGATCTTCGCGCCCAAGGTGCCGGGGACCACAAAACACGGCGCGATTCGCATGCATGAGGCTCTGGCCTTCGTTCATGTTCCGGGGATGTTCATCACGCCGGCCCTGGGCATTATGGCCTACAAGCAGGAGAACGCCGGAGAGAAAGTCCACGGCCTAGCCTCCGCGCATGGCACTGTTGCGTGGGTTACAGCGGCAGCCTACGGGACGTCGATCGTCGCTGTCTCCTGGCCCATTCATTGGAAGTTCTGGGAGAAATGATGAAGCAAATCCTGCTTGCCCTCGTGCTGTTTGCGCCGCCCGTCTTTGCGCAGACCGATACCCAGTGGGTTGCCGAGCAATCGGCACTCACCTACCACATGTCTCATCCCATGCATCAGGTGGATGGCGTGAGCCATGCGGCAAAAGGGAAGGGAATCTGCCACGCTGGCCAATGCGATTTCCTGATTGCAGCTCCCGTCAAGTCTTTTGACTCAGGAGACACGAATCGCGATCTGCACATGATCGAGGCGACTCGCGGCGCGCAGTTTCCGATGGTCGTCGTGCGTACGCGTTTTCCCCAATCAGACACCTCCTCGGCAACCATCTATGCCGATCTTGAGGTCCAATTTGCCGGACAGACCGCGCACTATGCGCATGTGCCTTTCGAGCGCACGATGCTGGGCGACCGGCTCAGGATCAGCGGCACGGTTCCAGCCACTTGTTCTGACTTTAAGATTGATCGGCCTTCATTTCTTACGGTGCCCATCAAGAACGAGATTCCCGTTCGGGTAGAGATCACCTGGCGACCGATGTAGATACCCATTCTCCCATCTGCGCTCTACAATCCACAGAGACGGGAGGTCCCCATGCAAATCGCTCGACAGGTTTCCCGCAGTTTCCTTGCTCAAGCTCTCTTTGTAGTGGCATCCATTGCCGGCGCGCAGCAGCTCTCGCAGAAGCTGCAAAATGCCGTTGGCCATTGGCAAGTCGTCAACAGCGACGGCACGCCCGGTGGCAAGGTCGATACCTATCTTGAGAACGGCAAGCTCTTCGGCAAAGTCACCGAGGTGCGCCCCGGCCGAACGCCACATGATCCATGCGACAAATGCACTGGAGAGTACAAAAATCAACTGATTCTCGGCATGGTCATCCTGCGCAACTTCCATACCGAAGGCGACGACTGGGTCGATGGAACCGTTGTTGATCCCGAGAACGGAAAGGAATACAAAGGCAAGATCTGGGCCGTCGGGAGCGACAAGCTGCGCATGCGCGGCTTCATCGGCATCTCGTTGCTGGGGCGGACGGAGGAGTGGGTTCGGATTCCCTGAGCCGGCAACCCAAACCCAGTCAGCTTACTTGGCCAGTGGCACGCGGAGATCGCCGCCGGTCATCTCCTTGGGCAAACCCAGCGAGAGAATGTTCAGCAGCGTAGGCGAGATGTCGCGCAGAGAGCCATCGGGACGCAGCCTAAAGTGTGGGCCTTCTTCAGCCACGTAGACCATCGGTACTGGGTTAGTAGTGTGCGCTGTGTGTGGGCCTCCAGTCACCGGGTCCACCATCTGTTCGGCGTTGCCGTGGTCAGCGGTGATGAGCCAACTGCCGTTCTTTTCACGAATCGCCTTGTAGACGCGGCCCAATTGCGCGTCGATGGCCTCGATGGCCTTGATGGTGGGTTCCAGCTTGCCGGAGTGGCCCACCATATCGGCGTTGGCGAAGTTGGCGACGATCAGATCAAATGTTGTGTCTTCGATAGCCTTGACGATGGCGTCGCCGATCGCCTCGGCCTTCATCTCGGGGGCCAGATCGTAGGTGGCGACCTTGAGCGAAGGAATCAGCACGCGATCCTCGCCAGGGAAGGGCGTCTCGACCCCGCCATTGAAGAAGTAAGTCACGTGAGCGAACTTCTCTGTCTCGGCTACGCGCAGATTGCGCAGATGGTGTTGAGCAAGCACGTTGGCGAGGATGTTGTCGAGCGACTCCGGCGGCATGATCAGCGGCAGCTCGTAAAGCTTGTCGTACTGCGTCATGCAAAGGTAGTAGAGGTCCTTCGGAATCTCGTTGCGAGGAATCGTCGAGTCGAGCGCTTCCCAGCCATCGAGATCGCGTCCGCCGTGTTTGTTCAGGCCGCTCTCGCGGGTCAGGACGCGGGTGATCTCGCGGGCGCGGTCCGCGCGGAAGTTGAAATTGATGCAGACGTCCTCGTCCCGAATCTGGCCCAGCGGTTTGCCCGCGGCGTCGACCACGACAAAGGGAATAAGGAACTCATCGGTGATGCCGTTGTTGTAGTTCTCCTTGATGCGTGCCACGGCATCGGGATAAGCACCACCCTCGGCCTTGCCGTTGACCATCGCGTCGAAGGCCTTGCGCTCGCGCTCCCAGCGCTTGTCGCGGTCCATCGCATAGTATCGGCCGTTGATCGTCGCCACCTTGCCAACGCCGTACTCGCGCATCTTTTGTTCGAGCTGCGCAATGTAAGTGGCGCCGGAGTCGGGCGGTGTATCGCGGCCATCCATGAAGGCGTGAACGAAGACCCGCTCCAATCCATACTCGCGTGCTGTGCGCAACAGGGCATAGACGTGCTGATTGTGGGAATGCACGCCGCCGTCGGAGAGCAAGCCGAAGAGATGCAACTGCCTCCCGGCTTCACGCGCGCGTTTCATGGCCTTCACGATGGCTGGGTTTTTCACAAATTCGCCAGATGCGATGGCCGCATCGATGCGCGTGATGTCCATCTGCACAATGCGCCCCGCGCCGATATTGAGGTGGCCCACCTCGCTGTTGCCCATCTGCCCGTCGGGCAGGCCGACGAAGTGATCCGAAGCCTGGATCAGCGTGTTGGGAAACTCGCGCAGCAGCTTGTCGTAAGTTGGCTTCTTGGCCAGCGCAATGGCGTTGTTAGCAGTTTCGGCGCGATAGCCCCATCCATCGAGGATGGTCAGAACGAGTGGACGCTTGAATGTGGACACGAAGGAAGGCACCTCAGAGCAGATCGATGTTGTCTTCTTTAGGATAACCTGCGAGGGGTGTGTTTTGAGAAACCTGGAGCGGAGCCGATTTTGACATTTGCTCCACCACAATGCTGTCATCTTGAGAGCTCCCTCACGTTGGAACGAGGAATTGTTGCCCGGTTTGAAAAGATCAAACAACAATCAACCTGTCATCCTGAGCGGAGCGCAGCGAAGTCGAAGGACCTGCGGCTGCCTTTGTTGTTGCGGTTGTTCTATTTTCACTCCAGATCAACTCAATAGGTCCAGGTCGAACCGCAATTCTCGCAGTGCGCTTTCGTGAGCAGTTCCTTTCTCGACAGACCGGTAGCCAAGACGGAGATGCCGCCGGTGAGGGCAGCGGCACTCGCCTTCTTGCCGGAGATGCCAGCATCTTTCTGAATGCCTATGGTTCTAACCCCTCCCCGAACCTGACAATGAACGCATACGATTTGAGGGCGGATCGGTCCAAGGAGCCGACTCCGGTCATACTCCTTTCGCTCATCGGGGTTCAAGTATGACAGTTTCTTTGAATCGATTCCTGAAACCCAAAAAGCAATGACGATGCAGACCAGAAAAAACGAAATTAGAAAGTGCCAGAAACTCAGGTTGATCCACAGGATGACGAAGAGGCCAAAGGTTACGATTACTCCCAGGATGAACAGGCATCCAATTGGTACATTGTTCCCTGATGCACCTGGCACGGCGAGACATGTGGGGCAAAGATATGTTTTGGGCGACGGCCCAACTCCCATTGCGTGGGGGTTGTATGGGATTTCCGCATTACATTTGCGGCATTTCATCGGCTTACCTTCTGGCTAAACATCGCGATTCCCCTTGCCCCAACTGCGGTTTGTTCCTCCGCACATAAGAAAGCCTCCGTTGCCATCTGGGATTCGCTTCCCGTGCCTATCAAGCTTCTGCAATTTCTTGAGATGACGGCGAAATCCTCTGCCTGTGTGGTCTTTAGCAAAGCCACTTCCGCATTTCGGGCATTGTTCGTTTGCTAGTTGGTCGATTTCCCGATTGGAAGCCATGGCCTCCACCTTTCAAGATACATTTGCCGAGAAGCAGCCGCGGGGCCTTCGACTCCGCTGCGCTCCGCTCAGGATGACAGCGTTTTTGGTGATATTTGCCTGGCAAACAGATCGATGCGGAGACTGTAGTGCAGGAGGATTGCTTTCGTCAACGATTTGCGATAGATTCCTCGCCATGGAAGAGAAGGTCTATTTCACTTACATCGTAGCCAGCCGGAGTCATACGCTGTACATCGGCATGAGCGGCGATCTGCTGAAACGTATCTTTGAACACAAGCAAAGGACTCACGAGGGATTCTCTTCCACATATAACTGCAACCGGCTTGTGTGGTTCGAGCGATTTCTGTCACCCGAAAGTGCGATTGCGCGAGAGAAGCAGTTGAAAGGGTGGATTCGCGCAAAGAAAATTGCACTGATTGAAAAGAGCAATCCGACATGGAACGATTTGAGCGAGGGGTGGTATTCGGTCGATCCTACGGTTGACAAGCGCGGTGAGCCACTACGGGTGAGTTGAAGAGTACAAGAGCAAAACCAAGTGCAAGAGCAACCGCAGGTCCTTCGACTGCGCAGGTCGCAAAGAACGCGACCCGCTCCGCTCAGGATGACAGGTTCGTAGTGGTGGTGCGCCTCTTATAGGAGCAAAGGGAGAGACAGACATCCCTCCCTTCATTTGCCGCTAAACCATCGCCCCACGGCAGGAAGCTAGTCTTCGTAGTTCAGGCCTTCGAGGCCGAGAAAGACTGCTCCGCCGCCGAGCTCTTCCTCAATGCGGAGCAATTGGTTGTACTTGGCGATGCGGTCGGTGCGGCTGACCGAGCCGGTCTTGATCTGGCCCACGCCGGTGGCGACTGCGAGATCGGCAATGAAGGTGTCTTCGCTCTCGCCGGAACGGTGCGACATGACCGAGGTATAACCGTAGCGGCGTCCCAGGTCGATGGCTTCCAGAGTCTCGGTGAGCGTGCCGATCTGGTTGACCTTGATGAGGATTGAGTTGCCCACGCCCTCTTCAATCCCGCGCTGCAGGCGCTTGACGTTGGTGACAAAGATGTCGTCGCCGACCAGTTGAATGCGGCTGCCCAACTTGTCGGTGAGGATCTTCCAGCCCGCCCAGTCGTCTTCGGCCAGGCCGTCTTCGAGCGAGACGATGGGGTACTGACGGCTCCAGTTGTCCCAGAAGGCCACCATCTCTTCACTCGTCAGCTCGCGCTTGTCGCTCTTCTTGAAGACGTACTTGTTCTTGTCTTTGTCGTAGAACTCGCTCGATGCCGGATCGAGTGCGATGGCAATCTGCTCGCCGGGTTTGTAGCCGGCTCCGTCAATGGCTTCGAGGATCAGCTCGATCGCTTCTGAGTTGGACTTGAGCGAGGGAGCGAAGCCGCCCTCGTCGCCCACAGCGGTGTTGTAACCCTTCTTCTTGAGCACGCTCTTCAGCGTATGGAAGGTCTCAGCGGCCCAGCGCAACGCCTCGGAGAAGCGCTCGGCGCCGACGGGCATGATCATGAACTCCTGGAAGTCCACATTGCTGTCAGCATGGGCTCCGCCATTGAGCACGTTGAGCATGGGCGTGGGCAGCACGCTGGCGTTGACGCCGCCCAGGTAGCGATAGAGCGGAATCTCCAGTGTCTGTGCTACGGCGCGCGCAGAGGCCATCGAGACCGCGAGGATCGCATTCGCACCCAGCTTGCCCTTGTTCGGCGTCCCGTCCAGAGCAATCATCGTCTGGTCGAGCAGCCGCTGGTTGGCGGCGTCCATGCCTTCCAGTTCGGGCGCAATCACGGTTTCCACGTTGGCTACGGCCTGCAACACACCCTTGCCCAGATAGTGACTCTTATCGCCGTCGCGCAATTCCACGGCTTCGTGCTCGCCGGTGGAGGCGCCCGAGGGCACAATGGCGCGGCCCAGAGCGCCGCTCTCAAGAATCACGTCGGCTTCCACGGTCGGATTGCCGCGCGAGTCAAGAACTTCGCGGGCGCGAATGGCAACAATCTCAGTCATATCAGTCCTCGCAATGCGGTGTTGCAGCCGGGCGCTCAGATTGGGCATTTGCAGACGGCGATCCACGGCAAGAGTCTCTCCGGCGGCGCTTTGAATGGTGTTCAGAAGCCCCTGCACGTGCGCGATTCCTCTCCGTCCAACGTTAAAAAAGGCAGGTCCTGGTCTCGTAAGGATTCTAACAAACCGGGCGGAAGCCGATGACGGAGCCGCAGTCAGAGCGCCAAATCGGTTGCAATAGGGGCATTGTGCCAGAGCGGGTTGCTTTTGTTGATTCGTGCCGTCCAAGGCACAGGCGCCCGTCTTCGCTATGCTCCGGAGAGAATTCGCGCTAACCTGACCTCGAATGAGGTGTTCTCGATCCGCTGGGCCGCGCTCGCAACTCCGCGCAGCCGGCAGGGTTCGACTCTTCAGGGAAGAATGCCGCCCGCGGGTCGGAAAAGGAGACTTGGATGATCAGGCCTGTTTTCTTGTGCACGCTGATGCTCACGGTTGCCGCCTCTCTGGGAGCGCAGGACGCGAGCCAGTCGAGCCCCTATCAGGGAACCTCGACGCCTCCGCCGGACGATACCATCGAGACGCCACCCGTTGCCCAGCCGGCCGTGCCCCAGGCGAAGCCAGCTGCCGGGCAGCCGGCTGCGCCCGCGAGTTCCGGGGTCGAAGATCAGACTCAAACCCAGGCCCAGACTCCGGTTAAAAAGCAAACAGCCGTTGCCAGTGGAGCAGTGAGCACCTCCGACCCCGATGGCGGAATCGTCCAGGTCGAGCAGAGTGCTCCCGCCGCCGAGCAGCCGGCGTTGACCGCTCGAGGAAGTGTCGCCGATCCGGATGACGGCATCGTGCATCCGCCGTCGCTGCGTCCCGGCGAAGTGGGTGAAGGAACGACGATTCGCGTTGAGTTGCTCGACAGACTTTCGACCGAGAGCACCGAAAAGGGCCAGACCTTTCGCAGCCACGTCGCAAGCGATGTATTTGAGGGCGGCCAGGTGCTGATTCCTGCCGGAGCCGAGATCGACGGTCGTGTCGCTGAGGTCTCCACCGGGCATCTGGGCGGCCGCGGTTCCATGCGCCTGATTCCGGAGACGGTGATTCTGCCCAATGGTTCGCGCTACACGCTGCGCGCCGAGCTGAGCGGAACTCCCGGTTCCCGCACGCGTGTCGGCGGCGAGGGCACGGTGCTGCCTGCTTCGCGGCTGAAGCGCGACAGCTTCGAATACGGCGGAGCAGTCGGCGGCGGGGCAATCACCGGAGCCATCGTAGCCGGCCCAGTCGGTGCCTTGACCGGCAGCTTGATCGGAGCCGGAGCCGTGACGGCTCACCTGCTCGTCAACCACCCACAGGCCACACTCGAACCGGGGACGGTGCTCTTGTTTACGCTCTCCGAGTCGCTGTTTCTGGCCCCAGAGGGTGCGCGGGTGAACTAAGAAGTTCTCTGCTGAGTCTCGTCAGATCGCGTTGCCCATTCCCAGCCGAGAGTCCTCTAAGCAATCCTGGCGGGGAACCGAAGCCCCGTCCGCCGCGTATCACTCTCCGAACGCGCATCTTGGCGTCAAATTGCAATGCAGAACTTCTCCGACACTCTCGGCCAGGTCTTTCGCGCCATCATGGCCAACAAGCTGCGCAGCTTCCTGACCATGTTCGGCATCGCATGGGGCGTGGGCTCGCTGCTGGTGCTGGTAGGCCTCGGCGAGGGCTTTCGCAGCGGCCAGCACAAAGAATTCGCCTCCCTCGGCAACGATCTGGTGCTGATGTTCAATGGAACCATTCCGGCGCTCGCCAACCAGCATACCGGAATGCGTCCCTACCAACTGACGCTGCGCGACGAGGAGTCGTTGCGCAAGCTGCCGGAGTTGCGCGGAGTGACTGCCGAGTTGCAGCGCTCGGATCTCTATGAAGTGAGCCAGTGGAGCAATACCTCGGGCCACGTCACCGGAGTCGAGCCCAATTGCACGGTAGTGCGATATATTCCATTGTCCCAGGGCCGATTCCTCGACGACAACGATCTGCGAGAAAATCGCCGTGTGACCGTTTTGGGGCAGAAGGTCGCTCAACTGCTCTTTCCCGGCCGTCCGCTGCTGGGCGAGACCATCACCATCAACGGTACCGGCTTCACTGTCGTTGGACAGGTGGACAAGATTGGCCGGGGCAACAACACCTGGGACGATCAGAAGATTTATATCCCCATCACAACCATGCAGGAGCTTTATCCGCTGAAGGGCAACAACATTCCTCGGGATGCGGTCTTTTCGTTGCAGTACCAGCCGACGACCAAGGGCGAGGCCGCAGCCGCCGTGGCCGCGGTGCACCGGGTGATTGCAGCGAACCACGGCTTTGACCCCAGTCTCAAAGATGCCTTCGACGAGTGGGACACCGTGAAGGAAGAGAAGATGGTCGGCGCCATCTTCGACGCGATGGACGTCTTTCTCGGTGGAGTGGGCATTGTGACGCTGGGGCTTGGCGCAGTGGGAATCATCAACATCATGCTGGTCTCGGTGACCGAACGAACGCGGGAGATCGGCGTGTTGAAGGCCATTGGGGCCACCAAGCGCAGCATCCTGACGCAGTTCTTCTGGGAGGGGCTTTTGTTGACCGGAATCAGCGGTGTGATTGGCGTCGGGCTCTCGGAGGCGTTTATGTGGCTCCTGCAGCAGGTACTGACAGACAAAATGCCCGGCTTCGATCCACCGCGGCTGGTGCCGTGGTCGGCCGCGCTGGCCCTGGGTGCCCTGGTGGTGAGCGGCGTGACAGCGGGGCTCTATCCAGCCAGCAAGGCGGCTGCGATGGACCCGATCGAGGCACTGCGAAAAGAGTGAGAAAGAAAGTGTAAAGAGTGAAGAAGTGAACGGCGAGCAGTGAATAAGCGGAAAGAGAGTGCTTAGAGCTTACTGCTTGTTTACTTTTTCACTTCTTCACTAACCGCTGGGAGGCAGCACTCATGCTAAAGGACATACTCGGGCAGGCGTGGGAGGCGATGGTCTACAACCGCCGCCGTACCGCTATCACCATGATCGGCATGGCCTGGGGCATCGCCACAGTTGTGTTGCTGCTGGCCTACGGGGCCGGAATGGGCCGCGCCTTCGCGGCTATTTTTGCCGAATGGGGTACCAACACCATCGGCTTCTTTCCCGGCAAGACAACCCAGCAGGCCGGCGGCGACAAGGCGGGCATGTGGGTGCGTTTCACACTCGACGATGTGGATCGCGTCGCCAACGCTGTTCCTGGCATCACGCACATTTCGCCATTTGCCTATAAAGATGTCACTGTGCAGAACGATCTGCACATCTACACATGGGGGGTGAATGGCGTTCGCCCCGTTTATGCCGACATTCTGAAGATGGAACCCGACCAGGGGCGCTTCTTCAATGGGGCCGAAGATCAGCAGCGGGCTCACGTCTGCGTGCTTGCCTCCGAGGCCAAGACCAAGCTCTTCTCCGGAGGCTGGGCGCTGGGCGAGACGATCCGCCTCAACGGCGTGCTCTTCACCGTGATCGGCGTTCTCAAACCGAAGATGCAGGAGGGCGACGAAAACGATATCAACCGCCAGATTTACGTGCCCTTCAACACCATGAGCGATCTCAAGGACACGATGTACATCAACGGCGCATGGTTCAGCTACCAAGGCAATAACGAACTGGCCGAGAAGACTCTGCGCGAGACACTGGCCGCGGCCCATCACTTCCGCCCCTCGGATCACGAAGCCGTTCACGTTGCCAACCTGATGACCCAGCTGCGCCAGTTCAGCGTTCTCACCATCGCGCTGCAGGTGCTGCTCTCGATGGTCGGCGCGCTCACGCTGGGCATCGCCGGCGTCGGCCTGATGAACATCATGCTGGTTGCTGTGCAGCAGCGGACCCGCGAAATCGGCGTGGAAAAAGCTTTGGGCGCGCGCAAGCGGCACATCCTCACGCAGTTTCTGGCCGAGGCGTTGGCCATCACCAGCGTTGGGGGCATTGCCGGCATCGCGCTGGCATATCTCGTCTCACTGATGGTGGGGCGCATCACCTTCTACAGCGCGATTGCCAAGAACGCCGAGTCCGCCGATATCCGCCTTCTGATCTCGCCCGCTTCGGTGATCGTGGCTTCTGGAATTCTGATCGTCACTGGCCTGATCAGCGGCATGATCCCCGCCCTCCGTGCCGCCAATCTCGACCCGATCGAAGCGCTCAGGTACGAGTGAGGCAGGGAATAGGGAACAGGGAACAGTTACGTACTCTCCAGGATTCTCGGGAGTCCGATAGAATCACCGGGCCAAATGGAGTACATCTGCACACCAAATGATGTTTTCTATTCCCTGTTCCCTCGTCTTACACCGGCGGCAGCGCATCCACCACCGGCACTCCGGCTGGCGGCGTGAATTGAAAGCTTTCGGCAGGCACAGGTGCGTTGAGTTGCTCGGCGGAAAAGCTGAAGCGGGTCAGAGCGCCGTCGGTCTCTTCGATCTCGATGCCCGAGATGGCCCCATCTGCGCTCACCGTCAGCGCGAGCCGGCTGACGCGTTTCTCCTGGCCTTTTGGCTGGCCCGTGAGCGTAAAGCGGCCGTCGGAGGCGGGCGTCAGCGTCAGGTGGCTCAACTCCTTTTCAAGCTCTGTATGGCCGAGCAGAAAACGCAGCGGCGAACGCAGATCGTCCAGCTCCTTGGCGGGAATGCGCTGCACCTGAGAGTCGCCGCGGGAGTAGAACCAGGCGTACTTGCCGTCGAGCAGGAAGAGCTTGCCGGCTGGTGAGCTGTAATCCCATCTCATGCGGCCGGGCTTCAGCAGCAGCAAACTTCCGTTCTCGTTCCGCCGGATGCCCAGTCCCTCATAGCTCTCCGCAAAGCTGGCCTTGAGCGAGTGCAGCTGGTTATAGCGGCGGTCCACACGCTGTGCCAGTTCATGCGCCGAGGGCGCCTGCGTGGCAGGCGGGTGCTGTTGAGCGAAAAGACAGGCTGCGAGCAGCGCGGCGGCCAAAACAATCCCGCTGCGCAGGATAAGCGCGTAAGCCCTCATTGCAGGAGCTGGGTGCAGTTCTTTCCGCCTGCCGGGTCGTACTTGGGTGTGCTGCCGCCTTCGTCGCTGCAGAAGCCGCGATTGCCGGTCTGCCCGACGGTCTGCGGCACTGCGGTCAGCGTGTAGCCGGTCACGCGGTCCGTTCCATTGATACTCACCGTCTTGCAATTGCTGACTTCGAAGATGTAGCCGGACTTATAGCCCGAGGCCAGATCGCTCTGCAGCATCTGCGCGGCCGTCGGCGAAGGAGGACCCGAACTCGTCTCGCCGCCCAGCGCCGCCAGCTTGCAAGAGTATCCGTTGGCCGGATACATGGAATCATACTGAAGCTCGGCCATGTTGATGGCCTTGATCGACTGGATCGCCGACGTCTCGTTGGCGTGCTTCTTCATGTTGCCCATGGTCGGAATGGCCATGAGCATGAGGATCAGGATGATCGAGATAACAATCAGCAACTCCATCAGGGTGAAGCCGTTCGGCTGAATGGAGCGACGGGTGGGGCGGTTCGTATTCGTGCGATTCATGGGATCTCAGTGCCTCAGGGATCGGGAGAAAAACCCGGCCCATTCGAGAAAATCCTACAACGAATGGACGCGGAAGGGAAATAGGACGCTCGAAAAGCAGAGATAGGGGGCAGAGATCAGAGATCAGATCTTTTCGATTCGAGTTCATTTCTGCTGAGATATTGACCTGAAGATCCAGCCAAGATGCTAGTTGGGAAATCGCAGGGAAGTGACCCCTGCTCTTCAGCACACCACCTGCGAGCGCCTCAGCTTCACTCCGTCCAGCCGGCCTAGAAGCGTGACGGCCACGCGCGCGGGGTCGAAGAGCCGCTGAGCCATCTCTTGCACAGTCGTAGCGCTCACTTCGCTGATGCGGGCGATAATCTCGTCCACCGTCATGAACTCGCGGAAGTACATCTCCTGGCGGGCCAGGTTGGCCATGCGCGAGTTCGAGCTCTCCAGGCCCATCAGGATGTTGCCTTTCAGTTGGTCCCTGGCGCGATTCAGCTCCTCGTCAGGCAACGGAGAGTCCTTCAGCTTGCGAAGCTCCTCGAGGATCAGATCCACCACATCCAGCGCCTTGCCGGTCGAGGTACCGGCGTAGACCAGCAGCGTTCCGGTGTCGCGATAGGGGCTCAGATCCGAGTAAATCGAGTAGACCATCCCTCTCTCCTCGCGAATGGTCTGAAAGAGCCGCGAACTCATGCCGCCGCCTAAGACCGTGTTAAGAATCAGCGCGGCATAGCGGTTCTCGTCGGTGATCGGCGGCGCAGGAACGCCCATGCAGATTTGCACCTGTTCCAGGGCCTTCTTGTTACGCAGGATAATGCGCGCACTTGCGTCGGGCGCGGGCAGCTCCTGAAGCGGTGGGCCGCCAGCGAGCGTTGAAAACTTCCCCGCCACAGCCTCCGTGAATTCGTCGTGATCCAGGTTGCCGGCAGCCGAGAAGACCATGTTTCCGCCGTGAAAGCGGTCATTATGATAGGCCACGAGGCTTTGCTGATCCAGCTTGGCGACCGTCTTCGTGGTGCCGAGGATCGGCCATCCCAGCGGGTGGTCCTTCCAAAAGGCCTGCGTGAAAAGCTCGTGGACCAGAATCTCCGGGTTATCCTCGTCGATCTTGATCTCCTCGAGAATCACCCCGCGCTCGCGCTCGATGTCAGGCAGGTCAAAGACCGGATTCAGCACCAGGTCGGCCAGCACGTCCAATGCGATGGGTACATGCTCGGCGAGCGATTTGACGTTGAAACAGATGTTCTCCTTGCCGGTGAAGGCGTCCAGATTGCCGCCGATCGAGTCCATTTCGCGAGCAATGTGCTGCGCCGAGCGCGAGCGCGTGCCCTTGAAGAGCATGTGCTCGACAAAATGCGAGATGCCGTTGGTCTCCGCCGGCTCGCACCGTGAGCCCGATTTGATCCAAACGCCCATGGCCACCGAACGCATGCCCTCCATCCGCTCGGTCAGAACGATCAGGCCGCTCGGCAGCACGGTGCGTCGGAGATTGCGCTCGGTATTCATGGTCGGAAGACGTGTAGCTGTCCCAGGGAAGAGGCCCAAATTCGATTGTAGGCCAATCTGCCGCCAATAGGCTTGAACAAGAACCTTGAGCCACGGTACCCCTTCTCGGGTGGTGATACCATGTATGATATTAAGCAAAGCAGTTTCTTTGTCTTGAGCAGGTAAAGTTAAAGCAGAGTTAAAGCAAGGATTGCGCAGCTCGCCTCCAGCCAATTGAGGAAAAGAAGGGTCGGAGACGGGCGGCCCTCCAGCAGCCGAACTGCGAATGCGAGGTGGGGTCTAGCGATCCCACATCGGATTCTCTTCTGGGATCCACTCGTCCTGCGCGGTCTGCACCAGCCTCCTATTGCCGAATCCGATGCGGTCGGCCTCCTGACCCGCCGTATGCATCTTGAAATGAGGCTGGTGCAGCACCCAGAGGTGATCGTCGCGTGTCATGGGAGCACCGTTGACAAACTCCCACGAGTGGCCGCCCTCTTCGAAGGAGACGCGGCTTCCAACCGCAACAACCCGGGCCTCGACCGCTCCCTTCATCTGACGCTCTGAGATCAGGAATCGGCCCTCGCCTGGAATGTACATCATCACAGCCGTTCGGTCTAAATCGTCCGTGGTGAGCATGCCTGCAAAGCTCGCGAAGTCGCCCACCACTCGCTTGTCTTTCAGCAGCAGCGGGCTGGCAAATCGAGTCTCGCGCGGGCCGGGGAAGAGTTGTATGTCGAAGATTGGCATGTGATCGATCCATTGGCCCGTCAGCGTGAGAGTGCCCACCTCAGGCAGCTCCAGCTTCAAGGGCTCACCTGGTTCGAACCAGATCTGCCTGACAGTCTCTGAAGGATCGGCGTCGTAGGTGAAAGAAGAGAGATCCTCGCCTTTGGAATAGGTCCGCGTGCTGATAGAGAGCGAGACCCTGTCGCCGGTGCGGGAAAGGACCCTAATCCTGTAGGCAAGGGACCGCGAGCCCACCGGCCCATACCAGTCGCAGCTCGGCTTGGCGTCCTGCGTTGAGAGCGGACAATCCGGGAGTGGTCCAGCCGGACCGACCGTTGTTATCAGGAGCACGGTTCCGGTGTTGTTTGCGCGTACCTTTACGACGGTCAGGGTTGACGCAAGGACCAGGATGCCGGCGATCAAAACGGCAAAAGCGAGCCTGGGAATTCTCATGGTCTCAATTCCCTTCTGCCACAACGCTGCAATGCGAGCTCGCGGCTTGTCCAAATGAAAATGGGGAACAGTTGTGGAGACCTCAACGCTTGCGGCACAACGCAACTCGACGCCTATCGCCATATAGTCGCCGAGGCGAGCCCGGCACGCGGTGCAGCTCTTGATGTGATCGGCCGCTTCTGGCAGGATCGTTTGGCTGTCGCAGAGCGCGGACACGAATTCGGCTGCGTCATCGCAGTTCATTGTTGCCTCCTGCAGGGTTGAGAGTGCCGTGCCAAATGTTCCGAAGCGCTTCCCGCGCGGTGAAGAGCCGGGACCTGACGGTGCCAACCGGTACATCAAGCACCGTGGCGAGTTCCGCATAGGAGTGCCCCTCGACTTCACGCAACCAGAGAAGAGTCCGTTGTTCGGAGCTTAGCCGGGCGAATGCATCGGCGACTGTGGCGGCCGTGTCAATGTGACCAGGTGATACCGGATCGTGTGCCAGCTCATCGCCGAGACGATTCCGGCGAGCCCATTCGGCGGCCTGCCTCCGGGCAGCGCCGAAGAGGTAGCAGCGGAGTGTCCCACGCTCAGGATCAAAGCCCTGAGGCCGGCGCCAGATCTGTACGAACGTCTCCTGCATCACATCTTCAACCGCCTGTTGGTTTCCGAGAAGGTGCCGGAGGAAGCTGAGGAGGCGCGGTGCGTTTTCTCGATACCAGATGTCGAACGCATCGGCGTCGCTGTGAACGATCTTCTTCCAGAGTTCCCGCTCGTCGAACAATTGGTTCTCCAACCTGTACTTAGGGCGCAGGAGCAAAAAGGTTCATTTGTAATTAGAGATTCTCTCAAACAGAAGCGCGGAACTAGCGCAGCCTCACGCCCGGGTGTGAAATGCTCTATGCTGAGCCCAGCCGTGACGCAGAATCGCGATCAACTCGTTCCCCTGGACGACTCCGCCGGCCGGCGGAAAATCCCGAGCCGGGAGGCCGGAAAACAACCCCTCTTTGGGCTCGACTCAGAGACGCTCAAGACGAGAATGGCACAGGCCGGCGAACCATCCTGGCGCGGTAGTCAAATCTCAGAAGCTATTTATCAACAAAGAATTACAGAGCTAAGTGAAATTACTACTCTAGCTCTTTCGCTGCGCCAGCGGCTGGTAGCCGAAGGCTGGGAGGTCGGCCGTCCCAGCATCGCCCAGGTCTTCCGATCCACCGATGGAACCGAGCGCTATCTTGTGCATGGCCAAAGCGACAACCTGACCGTTGAGACCGTCTGGATGCCCGAGGGCGACGATGGCGAGAGCGGCGACGGAAGCGACGCTGAGCCAGACGAGGCCGGGGGCCGCTGGCAACGCGCGACCATCTGCGTCTCCAGCCAGGTGGGCTGCGCAGTCAACTGCCAATTCTGCCTCACCGCCAGGTTGGGGCTGCAACGGAATCTCAGCGCCGCCGAGATCGTGGGCCAAGTGGTTGCCGTCCTCGACCGCCATCGGGTCGAGGTCGGCCGTGACCGAGTCAATCTCGTGTTTATGGGGATGGGTGAACCCTTCCTCAACTACGACAACTTCATGGCAGCGGTGCGCCTGCTGGTTGGGGAGATCGGACTGAGTCCGCGGCGCATGACGGTTTCGACCTCGGGAATCGTTCCCGGCATCGAGCGCTTTGCCCAGGAGCCTGCCGAACTGCGGCCAAAGCTTGCCATCAGCCTCAACGCTCCCAACGACGAGATCCGCGGCGAGGTGATGCCCATTAACCGCAGATGGCCCATCGAGGCGGTCATCGACGCCCTGCGCAAGGTTCAACTTCGCCCGCGAGAGCGCGTCACCTTTGAGTATGTCCTGCTAGGCGGCGTGACCGACCAGCCGAAGCATGCCGCTGAAGTCGTCCGCCTCGTGCGGCGCAGCGGTCTGCCTGTCAAGGTCAATCTGATCGCATGGAACCCCGGTCCCGGCATCGGCTATGCGACGCCGCAGCCAGAGGCCATCGACGCTTTTCGCCGCGTGTTGGCCGACCAGGGCGTTGCAGTCTATTTGCGCAAGCCGCGCGGCCGCGACATCTACGCCGCCTGCGGGCAGTTGAAACGAACCATTGAAGGCTGAGAGAGGAGACGACCGGTGGATGACCATACGGAGGGGTCTGCAGTGCTATTGATGGATTTGCAAGAAGACTTTCTTGATGAAACTGGACGGATGCCAGTGGATCGGCTGGGAGCCCAGGCTGTGATCGATACCGCTAACGCGATTCTGTCTGGGAAAGCTCTACCGGGTACAAGTCCCGTCTTAGTCGTGAATCAGTTTCCAGCCTCCGCGCGTGTTGGCAACCTCCTGCGCCACGGCGCTGCGATCGTTGGCAGCGATGGCTCAAGACTCGATAGAAGATTAGTGAATCACGAGACGGCGCGTGTCTTTGCGAAGCGGCGCGCAAGTGCCTTTTCCAATCCGGAACTCTTGGCTCATCTGCGAATGCATGGGGTGAAAAGGCTATTCGTTCTCGGTGTCTTTGCAGAGGGATGTGTCCGTGCGACCGTGCTGGATGCGGTCAGAGAGGGCTTCATGACCTGCGTTATCTCCGATGCGATCGCCACGAACGCGCAATGGAAGAAGCGGCTGGCGCTCTGGAGCATGAAGCGGGCGGGAGCCATTCTGCTATCGCTCTAGGTCCGCCCGGTCTCCCATCCTTTGCGCAGAGATGCGGAAAGGATGGGAACGCTGGGCTATCTGTTACTTTGACTTTGTGCCGATTGGCTGGGCGCTATTTGGTAACCAGAGGCTTGACGCTGCCGCAGTCGGCGCCTTTGTAGTTGGACGACACGTCAATGGTGTACTCGACGGGCTTGGAGTTTGGACCCATCTGCATGGCGCCCAGAAAATGCACTTTGGCTTTGACGTGGTCCGGATCGGTCCAGGAGGACTCGACAGTTCCCTTGCCGGCCATCGGCGCTGTGCAGACCCAGTCAGCTGTCATGCCGTTGGCCTTCATCGCCACGTTGGAGATGTCGCAGCCTCTGTTCTGCGGCATGGGCGAGCCGTATTTATCCACCTGGGCCTGCGTGAGACAGACCTGCGTGGAATGAGGGCCTCCGCCGGGCATGGCCATGCCATTGGGTATGGGGGATTGCTGCCAGACCATGTTGGTGGTGATCTCCCATAGGCCGGCCTTCCGAGCGGCCTGAGCCCAGGTGGCCAGCGCCACGGCAACGAGACAACAACCTGCGGCGATCGAAACACGGGTCTTGCTCATCATTCCTCCTGCAAATCGCGCAAGCCTTGGCTGCGCGCATTCACTGTAACCGAGCGTGGGATCGGATGGAAAGTGAAAATCTCAGCTTCGGCTGGCAACAGTCGCTCCGCCCAGGGCAAAGAGGGCACCGGCGACCCGGCCGGCTGCATGACGGACGACAGTATCCTCGCTTGCGAAGTTGCCGGCAATGCACCGCACTCCCAGCGCCTCGATGCGCTCGACGTCGGCCTCGATCGGCGACGCTCCGGTGGCCGCATACCGCGCCAGCGTCTCCGGCGTGAAGGCCGGGGTGTTTACCAGTGCGTAATCGAAGATCGGCTCGCCTGTGTGCTCGTAGATGCGCTCGATGTGCTGGCTGGCGGTCAGTCCCACGCTCTCGTTGGCCTGGGTCATGAGGTTGCAGATGAAGACCCGCACGCCGCGCGCGCGGGCGAGCGCTGCTGGCATGTCCTGCACCAGGAGATTGGTGATCAGCGACGTGTAGAGTGAACCTGGGCCCACGGTGATCAGGTCTGCACGATTGATTGCATCGAGCGCCTCCGGCAACGGAGCGGCGTCGGGCGGATCGAGCATCAGCTCGGCGATGCGCTTCCGGCTGGCGGTGATCATGGTCTCGCCCCGCACCAGGGAACCGTCATCCATGCGCGCCACCACCGTTGCGTTGGCCGTCGTCACCGGGTAGACGCGCCCCCTGGTAGCCAGGATCTTCGAGGCCAGTTCAATGGCTTGGCCGAAATCGCCGGTGATTTCAGTGAGCGCGGCGACAAAGAGATTGCCGAAGTTGTGGTCTTTGAGAGAGTCGCCCTTGCGAAATCGATGGGCAAATAGGCGGGCCAGCAGGTCCTCCTCCTCGCTGAGCGCGACCATGCAATTACGCAGGTCGCCCGGAGGCAGCATGTTGAAGCCCTTGCGCAGGCGACCCGACGAGCCTCCGTCGTCGGTCACTGTGACTACCGCGGCCAGGTCGGAGATGAGAGCGGCTTCATCCGCAGGCTGGTTGCAGCAGACAACATGCCGGCGCAGTCCACGCAGCAGGGTCGACAGCCCAGTACCTCCTCCGATGGCTACAACGCGCAGAGGCCGCACAAGATTCAACGTCTCGCGTACGCCTGTCGGTGGTGGAAACGGGTTGGGATTCGATGACGGAGTGTCGGTGGAGGTCACGTGAGGCCTTAGGGAACCTCGGGATACAGTAACTCGGTAAAGCGCGGGTCGTCTGCCATGCTCTGAAAATCGTTGTCTGCACGGGCCTGAAGCCGATTTCGGGGATTCAGCTCAATGGCCTGTGCGAGGCTCTTAAGGCAATCCTGAGCGCGTCCAGTGATTGCGTCAAGTATTGCCAGTCCATAAAGGGCGTAGTCGGCCTGCGGATAGGAGGCCAATATAGCGGTGAACTGCTCACGCGCTTCTTCGTAGTAGCCGGTATTCAACTGCGAGATGGCGTAGTCGTAGTGCTCTTCAGGCGTCTGAAAGGTCAGGTTGTGCTTTTCCAGTTGCCGTTGGCAGGTGCTCATGTACATCTTGCAGCGCTCCTTGAGTTCGGGCGGCGCTGTGGGCAGCAGCTTATCAAAGGCTGCGAGCGCTTTATCGTACTTGCTCTGCTGCAGCAGTTGCACGGCGGCCTGGTAGTGCTGAAAGGACTGACCCGCGCCAGCGTTGGACTGACCGCTGGGCTTGCCTGACGGTGAAGCTTCCTTTTTTCGGTCGTGCGCCACGGATCGGGCCTCTTGCTTCATGAGTTTAGAGCACCTCGGGGAATCCTGTGAACCCTGCGATAGCTGTCTTCGCATACCTGCAGGGCCACCTGAGTCGGTCGCGGCCGACGAAAAACAGGGCCCTGCTGATTGAGTTGCTCCGGCCCTTTTTATACGCACAACCCCGCCTCTCGTCAAGACAGACTCCGAGGCGGAGGCTAGCGGCCCGGAGATTCGGCCGATAAAGCGGTGCGATAGATGGCCGGATTCAGCGAGGGATCGTTGTACATCTTCAACTGACGATAGAGTTTAAAGCGCCGCGTCCCGGCCAAGGTCTCAAGCCACAAGGTGTCCAGGCAACCGGTCAGGTCGGCGCGCTGTTCCTCGAGAATGGCGAGACGGTCAAGGTTTCTCCGAATATGGCCCTGAGGCGCGTCTGCCCGTTCGGCCTCTTCGCGAGTGTGATAGATCTTCAGCGAGAGAATCGAGAGCCGGTCGATCATCAGTCCCGGTGTCTCCGAGTGCAAGGCCGCCGTCGGATTGGGCAGGCCCTTCGCTTCGAGCCATTCCAGCAGCCTTCGGTCCAGTTCCTCGACCAGATCGTTGCGGCGCTGGTTGGTTCGATCAACCCGCCGCTTCACTCCGGCCACCTCAGCATCGGTTGCGTTTGGCCTGCGGGCCTCGTCTTCGATATGCCACAGCTCGAAGTTGGCGCGGTGCTGGCGTCCGACCAGCGCAAGCCAGTCTGGCCCCGGCTCAGCATCAGGCACCGCTACCTGGTGGCCGATACTGTTCTCCAGATCCTGCAATTTGACGATCTCTGAGGCACAGAGCATTCTTGAACCCTTCCTGAAATCATGCCACACCCACATGACTAGCCGCGGACGTGGACTCTTGGCCGACGCGATTCTCTTCCGCGATCCAGAGGCCGTGCCGAAGTGGGAAGGGTTCCCCAAGCCAAACAAACTCGTGCTCGGCCGATGGCCAGCGGAATCCACCCAAGAATGCTCAGAAAAGAGTTGACATAATACCGATTAGTAGGTATGTTTATACCAACTGGTTGGTATGAAATGATCCAAAACGATCAAAGACACGATTCGAAGACCAAACTGCTCGAAGCTGCCCTCCACGTGATCCGCGCAAAAGGCTACTCCGCCACCCGCGTTGAAGACATCTGCGAAGCGGCCGGGTTGACCAAAGGCAGCTTCTTTCATCACTTCAAGAGTAAGGAAGATCTGGCTCTCGCCGCTGCCGAATACTGGTCCGAGACTACCGGCGCCCTTTTTCGCTCGGCGCCCTATCATTCTTTCTCCGATCCCGTTGAACGTCTGCTTGCCTATGTCGACTTTCGCAAGGCAATTGTCCAGGGTGAACTCTCCGATTTCACCTGCCTTGCCGGGACGATGGTTCAGGAGATTTACGACACCCACCCTGCTATCCGCGAAGCCTGCGAGAGACTCATCAGCGACCACGCCTGCACTCTGCAGCCGGACATTGAAGAGGCAATGCGAAGGCATGGCATCAAAGGAGACTGGACGGCGGAGAGTCTTGCCCTTTACACACAGGCTGCTATTCAGGGAGCATTCATTCTGGCCAAGGCAAAGCACGGCCCCGAGACCGCCGCAGCCTGCATCGATCATCTTCGCCGCTATCTTGAACTGCTCTTCGATCAATCGAAATCCCCAAAGGAGATCCTATGAAACTCACAGAAGAACCAGAATTCATCACCTGGCCCGAAACTCACTATGTGTATGTCGAGAGAGTCGGTCCCTTCATGACAACAGCACCCGAGGCATGGGGAGTCGCCCATTCCTTGCTTCCCGCGATCTCAGAACACAACAAGGTCACCGGATACATGAGCTTTTACAAACGGGAGCCAAAGCTCTATCGTGCGGGCTTCGCTCTGGATGCACAGCCGAAGCAATTGCCTGAGGGCATCGCCTACACCAAGTTCGCCGGCGGCAAATACGGCCGTTTTGTGATGACCGGTCCGTACTCGAATCTGGGCGAAGCATCAGGCCGCGTCTGGTCGAAGGTCTCCGAAAAAGCAGTTCAGCTCCGAGACGACTTTGCGATCGAGCACTACGTCAACGACCCGAGAGTCACTCCCGAGGACCAGCTCGTCACCGAGATTCTCGTACCCGCCGCATAGCGCGGCTGAATCAACAATCGCATCCGCGACAGTTGACCTGCTTCCCCAGAATGCTTGTGTTCCTGTCGGCCGGTGCGCCACAACCCAAAGGAGGTTCCACCATGCCCAGCGCAACGATGCAAGAGAGCTCTTTTCAGACCGTCACTTCCCAGGACGAGGCCGCGATCCTCGCTCTCATTGCAACCCTCCACAAAGCGAACCACGATAAAGATGCCACTCTCTTCGCTTCACAATTCGCGCCAAACGCAGCCATCTTCAACCTTGCTCCGCCCCTCCTCCATCGCGGAGTCGATCTTCCCGAGAAGCAGGCCTGGTTCGACTCGTGGGAGACTCCGGTCGAGATCGAGCCGCGGGATTTTCAGGTTACGGTCAGCGGCGGCTTCGCCTTCTGTCATGGCTTCCTGCACATGAGCGGAACGAAGAGGGGCGCCGAGCGCCAGGTGAGTTTCTGGATGCGTGAGACTCTCTGCCTCGAACGTATCTCGGGAAGTTGGCGAATCGTTCATGAGCACACTTCGGTGCCGTTCTACATGGACGCAACTCTGCGTCCGGCATTCGATCTCAACCCGTGATCCCGAGATTCCCGCGCCGGGAAATTACAATAGCTGCGGGAGAGTTGATGGAAGGCAAGAAGCAATACCCGCATCGCCGTTGGAATCCGTTACGCCAGTCGTGGGTGCTCGTTTCGCCGCACCGAACCGAGCGCCCATGGCAGGGCGAAGTGGGCCAGAAGACAGCGCCCTCGGCCGTGGCCTATGATCAGGCGTGTTATCTGTGTCCCGGCAACAAACGCGCTGGGGGCGCGATGAACCCGGCCTATGAGAGCCTCTTCTCCTTTGAAAACGACTATGCGGCTTTGCTGCCGCAACTTTCCACTGAAGCCGGACAGTCGGGCTCGCCTTTGCTCAAGGCCGAGCCGGCACGCGGGCTCTGCAAGGTTCTCTGCTACCATCCCGACCACAGCTTGACCCTGGCTCGCATGACCCAGCCGGAGCTTCGCCGCGTCGTGGATGGGTGGACGCGAGAGTACGAGGATCTGGGCAGCCGGGAGTGGATCGAGCACGTTCAGATCTTCGAGAATCGCGGGGCGATGATGGGCGCAAGCAATCCGCATCCGCACGGACAGATCTGGGCTACTGGTTTTATTCCCGATGAGCCAGCCCTGGAGATCCAGGCACAGCGCGAACATCTGGCACTCACCGGCCACTGCCTGCTCTGCGACTACCTGGCCGCCGAAGTGACCGCAGGCGAGCGAGTGATCTTCGCGAACGAACACTTTGCGGCGCTGGTGCCGTGGTGGGCCGTCTGGCCCTTCGAGGTGATGCTAGTGAGCCGCCGTCACCTGGGGGCCTTCCCAGAGATGAATAGTGACGAGCGGAATGGACTGGCCGATGTCCTGAAGCGGATGACAACTCGTTTCGACAACCTCTTCGAGACCAGCTTTCCTTACACCATGGGATTCCATCAGGCCCCGACAGACAAGCAGCCGCACCGTGAGGTTCACTTTCACGCCCACTTCTATCCGCCGTTGCTGCGTTCGGCCACGGTTCGCAAATTCATGGTGGGCTTTGAAATGCTGGCAATGCCCCAGCGCGACATCACTCCTGAAAGCGCGGCCGAGCGTCTGCGCGGCTGCTCGGAGGAACACTTTTGGCCGAGAGACTAAGAGCCGGATTCCATTCTCGGCTCTAAACCGTCACAATAAGGCGTGGCTCCTTTTCAAATCCCAAAAGGCGCGGGTGGACCGCTGATCCCTCGGAGGGTGATTCGGCGGCTGGCGATGCTACTGCTTTGCGCCGGGGTTTTGGTCTCTGCGGCGTCGAGTCCGTCTCAGGAGCAGCCGGATGAGTTGCCACCTCTTCAACCGATGGCTCCGCAGCCACTGGCCCCAGCCGACAATCCACCACCCGCCGCGTTGGCGACCGTGCACGGCGTGGTGAGGAACGCAGCCACGGGCGCGCCGTTGCCTCGTGCACTGGTGCAGATCGAAGGCGATGCAAGCACCGGCGCTCTCACCGACGGGGAGGGCCGCTTCGAGCTTCCCGGCATCCCGGTTGGGCTTGTCATCATTCAGGTTCGCAAGCCTGGCTTCCGTGACCGCCCCTTTGCAACTGAGGATGTGGGATACCAGGGCGATGGCCCGGCGCACAACGTGCTGGTCGCGGCCGAGATGCCCGATCTCGACTTCGCGCTCACTCCCACCGCTGCGATTCACGGACATGTGGAGCTCTCGACCGGCGACTCGGGGCAGGGGATTCAGTTGACGCTGCTCAAGCAGGTGGTACGCAATGGCCGGGCCGTATGGGCACAGAACGGTACCGCAAGGACCAACAGCAGCGGAGCCTATCGCTTCGCCGGCCTGCCCGCCGGCGTCTACGCGCTCCATACCCAGCCCACATTGGAGAGCGAGCCGGCGGCGCCCGTGATGGCTCCCCGAGCGAGGATCTCGCGCGAAGGTTATCCGAGTATGTTCTATTCAGAAGCAAAGGAGTTCTCCGGCGCGACGCGCATCCGGCTCAAGGACGGCGAGCAGGCCGAGGCCAACCTGCTGCTCACGCCGGAGCCGTTTTATGCAGTTACAGCAACGCCGATCTTACCGGACGGAAAGCCGTTCGAGAGCAAGGGGCGTGAGCAGGACTTTTTCTCATCGGGGCCGGTTCTTAGTGCTGAGCTTCTGGATACCGCGAGCCGTCCGCTGGCTTACATCGCGCATTTTGACGCGACGACGCACACGATCCAGGCCAGCCTGCCGAATGGGAGCTACACGCTCTTAGTTGGAGCGATGTCAGGTCAGGAAATTCCTACCGGCCCTCAAGACCATACGGAAGGAACTCGCAGGAGAGCGGACTCCTTTTCGGGCTTCGCGGAGTTCTCGGTTGAAGGGCATGCATTGGGCAACCTGCGCGTGCCCCTTTCACCCTTGCCTAGTTGGCCGGTTCGGCTTCGCGCCGTACGGGCTGCCGCCAAGTCGGGACAAGCTAATGCGAGCACAAGCCAGGAATTGCAAAGGCTGGTCACGGTCGTGGCTACCGGGGCCGGGGACGCTCCCACTGGGGAGGCCAACAACGGAGATATCAATGCGGACGATGCCGGACCCGAGCAACTGGAGATGAACGGCGCAGCTCGCGGTCCTCATTGGATCAGCACACAGGTCAATGACCGCAGCCTATGCGTCGATTCCTTTACGGCCGGGGGAATCAACCTCGCCCGCGAGCCGCTGTATGTGGCGCTGGGCGCATCGCCGCCGCCGATGGAACTGACGCTGCGCGGCGACTGCGCCAAGCTGGCCCTTACGCTGCCGCCCGCGCTTTCTGGTTTTCTGCCCGGAGACGAGCCGTTTTACACCGTCTATGTGGTTCCGGACTTCGATACCACAACCGACATTCCGCCGATGAATATGCATCCCTCTTCGGGTACGACTCTGACACTGGATGGTCTGACTCCTGGTAACTATCACATTTATGTCTTCGATCGCCCGTTGCGGCTGGAGTACCGGAATCCAGAGGCGATCGCGGCGCTGCCCACGCCGGGCCAGGCGGTGACTCTCACCGCCGGAGCGACGGCAAGCCTGGTGTTGGAGGCTCCCGAACGATGAGGAAGGTCTTCGTTTCCGCGAGTTGCTTGCCGGGTCTTCTGCTGGCGGTGCAGACCGTCGCACAGATGCAGACTCCAGCGCCGCCGCAACCTAGAGCCTCAGCGGTCTACACCATCGCGGGCACAGTTGTGAACGCGATCACCGGCGAGCCGTTGCGGCGGGTGACGGTTGCCGCGCTCTCGCAGGGAAACGATCAGACAGTCGAAGCGATCGAGACGGACAACGAGGGGCGTTTTGCACTGGACGGACTTCCCTCGGGCAAGTACCCGATATCAGCCTCGAAACGCGGATTCTTAACCGCCTTCTACGATCAGCACGATGAGGGATACAACAGCGCCATTGTGACCGGGGAAGGCCAGCAGACCACTGGACTCGTTTTCAAGCTGCTGCCCGGCGCGACTCTGCATGGAGTTGTGACTGCCGACGGCGGCGACCCGGTCGAAGGCGCCGAAGTGATGCTCTTTCGCAAGCCCCACAACCACAACCCGGGCTCGCGAATCTCGCAGGTCAATGTGGTCGCGACCGACGACACAGGCGCCTATGAGTTTGCCGACCTGCCAACCGGTGAGTATCTGCTGGCGGTCACGGCAGTGCCCTGGTACGTCTTGCATCGTGGTGAAGAATCGAAGCAACAGCGGCCCGAAAACGATCCTGCTTTCGCGCTCGATGTGGCTTATCCGATTACCTACTTCGATTCGACGACCGACGAGTCCTCGGCGGCTCCGATCAGGTTGACCGCAGGCAGCCGCGAAGAGGCAAACATCAATCTCCACGCGGTTCCTGCGCTGCGTCTGCTCGTTTCCATTCCGGAGACGCGTGATCGCCAGATTGCCAGCCCGGTTTTACGACGGTCGGTATTCGGGACTGAGATACCTTCTGTCGGCAATGGTTTTTTCCCGGGCAAGGAGACTTCTTCGGTCGAATTCACCGGCGTAGCACCGGGCCATTACCAACTCACACAAGGCGATCCGCCTCGCATTGTGGAACTCGATGCCACCGCCAGCCAAGAGGTAGACCCCGGCATTGGAACCCCAACCGTTTCAGTCTCTGGAGCACTGCGTTCAACCGGCGGTGCGACATTTCCTGGCAATGTGAGCGTCTTTCTCATGCCGCAGGACGGTGGGCAGGGATCTCAGCCGCCGGTTAATTGCGTGAACGGTTCATTCACTTTTGACTCTGTTCCGCAAGGCACATGGAAGCTCATCGCCGGCGGCAGCGGCAAGCTAATGGCGGTCCAATCGATTACGATCGGCGAAAAGACTCAGGCAGGAAATCTTCTGGCCGTGCACGACAAGCCTCTGCAGATAGTCGCAACGGTCAGCCTGAGCGACACGCGAATCGAGGGAGTTGCAAAAAAGAAGGAGAAAGGCCAGGCCGGCGTGATGATCGTTCTCGTCCCGGATGATGCAGCCGCGAATGGCGATCAGTTTCGCCGCGACCAATCGGACTCCGATGGCAGCTTTGCCCTGCTCAATGTGGCGCCAGGAGAGTACACAGTCGTAGCCATCGAAGATGGGTGGGATCTGGATTGGGCGCGGCCCCAGGTCATCACCCGTTACCTTCCCAAAGGAGTTGCGGTTAAAGTGGCCGAGACCTCCGGGAAACTGCTGCGGCTTCCCGAAGGGGTTCCCGTCCAAAGCCGCTGAGGAGACTTCGGCGATGGAAGGCGTCGGGACTTCATTGAACCGGGGTGGAGAGGATAGTCTAGATGAGGATCGTTAAGGAGAGCCAAAATTGAAGAGGAAGTTCTCGTTCGTATTTCTGGCCGTGGTCTCGGCCGTGCTCCTGCCGCTGGCGGCCACAAGTCAGATTGCTCCAGATCGTCCGGCACGTACCGAGAAGGCCGAACCCTCCTACAAATGGGAGGCCTTTGCGGGCGTGGGCTACACCGCTCTTAACCAGGTGGCCCGGTCAGAGAACGGCCTGATAGGGATGAACCTGTCAGTCACCCGCGACTTTGGCAACCACTTTGGCCTCACCGCCGACGGCGGCTACTATGCTCAAACCTACGATGCTTCCAACCCCGGCAATCCCACGGTGGATGTTGTCTTGCTTGGCCCGGTCCTTCGTTTCAAGCTCTTCGATCGCGTGGATGGCTTTGCTCATATGTTGCTGGGCGGCGCGCACACGGCGGGTGACAGCTCCGTGCCCAAGCTCTCATTTGCAGGTGGAGGCGGCGGTGGACTGGACTATAAATTAAGCCCGCATCTGGCCATTCGCGCCTCGGGCGACGACATTGCGTCCTCATTTGTTCAGGATCCGAATAACCTGGGCTACTCTCCTCATCTGCGCCGAAATGCGCGCGCGGCTTTTGGTGTGGTCTACCGGTTCTAAACGTGTCAGACGGAATGACGCCGGTCCACCATTCAACGAGAGGGACAGAGCCCATGGAAGCGAAGACTCCACGACTTACGTTTGGCGAGAAGACGGGCTATGCCCTCGGCGATGCGGCCTCGAACCTGTTTTGGATGACCTTCATTTACTTTCAAAGCAAGTTCTACACCGACGTTTTCTTCTATACTCCCGACGCCAAGCTGGAAGATGCTCTGCTCAAAAAACTAGCCGTGCTTCTTCTGCTCACGCGCGTCTTTGACATGGCCTTCGATCTGTTTATGGGCGTGATGGGTGACAGGACACGGACCCGCTGGGGAAAGTTCCGTCCCTATCTCCTCTGGTTTGCGATTCCCTTTGGCATCATCAGTACGCTGACCTTCACTACGCCGGGCTTCAGCCCCAACGGCAAGCTGATCTACGCCTACATCACGCTGTGCCTGATGATGATGGTTTACTCGGCGATCAATATCCCGTACTCCGCGCTGATGGGCGTGCTCTCGCCCGACTCGCAGGAGCGGACCAGTGCCTCTTCGTATCGCTTCGCCTTCGCCTTTGGCGCGGGCCTCGTCGTGCAGTATTCGACGCTCTACCTGGTGGATTTCTTCGGACAGGTCAGGCAGCAGATGCGGGGCTTGGAGCTAGCAGCGGCCGAGGCGCACGGCTTTCAACTTACGATGGGCCTCTACGCGTTTATGGCGACGGCTCTCTTCTTCCTCACCTTCGCGCTGACCAATGAGCGGGTGCAGCCGGCTCCGCAGAAGAGCTCGCTGGGCCGCGACCTGGGAGACCTCGCAACCAACGTGCCATGGCTGATCCTCTTCTTCACCGGGACGCTGACGGTCTGCTCGGTGGCGATCCGCAGCGGCGCCATTCTCTACTACTTTCAGTACTACGTCGGCAACGAGAAGCTGGCCGCCTATTTCATGGTGGCGGGCACGCTGCTGTCGCTGCTGGGAAGTTTGGCCATTCAGCATGTGACGCGCTACTTGGGCAGAAAGACGACCTACATCGGCCTGGCGGTGCTGGGAGCGATCTTCCTGGTGGCTGCGCTGTGGACTCGGCCAGAACAGATTGTGTTGATCTTTGCGCTGCAGGTGCTCTATAGCGCCGTGACCGGGCCGACCTCTCCAGTGCTGTGGGCGATGTTTGCCGACTCGGCCGACTACTCGGAGTGGCGCACAGGCCGGCGCGCAACGGGCCTGGTCTTCTCCGCGGCGGGCATGTCGAACAAGCTTGGCTGGGCGATCGGCGGACCGGTCGCCGTCTGGCTGCTGGCCAGCTTCGGCTATCAGGCCGGCGTGGCGCAAACGCCGCAGGCGCTGCACGGCATTATGCTGCTCTTCACGATCATTCCTGCAGTGGGTTTCCTGCTGACCGGCGTGGCGATGCTCTTCTATCCGCTCAACGAGATGCGCATGAAGAAGCTGCAAGGCGAATTAGCGACACGGCACACGGCCAACGAAACGGCGCAGACTATCTAGTCGCGGCAATCAAAAAAGGAAAAAAAGAGATTATGCAATACGGCTACTTTGATGACTCGAGCAAAGAATATGTGATCACCCGGCCCGATACGCCCAAGTCATGGAGTAATTATCTCGGTTCGACCGAATATGGCGCCATTATTACCAATAATGCAGGTGGATATAGCTTCTATAAGTCGGCTGCGATAGGGCGATTCATGCGGCTGCGATTCAATGCTGTGCCGATGGATCAACCGGGCCGCTATATCTATCTGCACGACCACAAGAGCAAGGACTATTGGTCTGCGTCATGGCAGCCTGTGGGCAAGCCTCTCGATAAATATAAGTCAGTCTGCCGCCATGGAAGCTCCTATACAGTTATCAAGTCTGAGTACCACGGCATAGAGTCCGAGACCACTTACTTTGTCCCATTAGGAAAGAATTTCGAGTGCTGGCATGTGAAGCTCACCAATCGGAGCGCGAAGCCCCGCGAGTTAAGTGCATTTACCTATGTCGAATATGCGGGAAACTGGGATGCATGGAACGATCTGATCAATCTGCAGTACACCCAACACACCGTGAAGATGGAGGTTGTGGATAACATCATCGACCACGGCACTAATGTAAATATTCCACTGATGCCCGATAACTTCGCCGAGGCGGACCAGGGGCGTCACACCTTCCAGGCTTTGGTGGGAGCCGAAATCGCCGGCTATGACACAGACCGCACAGCCTTCCTCGGAACCTATCGCGGTTATGGCAATCCTCAAGTTGTCGAACAAGGACAATGCACATATTCACTGGCCGTTGGTGACAACGCCTGTGGCGCCTTGCAAACCAGGATCAACCTGGCTCCTGGTGAGACGAAAGAGTTTCTCGTTCTTATGGGCATTGGCCGCGCACGCGAAGAAGGGAAGTCGGCGGTTGCGGAATTTGCCAGCATGGAGCAGGTCCGCGAAGAGCTTGCCAAACTCAAGCGATACTGGCATGGGCGCATTGGCGGACTTACCGTTGAGACGCCGGACGCCGAACTGAACAGCACTCTCAACATGTGGGGTCCCTTCATCTGCCTGATGACCTACGCCTGGTCTCGCGCCGCTAGCTTGATCTACGCGGGTGAGCGCGACGGACTCGGATTCCGCGACACAGTGCAGGACATGCTCGGAGTGATGCACACGATTCCCCAAGAGGCCGGTCAGCGGCTTGAACTGATGATTACCGGGCAGGTCTCGACCGGTGGCGCCATGCCGGTTGTACGGCAGTTCGACCATCATCCCGGAAGTGAAAAAGCTCCTCATGAAGAGGAGTATCGTTCGGATGATTGTTTATGGCTCTTCAACGCGATTCCGGTTTATGTCAAAGAGACTGGGGATCTGTCTTTCTATAACAAGGTGCTGCCCTATGCCGACAAAGGAGAAGACACGGTCCTCGGTCATATGAGGCGCGCCATTGAGTTCAATCTCGAACGTTCGGGAGCGCACGGGCTGCCCTGCGGCCTTTCGGCCGATTGGAATGATTGCATTCGCCTGGGACAGCAGGGCGAGACGATCTTTGTGGCCTTTCAGTTGCGCTTAGCCTTGCAGATTTATCTTGAAATCTCCCGCATCATGGTCGCCCCGCAGGAGGAAACTTGGGCGAAAAATGAGTTAGCGAAGTTAGACGGCCGCTTAGAGCAAGACGCATGGGACGGCGAGTGGTACTTACGCGCCTATCGAGCCGATGGATTCAAATTCGGCTCGAAGGAGAGCGCCGAGGGAAAGATCTTTCTGAATCCGCAGTCCTGGGCGTTGATTAGCGGTCATGCGAGTCCCGAGCGGGCCGCGCGTGCCATGGAGTCGGTGCGCGAGCAGCTGGGCACGGAATACGGCCTGACGATCTGCGACCCTCCTTATGTCGAAACAGACTTTCACGTCATGCGGGCCGCGTTGTTCAATGCGGGCTTGAAAGAAAACGGCGCAATATTCACTCATACCCAGGGGTGGGCAGTGATCGCCGAAACGCTGCTCGGCCACGGCGATCTGGCCTATGAGTACTTCCGAGCCTATCTGCCTGCCGCTTATAACACGCGAGCCGAGATTCGCCAGATCGAGCCTTACGTCTACTGCCAGTTCACGCATAGCAAATACAGTCCGCGTTTCGGCGCCTCGCGCGTTCCCTGGCTGAGCGGCTCGGCGACGTGGTCGTTCTTCGCCGCCACCCAATACATTCTCGGCATTCGGCCCGAGTATGGCGGCCTCAGAATCGATCCTTGCATTCCTTCCACATGGAAAGGGTTCACCGTAACTCGCATCTTCCGCGGAAAGAAGGTCGTCATCGAGGTTAGTAACCCTGCCGGAGTGCAAAAGGGAGTCCGGAAGCTGGCTCTAAACGGGCGATCGTTGGAAGGAAACTTCATCACGGTTGCGGAGTTGAAGGCGGAAAGCCGTGTAGAAGTGGAGATGGGATAGAAGTGCCGCCAGAATCGCCCAGGAATCTGCGTCTTTTCTTCGGCCGCAACCTGTGATGGCCGTCGCAGGAGAGAATCCGCAATCGTGTACACTGAATTCAAGACTCAAAAGCCTTAGGATTCAGCGTGGAATCTCTTCAGCTCGATCATGCGCCGGCCCTGCTGAGCGGGGACGAAGCGGTCGCCTTGGCTGCCATCGATGCCGGCATCGCGCTCGGCACCGGCTATCCCGGTACTCCTTCTACAGAAATCCTCGAAACCTTTGAAACTCTGGGCGGAAGAGCGCAGTGGTCTCCCAACGAGAAAGTGGCGCTTGAGGTTGGCATCGGTGTAGCCTTTGCCGGCGCGCGCGCTCTGGTAACGATGAAGCACGTCGGCCTCAACGTCGCTGCGGACCCGTTGTTCACTGTGGCGTACACCCGGCTTGACGGAGCATTGATCGTAGTTTCAGCTGACGATCCAGGGATGGCTTCGAGCCAAAACGAACAGGACAATCGTCGCTACGCGTTGGCTGCGGGTGTGCCGATGATTGAGCCCTCTGACTCGCAGGAGGCTTACGAGTTCACGCTGCGCGCTATTGAGATCTCTGAGCGCTGGCAGGTGCCCGTTCTGCTGCGCATGACGACGCGGGTCTGCCATTCGAAGACCATCGTCCGCCGCGGGACCGTCGCAATCCCGGCTCCCCGCCCGGCGCACTTCGCGCACGATTATCCGTCGCGTGTGCGGATCCCTGCCTACGCCAAGCCTGCGCATCGCCGCCTGCGCAAGACGCTCGCGGAGATCGCCGAGTGGAACGACAAGGAAGGGCCGAACCAACTCATCGAGGGTTCAAAGCAGCTCGGCATCATCACGTCGGGGATTTCCTTCCAGCACGTGCGCGAGACCGCGCCAGAAGCCAGTGTTCTGAAGCTTGGCGTTACCTATCCGCTGCCGATCGAGCAGATGCGCGCCTTCGCCGCCAGCGTCGAGCGCTGCATCGTCATCGAAGAGGGCGATCCCTATCTCGTCGAAGCCGCGCGAACAGCGGGTATCGCGGTCGAGGGCAAGCCGGAGTCATTCCGATTTGGCGAGTTGAGCGCTAGCCGCGCGCGCCGCATCCTGAATAACGATTCTTCGCCTGAGCCCAAGCCCGTTCCCGGCAAACCTCCCGCGCTCTGCCCAGGCTGCCCCCATCGCAGCGTTTACACGGTGCTGCGAGACCTCGACTGCATCGTCGCGGGCGACATCGGCTGCTATTCGCTGGGCGTGTTGCCGCCGTTCGAAGCAATGGACACATTGGTCTGCATGGGCGCGGCCATCGGCGTGGGTCTTGGCTTTCGTCACGTGCTGCCGCCCGAGGATGCGAAACGCGTGGTCAGTGTGATCGGTGACAGCACCTTCGTGCACAGCGGAATCACCGGACTGGTCGAGATGGTCTACAATCCACCGCCCAGCGGTCATGTGGTCTTGATTCTCGACAACGGAACGACAGCCATGACCGGTATGCAGGAGCATCCCGGAACCGGCCGCACGCTGGCTCACGCCAAAACAGGCAAGGTAATCTTTGAAGATCTTGCGCGCTCGGTCGGCGTGCGGAATGTGCATGTCGTCGATCCCACGCAGGACCTCGCGGCGTTTCAGGAACTAATTCAAGCCTGCCTGGCCAAGCCGGAGCTTTCCGTTGTGATAGCCCGCCGCAACTGCCTGTTGGCGAGCAACGCAATCCGCGAGTATGAGAGGTGCAATGAGCAGCCGACCGACTAATGTTGTGATCGCCGGATTGGGTGGCCAAGGCGTGTTGAAGGCTTCCGACATCCTTGCCGACGTCGCGTTCACCTCGGGCCTCGACGTGAAGAAGAGCGAGCTGCACGGGATGAGCCAGCGCGGCGGTTCCGTATCGAGCGACGTGCGATTTGGCGAGCGCGTCTTCAGCCCCATGGTCCCCGAGGGTGAAGCGGATTTTCTGGTTGTCATCGCATCCGACCAGATTCCGGTGAATGAGGCAGTCCTGCGCCAGGGCGGAACGCTCGTTGAGCCCTCTCAGATCGACGAGGCTGCTCTCTCCAGCAAAAAGAGCATCAACGTCGCGTTGCTCGGCGTCTTGAGCCGACACCTGCCTTTTTCCGTCGAGGCATGGACCGGCGCTCTCAAGCGCCATCTGCCGGAGAAACTGCACGAGGCTAATCTTCGATCGTTTTCCATCGGGCGGGCCGTCGCGCCGGCCATGGAGCGAGCCAGGGAGCGAGAAGGATGAACTCAGTTCTTGAATCCGCTATCACCGACTGTCATCCCGCGAGCGTGCCGGATTATCTTCCAGTTGCCCAGCTCCGGGACATGCAGTTGAAGCGCATGCAGGCCGTGGTCGCACGAGCCTGGCAGCAGGTCAAGCTCTTTCGTTCAAGAATGGATGAGCGTGGACTCGAACCCGCCCATATCCGCTCGCTCGAAGACGTCGCAAAGCTGCCATTCACGGTGAAGAACGATCTGCGCGACACATATCCGAGCGGGCTCTTTGCCAGTCCCATGAAAGACGTCGTCCGTCTTCACGCCTCCAGCGGAACCACCGGCAAGCCCATCGTCGTCGCCTATACAAAAGAAGATGTGGACGTGTGGACCTCGGTTGTCGTTCGCTGTCTCGCCGGCTGCGGCCTGCATCGCGGAGACATCATTCAGATCGCCTACGGCTACGGTCTCTTCACTGGCGGCCTTGGCGCACACTACGGTGCTGAGGCGCTGGGCGCGGCTGTCATTCCGGCCTCCGGAGGCAACGCCGACCGCCAGATCATGCTGATGAAGGACTTCGGCGTGACGGCGATGTGCTGCACGCCGACATACTTCCTTCACCTGATCGACCGCGCAGCCGAGCTCGGCGTGGACCTGAGAGAGCTTCCTCTCCGCGCAGGCGTCTTTGGCGCGGAGCCCTGGACAGACTCCATGCGCAAACGCGTCGAGAGCGCCAGCAACATTGAGGCCTTCGACATCTATGGGCTCACCGAAATCATCGGGCCGGGTGTGGGCTGCGAGTGCCGCCAGCATCGGGGACTGCACATCTTTGAAGATCATTTCTATCCCGAGATCATCGATCCCGAAACCGGCGATTCTGTGCCTGATGGCACAGAAGGGGAACTCGTTCTGACTACGCTGAGCAAACAGGCCATGCCGATGATCCGCTATCGCACGCGCGACATCACGAGAATCCTGCCGGGCACCTGTGACTGCGGGCGCACGATGCGCCGCATTGCACGCATCGGCCGGCGCAGCGACGATATGCTGATTATCCGCGGCGTCAATGTCTTTCCGTCGCAGGTCGAGGCCGCCCTGCTTGAGATAGAAGGCACACTGCCGCACTATCAGATCATTCTGACCCGCGCGCAAGGGTTGGATCAGATGGAGGTGCAGGTCGAGGTCACTCCGCAGATGTTCAACGACAAGATCGGCGCGCTGCAGGGGCTGCAAGCGAAGATCCAGTCCGCACTCGACCATGTTCTCGGTATTCGTGTGAAGGTCGCGCTGGTTGAGGCATTCTCGATCCAGCGCAGCGAAGGCAAAGCCAAACGCGTCATCGACAGGCGGACAGTATGAAGATTCATCAGCTATCGCTCTTCGTTGAGAACAAACCTGGACACACCGCCGCTCCTGCGCGTCTGCTGGCAAATGAGGGCATTGACATTCGCGCGTTGTCTCTGGCCGACACCGAGCAATTCGGCATCGTGCGCATGATCGTGTCTGATTGGCAGAGGGCCGCCGAGATTCTCAAGTCGCGAGGATACGTGGCCAACACGACCGAGGTCCTCGCCGTTGAGGTGCCCGATCGGCCGGGCGGGATGGCCGATGTTCTTGTCGCGCTCGATGGAAGCGGCATGAACATCGAGTACATGTACGCCTTCCCCTATCCCCGTGGCGATCAAGCGATCCTGATCTTTCGCTTCAACGATCCGGATGCCGCCATTTCGCGTTTGCAGACGGCCGGCATCAACGTGCTTGCCGGTCACGAGCTCATGGAGAGATAAGTCGACACAATGCCCGTTTCAAAGTCCATTGCGCGCCAGCTTGAAAACTCCTCATGGGTTCGACGCATGTTTGAGGAGGGCTTGCGGCTCAAGCGCGAACGCGGTGCCGACGCCGTCTTCGACTTTTCGCTTGGAAATCCGGATGTCGAGCCGCCGGCTGCGGTAGTCGATGCTTTGCGGCGCACCGTCGCCAGCAACCGCCCCGGTTCGCACGGCTACATGCCAAATGCTGGCTACGCGCCCGTTCGCGAGGCTGTCGCAAAGAAACTCCAGAGAGAGACCGGTCTCGCCTTCACGGCCGAAGATGTCTTCATGACCGTCGGCTCCGCGGGGGCATGCAACGTGATCCTCAAGTCGATCCTCGACCCCGGCGACGAAGTCATCGTCCTGATGCCGTGCTTCTCCGAGTATCAGTTCTACATCGCCAACCACGCCGGCAAGATGATCCCGGTGGAAACCGACGAGACCTTCCTCCCCGATGTCGAGCGCATCGCGGCCGCGATCACGCCCCGCACACGCGCTATCATTCTCAATACGCCCAACAATCCTACCGGCCGAGTCTACCCAGAAAGTGTCTTGTGCGATTTGCAGCGGGTTCTGGCGCGCGCCAGCCAGCCGATCACCGTTATCAGCGACGAGCCTTATAAATCGTACGTCTACGATCAGCAGCGGCAGCCCGAGGTGGCGTCCTACATTGCCAGCACAGCCATCTGCAACTCCTGGTCGAAATCGCTTGGATTGCCGGGTGAGCGTATCGGCTATCTGGCGCTCTCGCCGCAACTCGAAGGCAGTTTCGATCTGCGCCGCGCCTGCGCCTTCACCAATCGTATTCTGGGATTCATCAACGCCCCCGCCATCTGGCAGTGGGTGATGCTTGAGTCGCTCGACCAGAAGATCGACCCATCGCCTTACGAACACAAGCGCAACTTACTCTGCGATGCGCTCGCTGCCATCGGCTACGATGTGCGCCGCCCCGAGGGAGCCTTCTACATCTTCCTCAAGACGCCAATCGCCGACGACATCGCCTTTTGCACGCGGCTCGCGGAGGAAGGCGTGCTCGCGGTTCCCGGCACCGGCTTCGGACGCTCCGGTCACATCCGTCTTTCGCTGACGATTCCCCTCGAGCGCATCGAGAAATCGATCGGCGGATTTGAGCGCGCATTTCTTGCATCGCGGCGCTCTGCCTGACTGGGCTATAAAAGCGGAGGAAGCCGCTGCTTCCAGGGCGAAAAGGTAAATTTCTGGCCTTGTCGGTTCACCGCTGAGGAAAACAAGACGAGCAAGCTGATCCTCTGCGTTCTCCCCACCCCTTAATGAAGCCCCTTGAGGATTACCTGAATAACTGGCGTCACACTTGCTCGACGGACAGCAGGCTGAGACACTTTTCGTTGACGGTTTTGAACAGCCGACGGAGTGCACGAATCCGCATATCTTCAGAGATGTATTTGTTTGTGCGTGGCTCAAGTGCCATCCAGCGGACTTGCAGCAGTTGAGCCTGCAACTGTGGCACAGTCCCGTCAAGCCCACGATCGAAATCTACGGAGGAAAGTTCAACACATCCTGCACAACGGAACCACTGGAGGCATTCGCCAGGAAGATGGCTGTCTTCAACTCCGTTAAAGGTAGGCGGCGCCTGGGAAACCCGAATCGATAGGATGATTCACAGACGGTCGCGGTTCCACATTTCCAGCAAGAGTGAACATGCTGTTGCAACAGGCTTCGATGACATCGATCAGAACAATTCGATGGCTGGCCGGCTGTTGTCGCTCTTTGTGGGACCCCCGGCTACAGCAAGATGCGTAACCGTCTGGCTGGCCATTCTGTAGTTATTAAGATGGGACTCCAGCAATGTCTTGAAGGTCGTATCGAAGAGGCCATCCCAGCCGTGCCTGTCCTGCGTTTCGGTCAGATGCAACAGGTGATTGCGCATCTCCACCAGCGCTTCCTGCACGTGCTCCATTCTCTGTCTCATCACGTCCTGAAATTGGATATGCCCCATTGCCTCCAATAAGCGGCTCACGCTTTCTTGATGCCCCGATTCCACGCCGGAAATGACCTCAAGCTGCAATGTGCAGCCAATGCTGAAATCGCGCTGCATTTGAGTCAGATCGGCGACCAGCTTTTGCAGTTCACTGAGGCCGTGCCTCTCTTCAAGCGCCTTCTGTGCCTCTGCCATCTTGATGGTTACCTTACTGGCCGTAGCATTGAGTTTTGCGGCAATATCCGCGGCCGCGCTCGTAGACCGTTTTGCAAGTGCTCTAACTTCGTTTGCAACGACCGCGAAGCCGCGACCCGCATCCCCGGCCCTGGCCGCTTCAATCTCCGCGTTCAGCGCCAGCAGATTAGTCTGCCTGGCGATGGTTGCGATGACTTCAATAATTGGTGTCAAAGCTTTAACGTCTTCGGCTAACGCACGGATCTCTTCGTAGTTGCCATGCATCTCACAGGCTTGCTCGCCCAACTTCGCTTCCAGCTTCGAGATGAGCTCAGTGTTTTGCTCTACTCGGCCGTTGGTAACCTCTGTCAAAGTCTTTCCACTCTGAACGGAATCGGTGATGCGATCCATCTGACGGCTGGATTGCTCACTCAACAGATTGAGTTGTTCGATCAGAGCCGTGATCTCGCGCTCTGATTCGGCCAGAGATCCACCTATCTGCTCGTGCATCACATCGATGTAGGGCTTGCAGTCCTTGATGTCTACCCCGATTGCCTTGTGGACCGCCAGTTCACGCGATACTTCATCGAAATTGAGCTGGCCGAAAGCCCACATGTCGGATACAGCGCGGCGGGCCATTGTCCAGTTCCACCATTCTACGATCAGTAGCGGCACAAATTTGAGAACCGCGAGCGCCGCGGCGATAAGTACCCAATCTGCAATGAAAGCCGGTCCTTGGATACGGAACAAGACTATAAGGAACAGAATGTTGCAAAGGAGTGCAAGCGCCACTTGGAGGAGCAGTCGCTTCTTAACGCGATCAAGCCTCCCTTCATTCGCGACCATGATCTCGGCTCCTTCATCCCCGCGCAACCAGGAGGCGCCAGGAAACTCCGTTCAAACTCGTAGCCCGCGTCAGCAAAATGACCTTACGCTCCCGGCAGAAGCTGCTTGATGACCTTGATCAGGTCGCCACCAGAAACCGGTTTTACCAGCCATCCGGTCGCGCCGAGGCGTCTGCCTTCATCGCGCTTCGCGGTCTCGCTTTCAGTGGTCAACGTTAGAATGGGTAAAAACCGGCAGCCGGGAAGGGCCCGCACTTTCCCAATCATTTCAAGGCCGCCCATGACCGGCATATTGACGTCAGTGAGGATCAGGTCGGGTTTGACTCCGGCTTTCAACTTATCCAGTGCCTGTTGGCCACTGTTGGCGGTTTCAACGAGAAAACCCCCGAGCGACAAAGAGCTCTTGAGGCTCATGACCATAGTGGCCGAATCGTCGACGACCAGAATTGTTTTTGCCATGTGAACCTCTCAAACTCAGGATTTCAGTGCAGGTTCCAGCCATGCGCGGAGTTCTATATTTCTGGGCCAACTGGATATTTCGATTTTGGCAGCCATCAAGACCTGGAGATTGGCGGTGTGAAGATGGCTGCAGGCAGACAGATCCACTTTGGCTGCCGACCTCTTCTGCAACCATTCGAGCAGCCCTTCCGCTTCCTCTACGCTTACCTCGTCCTGAAAGACGGCGCGATTCTTCTTGAAAGCGATCGGCATCAGACCATCTTCCGAATGTTCAGAATCATGAGCACTGACCCGTCACCCATCAGAGCAGACCCTGAATAGGCCGACAGGCCGTTCAAGAATCCCCCCAAAGGTTTCTGAATCAACCCGATGGTCTCTTTGAAGCTGTCCACCATCAATCCGAGAACCTCGCTGCCCGCCTGAACGAGAAGTACAGCAAGTTCATCGTCCGAATTCGGAAGGGGAAGAGAAGGTATTCCCAGCAGTGTGTTGAGCGACTTGAGCGGAACAATTCGGCCGCGCAAGACGGCCGTCAGGCTCTGCTTGATCGCGTGGATTGCGCTTCGGGGAACCCGAATGGTCTCCACAACGTTGTCCATGGGCACACCAAACAGTTGCCCGTCGGACTCGATGACCATGACTTGGGTCACGGCCATCGAAAGCGGAAGTGAAATCCGGATCGAGGTGCCCTTGCCCAGTTCGCTCTCGATCGCGACAGTGCCATTGATCTTCTGTACTGCGGAACGCACAACGTCCATGCCGACTCCGCGGCCGGAAAGATCCGAGATTACCTCGGCAGTCGACAAACCAGCCGCGAAGATCAGGTTGATGGCCTCTTGATCTCCGATGCGCTCCAGCGTAGCTTCGTCGATCAGGCCTTTCACGTACGCCTTTTGCTTGATGACCGCCGGATCGATGCCTTTGCCGTCGTCAATGATCTCGATCACCACCCGATCCGCTTGCTGCGCGGCGCGAATGGTGAGCGTGCCTGTTTCCGGTTTGCCGCAGGCCCGCCTAACCTCTGGAGTCTCAAGACCGTGGTCAAGACTGTTGCGGACGATGTGGATCAATGGGTCGGCCAACGATTCAATAATGTTCTTGTCGGCCTCGGTTTGCTCGCCCTCGAGCACCAGTCGCACTTCCTTGCCGAGTTTGCGGGAGGTGTCGCGCACCAGTCGCGGGAAGCGCTGGAAGACAATCGAAACCGCCATCATGCGCACCTGCATAATCGCATCCTGCATTTCATCGGCGATGCGATTTATGACGGAATACTGGCCCTTGATCTCACGCGAAAGCTCGCGCACACCGTACTGCGCCTCGGCCCGCTGAGCCAGATAAGGCAGCGCATTCTTCTCGACTACGAGTTCTCCGATCAGGTTCATAAGCCTGTCAATCTTGGCCTGATCGACCTTGAGACTGCGCGGCCCGCTCTGGTTGTCTTCAGCGCGGCGACCGAATTTGATTCCATCGTCGGCGGCTGGCGTCGCAACTGCAGATGTAGCGACTTCTTCAGCGCTGGCCTGACCCGCGTTCTCGGCGGACTGTGCGACGAGTCTCGAAGTGAACTGGCTCTGATGAGCATTTAGCCATTCGAGCAGAGGGAGTCCTCTGGCAGAGGCCACAGCCGCTGCAAGCGAAGCTTCGATCTGCCCTTCGGCTTCGGCATAGCCCAAGGAGTTTGCGAGATTCTTGAGCACTGCCGCAACCGCTTTGAGTCTTCCGCAGAGCCACGCAGGACGATCCTCCAAGGCGAGAATCTGTTCTTGCACCGTCAGAATCTGTGTGAGCGCGGCCGTTTCTTCGGTGAATTCCAGGCTTCTTTCTGGTGCGGAAACCGGCGATGCGGAAACAAGATCATTCTCAATTCGGAATGTGTTCTCAGGTTCGCATTCGGAAATCGCAAGCCACAATGGATCGACAGCTACAATAGTGACCTGATCGGGCACATAGCGAAAGTGCTCGACCAACTCTTCGTGGAAACCCGCTGTCAGAAGATGAAACTTGAGCGAACACTTGTATGTGTCCAACTCGGCAAGAGGCGGTAGAGGCTCGGACGGCAGAATGCTGCCCCAGAGCAGACCCGGTGTCTGGCGCGCGCGATGGAATGGATCGTCGCCCTGAAAAAAACACTCCGGCGCGGGTTGATAGGCAATCCAATAGAACTTCTCACCGCCGCCGCACCGGCGGAAGGCCTCAATGCGCAGTGCTTCGGGAATCTCACTGAGCGGCGGCAATTCGATGGGCGTGGCTTCGGCGGATTTCGCAATGACGGGAGTTGATCCGGCAGGATCAATCGTGGCAGACACCGAAATCACCGCCAGCAGTGCCCGCAGCGACTCAGCCAGACGGGCGGAATCGGCTGCGCGAGAGGCATCGATTCGCCCTGTGGACTCGATTTCATTCAAGAGGAGCCCAACAAAATCCATGGCGTCAAGCAGACGATCCGCCAACTCCCGCGAGAATGCCGCCTTACCGTTTCTCACTTCGCCGAGCAGATCTTCGCCGGCATGGAGCACGCGCGTCATCTCGGGAAATGTGAAGAGACCGCTGTTACCCTTGTGGGTATGTACCATCCGAAACAGCTCATTGACTAAGCTCTGATCGGTGGGGGCGTCTTCCAGTTGCATCAGCTTTTGGCCGATGCCTTCCAGAAGCTCGTGGGATTCAGCGAGAAACTGCTCCAATAATGGATTGCTGGGCAATGGATTGCTGGGCGAAGCTTTCATTGGACTACCTCCCCAAGCATCAAGCGCGCAAACATCAACAGCCTTGCTGGGTGCACAGGTTTGACGAGATAACCATTGGCGCCCGCGCGGTATGCCGCTGCCTCGTCGCCCGGCGCAGCTTCGGTCGAGACCATGACGGCCGGCTGCTGTGGAATCTCCTGTTGGCGCAGTTCGCTCAAGAATCCATAGCCGTTCAGTTTGGGCATATTGACATCCACGACATACAGATCGAAGGGAGCTTCAAGGGCCTTTTCAAGCGCTTCGATTCCGTTCATTGCCTCCTCGACGGCATAACCGGCGGATTCCAGAATGCCGCGGTGATACATACGCACAGTGGCTGCATCATCGACAATCAGGATGCGTTTGGCAATCACGCCTTCCTTTACCATCAGGCCCCCCATCATTTGGCCTCCAGACTTTTGCGATAAACAATCGCTTCGGGGAATTTGCGCACCTCGAACAAAGATGAAATGCGGCTCATGGATTCCGAGTGACCCAGGCAAAGATACCCGCCCGGATTGAGTGCTTCGTAGAAAATCTCAGAGGCCGTCTTGCGCGAAGCGTCGTCGAAATAGATGAGAAGATTGCGGCAAAAAATCACATCGAAATTCCGATAATTGAGTGTGTCGGCCGGCTCCGAAAGATTGACACGGGTGAACTCGACTGCCTGACGCAAATCGTCGCAGAGCTGGTACTCATCGCCCACGCTGGTGAAATACTTCTTCAGCCAAGGCTCCGGCACGTTCTGCACCGAGCGCGGCGAGTAGCGTCCGGCACGCGCGCGACGGAGGATGCTGGTATCGATGTCCGAGGAGATAATCTCGACATCCCACTCTCTGATGCCTGTCCAGTTTTCCAGCAGAAACATGGCGACCGAATACGGTTCTTCGCCGCTCGAGGAGGGAATGCACCAGATGCGTATCGAGTCCGTGCTCGTTCTACGATGGACGATCTGCGGAAGTATGGAATCGACCAGGCAACGGAACTGATATTCCTCGCGCAGAAAGTAGGTTTCATTCACCGTCATTGCATTGGTGAGCTGCTGCAATTCTTCACCCGAGGTCTGACACCGCAACAGGGCAAAGTAGCCGCGAAACGTTCCCGTGCCGGTAGCCTCGATGCGCTCAACCAGGCGTTTGTCTACGAAGTACCGTTTGGATGCCTCGAAGCTGATGCCCGTACGGCGATAGAAGAACTCCTTGAACTTCAAGAAGTCCTCGTTGGTGATCGTTGCGGGTTCCGGCTGGAACGTGGTTGTGCTCATCGGCGGTCAGATTTCACGTATGCGTTTGAGCGCCAGATCAGCGGCAAACTGGATGTAGGCATCGTGGGCAAAGCGGGTCTTGAGACGGAGCAGCGGATCAATGGATGCCTCGGCGCCTACTTCGCAGAGCAGATCCACTGCTGTGGCGCACACGTTCACGTGTTCGTCCCGCTCGATCACTTCAATCAACCATTGCTCTACATCCGAATGACTCTCAGAATTAAGGATATTGACGACGAAGATGCGAACGTCCGGATCGGGATCGGCCAGCAGGGAACGCAGAATTGGCGCCACTTCGTCGCCCAGTTGCCTGAAGGCCTCGATGACATCGTTGCGCAGCGCCGCATCTTCACTGCGCAAGCAGTCGGCCAGGCCTTGGCCAATCGACGGGTCGTGCAGCCGAAGCAATGAATTCAAGATCGCTTCGCGCACGGCTGTGTTTTCCTCGCGCTTCAAACGGCTCACCAGAGCAGTTGCGGCATCGAGACAGGACGTGATCTTTTTGGCGGCGTGGCGGCGAACAGCGGCATTGGAATCCTCAAGCGCCGCTGCCAGTCCTTCGCAGTTTTGCTGCTCTATCGGCTCAGCCTTGTCTGCAATTGCAACTGCCTTCCCTTTGACGAGTCCCATCGTTGTTTCCTTACCGGCCGGCCCAGATTGATAACTGCGAGGCCATTCTCTCCACCGCTAAAACCAAACTTGCTCCACCCTTGGCAACCAACTCAGCCGGCATCCCGTAGACCACGGCCGACTCTTCCGATTCGGCGATGGTGCGGCCGCCACGCTTTTTGATCTCCGCAAAAGCATCGGACCCGTCGTAGCCCATGCCGGTCAACAGCACCGCCGTGACGCGCTTGGGATCGCAGTGTTCCATCACCGATCGGCCCAGCAGCTCGACCGAAGGGTGCCACAGAAATTGCGAGTTCTCCGGCACCGGCAGAACGGTCAGCTTGCCCGCACGGTTGGCCAGCACCATATCCGCCCCGCCCCTGGCGATGTAAATCCTGCCCATTTCGACCGGCAGAGCGCTGCTCGCTTCAACCACTTCCAATGCACAACACTGATCGAGCCGCTCGGCAAAGGCCCTGGTGAACGCCCCCGGCATATGCTGTGCTACAAGCACCGGCCAGGGGAAATCCGCCGGCAATCCCGATAAGACAATCTCCAGCGCCCGCGGCCCGCCCGTGGATGCGCCCACCACCAGAATTCCATCGCCGGCATTCCGCGGCGTAGCCATTGCGGAGGAAATGGCAGCCGCTTCTTGCGCTCCTCCTGCATTCGTCTGGCAACGGCCGCAGCGATCGATGACTTGTCTCTGGGCGCCTTGCCTCTGGGCCGGGAGCGAGCGGCGCTGCGCACCTTCTCCACCAGTTCTTTGGTGATGCGGTCAATCGACAGCGAGATTGTGCCTCCAGGCTTGGCGATGTAATCCACCGCGCCCAGATTCAACGCCTCAAAGGTCGCAAGCGCTCCCTGGTTGGTGAGCGAGGAGACCATCACCACGGCCACCGGCCGCTCGGCCATGATGAGGGAAAGCGCGGTCAATCCATCCATCTCCGGCATATTGATGTCTAATGTCACAACATCCGGCTGGAAATCCCGGTTTTCCCTCACCGCTTCTTCGCCGTTCCGGGCCTGGCGAACCTCGAAATCCCCCTCGGCCTGAAACAGGTTCATCAGCTGCCGCCGCATCAGGGCGGAGTCATCGACAATGAGCAATTTGATCATCGATCTATCCCGCAACCGCAGCCAGCGCCACCAGCTCTTTCTTCCCCATCAGGTGGGGCGGATCGAGTAGTTGCACCATCCGCTTCTGCTTTTCGAGATTGGCCATGCGGCTCAACAACAGGCTTTGCTCATTCGAGAGTTGCGGAGCGGGTTCAATCGCCGACTTAGGAATCTTCAGCACCTCTGCCACCTGATCGACGATGAAGCCGGTTCGCACATCGGAGATGAGAAAGACCATGATGCGCTGGCGGTCGGTGCGCTCAACTTGCTTGAGTCCCAGTCGGAGGCGAAGATCAATAACTGGCAGTACAGTTCCGCGCAGGTTAATGACTCCCTCGACAAACGAAGGCGCCTGAGGAACCCTGACCAGCTCCTCCGGCACACGCACAATCTCCTGAACACTGGCGATCGGCGCTCCGAACTCCTCTTTGTCCAAGCGGAATACGACGACTTGCTCGTCGTCGTCCAGGTTGTCGTCCACCTCTTTGGCTTCTGTGCCGGTCCCAAGTTCGCTCTCATTCACGGTGTTCAACGCCTCCGAAATCGCGGACTTGACCGCAGAGTGATCGAAGAGATTGCGCGCAGTCATGATGGAGACCAGGCGCTTTCCATTGTCCAAACGGCAGATTGCGGTAACCTCGGCCAGATTTCCTTCGCGGGCCAACAGGGCTGGCAGCGCGTCCACCCCGGACTTCGAAACCCGGAGCACCTCGCTGACCGCATCGACGACGACGCCCACCGAAACTCCGTTTAGCGTCAGCACGACGATGCGGCTCTTTTCGTCCAGGTCGCTGTCTGGCAGGCCGAAGATGCGGCGCAGCCTGACAAGCGGCAATAGGCGGTTGCGCAGCGTCATCACTCCCAGTACGTGCGACTCCGAACGCGGCACATGAACCACCGCCTCCGGCACCTGCACGATCTCTTGCACGTCCTCGATGGCGATGGCGTACTCCTGGCCCTCGATACTGAAGCTGACCAGCTGCAATTCATCGCTGGAATCCTCTTCCTCGCTCTGCACTTGAGCTTGCGCAGCGCTGGCCACGGAGTTGTCTTTTGTGATCGCCGCGATCTGCGAGAACTCCCGCTGGATGAGCTTGGCGAAGTCCAACACCATGATCATCGCGTGGCCGCCGGCATCTTTGATGAGACCGGAAAGCATCTCGGTATTCACCGTGGTGCTAATGGACCCCACATCTTCGATGTGGCCGGCATCGACGCCCATCACGCTCGAAACACGGTCGACTACGAAGCCCAGCGGTTGACCGACATCGATCACCAGGGCGCGCGTCGCATCGTCATGCTCCAATTCGGGAAAGCCGAAGAGCCGGCGCAGGCTGATAATAGGTAGCACCTTCCCACGCAGATTCGCAAGGCCCTCCAGGGCTGCGGGAGCAAGCGGCACACGCACCACCTTAGGAACGCGGATGATCTCTTTTACCGGCGACATATCGGCTGCGAAGACCTCGTCGCCGGCGAGGAACGTGACAAACTGCTGCGTTCCCTGCTGTGTTGTGGAGGCGCCCCCGCTTTCGCGACGATCTTCGCCGGCCACCTCGTCCGGTTGATCGCCGGGTGCGCGCTCGTCGAGAATAGGTTCCTCGAGAAGCGCCACACCCACATCCTGCTTCGATATTCTTTTCGTCATGGCGTCCCCTTATGCCGCGCTCTGCAGTTCGTCCGCCAGGGAAGAGATCTCTTCAATGGCCGCTGCCAAGTCTTCCGCGCCCTTCGATTGCTGCTGAGCGGCACCGGATGCTTCAGTGGCTGCCTTGTCGGCCTGAGTTGCCGCGGCAGAGATCTGCTCGATGCCCTTTTTTACCTGGGCGATGGCAGAGGCGATCTCGGTGGATGCGGCAAGAATCTCCTGAGCGCCCTTTTCCACTACGAGGATGTCAGCCTCGATGGAGATCAGGTCGGCGGTCGTAGTCTTGGCCTTCTCCACTTCAGAGAGAGCCGCTGTCACGATCTCGCTCAGGTCGCGCCCTACAACGCCAATCTGATCCTGCACACCCTTTACCAGATCCTTGATGCGGTCGGCGTTTTCCGACGAATCATGCGCCAGGTTACGAATGTCGGTGGCCACTACGACAAAGCCTTTGCCAAATTCGCCAGCTCGCGCGGCCTCAATGGCGCCATTGACGGCCAGCATATTGGTTTGGATTGAAACCGTGCTGATGGCTTCGACAATCTTGTCAATGCGCCGGGATACCAGTTCCAGGTCGTTCATCTGCTTGATGCTGGCGCGAGAGGCTTCCGCCGAGGTGGAGAGACCGGTGATCAGCCCATTGACAGCCGTCTTGTTTTCGCCCAACAGATTCTTGATGGCGACTACCTTTTCCGCACTTGCACTCGCGCGCCTCTGGGCAATCTCCAGCCCCTTCTCGATCTGGTTGGTGGCCGAGGCGGACTCTTCGGAAGCGGAAGACTGCACCTCAGCGCCCTTGCGGATCTGGCCAATGGCGGTCATGATCTGCGCGCTGGAGCGGTTGATCTCCTGCACAGCAGACGACAGCTGCTCCGATGAGGAAGCCACCTGCTCGGCGCTCTTGGCTACATCGGTCGAGTTTTTTAGATCCTCGGCCAACTCCGACAGGGCCTGCGCCGTTTGCTCGCACTCTGCGAGCGCCTGCGCCTGCTCGGCCACGGTCTTGGCAGACTCTTCGGCAGCGGAAGACTGCTCCTCGGCCGCAGCGGCGATGTTCTGCGAGCCTTTCAGCGCCTGCTGCGCTGCAACGTTGGACTGGCCGGCGTTGGTGGCAATCTCCTGGATGCCCGTCACGATTTCAATGGCATCGAGACGTATCCGCTCCAGTTGCGCCGTGATCGTCTTGCCCTTTTGCACCTCTTCATCCATTGTCTTGGAAGAGGTGTTGATGCCATCAGCGATCTTCTTTACGTCCGCCTGAATCTGACCGACCAACTCCTGAATCTGCTTGGCGCTCTTTTCCGAAGTTTCGGCCAGCGTGCGCACCTCATCGGCGACGACCGCGAATCCTTTACCGTGTTTGCCGGCACGAGCAGCCTCGATGGCCGCATTCAACGCCAAGAGATTGGTCTGGTCGGCAATGCGCGCCACCGCCTTGACGATGTCGCCGATGGTGGCGGCCTGTTTTTCAAGTTCGACAACCATGGCCACAGAAGCCACCTGTCGCTGCGCGGCCACACCAACATTGTTGATTAGGCCGGCCACATCCCCGTTGGTTCGAGCGATTAGAGTCTGGCAGGCCTCGCCTTTGCCGCGGCTGACGTCGGCGCTCTGCATCTGCTTCGAGATGGATACGCCAACCTGCTGGAACGCGGCCAGAGACTCTTGCGCAGCACTTGATGCCTCATTGGCGCCAGACGCGATCTGGTCGCTGGCGCGCTTCAGTTCCTCGGCAGCGCTTGATGCCTCTGCGATGCCGGAGGCCAATTGTCCAGTGGCCGCCGCAATGCGTTCCGCCGCCTGTTGTTGCTTGGCGAGGGTTCTCGCCTTCTTGCGTTGCACCTCCGCTTCGCGAGCAGTGACAGCAGAGAGCTTTCCTTCAGAGACAGAGGTTGCCTGCACAACAGCCTTCTTGACGAGTGCCATGAGTCCTTTCCTTTCGTGCTGCCATTCCAGATTCGAGTCCCGTGATTTTCTTAGGCTGGAATTCGCGGAGCGGTGAGAAGTGCGCCAGAGGTGTGTAAACGCGAAACAGATGCGCCCGGTGGGTTGCTCTCTTAAGTAGCGGCTCAAAGTCGGGTTTTCTCAACCTGAAAACTGTTCGGTTCTCGCTCACAGCCTCTCCGTACCTCCAAATCGGGAGGTGAGACCAAAACGGAACACTTGCTGTGTGATTGCGAATCGGTGATCACAAAAGCGCAAAAGATCGGAGTGTCGCAGATGATCCGGCACACAGGTCAATCGGGCGCTGGCCAAGCAATGCCCACTCCGAATCAAGGCGTCGATTCAGCCGATACGGCGTCGATCTCGTTTTCCACTTGCTGAAAGTGTCCAGATCTCGGACATTGGAGATGGTTCGCACAAGACGGGTCTTCCTTCCAACTGGCGGAGCAGAGCTTGGTCCAGCGTCAAGCGATCAGGCCCACCCCGCGAATTTCCTCAAGCAGACTCGCCTTGCCGACAGGTTTGATGAGGTAAGCATCACACAGCGCGTGGAACGATCCTACGACCCCTTTGGGATCATCGACCGTTGTCACCATAAGAATCTTTACGCCGTTGGTGGAAAGAACGCCATCCTCTGCCTCCAGCGCGCGAATATGTCTCACTGCCTCCACTCCATTCATTTTCGGCATCTTGATATCCATGCAGATCAGGTCATAAGGAGCGGCTTCGGTGAGGGCCAGGCGAAATGCTTCCACGGCTTCTTCCCCGTCAACGGCAATGTGGCATTCGCCATAGCGGGCGAGGAGGTTCTGCATTAGAATCCGGCTGGTAAAATCATCTTCAACGACAAGTGTTTTCATGATGCATCATTCCTTCCTGCTTCATCGCTTTGTATCGACCGACTCACCTTGTTTGATCGCATCGTGTTTGATCGCATCCTCGAGAAGATCGAATTGACATTCCAACTCGTCCATGCGGGCAACCACTGTGTGCCAGTCCCCAGCATCGGCCGCCCCTTCCATTTCCGCAGCCAGTTTCCGAAGAGATTCGCCACCGACGTTCGCGGAAGCACCTCTTATCGAATGTGCGGTCCGCGCAGCGGCGGCAGTGTCTCCGCTTTCCGCAAGATCCTTCAAAGCTCGAATCTGGCCCGGGACATCCTCAAGAAACGCTTCAAAGACAGCCTGTGCCAAGACGTTGTCACCCTCCAGGCGTGACAGCACGCTTGCCGGGTTAAATACGACCGTCTCGCTTTCAGTTGTTTGACTCGATACGATTGGGCTGGCCGTAGCCGGGGTCATGGAATCTCCGGTAGCCAGCCATTTCTTGAGAGTATCCCGCAACACCGCAACCGACACCGGTTTAGTCACAAAGTCATTCATGCCCACCGCGAGGCAGAGTTGCCGATCGCTCTCCGTGGCGTTAGCGGTCATGGCGATGATGGGAATCTTGTGATCGAGAGCGGCGGACTTTGGATTGCGGATTTGGCGAGTGGCCTCCACGCCGTCCATCACAGGCATACGCATATCCATCAGAACCAGATCGTACGGAACCGACTCGAGCGATTTGATCGCCTCTGCGCCATCGCACACCGCATCGGCGCGCAGGCCAAGCCTCTCAAGAATGCCCGAGGCCACTTCTCGATTGGTGGGATTGTCCTCTACAACCAGGATTTTCGCATTCATGCCAAGGAAAGGCTGCGATGTATCGCGGTGCGGATCGAGCAACTCCGCGTTGAGAGTCTTCATGTTCGTTGAGATGCGGCTATCCTTGGCAGACAACACTCTGGAGAGAAGGCCGCGCAGTTCATCCCGCCGTACCGGCTTGGGTACGCAACCGGCAAGTCCGATCTCTTCCGGACTTTTTTTGCTATGCCAGGCTTTCAGGCAGGTCAATAAAACCATGTGTGTATTCGCCAGACGCGCGTCCGCTCTGATTGAGTTCACGAGAGCTTCGCCGTCCGTCCCCGGCATATGAAAATCGATGACTGCGACGCTGAAGGGATCTTTTTCTTCCTGAGCTCGATAGAGGGCGTCGAGCGCCCAGGGGGCACCCTCGACGCTTGTTGGACGCATGCCCCAACTGGTGGTGAACGCCACAAGAATCTCACGGCTGATGGCATTGTCGTCAACGATCAGTACACGAACGCCGCTTAGATTAATGGGGGGTTGGGTACCGGCCCGCAATGCTTCGGACTGATTGCTCCTAGCCAGGCTGATCGTGAAACAAAACTCCGAGCCTTTGCCTTCCCGGCTGTCAATGCTGATTCTCCCGCCCATCATCTCCACTAACTGCTTGGAGATGGCCAGACCTAGCCCTGTGCCACCAAACTTACGAGCGATAGATGTATCCACCTGGGTGAACTTATCGAACAGTATCCCGATCTTGCTTTCTGGAATCCCAATACCTGTGTCGCGCACCGAAAAGCGAAGCAGGCAATCGGATTCTCCTGCCTGGGCCAGCGTTGCGCGAACTATCACTTCGCCCTTTTCCGTGAACTTGATGGCGTTGCCCACAAGATTGGTGAGGATCTGGCGCAGACGCCCTGGGTCGCCGCGAAGCATGACTGGAACCGTCGGATCGACAATGCACAGCAGCTCAATCCCTTTGCCCTGCGCCAGCGGGGCAAGCCCGGTCGCAAGACTTTCCAACAGGTTCTGAAGATCGAAATCCACCGTCTCCAACTCAAGCCTCTTTGCCTCGATTTTGGAAAAGTCCAGAATGTCGTTGATCACCCGCATCAACGATTCACCACAGGCGCTCACGGTATCGACATAATGGCGCTGCTCCTTGGACAACTCCGTATCCAGCAGCAAATCGGTCATGCCGAGTACTCCGACCATCGGGGTCCGGATCTCGTGGCTCATGTTGGCGAGGAACTCGCTCTTGATTTGACTGGCAGCATCCGCTTGCTTGCGCGCGCGAATGAGTTCCAACTCGAAGTGCTTCTGTTCGGTAATATCCTCTGCAATTCCTACGATTCGGATCACTTTTCCATTTCCATCATGAATAGGAAAGGATCGGTTGTGAATCCATTTCTCCTGGCCGTCGGGAGAATGAATGCGAAATTCCGAGTCGCTAGGTTTCCCCTTCACTTTTCGCGCGTCAAATGACCGCCCGGCCCGGTCTTCTGGATGAATCGCTTCAAGCCAGGCCATCGGATTCTGATAGAGACTGGCGCAGCTTCTGCCCCATATCTCTTCAAAAGCGGGGCTGACGTAGAGAACCTCGCCGGTTGCCGGCGCTGCGATCCAAAAAACCTCCTGAATGTTTTCCGCCAACTGACGAAACTTCTCTTCGCTGCTCTTCAAGGCCTGGTCGGCTTGTTTGCGGTCGGTGATATCTCTAAAGAACCACACTCGCCCAAGGTGCTGGCCCCCATCACCACGCAGGCAAGTGGAATAGCGTTCGATCGTCCTCCCATCCTTCAATTCGATTTCGCAATGGTCGTTTGCATCCGGATCGGCGTCAAGCTCTCGAACCCGCCCTATAAAAGCTTCCGGGTCTTTCACGCGCTCAAGGACCGCTGACAAGACGACCGGAGGCCGATCTCCGACGGAGTAGTCGGGCATATTGTCCTGAATAGCAAGCTGGGGAAACTGCCAAACCTCCTTGAACCTCTTGTTGTGCGACGCAATATGATGATCATCTGTTACGACAAGAATTCCATCGAGCGATACTTCATGGATTGCGCGAATCAGAGAGTGTTGAAATGAAAGAAGCTTTGCTTCTGCCTCCGCTTTTGACTTCGCTAAATGCAATGCTTCTTCAATTGTCTTCCGTTCGCTGATGTTGATGTGTTCGACCACGGCACGGGGCAGGCCATTCGAGATGAATCGCGTAACTCGGCATAAGAACCATCGCTGTGTGTTGGGAGAATGGCACGGATACTCCTTCGAGCATTCTTCGCGCTCCCCGTTGAGCACGGCCCGGATCGCGTCCGCGAACTCCGCCGCTTCAGTGGCCTCCTCGCCATCGCTCCAATTGCATACACTCAGGTAGTTGGCTCCTTTGCCGATGCTGTCTTCCCACGCATCGGCGTCTAATATGGCGCCGCAACTTACTGGCCTGTTGGCTTTCCCAAACTCCTTCCATGCCCGGTTCACGGCAATGATCGTCCCAGCCTCGTCCAAAACGCATATGTGGGATGAGAGTGCATCGATGGTTGATTGGGCGAACTCCCGAGAGTCGCCCAGTGCTTGCTCGGCTTGCCGGCGCTCGGTGATGTCTTCAGTGTGGACCACATGACAGGTCGAGACGCCGTCGGAGTCCAGCACTACGGAATGCTTTATGTGCGCCCATAGAGTTGCTCCACCACGGTGAATGTAGCGTTTGTCCGCTTCCTCCCATCCGCGCGGGTTCTTGGAAATCCTTCCCTCCGCGCGCAGAGAGAACTCCAGATCGTCGGGATGGGTCACCTCCGACCATGGCATGCCAATCAGTTCCTGTTCGGAATATCCCAGCATTCTGCAATATGCCGCATTCACCTGTATGAAGCGCCCATCCAACCCGTTTAAGCAGATGCCAGACGGTGCGTGTTCGAAGACCGCCCGAAATCGATCTTCGCTCACTCGGAGCTTTTGTTCGGCTTCATGATGCCGGGTGATATCGCGAAGAACGGCCGACATGGCCACCAATTCGCCCGCGGAATTCTTGATCGGTGAACCGGTAACAGAAACGTGTATTCTCGACCCGTCTTTGCGAAGGCACAGACTCTCGTACTGAGAGACAGTGATGGCCTGCGCCAACTGGCCGGTAAAATGCTTCAGCTCGTCCAGCCGCTCGGGCGCAATCAGCATGGACACGTGCTTGCCGATCACCTCTTCGGCGGAATAGCCAAACACTGCTTCCGCGCCATGGTTCCAGGTGCGGATCATACCCTCCAGAGTGGTGGCGATGATGGCGTCCTCTGACCGCTCCACGATCGCCGCGAGAAACGCCTGTGCTTCTTGGGCCGCCCGTTGCTCGGTCACGTCATGCTTGATGGCGATGTACCCGGTGGTTGCACCTTTCGAGTCCTTGACGGGAGCGATTCGCATTTCCTCGTTATAGAAGGATCCATCCTTGCGCCGGTTTATCACCTCCCCGTGCCAGACTCTTCCGGACAAAATGGTGCTCCAGAGCTCTTCGTATAATGCAGCGGAATTCTGCCCGGATTTGAGGAGCCGGGGATTCTGCCCCACAGCCTCCTCGCTGGAATATCCGGTCAAATCGGTGAAGGCCGGATTCACGTATTCGATCTTGCCGCTTGCATCGGTGATGACGATCCCATCCGCCGCTTGTTCCACGGCCTCAAGAAGATCTTCGCGTTGAACTGCGCACCCAGAATGAAACACACGTCACCTCGTTTGGGAAAGACCTCTCTATCCGTATCGGCGAGCTTCCGCAGCTCATAACGTCGCGGGCTGGTTGCCGCGGCATGATTTGTGACTCTTTCGTCACACCGCTGGAAAGACGGGCATGTCCATGCCGGAACCCGGTGTAGGCATGAGTGTCCGGAAACGATGCACTGTGAATCTATTCCGATGGAAGTACTCACATCAATTCATGCGCGACGAGAGTTGCGCCGATAGATAAGTTGGGTATCCGCGTTCAGAAGACGCGCTTGCGGGTTGAGATATCGTCTCCTAAGCGAAGGAAAAGGATCGGTTCCCCAATCACAGAATCGGTCGATCTCGCGGAGCGCCGAGAAGTCTGGATTCTTAGTAGACAAGGAAGACGCGATGAAGAGCCTGGTTGCTGAAGACGACACGACGAGCCGAAAATTGCTCCAGACGTTCCTTTCCCGATACGGCGGATGCGATATCGCCCTCGACGGGAAAGAAGCGGTGAGTGCAGTCCGCATCGCTTGTCAGAATCATCAGGGTTATGATCTGATCTGCATGGACCTCCGGATGCCGCAGATGGACGGGCAGGAAGCGATCCGGGAGATTCGGAAACAGGAAGCTGCCGCTGGCGTTGCGAAGACCGCAAAAATCATCGTGACAACTATCCATACCGACACAAACAGCATCGCCGGGGCACTGTTGGGCCGGTGCAACGCCTACATGGTGAAGCCCATCGACACGGCAAAGCTGAAAAAGGAACTCAAAGCCCTCGGCCTGATTCAATAGCCCGCCAATCGTCTTACTTTCTGATAAGCGTGATTGAGCCAGATCGTGTGTGCCTTCGAAGGAGTTCGAGTGCGAACTCGGCAGACGCAGGTTGCGCCCAATTCCGCGGACTGAGTTCGCCGGTGTTCTCAATCATGCCCAGCTTAGCCCTGTCGTCTCCAGGCCCGGCTGGTCAAGGCGAGAAAAGAGGACGACGCGTGCATCCGTTTTCTTTCCGATGAAAAGGAGGAATCAATCCTGCTGATCATCGCAGAGGAATACCCGGAACGATGTCTGAATGTCATATCGCAGTGAACGGGAAGGAAGCCGTGGATGCGTTTCGCATCTCGATGGATCATATGACCCGATCTGCATGGACATCATGATGCCTGAAATGGACGGGCGCGAAGCTGTCCGGCGGATTTGGGGCCATCCAAGAGGCCCGTGGAACCCCATCGACCAAAGGCGTAAAGATCATCATGACAACGACGGTAGAAGACATCAAAGAGGTAATTCTCTGCTTTCGAGAACTCTGCGATGCATACCTTATGAACCTATTCACCTTGCGGAACTGGTTGAGCAGATGAAGCGCTATCAATTAATTCAGTAGGGCGCTCTGCTCCTTGCCGGATGAGGGAGAAGGAAATTGAACATTGTCACGAGCAATTCCGGTTCTCACAGCCAATAATCCCACAAGAATTACCCTGCTCAAGATGAATGGCACGGGGGTGGAGCGAAATCTCATCATTTGCAAGATGAAATAAGGTGTCCCTCCCAATACTGAGAAGTATATAGTAGATATTGTATACTCATGTTTATTGCGTTACTATTCGTGTGATGGTACTCAAAAAAGAAGCCCCATCGGCCGTCGAACTTCACTTTGAAGGGGACTCGCTGGAGGTGCTGTCGAGCTTTCCCGATGAAGTAAAACGGGCGCTCGGATTCTCGCTGCGGCAGCTTCAAATCGGCAGGGAGCCGACATCGCAAACACGCAGCATGAGTTCCATCGGCTCCGGCGTCTACGAGTTGAAAGAGGCCGATGAACGCGCGTGGTACCGGGCGATCTACCTGTCGAAGGTGGGGAACACGATTTACGTGTTGGACTGCTTTGAGAAGGAGAGCCGCAAGACTGACCGGAGAGACATTGAGGTTGCGAGGCAGCGCCTGAAGCTAATCAGGCAACGGTTGCAGGAGCAGAGAGCACATGAAAAGCGCAGCGACAAATAAGCCGACCCATATCGTAAAGGGAAACATCTTCGACGCCTTGGGCTTCTCTGCGTCGGAAGCCAGCGCGCTGAAAATCAAGGCGGAGATCCTGTCCGCGATCCTTGAGCAAGTGCGGGCCAAGGGCTACACGCAGGCGCAACTTGTAGACATTCTGGACGAGTACCAACCGTCGGTGAGCAACTTGCTCAAGGGTCGAATCTCGCAAGTGAGCATCGAGAAGCTGTTGCGCTATGCCGACCGGCTGCATTTGCAGACAAGCATCGCAGTGCGGCCCGTTGAGGGTCGAAACAGCCGGGGGAGAGTCCGGGCCATGGCAGACACGGGGCGCCCAGCGCGAAAACTGGCGGCGGCCGTTTAGCAACTCGCATCGAGCCCGGCTTCTCAAATGAAGTTCCCCAGCAATTCCGGTGATACTTTTGGGATACACATTCGTCGATTTCGATGCGATTCTGCGCCTTCGGTTGCCATGCCGAGTCGGTAGTGTAACCGGTTGATAATAATACTGTTACTCGTCTACATTGAGTCTTGAGCAGTTGCGTGCAAGGCTGCGACAATCGGACATGGAATCATCCACGGAAACGCATGGACGCCCAAATCGCCGGTCAGGAATGAATGGTAAAACGGAAGCAGAATGCATCCCCGAACTCTCTGTATCACTTTCGTATCACAGCGGCCTTCACGGCTTTCCGAATGGATCACGTTAACTTATCTATCTTGTATGGTGAGCCCGGTGGGAATCGAACCCACGACCGCCGCCTTAAAAGGGCGTTGCTCTACCAACTGAGCTACGAGCTCTCACCAAAGTGCAATTTGCCAGATTCTATAACTTGCGGATTTGCTTCGCGCTATTCAGTCTTTCACCGACTTGAGCTGCAACAGCGACTCTTATTAAGACCGATTGTGAAATCGTCCGGCGCTGCGCTTCTTCAAGTCTAACCCAGCCAGCACCAAAGGGCCACTGCAGAGGCACAGGAGTTGGTCTGAAGGTGCCAGAGCTGGACAGGTTGAGGCTGACGCAGATCTGCTGATTGTTCTGGTAGAGTTTCCAGTGTCCCGTCTCAGAGTGTGTGCCGCGGCACCGTTGGATACCGTCTAGCCTTCCGCCCCGTTGGAGTTCGAATCGATGTCCTGTCGTTCGGTCTTCATTGCAGTTGTCATTACATTGCGCTCATCGTTTCCGCCTTTCTTGTGAACCGCGCTCGTCAGAAGACGGAGACCAAGCAGCCGACTGCCGATTTCGTACGGGCCTCGGGAAAGCGCGCGGAGCGCCATGCGCGGCTGCAGTATTCGGTGGTTCGTGAGTACGAGATGTCGGCACACGCGAAGAATGGCATCAACTGCCTCGACTGCCATCAGCCGGCGGCTGGGAAACAGAGGGTGGATCATCGCGGCTTTGTCATCAGTACGCACCTGACCGCCGGCAACTGCCGCTCTTGCCACGAGAACATCTACCAGGAGTACCTGCTGAGCCGGATCACTCGCAGATGGAGATCCACAACGAATTCCGAACCTTGTGGGATTGGCGCTGATTGGTTTGTGGGGATTGATTCCACATCTCGAAGAGAGCAGGCCACGTGGTTCATGGATTGGCTCGGCTTACTTGTGGTTCCACCCACAGCCAGCCCAGGACGCAACCGAGCAGCAAGAAGAAAGCGCGGCGTGCTTACGCAGCCATCACTGCAGCCAGGCGCCGGATGGTTAGGACTGTGATGTCGTCCTCCTGGCCGAATTCTCTGGCGGCATCTGCTATGTAGAAGGCGGACTGGTTGCTGAGATTGTGCACGCGGTCGAAGCCGAAGAGCTCGCCGGAGGGCTGGCGAGCCTCGACCACTCCATCGGACATCAACAGGATGCGATCGCCGGGATGGAGGTAAAGGCAGACCTCGGGATAGCTGACCGTTGAGAGTACGCCCAGGGGCAGGCCGCCGGGGATTGCGACCTCCTGGCTGTTCAGGTAGGGCGGCAGATGTCCGGCATTGGCCAGCACAAGCTCGCCGCTTGGGCCAAACCACGCGGCCTGGCAGGTGGTGAAGCTATTGCTGCCGACGAGCACGCGATTGAGGAACTCGAGGATCTTAGCCGGGCTGTGCTCCTCCATGCTGCGCAGCGCTCCCATCAGCATCGAGACATTCATCGCGGCCTGCAATCCTTTGCCTGCGACATCGCCGATCACTACTAGCAGTCCGCCGTCGGGCGTGGATTGGAAATGGTAGAAGTCTCCGCCCACTTCGTTGGCCGGGTTGTAGATGGAATCGACCTCATAGCCAGGCGTTGCGAGCTTCTCCTGCGGGATCATCAGCTCCTGCACGCTGCGGGCGGCCTCAAGCTCGCTGGAGGCCCGTTCCTGATCGCGTTGCACGCGCAGGAAACGGCCAAAGACGATCAAGATGATCACGAAGATGCCGACGAAGCCGGCGATCGATTCAAAGGTGATTGGAATAGGCCCGGCATAAAGGGTGAGCGGGGAGTGGTAAGCCTGACTGCCGAAGATACTCATGCGGAGCGCGAGGAGGTCCTCAATCCAGGCCACCATGCTGAGCACGAGAGAAAGCAAGAGCAGAGCAGCCTCAAAGTTACTCTGCAAGGTGGCAATGATGAGTGTGCTGAAGATAAAGATCACCCACGCCATGATCCAAATGAGGCTGCATAACAGAATCAAGGCCAAAGCGAGTTCCAACAGCGGACTGCGGCCGGCAAGGAGCAGCAAGGGGAAGATCCCTGCCATGGCCGGGGCGGAATAACGCAGCAGAAGGATGTACCAGCGCCGGCGCAAAGACAAAAACGCGACAAGGAACTCGAAGTAGAGATAGGCGCCGGCCGCAAGCAGCTGAAGAACGATGGCCTGATACCAGAGATGGTCTAAGACAGCGGTGCTCCCGGCGAACTCGGCAAAGGAAGCGGGGGCGAGAAAAAGCTCATTGAGCGCCAGCCAGAGATATTCGATATGGCCCTTTTGGGTGAGATAGAGGGCGAAGAGAAAGAAGGAGAGCGCAACGAGAAGAACGGCATTTGCGAGCCGCGGAAGGCGGATGAAGAGGTTGTGGGCAGACCAGAGTTCGAGTGAGTGCTCCAGCTCATCGCGGTTTCCGAGGCGGATCTTCCGGTTCGCAAAGAAGGTGTTGTAGGAACCGAATCCGGACCCAGAGGAGACGAATAAAGTGCGCACAGCCAGAGTCAGAGAGGTCACAGAAGGATCGACCTGCAGATTGTAGATGCGAGTGATCTGCTGGTAGCGTTCGGGTGCGTCGCCGTGCGGCCCTTCCGGGACGATTTGATTGCCGTTGGCGTAGACGTCGACGCTCAGCAACTCCTGACTCGTGGATGAGTTCGCAGATGGCGGCAGCTCGATGATCAGGGCGAGGGGCGCGTGGTCTTTCGGAAGCTTGATGTGCAGCCGAAACCAAACGAAGGGGTGTTGATGGCCATTCGGAGGGATGGAGCCCGGGCCCCAATCGGAGGCGCTGGCAGGATGGTCGAGGTCGGCGACGTCGGCGAAGGAGTCCTTGGCGTCGCGGATGGCCCAGGTGTAGTCGTCGAAGCCGGCGGTCGCGGCAGCGGGATTGGCGGTGATGCCGACTCGCCAGCTTTTGTCGAGCAGTAGCGCGGAACCGAGATTGCTGGCGTCAAAGACGACGTCCGGGACACGTCCGGGATTGGCCGGCGCGGGATCGGCATGGGTGTGTGGACCCAGCATCTCTGCGAGCGGGTGAGCCGGGTGAGGGGGCTGGGCAAGCAACGGTATCGCTCCACAAGCGGCGATGGCTGCGATCCCCAGGATTGTCCTGCGCAAGTTCTCTCTCCTCAATGCCCTGTGCACTCCACTCTATCGCAGACCATTTGCAGGCTCCAAGAGAGGACGGAGTGGTCTTCTGGGACGCCTCTAGATGGGGACCCGGCTCCGCAGTCAAATTATTCTGCGGAATTGATGCCAAACAGGCAGATACTAGCGTCTAATGAGCGGAGAGATGCGGCTCCCGGTCCCCCCTTCGACAGCAAATCGAGACAACCGGAGTTCGAAACTGCGAGAATCGGTAGATACCGGAGGTGAGTTCATGAGGAGAGTTCAGAAGGCCAACGTTGCAGCGATTCCGGCAGGATTTGCTCTGGCTCTTGCCCTGGGCACGATGTGTTGGGCACAGACAACTGCGCCGGCCACCTCTCAGTCAGACAGCCCTGCGGCCCAGACGGCTCCGGGAGCGACACCGGTTGGGGGAGATGCTCCCGCTCCCGCGCCAGCGGCAACCAAGGACGACAAGCCAGCCGCCGACGCCCAGAGCGACAAGAGTGCCGACGGCGATTCCAAGGCTGCCCAGAGCGATTCCAAAAAGGACAAGAAGGATAAAAAGCCTGCGCCTGGGACCCAGCCGGTGGGTGGGGATAGCCCTGCCGCCTCCGTCAATCCGGACAAGGTGGTTGAGCCGGGGAGCCAAAAGATCAATGTGAAGCCGGGCTCGATCGACGATGTGAGCGCAGTCGGCAACCGGGATATCGGCGGCCGCGGCATGGGGAACTGGTACTCGACCGACACCGAGATCAAGATGGGCAAGTCGGTTGCCATGGATGTCGAGAAGAGCACGAAGTTCATCACCGACCCGGTGGTGACCGAATATGTGAATCGCATCGGCCAGAATATCGTCAAGAACTCCGACTGCAAGGTGCCCTTCACGATCAAGGTCATCGATTCGGACGAGATCAACGCATTTGCTTTGCCCGGCGGCTTCTTCTTTGTCAATTCGGGACTGATTCTGAACGCGGATGAGGAGGCGGAACTGGCCGGTGTGATGGCCCATGAGACGGCCCATGTGTGCGCTCATCACGCAGCCCGGGAGCAGACGCGGCTCAACTACACGCAGCTCGGGATGATCCCACTGATCTTCATCGGCGGCTGGACGGGTTATGGTATCTACGAAGCCGCTAACTTTGCCGTGCCCGTGACCTTCATGAAGTTCTCGCGCGACTTCGAGGCGCAGGCCGACTACCTGGGCGTGCAGTATATGTACCGGGCAGGGTATGACCCGCAGGCCTTTATTACCTTCTTTGAAAAGGTGCAGGCGTTGGAGAAGCGCAAGCCCGGTCTCGTGGCTAAGACCTTTGCCGACCATCCGCAGACTCCGGACCGCATCCTGCACTCACAGGAGGAGATCGCTCACATTCTGCCGCCGAGAGATGAGTACACGGTGACCACCTCGGAGTTCGACGACGTGAAGGCGCGGTTGGCGAGGATCGAGAACAAGCGCCGCCTGGTGGATTCTAAGGACACCAAGAAGCCATCGCTTCGCCGGGCCAGCACCGACGGCGGCGACCCGACCAGCACTTCGACAGCATCTGACCCCGGAAGCAGCTCTGGAAGCGACGACAAGCCTACACTGCACCGGCGCGACGACTCAAATTAAGATGATCGCACCATCTGTCGTAATGCCCCGAGCGATTGGGGGAGGGTGGTGCTGTGGCCCAACCTGTTGCGCTTGACTCCGTGGCAGAACCCGATCGATTCCCAAAAGGACTGGTGAATTTTCTGTAACTGCCTGAAAATCCTTGAAATGCCGGGTGAAACCGCGCTATATACAAGAGTACCGGCAGGAGTGCCGGAATTCCGTCCGGGGGTCCCCGCCTCCAGGAGCCAGTCATGCGCAGCGCCGCTCTCCGCTCCAACTTGCTTGTACCCGAAGTGCGTGAGGTCATGGATATACGCCAGGCTTCGGAGTACCTGGGCATCTCGCCCGACACACTCTATAAGTATGCCTCCGAGGGCTTCGTGCCCGCCTTCAAACTGGGCAATCGCTGGCGCTTCAAGCGTACGCGGCTCGATGAATGGATGGACCGGCAGAGCGACCAGCACGCCGCCGATCTGAGCACCGACGCTGAGCAGAAGAAGCCGGTGCGGCCAGCGATGTAGTGCGGCAGGGAACAGGGAACAGGGATTAGAACAGCGCCGCAATCTGGCCCTTCTATGGAATGTACATATGTGTGACAGCCAGTCCGACGATTCTGAGTTCATCGGCGATATTGCTCTGGATGTCCTTGGCGTGCTCGGCAGGCTGCACTTCTTTGAACGTCTTGATGATTGGTTCAGCCCCCTTGAGGATCCTGAGCGACGGGTGCCGTGTGGTGCGCGTTCCTTTGAGATCTCAACCAAGATCCTTCGCGATTCGGGCATGGATTGTGACGATATCGCCGATGTCCTCGCGGTGCTGCACTGGCGCGGAGCCTGTTGCGATTGCGAAGTCCTCTACAACGTTGCCGAAGAAAGCCGCTTGAACGCCAAATACTGGAAAGCTCGATTCGCGGAATTGCAACCCGATCCGACGAAGCACTTCACGGCGGCAACTCATCCCCCATTTGATCGCTAAATCCGGTACGGAATCCGAATACTGGGGTCGCGGCTTGGGAAGTCGCGCGTATTGCGCGTGATGAGAAGCCGGTCCTCGGTTTGTGCTGTGGCTTTGATGATGGCGTCGGGGAGCTTGATCTTTCGTTCGCGGCGCAGAGTGACGGCTTGCTCGGCCACCTCTGAGGTGAGGGCCAGCAAAGTAAAGGTCAGCAGAAAGGCCCGGATTTGCCTTTCATCCGCCGAGGTGGCTCCGGCCATCACTTCCATCCAGGTGATGACGCTGATGGCGCGGTTGGAGTACCGCTCCAGCTCAATGCGCGCCTGAGGGATACCGCTGAGGTAATCGATCAGGATGTTGGTGTCGAAGAGGACGTTCCTTCTTGCCATTCCTTGCGCATCCTTTCCTGATACTTCAGGCCGTCGACGGGGCGGTTGGCCCACAACCCGAAGGCCTTTTGCTTCTGAGAGAGACGGTGCGGCTCAAGGGACTTTGCGATTGCGCGGCGTACGAACTCAGCACGTGAGATTGCAAGGGTCTTGACCACGCCGTTGAGGAGTTTCAAGTCTTCTGCCGGAATGTCCACAAGCGTGCGCATGTCGACCTCCTTGATATACAACCATGATAACATATCTCGATCTGCCCCGCTGTGATGCGCGGGGTAGTCGCATGAACGGTATCTTGACGACAATCTCTCCGTTTGCGCCGCCCCTCCGGGGCTGAAATGCTCATGCTGACCCATTTCCCCACGTCGAAGCGCGGGGCTAACAACCGTTGCGCCTCCGGCGCGATAGAAATCGGAACCATGCTGGTCAATAAAACGAATTCAGATGATTGCCCTGTTCTGACGCGCAAGCTCGCGATCCGCGATCCCTGCCGCCTGTTATTCTTACCCCGTGGACCACTTTCGCCGCATTGGGCTGCTGCGCCGCCGCTTGACCAAGTCCGGGCTTCATGGCCTGCTGGTTACCCATCTTCCCGATCTTCGCTATCTTTCAGGATTTACCGGATCGAGCGCTGCGCTGGCCATCACGCGCAGGAACGCCCGGCTCTATACCGACAGCCGCTATCGGACCCAGGCCGCAGAAGAGGTCGAAAACGCCCAGGTCGAAATCGTCTCCAGCGCTCCGGCTGTCGCGGCAGTTGAGTGGTTGGCCGCGCAGCCGGGGATGGTCTTTGCCGGCTTCGACCCTACCAGGACCAGCGTAGCCGAACTGGCTCGCTGGCGTGGCGCACTGCCCGCTCAGCTTCGGCGGAGCATGTTGACTCCACTGGCCGCTCCGCTGGTCGAGCCGCTGCGCATGGTGAAGGATGAGGACGAGCTGTCGGTGATGATCGAGGCGGCGCTGTTGGGCTGCAAGCTCTTCGAGGGGATTCTGGAATTCATCGAGCCGGGGCGCAGGGAGCTTGAGGTGGCAGCGGAGCTGGAGTATCAGGCGCGGCTGCTCGGCGCCGAGGGAATGTCCTTTGAGACGATCGTCGCATCGGGTGCCCGCTCAGCTCTGCCGCATGGGCGCGCCACCGAGGCGAAGCTGCCGCGCAAGGGGTTCGTGACACTCGACTTCGGTGTTATCCTCAAGGGTTACTGTTCGGATATGACGCGGACAGTTCACCTGGGCAGGCCCAAAGTCAACGAACGCGCGGCTTATGAGGCGGTGCTTGAAGCTCAGGAGGCGGCGGTCGCCGCAGTGGCCCCTGGCGTGACCGGCGGAGAGGTCGACGAGGCAGCGCGCAGTGTGCTGCGCAAGGCGGGACTGGCGCAGGCATTCTCCCACTCCACCGGCCATGCTCTCGGATTGGAGATACACGAGCCGCCGCGCCTTGGGGCAGGGCAGACGATCCGTCTGCAGCCAGGGATGGTCGTCACCATCGAACCGGGAGTCTATCTTCCGGGGAGATTCGGCATACGGATTGAGGATATGGTGGCTGTAACCCGCAACGGAGGCCAGGTGCTCACCCCCGCACCCAAGGCGCTGATCGAGCTTTGATCGAAGACGCGAACAGAAATGAGCCAAGGAACGAATGAAACCACAAGACATTGAAGATCTGAAGGAACTGATTGAGTTTTTGAAGAAGTACCAGGTTGCCGAGTTTGATCTCGACCGGGGCGACCTGAAGATTCGTCTCAAATTCAACTCGCCAGAGGCTCCTGCGGCTGGAATCGGCGACCTGGCGCGACTGCTGTCCACGGCGGCTCCGAAGGCTGCAGTCGTGCCGGTTCCGGAGCCTGTGGCTGCTCCAGTCGCGGCTGATGAAGCTCAAGGCGACTCGAATTTGCACATTGTCAAGGCTCCACTGGTTGGAACCTTCTACAGCTCGCCGGCGCCCGGCGCAGAGGCCTTCGTTTCTCCAGGCGATCATGTGAACAAGGGGCAGGTGGTCGGCGTCATCGAGGCCATGAAGCTCATGAACGAGATCGAATGTGACGCGGCCGGAGTAGTCGTGAAGTGCCTTGTCTCGAACGGGCAGGCTGTGGAGTACGGGCAGCCGCTCTATTCAATCCAACTGGGGTGAGAAGACAGCGGAGTTAACGCGGTGAGCGGAGTTGGCTGAGTTAGTACCGCCAATCGGCGCCATTAACTCCGCTAGCTCCGATAACACCGCATAAAGGTTTCCATGATTCGTAAAGTACTGATTGCCAATCGCGGCGAGATCGCTCTTCGCGTGCTGAACGCGTGCCGAGAACTGGGGATTCGCACAGTCGCCGTCTATAGCGAGGCAGACCGCAACTCGCTGCATGTGCGCTTTGCCGACGAGGCGATCTGCATTGGCCCGCCGCGGCTGGCGGAGAGTTATCTGAATGTTCCGGCGGTGATCTCGGCGGCTGAGATCGCGGATGTGGATGCCATCCACCCCGGCTATGGACTGCTGAGCGAAAACGCCAACTTTGCCGAGGTCTGCCGCGAATCGAACCTGAAGTTTATCGGCCCGCCACCCGAGATCACGCGACTGATGGGCGAGAAGGACAAGGCGCGCCAAGCGATGAAGGCGGCCAATGTGCCGATTCTACCTGGCTCGGATGGCGTGATTGCCACGGCCGAAGAGGCTCAGGAGTGGGCCAAGAAGGTTGGCTTTCCGGTGATTCTGAAGGCCAAGGCTGGCGGCGGCGGGCGTGGGATGAGAATCGTGCGCACGTTGGACGAACTGCCCAATCTATTCCACGCAGCTTATACCGAGGCTGCCAATGCCTTCGGCAACGGCGAACTTTACATGGAGAAGTTCATTGAGAACCCTCGGCACATCGAGTTTCAGGTGCTGGCTGATGAACATGGGAATGTCCGCACACTCTTTGAGCGCGACTGCTCGATCCAGCGGCGGCATCAAAAGCTGATCGAGGAGGCTCCCAGCCTGCGCGTGACGCCGGTGATGCGTGAGCGGATCAGCAAGACGCTTTGCCAGTGCCTGAGCAAGATCGGCTACCAGAACGCGGGGACGGTTGAGTTTCTGATGGACGAGAAGGGGCAACTGCACTTTATCGAGATGAACACGCGCGTGCAGGTGGAGCATCCGATTACCGAGGCGATCACCGGCGTGGATATTGTGAAGGCGCAACTGCTCATCGCTTCGGGCGAACGGCTCGATGCGATCTTGCCGGCAAAGTTGGAGATTCGCGGACATGCAATCGAATGCCGGATCAATGCCGAGCATCCGGTCAAGTTCACACCGTCGGCGGGAAAGATCACCGCATTCAATGTGCCCGGCGGCAACGGAGTGCGTGTGGATACGGCGCAGTATGCCGAAGGTGTCGTGCCGCCTTACTATGACTCTCTCATTGCCAAATTGATCGTGCACGGGCATGACCGGGCAGAGGCTGTCGCCAAGATGGAGCGCGCGCTGAGCCAGTTCATCGTGCAGGGAATCGAGACCTCGATTCCGCTGCATCAGGAGATTTTTGCCGACCCGGGTTTCCGCGACGGCAACCTCGACACTGGCTTCATGGAGAGGTTTCTGGCCCAGAGAGCGATCTAGATTTAACGTTTTCAGAGTTTTCACAAGCAGAGAGCTGGATCCTGCCGGGGGTTCCAGACCTTTTTGATCTTCTGAAAAAAGTGTTACGCATCTGACGGTTTCTACCCTATAGTGTTGAGCAACAGGAAATTGTTCAATGTTACGCACGTAGGGAGAAAGAAATGGATGCACTTCAGGATCATCTTCCACAGATTGTGACGGCAATCGGTGGATTGGGAACCGCAGCCTTTGGACTGCTCGATGCCTTCAAGTCGGTCATTCCCTGGATCAATCACATCGGATTCGGCAGGATACACAGCACAGCCTCGGGTCTGAGCCCTGAGAGCGCGGATGCAAAACTGCCAGCGAATGCCTTGCCCCAGAAGGACATCATCGATTCTCTGCTTGCCAACTGGGTGAACGGAACCGATCTGAAGAGCCAGAAGGCTATCGCAAAGACTCTTATCAAGCTGCATTTGAGCGAGTCGAACGCCAACGCGCTGGCAGCCGCGACCAACGTCGATCCGAAGCTGCTTTCCTCGGTGGCTGTCAAGACTCTCAAGGGAGATCCACTGGCCCCGGAGGAAAGCGATGCATTCTCGCGCTTTGACCTGATCGTCACAGCGCAACTCGACGAGGCTTATCAACACGGGGATCAGGTCTATCGTAACTGGACTCGCGCACTGGCCGCGCTGCTCGCAGTGGCGTTGGCAGTGGTGGGAGCATGGACGCTGGCAACGAATCCAACCACGATGGCTGGAGCGCAGGCAACGTCGTTCTGGCAATCAAAGGAGTTGTTCCAGGCCATTCTTATCGGCCTGCTGGCCACCCCGCTTGCGCCGATCGCCAAGGATATCTCCAGCGCTCTGGCGACGGCGGTCAACACCATGCAGTCGATCAAGAAGTAGGTCCGGCATGACAATGTTTCTCGATGTTCGCGCATTGTGGGGCAGCGGTGGCGTATCGGACAGCGTGCAACTCATGGAATGGGTTGGCGGCGTAAACTTCGCAGACCCAACGCAATACAAGAAACTCAAACCGGACGATCTGCTCAATCACATCCATGGCCGAGACGTTCTGATTGCCGCCCACGGTTTCAACGTGAATCGCATCGACGGCATTCGCACCTTTTACTCGTGGGAGAAGGTGCTCTCGCCGACCGATGTTCCGGTCTTTTTGGGGTTGCTTTGGCCAGGAGACTCGGAGTCTCTTCATGCCCTCAGCTATCCGATGGAGCCGAGGAACGCCATGGCTGCGGGCAGCATGATTGCCGATTTCATCGACAACAACCTGCAGGATGCCGCCAGTGTCTCGCTGGTCTCGCACAGCCTGGGCGCGCGTGTCGTGCTGCAGACTGCGGCCAAGATGAATCGAAACCTGCGCCGCCTGATCCTGATGGCGGGGGCTGTTTCCGACGATAGCCTCACCGCTGAGTTCGCTTCCGTGCCGAACAAGGTGGAGAAGATCTCGCTGCTCGCATCCATGAAAGACGAGGTGCTTCGCTGGGCCTTCCCGATCGGCGATCTTGTCTCCGAGCTTGTCGATCGTGATCATCCATGGTGGGAATCGGCGCTTGGGCGGACCGGCGCACGAGTACGGCCTGCCAACTATCTTGGCCCCTGCCAGATTCCTGATCCATGGAATTTCGGTCACGGCAACTATCTGCAGGTCAAGCCGCCAGCCCCCGCAGTGATTCCGTGTCCGATCGATATTCCGCAAATTGCCAACCCGCTGCCTATCAACGGCATGCAGGGATGGCAACCGGCTTGGTCGGCGTCGTTTGTCTCGACGCGTTTCCGGTAGAGGGTGAGATCAGGGCTGTCCAAACGCCGAGTTTTTATCGCTTTTTATTCGCTTTTTTGGCAAAGCTGCTGTATGCTGGCTTCGCAACACAGGAGGTTGCCGAATGGACTTTCAAAAAGAACTGATCGCTGAGTACGACCGAGAGGTAGCGACGACGCGCAAGATGCTTGCGGCGATTCCGGCGGACGCCGATTTCACCTACAAGCCCCACCCCAAATCGATGAGCCTGGGCCGCTTGGCCGGGCATGTTGCCGAGACCACCGGCGAGTGGGCAAAGACGACCTTTACCACCGATAAGCTGGAGTTCCCGGCGGACCATAAATTTGAGCCCTACATCCCCGCATCGACCACGGCCCTTTTGGAGCGCTTTGACAAGGATGTTGCCGAGGCCAGGAAGGCCTTTGAGGCGTTTGCGCCGGCGAAGTGGGATGAAAACTGGAAGTTCGTCGCCGGGGGCCAGGCCTGGATCGACGACTCGAAGTATCGCGTCTTCCGCAATTGGGTGCTTGACCATCTGATCCACCATCGGGCTCAGCTTGGTGTATACCTGCGGCTGCTGGACAAACCAGTCCCCGGCGCCTATGGACCCTCGGCGGATGAGATGCCGGGACAGTGAATGGAGAGCAGGGAACAGAGGACAGAGATCAGAGACCAAAGAACGTTGGACCTGTTCTCTGTCCTTTGATCTCTGACTCCTGACAACCAGTGGTCGCCCCGTCTACTCTTGATGCATGCCCTTCACATTTCCCAAGATCTATCCGATTCTCGATTCATCCTTCATTCCAACGAGCGGCCGAGTGGACTATCTTCGGCGGCTGGGCGGCGAGTTAACCGATGCGGGCGTGACATTGCTCGAATACCGTAACAAGACGGGCCCGGAGGCGGAGTTGCTGGCCGACGCGGAGAGTCTGCGTCTGGCAATGCCTGCGGGAAAGGCAAAGTTAATTCTCGATGATCGGGTTGATCTCGTTGATAAGATTGGTTTTGACGGCGTACATGTCGATGCGGGCGACTTGACGCCTGCTGAGGCGCGCCGGCTGCTGGGGACGGAGCGCATCATCGGTACCTTCGGTGGTGGGGCGTCTGGAATGGTGCCGGGGATTCTCGGGACTCCAACGGATTATTTCTCGATTGGACCCGTCTTTGCGACGCGAACGAAGCAGACGAGTTCGCCACTGATCGGCATGGAGGGAGTTCGGAGGCTGCGGAGTGAGGCTGGCGACGGGCCTGTGCTAGTAGCGATTGGGGGAGTCACTCTTTCAACCGCCGCAGAGGCGCTGGCGGCCGGAGCGTCGGTGGTGGCTGTCGCCGGGGCGATCTTTCGCAAGCCCGACCCTACGGCGGAGTTTCGCAGGTGGGTGGCCGAACTCGGGTGAGGGCTACGGGCCTGGGTTCGTGTTCTCCGGCTCTCTCAGGTAAAGAACGCGAAAAGGGTGGGAAACCCAGCATTTTTTGGGTGTCCAGCCATCTCGCGTCTTCTCTGATTTCCATCTGAGCCGGTTACTGGTTGGGGTGCTGGTAATGGTGATGATGGTGGTGGTGATGATGATGGGGGTGCTCTATCACCACGACCTGCGCCTGCGCCGCATAAGGGACTGCGAGGCAGAAGAGGAGCATTGTTCCGAACAGAAACTTTTTCATAACTTATGTTGGCACGCAGCTTGGCTATTTGCTGAGCTACTATGACCTATCCTTGCGGGCTCCACTTCATGGGCGGAACCGCGCATAGTATGCTTCTTCCAGTGATGAACCGAAATCCCAATTCAAGACAGGAGACCGCCGCGCCGGTGAGCGATCTGAAGGATGATCCGGCCAATTCACCGCAGATGGTGCAGAGCCTTGGCCTCTTCAGCTCGACCGCGTTGGTGATCGGATCGATGGTCGGCTCGGGTATCTTCATCGTCGATGCGGACATTGCGCGCGGCACCAACTCGCCGGCGCTCTTTCTGGGGGCCTGGGTGCTGACCGCTGTGCTGACCATGACCGCCGCGCTCAGCTACGGCGAACTGGCGGCAATGATGCCCAAGGCTGGCGGGCAGTATGTCTATCTGCGCGAATCGCTGGGGCCGTTGTGGGGCTTCCTTTACGGCTGGACACTGTTTCTGGTGATCCAGACCGGAACGATCGCGGCAGTCGCGGTGGCGTTTGGCAAGTTCCTTGGCGTCTTTTTTCCCACGATCTCGACGACCCACTGGCTGTGGCATATTGCCACAGTGCCCGCTATTCCGTTTGGTCCGATGGTGCTGGGCAATATGGAGATCGGCGTCAGCACGGCCAATCTGACCGCGATTGTCGTCGTGATCTTCCTCGCGGTCGTCAACATCTTCGGCGTGAAACTCGGTGCGCTGATCCAGAACATCTTCACCACCGCCAAGGCGCTGAGTCTGGCTGGATTGATCTTGTTGGCCTTCACCGTGGGACGAAACACAACGGCCTGGGAGGCCAACTTCGGCGCAGGCTGGAGCGAGTTTTGGCGGAATGCGGGCCGGAGTTCGCTGCATCCGGTGACTGTCGGCGTTGGCGGGCCGATTGTGCTGGTGAATCTCTTTGTGATTCTCGCGGTAGTGCAGGTTGGGTCGCTTTTCTCCGCCGATGCTTGGAACAACGTCACCTTCACGGCCGGCGAGGTGAAAAATCCCCGGCGAAATATTCCGCTCTCATTGATTCTGGGCACTGGATTTGTGCTGACGGTCTACTTCCTGGTCTCGCTCGGCTACCTGCTCGTTCTGCCAATGCATGGCGATGCAGAAGGCGCGACGGTGATGGCGAGGGGTATCCAACATGCGACCGAAGATCGTGTGGCGACGGCGGTGCTGGAGCAGATCTTCCACTCGGGGGGCGCGTACCTGATGGCTGCGGCGATTCTGATCTCGACCTTCGGCTGCGCCAACGGTATGTCGCTGGCCGGGGCACGCGTCTACTTTGCGATGAGCCAGGATGGACTGTTCTTCAAAACCGTGGGCAAGCTGCATTCACGCTACAAAACTCCGGCAGCGGGCCTGATGGTGCAGGCGTGCTGGGCTACTCTGCTGTGCGTTTCGGGCTCCTACGGACAGTTGCTGGATTACATCATCTTCGCCGTGCTGGTGTTTTACATTCTCACCATCGTGGGGCTCTTTGTGTTGCGCTTCAAGAGACCGGAGACTCCGCGGCCATACAAAGCGCTGGGTTATCCTGTGCTGCCGGCCATCTATATCGCTCTGGCTGCGTGGATCTGTATCGTATTATTGCGATATAAGCCCCAGTACACATGGCCGGGCTTAGTTCTGGTTCTGCTCGGCATCCCCGTCTATCTCTTCTGGTCCAGGAAAACTTTAGCGGGCCTGCAAGTAAAGGAGTAGCCCACAAGAATGGCGAATCTCTTCAAGAGAAAACCTCTCGACCTGATCGTCTCTGAGGCACAGGAAGAAGGAGAACAGCATCTGGAGCGCGCTCTGGGCCCGGTTTCGCTCACGGCGCTGGGTGTGGGCGCCGTGATTGGCGCGGGTATTTTCGTCATGGCAGGTCTGGGCGCGCACCGTGCCGGGCCGAGCCTGATGCTCTCGTTCGTGCTGTGCGGCATTGGGTGCACCTTTGCCGGTCTTTGTTATGCCGAGTTTGCGGCCATGATTCCGCTGGCGGGTTCGGCCTACACCTATGCATACGCCACGCTGGGTGAGCTTTTTGCATGGATCATCGGCTGGGATCTGACGCTTGAATACGCAATGGGCGCGAGCACGGTGAGCTCCGGCTGGTCCAATTACTTCATTGAATTCCTGAAGATGTTCGGCATCAAGTTTCCCCTTTGGCTCAGCTACGATCATTGGACTGCTATGACGCAGGCTACCAACACAGTGGCGCGCGGCATGGTTGCCGCGGCGCATCCTGAGCTTGCGCCCGGCTCGCCGGGATTTCTGGACGCTGTCACAAGCCTGCTGGCTCACCCCTCGGCGCAGATGACCTCGGCAGCCGATACACTGCTTGCCGCTCCTCGCCTGTTTGGCGTCGAGATTGGCTTCAATCTGCCGGCCTTTATCATCGCGCTCCTCATTACCTGGATTCTTGTGGTGGGCATTAAAGAGAGCGCCAGATTCAATGCGGCCATCGTCACCATCAAGGTCTCAGTAGTGCTGTTTGTGTTGGTCCTGGGCTCGCACTACGTTCACCCTGCCAACTGGGGCCACGACTGGCACAGCTTTGCACCGTTTGGCATTGCCGGCATGAGTTCGGCGGCGGCCTATATCTTTTTTGCCTTTATCGGCTTCGATGCCGTCTCGACCACGGCGCAGGAGGCCAAGAATCCGCAGCGCGATTTGCCCATCGGCATCATCGCATCGCTCTTCATTTGCACATTGCTTTATGTTGGCGTGGCCGCGGTGCTCACCGGAATGGTGCCCTGGCAACTGGTGAATATCGAGGCGCCGATTACGCATGCCTTCCTCGATCACAACATCGGCTGGGCCTCGGACATTATCACCTGCGGCGCGTTGGCGGGGCTGACCTCGGTGATGTTGGTGATGCTGATCGGGCAGACGCGCGTTCTTTATGCGATGGCCTCGGACGGCCTGCTACCGAAGAAGTTTTTTGCCGCCATTCATCCCCGGTTTCATACGCCATGGAAGAACACGATTCTGGTAGGGCTGCTGGCGGCCATCGTCGGCTCCATCACGCCGATCGACAAGATCGGAACCATGGTGAATATCGGGACGCTGCTGGCCTTTGTGATGGTCTGCGCCGCGGTGATCATCCTGCGCCGCACGGAACCCGATCAGCCGCGGCCGTTTCGCACGCCGGGGATTTTCTTCGATGGGCGGTTGCCGATCGTGCCTGCATTGGGCATCGTTGCGAATGGATATCTGATGTACTCGCTGGGATTCTGGAACTGGTTTCGCCTGATTGTCTGGCTGATCGCCGGCCTGTTTGTTTATTTCCTCTACTCGGTCAGGCACAGCAAGGTGCAGGCGCTCCCAAGTGCGGCTGAAGGTGACTAGGCTCGCGCAACCTTGCGGCTACACAAAACGGCCTCCCGAGCAGGAGGCCGTTTCGCTTGCGGGAAGAGTGGGCAGCGTCAGGCCGTGGTCTTGGCACAGAACTGATCAAAGGCCCGGCTCAATGTTGCGGCGATCTGCTCGGGCGTGGATTGTTCAATCACGAAGCGCTGCATGAGGTAGACCAGCTTTCCGTCGCGCAACAGCGCTACGGCTGGAGAACTGGGAGCATTGTCTGCGAAGTAGCTGCGGGCGCGCTCGGTGGCTTCGTGATCCTGCCCGGCAAAGACGCTGATCTTGTGGTCCGGCTGGTTGGCAGAGCTGGCCAGCGCCTGTCGAACTGCGGGGCGCATCCTTCCGGCAGCGCAGCCGCAGATTGAGTTAACGACCAATAACGTTGTGCCCGGGTTTGCCAGCGCCGCATCGACCTCATTTGCAGTCCGGGTTTCTTTGAAGCCAGCGCGCACCAATTCCTCGCGCATCGGGATGACCATCAGTTCTGGGTACATTTTTCGCCTCCGGCAAGGGGAAGTTGCCTGTGAGTTTAGATGCGGCAGACGCGGTGATGTAGCCTTTATTTAATGATCTTGGTGGAAAACAAGCCGCTCGCGCCGTTGACTACCCTGGGTGTCGGCGGGCCGGCGCGATGGTTTGTCGAGGCCACAAGCGAAGAAGAGATTGCCGAAGCTGCCGCCTGGGCGCGCGAGCACGGTGTCGCGCTCTTTGTGCTTGGCGGAGGAAGTAATCTGCTCGTTTCAGACGCGGGCTTTGACGGGCTTGCACTGCGCGTGGGGTTGCGGGGGATTGTGGTTGAAGATGACTCCGACACGCCCGGCCAGAGGGTTTATCGGGTTGCAGCGGGCGAGGACTGGGAGCACTGCGTGCAGCGGAGTCTCGATGATGGGTGCGCCGGATTGGAGTGTTTGGCTGGCATTCCTGGCACGGTGGGTGGAACTCCAGTGCAGAATGTCGGCGCTTACGGGCAGGAGGTGGCCTCGGTCGTCGAGCGGGTGCGGGCCTTCGATCTCAAGGAGCAAGCCTTCGTTGAGTTCTCGGCTGCCGAGTGTGGCTTCGCTTATCGGCGCAGCCGGTTCAATACAGTGGATCGCGGGCGGTTTGTTGTGACACGCGTGGATTACCGGCTTACGCCTGGTGGAGCACCCACTGTGCGCTACGCGGACTTGCAACGCGCGCTGGCCGAAGAAAAGGCCGATGACAGGGAAGTGAGTCTTGCTGAGGTCGCGGCGGTTGTGCGGCGCATTCGTCAGTCGAAGGGAATGCTGCTGGCCGAGGGCGACCCCGATTGCCGCAGCGCTGGGAGCTTCTTCAAGAATCCTGTCGTAAACGAAGAGACGATCAGGCAGATTGCGGTTGCGAGTGGCAAAGAACCACCGCGCTTCCCGGCCGGATCAGGAGCGGAGAACGAGGGCAAGGTCAAGGTGCCAGCCGCGTGGCTGATCGAGCAGGCCGGCTTTGCCAAGGGATACAGGCACGGGAATGCGGGGATCTCTTCGCGGCACACGCTGGCGCTGATCAATCTTGGCGGAGCGCGCGCCGCGGAGATTCTTGCGCTGGCGGGGCAAATCGCCGACGCCGTTGAGGCTCGCTTTGGAGTCCGTCTGGAGATGGAGCCGGTGATGGTGGGATTCTGACCACCTTGCGGTGGGGCCAACTGCCCTTCGGCCTCCCGGGATGGGTTCCCCACCCCACCCGTATTCTGGGAATAAGATATTCAGTTTCAACGGTATACGGCAGTGTTAGCGCTGTGAATTCGTGATACCATGCGAGTTATTTGCAGAATCCTGACATTCAAGGAGTTAGGCAGGCTATTTCGCTGACTGCCTTCGACGGGGCCAAGCGCCGCCTCGGTGATCAGGCGACCGGGACCTGACTCAATTTGCAGGATGCGCCTCGGGCACATAATTCTCTGCAAACCGCCTTTCGGCTTCGCTCAGGGCAGGCTCTGCGGTGCGGCGAGGCGCGCTTGAGCTACGGAGTTCTTGGTTTCACAGACGCCGGAATCGGGACCTGCGCTTGGGTTGGATCCCAGGTTTCATAATCGACACATGGGACCCTGCGATCTCTCTACTCGTTATGAATCCTTTGATTCGCTTGCTCAGCAAGTGCAATGCAACAGGGTTGATTGGCACGAAACCATACCGCGAGAAAGGCTCCACGGACAATGGCCTCAGGGGCAAACCCAATCTTAATACCAACTTGGTTGAAAACTGAGTGAGGGTCTAGTCAGATCGAGCGTTCGTTAAGGGGATGGGACCGGCCCTTCCTTTAACCTTTCATTTACGCTTCTTTCTTGTGCCTTTAATCTCCGAGCGACCTTTATGTGTAAGTTTAGGGCTCGGAGGTACAGATGATAATTTCCCCAAATAAGTTCACTCTCTTGCTTGCCGTCGCGCTTGTCTGCCCGGCAGGATTAACTGCTCAGGACCACGATCGCGATGGCGGTGAACACCGTTCTGGAGCGGCCGCGCTGGTGCTCAGCCGCAGCGAGTATGTTGGAGCGGCCTCGACGGTCACTGTTGGCGAGGCGTTGCCGCTGGGATGCCTCGGAGGGGCGACGGGGTTGACGGTCGACGTGCCGTTGACTGCGGGAGGCACGGTGGGTGTGGCCGTCCCATGCGGAGTGGCATCGGATGACGGCGAGTATCCGAATCTCTTCAACACGCACAACGTCTGGAACAATGCCAACTCGGACGGGAGCTTTGGCGTCACATCACCGATTTTGCTGGACTATCTGACGACGGAGGGACGGCTGCTGGGAACGCTTCCGATTCCGACGGAGGAGATGGTGACGAGCTTCAGTTCGAAGTCGGAGCTGGCATTGAACCGCTCGGTGGATGGACAGTCGATCACCTTTATGGGGTATCGGGGCGGAGTGGGTTGCGGCGGGAGCGCAGTGTCTCCGACAAGGGCGAATCTGCTGGATGTGTCGGCATCGAATACGCCGGGGGTGTGCGATGTGACGAATCCGGTGATCACTACGTTTCTAAGCGATCCGGTTGTGCCCGCGGCGTATTATCGCGCGGTGGCCGAGGTGGATGCCGATGGGCGTGTGCGATTCACCAATGGAAATGCGTATAGCGGAGATAACGGGCGCGCGGCAATCAAGGGCGGAAACGGCTTGTACTACATGGTAGGAAACGACAACTCGGGCAACCTGTCGAAGAAGCAGATGACGACGACCTTTGACGGGATCGATTTGGCGAATGCGACGGGGGCCGAGTTGCTCATGCCGGGTCAGACACCGCCGGTTCCGCCAAATATCGACATGATCGGCAGGCTGCTGTTTTCAGGCGACAAGCCGGGCAAGGATACAAACTTCCGCGGCATGACGATCTTCGATCACACGCTTTATGTGAGCAAGGGCAGCGGCGGCAATGGGATCAATACTGTGTATCAGGTGGGCAGCGCAGGAACGTTGCCGACGGGTTCGGCGAGCGATCTTGCGGCGGCGCCAATCACGATCTTGCCGGGGTTTCCCAACACGGCTGCGAGCACATCGACAGCGTTTCCCTTTGGCATCTGGTTTGCCGACGCCAACACTCTTTACGTTTGCGACGAGGGCGATGGAACGCTGGTGACACCGGCAGTAAATGGAAACGTGGCTGACGCGCAATCGCTGGCCACCGCTGGCCTGCAGAAGTGGCGTCTGGTCAACGGCACCTGGGTGCTGCAGTACATCCTGCAGGATGGGTTGAATATTGGTGTACCGTACAGCATACCGCTCTATCCAGCAGCGCTTGATCCGGCAACGGGCGGCTGCCGCAACACCGCCGGACGGCACAATGATGATGGAACAGTCACGATCTTCGCGATTACATCCACGATCAGCGCCAATGGCGACACCGGGGCTGATCCGAACAAATTGGTGAAGGTAACGGATCGCGTGAGCGACATAACCTTGCCCACGGGGGATGCTCGGCTGGGGCATTTCACGACGATTCGAAGCGCCAAAGCTCGTGAGGTTTTCCGGGGAGTTGCGTTGGCTCCTGTGGAAGATCGCGAGAGGTAGGTAGAGCTGAAGAGAGTGTTAGAGCTTCTCTCTTGAAGTTGCGTGGCGAGCGTGGACCAGGAGGTCCACGCTACAGCCGGCCTGGAGGCCGGCGCGACCTTGTGTTGTAGCTACCAGATGCTCGCTGAAGGACTGGCACCCACTACTGGATGTTGACTTCGGTGGTGAGTTGGATGTCGGCGGAGGAGTTGCCTACCATCAGACGGAGGGGTTCGGACTCTACGCGGAAGCCAGGGAGAGCCTCATCCCAGAAGGCGAGGGTGGAGGCTTTGAGCGGGATCTCTACGGTTCTGGTTTCACCGGGATTGAGAGTGAGGCGCTTGAAGCCTTTGAGCTCTTCATTGGGGCGAGCGACTTTGGATGCCAGATGCCTGACGTAGAGCTGGACGACTGCATCTCCAGTCATGGAGCCTGTATTTGTCAGATCGACGCTGACGGTGAGCGCGCCGTCGGCGGGCAGTTTTGGGGCGTTGGTGCGGAGGTTGGAGTACTTGAAGGTCGTGTAGCTGAGGCCGTAGCCGAAGGGATAGAGGGGCTCGGATTTGAAGTACATGTAGGTGCGGCCGTCGCGGATGTTGTAGTCCATAAATGGCGGCAACTGGTCGAGGGATTTGGGCCAGGTGACGACGAGATGTCCGCCGGGGTTGTATTCGCCGAAGAGAACCTTGGCGAGAGCGGTGCCTTCGTCTTGCGAGGCGTGGGCCATGTGGAGGATAGCGGGGACATGGGTCTGTGACCAGTTGATGGCGAAGGGGAAGCTGGAGACAAGGATTACAACCGTCTTATGGTTGACGGTGTAGACCTGCTTGACTAACTGCTCCTGTTCGAGAGTGATGCTCTCGCGGTCGCGGCCTTCGCGTCCGTCGCTGGCAACTGAGCACGGGAGCGTTGCGCCACCGTCATAGGCGCTGCCGAACCAGTCCTTGGTCATATCGCCGCAGGTGGGGTCGTTGCCGGCGATGACGACGGCCAGGTCGGAGGCCCTCGCCGCGTCGACGGCGGCATGGCCCTCTTCGCTGGCGGCGTAGTTGACTTTGACGTTGGGACCGAGTTCGTCTTTGATGGCCTGGAGTGGCGTGATGGCATAAGGAGACGTGCCACCGTACCAATCCCAATGGACGGAGTCGGCGAGCGGGCCGATGACGGCGATAGAGTGGATGGAATCCTTTTTGAGTGGGAGGAAGGCGTCCTGGTTTTTGAGCAGGACGACCGATTCAAGAGCCATCTGTTTGGAGACGGCCTGATCCTTCTCGGTGTTCCAGGGCTCGGGCGTGTCTTTGATCTTTGAGTAGGGAACCAGCTCCGGCGGGTCGAGGAGTCCGAGACGAATGGAGACCTCGAATTTGCGGCGGACGAGGGAGTCGATCTCGGCTTCGGTGATGGAGCCGTCTTTGAGAGCTGCCTTGGTTTCGTCTTGATATTTGTCAAGGAATTGGTTGATGCCGGCCTTGAGACAGGCGACGACGGCTGCCTTCTGGTCAGGGAAGATATGGCGTGATTCGACAAGGAGATGGACCGCGCCGCCATCGCTCGAGATGATGTTGACTCCCCATTTGTCGCGAAGAATGCTCTTGAGGATGGGATTCACGGCCATCGCGGTGCCATTCCAAGCGTTATAAGAGGCCATGACGGCGGTGGCTCCGCCGAGCTCGAAGCCCATTCGGAAGGGGACGGAATAGTACTCCCAGAAGAGGCGCTGGTCGAAGTCGGAGGAGGAGCTTTCGCGGAAGTTCTCGTTGCTGTTGGCGAGAAAGTGCTTGAGCAGAGCGGCTGCTTGCCAGTATTTGGGGTCGTCGCCTTGCAGGCCCTTGATGAAGGCGACGGCCATGGTTCCGTTGAAGAAGGGGTCTTCGCCGTAGACTTCTTCGCTGCGACCCCAGCGCGGATCGCGGGCTAGATCGGATTGCGGCCCCCAGAGCATGAGGATCTGGCGATCGTATTTTTCGGTCTGGGAGATGAAGCGGGCTTCATGGCCCTGGACGCCGGCGGCCTGGCGAACCAGTTCGGGATCCCAGGACTCGCCCATGCCGGGGGGTTGGGGGAATTGCGTGGTGGTGATGGGCTCGCGGTGCTTCTTGCCGGGATCGCGCTGGACGACGCCGTGGATGCCCTCGGAGCTGCCGAAGCTCTTGACGCCGAGACGGGGCACGGCGGTGTCGGTGCCGAGGGTGGCGATCTTCTCGTCGATGGTCATTAGGGAGAGGAGGTTGTCGATGCGCTGTTCGGCGGGCAGATTGGGATCGTTGAAGGGATATTTGGGCTGCTGGGCGAAGGTTGGAAGGAGGCAGGAGAGCAGAAGGCAGAGCAGAGCGGCAAGGCGTCTTTTATTCATGTAGGAGACCGTGGCAGATTAATCGGCGAGGCGACAAAGTTGGCAGCGCTCCGTCCGGTGCAATTGGGGCTTGCGACCAAGTCAGGCTATCACGTCGAGCGGCTCATGTTTATATCTGGGATTTCGAGTTTAGGTAGGAGTGCTGGAATCTGCGGGTGCAGGCAAGGGAAGGGGGTACCCCCCCTGGTATTCTGTGAGCAAAATACTTTGTTTCAATGGGATACAGCTTGCCTACCGCTCCAAAATATTCATTCTGAATGGGTTACCAGCAGAATATTGATGTAAAAGAAGTTAGGGGCGTTTGCGTTGAGTTTTTGCGGATTTGAGTGGGAAAAACCAGCTCCGGAGCGCGATGGTTTTGGTCTGCACAGGTTGAGAGTGATTGCATGGATCCATTGTGCGCTTTCGGGAGTTAGTTATCTGCAAGCACCTTTCGACTTCGCTCAAGGCAGGCTCTACGGTGGGGCCAGGCGCGCTTGCGCGCCTTGGGGTTCGTGGTTTCCCACCCATCGCCCGACCACCCCGCGGACGAAGACCTGTCCGCGGGGACCCCGGGAAAGCGATGGATGGGGCACGGAGCGTCTTTTAGAACTTCGGGGAGCGACCGATTAAGGTTCGTGGTTCCCCACATCTGACGCGATGAGACTGCGTCAGATATGGGCCACCCGCCCAACGAGTTCTCAGTCGCTTCGCGGCGCTATAATTCCGTCACCGGTTCGGATCAGAAGAGATGACGAATATGCTGCCTGATATCCAGAGAAGGATCGTGAATGCCAAATACGTTTTGGAAAAAGCGTCTAGCCTTCAATCCGAAAACGCAATCATGGGTCTGTCGATTTCGCTTCTCTTGATGCATGATGCGTCTGAATTGCTCATGCTTGCCGTGTTAGATCATCTCAACGCGAACCCCGCTAAGAAGCGCGAGTTCATGGATTTTTGGGATGATGTGACAAAAAGCGGCCATTCGCAGCCCAAGCACCGGATTCCAATGGATTCTCTGAATCGGATCAGGATCGCATTCAAACACAGCGGAACCATTCCAAACCCAGACGAAGTGCGCAGACTTCTCCCTAGAGTTCAAGGCTTCTTTGAAGATACATTGATGGATTATTGCGGTATCACTTTCGGCGAGGTGTCTCTCATTGACTTGATCCCTGATACAGAGGTTCGCGCGCTCCTCCACGGAGCAAGGAGTAAATTTCTGGATGGTGACAAGTACTCCGCAATGATCGATTTGAAGGTTGCCTTACACACGCTGGAAGGTCCAGAAGGGAAGTATCTGCCGAGAATCAGTGCACCCGATGCTCCTAGCTTGCCGGTTGAAATGCAAAGAGCCGGATGGAATGCATATTTGAACCAACTCCATTCCTTTCTCGACCAAGTTGAAGTCGTTGTCAACGCTCTGAGGTTCGGCGTGGACCCAGTGCGGTACACAGATTTCGTGCGTTCAGGCCCGACACTGCAATGGACAATAACCGGGAAGTACACCGTATTTTCAAACAGGACATTTGATTCGATGTCTGTTCAACGGTTTGATGAGTTAGTTGCTTTTCTGATTGATTACGCTCTGAGAATCAGCGATTCATATATTTCGACGCCCGTCCGAAGGACGGCGGGAATTGTGGCGTCAGAAATGTGATGAACAGTACGCGGGAAGGGTGCAAGCACGACTCGGGCTAAATAAGTCCTCAAAAGTCGCCTTGCGTCCGCCGATCCTGTTTGCATTGTTGGGCCAACCGACTTTTGTGCAGCCCACCAGTTGGTCGGGAGGGGCTAAAGCCGCATTGCTTCCGAGATTGTGTTCAGGGGTCTGAAGACCCCTGCTCCCTCCGGAATGCAAACCACAGGGGCTAAAGCCCACGCCAATTTTGCGTAGTATGCGGCACGACTGAAGTCGCGCCCTGATACAAAACGGCGTGTGAAAATCTGTTCGGCGGGTGGCTCGCATCTCAACCAGCGTTATGCGGTTGGGTGTCCCAGGTCTCGAGTCTCAGAGCTGGGAAGGATTAACCCATGCCCGCGCGCTCCGGTCCAGAGGGATTCGATCTCGACTGTTGCCTCGACGCCTGTCGCATCGTGCGGGAAGTTTGACCATGGCCATTCTTCCGGCTTGTCAAACGGAGGCAGCAGCAAGGCTGATAACGAACCAGCCCCTTCGTCATTCCAACATCCTACTCTTCATGGTATGTGTTGCAGAGACCAAGGAGCGCGGGTCAAGGTTCGTCGTTTCCCAGGTCTGAGAATCCAGACCTGGGGCAGCAGCAACGCTGATAAGGAACCAGCCCCTTCGTCATTCCAGCACCCTACTCTTCATGGTATGTGTTGCAGAGACCAAGGAGCGCGGGTCAAGGTTCGTCGTTTCCCAGGTCTGAGAATCCAGACCTGGGGCACCCGAAGATGTGTGGGCTGACCGAAGTGGGTCGAATTGCGGTGGGTCGAATTGCCAATTCTTTCCGGACTCAGGCCTTATCGCATGTATGAAAATCTGTTCGCAATGCGGGAGAATCGGTCCGCCGTGTGTCTTGCATCACAGCGACTCTAAGCCCCAGATATGAGACTCAGAGTAGCGGTCGAGTTTCCGCCTACCGCGTCATGGAGCAAAGCGAATGAGTGAACAGAAGATGGTGATTTTAGATGGGAATGAGGCTGCGGCCTCGGTTGCCTATCGACTTTCCGAAGTGGTTGCAATTTACCCGATTACGCCCTCGTCGCCGATGGCGGAGTGGGCCGATCAGTGGCGCTCGGAAGGGAAGAAGAATATTTGGGGCGCATTGCCCATCGTGGAAGAGCTTCAGAGCGAAGGCGGCGCGGCTGGCGCGCTGCATGGCGCGTTGCAGGCGGGTGCGTTTGGCACTACCTTCACGGCCTCGCAGGGCTTGCTGCTGATGATTCCGAATATGTACAAGATTGCCGGTGAGCTGACCCCGGCGACGATGCACGTGACCGCGCGTACGCTGGCCACTCATGCGCTGTCGATCTTTGGCGACCACTCGGACGTGATGGCCTGCCGTGCGACGGGCTGGGCTATGCTGGCGTCGAATTCTGTGCAGGAAGTGGCGGATATGGCTCTTGTGGCGCAGATTGCCACGCTCGAATCGCGCATCCCGTTCATTCACTTCTTCGACGGCTTCCGCACCTCGCATGAGGTGGGCAAGATCTTGCCGATCAGCGACGAGACGATCCGCGCGCTGCTTGACGACAAGCACGTCGTTCAGTTCAGGCAGAATGCTTTGAGCCCCGATCACCCGGTTATTCGCGGCACGGCGCAGAATCCCGATGTCTTCTTCCAGGCGCGCGAGGCTTGCACTCCGTTCCACAATGCCGTTCCGGGCATCGTGCAGAATGTGATGGATCGCTTTGCGGCGCAGACCGGCCGCGCTTACCACTTGTTCGATTATTATGGCGCGCCGGATGCGGAGCGTGTGATTATCCTGATGGGCTCGGGCGCCGAGGCTGCCGAAGAGGCCGTCGACGCGATGGTCAAGCAGGGCGAGAAGATCGGCATGGTCAAGGTTCGCCTCTATCGGCCGTTCGATTCGAGCGCATTCCTGAAGGCTCTGCCATCGACGGTGAAGTCGATCGCGGTGCTGGATCGCTGCAAGGAGCCGGGCGCCAGCGGCGAGCCGCTTTATATGGATGTGGTGACGGTGCTGGCCGAGAATGCGGCTTCGCTGCCGTTTGCCGCCAAGCCGAAGGTGATCGGCGGACGCTACGGGCTGTCGTCGAAGGAGTTCACACCGGCGATGGTCAAGGGCATCTTTGACGAGATGACCAAGGCCGCTCCGAAGAACCACTTCACGATCGGCATTGACGACGATGTTTCGCACTCGAGCCTGAGCTACGATGCAACGTTTTCGACCGAGGACGCGAAGACTGTGCGCGCGCTTTTCTACGGGCTTGGCTCCGACGGCACGGTGGGCGCGAACAAGAACTCGATCAAGATCATCGGAAGCGAAACTGACAATTATGCGCAGGGCTATTTTGTCTACGACTCGAAGAAGTCGGGCTCGATGACGACCTCGCACTTGAGGTTTGGGCCTACGCCGATCCGGTCGACTTATCTGATTACCCGCGCGAGCTTTGTGGCCTGCCATAACTTCAGCTTCCTCGAAAAGATGAATGTGCTGGAAGCAGCGATGCCGGGCGCGGTCTTCCTGCTCAACTCGCCGTATTCTGCGGCCGAGGTCTGGGACAAGCTGCCGAAGAGCACTCAGGAAGAGATGCTCAAGAAGAAGATCGAGTTCTATGTGATCGACGGCTACACGGTGGCGCGCGAGGCCGGCATGGGGACGCGCATCAACACGATCATGCAGACCTGCTTCTTTGCCATCAGCGGCGTGCTACCCCGCGACGAGGCGATCGCGCAGATCAAGAAGGCCATCTACAAGACCTACGGTAAGCGCGGCGAAGCGGTTGTGCAGAAGAATTACGCAGCAGTCGACGCAGCGCTTGCACACATGCATAAGGTCGAGTTGCCCACGGCCGCATCGTCGGGCTTCGATTTGATTCCTTCGATTTCTCCCAAGGCGCCCGAGTTTGTGCGCAATGTGCTGGGCCAGATTGCCGGCAACCACGGCGATCTGCTTCCGGTAAGCGCAATTCCCGCCGGCGGCGCATTCCCGACAGCAACAGCGCAGTGGGAGAAGCGCAACATCGCGCAGTTCATTCCCGTCTGGGACAAGGACCTGTGCATTCAGTGCGGCAAGTGCGTGATGGTCTGCCCGCATGCCGTAATTCGCGCCAAGGTCTACTCGCCCGAGCTTGGCGACAAGGCCCCTGTGACCCTGCAGTGGGCCAAGCCTAAGTGGAAGGGCATGGAGCAGGACCGCTACACGCTGCAAGTCGCTCCAGAAGACTGCACGGGTTGCGCGGTTTGCGTGGATGTCTGCCCGGTAAAGAACAAGAGCGACGCCAGCAAGAAGGCCATCAACATGGCGCCGCAGGCACCGTTGCGGGAGGCCGAGCGCGACAACTGGGAGTTCTTCCTGAACTTGCCCGAGGTTGACCGTTCGAAACTGTCGCACGGGCAGGTGAAGGATCTGCAATTGCTGCAGCCGCTCTTTGAGTTCTCTGGCGCCTGCGCGGGTTGCGGCGAGACGGCGTATGTGAAGCTGCTGACGCAGCTCTTCGGCGATCGGCTCTATATCGCCAACGCGACTGGCTGCTCGTCGATCTACGGCGGCAACCTGCCGACGACGCCTTACAGCACGAACACGCAGGGCCGGGGGCCGACGTGGGCCAACTCGCTTTTTGAAGACAACGCCGAGTTTGGCTTCGGCATGCGAATCGCTCTGGATCAGCAGAAAGAGTTCGCCGAGATGCTTGTGGCAAAGCTGGCTCCGGCGATCGGTGTCGAACTGAGCGCGGATCTGCTTGGCGCTTCGCAGCAGACCGAACCGGAGATCGAGCAACAGCGGGAGCGGGTAAAACTGCTGCGCGAGCGGCTGGCGGGAAATCAGAGTTCGGATGCGAAGAACCTGGTGGCAGTAGCCGACTCACTGGTCCGCAAGAGCGTTTGGATTCTGGGCGGCGACGGATGGGCCTTTGACATCGGCTTCGGCGGCCTGGATCATGTGCTCGGCTCGGGCAAGAATGTGAATGTGCTGGTGCTGGACACCGAAGTCTACTCAAATACCGGCGGCCAGATGTCCAAGGCGACTCCGAGGGGCGCCGTGGCAAAGTTTGCCGCAGCGGGCAAGCCCAACAGCCGCAAAGACTTGGCGATGGAAGCAGTGAGCTACGGCTCGGTGTATGTCGCTCAGGTTGCCATGGGTAGCAATGACAGCCATGTGGTAAAGGCATTCCGCGAGGCCGAGGCGCACGAAGGACCGTCGTTGATCATTGCTTACTCGAGCTGCATCGCCCACGGCTACGACCTGATCCACGGCCTCGAACAGCAAAAGCTGGCGGTCCAGTCGGGCTACTGGCCGCTGATGCGCTACAATCCAATTCTGCGGGAGGAGGGCAAGAATCCCTTCCAGCTCGATTCGAAGGCTCCCTCGATCCGGCTCAAGGAGTACAGCTACCGCGAGGCGCGTTACACTATGCTGGCACGCAGCAATCCGGAGCTGGCGGCCAAGCTGCTGGCGGATGCGCAGGACGATGTCGAGCGGCAGTGGCGGGTCTACTCGGCTCGGGCCGCAATGCCCGGACGTGGCGAGACACCGAATATCGCACCGGCGGAAAAGTTCGAGGACAAAACTGATAAGAAGCTGGCGGTTGAGACTGCCGGAGGTGCCGAATGATCGATTTTTCAACACAATATCTCGGTTTGAAGCTGAATGGACCGATCGTGGTCTCTTCGACGCCGATCTCCGAGTCGATCGACAATGTGCGCAGGATGGAAGACGCCGGTGCCTCGGCGATCGTGCTTCACTCACTCTTTGAAGAGCAGCTGGCGCTGGAATCGAAGACGCTTGACGATGACCTCTCGCGCGGCACGGATTCCTTCGCCGAGTCGCTCGGCTACCTGCCCGACCTCAAGGACTACCGCATGACCCAGGAGAGCTATCTGGAGCACCTGCGGCGCTGCAAAGAGACGGTGAAGATTCCGATTCTGGCCAGCTTGAATGGCGCCACCACGGGCGGGTGGGTGCGCTTTGCCAAGGATATGGAGCAGGCCGGCGCGGATGCGATTGAGCTGAACACCTACGCACTGGCGACGGACAAGAGCCAGACCTCTGCTCTGCTCGAGGGACAGCTTATCGAGCTGGTGACTGCCGTGACCTCGGAAGTCAAGGTGCCCGTCTCGGTCAAGCTTGCTCGCTCGTTTACCAGCATTCCGCATATGGCGGCTCGCCTGGAAGAGGTCGGGGCAAAGGGCATTGTGCTCTTCAACCGCTTCTATCAGCCGGACTTCGACATTGAGACCCTTGAGGTGCGGCCCACGCTCCACTTCTCCACACCGGCGGAGTTGTTGCCGCGGCTGCATTGGGCAGCGATTCTCTACGGCCATCTGAACATTGACATCGCCATCTCCGGCGGCGTTCACTCGGCCGAAGACGTGCTCAAGGGCATCATGGCCGGAGCGGGCGTAACGATGATGGCCTCGGCCCTGCACATCCACGGCATCGAGCATATCAAGCGGGTTCTGGCCGACATTCACTATTGGCTGGAGAAGCGCGAGTACACTTCGCTGTGGGAGACGCGCGGTTGCCTGAGCCGCCGCTCGGTTCCCGACACCTCTCCGTTTGACCGCGGCAACTACATCAAGACGCTCAGCTCTTATAGCCTGCGTCAGACGGTGGGCGCGTTCTAAGGCATTTCACAATTTGCCGAAATCCCGGCGGCGGCTGCATCTCGATGTAGCCGCCGTTGAAAGAACAATCTCCAAAACTAGCGGCACAGCGCATCGAGATCAATGCTTGGAGCCGGCCCAGGGGGAATTGGCAGTCCGCGCGCGATCATTGCCTCTTCAAGCGAGTCGGGCGCCGCTGAGAGAGAAAGATCCAGATCGTTTTTGTAGAACGGGTCCGCCTCAGCCTGCTGCAGTGTTATAAAGCCGAAGCCACGATCACGATAAAGCTTGATTAGGCGGGGTAGCATGCGCGCATCGAAGGCTCCCACATGCATTAGTAAGACATAGGGAATGTCATGGCCGTAGAGCGCCTTCGCCATCGCGCGGCTGCGGCCGATGGCCGCGCTGGCTGCGTCAAGGTAAGCGGCGTCCAATCGAGCGATAGCGGCGGCATCGTTTTTTGCAACACAGCGCGCATACGGCTCGTTGTAAGCGTAGTCTCCAAAGCTCATGGTCACGGCGGCGATCTTGTAACCATGCTGTGCGAGCAGCTTGCGCACGGCTGCCCGCTTTTCCGCGGTTTCTCCCTCTCCGAGGTAGGGATATCTGATCCAGTGCCAATCGCCATCGCCCATGTATCTGTTGAGCAAAGGTTCGTTCTTCAATAAGTCAAGCTGCCAATCCTCAATCGTGTTCTGGTTCAGGTTGGGATGCGACCAAGTGTGATTTCCCAGCGGCAATCCAGCGTCCCGCCACATCTGAAGCACGGGCGTGGAGAGCGGATCTCGTTCCGTCTGCACGCCGTTCACGAAGCCATAGGCGGGCGGCATGTGTGCCTGCTTCATTGCGGCAATGATCTTCTGGCCGACATCGACGCGGGTCTCGCCGATTGGCAGTACGCTGTGTGCTGGGAGATCATCCCAGGTAAATGCGATCTGTTGCGCCTTTGCCTGAAGAATCATTACCGCAAACAATGCCGCAAAACGAATAGACGCTCGCAAATGTGAGAGAAGCCTCAAGCCGTCCTCCCGAGAATCGCCTTGACCGTATTCTAGCTGTATCTATCAACAAGGCAGGTCTCCTACGAGTCTGTGTGACGCGATTGTGGGGCGATCAGAAGAGCTCGATGGCGGGGCGGCTGTTGTCCTGCGCGTTCTCGCCCCCAGCTACGTTGAGGTGGGTAACGGTTTGACTGGCCATTCTGTACTTGCTCTTGTGGGCTTCCAGCATTCCGGTGAATCTCTGATCGAAATCCCCCTGCCAGCTGAAATCGGCCAGCTTTCCCGACAGATGCAGCAAATGATCGCGCATCTCCACTAACGCGACTTGGACGTGTTCCATCCTCTGCCTCATCACATCCTGGAACTGAATGTGCCCCAACGCCTGCGACAAACGGTTGACGCTCTCCTCATAATTCGCGTCAACCTCGTGAATGACATCGAGAAGCAACCGGCTGTTGTGCGCGAACTCTGCTTGCATCTCGCTCAGGTCGCTCACAAGATGATTCATCGCGTTGTTGGCCTCGTGCTGCTCCAGCGACTCCCTGGCGCCGGCCATCTCCTCGTCCACCTTTTTGCACGTCGCATGAATCTTGCTTGAAATGTCTGAGGCCGCTTGCGTTGAGAGCACGGCCAGCTTTCTCACCTCGAAGGCCACTACGGCAAAACCGCGGCCGGCGCTGCCCGCCCGAGCCGCCTCGATCTCAGCGTTGAGGGCAAGCAGGTTTGTCTGCCGGGCGATCGATGTGATGACCTTGATCAACGGTGTCAAGGCGCAGACCTCGCGGGATAGCCCCTGAATGCGCTCGAAGTTGTTTCTGAACTCGTCCGTCTGCGTTTCCAACTGCATATTGATGGCGGCGATGATCTCCTTATTTGTCTCAATGCGCGTTTGAGTGCTCTCGGTTAACTCTTTCCCGCTCCGGATGGATTCGGCGATATGCTCCCGCTGCTCGTTCGCCTTCCCACTCAGCAAATCGATCTGTTCGATCACCTCGACGACCTCACGTTCGGATTCGGCGAGTGAATCGCGGATCTGGTCGTGCATCACGTCGATGTAGGGCTTGGAGTCCTTCAACTCTTCTCGCACGGCCGCGCGCAGCACTGCCACACTCGCCAGTTCGGTCTTGCTCAACGTTCCACTGATCCCGAGTTCGGCGATGCCGCGAAGCGCCTGCTTCCAGTTGATCCATTGGCCGGTCAGAAGAGGAATCACGCTGAGAATCATCAGCAGCTCGGCAATCAGGCTTCGGTAAGGGATCAAAACCGGCCCAATCAGCCAGAACAGGGATAGGTAAAAGACCACCGTACAAAGCAATCGCAACGCCGTCTGCATCAGCAGCCGGTTGCGAGCTTTGTAAATGCGTCTGTTGCTTACGGAACCGTTGCTGGCCGTATCGGCGCTCTTGCGGGCCGCCTGCGCGGGAGAGATCGTTTCCAGTCCTCGATAGGCCGCAGATGCCATGCCTCACGCTCCAGGCAGAACTTTTTTGATGACCTTGATGAGATCGTCGCCCGATACCGGCTTTACGATCCAGCCGGTGGCGCCGGCTCGCTTGCCCTCGTCGCGTTTGGCGGTGTCGCTCTCCGTGGTCAGCGTAAGGATCGGAACGAATTTTAATCCCGGCAGCGCGCGCACCTTGCCGATGAGCTCGAGTCCGCCCATAACCGGCATATTGATATCGGTGAGAATCAGGTTGGGCCGGAGCCCCGCAATCAACTTCTCGAGCGCGGCCTGGCCGTTGTTCGCACTCTCCACTTCCAGTCCGTTCATCGTCAGAGTGGCCTTGAGACTCATGACCATGGTGATTGAATCGTCTACGACGAGAACCTTCATTGCCATCGCGGTTTCCTCGCGGTGCTGATTGCTACATGCTCACCCGCCTGCCGTGCGATTCAGATTATGCCGTCCCGAATCGGGGCACGGTTCGTTCATCGGCGGCATCGGCCGGAGAATGAGCCACCGCTGAAGAGGCGGGTAACCGAGCAGCGAACACGGGATTGCCCGAAGTCTACTTGCAGCCGGGAGAGTCGCGCCTGATCAGAGAGCCTGCAATTCTGCGGACCTTGCTCGGCTCCTGCGTCGGCATCGCGTTCCGGGTTCCGCGACTGGGCGTGGGGGCGCTCTGCCATCCCATGCTGCCTCGTTCACCGGCGGGACAGGCGGTACCGTTGAGCCGTTCGGCGGGCCGGCGCTACGTGGACTTCAGTATTCGCGATATGGCTCATCAGCTTGATGCGCTGGGAGCGACGCGGGAGGAGGTGGAGGTAAAGCTCTTCGGCGGTGGCGATGTGCTGGTGATGGCGAGTGATTCGGCGAGGCCCTCGGTGGGCAAATTGAATACTGAGATGGCCATGAAGGTGCTTGACGAGGAGGGTTTTTCCATCATGGCTTCTTCGCTTGGAGGCCGATGCGGCATCAACATTCACTTCAATACCCTGACCGGAGAGGTGCTGCTCCAGCGCCACTCCTGAAATGTAGTTCGCACGCGAAGGAGCGCCGGTATCGCGGTGACCTGCCAGAGCGATTATTTCAGTGAGAGGAAATGTCGAGGTGCGGCTTATGAATGCAAAGACAGTTCGCGTTCTGATTGTGGACGACTCGGCCGTGGTTCGACAGACACTGCGCGAGGTTCTTGAGTCCGATCCGGAGATCGAGGTAATCGCGACCGCCGGCGATCCTTTTGTGGCTGCCGACCGGATTGCCGAACAAGTGCCCGACGTGATTACACTGGACATCGAAATGCCGAGGATGGACGGGTTGACATTTCTGAAGAAACTCATGAGCCAGCATCCGATTCCGGTGGTCATCTGTTCCAGCCTGGCGGATGAGGGCGCGCAGAGCACGCTTCGTGCACTGGAGTTTGGCGCGGTGGAGATCATTACCAAACCGAAGATGGGCAGCAAGCAGTTTATTGAAGACTCGCAAACCGAAATCTGCAACGTGGTGAAGGCAGCTGCCAGTGCCAGGCTGCGCCCCTTGAGGCCCAGCCAGACGGTCGAGTCCAAACACAATGCCGACTGTATTCTCTCGGCGGCTACACACGCGATGGCCGAGACCACAGAGAAGGTGGTCGCCATCGGAGCCTCGACAGGCGGCACCGAAGCTTTGAAGGCCGTGCTCGAAGCTCTGCCCGCCGACACCCCGGGCATCCTCATCGTGCAGCATATGCCGGAGCTTTTTACGCGCGCCTTTGCGCAACGGCTCGACGGCCTTTGTGCTATTACCGTGAAAGAGGCGGAGACCAACGACACGGTGATTCGCGGGCGTGCGCTGATCGCACCGGGAAACCACCATATGCTGCTCAAACGCAGCGGGGCGCGCTACTTCGTTGAGATCAAGGATGGGCCTCTGGTCTGCCGGCATCGGCCGTCGGTCGATGTGTTGTTTCGCTCTGCCGCGCGCTATGCGGGCCGGAATGCGTTGGGCGTGATTCTGACGGGAATGGGCGACGACGGCGCACGCGGAATGCTGGAGATGAAAGAAGCGGGCGCGATGACGATCGCTCAGGACGAAGCAACCTGCGTGGTCTTCGGCATGCCCAAGGAGGCTATCAAGCTGGGCGGCGTTGACAAGATCCTGCCGCTTGGGTCGATGGCTCGAGCGATTCTTTAGCGCGATAGAGGACAAAGAGAGTCGATGACCCGTGCGACTGGTTGGAAACGCCGGCCGCAACCGGCGAACCGGCGCGGCCGGAGACCATAGCGTCTTTTACGGGGCGCCAGGCGAAAAACTCTTGCGCCGTTCCACCAGTTCGTCGGCGATCTTCTGGTTCAACTGACGCGAGATCGGATAAAAGAGCAGGCATAGCGCCACGGCGAGAAAGGCGGCTCCGGCCCAGACCGAGGCAACCATACGGATGCCTTCCAGGGCATGAGCGGCTTGAATCGCGGCCTTCGAGTCGTAACCATAGAGGCCGAGCAGCCAACTGGCGATCGCGCCGCCCAGGGCGACGCCGACCCACAGAGCGAAGACCACGGCGGAGATCACGGTGCCGGTGGCGCGGCGTCCCGTCTTCCATTCGCCGAAGTCGGCCACGTCGGCCATCATCGACCAGAGCACTGGACCGGAGCAGCCGAAGGCAAACTGGCGCGCCACCTCCAGTGCGACGATCGGCATGATGGCCGTTGGCGGAAGGAAGTAGAGCACAATGCAGCAGAGACCTGTGAGCAGCATGCTTACAAAGAAGAGCGATCGCTTGCCCATCCTCTTAACCAGGGCCGTCGAACAGGTGACGCCGACCAGCAGCGCCGCCAATCCGAAGCCGTTAAACCAACTGAAGATGATCCGGTTGCCGGCCAGATTCTCAAAGTAGGGCAGCATGACATTGCCACGGATCAGGAGCGCGGTGAAATAAAAGACAGTGGCCATGAAGAGCATCACCCAAGGGCGGTTGCGGATCAGATCGGCAAGATCGCGCGCGACCGAGCTCTGCTGCCTTGCATCCGGTTCAATCCTCTCCCTGGAGACCGCGAAGGCAATCAGGAAAAGAATGACGGAGAGCGCCAGGAAACTGCCCATCGTCAACTGGTAACCCTTGGCGCTATCGTTGCCGCCGAGAAACTTGACCATCGGAACTGCCAGGGCGCCGACGATAAAACCGGCTGAGTTGGCGAAAAACTGGCGCATGGAGGTGATGCTGTTGCGCTCGTCAGGATCGTCTGTCATCACGCCGGTCAGCGAGGCATAAGGCACGTTATTGGCAGCGTAGATCAACCGCAGCAGCAGATAGGTGACCCAGGCATAGATCAGTTTGCCGGTCAGGCTGAAGTGCGGCGTGGTGAAGGTGAGGATGCCGATGATGCCGAAGGGCACAGAGGTCCACAGCAGCCAGGGACGGAACTTTCCCCAGCGCGTCGAGGTGCGGTCGGCGATCACGCCCATCACGGGATTGAAGACGGCTGAGCCGAGGCCCACGACAAGAAACATCAAGCTCGCCTGCGCAGGCTCCAATCCATAGGTCTTGGTATAAAAGTCCAGTTGCAGCGCCATGACCGCCTGAAAGACAAAGTTGGCGGCCAGGTCGCCCAGGCCGTATCCGAATTTCTCGGTGAATGAGAGTCGTACGCTCGAACCACTCATAAACTTCTACTCGCTTTCACTACAAACACCAGAGTGATAACGCGCCGACCGCGGATGTGTGGCGCAGTTGTCTGATCTTCCATCCGTTCCCGACCGAGGGTAGACGGGATGGGAGACCGATACTCCAGAACGTGCAATTCTACTTCGTCACCCGCAGAATCAGTTTTTGAAGATCGGCATCGCGCGAGGAGTTGCCGACCATGATTTCGAAGTCGCCCGGCTCCACGACATAATCCATGTTGATGTCGTAGAAGGAGAGCAGTTCGGGAGTGATATTCAGCGTTACGGTTGTGCTTTCGCCTGGCTTCAGGAAGACTTTCTTGAAGCCCTTCAATTCCTTAACTGGCCGTGTAACAGAACTGAAGAGATCCCGGATGTACATCTGCACCACTTCGCTGCCAGCGCGGTTGCCAGTATTCTTCACATCGACGAGCAGCTGGGTTGAACCATCCTTCTTGATTTTCTTCTTGGTCAAGCGCGGATTCTCAATGGTGAAGCTGGTGTAGCTCAGACCGAATCCAAAGGGAAAGAGCGGAGTTGCATCGTCGAAGAGATAGCCACGGCGAGCCGAGGGTTTGTAATTGTAGAAGGCCGGCAGGTGGCCTACCGAGCGCGGAATGGTGATGGGCAGTTTGCCGCCAGGATTGATATCGCCGAAGAGCGCATCGGCTACTGCGCGGCCTGTCTCCTGACCCATGTACCAGCACTCGAAGATCGCCGGCACGCTCTGGCTCAATTCGTTGATCGAGAGCGGACGGCCGTTGAAGACCAGCGCCACGACCGGCTTGCCGAGCGCCACCATCGCGCGGACCAGCTCGTTCTGACGACCGATCAGGTCAAGGCTGGTGCGGTCGCCCATGTGGTTGAGAGCCCAGGCTTCGCGCGAGGTCTGCTCGTTGCCGCCGATTGCAAGAACGATGACGTCGGCATTCCTGGCGACTTCGACAGCCTCGGCGATCTGCTTGCGGTCTTCTTCAGGATCGCTAGCTACCACCTGATCGATATTCCAGCTTCCGCCAACGGTGATTTTGCAGCCCTCGCTATAGAGCACCTCGACCTGACTTCCGACCTTGGCCTTGATGCCGTCGAGAACCGTTACGTTGTGTTTGGGCACGCCGCTATAGCCGCCCAACAGACCGCGACTGGCGTTGGGACCGATTACGGCGATGCTCTTCAGATCCTTCGCATTCAGCGGCAGCAGATTGTTTTCGTTCTTCAGCAGAGTGATTGTTTCTTGCGCAGCGGTGAGAGCAAGCTCGCGATTGGTATCTGAGCCGACTATTTGGGCCGCTACGTTGGGATCGACATAGGGATCGTCGAAGAGTCCGAGCTTGAACTTCCAATAGAGCATCGGGGCTACGAGCTCATCCAGCTCCTTCTCCTTGAGCACACCCTTCTTCACCAGTTCAACGAGATGCAGGTAGAAGTCCGGATCGGGTAGCTCGATGTTTACGCCGGCCTTGACTGCGAGCGCGCAGGCTTCTTTCTTGTCCTTTGCAAGGAAGTGTCCATGCGTATCGGGCCGATAGTTCAGTTCCCAGATCGCGTAGTAATCGGAGACGAGATAGCCCTTGAAGCCCCACTCCTTGCGCAGAACGTCGCGCAACAGCCACTTGTTGGCGTGCGAAGGAACCCCATCCACCTCGTTGTACGAGGGCATGACGCTGATCGCACCAGCCTTCTCGATCACCTGCTTGAAGGTATAGAGAAACGTCTCGCGCAACACGCGCATCGAGACATTGGCCGGGGCGCAGTTCATGCCGGACTCCGGCTCTGCGTGGCCAACGAAGTGCTTGAGCGTGGCGATCACATGCTTTTTGTCGCGGAAAGTAGCGTCGCCCTGAAAGCCCCGTACCGAGGCGATGCCCAGCCGCGAAACCAGGTAAGGATCTTCGCCGTAGGTCTCTTCGACGCGTCCCCACCGCGGTTCGCGCGCCACGTCGACCACCGGGGTGAGCGCCTGATGCGTACCGCGCACGCGCGCCTCCTCGGCGGTCATGGTGAAGAGCTTCTCCACCAACTCGGGGTTGAATGTTGCTCCCAAGCCGATGGGCTGCGAAAAGCTGGTTCCCGCGGGCGCTGCGTGACCGTGAAGGCACTCTTCATGAAAGACCACTGGAATGCCCAGGCGGCTGTTTTCCAGGAAGAACTTCTGGATGGCATTAGTCAGCTCGGCCATCTCGCGGGCATTCCTGCCGCCACCTGCATCGCTGGGACGGCCAACCTGGCCCAGTCCGTAACCATCTTTGAAGGCCGCCCTGGCCTTAGCGAGATCGAAGTTCCCCTTCTCGTCGACCAGCTTTTGCGCCTTTTCCAGCCAGACGCAGCGCATCTGCGCGGCCTTCTCTTCGAGCGTCATTCGCGATAGCAGGTCCTTTACGCGCTTGGCGGCGGACTGACTGGAATCTTTATAAATGGGAGAGACTTTGGAAGGCTTCACTTTCACTTTGGACTTCTGCTTCTTCATGCGATCCATTCCTCGAAGTTCCGGTGCGTGATGACGCGCTGCAATAGCAACAGAATTGCTGTTCAATCATAGCAAAGGCGATGGGGACTGGATATATTGTTGTGGCGGCAAACAAACGTGACAGAGGTTCAAGCTCGGAGGAGAGGGTCTTCGCCAAAGACGAAAGGCAAGGGAACTCGCGGAGGAACGGCGACTAAGTCGCAACCAGAGCGCCGGCGCAGTCATCGTCCTTTCGCCCGATTTGAAGCAGGCAGTAACTTGAGGAACGCTGTGCGAGATCGATCTACCGGGCGATCCTTGCAGAGCCGCCTTTGATGATGCGTTCGACCTCGGCCAGCGTAGCCATGCTGGTGTCGCCGGGAGTGGTCATGGCGAGGGCGCCGTGGGCCACACCGCAGCGGACCGCCCAGTCGATAGGTTTGCCGGCGAGAAGGCCGTAGATGAGGCCGGAAGCGAAGCTGTCGCCGCCGCCTACGCGGTCGAGAATGTCGATGTCGCGCTGTGGCACATGAACGATCTTGTCTTCGTAGAGCGCTATCGCGCCCCATGCATTGCAGCTGGCTGTATGCGCGGTGCGCAGTGTGCTGGCGATGAGCTTGAGGTTGGGATAGGCCGCCGCAACCTCGCGCAGCATCACCTCGTAGCCTGCGATGGGCAACTCATCGAAGTTTTCGCTCACGCCCGGGATGGATACTCCGAGCATGGCGGAGAAATCCTCTTCGTTGCCGAGGAGCATATCGACCTTGCGAACCAGTTCGCGGTTCACTTGCTGCGCCTTGGCTTTGCCGCCGATTGACTTCCATAGCGAATCGCGGAAGTTGAGGTCGTAAGAAACGGGCGTGGAGTGTCGGCGGGCGGCGTCCATTGCCTCCGCGGCCACCTCAGCCGTAGAGGCCGAGAGTGCGGCGAAGATGCCGCCGGTATGAAACCAACGGGAGCCATTCTGCTCGCCAAAAATAGCTTCCCAATCGAAATCGCCGGGCTTGACCTGGCTGATCGCGGTATTGCCGCGGTCAGAGCAGCCGGCGGCTGCGCGAACACCGAAGCCTCGCTCAGTGAAGTTCAAACCGTTGCGAACAGTTCGTCCGACACCGTCATAGGGAACCCATTTGAGCAGAGAAGGATCGACGCCGCCCTGGAAGATGAGGTCTTCAACCAGACGTCCGACGGGATTGTCGGCAAGGGCCGTCGCAATGGCGGTGCGCAGTCCGAAGCAGCGGCGCAGTCCGCGAGCAACATTGTATTCACCACCGCCCTCCCAGAGCTGAAACTGGCGCGCGGTGTGGATGCGAACTTCACCGGGATCGAGGCGGAGCATGACTTCACCGAGGCTCAGCGAGTCCCAGCGGCGGGAGGAATCGGGAACAAGAATGTCGTTCATCGGCAAACAACGATTCTATCGCATCACTCCCAGGGCAGGCGAGGATGGCAGAGTACGCCGAGATGGCGCCTAATGATGATAATGTTTTTGGTTAAGCACAGGCTGTGCAGCTTGTCTTGGGTACGATCCTCTTTGAAAACAGGACGCCAGCCGCTTATGATGCGAGGAGTGCAATTAGTTCATGAGCCAAACTTTATTTGACTTGTTTGGCAGCGTTGTAGTGGTGACCGGCAAGACAACCTGGCTGGGTGTTTGACCTTGCACTAAAACGCTAGGGGACCAAGAATGTTAACAATCGAGACTGTTATGAAAGATGCTTTTGAAGTCAGGAATCCCGATTTGAGCCTGAGCCCACTGACCGGGATGGCCAGGAAGCACTACATCGAGTGTGCCAAGTATGTGCTCCAACGAGCTTTCCGGCATGTGAAGTCGTTTGACTCGCCAATCGTGTTTCCACATGTGCCGGGCAAGTCGTACCCACAGCCGAATGCACCGGAATGGCGTCACCGTTCCAATGAGTTCGAAGCATTGGAGAGGACCTTCAATCTGGCAGCCCCACTGATCCACGTTGATCCCGAGGTCAGTATCGGCGACATCAAGCTGCGCGATTACTACGCTCATCATTTCTACAATGCGCTCACGCCAGGGCATGTGAACAGCGTGCCTATGCCCGAGGACCTGCCTGACGCTACATATCAGTTCACCTGCGAGTTCGGTGGCTTGGCGAAGACGCTGTTGCTGATGCCCGATGTTTTGTGGCCGTACCTCAAGGAAAATCAGCGCGACGAAATGGCCGTCGCAATTTCGAAGTGGGCCCATCACTGCACAACGCAGAACAATTGGCGGCTATTCAACATCTGCGCGCTGTCGTTCCTCAAGAAGAGTGGATATGACATTGACGACGATCTGCTGAAGAGCCACCTGCAGTGGGTCGCGTCATATCACGCGGGCAACGGCTGGTATCTGGAGCAGAGCTACAACTACTACACAATCAGTCTCTTTGTCGTTTACGGCACGATCTGGAGCCGAGCCTTCGGCCGTGAACACTATCCGGAGATCGCTGGCGTGCTCGAAAATAGTTTCCAGGAACTGTTCAAGACGTATACGAGCTTCTTCGGCCGGGACGGCTACATCAACATGTGGGCCAGAAGCATCTGCTACCGCCTATGGATTTCGGGCGCCTTTCCGGTGTCGTTCATGCTCGCTTCAGAACCGCCGATCGACCCCGGATGGGCGAGGCGGCTCTGTTCGGGATCGATTCTGCAATTCACGGGGCGGGAAGACTTTTATGAAAACGACATTCCGACCCTCGGCTTCTATCCTCACCGGGAATTCGCAATTCAAAACTACAGTTGTTCGGCCAGCCCATTCATCATGTTCCTGCCGTTCATCAGCCTCGCGCTGCCAGAGAATTCTCCCTTCTGGACAGCCAAAGAGAACGACGGAATGTGGAACAGCTTAGGAAAGCACTCAAAACGGACCGTACTCGAACGGCCGGGCATCGTTCTCGTCAACCATGGCAGTAGCGGCACGTCCGAGATCATTCCCGGCAAGGTGTACGACGACGATCACAATTACTCGAAGCTTGTGTTCAACACTCATTTCCCATGGGAAGACCACAACCCGAACGGAGGCACATCTCAGGAGTATAGTTTCCGAAGCCTGGATCCTCGCGATCTGAGGGGTGTGGACATCAATTTCTACCTCACAGGACGCGCAGTCGATAATGCCACATCAAAGACCGCCGCATACGTCACCTCGCAAAGCATTCTTTTCAATGGTGCGCGCGACGGCGTACTCTACCGCCAATTGATTATGCGGAAACCGCCGAACAACGGAATCGGATACATCATCGACCTAGCGGAGATCACGGTTCCTGGAGGCGTCGTCCGCGTCGACCGCTGCCGGCTGGCCTTTGAGCATGAGCTCACGCTCGGTCATTTTGGCCTGCCGCATTTCGGTGGGCAGAAGGCCGTGTTGCACACCTTTAAGGACGAGATGAAACAAGGAATCACCGCATCGATTCCAGGCAGATCGGTGGCGATGATAGCCTACAACGGCTGGGACTCGATTCACAGTCAGGTCCACCGCGGCTTCAATGCGGAGGCGGATGAGAGCAGTGTGCTGTTCGTTCATCGAAAGCGCATCGCCAGAAACCCGGCGATGGAGTTGATGATTACGGCGATGCTGCACAAAACCGATGACACCCCATGGACGCCGGAAGAATTGGAACCGGTGAAGGCTGTCAGGATCATGGAGGTGACTCCCTCCGGTTCCGTCCTCGGAGCGGAGATCACTCTGGCAGACAACACGATTCACCAGATCGACTTTAAGAATATCGACGGGCTTAAGAACTGCTGATACCGTATGGGGGAGCTTGGCGAGTTATCGCTTGGAATTCTCCAGAAAGCGAACGCAGCGGATTCGCATACTCAAAGAATGTGAATCCAGACTCACAAGGAGAAATAGTGATTACTCGCCGAGATTTGTTCATTGCGTTAGTCGCAATCGCGGGCACGGCAGGGGCGTTCGCTCTGGCAAACCAAACACCGGTCATGGGATCGGCCGTCTTCAATTGGAATGATATTCAAGCCAAGCCCACTGAGGTTGGTTCAGTCCGTTCGTTCTTTAAGGCGCGCACGGCAACACTGGACGAACTGGAGATTCACGTCACGACTTTAGAACCAGGAAAAACCTCGCATCCACCACACCAGCACCCGAACGAGGAACTGATCATTATCAAACAGGGAACAGTGGAGACTTTGTCGAATGGCGAATGGAAGCGCGCCGGACCCGGATCGGTGATATTCAACGCGTCAAATCAATTACACGGATTGCGAAATGTCGGTTCCGACGAAGCAGTCTATCATGTGATCAATTGGAGATCCTCCACCACGCCTGAGGTGCAGCAAAAGTGAGTCGTGCGCGACAGGCATGGAGTGAACTCGACTGACTATCGGAGTCTGCACGAAGAAAAATGGAGCAGAGCTTATGCGGCATGGACGGCGTTTCTTCCTCAAATCGATTGGAGCGGCCAGCATGTTATCGGCGTATTCAGAGGCAGCCTTTGGCCTTCACGCAGGAGGCTCGATCGCGCATGAGGTTGCATCGCCAGGGGTCGATGAAGGTGCAACACCGAAGTACAAGATCAGATTTGGCGTGATCGGTCTCGATCATGCTCACATCATCGGAATCACCGCCGCCGTGATTCGCGGCGGAGGAGAGTTAGTAGCGTTTTATTCCACGCTTCCCACTGCGATCGCGAACTTTCAGAAGCTTTATCCAAATGCCCGACTGGCAAAGAGTGAGGATGAGATCCTAACAGATCCGCAGATTCAACTCGTAGCAAGCGCATCAATTCCTAATCTTCGCGCTCCGCTGGGAATTCGGGTCATGAAAAATGGAAAGGATTTTCTAAGCGACAAGCCTGCAGTGACAAGCCTCGACCAACTTGCCGACGTGCGGCGTGTCTCTGCCGAGACCGGAAGGATGTTTGGCATTCTGTACTCGGAGCGTCTCGAGGTCCCGGCGGCAGTAGAGGCCGGCTATCTGGTCAAAGCCGGCGCAATAGGAAAGGTGGTTCAAACAATCAATATCGCACCTCATCAGGTGAATGCGCCAAGCCGTCCCGAGTGGTTTTGGAATCCGGAACAGTATGGCGGAATTCTCTGCGATATAGGATCGCATCAGGCAGATCAGTTTATTTATTACACGGGCTCGACAACTGTAGAAGTCTCCGCATCGCAGGTTGCCAATGTAAATCATCCCGCGCATCCCAAATTCCAAGATTTCGGGGACATGATGCTGCATGGCAATGGCGGGGCAGGCTATGTCCGAGTTGATTGGTTTACCCCGGATGCGCTTGGTACCTGGGGCGATGGCCGGCTCTTTATTCTTGGGACCGAAGGTTACATTGAGCTGCGCAAGTATATCGATATTGCAGGCCGTCCCAACGGAAATCATTTGTTCATGGTGGATCAGAAGCAGACACGTTATATCGATTGCAGTAAGGTTGTTCTCCCGTTCGGCCCTCAGTTTGTCGCCGACATTATTAACCGGACGCACATTGCGCAGGATCAAGGCCAGGCATTATTAGCCGCAGAGATGGTTCTAAAGGCGCAGAGAGATGCTAAGATTCTCACCTTTAATGCCTAGGTCAGAAGCGGGAAGCGGGTCGATGTGAGTGCTTGCCCTGGGAGCGCGGAGTCACTCATGTGCCATATGCGCTACTATAAGCATATTGTCCTAGGGGGATTCGGGTGCAATCGCCGGCGCGGGCCAGAGGTTTGAGGCATATTGATCTGACGGATGTTCAGCTTGCTTCCAGTGAGACAGCCCGCCATATTAACCGCGATATCGTACTAGAACTCATTCGGGCCAACCAGCCTATCTCCCGTGCAGATCTCTCGCGTCAGTCAGGTCTTCAAAGAAGCACCGTCTCGCAGATCGTGGAACAGCTTATTCACGAGAAGTGGGTAACCGAGGGCGGCACTGCTTCTCCGCCACGCGGCCGCCGCCCAACCCTTTTAGAACTGAATGACGATCTGGTCGTGATTGCGGTCGATATTCATCCAACACAGGCGACGGTCGCGACAGTGGACCTCAAGGGGAGGTTGCTTTCACGGTCTCTTGTGCCATTGACCTCAGATCCCGCAACATCGACGCGGCTCATCTCGGACTGTATGAAGAGAATGCAGCAATCGTTGCCGCGAAAGTCGATTGAAGGGATTGGCATTAGTTTACCTGGCAGAGTCGATCCTGTCACACAGCGCTTGATCTTTGCACCCAATCTGCACTGGCCGGATTTCGATCTGAAAAAGGCGATTGAAGAGACGATGGGCATGACGGTGAGGATGGAAAACGCGGCCACCGCCGCGCTGCTCGCGGAACTCACCTTCAAACGAATCGATGGCATTCGCGACGTGGTGTTGGTGACCGTGTCGGAGGGAGTCGGAACTGGCATCTTCGCAGACGGAAGGCTGATCTCAGGCAACCGAGGGATGGCAGGCGAATTCGGCCATGCCTCGCTTGATCCTTCAGGACTAGTCTGTTCATGCGGCCGGAGAGGGTGCTGGGAGACATTCGCTTCTTGCAGGGCAGCGTTGCGATATTTCAGGGAGTTGCAACCCAAGAGCAAGGAGATTACCTTTCACGAGTTGCTCAACCTGGCTGAAGGGGGCGATCGCCATGCAGCAGAAGCACTGACGAAGCAGGCTATCTACCTGGGGCGCGGCTTGCAGCTGATCATCGCCGCTCTTTCTCCCAGCCTCGTTCTCGTTGCGGGCGACATCACCTCAGCCTGGCATCGCTTTGGACCTGTGATCGAGAGGGAAGCGAGCGCGCATCTGCTGGGCGGGGCAATGCCACAGATTCTACCGACCCACGAGGGCGAGATTGCGCGGCTCCGAGGAGCCGCGGCCCTCGTCTTTCAACGACACTCCGGACAGAAACGACGACTGAACAACATCCCAGCTTCGCACGGTTCGGCGAGAGGAAGATGAGCTTTGTCAGCTCCCGAATCTGAGGCGCGAAGGCCCCTGGAAGGGCTCTGAAACCGGCTCGATCGTAGAGTGAAGAAAGCTCTCACGGGGTTTCAACAACGCTGCCGGACGCCTCATAATCCGCGCTTCATAAAATATCGGCAAGTCAAACAAAATGTCATTGATACGACCAAACTGATGGCCCGCCGACCTTGAGGTCTGCTGAGCGCGAACGGTCAGAGATGGCGGGAAAGGCGGACTCTCGAAATAAGACGCCTTTGTATCTTGACAACTCTAAATCGACATCTTTATAGTTCGGGACACGAATTAAACGGCGCCCCTGGCCGCTCTCAATCCCCAACTCGCCAGGTTGACTGCCGGCAAGACAGGGTTGAGAGATTGAGGCGGAATGCAGCAGCTTGCCCCAGCGGGACCCAGCGCGGAGCACAACGAGACTCGGGCAACTAACAACTTTTCGGAGGAAATCATGTCAGGATGGCCAGCAATAAACTTTCGAATGAAGAGGTGTGCCGCACAAACGCTGTTGATGATGGCCGCACTTCCAACACTGTTTATCGCAAACACCGCCGCCACTGCACAGGTTCTTTACGGCTCGCTCACGGGATCAGTCACCGATAAGACGGGCGCCGTCATCCCAGGAGTCACTGTTACGATCACCAACCAAGATACCGGCGCGGTTCGTGGCACCACCTCGGACGAATCGGGCAATTACCTGGTTCTCAACCTGCTGCCGGGAACATATTCAGTATCCGTTTTAGCCAAGGTAAACTTTGGCGCGAACACGGTGAAGAACATCCAGGTGGAGGTCAACCGGCAGGTGCGTGTCGACATTACGCTGCAACCTTCGACAGTTTCAACCCAGGTCACGGTGACCGACGCGCCGCCGGAACTGCAGACAGAAACGGGGGAAGTAAACAGCGAGATAAGCGAGACACAGCTCACGCAGCTGCCGATCACCTCGTCGGAGGGCCGCAACTTCCAGTCGCTGTACTCGATCGTTCCCGGCGCTTCCTACGTGCAGGAAAAGAACTCGGTGGGCGGCAACCCCGCACGCGCGATGAGCGTCAATGTAAATGGCAACTCTTACAACGGCAACACGACGCGCCTTGACGGCGCTATCAACTCTTATGGCTGGCTGCCGTATTTAATTGCATACGTTCCTCCGGCAGATTCGATTGAAAACGTCAGCTTCACCACCAACGCGTTCAACGCCGAACAAGGCCTGGCCGGTGGCGCTTCGGTCAAAATCACCACCAAGAACGGCACCAGAGATCTTCATGGCGGCCTGTGGGAGTACTACCAGGACGCGGCCATGAACGCGCGCCCGTATACAACCACCACCGGGGTGCTCCCCAAAAACATCTATCAAGAATACGGCTTCAACGTTGGCGGACCGGTCTACATTCCAAGGATGTTGACCGGCAGGAGCAAGCTGTTTTTCTTCACGAACTTTGACCGCATCACGCGGCGCCAGGCGATCAGCGGCAACGTGACCGTTCCCGACACGAACATGATCGCCGGAAACTTCTCCGAAGTAGCCTCTGGATTGACGAAAAGCAACACAGTCCTTTACGATCCTGCGCCAGCCACCCCCTATTCTGCGGCTTCAGGGTGGGGCGCCACGCTCGATCCCGTAGCGTGTCCCGCGAGCAGTTTTACCAGTATCGGTGGGAACCCTCCGCCCGCCTATTCCAGCGGCTACCTCATTTACTCCTGCCGGCCCAGCTTTACCAATGAGTATGGAGAAACCGGATCGAACATCAACACGATTCCGGCGACGAGAATCGCGCACGCAGCATCGGTCATGATGACGAATCTGCAGCCGATTGCTGCGAAGGTAGGCACGCCGAGCGCGGCGTCTCTCGCGAACGTCCTGGCCAACGATGTCTTTGGTTCCGGGATCTTTGGCTACAACCGCAATGCATCGGACACCAAGATCACCTACATTCCAAACGAGAGTACGCAGATCTTCGGCAAGTACGGCATTTCGCCGTACACCGGGACCGACCCGCAGCAACTGGGAGCGGCGGGCGGCGGCACGTACGACGGCGGCCAGCCGGGCGCAGCGGCGGGCCGAATTCAGAACGTAGGCTTGGGCGTGAGCCACGTCTTCTCCCCCAGGCTGGTCATCGATGCCGACTTCGGCTACACCCGCCAGGTAACGGGCGCGCAGTCAACGCTCGATCTATCTCTCGGCGACTACGGAACCAACGAGTTGGGCATTCCTGGCACCAACGGCGTAGGGAAAGATTATGTGGGCCAGCCGGGATTTGTTTTCAGCGGCTTCAACAGCCTGGGGAACCCGAGTGGCTCCAATCCATTCCTCTTCCGCGACAACCAGTTTACCGGAGACGTGAACCTTAGCTGGGTCAAGGGAAAGCACGCAACGAAGTACGGTTTCACTTATTTCCATTTCGATCTGAACCACTTCCAGCCAACCAGCGGCGGCGGAGTTAGTTTTCCGCGTGGCGGCTTCATGTTCCAAGGCGGCATGACCTGCGGTCCGCCTTCGTGTGCCGTGACCGGTTACAACACGATTGCCGACTTCCTGCTGGGCTTGCCGAACAACGGCTCAGGTTCTGCCGTGGCCAAGTCGCAGCAAACCTTCGATCCCAATTCCCTTCGCTGGTCCACGGTCGCGGGCTATGCCCAGGATCAGTGGTCCGTCACCCCCAAGTTCACGTTCAACTACGGCGTGCGTTACGAGATGTATCCGCCCGCGTACCGCGATCACACAGGCGTCACTGTTCTCATTCCCGGGCTGCCTCAGTCTGCCAACGTTGAGGTCGGCGGCGTGAACGGAAACCCGAAGAACTCGGGCATCAACGTGGGATACGGATTCTTCGCTCCGCGCATCGGCCTCGACTACCGTTTGACAGAAAAGACTGTGGTCCGCACGGGTTTCGGCCTGACAGCCGACCCGGATAGCATGCGCTACCTGCGCGATGAATTCCCTGAGGATCTGACGCCGAGTTACAGCGGCGCCGGTACGGGCACCATCGCAACCGATCCAGCCAACAACAGCGCGCCGATGACCCTCGCCTACGGCATCCCCATTCAGACCGCTCCAAATTACAGCTCCGGTTTTGCCTCGCTGCCAGTATCCGGATCGACGACGACGGTCGCGCAGAACTTCCGGCGCGGGTACATCGAAAGCTGGAACCTTTTCATCCAGCGGGATCTCGGACACGATTGGGTAGCCAACGTCGGCTACGTGGGAACGCACTTTGTGCGCCAGCAGATCGGCTGGCAGCCGTACAATGCCGCTCCGCTCCCAAGCACCTCCACTCCCTGCATGCCCAACGGCCAATTCAACACGGCCCTTACCGGCCAGTCCGGGCCGTGCGGTAACGTTGGTGATGGATACAAAGTCAACGAAACAATCAACTCGACCAACTGCGGCGCCGGGTGGCTAGCCACAAATAAGGCCTGCTACAACACCGGCGGCATCACATATACGCAACCGCTGGCCAGTTCGATGTACGACGCACTTCAGTCGCAGTTGACGCATAATGCGGGTAAGAATGTCTCGCTGGGTGTGGTCTACACCTACTCGCACGCCATCGACTTTGAGGACAACGGCGCCGGCTCGGGAGCGGAGGGCTTGAAATGGAATTACCCGTCGATGTTCCGGCTGAATAGGGGGACAGCGGGGTACGACCAGAAGCACAACGTGCAGGTGTGGAGCGTCTATCACCTGCCATTCGGGTACGGCCAGAAGTACGCAAACCAGGGTTTGGTCGCTCAGATGATTGGCGGTTTCCAGTTGAACGGGCAGTTCAGTCACTATAGCGGCTTCCCGTTTGCAGTAAGTGCGAGCAGCAACATCATCGGAAACATGGCGCCCGGCGCCCAAACCTATGCACAGTTGGTCGCCCCCTATCAACAGCAGAGCGGCCACGAAAGGAACCCTGGCAAAACGGGCGTTACCGGCGGCAAACCCTGGTTCAATCCGGCATCCTTTGCCAACCCGACCGAGCTGCCAAATACCGTTGCCGGGAACCCGAATAATGTTGGGCCCACCCTGTCCAACACCGGCCGCAACTCGTTCCGCGGCCCCGGAGTGTCGATGTTCAACGCGAGCCTCTTCCGCTCCATCCACCTCTATCGAGAGAGCGACTTCCAGATTCGCTTCGAGGCGTTTAACGTTTTCAACCACGCCTGGCTCAACAACCCCAACGCAACCGTTGCCGGAGGCACCTTCGGGTATATCACCAGCTACGGTCCGCCCTACTCTCCAACCCAGGGCGCGCGTTCGCTGCAGTTCAGCGGCCGCTACAGCTTTTAACTCGCCTCAATAACTTGTGCCCGCGCCTGAATTCTTGCTCAGGCGCGGGCATTCTAGTCTTCGGATTAAAAGCGATCGGCTTTGGAGCATAGAGAGACTTCGCAATGCACTCCCGCATCCATCGTACCTTGATTGAAAGGAGTATCTCCGGGGGCAAGGCAGTTTCGGGGTTGCCTGAGCCACGAAGGTCAATTTGCGGTGTATTTTCCGCTAGCCAGATCGCTTGTCGCTTGGGCAATGCTCTCTGGCCGGCCAAGATCGCGCCAATAATAGTTGTCCGCGCGAAAGGCGGCGATCTTTTCTCCCTCAGCCGCCAGATGCAGATAGGCGTCGACGATGGAGAAGGCACCCTCCTCGTTCATCTTGGCGAAGATCTGTGGAGAGATGACGTGGATGCCTGAGAAGGCCAGCGAAGTCACCTCCTTTGTTGGACGCACCAATTCAGGCTGCCCGTCAACCCCAACTCGACGGCCGCAGAGTTGGCCGGATTCATCAAATAAGAGATAACGCGAAGTTAGACGATCCTGTACGGCCAACGTGGCGAGAGCTGCCTGTTGGGTATGAATGCGAATCATGCGACCGAGATCGATGGTGCTGAGGACATCAACATTGTGCAGGATGAAGGGATCTTGCGAACCTTCGAAGAAATACGCGGCCTTTTTCAAGCCGCCGCCCGTATCGAGCAGGTCCTCCTCGCGAGAGACTTCAATCTTCAAGCCAAAGTCATCGTGGGCCTTCAGGTACTCCACGATCATCTCGGCGCAGTGATGCGCATTGACGATCGCTTCGCTCACTCCGAAGGTGCGCAATCGGGTGAGCGTAATCTCGAGAAGTGTGCGGCCGGCAATCTCGACGAGAGCCTTGGGCCGATCGTTCGTGAGAGGCCTCAGCCGAGTGCCCAGGCCGGCGGCCAGAATCATCGCCTTCATCGGGCCGGACCCTCCACTTCTCTTTTCTCCAACTCGATATGCCGCACGACGACCTCAACTCCGTTACCTGCCTGCAGATGCTTCGCCAACTGCTCGGCGAGATAAACAGAGCGATGTTGGCCTCCGGTGCAGCCAAAGGAAACCATTAGGTTCTTAAAGCCCCGCCTCTGATAGGCGCTTACGCTAGCATCTATCAGTGAAGTCACCCCAGCCAGGTATTGATGCACGCTGGCCTGATGGTCGAGACAGTCGATAACGGCAGCGTCCTTTCCAGTCAGGTGGCGAAATTGCTCTTCGCGGCCCGGATTGGGCAGGCTGCGTGCATCGAAGACGAATCCACCGCCGTTTCCCGATTCATCCGAAGGCATCTCGCTATGAAAGCTGAAGCTGAAGATGCGCACCCTCAAACCTTCCGCTGAAGACGCCAGCCCCTGAAGCCTTTCCGATGCCGAGATTCCATCGAGGGCCTCCATCAGAGCGGGCAATGCGATGGGAAGCTTGACGTTTGCGGCGAGCCAACGAAGGTTCTTCAGCGCGTATGGAACGCTCTGGAGGAAGTGCGCTTTGCGCTCGTAAAAGCCTCTGAATCCGTAGGCGCCAAGCGCCTGCAGGATGCGGACGTAGACGAAGGCGTAGTAGTGCTCCATGAAGGCATCACGGTCAAGCGCAATGAAGCCGCCAAGGCACTCCAGATAGTAGTCGAGTAACTCCTGCCGTAACTCAGGCGACAGGTCGGCCTTGCCATCGTAGAGCAGGGAAGCGATGTCATATTGCAGCGCGCCTTTGCGGCCTCCCTGATAATCCAGAAAGAACGGCTGCCCGCCGCGCAACATCACGTTGCGGCTTTGAAAATCCCGATAGAGAAAGTAATCGTGGCTGGCGCTGAGCAGGGACTTCGTCAGGCGGGCAAAATCATTTTCCAATGCCTGTTCGTTGAAGGGTATGCCGGCGAGGCGCAAAAAGTAATACTTGAAGTAGTTCAAATCCCAGGCGATCGACTGCCGGTCGAAGCTCGCGCGCGGATAACAGACTTTGTAATTCAGATCCCTGCCTGCTTCGATCTGAAAACGTGGCAGCGCCGCCACCACTTTTCGATACGCTTCTTTCACCTCGGGAGCAATGACACTGCCGCTACGATTCGCACCGAGAAAATCGAAGAGAGTGGTGTCGCCGAGGTCTTCTTCGAGGTAGGCGTCCCGGCTCAGGTCCTCCGCATAGATCTCCGGCACCGGCAGTTCAAAGCGACGAAAATGTCGCGAGAACTCGATGAATGCGATGTTTTCCTCTCGAACGGAGTATCGAACTCCGATCGAGGTGAATCCTCCGCCCGTGAGCCGGACGATCGTCCGCCCTGAGCCGCCGAGCTGGCCTTGAAGCGGCCGCACGCCCTCGGCCGGCACGCGAAAATGTTGCTCAAAGAGCTTCTTCAGAACGTCCATGAATCTCTTTCCGTAGTTTATTCAGACTGCTTCACAAAGATACTGAGAGAAGGGAAGCGCGCGCAAGGCAGAGCGCACATCGCTTATAGGCTCGTTCGGTTATATCCGCCTTGTGAGTTGCGTCACAGTATACTGTTTACTTGCAACAGGTGGGTGAGTCGAAATGTACCTGCTTTGGCTTCGAGTTGCGGCGGGCCTCTATGCGGCGGCGTCCATTGCCATTTTTCCGGCGGTGCTCTATGGGCAAACCGGGTGGCGTAAGAGCTGCGTCCATCTGGGCGGCCTGGCCTTTTTCTTCCACTTCGTTGCCTGTGTTGAAATGCTCCTCCAGGCTCATCGCATTGTGCCGGTTGGCACGCGCGAGGTCGAGTCGATGCTGGGCTTCGCCTTTGCGGGCTTGTTCTTTATTCTCTGGTGGCTCTACGACGCGATCTCGCTGGGAATCTTCGCGCTGCCCGTTACGTTTCTTGCGGTTCTGGTCCCCGCGCTGGGTCCGGAGCGCTATATTTTTCCGTCGAGCGGTGTGCGCATCAGTTGGCTGATCGCGCACATCGCGGCGCTGCTGGCTGCCTATGCAGCTCTCGGATTCAGCCTCCTGGCCTCGGTGCTTTACCTGCTCCAGGAACGCCGCCTCAAGAGCAAGCACAAGGCAGGGGAAGACTCCTGGTGGCTGCCGCTCGACTGGCTTCCGCCGCTCGATACGCTTGAGCGAATCGCCCACGGCACACTCGAATTCGGCTTTCCCTGCATGACGGTTGGCCTGGTGATAGGCTCCGTGCTGGCTCAGGAGACGCCTCTGGGCGCGGCGTATTTCCTCGATCCCAAGGTCATCGCCTCCTTCATATTGTGGATCGTTTACGTCACATTGCTGCTGGTGCGCCGCTCGGCCGGCCTGCGTGGACGCCGCGCCGCATTTCTTTCGGGGGCAGTCTTCCTGGTGATGCTTGCGGTCTTCGCCGTCAACATTATCAGCCGGGTTCACAGGTACGGTCCCTAATGACTCTGACGATCATTGGCGTCAACCACAAGACCGCGCCCATCGAGGTCCGCGAGCGCATCGCGATCTCGCGCGAAGATCTGCCAGAGACCACGCGTGCCCTGGCGACCGTCCCGGGAGTGGCCGAATGCATGATCGTCTCGACGTGCAACCGCGTGGAGATTCTTGCCTCTGTCGAATCATCTTCGACCGAACTGACTGCTTTTTTCCATCGACAATTCCGTGTGGACCCGTCGCTGCTGGCTCCGCACCTCTATGAACACCGCGACCAGGCGGCGGTGCGGCATCTCTTTCGTGTGGCCGCCAGTCTGGACTCGATGGTGGTGGGCGAGCCTCAGATTCTGGGTCAGGTCAAGGAGGCCTTTGCCGTCGCTCGCGCCTCGGGAACCGTGGGCGGGCAGCTCGAACATCTGTTGCAGAGCGCCTTTGCCGCTGCCAAGAAGGTTCGCACCGAGACGGAGATCGGTTCGAACTCGGTCTCAATCGCATCGGTCGCTGTGGAACTTGCCCAGAAGATCTTCGGCTCGCTGCTGGGGCGCACGGTCTTTCTGGTCGGCGCGGGAAAGATGAGCGAGCTGGCGGCGCGGCATCTGGTGCAGCAAGGCGCGGGGGCAATTCTGGTGACCAACCGGACCCAGGAGCGCGCGCGGCGCATGGCGGAGACGTTTCAGGGGCGAGTCATTCCCTTTGACCAGCTGCACGAGACGGCCGGCCAGGCGGATATTGTCATCAGCTCGACGGGCGCGCCTCACCCGATCTTCCGTCCCGAACATGGGCGTGCATTCCTTCAGCAGCGGCGCAATCGGCCGATGTTCTTCATCGACATTGCCGTGCCCCGAGATGTCGATCCGGCGATGGGCAAGCTTGAGGGCATCTTTGTCTACGACATCGACGATCTGCAGCAGGTGGCCGCCGCGCATATGGCCGAGCGCAGCCGCGAAGCCACGGATGCCGAGGCGCTGATCGAGGGCGAGGTTGAGCGATTCCATCAGCGGCAACGTACCGTCAACGTGGCTCCGGCGATTGTGGCGTTGCAGCGACAGGCAGAGGAGATCCGATTGGCAGAGCTCAGGCGGGCACAGAGCCGGCTTGGTTCGCTCACCGCGGAGCAGTTTGCCGCCGTGGAAGCATTGACCCGCGGGCTGGTCAACAAGTTTCTCCACGCGCCCATGCAGGCGCTCAAACAGGCCGCTCGCGAAAACGACGAGGCCCGGCTGGAATCGCTCTGCGAGACGTGGTCGCTCAATGGTGGCGGAAGAGAGCGGATCGTCGACGCAAAGGGTCGTAACGGCGCTGCGAATCCCGAAGGAGAGAAAAGCGAGGGAGCGGAAGTGAACGAGAGCAGAGGATCAAACCGTCCATGAAGCTTCGCATTGGAAGCCGCGGATCGCAACTTGCCTTGTGGCAGGCGAACCACATCGCAGGGCTACTGCGCGGCGATGGGCACACTGTCGAGATCGAGATTATCAAGACGACCGGCGACCGGTTGCAGGAGGTTACATTCGCTGAGGTCGGCTCGAAGGGCATGTTTACCAAGGAGATTGAGGAGGCGCTGGCAGACGGACGCGTGGATCTGGCCGTGCATTCGCTCAAGGATCTGCCTACGGAGCTGCCTGAGCCCTTTGCTCTCGCGGCAACCCCGGTGCGCGTTGACCCACGGGATGCATTCGTGTCGGTGAAGTTTGAGAATCTGGCCGCGTTGCCCCAGGGCGCACGCGTTGGAACGAGCAGCCAGCGGCGGCGGGCGCAGTTGATGGCCATGCGGCCCGATATCGAGCCGGTCGAATTTCGCGGCAATGTGGACACACGGTTGCGCAAGCTGGCTGAGGGGCAGGTGGATGCGATTCTGCTGGCCTCGGCCGGGCTGGAGCGTCTTGAGAAAACCGAATGGGTGCGCGAACGCTTAGAGCCGAAGGAGTTCTGTCCTGCAGCGGGGCAAGGCGCGTTGGGTATTGAGACGCGCGAGGACGATACGAGGACGATTGAGGCGGTTCGGTTCCTCGACGATGAGGCGACGCGCTTTGCCGTGACTGTCGAGCGAGCAGCGCTGGCGGCGCTTGGCGGTGGCTGCCAGGTGCCAATCGGCATTCATTGCCGGCCATTGGCCACTGAGATCAACGAGCTCTGGGACGAGATTCATGGTGTCGTCGCCGACCCGGCGACTGGAACGCAGGCACGGGTCTTCTTCCTGAATCGCCATGCTGAGAAGGATGCGATTGCACTTGGCGTTATGACAGCTGAGAAGCTGATGGAAGCTGGAGCCGGACCGCTGCTGGCGGCTGCCGCTGGCGGTGAATCGCGATGAGTACGCTGCCGCTCGCAGGCCGGCGGATTCTGGTGACGCGTGCTGTGCAACAGGCGGGAAAGCTGAGCGATGGACTGTGCGCGCTCGGGGCCGAGCCGGTCGAGGTTCCGGTACTGGAGATTGTCGCGCCAGAGTCTTATGAGCCGCTGGACGAGGCGATTCAACATCTGGATCGATACGATTGGCTGATTCTTACCAGCTCAAACACACTTCGGGCAGTCAATACTCGCGGTGTGCGTTTCGGTGTAAATCCGGCTAACGCAGCGGGGTTGAGCGTGGCCGCTGTTGGCAGCGCTACGGCCGAGACGGCCCGGCATCGCGGATTCCACATCGCGGTAGTGCCGGAGGCTTATGTTGCCGAGAGTCTGGTTTCAGCGCTTGGGGATTTAGTTTGCGGCAAGCGCGTTCTCTTGCCTCGGGCGGCTGTTGCGCGGGATGTGATTCCCGATGCGCTGCGTGCCGCAGGGGCAGAGGTCGATGTGGTTGATGCCTATCGGAATGTTTTGCCTGAGGCTGCGCCGGAGCAGTTGCGCCGGGCCGTCAGTGGCGGGCTCGATGTGGCTACTTTTACCAGCAGTTCTAGCGTGACGCATTTAGCCGAAGCTGCGCGCGCGGCTGGGATCGCCTGGCCTCTGGCTCAAGTCCCGGCCGTTTCGATTGGGCCGATTACCAGCCAGACGCTGCGTGAGTTAGGTTGGCCGCCGGAGGTTGAAGCGAATCCCTCGGATATCGGTGGATTGATCGCGGCGGTCCTTGGCTTATTTCAGCGCTGACTCCGCAAACTCCGCTCGTCCCATTACCAGCGCTAACTGTGCCAGGTTTTGTCTTTGGAGGTGCAGAGCTGCTCGAGGTTGCAGCGGTCGCACTTGGGTTTGCGAGCCAGGCAGACCTGGCGGCCATGGTGAATGATCTGATGGGAGAAGGCGATCCAGCGGTCTCGCGGAAGGATGCGCATCAGTTCCTGCTCGACCTTTTGCGGTGTGTCGCCTTTGGCAAGGCTAAGGCGATGGGAGATGCGAAAGACGTGCGTGTCAACGACGACACCTTCGGCTTTGTTGAAGCTGACGCCGAGAACGACGCTGGCAGTTTTGCGGGCTGCGCCGGGGATGGTGATTAACTCCGCCAATGTCTGCGGGACCTGGCCGTTGAATTCTGAGATGATTTTGCGGGCCGCACCCTGAATCGATTTGGCTTTGTTGCGAAAGAATCCAGTGGTCCGGATGAGGGCTTCGAGTTGGGGCAAGGTGGCTTTTGCCATCTTCTCTGGAGTGGGGAAGCGGCGGAAGAGCTCCGGTGTCACCATATTCACACGAACGTCAGTGCACTGCGCGGAGAGGATCGTGGCGACCAGCAGCTCCCATGGCGAGCGGTGGGTGAGAGCACAAGTGACGCCGGGATAGGCTTCGTCGAGGGCCTTGAGGATGGCGGCGATGCGGGCAGGGGCCAGGGCCCGATTGACCGGAATGGAGTTTGGCTTTGATTTAGCCGTCTTTTTTGCATTTTTAGTGAGCATGGTCACGATTTGCCTTTACAGGGGTAGAGTAAACTGTTCAAGGCGTCGAGACAGGCTCTGGACCCACATTTCAAAGAATATTACCGGCCCGGCATTGACAGCCGCGCCTTCGATCAGGAGATTCCACGATGCGAGTTGCTTTATTGACCGGCGGCGGCGACTGCCCCGGATTGAATGCGGTGATCTACGCGGCGGTGCGCAAGGGCATCAACCACTATGGCGATGAGTTCATCGGCTTCCTCAATGGGTGGAAGGGCGTGCTGGACAATAACTTCATTCCGCTGACCCTGGAGGCCATCGACGGCATTCAGTTGAAGGGCGGCACGATCCTGCACTCTTCGCGGACCAACGTGAAGAAGATTCCCGGCGGCATCGAGAAGGTTCAGGAGGTTCTCAAAAAGAACAAGATCGACGCCCTGATTGCCCTGGGCGGCGACGATACGCAGTCGGTCACGCTCTTCCTGAGCGAGAATGGCGTGCCAAGCGTGGGCGTGCCCAAGACGATCGACAACGACATCAGCGGGACGGATCAGACCTTTGGCTTTGACACCGCCGTGATGATCGCTACCGAGGCCGTCGACCGCATCCACACAACCGCCGACTCGCACAATCGCGTTGTCGTGGTTGAAGTGATGGGCCGCGACGCCGGCTGGATCGCTTATGCCGCTGGAGTTGCAGGCGGAGCTCATGTGACGCTCGTGCCCGAGAAGGAGATCGACATCGACCATGTTTGCGCGCTGCTGAAGTACAACTATGACCACGGCAAGCACTACGGCGTGGTGGTTGTGGCAGAGGGCGCCAAGCTGCCCTCAGTGGGCCAGGTGATCAACGAAAAGGCCAAGCTGGACTCCTTTGGCCATGCTCGTCTCTCCGGCATCGGCGAGGCGCTGGCCAACCTGATCGAAGAGAAGACCGGGTATGAGACCCGCTCGGTCAATCTGGGTCATACGCAGCGCGGCGGCGTTCCAACGGCTTATGACCGCATCCTTGGGCAGCGCTATGGCCTGCACGCCATCGACATGGTTCACGACAAGAAGTGGGGGCGGATCGCGGTGCTCAAGGGCCTGGATATCACGGATATTCCGATCAAGGATGCCATCGCCACGAATCGCAGGCTGGACGAGCGCTTCTTTGACGTGATCGCCAGCCTGGAAGCGAAGATCTAGCGCGTTTACGTTTGTGCCAGGTTGCAAGGCGAGAAGCCATCCTCACACAGTGGGGATGGCTTCATGCTTGGTGCCTGCCATGGAGTTGAAGCTTGATCTACCGTCCTTACACTCCCGATGATTTCGACCGGCTTTACGCGCTTGAAGAGGTGTGCTTTGAGCCGCCTTTTCGCTTTGGCCGCCGGATGATGCGGGCCTTCGTTGAGCATCCGTGTTCGGCGGCATGGATTGCTGAAGAGAGTGGGCGGATGGCCGGCTTCGCCATCGTTGGGTGGAGCGAGCGCGGCGGCGAATCCCGAGCCTACATTCAGACCATTGAGGTTGCTCCCGAGGCTCGCCGCCGCGGCGTTGGCCGGGAGCTGATGAGGCACATCGAGGAGTCAGCGCAAGATGCTGGCGGTCGCTCGATCTGGCTGCACGTAGAGGCCGGCAATGCCGGCGCCATCAAGCTCTATGAAACGCAAGGCTACAGTTGCCAGGGCCGCAAGGAGAACTTCTATCCACTGGGCCAGGCCGCGCTGATCTATTCGAAGAAACTGGACCTCATTGCGGCGACCGCTTCCGATGCTGCCTCTGTAAATGCGGCGAACGCGGATCGATCCGCGAGGACTCGCTAATAGCGCCAGCTGGTCAGATCCGCTCCTTTAGGCGCAGTGTTCTGAATGCGCGCGAGGATCTTGGGAAGGTACTGCGTATCGTAGTGCAAGCGCGAGTAGGCATTGGGCAGCGCCGGGTCTCCATTCCAGCAGTGCTCGGCGCGCGGACCGTAGGTCACTTCGCCGTCGTAGGCCGGATCGTTGGTTGAGTTGAGAAAGTCTTCCATGCGATAGACGGCGTCGTTGAGAAAGTACGTGTCGTCGGAGCCGACATAGATATGAATCTTGCCTTCCAACTCAGGCCCGAGTTTGGCCCAGTCGCGCTGCAGGATCGCTTCGAGATCGTAATGTTCGCGCCAGTAGGCGGCAACGCTGTGATCGATCTCGCCGGTCACTTTGTCGAAGATCGGTTGCGGGTAGCCGTCCTCGCCGACAGGCCCGTAAACCGCCTGCCAGATGTCGAATTGCTCGCCGCTGCGGCCGTGGTCGCCCAAGGCCAGTTCGTAGGCGTTGATCTCCTCGGTGGTGATGAAGGTGTGGCCGAGGTAGTCGCGCATCGCCGGCTGCGCCACGCGCTTGTGCGCGCCTTCTAGATAAAAAGCGTTCTTGTCGTTGTAGAGGTCGATGTTAGTGTAGGCGTGGAAGTCGATGGGGTCGGGACAGGCGGCGAATGCGCCGTTGTAGTGATTGGGATAGAAGACCTGCACCGCCAGTGCCTCCCAGCCGCCGGTCGAGCCGCCATAAGTGAAGCGCGCCCAACCCTCGCCGATGGCGCGGAATTGCTTCTCGATAGCGGGAATCAGCTCAGTCTCGATCGCGTCGCCGTAGGGGCCGACGTTGGCTGAATTCACGGCATAGGAGTCGTCATAGTAGGGGTTGGCGTGCTGGATCTTGACGACGAGATAGCGCGGGAAGCCGGGTGCGATCCACTTTTGATAGAACTCGTAGGCCTCTTGCTGCTGGATGCGGTTGTAGCCCGGCAGATGGAAGCGTTCGCTGTAATCGGGCTTGAGCTTGGGATCGGGCGGCGTGGTGCGGAAGTCGGTGAAGTCGTCGGCAAAGTGATCGTGGAAGATCATCAGGGGGAAGTGCGCGTTGGGGTGCTCGTCGAAGCCTTCGGGGACAAGGACGATGGCGGACAAAAACATCGGCCGGCCCCAGAACTTCGTCAGCGATGCGCTTTGAATGCGGATGTGGCGGATGTATTTGGTGTCGGCTGGAGTGACGATGGGCGGAATGACGTCTGTCAGCGCAATGGAAATGGAGCCGCCCGCATTGATCGTGACTTTCGCGGGCTTGGAGATAAGGTTGCCGGGTGAGCTGTACCAGTGCTGGCCTTCGCCCTGGTCCATATGCAGCTTGATGGTCTTGCCGTCGGCGCGGTGAAAGGTCTCGTATTTATTCAGCACGGCTTGCACCGTGTATTCGCCGGCTGGGACATCTTTCAGGCTGCGGATGGGATAGCCAGAAGCGCTCGCGTCCACCACTGCGGGCTGGCCGGGCTTCCATCCGTCGACCGTTACGCCGAAGACGATCTGCGAACGCAGGCTGTCGTCGATCTGGTTGCGTGGCTCGTCGGTTGGGTCGGTTGAGACGCAGAGCAGCAGGCGGCCGTCGAGGGGCTGCGCGCTGAGCTCTTTGGGGAAGGTGACTGTGAAGGTCTGCGCGGCGGCGGTAACGGGTAAGAGCAGGACGAGGGCTAGGGCTAGGCGCTTCATGCAGCATAGTCTACAGCGCGAGTCGAGGTTCGTGGTATCCCACTCATCCACGATTAGGCTGTGGATGAATGGGGCATAGCGGATTGATGGTTATTTCATGATCGGGCCACCGGCCTTGACATTTCGAGTGTCATATAGCATGCTATATGACAGGGGTGAGCCATGGGGCAGTTTGAAAAAGCTAAGGTCTTCATGAGCGGAAGGAGCCAGGCTGTCCGCATTCCGGCGCATCTTCGTTTTCCTTCGAGCGAGGTCTACATTCGCCGTGACCCGAAGAGCGGAGACGTGATCCTCTCTCAGGCGCCGGCCAACCTGGCGGAGATCTTTGCCGCACTCGATGAAGTCGGAGTGCTTGAGGATTTTCTCTCACGCTCCGAGCGTGCTCAGGGACCTCCGCAAGAACGGCCTGAGTTGTGAGCGCGCTCTACATGCTCGATACCAATATGGTCAGATACATCGCCAGAGGTTATTCAAAGGCTGCTCGAAGCAGGATGCTCGACCTGAATGAGGATGAGGTTGTCTGCCTCTCGGTCATTACGGAAGCCGAGATTCGTTACGGTCTGGCGAAGAGGCCCGAGGCAACCGCGCTGCGGGAGCGCATGGAGTGGTTTCTGGCCGCGGTGAAGGTTTTGCCGTGGGGCCGCGAAGAGGCCCAGGCATACGGAGCACTCAGAGCCAGTCTTGAGTCCTCAGGCAGAAACCTCCAGAACATGGATCTGCAGATTGCTTCTCACGCCATCGCGGCCGATGCTGTGCTGGTGACCAACGACAAAGCGTTCCTACAGGTCAACGAGCTTCAAGCCACAGTAAATTGGGCAACCGACCTCGAATAAGCAGCGCCCAGAGATCGCATAAGCGCGCCGAGGATAGGCATCTCACGTCCGTGTCCGCAGACCCGCTCATTGATTGACACAGGGGCACAGCTTCTCATGGCTCATGGCAATCAGGGGCTGATGAAAGGACCGCCTGCCATATGCGCAACAGGCGCGTTGCGTGGGGCTACTTGGTATCGGCCTGGGTGCTCTTGATGAAGGCAGCCACGCGGTCGTGGAGCTGTTTAAGGCTCTCGTCGCGGACGTAGACCATGTGGCCCGATTCGTACCAGTCGTACTCGATGTTCTTGGCCAGCGACTGCGGAATGGGCAGGTGCTTGTCTTCATACTGAGCGGCGAAGAAGGGTGTCGCCAGGTCATAGTAGCCGCCGTTGACCATGATCTTGAGCCGGGGATTGGTCTTGAGAGCCTCGGCGATATCCGGCGCGACGTTGACGCTGATGGGATTGCCGTTGTGCTTGAAGTCCCATTGAGCGCCGTTGAAAAGGGCATGGTCGAGGTAGGTCTGGCCCTCGCCGTACTTCAGATCGCGGCGCACGTAATCGTTGAAGAGTGAGACGTATGCCGAGGAGATCGCAGCGCTCTGCGGGTCGTACTCGGCGCCCTCACTGAGCGGGTTGAGGTGAGGCCCGGAGAAGCGCGTGTCGAGGCGGCCGGTCGTCAGATCCTGGTCGTCTTGCAGGGTCTTCTCAAATTCGCCGCCGTTGACACGCAGGTTGGCTTTGAGCAGGTAGGCCACGGGCAGGCCGATGTAGGTGTGGAGCTTTTCTGCGACCTGCTGCTTTTCATCCGCACCAAGATCGGTGCCCAGGGCCAAGGCGTGAGTGTAGGGGCCCATGGCGAACTCTTCTACATCTTTCAAAAAGGGCTCAAGCGCAGCCGGCTGCTGAGGCAGTTTCTTGTGGTACCAGGCCGTGGCGGCAAATGTGGGCAGCGCCAAGACATACGGCAGATCTACACCGGGGTTGCCGCTGGGGATGTCGATGTCGGTGGTGAAGTTGAAGATCTGCGAGAGCAGGATGACGCCATTGAGATCGATGCTCTTGTTGTTCTCCAGGATGTCGGCCAGCACAGCCGAGCGCGTGGTGCCGTAGCTCTCGCCGAAGAGATACTTGGGCGAATTCCAGCGGTTGTATTTGGTGATGAAGCGCTGAATGAAGCGCGCAAAGGCGTTGGCGTCTTCATCGATGCCCCAGAAGGCCTTTTCGGCGTCTTTACCGCTGAGGCGCCCGAAGCCGGTGCCGGGCATATCGATGAAGACCAGGTCGCTGGTGTCGAGAAGCGAGTAGGCATTGTCAACTAGCTTGTAGGGCGCGGCTGGCAGATGCTGGTCGCCAGTGGTGACGACGTGTTTGGGACCGAGCGAACCCATGTGCAGCCAGACGGTCGCGCTTCCCGGACCGCCGTTGTAGAAGAACATGATGGGCCGTTCTTCAGCCTTCGAGTTTTGCTTAAAGTAGGCGACATAAGACATACGAGCCATGGGGGTTGCATCTTTAGGTTCTTTGGGGTCGTTGAGGGCAAGCTGGCTGCCGGGCTGGGGCTTGCCGTCGAGGCCCAACTGCGCATCCTGGGCATCGTTTGAGCCGACAACGAGCGTGCCGGCGATGGCCGTGTAGGCGATCTTCTGGCCGCCTACCTCGACTGTGCCCTGGGTGGTGGAGTCGGCGGGAGGGGCCTTTTCGGCGGATTTGTCGGAGTTCTTGTCGGCGGCCTTGTCGTCATCGGCTCGGAGCATGGACGGAGCAAAGAACAGGCAGGCGGCAACGATGGCGGCGGAGATGCGATGGAAATGGAACACTGTGAGCCTCCAGAGAAAAGGGGATGGTGCGAAAGCCAGTTTAATGGCCATACCCGCAGGGGTTCTTTGCTTTGACTCATTTGCGCGACGTCGGATAGGTGCCCGGCCGTGGATCTCTACTTTTGCCAACGGTCGAACGGTTGCTTCTCGCTGATCTTCGGACGGTCCTGAGGCCGGGCCTGGATTCGGTCTTGGGCTCGCAGCTCTCGTGAGACCTGCTCGACCTCGCGGAAGACTCGGAGGAGGTTGCCGCCGAGGATCTTGCGGCAGTCTTCGGCAGAGTAGCCACGGTCCATGAGAGCTTCGGTGACCTTGGGCAGGTCGGCGGCGGAGTCGATGCCCTCGGGCAGTTGGCCACCGATGCCATCGAAGTCCGTGCCGATGCCTACGTGGTCGATGCCGGCCACTTTTGCGACGTGGTCGATCTGGTCGATGAGCGCCGAGAGGGGCGGGCGGGGAATGCGGTTGGCGAAGTCACGCTGAATCTTGCCGATTTCGGCCTGTGAGGCCTCTTTTCCCTCTGCTTTGGCCTTGTCTTTGTATGCCTGGACTGCCTTTTCCGCCTCCGGTTCGATGGCCTTCTGCGCGTCGCGATAAGCCTGGGAGATAAATCCGGAGTAGAAGTTGACCTGGATGACCCCGCCCCTGGAGTTGGGTCCGCCGCCGTATTGAGCGACCGCGCGGAGCATATCGTCGGTCATATTGCGCGGAGCATCGCAGAGCGCGCGTGCCGCCGAGTGGGAGGCGATGACCGGGGCCCGGCTGATTCTGAGCGTGTAATAAAAGGTCTTGTCGGAGACGTGGGAGATGTCGACCATCATTCCGAGCCGGTTCATCTCGTAAACGACGTCCTTGCCGAACTCAGAGAGCCCATCTTTGGTGTGCGGGACGGTCTTGTCGTCGATGTCGCCGGAGCTGTCGGCCCAGCCGTTGGAGTTGGTCCAAGTGAGGGTCATATAGCGAATGCCAAGAGCGTAGTACTGACGCAAGAGCGGGATGGAGTTCTCGATCGAGTGGCCGCCTTCGATGCCCATCAGCACGGCAAGCCGGTGATTGCGATGCGCCTCCTCGATGCCGCCGGGGGTGGCGACGAACTCCAGCTCCTTGGGGTGACGGGCCACCTGCTGCTTGACCGAATCGATCAGCTCCAGGGTCCTGCGAGCATATTGGCCCTTGTAGAGGGCGGGATCGGCCAGGATCGCGAAGAATTCGGCGCCGAGGTTTCCTTTGTGGATCGAGTCGAGATTTATTTCCCCCCGGCCAAGCGGATCGGAGAGGTCAAAGTGCTCGTCCACAAAGCGCTGCGGGGTGTCGGCGTGGGTGTCGATGACCAGCGCGAAGCGGTGGACCCCGGCGGGATTTTGGTTCCTGGGAGTCATGTTGTGAGCCGGAAAGGCTGCGGTTTGGGCGCTAACGAACGCCGGGAAGGCGAACCATACGAGCTGAATCAAATCATAGGCGCGCATAGGCTTGGGATGAGTCTATACCGTAGAGGCAGGGAATAGGGAATAGGGAACAGGGATCAGAGAACAGAGCGGGATCAGAGACGCGAATTTAGCGAAAGAAGATGGGAAATCTGTCTTCGATTCAAACGCCGTTAACATTGTGCGCTGAGAATCATATACGGCAGTTTATCAGCAAGGGAGATCACTGTGAAAAAGATTTTGGTTGCCGGTTTGTTGTCCGTATTGGCCTTGAGCGCGGCCCAGGCTCAGAAGTTGACCGCAGCGGGGGCCACTTTCCCCTATCCGATCTATTCCAAGTGGTTCAGCGAATACAGCGCCGCGCATCCGGGCGTGGAGATCAACTACCAGTCGATTGGTTCCGGTGGGGGCATTCGCCAGGTTACGACGGGCTTGGTGGACTTTGGCGCTTCCGATATGCCGATGACCGATGACATGCTCAGCAGCTCCAAAGTCAAGCTGGTCCATATTCCGACGGTCCTGGGCGCGGTCGTGCCGATCTTCAATGTTCCGGGCGTCAACGACATTAAGTTCAGCGGGGAAGTGCTGGCAGACATCTTCCTTGGCAAGATCTCCAACTGGAACGATGGACGCATCGGCAAGGACAATCCCGGTGTCAAGCTGCCCGATCAGAAGATCATTGTTGTTCATCGCTCGGATGGCAGCGGTACCAGTTTTATCTGGACCGACTACCTGAGCAAGGTGAGCAAAGATTGGGCGAGCGGTCCGGGGAAAGGCTCCTCGCCTAGCTGGCCTGTAGGCGTCGGCGGCAAGGGCAACGAGGGCGTGGCCGGACTGGTTCGGCAGCTGCCGGGAGCCGTGGGCTATGTCGAGCTGATCTATGCGCTGCAGAACAAGATCAGCTTTGGCGGAGTGAAGAACGCCTCTGGAAACTGGGTGAGGGCCTCGATCGAGGGAGTGACCGAAGCTGCCGCCAACGTCAAAGAGATGCCGGCCGACTATCGCATCTCGATCACCGACGCTCCCGGAGCCAATACCTATCCCATCTCCAGCTTTACTTACTTGTTGATTCCGGTTCACTCCAACGATGCCGCCAAGGGCAAGGTGATCAAGGATCTGCTGAGCTGGATTGTCAACTCGGGCGAGAGCGAGGTCTCGGCGCTCTCTTACGCGCCGCTGCCGAAGACCTTGGCTGAGAAGGTTCTGAAGACCGTCTATTCTCTGCAGTAAGGCCGCATTCCAGTTGGAAGTTTTCTCCCTTGTCATGGAGCTGTCTCCGCGGCAAGGGAGAACCTCCGCAAGAGGCGCGAAGGTCTCAGCCCTTCCGATGCTGCTCAATCAGCCGGTCAACAAGCGGCTGGAGCTGCTCACCGGATCGCGGCAGAGTGAATGCGGATGCCGATTGATCCCAGTCGAGCTTGAAGCTGGTCGAGAGCGCCGAGATCCAGATCTGGCGAACCGGCGTGTTGGGCGTGATCACAAATTTTCCGGCCGGCTCCTCGAACTCGATATTCAGTACGCCGCCCTGCTCCTCCACCTCAAAACCGGCATCTGCATCCTCCTCGCGCAGAATCAAATGCTGCTTCAGCTCAGCGAGAGCAGTTTCGGCCAGACTGCGGAACTCCAGTTCGTCCACCATTGAGCCAGTGTAGCAACTGCAGTGAACTGTGGAATTGCTCATTCCGGTTCTTTCCGGGATTTGTTGGTTTTTTCATGGGAGTATGCCCAGTTTTTCAAGGTTGTCGTCAGATACTGTGCCTAAGTTCTAATCACTCGGAAGGGAGGCGGCAGAATGCGCGACTCATGGGGACTGTTCGGAGTTCTCATTTTGGTGCAAGGAGCCGGTTGTCTTCAGGCGCAGCAGGTCCAACCGCTGATGCCGGCTAGCCGCTTGGTGCGCGAAGTCGTCTACAACGAACTCCACGACCACGAGGGGCACGGCTACTGGCGCTATTGGATCGAGCGCCAATCACAAAAGGAGATCCGGCTGGAGGATCAGGTGGAGACCGCCGAGGGGCCCGTGGCGCGTCTCGGCCAGAGCAATGGCCATCCTCTGGACGCCGCGAGGCAACTTGCGGAGGATAAGCGCCTGAGTAGCCTGCTGAACTCTCCCTCGGAGCAGGCCCGCTATCGCCAGCAGTACGCAGACGACGAAAAGCGCATTGGCCGAATCGTTGCTCTATTGCCCGACGCGTTTCTCTATGAGTATGCCGGGGAAGAGGATGGGTGTTATCGGCTGCGTTTCAGGCCAGATCCGAAGTATTCGGCGCATTCGATCGAGGGGCGCGTCTTTCACGCAATGAGCGGAGATTTGTGGGTAAACAAGCGCTACAAGCGGTTGGCACGGCTTGACGGCCATCTCGAGGAGAACGTCGATTTTGGTTACGGCATCCTGGGCCGGCTCTATCAAGGCGGCTGGTTTCGGCTGCAGCGGACGCGGGTGAGCCCGACGGATTGGAAGACAGAGCGCCTTGAGGTGCACATGAGCGGTCGCGCCATGCTCTTCAAGACAATCGCACGCGAGACCAGTGAGATTCGGGGAGGGTTCGTCGCCGTTCCGCCGGGAATGAATCTTGCGCAGGGAGTGTTGCTGCTCAATCAGGCTGAGCTGAGCAGCGCTCTGGCGTCGCCGGCCAGCCTTGCCATGAGCCGATAGGCTGTGTCTGTCCTGACTTTTTGGGGCCGACTGTCTCGATTCAGGACACCCACGGATGACAAAAGTCACGTTGGTCGTCGAGTTCCTTGGATGTTTCTCCCCGGAACTTTATTGGTGCGAGTCCGTGCCGTGAAACTGTACGGTTTTGGAACATTATTGCTCCACGAGCTAAAGTTCTTACTTTACAGGCCGATAGGCTGTTCAGAGATGAGTCGACGATGGAGATCAGCCCAATCTCGGTTGTGCGCATCGCACCGATGGTCCGGTCAAAGCAGACCGATCTCGGGCTGACGGATGTCTTCGAAATCGAGCGTTCTTCCCGCAACGGCGACGAGACCTACTCTCCCAGCGACAACAAGGCCGCCAGCGGCTTTGAAGAGAATGCGGACCAGGCCGGGGATCAGAACGAGGCCGAAGAGAAGCCGGAGATCGAAAGGTCCGCAGATGAAGAGCCGCGCGAGATCAGCTTCTTCGCTTGAGCCCCAGCCAAGAATCAAAAGCCCTGGAATCCAAACAAGCGCGAGGTTTTGAGGTGCGCCGCTTTGCAGAGAAGCAGCCGCAAGTAGAAGGTCATTTGCGGCTACCAGCCCATCTGGCTCATCCGCGTGAGGATGATCTCGCTGTAGTGAGTCATGCGCTCGGGACGCCGCTTGAGGGGCGCCGGCAGAATCGCCGCGAGCCGTGCCGATTGTTGCCGGCCCACGCCTCGAGCCGATGTTCCATCGTAGGCGCGGCAGGCCGACTCTGCTCCGTAGATGCCCGGACCCCACTCGACCACGTTAAGGTAGAGCTCGAGAATGCGCTGCTTGCCGAGAACGACTTCGGCCACGGGCACAAGTGTGAACTCCGCGCCCTTGCGGAGGATGGAGCGGCTGGTTCCGAAGAAGAGATTTTTTACCAGTTGCTGGGTAATGGTTGAGGCACCGCGAGTGCGGCCGCCTTCCATGTCCTCTTCGGCGTCGATTTGGATCTGGTGCCAATCGAATCCGTGGTGCTGATAGAAGCGCGCGTCCTCGGCGGCGATGACGGCGTGTTGGAGGTCGGGCGAGATCTGCTTGAGCGGAGCGAATTTGTAGCGCTTGTGGTAGGGAGCGCGATGAAACCAAGATTGTATTCGGCGTTCGACATGCACCGCGGTGGTCGGAGGGTCGATCCACCGCAGAGCGACAAGGCTCAGAGCAGCGAATGTCCAGGCAGCGGCCAGACCTAGACCCAACCAGCGAAGAAAGGACCAGAGAGATTCTTTGCGAATGTGGGGCCTTAGTGATGTGTCAGGATTGTCGGTCACATTTCAGGATAACTTTCGCAGCCGGATCGCCACCTTCGGCCTGTCTGGCCTGGCCGGATGCTCCAAGCCGTGCTCCTGGGAGATTCCCCCGACTTTTCATCGAGAGCTTGCTTCTCTGAAACGATTGCGGTATCATTAACTAACTGGTTAGTTAATACCATAAACATTCAAGCCCCAACCCGGAGCCAGACGGAACGAGCCGATTTTACTCGTGCGCGGATCATGGAGGCGGCTGTACGGATGTTCAGCCAGAATGGCCTCGCCGGCGCACGGACCGAACAAATTGCGGAGGAGGCCGGCGTCAATAAGGCTCTTCTCTACTATTACTTCAAGAGCAAGGAAGACCTCTATGCCGCGGCTCTGGAATCGGTCTTTGAGGAGGTGAGGCGTTCGAGCGTCGCTGTGCTCGAAGCCGACGCTTCGCCAGGTGAGCGATTTCTTGAGATCGTTCTGGGCAACTTTGATCGTTCGTATTCACACCCATCGTGGCGAACGCTGATGCAGCATGAGATGGTCCGGCTGCACCGGGGCGAGCAGAGCAGCATGGCGCCCATGGTGGAGCGATTCTTCAAGCCTCTGTGGGCTCTGCTGGACAAGGTGCTGGAAGAGGGGATTGCCGCGGGAGAGCTGATCCCTGCCGATCCCGCGCAAATGCGCTATTCGGCGCTGGGTGCGAATGTCTTCTACTTTCTCTCGGCGCCGCTGACGCGGCTGGCCTCGGGCACCGATCCGCTGGGGCGAGAAGAGTTGTCGCGACGGCGCGAGTCGGCGATCAGGTTTCTCGGCCAGACGATCTTTATCGACCGCGAGCGTGGCGCGCGGGTGGCGGAACGGGTGCTTGCGTCCGTACCGATGCCGACCTCCGGCGGTTCCAACAATTCAAGTTTCAAGAACAGCGATAATGACGCTGCCCAAACGTCTGCAAATGAAGTGAGGCACAAGTGAACGCACGCAATCGGGTATTTCTTATTTTGGGATTGCTGACTATCGGGTCGCTGATCTGGTACTTCGTCACGGTCAGGCCAACGACCGATCTGCAGTTGATCGGAACGGTCGACGCCAACGAGGTTGTGGTGAGCGCCAGGATTCCGGGGCGGATTCAGACGCTGACTGTGGACGAAGGGCAGGATGTGAAGGCCGGCCAGCTCATCGCGATCATAGAAAGCGAGGACCTGGATGCAGCGGAGAAGGCCGCACTGGCGACTGCCGTGAGCCAGAAGAGCAAGGTCGACGAAAGCGTCGAGAGCGAGCGACAGACGCGCGGCGAGACCGGCAGCGCCACAGTCAACGCAGAGGCTCAGGTGGCAGCGGCGCAGGCATCGCAGGCCCAGGCGCAGGCGCAATTCGATCATCAGCAGGCTGACACCAGCCGTATCGTTGCGCTGGCGCAGCAGGGAATCATGAGCCAACAAGCCAAAGACGATGCGGCCACCAGTCTGCAGGCATCCAAGGCCGCGGTCGAGACTGCGCGCGAAAACGTTGCTGCAGCCGAAGCCGCACTGCGCCAGGCGCGCGCCCACGAATTGGCGGCCGATGTCGCGGCTCGGACCGTGGATTCGAGCCGCGGCGAAATGGAGAGCGCTCGCGCACTCGCCGACCAGGCCAAGGTTCAGCTGGGGTATGCGCAGGTGTTCGCACCGGTCAGCGGCAAGGTCAACGTTCGCGCCGCGCGGCAGGGTGAGGTTGTCACTGCGGGTGCTGCGATTGTGACGATCATGGATCTGACGCAGACCTGGGTCTACGCGCCGCTGCCTGAGACGCAGGCCGACGCGGTGCAGCTGGGCGACTCGCTACGCATTATCATGCCGAGCGGCGCAACGATTGAGGGAAAGGTCATCAACAAATCGGCGGAGGCGGACTTTGCCACGCAGCGCGATGTGAGCGCGCGAAAGCGCGACATCAAAACCATTCAGCTCAAGTTGCTCATCGACAACCCCGGCGACCGGTATGTTCCTGGCATGACAGCGGAGATCTACATCCCTCAAAGCAAGCTCAAACCGGTGAAGAAATGATGGCCAAGGCAAAACCCGTATCCGAAGCGCCGGGCGGCCCGCAGCCGGCCATCGTGGTAGAGGAGGCCGTCAAGCGCTACGGCGATTTTGAGGCCGTGAAAAAGGTCAGCTTTTCTGTTGCCGAGGGAGAGATCTTCGGCTTGCTTGGCCCCAACGGCGCAGGAAAGAGCACTCTGATCCGCATGATGACGACGCTCATTCCGCTCACTGGCGGCAAGGCCATCATCGCCGGTCATGACGTGGCAGAGGAGCCTGACGCGGTGCGCCGGATGATCGGCGTCATTCCTCAGGCGCTGACCAGCGACCCCGACCTCAGCGTCGAAGAGAACCTGAGTATCTACGCCAAGCTCTACAGCGTGCCGAAGGCGCAAAGGGAGAAGAGTATTCTGGAGGTTCTCGAGGCCGTCGATCTCGTCAAATGGCGTGGCGCGCAGGTCAAGACGCTATCTGGGGGAATGCGCCGCCGGGTCGAGATTGCGCGCGGACTGGTTCATAATCCCAGGATCTTTTTTCTCGACGAGCCGACGACGGGCCTCGATCCGGTCTCGCGCATCGCAGTCTGGGAGATGCTCGACAATCTTCGGCGGACCCGCCATCTGACGATGCTGCTCACGACTCACTATATGGAAGAGGCCGACAAACTCTGCGACCGCATCGCGATTGTCGATCATGGAACGCTTGTGGCGCTGGGCACGCCGATCGAACTCAAACAGAGCGTTCCCGGCGCGAATGTCGTCGAGGTTCACTTTGACCGGGAGACCCCGGAGTGGCAGGCGCGGCTGGAGGGTCTGGAGGGCGTCACGAGCGTGCAGGCCGAAAGCGCCGGCTTCTATCGCGTGCTGACTTCCTCCGGCTCAGCAACGACGATGCAGTTAGTCGGGCTAGCCGCTTCGCTCGGCGAGACATTAACTTCTCTGAGTGTTCAAAACACCACGCTGGACGATGTGTTTGTCCATTACACCGGCAGGCAACTGCGCGATGAGCAGGTCAAGCCGCCGGCCTTCACGATGCCGCCGCGTCCGGGAGCACAGCCATGAACAGGATGTTTGCCATCGTCGAGCGCGAGATGCGCAAGTTTTTCCGCTCGCCCACGCTGATGATCATGTCGCTGATGATGCCGATCTTGCAGTTGCTGATCATGGGGAACGCGTTCGGAGGAAAGATCGTCGGCGAGCACGTCGCCTTGGTCGATGAGGACCACGGTCCGCAGGCGGTCAAGGTGCGCGAGGCTTTCGATGCAATCGCCGTGAACATCAAGACCTTCACAGCCGTCGAATACCCTGACGAGGTGCAGGCCCGCGAAGATGTGCGCACGGGCAAGATCGATGCTGCCGTCATCATTCCCGTTCAATACTCCCGGCGAGTTTACGCGCAGGACGCGCCGCGTCTCGGACTGGTGGTCGACAACACCGACCAGTTCAGCTCCGGCTCGATCGAGGCCGAGATGCAAGCTCTGGTCACCGCGCTCGCTTCACCGACGCTGGAACCGCGTCTGGCCAACTCGATTGCGCTTGAGATCGTCGAGCTCTATCCCTATGTCAATTACATGAAGTTTCTGCTTCCGGCCTGCGTTGCGCTGGCGATGTATATCTCCGTGATGATTGGCGGCGGCATGTTGTACATCGACGACAAGGCGCGGGGTGTCCATGAAGGCTATCTCGTTACACCCATCACGAAGCTGGAGTTGGTCTTTGGCTTGAATCTGGCCGGCGCAATTAAAGCCGTACTCTCGGGCCTCTGCCTGACGGTGATCGGCTCGCTCATGGCAGGGCTCGGCGTGATCTTTCATCCGGTGATCATGCTCGAACTTCTCTGCCTGATCTTTGTTACCTCGATCGCATTCAACGGCATGATGTTTCTCTTGATGGTGCGCGTCGACGATCCGCTTGTGCCGCGCGCGATGTTTGGAGTGCTCAACCTTCTCTTGTTTTATCCCTCGGGCGCGATGTATCCGATTGCCGCATTTCCTGCATGGCTCCGTGCGGTGGCCGTCGTCGATCCCTTTACTTACGCGATTCACGGCTTCAAATCGATCCTGCTCAAGGACGGCGGCTTTGTTGCCATACGCTTCGATCTTGCCTTCCTGTTGATCTTTGGCCTTGGAACTCTGCTCGTCGCTACGCCGCTCTTCAAGCGGACGCTGTAAGGTGAGGCAGCGGTTGTACACTGAGCGTGATGTGTCGATCGATCTGCTTTGCGTTATTTGCTGTTGTTTTTCTGGCCGGATGTCACTCCGGCCGGAACTCGCAACAGGGCTCAGCCTCTAAATTCAAGGTCTACAAGCTGCGTGGGAAGGTTGTTTCGACCGATTCCGCCAGAGGCGAGGTCACGCTGAATCATGGGGCGATTCCAGGCTTCATGGACGCTATGACGATGCCTTACAAGTTGAAGGATGCGGCGATTATCAGTGAGCTGCATCCGGGGGATGTGATCACGGCAGATGTGCTGGTCTCGCAGGATGCGGACGCAGATGTCTTGCTGGATCACATTGTCGTGGTGGCGCAGGCCAAACTGGATTACAAGCCCGGCGTCACGTATCATGTGCCTGCTCCGGGAGACGCGGTGCCGGACTTCAAGCTGCGCAATCAGGACGGGCGGCCGATTCATCTCGGTCAGTTTCATGGCAAGGCGCTTGTGGTCACCTTCATCTACACGCGTTGCCCATCGCCTGAGTTTTGTCCACGGGTGACGCGCAATTTTGCCACGTTGGAAAAGCTGTTATCTGGCAACCCGGCCCTCTACGCCAAAACGCACCTGCTCTGCGTGAGCTTCGATCCGGAGCATGACACACCGGAGCGGCTGCGAGCTTATGGCGTGACTTATATCGGAAGCGACGCAAAGAGCGCCTTTGAGCATTGGGATTTTGCGGTGCCGGACAAGATGGTGCTCGCTGAGATGGCTAAGTTCTTTGACTTAGGGATGACGAATGAGGCGGATTCGACGATTACGCACACGCTTTCAACGACGCTGATTGGAGCGGACGGAAAGGTTGTGCGTTTCTATCCCGGCAATGAGTGGACGCCGGAGCAGGTATTGGCCGATGTGAAGCCATCGGCGGCTGGCGCGAGATGAGTTTTGCGAGAGAGAGCAGTCGATCAGAAGATAGTACTCAGCTTTGCGAAGGCTTCTAGCTCAATCAACTGCTGGCCTGCGGGAGCGGTATCGAGCGTAGCGTGTTCCAGTACCCAGGTGTCTTTGTGGAAGAGGAAGACAGCGTTGAGTCCGGCGGCTAGAGCCGGGTTGATGTCGCTCTTGGGACTGTTGCCGATCATCCAGCTCGTTTGCGGGGATAACTCGTGGCGCTCGATCACTTCGCGGTAGCTGGCGGCATCTTTTTCGGCGACAATCTCAACGGCAAGGAAGTAACTCCCAAGGCCCGAGCGAGCCAGCTTGTCGGCTTGTTCGGCCTCATTGCCCTTGGTCATCAGAATGAGCCTGTGGCGCGTTGCCAGCTCGGCGAGGGTCTCGGCGACATCGGGGAGCAGCTCGATCTCCTGCTCGGCGATGGTGCGTGCGAAGCCGACGATGCGCCTCTCCTTCTCCTCGCTCACGGGCTCCGGGCTGAGGCGTTCAAAACATTTGACCAGCGAAAGTGTGAAGCTCGGCAGGCCGTAGCCGTGAGAGAGGATCGTCTCGCGTTCGACTTGATTGAGCGCCTGACGCACCTCGTCGGGTGTGTATTCGTGATGATTGAGATAGCTGATGAAGGCGGCGATGGCGCGCTCGAAGTAGACGTTATTCTCCCATAGCGTATCGTCGGCATCGATGAGCAGTGTTTGGCCTGGGGAGATTTGCGGCATCAGTTTTCCGTCGATTGGGGCACGGTTTGATGCGGCCGCATCGAGTCGAGGATCAACAGGCATGCACCGATGCAGACCGAGGAGTCGGCTATGTTGAAATCGGGAAAATGATAGTGGAAGATGTGTACCTCGATGAAGTCCACAACCGACCCGTAAGCGATGCGGTCGTGAACATTGCCCAGAGCGCCGGCGAAGATGAGAGCCAGCGCAACCGCGGTTAGGGTGAAGCGATCGCCGATACGGACCAGCACGATGAGAATCACCAGAGCCGCCAGCAAGGTGAAGCCAATCAGCCCCCACCGCACCAGATTGGGTTTGGCGGATTCGGCGAAGAGTGAAAAGGCCGCCCCATCGTTGGTCCAGTGGGTGATGCGCAGAACCCTCGGGATGACCGGAATGGCGCCGCCGTATTTGATGTGCAGCGTGACCCAGGTCTTGGTCACCCGGTCGAGAAAGATGATGACCGCGGAGATGAGCAGCAACCAGTGGAGGCGGCGAGGTGCGGTGAATATCATTTCGTTCCTTAATCAACGGGAGGGTTGGGGTTCGTGGAATCCCAGGTCCCCAAATGCGAGGGACCTGGGGCACCCAGTTTACATGGCTTTCGGCGGGGCGATCTTCATTTCCTTGAGCGCATCGTGGCAGCGGGTGCAGACGTTTTGCCAGATTCCGTAGTTGGAGACTTCGGGCATGAAGTTCCAGCAGCGGGCGCACTTGTGGCCGGAGGCGGGTTTGACTTCTATCGTCAGGTCTGGATAGACCTGAAAGTGTCCCTGAGCTGGTTTCAGTTGATCAGCATCAACGCTCGAAACATTAAACAGCTCTTTCAATTCGATGTCTTTCAAACTGGCCAACGGCTTATACGGAGCCGGGCCTGCAATGATCTTGACGTCTGCTTCGAGCCCTTTGCCGATTTCCTTATTTTGCCGCGCGTTTTCGAGATGTTTCATCACTTCATCGCGAACGGCTAAGAGTTGCTTCCATTCATCGAGCAGCGGGGCCGGGTCTTGGGAAAAGATCTCCGACGGAGCAGGGAATTGCGCGAGGTGAACGCTGGCTTCACGGCCTTCGACTTGAGGCAAGTGCTCCCAGATCTCGTCGGCGGTGAAGCTCAGGATTGGCGCGACCAAGCGGACGAGCGCTTCAGTGATCTTCCAAAGCACCGTCTGCGCGGAGCGGCGGGCGTGGCTGGTGGGTGCAAAGGTGTACATGCGGTCTTTGAGCACATCGAGGTAGAACGAACTCAGGTCTACGATGGCGAACTCGTTGACCGCGTGGTAGACGCGATGGAACTCGAAGCGTTCGTACCAGCCGAGAATATCCTCCGTCAACTTGCGCGTACGGGCGAGCATGTAGCGGTCGAGCGGGAGGAGCTGATCTTCAGGGACACTGTCACGCGCGGGGTCGAACTTGCCCGAGATGCCGAATGCCGGAAGATTATGCTCCAGATTGCCGAGCAGAAAGCGGAAGGTGTTGCGCAGCTTTTTGTAGATCTCGGCGCAGCGGGCCATGAGGTTCTCGCTGGCGGCCATGTCTTCGCGGAAGTCAACCGATGCTACCCAAAGGCGCACGATCTCAGCGCCCATGCGGTTGGCAATATCGACCGGATCGACGCCATTGCCGAGCGACTTTGACATGGCCCTGCCCTGCTCGTCGAGGGTCCAGCCGGCGGTGACTACGTGAGAGTAAGGCGCGCGGCCACGCAGGGCAACCGAGGTGAGCAGCGAGGAGTGAAACCAGCCGCGATGCTGATCTCCGCCCTCAAGGTAGAGGCACTCTGTGCCGCTGCCGTTTTGGAAGGCATGGTAAGCGGCTTTGAGGTCGGGATCGGATTCGCAGACGGCAAACCAGCTAACGCCGGAGTCGATCCAAACATCGAGAATATCGGTTTCCTTGCGGAATGCGGTACCGCCGCAGTGAGAGCACGTAGCGCCCTCTGGAAGCAGGGCAGCCGCTTTCTCCGTATGCCAGACCTCCATGCCCTCCTGCTCAAAGAGCTTGACGATCCTTCGATTCAACGCAGGATCAATCACGGGCTTATTGCACGCTTCGCATAAGAAGACCGCGATGGGCACATCCCAAATCTTCTGGCGGCTGATGCACCAGTCAGGGCGTGTGGCGATCATATTGGTGATCCGTTCCTTGCCCCAAGCCGGATCCCAAACAACTTTGTCGATCTCTTCGATGGCAAGTTCGCGGAACTTCTTCTCTTCGCCGGAAGCAGATCGAATCGGAGTATCGAGCGAGATGAACCACTGCTCGGTCGCCCGGTAGATCACCGGCTTGTGGCAGCGCCAGCAGTGCGGGTAGGAGTGTTCGAGATCGCTGACGCCGAGCAGAGCACCGGCCTCTTCGAGCATCGCCAGGATCACCGGATTGGCGGCCCAAACCTTGAGGCCGTCGAAGGCCGGAGGAGCGGAATGATTCCATGCGGCAGGATCAAAGTGGATGTGGCCACCGCCATCGACACGGCACGTTGGATCGAGGCCGTAGCGCTGGCCGGTGTAAAAGTCGTCGGCGCCGTGTGCGGGCGCGGTGTGGACCGCGCCGGTGCCGGTGTCGGCGGTGACGTAGGTGGCATTGACGCCGAGGATGGTGCGATTGAGGAAGGGATGCTGGAAGGTGATGCGATCGAGCCGGTTGCCTTTGAAGCGGGCGAGTTCCTTTGTTTTGCCCAACTCGCAGGCTTCGATCACCGAAGCTGCCAGTTCGGCGGCGACGATGTAGACCTGACCTCCCTCGACTTCTAGAGCCACGTAGTCGAAGTTGGGATGGAAGGCTACGGCCAGCGACGCTGGGAGGGTCCACGGAGTGGTGGTCCAGATGATCGTGGAAACTTGACGGCCTGCCAGTGCCGGATCGATGGCCGCCGGGTCGGAGGTGAGCTGGTAGCGCACATAGATCGAGGGGCTGGTGTGCATCGCGTATTCGACCTCGGCCTCAGCCAAAGTAGTGTGGTCGTGGATGCACCAGTAGACCGGCTTGAGACCGCGGTAGATGAAGCCTCTCTCGAGGAAGCCATAGAAGGCTTCGAGGGTGCGGGCCTCGTAGTCGCGGTTCATTGTCTTGTATGGCCGGTCCCAGCGCCCAAAACAGCCGATACGCTCAAACTGGGACGTCTGCAGATCGACGTACTCCTGGGCATAGTTCCGGCAGGCAGCCAGAATGGCCGAGGCCGGCATTTCCAGCCTTTTGCGGCCTAGTTTGCTCTCAACGTTGATCTCGATGGGCAGACCGTGGCAGTCGTAGCCGGGAACATAAGGAGCGTCAAAACCGGTCATGGTCTTGGATTTGACGACAAAGTCCTTCAGTCCTTTATTGAGCGCGTGGCCCAGGTGGATGGGGCCATTGGCGTAGGGCGGGCCGTCGTGGAGCAGGTAGGCGGGGCGGCCGGCGCCGGCCTTGCGCAGCTCGGAGTAGAGGCCGATGGAGGCCCAGCGGGCGAGCCTGAGTGGTTCATTCTGAGGTAGATTGGCTTTCATCGGGAAGGCGGTCTGGGGCAAGGTAAGGGTCGCCTTCAACTCCGGTGCTGAGGACATCGTGACTCCCTGGGTTCTTCCGATCTGATTCATTCTCTAGTGTAAATGGCGGGAAAGAAAGATGAGCCAGGGAGCCCACGAGGGAGGCATGGGCCAAAAAAACTGGTTTTTTTCTGCTCACTAGAGCTTGATTGCGAGATAACCAACAGCGAGGGAGCCTCGTCTATTGTTTATGGGAAGCCTGATCACGCCGGAATATGAGAGTCTGGATGGCGAGCCCCATTTGAACAAGACACAGACGGGCGAAGTCAAGCATAATAGAGAGACAGTCCTGGAGCCGGAAGCCGTCCCCATGTTCGAGCGGCAAACGGGACGCTCACAGGTCACCGAACCATCCGCAGCCATGGCCAACGATCTACTTGTCCAGCCCGACTCTGAGTCTCGAGGCGCCGCCGCAGCCGCGGGGAGCGCTGAGCTCGACGTCACGTTCGGCATCCCGATCAAAGAACGGCCGATCTGGGTCGATCTCTACGAAAGCGTCCGCGACGTTTTCTTTCCGCCAAAATACCCCCCTCTGGTGTTGACCTCGACGCCGATTCCCGTTCCCGACCGGATGGCAGTGAAGAAGAATCCTTTGGCCTGGGGAATCGCGACCACGATCAATGTGACGATCCTGCTGATCGCGCTTTTCTTTGTGGGGAAGAAGATCGTCGAAGCCGTGAAGCCGCCACTGAATGCAACCAATATCGACTTGACGGACTTTAAAGGACTCCAGGCCGCGAATAAAGCAGGCGGCGGCGGCGGCGGCGGCGACCATAGCATCGTCGATGCAAGCAAAGGCAAGCTGCCCAAGCTTGAGAAAGACCCGGTGACGCCTCCTCAGGTGCAGACGCTCGATAAACCGAAGCTGCCGGTGGAAGCGGCGATCAATGTGCAGCAGGAGTTGAAGCTGCCCGACAATCCGATGTTGCCGACGCTTGGAATCAAAAACTCAGTGAATGTTCAGCTTGATTCGAACGGGCAGGGAAGCGGGAGCGGAATGGGTACGGGCTCGGGCGGCGGCATTGGCTCTGGAAATGGCAATGGTTACGGGCCGGGAACGGGCGGCAATGCCGGCGGCGGATTGTACCGGGTGGGCGGCGGCGTCTCGGAGCCGGTTGTGCTGAACGACGTGCAGGCTGAGTTCTCCGACGAGGCGCGGCGGGCCAAGTATCAGGGGGTCTGCATTGTCTCGATCATCGTCGATACGCAGGGTAATCCGCAGAATCCCCGTGTAGTGCGGCCGCTGGGCATGGGATTGGACGAAAAGGCGCTGGAGGCGGTCAGGAAATACAAGTTCAAGCCGGCAATGAAGGATGGCAAGACGCCGGTTCCCGTGATGGTGAACATCGAGATCAACTTTAGACTGTACTGATTGTTTAGCCTGCTGTTGAGAAGAAGGGCGAAGCGCTGAGACGCTTCGCCCTTCTTCATTTGCGAACTCCCAGCAGGTCAGCATCAGGGGGGACGGGCAGGGAGTTCATCCCTCTGGGGGAGGGAACTGGAGGAGGGAAGAGAATTGTTGCGATTGCCAACAATCTTTGCCGCTTTGCGTTGGGGCCCGGAAGCGATCGATGAGATTCCAGTAAGAGATAACGCAGAATGAGGGAATGAATGGTGCGCCCGGAGAGAGTCGAACTCCCGACCTACTGGTTCGTAGCCAGTCGCTCTATCCAGCTGAGCTACGGGCGCACACGCGCGGTTTCTAGCGAAACCTAAGACAGAATATCAGGCTTCGTCTGGCCGTGCAATCACCAACCAAAGGGCACGGCCAGCTCTTGGAGCCCGGTCGTTGGGGACCCGGTGGGTTCTCAGGCAGTGGGCACTTTGCCGGCGGCCGATTGCTGGATGATCGGCTGAAGATCGGCTTCGATTTCGAGTCCAGCCTGACGGAGCAATCCGGCAACCGTGGCTGCATTGAGACGGGTGGCGTCGTATTCCACCGCCAGTGTGTTTGCCGCGCGATCGAAGCTGAGCCGGCGAATGCCGTAGACATCTCTGATACTAGCCAGCGCCAGGGTCACTGCTTCGATATTCGAGGGTGGCGCCGTATAGCGGAAGTGGATTTCCACCGAGGTCATAGGGGAATCATAGCAAGAATCTATAACCCTTTGAGGTAGGCCTGAATCTCAGGGTTCGTCCAATCGGGATCGCCGACGATCTTGCGGCGGATGACGCCGTTGCGGTCGATGATATAGGTCTCTGGCCAGCCCTCGGTGTGGTAAAGCTGCGCCGCCTTCTGCGTGGGGTCGCGAACCGTAATCAGATCGACGTGGCGGCGGGCGAGAAATCGGCTGTAGGCCTCAGGGTCCTCGTCAATGCTGACGGCCAGGATGGCCAGATCGGGTCGCTGATGGTGAAGTTCGATCAGCGCCGGCATCTCTTGAATGCAAGGCGGGCACCACGTCGCCCAGAAGTTGAGCAGTACCACGCGGCCTCGGTAGCTGGCCAGATGGACCGTTGTGGCCCCGTCTGAAACGGTGAAATCAGGCGCTACCTTGCCGGTTTGGGCCGGATGAGCGCCGCGATCGCACGCGGAGACGAAGGCCAACGAAGCTGCGAAAGTGAGCGAAAGCAACCGAGGAAGCCGCACATCCCTATAATACGGATCGATGGGCTTTGAGCGAAAGGTCAAGGTTGAATGGAGAAGAAGGTGGAGAGTAGCACGGCTGGAGAGGCAGGTTTCACGCCTGTGCTGGGGCTTTTGGATACGCCCGCAGCGTTGCCGGTGAGATGGGAAGCTGCTCCGGGAACGGTCTATGCGCAACCTGAGCCGGACGAGCTGATCGAGCTGACCGTTATCGTTCCGGCGCGCAATGAGGAGGACTGCCTTGCGGAGTGCCTTCAATCGCTGGTGAGCCAGTCTGTAGACGTTTTTGAGCTGGGAAAGGATTGGGAGCTGATCGTTGTCAACGACGATTCGAGTGACCGGACGGAGGAGATCGCGCGGAGCTTTGCCGGGGTCACCGTGATTGAGGCCGACAAACTGGAGCCGGGCTGGGTGGGCAAGAACAACGCGGTCTGGACAGCCGCAAAGCGTGCGCGAGGACGATGGCTGCTCTTCACGGATGCGGATACCATTCATGAGCCGGGCGATCTTAATCGCGCGATCCACGAGGCTGCGCGGCATCATGCGGGCTTGCTGAGCTACTCGCCGCGGCAGATTGTCCAGGGGCTTATGCAACGGTCGCTGATGCCGCTGGTCTTCAGCGAGCTATCGCTGGCATATCCGCCGGAGAAGGTCTCCGATCCCAATGAACGCATCGCCGCGGCCAATGGGCAATTCATTCTGGTCGAGCGGGAGGCATACCGGCGGATCGGCGGCCATCCGTCGGTGGCCGACAAGGTGCTCGAAGATGTTGAGCTGGCCTTCATTGCAAAGCGGCGCAGGATCGGCGTGCGTTTCCGGTACGCTGAGGATGCGTTGTCGACGCGGATGTACCGCTCGACCGCTGCGATGATCGAGGGCTGGAGCAAGAACCTGGCGCTGCTCTTCTCGAATGCACTGGCGCTTGCCCTCTGGCGCGTGCTCGACATCGGACTGCTTGTTCTGTTGCCGGTGCTGGCAGTGTGGCTGTGGAACGCCCGGTTGACTCCTCATTCGCTGCAGTGGCTAGGAGCGGGCTGGGTGCTGGCGCTGCTTTGGGTGCGCAATCTCTTCCGCTTTTATGGGCGCGTGGCCAAGTCCAACTTTCCGTTTCTCGACTGCGCTCTTGCGCCGCTCGGTCTGCCGTTGTTTGTGGTGTTGCTTTACCTCAGTTGGTACGAGGTGCACATCTTGAAGCGCGTCAGCTGGAAGGGAAGAAGCTATGCGGCGTAGAAACAGTTCTGAGCTGCTGGCTACTGGATGTTCCTGTTCGCTCATTCGCTCGCACAGATTGAGCTTTGTGCATGGGCTTACTTGCAATCTCCTACGGCAAGAGGCGAGAAGCTAGCAGGTAGAAGCTTGCTCTGTGGAGCTTTTGCGGCAGCTAAAGCATCGAAGGATGGAGGGAGCAAGATGATTTTCCTGACGCGACGGGCTACATTTTCCGCCTCGCACTACTATTGGAACCCGGCCTGGAGCGAGGAAAAGAACAGCCAAGTCTTTGGCCGATGCGCCAATCGCAATGGCCACGGACACAACTACACGCTGGAGGTGACGGTGGCGGGCGAGGTCGATCCGGTCACGGGCTTTGTCGTCGATCTGAAGTGGTTGAAGGCTGTGATTGAGCGCGAGGTGCTCGACGCATGGGATCATCGCAATCTCAATCTTGACGTTCCCGAGTTCGTTGCATCGGACTCTGCCGCGACGATTCCGACAACGGAAAATCTCGCTATCGCGGCATGGAAGCGGCTTGAGCCTGCAGCGACAGCGGCCGGCGGGGCGCGGTTGAGCCGCGTCCGCGTCTATGAGACGCCGGAGATCTTCGCGGAGTACCGGGGGCAGGCATGAGAGCCAGCTTTGGCCGACGCTACCTGGTCTCTGCAAGCCATCGTCTGCACAGCGATATGCTGACGGCGGAGGAGAACAGCACTACTTACGGAAAGTGCAATAATGCCCGCGGGCACGGACACAACTATATTGTTGAGGTGCTGGTGGGTGGGCCGGTCGATGCTGCGACGGGCATGGTGATCGACATGGTTGCACTGGATGCGACGGTGCGAGCGAAGGTGATCGACAGATTCGATCACGCGAATCTCAATCTCGATCCGGTTTTTCACGATCAGGTCCCGACGACGGAGAATCTTTGTCGGGCGGTATTTGGCTTGTTGAAGGACGCGCTGCCGGCCGGCGAGCTGGAGCAGGTGCGGGTGGAAGAGACCGAGAACAACTTTTTTGAGTGTGATTCAGAGTAAGAATTCCCCAGTGCGAGAGGATGAAGAACATGGCGCAGTCGATGACAGTGAGCAAGAACGCGGGAAGCATAGACGATCGCCTCAGTGAGTTCTCGATCGAGGAGATGGTCCGCGAGATTCTGGGCCGTCTAGGCGAGGATCCAAGCCGCCAGGGACTGCTGGCCACGCCGGGGCGGGTCGAAAAGTCGCTGACACACCTGACCAAGGGCTACAGCGAGGACCCGACGATGATCTTGCGCGGAGCGCTCTTTGACGAGGACTACGACGAGATGGTCATCGTCAAGGACATCGAGATGTTTTCGCTCTGCGAGCACCACATGCTTCCCTTCTTTGGCAAGGTGCATGTGGCTTATATACCCAAGGGCAAGGTCATCGGCTTGAGCAAGATTCCCAGGCTGGTTGAGGTCTTTGCGCGCCGCCTGCAGGTGCAGGAGCGGCTCACGCGGCAGATTGCCGACGCCATCCAGCATGCGATTCAACCGCAGGGCGTGGGAGTTGTGATCGAGGCGCGGCACCTGTGCATGATGATGCGCGGCATCGAGAAGCAGCACTCGTCGACGGTAACGTCGGCGATGGTTGGCTGTTTCCGGCAGAAGGAGACGCGGCTCGAGTTCCTCTCTCTGGTGCGTCAGCCCGGCACGGAGGGATAATCACCGGACCGGTCGGCTACAGTAGATAGGTGAATGGACTTTTAGTGATCGACAAACCCAGCGGCATGACCAGCCACGATGTGGTCAACCGTCTGCGCAAGATCACCGGCGAGCGCTCCATCGGACACCTGGGCACGCTGGATCCTATGGCAACAGGCGTCTTGCCTCTGCTGCTGGGCAAGTACACGAGGCTCGCGCAGTATTTTTCCGACGCAGAAAAAAGCTACAGTGGCACGATTCGCTTCGGATTCGCTACCGACACCTACGACGCGGAGGGCGAAGCAAGCGCCAAAGACTGCTTTGGGGAGTTGAATCCGCCGTTGACGTTGGATAGGTTGCGCGTTGCTGCAAGCCGATTCCGCGGCAAGATTGACCAGATGCCGCCGACGTTCTCCGCTAAAAAGACCGCAGGCACGCCGGCATATAAGCTCGCTCGCCAGGGGAAACCGGTTGAGTTAAAGCCTGTCGCGATCCATATCGCGAGCTTTGAGATTGCTTCTCTTGACGGCGCCGAGGCTACGTTCAGCATGAGCATCAGCTCCGGTGGTTATGTCCGCTCTGTGGCCCATGAAGTGGGCTTAGAGCTCGGCTGCGGGGCGCATTTGAGCACCCTGAGGCGCACACGGGCCGGAGTCTTCACCGTGGCCGAAGCGCATACGCTGGATGAGTTGCAATCGTTGACGGGAAACGGCGAGGCGCTCGAAGCTCTTTGCGCGCATCCGCGTAGCCTATTGACTGAGATGCCCGCGGTGACTGGAGACGCACACAGTTTGGGACGGCTTCGCAACGGCGCTCAGGCGAACCTGCCAGAGTTTTCGAGCGCAATACTCGTCAAGGTTTTCGAGGGACAGCGGGAGTTGGTTGGGATTGCCAAGCGGGTTGCGGGAACACTGTTTCAACCCGTCGTCGTGATGAATTGAACTGGCTTAACGCTTCTTCATGAGCGGCGTGAGTGCCGGCATCAGTGTTTGCGCGATGATTTCGGAGCCTTTGGCAGTAGGATGGATGGCATCCTCCTGAATTGCGCCGGGGACATTCACCAGGTTCTTGTAGATCATTGGAACAAAAGCGACGTGATGCTTTGCTGCCAGATCGCGAAAGATCTCGTCGAAGTTGTGAATATATTCCTGACCGTAGTTTGGCGTGAGGGTGATGCCGGCCAGAAGAATCTTGATATGGGCGTCTTCGAGAGTTGTCAGCACAGAGTCGAGGTTGTGGCGGGTGTGGTCGAGAGGCAGGCCGCGCAGGCCGTCGTTGCCGCCGAACTCGACGATCACAATCTGCGGATGCAAGCGTAGGATCGCATTCAAACCAGCGACCGCGTCTTTCGTCGTTGCTCCACTGGTACCTTGATTGTTCACTTTGTAGCGGTAGCCATCGCGGTCGAGGTCTCTTTGCAGAGCGTCGGGAAAGGATTGGCCGCTCTCAAGGCCGTAGCCCGCCGTAATACTGTCTCCGTAACAGACCAGCAGCGGCCGGGCTGAGCTTTGCTGCGCGCGCAATGCGATCGCCGCAAGAAGTATCAGCCAAAGCGAAACAAAGAGGGATCGGCAAACGTACACATCAATAGTGTATCCAAGAGCGGGGAATTGAGCTCGGGTGTTGAGGAGGCTGAGGGAGTGATCGAGGTTCGTGACGCGAAGAAGTGGATTCAAAACGGCGCGCGGCGTGTTGAGATTCTGAAAGGGATCACTCTGACGATTCCGGCTGGACAGTTTGTCGCCATTGTTGGCGCGAGCGGCAGCGGCAAGAGCACGCTGCTGGGCTTGCTGGCGGGGCTGGATACACCCAGTTCCGGTGAGGTCTGGATTGACAGCGTCCCGATTCACAATCTGGCCGAGACGGAGCTGCCGGCAGTGCGCGGCGCGAAGATCGGCTTTGTCTTCCAGTCGTACCAACTGATTCAAACTCTCACGGCTCTGGAAAACGTGCTGCTGCCCTTTGAGCTGAACGTTGCCGGCAGCGGTCTCGAGAAGGCGCGGCGCCTGCTCGAAGAGGTGGGGCTCAGCGAGCGCATGGACCACTATCCGGTGCAACTCTCTGGCGGCGAACAGCAGCGCGTGGCCCTGGCTCGGGCCTTTGTGGTCGAGCCGCCGATTGTGATGGCCGATGAGCCGACGGGCAATCTTGACTCTGCCAATGGGCGGCTGGTGCTGGATCTGCTGCTGGAACGCAACCGCAAGGCGGGCACTACGCTAGTGCTGGTGACGCATGATCCAGAGGTCGCCAGCCGCGCCGATCGCATGATTGTTCTGAAAGACGGAATGATCGTGGAAGACTCATTGCCTTTTGAGATTGCTGTTGCCGGGCAGGCGAAGAATGGCTAAGCGCGCATTGAGCTGGCAAAGGGCCGCGGCGATCGGCTGGCGCGATCTGCGCTCGGCTCCGGGCAAATTCGGATTTGTGGTGCTCTCGGTCGCAGTGGGAGTTGCTGCGCTGGTTGGCGTGCGCGGTTTTAGCGACAGCTTCCGCCGGACACTCTCTGCGGAGGCTCGATCGCTGATGGCCGGCGACCTGAGCGTACGGCTCTTTCATGAGGCGGACGCGGAGGAATCAGGCAAGGTGGCAGCAATTGCGAAGCAAGAGAGACTGCGTACGACCTGGGTGACCGAGACCATCTCGATGGCCTCGGTTCCACCGGACCCGGTGCCGCTCCTGGTTTCGCTCAAGGCCGTCGATCCAAGTGAGTATCCGTATTACGGCAAGGCAGAGCTTGAGCCGTCGCTGAGCTTGCAACAGGCTTTGGACGGAGATTCCGCGGTGGTGGCGGAGGAGTTTCTCATTCGGCTCAATGCGCAAGTGGGCCAGAAGCTGCGCCTTGGAGGCAGGGAATTCAAGATTTCCGCCGTGCTCAAGCAGGAGCCGGACCGCATCACTGCTGGGGCAGGGCTGGGACCGCGCGTAATGATTTCGCGTGCGGCGCTGGCGCGTACGGGCCTGATCGCTCCGGGCAGTCGGGCCAGTGAGCGGTTGTTGATGAAGCTCCCGGACAAACGGACCGCGGATCTATCGGATCTTGTCGCGCTGCGTAAGCAGGTCGAGGCGGCGCTGCCCGATGCGCAGGTGATGGATTTTCGCGAGGGCAATCCGGCTCTGACCCAGGGGCTGGACAATGCCACTGCGATTCTGAGCTTGATCTGCCTTGTTGCGATGGTGCTGGGAGCGATCGGCGTGGCCATGGCCATGCACGCGCACCTTGAGCAACGCATGGATATGCTGGCGATTCTCAAGGCGGTCGGCGCGGGCTCTGCGGATCTGTTGCGGATCTTCCTGCTGCAAACGCTGGCTCTGGGATTGGCTGGGGGCCTTCTCGGCGTTGCTGCCGGTGTGGGAGTGATGACTGCGCTGCCGGCGGTCTTTGGCAGGCTGTTGCCGGTCCATGCACACCTTGACTTTCCGTGGGCTTCGGTTGCGGCTGGGCTCGGAACCGGCCTGCTGACCACACTGCTTTTCTGTCTGCCTCCTCTGCTGGATGTTCGTGCAGTGCGGCCTGTGCTTGTCTTGCGCCGGCTTGTCGAACAGGGGCCCGATGGCTTTGGCGGCTGGCTGGCGCGATGGTGGGCTCGACGGCTGCAACTAGGCCTCTCTGCAATCGTTGTGCTAGCGCTGGGTGGAATCGCGTGGGCGCTCTCAGACTCAGCCAAGGTTGGCACATGGTTTGCAATCCTATTCACTCTCGCGCTGATTGTGCTGGTAGTTCTCGCCGCCGTGGCGCTCTGGACGTTGCGTTTCCTGCTCAATCGCGTGCGGCTGCGTCTGCCCTCGTCTCTGCGCCACGGGCTGGCAAATCTCTACCGGCCCGGCAATCAGTCCGCGGCGGTGCTGGCTTCACTGGGCACGGGCGTGATGCTGATTCTCGCTGTGTACCTCATGCAGGCGGCGCTCTTGCGCGATCTGCGCGAAACGGCCTCGCCCAAACTACCCAACATCTTCCTGGTAGACATCACTACGGATGAGGTCCCGGGCGTCACGGAGTTCTTTGCACACCAACCGGGACTGAGTCAGGCTTCAGGACACGCATTGGAGCTGATGCCAGTTGTGACGGGGCGATTTGTTTCGCTAAACGGAAGGCCTGTCGAGCAGCTCAAGGGGCAGCACTATCCGAGACGGCTATTGGAGAATGCGGAACTGAGCTGGTCCGATACGGCTCCAATCGGCGACAAGGTCATCCAGGGCAAGTGGTGGAGCGATGCCGGTGCGGCTGAGATCGCGATTAGTGAAGGCGTGGCTCAACGATTGCACCTGAGCCTGGGCTCGGTGGTAGAACTCGATGTGGGTGGCTCTGGACGAAGCTTAAAGGTTGTTTCGATCTTCCGAGCCGATGGGCAACATCCGGGGGCGCGCGTCCAGTTTGTGCTGCCCTCGGGACAACTCAGGGATGAGCCCGCCACATGGTACGGCGGAGCGCATGTCGATCCGAAGCAGGTTGCGACGATGGAACGCGCGCTCTTCGCCGCGTATCCCACCGTGACGGTGATCAACATCGCCGATGTGCTTGACCGGATTGAGAGCGTGGTCGATCAGATCACCTTTGTGGTTCGGTTTCTGGCGGGCTTCTCAATCTTTGCCGGGTTGATGATTCTGGCCTCGAGCATTGCGAGCACGCGATTCCGCCGGATGCGCGAGGCTGTGGTGCTGAAAACGCTTGGCGCGACACGAATGCGGATTGTGCACACCTTCAGCGTGGAATTTAGCGTGCTTGGTTTGCTGGCGGGCGGTGTGGGGGTGGTCTTTGCAAATCTTCTAACGCGGGTGCTTTTGCGAAAGCTCGACGTCGGCTTTCACATTGAGTGGCCGGCAACTCTGATCGCGCTGTTGGGAACCGCGATTTTGGCGACGGCGACAGGCTGGATCGCCAGCTACCGGATCCTTGGGCTTCGCCCGCTGGAGGTTCTTCGCGAGGAGTGATCAAGTGCGCGATTCGCCGCAGTTCAGCAGGTCCTTCGACCGGTGTTTGACCGAGGCAGGGAATGCCTCTTATGATGAACAAGTTGGTTTGGTGTGCGGCCTCTCTGCCGAGACCAGGCCGATTCTGCGGCAAGGGCGGTTACGCGCCTGATTGTTGCCCCCTCGTTCAATGGTAGGACAGCTGACTCTGGATCAGCATATCGGGGTTCGAATCCCTGGGGGGCAGCCAAAAACCGAATCTAAAGCAGTTTATTGTAGTTCAGAATAGTACACGAAGGCCCACTTCCCACATATCAGGCAGCTGACCGTGGTGCGCAACATCTCTGCGCAGGAAGAACAAGATCGATACCTGAGGCCGACGCGCATCTGCAATGATCTTACCGCTGAATAAGCTCGCCCAACCTGACCGGAAGACGTCAGCAACATCACACCAGCCGATTTGGGCGGCTTACGCACTACCCCGCCGACTCTGCCGGGCTGGAGGATGGTGGTGATCTGACCGGTTCATTCGTCCCGCAATCAACGAATCAATAGGAGTTCAATCAGAGGCTGCTCCGTCGCCCGGCAATCAGGTTGAAGACCAGAATGACCAATGCCACGACCAGTAGAAGATGAATAAGGCCGCCAGCGATATGAAGGCTAAAGCCTAACAGCCAAAGAATGAGAACGATCACAAAGATTGCCCAAAGCATAATTCCTCTCCCTCTTCATAGCGCGCGCCCGAGACCTGAAAACTGCCGCAGACGCTCGCTATGCGTTTACGATCGTCCGTCAATTCGCTGCAATTGCCTGAGCCTTTGCATTCCTGACTGCGTCGAGGAACGATTGCGCCGAGGCCGGCACGGGTACTTGGCCGCTCAAAATGCGGCGCGTGGGAATGTCATGGCCATAGATGGCCTCTGTGGAGTCGTCGTCACGGCGGATTGATGCGCCATCCAGCGTAAGCCCGGCAAAGGCGCCCCTGGCCCGTGAGTAGGTGAGGATTTCGGTATTGAGCTTCCAGTCGGTATCGGCGGAAGCGTGGCGTCCAACTGGTCCTGCTGCTGCTGAAGCATCGGCGCCAAGCTCGAACTTGCTCCCGATCAGTCGCTGCATTCCCTTTTCGTTTTGGATGATCAGGACCAGATCGATGCCTTCGACGCCGATCTGCAATCCCCAGCTACCACCGGTAATCGCAAAGAACGCCGGCGCGCTCCATCCGTTTTCGGTCCGGCACGTAGCCACGCCCCGGCCATTTTCTGCGCCAAAGACAAAGCCGCCCTTGAGCAGATGAGGCACCACAGCCACGCACTTTGCGTGCTCCAGCACTTCTTCTGGAATACCCTTGTCCGGCGCCGACATAATCTCATGCAGCACCACGCCGGCATGATCCAGCCGGTCTACAGTCGCTTCGCGATCCGTTCCCGCCCAGCAGACACTTGTCAAACTGAGTACTGCTGCAATGGTCATGAGCTTCTTCATGTAATTCACCTTTTTTCTACCCATGCGCAGGCTCATTTGCTGTATACGCGCTGCGGCGCACAAGGTAGTTTCCACACTAGTGACTTGAGGCTCTGCGGTCTGAGCAAGAACGCTCAGGCCTGAAAACGCCTTGGCGGATAACCAGGCGGTCGCAGATGATTGAGATCTGTGATCAATACGGTGCAGAATTGTCTCTTCGCTTATAATGAGAATGAGTCGCAAAGAGGTTTATAGGCCTTTGCGCAAGGTTGATCCCTCTTTGATGGCCGAATCCTTGAGCCATCAGGGTCCCGATTCATCGATGACTTTGCTTCGAACATAGCAATTCTTCGTTAACCACAATGAATCTGTGACCGCGCCGTCTCAGCAACCTGCCACGCGAAGACAGTGGTCAGCCAGAGGCCTTCCCAATGGCTCAGTTTACCGATCCCGCTCGTGTCCAATCCGCGTTCGATGCCGGAGCCTTTCTGTCCAACGCCGGTTTAGGGCGCACAATCGTTCGTTTGGCGCCCAAGCAGGAGCTTTTTTCCCAGGGAGATCCTGCCGACTCGGTTTTCTATCTTCAGAAAGGCCGAGTGAAGATTACTGTTGTTTCGTCTGCAGGCAAGGAAGCAACCATCACGATTGTCTCCGCGGGCGATTTTGTGGGCGAGGGGGCTCTGGCGGCGGTGCCTGGGCTGCGTTTGTCCACTGCCACCGCTGTCACCGCTTGCGCCGCGCTCAGGATAGCGCGCAGCGAGATGACCCGTGTGCTCCATGAGGAGCACGAGTTCTCTGACCTTTTCATGCGGTTTCTGCTGGCGCGAAGTTTGCGCACACAGGCCGACCTTGTGGATCAGCTTTTCAATTCAAGCGAAAAGCGGCTGGCGAGAATCCTTCTGCTGATGGCGGAGTTCGGTCAGCCGGACGAAGTGGGCGATTCACAAAGATTCATACCCAAGATCTCGCAGCAGACTCTGGCAGAGATGATCGGAACCACAAGGTCTCGTGTCAGTTTTTTCATGAACCGCTTTCGCAAGCTCGGCTTCATCAACTATAAGGGCCGCATTTGCGTCCACAAATCACTGCTGAATGTGGTTCTGCACGATCAGATGCCGGTCGATTAATGCCGGGAGATCGATCCTCGCTAAATCGCCCGAGAAGTCGCCAACGCGAGCTAAAAGCTCGTCTCTAAAGCTTGTATGAAATTAATCAGATTTATATTTTCTTGTATAAACTCTTGTATGAAATTGATCAGACTTACATTTTGATAAAAGCTATCCTTGGTCCAACTTTAGGTCAGGCACTTAAGGGGGATCATGATGCTGAATGCGCGGGCAACACTCCTCTTCGTCGACGACGAACCTTCCATTCGAGAGACGACCTCGATGGTGCTAACCGAGATAGGTCATCGCGTTCGCTCGGCAAATGACGGTTTCTCCGCATTGCGCCAAATACGGGACGAGGTTCCGGATATCCTTCTTTCCGACCTCAACATGCCAAACATGTCTGGTTTCGAGTTGCTCTCGATTGTACGGCGCCGTTTCCCGGCGATCAGGACGATCGCGATGAGCGGCATGTTCCGCGGCGACGAGGTGCCTTCCGGGGTGATCGCGGACGCCTTTTACGAGAAAGGCTGCAGCATCGGCTCTTTGTTGAAGATCATTGGGAGGTTTGATCTTCCGGCGCAGCGTCCTGCCAACGACGCCGCGGCCTCGGCTCCTCTGTGGATTCAACAGAGCGAAAGCGATTCCTCCGGGGAGTCTTGCGTTATGATTTCCTGTCCTGAATGCCTGCGGAGCTTTCACCATGCTGTAGGAGGTTCTCTTAGCCCGGTTCGAGAAGCGATCTGCATCCATTGCCAAAGTCCCGTTTACTACGCAATCGCCGAGCCGGTCGACAGGACACCCGCGGTGGTCCGTGAAAGGGCTTATCGCAAGCCAAACCAATTGGCCAGCCCCAACTACTGAAACAGGGAACAGAAAGAGTGTGAATGATGGTTACCATAGCCCAATCGCAGATGCTTCTACGTGCGTCAAGCGAACTGCCCGACGGATTGAAGTTCGCAACAGAAGAGTTTTGTGAAGACTGGGATTTTGTGCGGTCAGCAGGTGCGCTCCGATTGGAGAGAATGCTCGTGAAACGCGGGTGGAGTTTTGCCAGTCCTTCTGACGGATCACTGGGAAACGGCGTGGGAGATGCGTGCCAGCAAGCGATTGGCAATGCGCTCAGGCTGGCCCTTCGTAATCTAGGCGGGCACTTCAATGCCGCGGAGGTGGAGCATATTGAGTTGACGCACTATCCATGGTTCTTCCTGGCCAGGGTCAGCGTTCTCCCTTACTGCATCCGGCAGGGCGCGATGCTGCCTATGCCCAAGGAGGCCAAAGGAATTCGGGCCCTTCGCCGCCAGAAACGTCCGCCGATGGATTCGGGGACTCTCTATTCGCATGTCTGTAGCTCCATGCCGCGGCTGAAGCAGATGCTGATTCTATCTCATGGTTCACCGAATCAGCCGCTGTACGAGTCACACAAATGCGGGCCATCGTGTGTTCACTTCCAGAAGCCCGCAGTGTCGGTCTGCGCGGGGTCTCCCGTACGGCCGCGTATGGCTCTCATCAGTAACTGAGTCTTACCCATGCCGACTATGGTCTCGACAGCTCAGACAAAGAAAACTTTATTCACTACGTTCAGCAGTGTTGGGGAGATACACAACGGCCTCAACGATTCCGAGGGCAATTCATGAGGAAGTACATGTTTCCCGCGTCGCTCTTGCTGCGATCTTTACAGCGGTAGGCGAACGGCCGGATTGCAGGCCGTTCGCAACGTCCTTGATGGCGGAGGTCTGCTGAGCCAAATTGAGCGCCGTCGTTGTGATTTGCCACTTATTCCGCGGCTTCCCCTTCCACATTTGAAAAAGGAGCTATATGCGTACCACCAGGATTTTGTTGGCGTTTCTTGCATTGGCCGTACCGGCCGCCCTAGTCGGCCAAATTGGCGTAAACATCACGATAGGCCCGCCCCCGCTGCCAGTTTACGAACAGCCGATTTGTCCAGGCGATGGATATCTCTGGACACCGGGTTATTGGGCTTATGACGAAAGCGTCTCAGATTACTACTGGGTGGATGGCGCCTGGGTGATGGCGCCGGGAGAAGGCCTCCTCTGGACGCCGGGCTACTGGGGTTGGAGAGACGGCGGATTCTTCTTCAATGACGGCTATTGGGGCCCGGAGGTCGGGTTCTATGGCGGGATCAACTACGGCTTCGGCTACTTCGGCGAGGGATATGGGGGAGGCCGCTGGGATGGCGGGCACTTCTTTTATAACCGTTCCGTGAACAACGTGGACATTACGAGAAACCGGAATGTCTACAACACCACGATCGAGAATCGCAACGAGAGTCACGTCAGCTTCAACGGCGGCTCCGGTGGCATCGCGGTTCGTGCAACGCTTCAGCAGGAAGCGGTGGCAAGGCAGAGGCATCTTCCGCCCATAGCAGCACAGACCGAACACGCGCAGACCGCGCGAGCTAACCCGGAGTCGCGGGCCACGGTCAACCACGGCAAGCCATCCAACGCGGCAGCCACCCTACAGGTCGGCTACAACGATCGCCAAATGGCAACGCCAGAGCGAACAACCGAGCCTTCCAGACCACAGGCGACGGGTGTCGCATCGGAGCCTCGCGCCGATACGCCGGCCACTCATACAGAAAATGCCCCGTCACGCGCCGCAGTCCACCCCAATGACCTTCCACCGTTCGCTCGCCCGGCGCCGATCAACTCGGGGAATTCCAAAGCAGACAAGAAGTACGAACAACAGCAGGACAATCTGATCGCAAGACAAACTCAAGAGCGGCAGAGTCTCCAGCAGAGGCAGGAATCGCAACATCGTCCGAACGCCAATCCTGCCCAGACACAGCAGATCGAGCAGCGTCACTCACAGCAGACACAGCAGTTACAGCAGAAGCATCAGGACCAGCAGCAGTCGTTGCAGGCTCGCCAGCCGCAGGCGAAGCCCAAGAAGTAGATAATCTTTCACGCGGAGGAATCAATAGACGATGGAAACTTTCCACGGCCGGGCACCCCAGCCCGGCCATTTCTTTCACTTCCGCCTCGGTGGATCATACCGTTTGAAGACGCCTTAAACTCATTAATCTATAAGACAGAAAACACAAGCCCAAATCGCCCTGGTAAGTTAACCGGTATGAACTGCCCGGTCCTGCGACGCGAGACTTGCTGCCGCATCGACCTTGCGCAGCCCGCGAATCTTCCATATCCCGAAACACAAGCCGGCGATCAGCAATCCCACGAAAACAAACAGCAGCGGATTCGACCACTTCTGGAGACTTCCAGACCAGAGACGGACGATTCTGCGTCCGTACGTCGCGCCTAGCCAAGCGACGAAGGAGTATCGCAAGCCGCGCGCCGCGCCGAAGGCGGCGAGGAAACGTCTGCGCGTTACTCCAAGGGCACCGGAAGCTAGTGCAAACGGCAGAAGCGGAATGGGCGGAGGAAGCATGGCGGGAACAAAGACTGCCAAGACGGGATGATGCTCGACCCAAGCGACGACTCGCCCAAGCAGGCGCGCCGGCACGTAGTGGCGCAGAGCAGCTTCGCCTCCTTTATGACCAATAACCCATGTGGTGTATCCGCCGAGAATGCTGCCTACAATGGCAGAGGGAGCCAGCAGCCACGGATCACCCCTGTGCGCCACAAGCCATAACAACAGCAGGTCTGTACTACCGGGAAGAGGGAGAGGGATGACGGAAGAATCCACGACTGCAACAAAGAAGAGACCAAACGCTCCCAGATGCATGAGCCAGTGAGGCGCAAGCGGAGTGTGCGGGCTTGACGCAGGAAATTGAACAGGCTGCCTGATAAAAACGCTCATAAAGACCTGCCCGATCTTTCCGCTCGAATGATGCAGTCTCAAAGCAACTGCAACCGATCGCAAACCTACCCTGTTTGCACGGCTCGCAGAGTAACCCAATAGAACCGCCTCCAACAGAACATGCAGCGAACGGGACGCAATGCAAACATGGCCAACAGGCCATCGAACGGGCGTAACTCAGCCTGCTTGAACCTTACAGAATCGCAGCATGGGCACTTTCGCTGAAGCCACAGCGGGTGGGGTAGCCAAGCTGGCCAGTTTCGGATCGAATGACTCATGGTGCCCTTCTGTCCGGTTATACCAACAAGACAATTAGAAAGTGTGTTTCGTGGTTGGACTCAAATTCGAGTCTAGCCAAGAGAGCAGAGATCGGATACTTCCCGTAGCCAGGGCCACGCAGGAATCGGCGGCGCCGTAATACAGATTGATAGTGTCCCCGTCCGCACCGATCGTCTGGCCGCAAGGAAACACAACATCATTTACATCTCCGTTACGTTCATAGCTCGTCTCAGGTCCGAAGACCCAGGAGTTTCCGCGCTGCAGGCAAACTTCGGGCCTCTCCAGATCAAAGAGCGCCAGTCCCAGTCGATAGATACTTCCAGATGCAGTTTGCCGCACGCCATGGTAAATCATCAACCAACCTTTTGCGGTTTCAATCGGCGGTGAGCACAACCCTATCTTGTTTGCATCCCACCATCCGCCACGCCGCGCTTCCAGAATGATCTTGTGGCTTCCCCAATGCCGTAAATCTGGCGAGTAGGAGATCCACATATGGGCGCCCAGAGCTGTCATGGGCCGGTGAATCAGAGCCCAGCGGCCTCCGATCCTACGCGGTAACAGCGCAGCGTCCTTGTCCTCTGGAGACATGACTACGCCGAATCTCTCGAAGCTACGGAAATCCTTGGTTAACGCCAGCGAAACTCCGGGACCTCCTCGTGCAAAGGATGTGTACGCTACGGCGTATTGTTCAAGTTCCGGAACATAGGTGATGCGTGGGTCTTCGATGCCCCAAATCTCCTCTGGAAACTCCAGGGGATTCGCCTCTAAAGTCGGCCGAGGATCGATCCGCCAGTTATCGACACCGTTCGTGGAACGCGCGGCGCAAAGATGGGACAATCCGCTCCTGTCTTCAATGCGGCACAGCAGTAGGGTTTCCCCAGCCGCCAGCAAAACGGCTCCTGCATTCATCACACTATTGATCGGATATGGCCAGTTGTCGCGGCTCAGGATCGGATTACCTACGTATCGCGTAAACAAGGGCAGGTCGCTGCCCATTTTCGCAGTTGATTGCGTCAAAACGAGAGACTCGGATGACTTATTCGCTGCACTAACTGGGTTCAATAGATAACACTCATTCCCTGATTCAGTTCGTTTGCGCTTGTCACTTTAGCCGCCTGCATTTCAAGCAAAGCCATAAGGAAGGAGAGTGTAGACTCAGCTCCCTGATTCTCATTCACTCGGTCGGGATGAAGCCCGTCTCTACAACCGCCGGTAATTGGGTCGTAGAGAGGCGTCTGCAGATCGTTCTTGCCAAGAAACCAGCGAAAGGCCCTTCGGGCTTCCTCGAGCCAGTAGCTCTCCTCTGTCAGACCGTACACTTCAAGGCAGGCGGAGATGGTTGCGCAGGCCTCCACTGGCTGCTGATCAAATCGCGCCTTTTCGTTTCCTTCAATGAAGAATCCGCTGGAACCGATCGGCACAAAGATCTCCGGATCGTCGCGGTGTTGCTCGGCAACAAGCCACTTCAGCGAATCCATCCCAACTTCGATCATTCTTTGGTTATCGCTCCGCCATCCAGCCAAGATGAGGGCCTGCGATAACCTTGCATTCGAGTAGGAAAGGCTCTTCTCGAACCACTTCCACGTTTCGGAGTAAGTTCTCTCATAAATGTCAAGCAGTCGATTCGCCAGAACATTGCGGACTCCCTGAATAATTCTGTCTCCAGGAAACCAGTCCAGATATGCTTGCAAGCCGAGTATGGAGAATGCCCAGGCTCGCGGACTGGTGAAGTTGAGTGTTGCGGGCACCGCGGCTTCAAATAGCCTGCCTGCCGCCCCTCTCAATCCGGCATTTCGCGAAGTTCCGAGGACCACCCCCACAGACCACAAGGCACGGCCGTGGCTATCATCCGACCCGACGCTCTCTAACCATGTTCGGTCATAGCCGAGAAAGTTCCTAAATCTCCCGGAATCGGTGTTAAAAGCAAGCCATAAGAAAGCGAGATAACGGTGGGATAAGTTTGTGCGGTACGGCTGGTCCGGCTGCAGTGAGGCCTCATCAAGGCGAACCGACACCATGAGCGCGCGTGCATTGTCATCGGTCGTATATCCCTCGCGTGTGTTCGGCACAGAGAAAATGGCGTGCTGCAACATGCCAGTATCATCTGTCATGTCTAACAAATGGCCAGCATTCAGCGCTGGCAGCAAATCCACCGGCTCCATGACAGGATCACCTTGTTGAGCGGATCTCGGATGTAAGGAGCGTTCAAACCTCGCACGCTGGAAGCTCGCCATGTAAGCTCGCGCGGTCTTTGGCCAAGTCGTGCCGCGGGAGTACAGATAGGCGCGCTTCCGCATGGCATGGCGCGCCGCCTCGTTCTCCAGCAATTCGATAACTGCCCTCGAGATGGCGCCTGGATTGGCAAAAGGAACAATCACACCCCTGTTTTCCGCAAGCAGTTCCTTGGCATGCCAGTATGGCGTCGAAATAATGGCCTTTCCCGCCCCAAGGGCAATGGCCAGCGTGCCGGAGACAATCTGCGCCTCCTGGAGGTAAGGCGTGATGTAGATGTCAGCCGCGCCGACGTGCTCTATCAACTCCTCGGTGCTCACAAAGCGGTTGTTGAGAATCAGTTGCTCAGAAACGCCTAGGAGTTCTGCCAACGCCTGCAATTCTTCGCGGTAGCGCTCGCCTTCGCGCCGGCGGACGTGCGGATGGGTCACGCCAGAGACGATATAAACCACATTCGGGTGCTTCTTCAAAATAGCGGGCAGCGCCTGAATGACGTTCTCAATCCCCTTGTTCGGAGACAGCAAACCGAAGGTAAGCAGAACCGATTTGCCCTCTGTGCCGAATTTGTCTTTGAAGTAGTTCGGATCCATGAAGGGGAGATCCGGTACGCCGTGCGGAATGATATCGATCTTTCCGCTCGGAACCGCATACACCTCCCGCAAAAGCGTAGCCGCCAATTCGCTCATCACAACAAGGCGATCCGAGAGTCGCGCAATCTCCTCAAGTACAGCGCGCTGATTTGAGTCGGGCTCTCGCAGAACCGTGTGCAGCGTCGTGACCAGCGGCATCTTCAACCGTCGCAGCAGGGCTAGAATGTGGCGACCCGCCGGACCGCCGTAGATCCCGTATTCATGTTGGAGGCAAACAAGATCGTTACCATTGAAGTTAAGAAACTCGGCAGCCCGCTCGTAGGAGCCCAAATCGTCCTGTTCAAGTTCCAGGCGCACCTGCTCCGGGTAATCGTAGTGCGACTCGGGATCATTCACCGGTATCGCGAACAAGCGCCCGTGGCCGTATTCGGCCGCAAGCGCGGCACATAAATCAGTGGTGAATGTGGCGATTCCGCATTGCCGCGGCAGGGAATTTCCAACAAATGCAACCCTTGTGGGCAATGGAAGGCTGCAGGTCTTCACGGTGTCGAAATTCGAGTCTATTTGAAAGAGACCTTTGCCCTGGTCTTCAGAATGGAGGAATTCAATGGAAGACATATTGACCTACTCTCGCTTGTATCAAGCCCAAAAGCCGTCTCTCGTGATTCGCAACCGTCAGTGTGAGGGCGGCTCAGGACTCGTTTTACTCTGTTACTCTCATTGAAACTTTTGTCATCGCGAATCTCGATCTGAGATGGGTCAAAACAAGGAGCAGCTGATCTCGTCTCTGCTCTACGACCTGTGAGTGTTGTGGGTGTCCTGATTCTGTATGTCGCTCGAATCGGCAACGATCACGACCGCTGACACAGTACCACCAGGAGAAGAATGCTCATGCGAGTAATCTTCAGCGAAAGCAGACCCAATCGAATCGATCGCCGGGTCCGTCACTGGAAATGCGATTGCGGCAGGCTTGCCACCCTGCTGAACCAGATGCAATCCCTTGTTCCAACTTGAGGAAAAGTGCATCTTAACATCGCTTTTCTTGTTGAGAGTCATGACAACTCCAAACGTTCCGTTGCGTACCTAAACGGTGCTCGTCTGGAGCGAAGCCTGAATGGCTGAAGGCGAGAAGGAGAATCCTTACTTGCAATCTCAAGTATACACAAGATTCCGTCAATTTATCGGCAACGGACGCCTCTGTTGATTCATTGGCGCTAAACTCCAGCACTCAATCAGTCAGCCAGATCATAAGGCTTGACTTCAGAAATTGGCTGCGCCACAAGACTCGAATCCGGCCAAGAAACAGAAGAATCAATACAGTTACAAGAGCGATCTCCGCTCACCAGTCCGGTAACATCCCCAGCATCCGAGCGCGAGGCCACCGAGGCAATGCCTCGGGGCGCCGAGAACCCAATGACTATTAGAAGCGCTCTGAGCTTTTTTACTTCTTCATGTTATATCTGAATCCGCTCCTGCTCGTGACAGGATGCGGTCTCGTCAGAGACCGCACCGCTCGGGACCAATGCAACTACTAACGTTTCGAACAATCGCTTTAATTCAAGCTTCCGATCGTCGAGTTTGCCGGGCTGCCAATCGCATCGCCGGATACGACCAACTCCACTCTACGGTTTTCCTGCCGGCCGCTGGAGTTTTCATTGGAAGCTACGGGCGAGCTATTACCGAACCCCTTCGCGCTAACTGATTGTGTCGCTACTCCCGAGTCCACCAAATAGTCTCTCACCGCTCCGGCACGATTCTCTGACAGCTTCTGATTCATTTCATCGCCGCCGACGTTATCGGTGTATCCCCCAACTTCGATGTTGAGCCCTGGATACGCAATTAGAATGCCCGCGACCTTGGCGAGTTTTTCGCGCGCACCTGGTTTCAGCGTATAGTGCCCGCTGTCAAACAGCACGTCGGACATGCTTACAATCAGTCCTCGTGCGCTGTCGCGAGTCGCAAGTATCTTATTCAGTTGCTCTGACAACTGCGCCCGCATAGCAGCTTTGTCGCTTACTGCCTGATGTTCGCCCTGTTGAGCCCTTTCCGCAACCATGCGTGCCTGCTCTGCATCCGCCTGAGCAGCGGAGATTGCGGCGGCCGAAGTTGTTTGGTTAGCGGCTAGGTCGGCTTGGGCCTGTGCCGCGTCGGACCGCGCAGCAGAAACTGCGGCGTCCGATGCTGATTGACTGGCGGCCCGGTCGGCCTGTGCCTTGGCCGCATCGGATTGCGCGGCCGATATAGCCGCTGTCGATGCGCTTTGGTTTGCCGTCAAATCCGCTTGCGCCTTTGCCGCGTCCGACTGGGCTTGCTCCTTCAAGCGTGTGGCTTCAGCGGCTTGAGCATCCGATCTTGCCTGCGCATCGCTTGAATTCTGACGATCGGTAGCCTGGCGCTCTTCGTCAATCTTCTTGACCGCGATCTCTCGCGCGTCCTCGGCGGTTTGCACCGCCTCTCTGGCAACGGCAATGAGCGGCTTCTTGTCGATGTGCTTGTCGATTGCGTATGCATCTGCACGGTTCATCAATTCCATAGCATGCTGATAGCTCGGTCCTGCATAGTTCTCAGCTCCCTCGGATTGCGCGATACGCAGCGCATTTCGCGCTTCGTAGAACTCCAAGGGGAGGCTTGCGCTCAAAACGACCGGATCAAATTTGTAACCCGTTGGAATGTAACCGCCACGCTCCATGAGTTCGTATTTTGCTTGGACGGCTTCGGTAGTTCCCCTGGTATCTGCGCGAACGACGTTTTCGAGGATCACGACGTTGCTAGGCTGCCGGACCGCGTAGTAAGGTTCCGCGGTAACAACCAGAGCGAATGCCTGTAGGTCCGTGGTCGCCGTCAGCTTGCTTCGATCGTTATCCCCGACCAGTACCTCTCCGAGATTGACCGCCCTTCCTTCGGGCGAGATAGCCCATAGAACATAGGTGAGATACTCGCCGCCAAACGTTACGGGGTTTTGCAAGTTTCCGAATTCAGCTTCGACTTCCATAGTGCCGCGCTTGCTGCGCACTTTCGCCCTGCCGTCCCCTGAAGGCAGCAAAGATGTTCCGGCAAAGTCTACGCTGGTGACCCCGCCGCGATGCCGATAGTTGACCGCTTCGACCGAGCGATTGATCACAATCACGCGGTATGTGGACGCAGGGCCAACGGGTACGAGGACCGTCGTCGCTTGCGAATCGATCTGGGCAAACGCGCTCAGGCTGAGCGCACTTCCAATTGCGAATAGAGCGATGCGTTTCAAGATTCCTCCTGCCGGCAGCATTCTGCCGTCTTGCGTTGATCTTGCATTGTTTCTCCGGCCAAAGCTATCCGGATTCAGTCGTTCGGCTCTTAATGCCCAATGCGGAACTGGGTGAGGTATCCCTAAAAGCCGAATACCTTAACAAGCCAGAGAACCACGGCAATCACGACGACAGCCTTCATGATTCCCTTGATCTCGCTTTGCATCGGAGATATAGCGATTGACAAGCCAAGGCAGCAGGCCTGCCACGCATAGTGCGAGAACAACTGTTACGAGGGGCATTGAGCGTTCTCCAATCGAGATCCTTGAGCCGGGTGATCTGGGTTGACGTTCGGGTCGGCCAAGGCGCGCGTTGTATGGTTCGCACGGACGCGATCCCGCATTGCTCAAGAAAGTTCATTTCGCGATGCGACCGCTAGAACGCGCGGAAATCAGATGGGCCGGCCTAGATCAGGAGCCAAGAGGGAGACGAGAAAGGAGACTCTTCTTCAGTGTCATCATTGCAAACCGCAAGGCAAAATGCTGAGCTAGATTGCTCGTGTGGATCACCGTCGAGAGCACTCTCATGAGACTCGTCGCAAGCTATGCTTCTCGTTAGAGCGATCCCTGTCTTAGCGTGGGCCGGCTCGCTGCCAGTGCGAGACTGGCCCTGTGGTCGCTATTTCACGATACAAATCCACCACAACTGAGCATTACAGACCAGAAACAGCCGGAACGCGTCGAAAGCTACTTCGAGCAGTAAGATGTCTGTTATTCCGCATTGGTCGTACCGATCAGGGGCGAATCAATAGGGTCATTTACTATATACATCACGGCGCGACAGTAGTATCGAGGCGAACAGGTCTTTGGTTCAGACCGGGAAACAATGCCAAGATCAACCCTCACGCCGTGTTTTCGACAAGGTTCCTAGAAAATGATCCTTCCCCCAAGAATCACAAATCGGTTTCCCGAAGCATTGCCAGGGGAGCTACTATTCCCTGTTCCGCCTCCTGAATTGTTAAAGACGTTACTCGTGAAGTTGCTGGCCGCCACGTCTGGATTTCCTGTACCGAGATAGAGCTGGTTCAACGCGTTGTAAGCAGCGACCGAGAGCTGGAGAGAGACTCTCTCCGTGATCTTCGTGGTCTTGGTGATTGTTGCGTCCAGATCGCTGTACGTCGGGCCTCGGACTATGCTCCTGCCGGAGCCAGGATAGGGATTATTGACAGACTGCGCGTATG
>Ga0181520_10000067_pt1 | contig 194055 bp, 163 predicted proteins | sample PEATcosm2014_Bin_29_FD_132451 | JGI IMG/M metagenome (GOLD analysis project Ga0181520, IMG submission 132451) | Peatland microbial communities from MTU Mesocosm Facility, Houghton, MI, USA - PEATcosm2014_Bin02_30_metaG | ecosystem: Environmental > Terrestrial > Soil > Wetlands > Peat | place...
CCGGAACGAGGTTGTGGCGCATCGGATGAGTAAGGCTCTCGTAGCAATCCTGTCGTGCGGTTTGCAGAGTGCAACCGCCTTCCAGGCGTAGTCAACTTTCGTGGTTCGCCGATCGCGGGCCGGATGGAGATGAAATGCCAATTGCAAACAGCATCATCGAATTGATTGGAAACACGCCGCTTCTCTACCTCAACAAGATTACCGGGGGAGCCCCAGGCAGAGTTGCCGTCAAACTTGAGAGCCAGAATCCGCTGGCCAGCGTCAAAGACCGCATCGGCGCGGCCATGATCGAGACGGCTGAGCGCGAAGGCAAAATTCATCCCGGCAAAACCGTGCTCATCGAGCCCACCAGCGGCAATACGGGAATCGCCCTCGCCTTCGTCGCTGCAGTCAAAGGCTATGAGTTGATTCTGACCATGCCGGAGACGATGAGCCTGGAGCGGCGCGTCCTTCTGCTGGCTTTCGGCGCCAAGATTGTGCTCACCCCTGGCCCTAATGGCATGAAGGGTGCAGTGCTCAAGGCCGAAGAGATTCTCGCGACCACTCCCAACGGCTACATCCTGCAGCAGTTCAATAACCCCGCCAATCCAGCCGTTCACTACGCCACCACTGGCCCTGAGATCTGGAAGGACACCGACGGCAAGGTCGACATCCTCATCTCCGGCGTCGGCACTGGCGGTACTCTTACCGGCATCTCCCGCTACATTAAAGAGAAGAAGCCTTCATTTAAGGCAATCGCCGTCGAACCCACGGACAGCCCGGTCCTCTCCGGCGGCAAGCCCGGACCGCACAAGATCCAGGGAATCGGCGCAGGCTTTGTTCCCAGCGTGCTCGACACCCATTTGATTGACGAAGTGGTCCAGGTCTCAAACGACGAAGCCCTCTCCTACGCTCGGCGCCTGCCCAAGGAGGAAGGACTGCTCGTCGGAATCTCCGCCGGAGCCGCCGTCTTTGCGGCTGTGAAGGTGGCCCAGCGTCCGGAGAATGCCGGCAAACTGATCGTCGCCGTCATCCCCAGCTTTGGCGAGCGCTACCTGAGCACGGTTCTCTTCGAGGAACTGCGCAAGGAAGCCCAGGCACTACCCACCACGCCCGTCGGCGAGCCGGCCAAAGCCTAACTTGGGCTACGACTTAAGGAAAAGTCCCACGAGGCCAACCGTGGGGCTTTTCTTTGCAGTCCAACTCACGTGTGAGCGGGGTTGTGAGTACCTGGGCAAGAACGACCTTGTCCTCGTCCAAGGCGCTATAATCTTTGCTGAACGAGCGGGGGAATCACACCTATGCCGTTGCTGTACGCAATTGACAAAGACCGGCAACTTATTATCACAACGGCATCGGATCGTGTGACGTACGAGGAAATTAAAGACCATCAAGGCCGGCTATTGAGAGACTCCAATTTCGATCCACGGTTCAATCAGATCATCGATATGACAGCGGTAACAACTCTCGATATATCAATCGAAGAAGCCAAGCGTATTGCCCAGCGCCCACTTTTTTCCAAAACATCACGGCGTGCTTTCGTGGCCTCCGATCCTGGGGTCTTTGGTATGGGAAGATTGATGGAGGCATATAACGAGATGTCGGACGCAGCTTCGCGCACCTATGTGTTTTCCGATTTACCTTCGGCGTTGATATGGCTCGGCTAGTCGCGCGAAATTCTCATCCCGCCCCACGCCAGTCCTGAGCCCACCACTGCCATGTGAATTACCGAGTGGTGCAGTTCGTCCCAGTTTTGTGAGAGCACGCTGGGCGCGCCTGCCGCGCCGCAATTGCCGAACCAGGCGACATTGGAATAGTGATCTTCCAGCGCCACGCCCGTCCGTTTGCAAACGTTCTCCAACATGCGCAGATTGGCCTGATGGCCAATGAAGACCTGGCGGCGTGTCTCCGACTCCGGCACGGACGATTGCAGCTTCTTGAGCACGCACGTCGTGGTGCGTATCGCAAAAGCCTGCACCGCGTGTCCCTCCTGCGCAAAGTGTCCACCGGTGGGAATGGTGATCTGGTGTTGCCCTGCTGGGTCACTGCTGAAGCTGGTTTCAGAGATCACCGATGGCGCGGGCACGCGTGCTGAAACAATCACTGCCGTGGCCGCGTCGCCAAACAGCACTGCCTGCCGACGGTCACTGTAGTCAATGCTGCGGGTGAACGTCTCGCTGTTGACCACCAGCACGTAATCGGGGAGTGCCTCGGGCTTCATCTGGTCCAGAAAGTGAATCTGCGAAGCGAAGCTCGAGCACGCCGACTGCAGGTCGAAGCAAGTCGCGCTGATTCCGAGCGCATTCGCCACTCTGCTGGAGTCAGCCGGAATCTGCATCTCCGGTGAGCAGCCGCCGGCGACGATCATCCCCAGTTGCGCGGCTTCCAGTCCGGCGCGTTTCAGCGCCATCTGCGCCGCGCACACAGACATTTGCGTCGGGGTGGTGTGGGCTGCTTCGGCAGCAGCGCGAGGGTCCTGATTCTTCGTCTGGCGCAAATATTCCAGCGGCAACGTCGTGTGCCGCTCAACGATGCCGACACGGTCCTCGATCCACTTCACGTCCACCCCAATGTCCAAGGATGACAGAAAGTGATTGTCCAGTACCGTCTCCGGATGGAAATGTCCCAGTGCGTGCAGATACAGCAAAAGCATCTCCTGTTCGATCCTGCAGGGTGCAATGGATCGACCAACGCATTGAATCTTAATCGCTATTGATCGCCCGGAGCAATGCTCGCACCCGGATTGCAGACGCAGAAAGCGGGTGTGACAGAAGTATTACCTCGAATGCCTGCTTCCGCAGTTTGTGAAACGCTGTTTTGATCGGCTGTCAAGAAATAAAAAGGCAATTGGCGATCAGGTTTTCAACATGAATGTGGAAATGCTGGTGTAAAAGGACGATGAACATTCCTCAACCCTAGTTTCTACGGCACATTCTCCGCCTTGCACAAGCTTAGGTGCGGGTGAGGGAATCGAGCAAAGAAAAGCATGAAGCCTGTAGCTCGCCGCTCGCTGGGTGCTATGCCTCCAGCGCCGCTGACTTACACTAACCTTTATGAAGAAGAATTTGCCCGCTGTTCTTCTGTTGCTGATCGTGCCGGCAGTGCTGATTTCGGCGCGTGTCTTCCACACTTCCCATTCTCCGGCAGCCTATCTCGGATTCGACCGCAACGACTATCCCGGCGACGCCAACCTTCCGGCGCTGCGCAACACCTTTGCCTTTACCGGCTATTGGCTGAACAATCCGCCCGGCGAGAACTCGAACAGTTGGCTGGGCAAGCGTGCCGTCGTAGAGCGTGCGGGCTTCGGCTTTCTCCTGCTCTTCAATGGACGCGCCTACGCTGCGCTAAAGGGCTTGCCCAATCCCGGTGCAGCCGATGGCGCCGCCGCCGCTCATGCCGCAAAAGCAGAAGGCTTTCGTCGCGGAAGCGTCATCTTCCTGGACCAAGAGGAAGGTGGGCGAATGTTGGACGAGCAGAAGCAATACGTCTTCGCTTGGGCCGATACGGTAAAGCAGGCCGGATATCGGGCCGGGATCTACTGCTCAGGCATCGAAGTTGCTGAGGAGGGAGGCACCATCAGCACGGCTCGCGACCTGCATGATTCTCCCTCGGGACACGAGCTCGTCTTCTGGGTTGCAAACGATGCCTGTCCACCCTCGCCCGGCTGTAGTTTCCCCAAAACGCCTCCGCTGCCCGAAGCCAGTGGGGCACCATTCGCCGAGGTTTGGCAGTTCGCGCAATCTCCCTTGAGGAAACAGTTTGCCGCTGCTTGCGCCCAGAGCTACAACCCTGATGGCGACTGTTTTTCTCCAGGTGTCGGTGGTCAACAAGTCCACCTCGACCTCAATTCCGCTCGCGTGCCCGATCCCTCGCACGCTCGCCAGTAGCGCTACTGAAGTCGAGCGTGCTATCATTAGTCGTCGGTTCGCTGTAGTTTAGCGGACAAAACCGATTGGTTGCTCCGGGAAGCTGAATTGCATCTTGCACTGCGGATTGTGCAACTGAAATCGTCACCTGAGGTGCACGAAAGTATCAGACCCCCGGTGTTTCTTTTCTGGATTCCATATAAATCAATAGGTTAACTTAGCAAAAAAGAATGTTGACCTTAGCTAGACAAAGCTTTAATGTACAAAATGTCAGCGGCACCGTACACGGGGTTCATCGGTAAAACCGTTCATCTCCAAGCCCGGAAATGGCAGGGCAACGGCAAGGTTCTCCAAGCAAAATAGGCTGTCTCGGAAGAGATCGTGGCCTTGTTGCGTCCAGAACGCGGGCTAATGGAAAGATGAAAGCCGCCTCAGTCACAGATTTGGTGGAGAAAGTAATCCATCGTGAATTGCGCGACGAACTGAATCCGCCTCGCATCTATTCTGTGTAGGGAATCGGAAGCGAAGCCGATAAGTGAAGCGATATGAGCCGGAATACCGGCAGCGATGGCAAAAGTTCGCCAATCGTGCACAGGAATCACACTAGTCAGGTCGACCTCGTATGGAGTTGAGTACCGGCTAGGTTCATGTAAAAGGAGAAGTCATGCGTTCAGATAAAGTCTTTGAAGCTTTACATACATTGCAGAATCGTTATATGCTCTGCCAGATCGCTTCCAAGGCAACACGTAAGTTCCACAAACCGAACACCCGCATTCAGGACACGACGAACGATGTTCTGAACCGCATTTCCGATAACCAGCGCGACAACGTGATGGCTGATCCGGTGAATGCAAAAGACGCTCAGCGTCGTGCGGCATAACGGCTAAAATTTCTGGATTTCCATCTTGCGGCCAACCGCTTCTGCGGGGGTTGCAAGGTGGAAGCCTCAATCGTGACGCAGCAGTTGGCACTATCTGTCTGAACCACCCATCCGGCCACTAATGGCTCCAGGCCGGTTTCCCATCTCAATGGTTGCTTGGATAGCCGAGCCACATTTAGGGTAACCACATTCCCAGTCGCCTCACGGCGCACCTGATTCCTTCCTCTCGAACAACATTCCGTAGGTGGACATGACGATCGCTGAACTCAAAGAAAAGAACATTACCGAGCTGACCAAGATCGCTCGCGAGCTCGACCTCCCCGGTGCGAGCGGCCTGCGCAAGCAGGACCTTATCTTCAAAATCCTTCAAGCGCAGAGTGAAAAAGAAGGCCACATTTTTGCCGAAGGTGTTTTGGAGATTCTCCCCGACGGCTACGGCTTCCTCCGCTCTCCGGACTACAACTATCTTCCCGGTCCTGATGACATCTACGTATCGCCCTCGCAGATCCGCAAGTTCGATCTCAAGACCGGCGACACCGTCAGCGGACAGGTTCGTCCTCCGCACGAAGGCGAAAAGTATTTTGCGCTGGTCAAAATCGAGGCCGTCAACTTCGAGTCGCCCGATGAGGCCCGCAACAAGATTCTCTTCGACAACCTCACTCCACTCTATCCGCAGGAGCGGCTAAAGTTGGAAACCGTGCGCGACAACATGAGCGCCCGCGTCATGGACATGCTGATTCCTATCGGCAAGGGCCAGCGCGGACTGATCGTCGCTCCGCCACGCACCGGCAAAACCATGCTGCTGCAGAACATCGCCAACTCCATCACGGCCAATCATCCGGAGGTCGTGCTCATCGTGTTGCTCATCGACGAGCGCCCGGAAGAAGTCACGGACATGCAGCGCTCGGTGAAGGGCGAAGTCATCAGCTCCACCTTCGATGAGCCCGCTGCCCGCCACGTGCAGGTCGCCGAGATGGTGATTGAAAAAGCCAAGCGTCTGGTCGAGCACAAGCGCGACGTGGTGATTCTGCTCGACTCCATCACCCGCCTCGCCCGCGCCTACAACACCATCGTTCCGCCCTCCGGCAAAGTGCTCTCCGGCGGCGTGGACTCCAACGCCTTGCAGCGTCCCAAGCGCTTCTTCGGTGCCGCCCGCAACATTGAAGAGGGCGGCTCGCTCACGATCATTGCCACCGCGCTGATCGAAACCGGCAGCCGCATGGATGATGTGATCTTCGAAGAGTTCAAGGGAACCGGCAACATGGAAGTCATCCTCGACCGCAAGCTCAGCGACAAGCGAGTCTTTCCGGCGATCGACATCCAGCGCTCTGGCACCCGTAAGGAAGAGCTGCTTCAGGTCAAGGAAGATCTGCAGCGCATCTGGGTCCTGCGCCGCGTCCTCAACCCGCTCTCACCTGTCGAAGCCATGGAACTGCTAATCGACAAGCTGAGCAAGACGCGCGCCAACGGCGACTTCCTCTCCAACATGAGCAGTCTGTAGCAATCTGTTTTCGCAAGAGAAAGCGCCCGGTTTCGACTGGGCGCTTTCTCTTGCGTCTGGATTATTTGTTGGCTCACCTCTAGTCGCGACTCTGTACTTGCGCTTCCGTCCATTTGCGGCAACGCTCCTGAACTTCCAGACGCTTTTCTGGCGTCAGACTTCCGCCCATTTTGTCGCGTTCTTCTCTAGCTGATTCCAAGGTTGCAGCTGCCAGATTCAGCCAGAAATAGGCTTCGGCTTCATCCTTTGGAACACCCTCACCAAGTTCATACGCCGCGCCAAGACTATTCTGAGCATCTGCGGCCCCCTGCTCTGCGGCTTGGCGATACCAGCGTACGGCTTCGGCCTCATCTTTTGGAACGCCTTGGCCATTGCTGTATGCCACGCCCAGGTTGAACTGAGCATCCGCGTCTCCCTGTTCAGCAGCTTTGCGATACCATCGCACGGCTTCAGCCTCATCTTTTGGAATCCCCTGGCCATTGCTATATGCCACGGCCAGGTTGAATTGAGCATCCGCGTCCCCCTGTTCAGCAGACTTGCGGTACCATCGCACGGCCTCAGCTTCATCTTTTGAAACACCTTGGACGCCATTGCTATACGCCACTCCGAGGTTGTACTGAGCGGTTGCGTCCCCCTGCTCCGCAGCCTTGCCGTACAAACGAACAGCCTCCGCCTCATCCTTCACAGCGTCTTTGCCATCCTCAAGCGCCACGCCAAGCTTGTCCTGAGCAATCGCCCCTCCCTGTTCGGCAGCCTTGCTGTTCAAGGGAACAACCTCAACCTCGACCTTCCCTACAGCTTTGCCATTGTCATCGGCCACTCCAGCGCTGTACTGGGCAGCGGTACGTCCTTGATCGGCGGCCATGCGGTTCCATCGTGCGGCCTCGGCATCATCCTTAGGGACACCGATGCCATTGTGATACATCAAGCTAAGCTGGTACTGAGCATCTGCGTTCCCCTGCTCGGCGGCCATTCGGTACCAGCGCGCGGCTTCGGCTTCGCGCTTTGGAAGACCTCGTCCGTTGCTGTACATCACGCCGAGGTTGTACTGGGCATCCGCGTCTCCTCGCTCGGCTCGCACAATGAGTTCGGCAGTGTTCGCCGCGGGGGGCTGTGTCGTACCCTGAGCCATCACATGAGTGGAGATCGAAAGAATCCAAAGGAGGGGGAGAAGCCAGCGAAGAGAACGGCCGCAGAAACGCATCAAGGCACCTCAAGGCGAATAGAAACTGATAAAGATAAAAAGGTAAGCATCATTCTGCTGCTCTGCATCCAGAGCACGCTGGATAGAAACCCAAGCCATGGGGAAAGTTGCAGGATTTTTCTCGCGACGGTGCCTTCGTTGTTCGGACTGGTCTTCGCGTGGGATGTTGCTCTTGATCTTGATCTCCTGAACTTCGCCTTACAGCCCCGCTCCTGCCTTATACGCGCGCAGCAACACGCGTGCGCTGAGCTGTGGCTTTGCGCTCTGCGCTGCCAATCCAACCCAGAGCTTTGCCACCGGACGCGCGCCCATGCAGTGGGCCGCCACTCGCAGAGCCTTCGCTGCTCCCGTGGAAATCGGAATGAAGACTCCCGGCGCCGCCGATGAAGCAATTAGCACCGCCTTGCGCGGCAACTTCTTGGATCGAGGTTTGGGAGACCACTGTCCCCACGGCCAGTAAACGGCTCCCACCATCCGCTCCATAAACGTGCGGAAGACTGCCGTCACATTGTAGAAGTTTACCGGCGAGCCCAGCACCACGGCGTCCGCGCTCTCAATCTCGGCGCGAATCGCAGGCATATCGTCGTCGATGGCACACACGCCGCGCGCCGTCTCTTTCTCCAGGGTGCAGGCGCGGCAGTTGTGGCAGTATTCAATCCGCTGGTCGATCAGATAGATCTTCTTCGTCTCAGCTCCGCTCTCGCGTGCGCCGTCCAGCACGGCATCTACCAGGGTGTCCACGGTGCCGCCCTTGCGATAGCTGCCAACAATTGCAACCACTCTTCTCGCCATCGTCTCTCCTCTGCGCTTGCATTGTATTCCACGGCCGTTACGGCACCGTGACTCGCCCTCCTGTGCCTTCCCGGTATAATCGGTGGTTACACATTCCGCTTCGTAAGGACAACATTCGTGCACATGCATGAACATTCAAGCGGCCCGCAACCCGAAGGCCCGCAATCCATTCCCGGGATCGGTTCCATCATTGCGGTCGGCTCCGGCAAGGGTGGGGTCGGCAAGACCACGCTCGCCGTCAATCTCTCACTCGCTCTCTCGCGCCTCGGCTTCAAGGTCGGACTTCTCGACGCCGACATCTACGGCCCCAACGTTCCACTCATGCTCGGAGCAAGTGACGAACCCGAGCTAACGGCCAATAACATGATCGTTCCCTCCGAGCGTTACGGCCTCAAGGTCATCTCCGTCGGCTATCTGAATCCCGGAGACAAGCCGCTGGTGTGGCGCGGACCCATGCTCCATGGCGTCATCAAGCAGTTCCTCGGCCAGGTGGTATGGGGAGATCTCGACTACCTCATCATCGATTTGCCTCCTGGCACGGGCGATGTGGTGATCTCGCTGACCCAGACGGTGCCACTCACCGGCGCGGTCATTGTTACCACGCCCTCCGATGTTGCCCTGCAGGACGCCCGCAAGGCGGTTGAGATGTTCAACCAGGTGCGCGTTGAAATCCTGGGCATAGCCGAGAACATGAGTTACTTCGTCTGCCCGCACTGCAATCACGAGATCGATGTCTTCTCCACTGGCGGTGGCGAGCGCACGGCAAAAGAGTTCAACGTGCCATTCCTTGGACGAATCGAACTGGACCCCACCATCCGAGAAGGCGGAGACTCCGGTCATCCAGTAGCTCTCGGAGGCGAGCAGGCCAACAATGCCAAGAGTCTTTTTGCGTTCGCGCGCAAGGTCCTCGCTCGCGCCGAAGAGGTGAAGAGCAACGGCGGCGGCAGCATTCTCAGCATCGACTAGCACGCAAGGAGAGCCATGGAGAGCACCGCGCCTGACGCCTCACCTACGCCGGGGTCAGCACATGATGCCGAGTCTGGGGCTGCCATCAACGCTGCGTTGCCGCCGTCAGGCCAGCGCCCTATTCCGTACTGGCACACCGTCGCGCTCATCGCGGTGCTCACCGTCTTCAGCGTGCTCAACGCCCGCAACACTCATGGCCTCCACTCCGGCCACTCGCATGTGCGCATCTACCTTGCCACCATGGCCTACGAGTGGATTCTCACCGGCTACGTCTGGTGGGGAGTGCGCCACTGGGGTGGAACGCTGCGCCAGTTGATAGGCGGGCGTTGGCAGCGGGTGGAGGACTTTCTTCTCGATGTTGCCATTGGCGCGGGCACCTGGTTCGGCGCTCTCGTGGTGCTGGCCCTGGCAGCCGTCGCCATGGGCATGAACCAGGTTGGCAGTCTCGACGACACGCGACGGCAGATTGGTTTTCTCGCGCCGCAGAACTCGTTGGAAGTCATCTTGTGGATCTGCCTCAGCGCCACGGCGGGCTTCTGCGAGGAAGTTCTCTTCCGCGGCTACTTCCAATTGCAGTTCACGCGATGTCTACGCAGTCGCTGGATTGCCTTGGTGGTCGTGAGCATTCTCTTCGGCCTCGGCCATGGATACGAGGGAGCACAGCGCATGGTGCTGATCGCTCTGCTCGGTTTTGCTTTTGGCCTCATGAGCCTGCTGCGAAAGAGTCTGCGTCCGGCGATGATGGCACACACGATGCAGGATACGATCTCCGGTTTGCTGCTGCGAGCCCTTCGTTAGACCTTCAATCGACCTCGATGATCGAGTCATGAGCGTCGAAGATACACTCCCATTTTCTTTTTTTGCTTGACATCAAATTGTAATCAACATATACAACTAGCAATTGCAACGTTCGCGTTGTAATTACATTCCAAGATTGTTCAAAGGGAGAATAGTCATGGCAACGAAGAAAGCTGCGAAGAAGGCTGTTAAGAAGGCCGCGAAGAAAGTCGCCAAGAAGAAGTAGTAACTTTCACAAAAAGGCTACACGAGAGGGGAGCGCGAAAGCGTTCCCCTTAGTGTTTATGCGGGTCAAACGCACTTCTCTCGTCCATCCAGAATTGCCGCCGCAAGTGCCGCTGCGGCAATCGCCGCCGTCTCGGCACGCAGAATTGTCGCCCCCAGGGTCACGCTCTGCCAGCCTGCCGCACTGAATTGTGCCAGCTCATCGTCCGCCCATCCGCCCTCCGGTCCCACCGCAAAAGCCAGTGGCGCGGTTGCTTTTTTCAGAGCATCGCAAACTTTTTTTTCGCTCTCGTCCTCATTCAGCAGCAGACGCGTTCCAGCCTCCAGGGTCACTGCGGCTTTCAGCTTCACCGGCTCGTCGATCTGGGGAGGATGCAGCCGTCGTGACTGCTGCGCGGCCTCATGCGCAATCCGCCGCCAGCGATCTACGCGCTTGCCTGCCGCGCCCGCCAGGTGAGAATCGGTGCGTCGCGCAATCACCGGTACGATCCGCGTCACGCCCAGCTCCGTGCATTTTTCAATCGCCCACTCCAGCCGGTCAAATTTGTAGATGGCCATCACCAGCACGATCTCGTGTTCGTCTCCTGCTTCCACTTCATCGCCCAGCGAAAGTTCTACACGGTCGTCGGCGACCGAGAGGATCGTGCCCAGACGCACGTTTTTGCCGCAAGCGATGTCGTACTCCTGCCCCACGCGGGCTCGCAACACCCGCGCCAGGTGCGCGGCGTTTGCTCCCAGCAGCAAAGCCCGGTCTTCGGAGAATTCATCGGCGATCCATCTTCGGCGTGTCATGCATCCAGCCTAATGCAATCAGCCTTGGCTTTCAAAAGGATTGGCCGGGGAACTTCCGGCGATCAAAAAAATGAGCGCGGAGTTTGTCTCCGCGCCCATCGATCGCCGTTGCCCGGCAGTTAGCTGAAGATGTCTTTCATTTTATTCAGTAGGCTGCGCTTCTGCGGCAGGTTCTCCTGCCCCAGAGTCGCGGCCAGTTGTTCCAGCAACTCGCGCTGCTGCCGCGTCAGCTTCTCCGGAATAGCAACCTTCACTTCCACGAAGAGATCGCCACGCGCGCTGCTGTTGAGCACCGGCATGCCTTTCTTGCGCAGCCGGAAGCTGGTCCCGCTCTGCGTGCCCTCCGGAACTTCCAGCACCGCCTCACCCTCAAGCGTTGGAATCTTCAATGAGGCGCCCAGCGCGGCCTGCGTAATGGAGATAGGTATGGCGCAATGCAGGTCTTTGCCCTCGCGCTCGAAGAAGGAATGCTCGGTCACATGTAGCACAACGTAAACGTCACCCGCCGGACCGCCGTTGAGTCCAGCGTCGCCGTGTCCGGAGAAGAGAATCCGGGTTCCATCCTCCACTCCCGCGGGCACCTTCACCTGCAGCGTGTGGTTGCGGTTCAGCAGGCGCTGCCCTTTGCACTTCGCGCACGGATTCTCAATCATGGTGCCGGTGCCCTGGCAGACAGGGCAGGTGCGGGCCACGCTGAAGAAGCCCTGCTGATAGCGAACCTGGCCGTGGCCGTTGCACTGCTTGCACTGGCTTGGAGCCTTGCCCCCCGTCGCGCCCGTGCCATGGCAGGAGTCGCACGGCTCATGGCGCCGCACGGTGACTTGCTTCTCCACGCCAAAGGCCGCGTTTTCGAAAGTGATGGTCAGGTCTTCGCGAATGTCGTTGCCACGCTGCGCCCGGCTGCGCCGTCCGCCGCGTCCTGTAGCGCCGCCGAACAGATCGCCGAAGCCGAACATCTCTCCGAACAGGTCGCTGAGGTCCACCTGCTGGAAGCCGCTCTGTCCCTGTCCGCCGCCATTGGTGAAGGCGTCGTGGCCGAAGCGGTCATAGGTAGCGCGTTTCTGCTGGTCGCTCAGTATCGAGTACGCCTCGCTGCACTCCTTGAAGCGCTCTTCAGCGCTATCGTCGCCGGGATTGCGGTCTGGGTGGAACTGCAGCGCCAGCTTGCGATAGGCGCTCTTAATCTCGGTGTCGCCCGCCGTGCGGGAGACACCGAGTACTTCGTAGTAGTCGCGTTTCACGTTGGTAGCCAGTGTTCAAAAGACCGCCGGAGCGGTCGTCCTCCGTAGCGCAAACGATGCGCAAGTTTTAGTGCTGCTGGTTTTGAGCCACACGAACCATGGCGGCGCGCAGAACTCGGTCGCGAATGCGGTAGCCGCGTTGCAACTCATCGATCACGTGCTGGTCGGGAACCTCCGAGGTCTCCACCATCTGGATAGCCTGGTGCAAATTCGGATCGAAGGGCTGTCCCACGGCGGCAATCGGCTCTACGCCGAGCCGCGTCAGCACGTCATGGAACTGGCGATCGATCAACTCCACTCCGGAGCGGAAGTCCTCCACTGAGACGCCTTCCGCCTTTATCGCGCGGTCCAGGCTGTCCAGAATCGGCAGCAACTGCTTCAATGTGTCGCTGAGCGCGTACTCGCGGAACTCCTGCTGCTCACGCTGATTGCGTTTGCGGAAGTTTTCGAACTCCGCCTGCAGACGAGCCAGGCGATCGAGGTAGAGTGCATTTTCCGACTTTAACTTCTCCAACTCAGACGGCTGCTCGCTTGCGGTGTCATCGCTTGCATCGCCCTGGGGAAGCTCGTGCTCCACATCCACCGGAGCGTTCTTCAGTTCTTCTTCTGTCATATGTGTTTGTTTATTCCGGGTCATTTAGTAGCTTGTCGAAAAGCCGTGCAATGTAGGACACGGCGGTGATGGTATGTTGATAGTCCATTCGAGTGGGGCCAATGACGGCCAGACGGCCCAGTATTTCCTGCCCGCTGCGTGCAGGTGCGCCGATGAGCACGAAGCTGCTCAGATCAGGCAGCGTCTCGTCCGGGCCAATGATTACGCGTACGGCCTCCTGGCGCGTGTCCACATAGGAGGAGAGCAACTCGACGATGCGGGTTTTCTCTTCCAGCGTCTTCAGTAACACTCGCAGGCGCTCCGCGTTGTTCTCGTTGCGAACCAGGTTGGCCGTGCCTTCCACAAATACCTCGGCGCCTTCGTCCTTCGCCGCCAGCGCGCCGCTTTGGTAAAGCTGGGCCACCGACTGCATCAGCCGGTCGCATTCACTGCGCTCTTGCTCGATGCGGTGTTCCAACTCGCGGCGCACATCCTCGAGCATCCAGCCGCGGAAGTTGTCATTGATGTAGCGCGCCGCCAAATCCAGTTCATCCTGATCCACGTTACGCGGAAGCCGCAGCACGCGGTCGCGTACTACGCCACTGCGCGTAACCACAATGGCCAGCACCCGCTGTTCGGAGAGCCGCTGGAAGTGAACGTGTTCGAGCGCTTTGTGGTGCGGTCCGGACGCGGTCATGGCCACGCCTACACCCGACGAAATCAGCGAGAGCACATGTGAGGTGCGCTCCATGAACTCCTGAACATCATTGACGCCTTGGAAGTATCGCTGAATGGTCTGCGCGTCATCCGGCTTCAAACTCACATGGTCGGAGAGCTTCTCGGCATAATAGCGGTAGCCATCCACCGATGGCACTCGGCCCGATGAGGTGTGTGGCTGCGCCAGCAATCCAGCTTCGGCCAGGTCGGCCATTACGTTGCGAATGGTTGCGGCGCTGAGTCCTTCACTATTGCGCCGCGCCAGCGTGCGCGAACCAACAGGCTCACCGGTCGAGATGTAGGTCTCGACGATAGCCGTCAGAATTTCCTGCTCGCGTCTGCCGATGGTCGCCATTGCATATACCTCACCGTACTCCCGGCGGCTGTGTTCCTCAAGGAGCGGTCATCCCATTTTGATGCAGCAGGTTATCTCTGCGATGCGGGTGGTAGGCCCGCTCTGGCTTAAGGAACTAACTCAAGTTTAGCAAAGTTAGCTCAAGTTTGCGATGACGATTCAGGGTGCTAGGCTAACGACGTCTTGGTGGCATTCTCGCAGGCGGGTAGGCGGCAAAAGATGCCGCTTCGGCTGCGGGCGCGCAGGCCTAACCATTACCAAACTGGTGAATCGTTGAAAATCACGAGTTGGCAAGTTGAGCAATGGTTGCGCGGGTCGCGCAACCATTGCTCTTTCATGCACTCCCGCCCTCGCAACGATTGACCGGGTAAGCAATCGTTGTGAGTTGGTGCAGGCGATGGAAGATGCCGTAGAATGACTCACGATTCCTAAAGTGACAGCCATTCGCAGGCAACAATCCATTCGGCCTGCATGAAGGCGGCATTCGTATGCTTTTTAAGACCCTGAGCGCAGCCGTATACGGCATCGACGCCAACCTGATCGACGTGGAAGTCGATGTCTCCGGCGTCAAAATGAACGAGGACCACTTCACCACCGTCGGTCTGCCGGACACAGCCGTGCGCGAGAGCCGTGAGCGCGTACGCGCCGCTCTAAAAAATTGCGGCTACGATATTCCTCCAACCCACATCACCATCAACCTGGCTCCTGCGGATTTAAAGAAGGAAGGCTCGGGCTTCGATCTGCCGATGGCCCTTGGAATTCTGGGCGCATACGGCGGACTGACGAAGCAGGAGCTGAGCGAGTACGTCATCGTGGGCGAACTCTCGCTCGATGGCAGCTTGCGGCCAGTGCGCGGCGCTCTGCCGATTGCGGTAGCGGCGCGTGCGCGCAAGGTTCCAAACCTGCTTGTGCCGGAGCAGAATGCGCGCGAGGCCGCCGTCGTCGAAGGCGTGAAGGTCTTCCCGATGAAGAGCCTGCTCGACGTGGTGCGCCTCATCAACACGGGAGTTGGCCCTGCTCCGCTGGAGGTAGACAGCCAGGCGCTGCTCAATCAGGTGGAGCACTTTTCCGTGGACTTCAAGGATGTGCGCGGCCAGCACACGGCCAAGCGCGCCATGGAGGTGGCCTGCGCGGGCGGACACAACATCCTGATGATCGGCCCGCCGGGCGGCGGCAAGACGATGCTTACCAAACGGATGCCGACGATTCTTCCGCCGCTGACCTTTGAAGAGGCATTGGAGACCACGAAGATTCACAGCGTAGCCGGAGTGCTGGACACCTGCAATGGGCTGGTGGGTGTGCGGCCGTTCCGCGCTCCGCACCACACCATTAGCGACGCGGGATTGATTGGCGGCGGCGCGGTGCCGCGTCCTGGAGAAGTTTCTCTGGCGCATAACGGCGTGCTCTTTCTCGATGAACTGCCAGAGTTTCCGCGCAACGTGCTGGAGGTGATGCGGCAGCCGCTTGAGGATGGAACGGTTTCGATTGCCAGGGCCGCGATGTCGCTCACGTTTCCGGCGCGCTTTATGCTGGCGGCGGCGATGAACCCCTGTCCATGCGGCTTTTTTAACGATCGCGCGCGCGAGTGTAAATGCACGCCGCCGATGATTCAGCGCTATATCTCCAAGATCAGCGGGCCGCTGCTGGACCGCATCGACATCCACATCGACGTGCCGGCGGTGAACTACAAGGAGCTGCGCTCGAAGGTGCAGGCCGAGCCCTCAGCCGCAATCCGCGAGCGCGTACTGCGCGCCAGAGAGCGGCAGTTGCAGCGCTTCCGCGCGGCGGGAGAAAAATTCTTTGCCAACGCGCAAATGGGCTCGCGGCATATCCGCACCTTCTGCGAACTCTCTGCCGATTGCGAGCGTTTGCTGGAGCGCGCCATGACCCAACAGGGACTGAGCGCCCGCGCCCACGACCGCATATTAAAGGTTTCGCGCACAATTGCCGATATAGAAGGCGTGGACCAGCTGGAGGCCAAGCATATTGCTGAGGCGATCCAGTACCGCACGTTGGACCGCACGTACTGGGCCTAGAGGACGTGCAACATGCTCGACCCGATCGGCAATATCGGCGATTCGCCGGGCCTGCAATTGGCTCGAATCGGAGGCGCACCCGCGCCCACGGATGCCGGCAGCGGACAGCTTGGACAGATGCTGTCTCTGCTGTCGAATGATTTCAGCGGCTCCAACTCACCGGATCAGCTCGCGACGATACTGGGCAGTGCCCGCTTGGTGGTGGGTACTGGGCTGCCTGCATTGGACGTTGCCGATGCCATGTACAGCAATCCCCTGGTGGTCGACGCCATGCGGGATGGTAATCCTGACATTGCGAAGCAGGCTGTCGTCTCGCAGTTGACCGAGACGCTGGCAAGCCTACGTGCCTCTGGCGCGCCTGAGGCAAACCTGCAGACGCTGAGTGCGTCGGGATTTGCGGCAGGAGAGATTTCTTCCGCACTCAGGACCGTTCCAAGTCTGCGCGAAGGGTTGGCGCAGGGCGACCCCGCGGCGTTGAAGCAGACGCTCTCCTCGCTCCACGACACGTTTCGCGAGGATGGGCGCTCCATGCACGGTGACCCTTCGGTCCTGGCGGCGCTGGGCGAGCGAATGGTTCCGGGGTTAAGCGGCGCACAAGAGACATGGTTTGAGCGATACATGAACCGGATTCGTGCGGCGCAGAAGCGAACTGTCGGCGAGTTTCGTCCAGAGGACCACCCGGAACTCATGCTCTTCTCCGGACCGGCGCAGGTGGAGCCGGAGGAAAGCGATGCAATTTTTGGTGCGTGGATCATCGCATTTATCATTGCGGCGGCTGCACTGCTGATCATCGCATCGCGGTGCTGAGAGACCGTTACCGATGCGGATGTGGACCGCCGAGGCGACCCAGCACAGGACGCTGGATAGTGCGTGCTACCTCAGGTAGGCGGCAGAGCCCGTATTACTCTTTCCCCACCTCATCTGCCGCATCCAGAATCAGCTTCCATGCCAGTTCCACATCTTGCAAGCCGGTGGCGATGTTGCCGATGGCAATGCGGATGACGTACTGGTCGTTGAGAGCGGTGTGGGAGAGGAATGTGCTTCCGCTGGCGTTTACTTTGTCCAGCAGAGCTTTGTTACGCTCGTCGCTGCCGCGCAGGCGGAAGCAGACGACGGAGAAGGGAACTGGTGCAACGCGCTCGAAGCGTTCGTCGGCATCTACCCATCCGGCAAACTCGCGGGCGAGCTGGTTGTGGCGGCGGAGGAACTCCATGATGCCGTCGCGTCCGAAGTAGCGCAGGATGAACCAAAGTTTTAGTCCGCGAAAGCGATGGCCGAGCGGCACGCCGTAGTCCATCAGATGCACGGCGCGCGGGTCCTCGGAGGCGCGCAGGTATTCGGGGACAAGCGAGAGCGCCTGGCGCAGAATCTCCGGCTTGCGGGTGTAGAAGGCGCTGAGGTCCATCTGCGTCATCAGCCACTTGTGCGGGTTGGTGACGACGGAGTGGGCGCGCTCGATGCCACGGAAGTGTTCGGCGCACTCGGGCAGCAGGGCGCAGGGACCGGCGTAGGCGCAATCGACGTGCAGCCAGAGTCCGAATTCTTCCGCCAACTGGGCGCACTCGGCGACCGGGTCAACGCTGGTGCTGGAAGTTGTGCCGATGGTGGCAACGATGCAGGCGGGCTGAAGTCCGGCGCGGCGGTCGGCTTCGATAAGTGAGCGCAGCGCATCGGCCTTCATGCGGAACTGGTCGTCGGTGGGCACCTTACGCACGTTCTTCTGTCCGAAGCCGACGGCCATTGCGCCTTTCTCGACTGAGGAGTGCGCCTGTTCGGAGGTGTAAACGACGAGGTTGCCACGGTAGCCTTCGACACGGCTTTCGGGCTGCGCGAATTCGCGGGCGCAGATGAGGGCGTGCATGGTGCTGGTGGAGGCGGTGTCGTAGATGATGCCGAAGAATTCAGGCGGCAGGCCGAGCCACTGGCGAAGCCATCCGAGGGCGACTTGCTCTAGCTCAGCCACGGCAGGCGAGGTCTTCCAGTGCAGGCCGTTGGTGTTCATGGCGGCGATCAGCAGTTCGGCGAGGATGCCGGGAGTAGAGGCCGTGGTGCCGAAGTAAGCCATGAAGCCGGGATGATTCCATTGGGTGACGGCCGGTAGGATCTGGCTGCGAAAATCTTCGAGGATGGCAGCGAAGCTCTCGCCCTGCTCGGGAGCGCGCGCGGGAAGTGCATCGACGAGCTCACCGGGTTGGAGAGTGGGCAGAACGGGAAGCGAGCGAATGTTGGTGAGGTAGTCTGCAATCCACTCCACGCTGCTGTGCGCGGCTTGACGGAAGTCTTCAACGTACAAGGCCCAGGCTTGCGGGTCCTGAGGATCGGGAAGATGATTTCTTGACATGAATGCTCCGGAAAGCTGAATTTTACCGCAGCAGGAACATTCATTGAAACCGCCAGCGCCATCGCGGAGCTGTATCGCTTTCCTATAGTGGCCGCATTGCAGTAGAATCCAGCCGCGCCGGGGCACGAGTTCCGGGGACTCCGAAGGACAGAATCCAATCCCGGCTTGAACGCATCATTCCTTATCGCCAGAGGAGAGCGAAGATGAAACGCGTCTACATTGCTGCTTATCATCAATCCAAGTTCGGCAAACTGCTCGGTATGACGGTTCCGGAAATCGCGAAGAACGCGATTGAAGGCGTCTGCAAAGAGATCGATGTGCCGCCGTCGGTGCTGGATGTGGGTGCGGTCGCGGCTGCCTGCAACATCGCGCTCAATGAGCAGGGACTGGTCAGCGGTCTGGCGGCGTCGGTTCCGGGGCTGGCCGGCAAGCCGATTGAGAGCGTGGAGAACGCCTGCGCTTCGGGCGGGCAAGCGGTCCTTTCCACGATTCTGAAACTGCAGGCCGGATGGGGCGACACGGGCTTTGCGATGGGTTATGAAAAGATGCGCGACGCCGAGGGAAAGATGGACGGCAAGCTCGTCGGCAAGTCGCTGGGATTTTATTCGCATCCGGACGAGCGCGCAGGCAAAACCTACATCTTTCCGCACTTGTTTGCCGAGATTATGGAGTGTTACATCAAGCATCACAAGGTGACGGAAGCCGAACTGGCGGAGATTGCCGTGCAGGAGTATGCCAACGCCAACCGGAATCCGCTGGCGCAGATGAACAAAGTGAAACTTACGATCGAGGAAGCTACGACGATTGGAGACAGGAACCGCTACATTGTCGACGGTCTGCCGCTGAAGACGTACGACTGCTCGCAGATTTCCGATGGCTATGCGGCGCTGATTCTGGCGACCGAGGAAGGATTGGCGAAGCTGGGTGTGAGCAGGGCCGATGCCGTGGAGATTGCTGGCTACGCGCAAGCCACAGATCCGCTGCTGAAAGAAGGACGCGATGTGTTGCGTCCGGCTGGCGCCAACGGGGCGATGAAGCGCGCCTATGAGATGGCTGGGTTGACGCCTGCGGATGTGAATGTGGCAGAGGTGCATGACTGCTTCTCTGTGATGGGCGCTATCGGCGCCGAGGTGATCGGCAAGGCGAAGGTGGGCGAGGGTGCGAAGTACTGGGGCGAGGGCAAAGCTCGCGTGGATGGCGAGTGCGGGATCAATCTCTCCGGCGGACTGATTGCCAAGGGCCATCCGATTGGCGCCACCGGCGTTGCCATGCTAGGCACATGTTTCTGGCAATTGACGGGGCGGATGCCGGAAGGTTTGCAGGTGAAGAACCCGAAGGTGGCAGCGACGTTCAATGTGGGGGGCGCGATTTGCGCTTCAGTGTGCACGGTGCTGAAGCAGTAAGAACCTTTTTGCTGCGGAGAGTGGGCCGGCGATTCGTCGCCGGTCTTACTTGCGCTCGCTGACGCGAAGTCATTCCATTTGGCGGGAGGGTATGACTTGGCCTTCGCCGGGGATGAAATCGGCGGTTGAGTAATCCTGAAATTCGTGGCAGTGCGGGCACTCGAAGCGACCGGCTGCGGTGTTGGGAACGAGAGAGTCGGTGCTCTTTCCCGTGACCGCCTCACGGGGCAGCAGAGCGAAGCGCAGGGCGCAGATTTTGCATTCCACCAGCCAGACTAGAGCCATACATGAATGTTACCGCGAAGCGGGTAGAAATGCGCAATGTGCAAAAGTGCCGTAGGACTAGAGACTGAGTGCGCCCTGAATCTTGGCTAGGAGCGCGTTACGGGAAAACGGTTTTTGCAGGAACAGTGTGCCCTCTTCTAGCACTCCATGATGCACGATGGCGTCGGGAGTATAGCCGGACATGTAGATGACCTTGAAGCGGAAGCCTTTCTCATAGAGACTGTCGGCAAGCTGCTTGCCGTTTCGCCCCTTCAGCACAACATCGGTGAGGAGAACGTCTATCTTTGTGCCGTCCTCGGCCGCGCGCTTCAGCGCTTCCTCATGAGACTCCGCAGCAATTACGGTGTGACCGCCGGATTCGAGGAAACTGGTGACCACTTCGCGCAATGCGGGCTCGTCCTCCACGAGGAGAATTGTGGCGGCTTCGTGGGTTGAAGCAGGAGAAGACAGAGGCGTAGCCAACAACACCTCGCTGGATTCCGCCAGTTCCGCAGCGGGCAGGTAAATTTTGAAGCAAGTTCCTACTCCGAGTTCGCTGTAGAACCAGACGAATCCACCGGCCTGTTTCACGATTCCATAGACCATGGAAAGCCCGAGTCCGGTCCCCTTGCCAAACTCTTTGGTGGTGAAGAAGGGCTCAAACATGTGGGCCTGCGTCGCCTCGTCAATGCCGACGCCGGTATCGGAGACGGCCATCATGAAGTACCTGCCTGGGGGAACCAGCGGATGAGTAGCGATGTACTCCGTGGTGATTTCCATGTTGTGGGTTTCGAGCGTGAGTTTGCCGCCATTGGGCATGGCGTCGCGCGCGTTCACAATGAGATTCATGATGACCTGCTCGATTTGCGAGCGGTCCGCCATCACCGGCCAGGGCTCGTTGCAAAGCCGGGTCGCGATCTCAATGTCTTCGCCCACGAGGTGTGTGGCCATCTCTGCAATGTCTGATAAAACCGTGTTCAAGGTGAGTACCTTGGGCTGAGTGATCTGCTTGCGGCTGAAGGCGAGAAGCTGTTGTGTTAGCTCCGCTGCGCGCTTGGCTGAGGCCATAACGTTTTCCGCGCGCGCCAGGGCTGTGCCGCTAAGTTGCAGGCTCAGGAGTTCGGTTTGGGCCATGATGACCATGAGCAGGTTGTTGAAGTCGTGCGAGATTCCACCCGCAAGCCGCCCGATGGCCTCCATCTTCTGCGCCTGAAGAAGCTGTCCCTCGACCTGCATCCGGGAATAGCGTTCCTCCTCGGCTTGCTCACGGAGGCGGAGCGAGGTCAGGGCAAATGCCAGATTACTGGCCAGTTCGGAGGCGAGGCTGAATTCCTGGCCTTCGAAGGCATTCTCTTCAGCGGCGTAGATGTTGAGGGCGGCATACGTCTTGCCTTGCACAACCAAAGGAACGTGGATGGATGAGCGGCATCCATGCTGCAAGGCAAACTCACGCCAGGGAGCGTAATTCTGATCGCCGAGGAAGTCTGGATTTACTACGATCCGGCCCTCCCGCAAGGCAGTTCCGGTCGCCCCGCGCCCGAGCGGCTCGTCGCTCCAAGTCAGAGCCATTTTGGATATATATGCAATGGCCCTGCCGGCCGCAGCTCCAACACGAATGCTGCACTCGGGATCGTCATTGCGGATCGCAACCCAGGCCAGAGGGTAGTTGCCCTCATGGACGATGACATTCACCGCCTGCTCTAGCAGTTCGCTTTCGTTTGTGGCGTGGAGCAATACGTGGTTGACTTTGCTCAGCGCGCCCAGAGCGCGGTTTACGCGCTTCAGTTCGGTTTCCACGCGGCTCTGCTCGGTTACATCCAGATCGATCCGGAGCGTGAATCCAGTCTCTTCATCCAGAGTCCAGGAGCTATCGGTGATGACGCTACGGCCATCCTTGGCCTTCCGGACGAGCTGTCCATGCCAGTGCCCATGTTCCTTAAGCTGGCGGTGGATACTCTCTCGCGGCTCTGGGAGGCAGGTTTGCAGAAACTCGTTCGGTATCTTGCCAATGGCTTCCTCTGCAGTCCAACCATAGAGCTGCTCTGCGCCTCGATTCCAATAGGCTACGCGGTTCTCCGCATTCGTAAAGTAGATGGATTCGGTGGCGCCTTCCAGCAGTTTTTGCTGCAGCCGTTGGGAGCGCTCGATGCGCTGACGATGGCGGTCAAACACCCAGGCAGCGCCGCTCATGGCAAGGAGGAAAAGAACCTCTTTTCCTAATTCACTGCGACTCAAGGCAAAGTGGTAGTACGGGGGGAGCAGGAAAAAATCAATCGCCACAGCCGAGAGCACGCAGGAAACGATGGAGATGCGAAAACCGCCAATCCAGAGCGAGAAAAACACCGCAGGAATGAAAAAGAGGAATGGCTCTTCCCGGGCCAGCGAGCTGAAGACAACCGACGCACATGCGCTGACAAACACTGCGGCCAGCGACAGCAGGAAGCTCTGAAGCCAGGATTTGACTGTCGATTTTGTGTGCGCCGCTCGAATCTGGCTCACGTTTCCCCCTCGTGCTGTCCCCAGCAAACTCCAGTACTTGCGATCGCGGCCTCCGGGGGGAGTGAGATACGTAAGGGCTTAAAGAGCGGAGTCTAGCAGAGATTAAATATATTACAAGTCAGGAGAGCTTTGAAATTTTGCGACCGGTGGCTCTCCGTAGTCCATTTTGGGAGGCGCGGCAAACGTTACATTTCCGCGTTTGCCCGCGCCTCCTGAAAACGCTACCAGATGCGTACGCGATCGGCAGGTGCGAGGTAGAGCTTTTGTCCCGCAACAACGTCGAAGGCGGTGTACCAGGCATCGACGTTGCGCACGGTGGCGGCGCGGAACTCCGCGGGGGCGTGCGGATCGGTCAACACCTGCCGGCGAAGCGCGGCCTCGCGTGCTTTGGAGGCCCAGTTCTGCCCGAAGGCGATGAAGAACTGCTGATCACCAGTGAAGCCATCCTGCAGTGGTGCGGACTGGCCCGCAAGGGAAGCACGATAGCCGTCGTATGCAGCGGAGATTCCACCTAAATCGGCGATGTCTTCCGCTAGCGTCTGCTGGCCGTTCACTGAGATGTCAGGAAACGGCTTGTAGGTGTCAAACTGAGCGGCAAGATTTTTGGTTGCAGCAGAGAAGTGGGCGAAATCCTCGGGGGTCCACCAGTTGCGCATCGCACCGGTGGAGTCGAAGGTGCTGCCTTCGGTGTCAAAGGTGTGGCTGATTTCGTGTCCGATGATGGAGCCGATAGCGCCGTAGTTGACCGCCGCAGGGGCCTTGGGATCAAAGAACGGCGGTTGCAGGATGGCTGCCGGGAAGTTCAGTGCGTTCTGCAGTGGAAGGTTGACAGCGTTCACGGTCTGCGGCGTCATTGACCATTCCTTTTTATCGACCGCCCCTCCCAGCCGGTTTAGGTCGCGATGATAATCGAACAGTTGGCTACGCCAGAGATTTCCGAAGATGTCATCGGGCTTGATCTGAAGCGCCGAATAGTCACGCCAGCTATCCGGGTAGCCGACGCCCACATACAGGTTGTTAAGCTTAGCCTGCGCTTCGGCTTTGGTGGCGGGAGTCATCCAATCCAGCCGATCGATGCGGTGATGGAAAGCCACGATGATGTTGGCGACCATGAGCTGCGCCTGCGCCTTGGCTTCCGGCGAGAAATAGCGCTGGGCAAAGATCTGTCCGACGGCATCGCCCAGCACGCCGTTGACGACCTGCACGCCACGCTGCCAGCGGGGACGCTGCTGTGGCGTGCCGGAGAGCGTCTGGCCGAAGAAGGCATAGTGCTCGCTGGCAAAGGATTTGGGCAGTATCCCGGAATACTCTTCGATCAGGTGATAGGCCAGCCAGTCCTTCCAGGTATCCAGCGGTACGGAGGCGACCAGTGCCGACTCCGCAGTGAAGGCCGTGGGCTGCCAGACGGTGAAGCTTGCCTGCTTGCCGAGCCCGGCGGCGCGGAAGTATTCCGCCCAATCCAAGCCGGGCGCCTTGGCCGCAAAGTCGGATTGCTTCCAGGTGTTGTCTGCCCGGGTCACGTCTTGATCGTCGGCCAGGCTGGTGTGCTTTTCAGCGATGGCATGTTCGAGCGCGACAATGCGGGTGGCGCGCGCATCACTGTCCGCGAAGCCAGCGAGCTTTAGGACGGCAGCGACGTGGGCCTGGTACTTGGCTCGGATCTCGCGCATGTGGGTTGTGTCCGCGAGGTAGTATTCACGGTCAGGAAGCACAAGGCCACCCTGGAGAAGATAGGCGGTGTAGTGGGCGGAGTCGTGGAATCCGGGCGCGACCCAGAGTCCGAAGAGGTGGGAGGTGTGGTAGTTGGTGTTGTTCAGCGGATCGACATCAGAACGCAGCGACTCACCGAATGCGTGCGCGAGCTGGCGCTTGTTCTTGATCTCGCGGATCAACTTGAGGCGCGGCTCGATGGGCGCAAGGCCCTTGGCTTCAATCTCCTTTTCGTTCATGTAGGAGTTATAGAGGTCGGCGATTTTGCGGGTGCCTGAGCCGGCGGGAGCGTTGGACTTGGCCGCTTCCTCGATGATTGCCGCGGTGCGCTTGTTGCTGATGTCGTCCAGCGTGCTGAAGACGCTGATGGCGGCGCGATCAGCGGGAAGTTCGGTGTGCTTGATCCATTCTCCGTTGGCGTAGTGGTAGAAGTCGTCGCCAGGGATGATGGAACGATCGATGTGGTTGATGGCGATGCCGTGCGTCTCCTGCGTGGGGGGCTGTTGCGCCGATGCTATGGAGGAGAGGGTGAGTGCGGCGAACGCAAAGAGTGCGAGGCTGAGGGAGCGTCTCATAGAATCTCCAGATATGTAAGTTGGCCGCAACAAGTTTAGACGACGGCGCACGAAGATGGATAGCAGGCCGGGTACAGCGGCTTCCGGCCGTGAACTCAGAAGAAGAAAACGCCTCAGCGATGGCTGAGGCGGAGTGGTTGAAAGGGAATTACTGAACACGCTCGAACTGGTATCCAGAGGCGGCCAGCGCGGTGAGCAGAGTTTCGACGTGGTCGTTGCCGCGCGTCTCCAAGGTCATATCGATGGCGGAGTAGCCGAGATCGACGCCGAACTTGCGGTCGTAGGAGGTTTCCACGATGTTGGCGCGGTGGTCGGCCAGCACACCGGTCAAGGTATGCAGAGCGCCGGGATAATCCGGCAGATGGATGCGGAGGCGGATGAGGCGGCCATCCTTGGCAAGTCCGCGCTCAATGATGCGCGAGAGAATGCCGACATCGATGTTGCCTCCGCTGATGACGGCGGCGATGCGCTTGCCGGTGCAGTTGAGCTTGCGATGCAGAATGGCAGCGACGGCGGCTGCTCCAGCGCCTTCGGCCACAGTCTTCTCGCGCTCCAGCAGCAGCAGAATTGCGCTGGCGATTTCTTCCTCTTCGACGGTGACGATCTCGTCCACGTATTTTTGCACCATGGGCAAGGTGCGCTCACCGGCGCGGCGCACGGCGATGCCGTCGGCCAAGGTCGAAGCCACCGGCAGCGTAACCAGGTGCCCGGCATCGACGGCGGCCTTCATGGAAGGCAGGCGCGAGGTTTGCACGCCAATCACCTGGATGCGCGGGTTGATCTCCTTGAGTGCGCAAGCCATGCCGCTGATCAGCCCGCCGCCGCCAATGGCGGTGACGACCACATCGACATCGGGAGTCTGGCTGAGAAGCTCCAGGCCGAGCGTGCCCTGTCCCGCAATTACGGCGTCATCATCGAAAGCGTGGATGAAGGTGAGACCGGATTCGGCGGCGCGCCGCTTGGCTTCGTCGCAAGCTTCGTCGTAGTTGGCGCCGAATAGCACCACATCTCCGCCGAAGTTGCGGGTGGCCATCACCTTGTTCAGCGGGGTGGCCATGGGCATCACGATCTGGGCTGGAATTCCGCGCTTGGTGGCATGGTAGGAGACTGCCTGCGCGTGGTTGCCAGCCGAGGCCGCAATCAATCCGCGATCCCGCTCTTCCTGCGTAAGCTCCAGAATCTTATTGAGCGCACCCCGTTCCTTGTACGCGCCGGTCATCTGCAGATTCTCCATTTTGAGGAAAATCTTGTTGCCGGAGAGCTGAGAGAAAGTTTCCGAATGCGCACACGGAGAGAGGAAGAGCGACTGGCGGATTCGCGAGTACGCCCTTCTTACGTCGTCAACTGTCACCATTGCGGTTGCCGCATTTGCGGACATGAGTCCTTTCCTGAATGCGATGCGCTTAGTCCAAAAGGCTTAAGAGACTCGCGGGAGGTTGTATCCAGTATATGCGATTTCATCGCGCCGGGCGAAATGCGCTTTTGGGTCAACGTATATACGCGCACTCGCATCTACTTACCTTGACCGAACCCGAGAGAGGCACCGCCTTGCAAGCCGGCAGTGACGAGGAATCTTAGAAATGGGAGTAATGAAATCAGAGTTCCGGTCCATCGTTATCTTTGGAGGAGCTGGATTCATTGGCTCCAACTGGACTGAGCGGCTGCTGAAAAGCACCGACGCAAAGGTGCATGTCTTTGACAATCTGTCGCGGCAGGGCGCCCGCCACAACCTGGAGCACCTGCAGAAAACAGCAGGGCGCACCGGACGTTTGCAGATCACGATAGGCGACGTTCGGGATGCGGAGATGGTAGGGCGGGTGGTGAAGTACGCCACCGAAATCTACAACTTTGCCGCACAGGTCGCAGTGACCACATCGATGATGGACCCGAGGCTTGATTTTGAAGTGAACCTGGGCGGTACCTTCAATATTCTGGAGGCGGCCCGGCGGCACGGACAAAATCCTTTTCTGCTGTTCACCTCCACCAACAAGGTTTACGGCAACTCGAACGCGGACGAGGTGCGCGTAGAGGGAAATCGCTATGTATCGCTGACGGGCAAGGGAAGCGACGAGTCGCAGCCACTGGATTTCCACTCGCCTTATGGTTGCTCGAAGGGAGCAGCCGACCAGTATGTGCGCGATTACGCGCGCATCTATGGCCTGCGCTCGGTGGTCTTCCGGATGTCGTGCATTGCAGGGCCGCGCCAGTTCGGCAGTGAAGACCAGGGCTGGGTGGCGCACTTCCTGTACTCCGCACTGCAAGGCAAGCCACTCACCATCTACGGCGATGGCCGGCAGGTGCGCGACATTCTCTATGTAGAGGACTTGGTACGCGCCTTTGAGGCGGCGTACGCGAATCGCGAGAAGACGGCTGGGCAGATCTACAACATTGGCGGAGGCGAACAGAATACTGTCTCGTTGCTGGAGCTGATGGATCGCATCGAGGAATTAACCGGAGCACGCGCGGGCTACAACTTTGGCGAGCAGCGCGCGGGCGATCAGCTCATCTATGTGACCAATCACGGCAAGTTTTCGCGCGATACCGGGTGGCAGCCGAAGGGAAGTGTGGACGATATCCTGAGAGCTATCTATAAGTGGTATCGCAGCAACCACGAACTGTTAGTGCCCTCGCGCGCTGAGCGTCTGCGAAGTCCGGAGTTGCTGACGCCGCTGCGGAGGGTTGCGTAGTGGCCCGTTATGCCCTGGTGAATCCGAACTGGGACTTTGCAGGCTCCACGTACTTTGGTTGCCGCGATCCGCATACCCCGCTGGAACTTCTGTTTGCGGCGCAGAAGATTGGCGCCCGTGGGCATGAGTCACTGGTCATCGATGCGCAGACCGATGACCTGACAATGGCTGAGACACGGGAACGGGTGGGTGCCTACGATCCGGATTTCCTGGTAATTCCCTCGGCACCGTCCTACCTGTTCTGGCGCTGCCCGCCGCCGGAGTTGAGAATTCCGCAGCAGTGGTTTGCGGGACTCGAAGGACGGGCAGCAAAGATACTGATCGGGCCGCATGGCTCGGCTACGCCGCGAGCGGCAATGCACAAGAGCGGTGCCGATGCAGTCATCAAAGGCGAGAGCGAGGATGCGCTGGTCGCCCTGGCCTCTGAGCCATGGGAGATGATTGACGGATTGTGTTTCCGCGACCAGGACGGGCGCGAGCACTACAGCTCCGGCCTGGCCGTGGTGGAGATGCAGACACTGTCCGCGCTGGACTACTCCAACTACAACGTGGAGAAGCACTGGCACAGGCATCACGTCTTCCACCAAGGCAGCGGACGCGGCGCAGAGGTTGAGTTTGCCCGCGGCTGCCCGTGGAATTGTACCTTCTGTAATAAGCAGCTCTTCCGCAACAAGTTCCGCGAGCGCGACGTGAACGAGGTACTGCTGGAGATCGACCGGTTGATCGCGCGCGGAGTGGATTACATTTATTTCATCGACGAGATTTTTGGGGTTGGTAAAAACGTGCTGCGGCTGCTGGAGGAGATCGCGCGGCGCAATGTCCGCATCGGCTTCCAGACGCGGATCGACTTGTGGGACGAGGAGAAGCTTGACCTGCTTGGCCGTGCCCACACCATCTCCATCGAATGCGGCATTGAGTCGATCACCGAAGCTGGACGCGACGAGCTGAACAAGAATTGCCGCATGAGCACCGCACGACTCAGTGAATTGCTGATCTACGCCCGGAGTCGCATCCCCTGGGTGCAGGCCAACCTCATCCTTACCGAGCATGATGATCGCGAGCAGATTCGCCACTGGCAGGAGCGGATGAAGGCCGAAGGGGTCTGGGTTAGCGAACCGGTGCCAATGTATCCATTTCCTGGGTCGCCTCTCTACCTGCAAACCTTTGGCGCGGCTCCTGACGACATGGCCTGGGAGCGCGCCCATCATTACTACACCACGGCATTCGACTCGCGCGGCTACAGCGACATACAGGAACAACAGCCTGTGGCGCTGCACGAGTTAGAGAAGCATTAAAGTCCGGAGCTTGTTCCGCCGTTATACCCCTTAAGACCTCATCGGGGTCTCAACAAGGGAGCGGAATGGCACTTGTAAACTGGAGCACTGACTACTCAGTCGGAGTGAATTCGATCGACAAACAGCATCAGATCCTCTTCGACATGCTGAACAATCTGCATGACGCCATGAAGACGGGCAAGGGTAGCAAGTTAGCACCTACTATTCTAAAGAACCTGGTGCAATACACTCGCGAGCACTTTGCGAACGAGGAGAAACTGATGTCACAGGCTGCCTATGCCGATTTTGCCGGGCACAAGGCTGAGCACGATAAACTGACCGGCGAAGTTTTGCAGATTGTGCAGGACTCTGAAGCGGGAAAACTAGTATTGAGCATGAAGCTCCAGGATTTCCTGCGTAACTGGTTGCAGGCACACATTCTCGGCTCCGACAAGAAATACACTGCCTCTCTGCAGGCTGCTGGAGTTCGCTGAACCTCGCCGGGCGCACATCTACGGAAGATTAAGAAAGGAGAGGCGCTATGAATTCGAGCTACGTGTATTCTCGTACCGCTGCCTCTTGGAGGCTGGCGTTTTTGCATGCCGGCAAAATGCTGCATTTTCTGACGCGTGCTCTTCTCCTGTCCCTGGCTTCGATGGGTCTGGGATGGGCGTGGCTGTGCTGCTGGTTGGAGCACTTCGCCTCCAGCAAGGCGACCACTGCATGGATCATTCCCGCAACTGGATCTGCTTCCGGGCGTAACCGGCGACCGGTGGTGCTTGCGGATAGGAACTCATTGCAACACGTTACGCAGCATCTTTCGCAGCATGTTTCGCAGCATGTTTCGCAACCCAGGACGATCGACAGCCTGATCCGGAGCAAGGAAGCGCACGTCTAAGAAATCAGGGCTGATAGTGCCCTCAACGAGGTAAGGGACTGCTCTCCCCACAGTCCCAGAGGCAGCCGCTTAGCTTTGGTCTAAGGATCAAAGTAGAGCGACTGCCTCTTCTTATCCTTAATGTAGAAATATAAAGTCAACACAAAACCCTCACAATTTCGAGCGCAGCACGCCTCGCGCGCCACTCGGATTCCCCCCACGCGGCACCGCAGCTCCAACTACAACCAATGAATCGTCTCAAAGTGAGCCGAAGGAACTGATCCGGCAGCGGTGTGGGCGGCTCCGCTCCTGTGATTAAGTACAAAAAAATAATCAGAAATGGCGATTGGCCCTTGACAGAGGGAAGAAAGGGGATAAAGTAGAGCGAGGTGGAGTAAAAAGGATTGAAAAGGACTAAGTCCTTAGCATCCTGGCTCAGAAATGTACCTCAACCTCCTCGCTGGACCGGCCAGCCTGAGAGCTAAGCCCACGAAAGGGCTTTTACATGTTTCGCGGCAACTGCCCAACTCGACTGGATGAAAAGGGCCGCCTCAAGGTGCCCGCCGATTTTAAACGCGAAATCGACAGGAGTTATGACGGCCAATTCTATATCACCAGTTTCAATGGGACTGTTATCAAGCTTTATCCCCTTAAAGAGTGGGAGCTGTTTGAAGAGAAGATCAAGAGCCAGTCGACGTCGCACCAGAGGCTGGAGAAGTTTCTGGATGTAACCAGCTATTACGGGCAGGTTGTGGAGATGGACACCCAGGGCCGGCTGACGATTGCCGAGTGGCTCCGCAACAAGTTTGGACTGAAGGGCGAAGTGGCCGTGGTTGGCAAGTTGGACCACCTAGAGATCCGGATCATGGAAGACTTCGGCAAGGCAGTGGAGGCAAATCCACTTACGCCTGAGGACATGGACGAGCTTCTGCGACCTAGGAATTAGCGGATGGACAGCAGCATTGAGTCCGAAGGCAATGAAGGCGCTCTGACGGGCGCACATGGCGGAAGAAGATTCAGTCATGTACCGGTTCTTTTAAAAGAGGCAATCGACTTCCTGGCCGTAAAGCGCGGCGGAACCTATATCGATGCCACTCTCGGATTGGGCGGACACAGTTCGGCCATTGCCGCACTTCTGGGCTCTGAGGGCAGGCTGATCGGCTTCGATAAAGACACCTTCGCGCTGGAAATGGCTGGCAAACGGCTGATGGCTCCCGAAGGGCGTCAGCAGGACTGGCCCGAGATCACGCTGCACCATGCGTCCTACGCCGAGATGGCGGAACGCGTGGCCCCCGGCAGTGCAGATGGCGTACTAGCAGATCTGGGCGTGAGTTCGATGCAGTTTGACGATGCCAGCAGAGGATTCAGTTTTCAGGCGGATGGACCTCTCGATATGCGGATGAACCCGCATGACGAGCTCTCCGCCGATCAAGTGGTAAACCAGTTCGACGAGAGCAATCTCGCTGATCTGATTTACGAATTCGGTGAGGAAAGGAGGTCACGGAGAATAGCCAGAGCCATTGTACGGGCGCGGCCGATAAAATCGACCGCTCATCTAGCACAAGTTGTATCGGCCGCAGCCCGGCCAATGAATCAGCCGCGAGGCAAAGGCATTCATCCCGCGACCCTGACTTTCCAGGCGATCCGAATCTACGTAAACCGCGAACTGGAGGATTTACAGGCGCTGCTCAAGGGCGCGCCCCAGGTTGTAAAGCCGGGTGGAAGGCTGGTGGTGATCAGCTTCCACTCGCTGGAAGATCGCTTGGTGAAGGACGCCATGCGAGACGGAGCCCGTGACGGCATATGGGAACCGCTGACCAAGAAGCCGGTGATTGCCTCCGACGAAGAGAGCTCGGAGAACATGCGGGCGCGTTCGGCGAAGTTGCGTGCTGCAGTGCGGATGGAAATTCGCGGGCGCGCGAAGAAAAGATAGATTTATTAGAACAGTTATTCACAATATGTGGAAAAACCTGTGAATACTGTGGAGAACTTTAGGAAAACCAGGAGTGGCATATGGCGATCTGGGCAGCGGCACTGCCGCAGAGCATGAGCAGAACATTAAAGAGCACGTCTCCGGCCACTCCACGGCGGTACATGCCGGGAGCGCCAGAGATTTATTTCCACAAGGCAATCGACAACTCGCGCCTGGTGCGTACCACCGATCCGGTTCGTGAACGCGAAATGCGCATTTTCACCGCGACCGTGCTGATCTGCAGCCTGATGTTGTTTGCATATGTGGGCCAACACCTGAGGTCGATTGAGTACGGCTACAAGATTGAGGATTTGCGCGCCGCGCGGGACCAGATGGCGGACGTGAACCGCACTCTGAAGCTGGAAGAGGCAACGCTGAAAGATCCGGAGCGGATCAACGCTTTAGCTGGAAAGATGGGACTGGCGCTGCCCGCAGTGGGGCAGGTGCAGCGGATGGATGACGCCGGTGCGATCGATAGCAGCGCTCCCGTGATGGCGCTTGCCAACAACGTTTCAGTTATTTCCGTTCCAAACTGAGTTCGAATCCAGGAACTGGACTACGACTCTAGTGCGGGATTTGCACAATCAGCTTTTGTACGGGCCGTCGCCGCTGTATTACCTTGGAGATGTGCAGTGCAACGGCATTCTTCCAGTATTGAGGCGCATTCAGCGCCAATCTCCAGCTGCTTCGCGGAGTTCTGTCCATAGCTCCGATTCGGCCAGCATTTTCAATTTTTGCGCAGGGGACGTTCCAGGCTCCCCGGCACTGCGGGTGTGAGCGATGGCCCCAGGCGGCAGAACTCCAATCAGCGCCAACTCCCGCCTACTCAAGTTTGGTGGATTTCTCCTTGTTTGGGCCCTGCTAATAGCTGGGCGGCTGGTGGTGCTGCAGGTGCTGCACTACGGAGAATGGGTGCAGCGGGCGCAGCGTCAGCAGCAACGCACGGTGGAGATCTCGCCGCAGCGCGGCATCATTTACGACCGCAACGGGCAGGAACTGGCGATGACCGTGCAGGTCGATTCCGTCTTTGCCGTTCCCAGCGAAATTCCCGACCAGAAGACCACTGCGGAGTTGCTGGCAAAGGTGATCGGCGACGACCCGGACGCGGTTCTGGAGCGCATGGAGGCGCAGAAGAACTTTGCCTGGATTGCGCGCAAGGTGGATAGCGACACTGCGGCGCGCATCAAGTCGCTCGGATTGCGCGGCATTTATTTCCAAAAGGAATTGAAGCGCTTCTATCCCAAACGGGCGCTGGCGGCGCAGGTGCTGGGCTATGTGGGGATGGAGGATACAGGACTGGCCGGTATCGAGCATCTTTACCAGAGCCAGTTGAACGGCGTAAAAGGCCGCGTGGTAATCACCATGGACGCGCGGCGCAAATGGTTTGGACACATGGAGCATCCGCCCGAGCCGGGCTCCAATGTAGTGCTCACCATTGATGAGCAGATCCAGTTCATCGCCGAAAAAGAGCTGGAGCAGGCGATGCAGGATACGCACGCGGCCAGCGGCACGGTGGTGGTGCAGAACCCGCGCACCGGCGAAATACTTGCCCTGGCGAATGCACCGTCATTCAATCCGAATCTCTCGCATGAGATTACGCCGGAAAAGCTGAAAAACCACGCACTGAGCGATGTCTATGAGCCGGGCTCGGTCTTTAAAACGGTCACCTACTCGTCGGCCTTTGACGACAAGCTGGCACGGCCGGAAGAGGTGATCAACTGCGATCCCGGCTACATTATAGTTGGCGGAATTCGCATTCACGATTCGCATCACATCGGCACGGTCACGCTGGAGAAGGCATACGCGGAGTCCAGCGACGTGGGTGCCGTGAAGATGGCGCTGCGCATGGGGCCGGAGCGCTTCTACAAGCACATCTCCGACTACGGCTTTGGACAGCTTACGAACGTGGAACTGCCGGGCGAGACGCGTGGACTGGTGCGCAAACCCGAACGCTGGGCAGCCTCGTCGATTGGCTCCATGGCCATTGGGCAGGAGGTCGGAGTAACGCCGCTGCAGGTGGTGTCGATGATGTCTGCGATTGCCAACGATGGCGTCTATTCTCACCCGCGGATTGTTGCTGGAGTCACGCCGCCCAACCAGGGATACCAGCGCATTGAGTTTCATCCCCAGGCACAGCGCCGCGTCATTTCTTCCTATACGTCGGCGATCATGCGCCGGCTGACCGAAGAGGTGGTGCTGGAGGGTACGGCACGCCGCGCTATTCTGGATGGCTACACTTCGGCGGGAAAGACGGGTACTGCAGAAAAGGTCGATCCGCGTACCCACGCCTACTCCAAAACCGATTACGTTGCCAGCTTTGTAGGATTTACCCCAGTCAACAATCCTGTGCTTACGATTGCCGTGATTCTGGATTCGCCACGCGGGCTGCACCAGGGCGGACAGGTCTCGGCACCGGTGTTCAAGCGGGTTGCCGAGCAGGTGTTGGCTTACTACGGCGTTCCGCACGATGTAGAACCGAAGCATAACCTGGAACGCCGTGCGCTGGTGGCACGCGCCGCCGAAGGCGATACGGAAGATGCGCAGTCGCATGTCCCCGGCGGAGTGCTGACGCTGGAAAGCGAGCCGGCGGCATCCGCTCCGGCGGGCGTGCAGCCGTCGACCACGGCGCCGAAGCCAGCGACGGTTGCTGCGGAGCCATTGCATGCGCCCGTTCCGGCACAAATTGATGCGCGTGGCGGGACTGTGGTACTCGATGTGGGAGGCAGTTCCACGGTACCATCTCTGCTGGGGCTTTCTATGCGCGGGGCGGTAGAGGCTGCGCATAAATCCGGATTTGAGTTGCAGGTTGTAGGCAGCGGAACGGCCCGCGAACAGCAGCCTCCGCCAGGTTCGTACCTGCCGCCGGGCTCCAGGATCGCGGTTCGCTTCTCGCGTAAATAATTGCCTGCCAAGCAGGCATTGGACAAAGTTACGGTGATGAAATTTCTGGACATTCTCGATGGTGCGGAGGTGCTCTCGCAGAGCGGCGATTGCACGGTGAAGGGGCTTGACTATGACTCGCGCCGCATAAAGCCTTCGTGGGTCTTTGTCGCCATGCGCGGCGAAAGTACGGACGGCAATCGCTACATTGACGCGGCGGTTGCCGCAGGAGCAGCGGCGGTGGTCACGGATTGCGCCGGGGAAACTCTGCGCGAAGGTGTTGCCTGGGCGGTTGTAACCCACGGACGGCGGGCGCTGGCACGGTTGAGCGCAAACTTCTACAAGCATCCGGCCGAGCGGCTGAGGGTGACCGGCATTACCGGAACCAATGGCAAGACCACGACGACGTTTATTGTCGAGGCGATTTTGCGGGCTGCCGGGCGCAAGAATGCGCTGGTCGGCACCGTCGAATATCACCTGCCGGGAGAAACTCTTGCCGCGCCCCACACTACGCCAGAAGCGCTTGAACTGAACCAGATCTTCGCCCGCTCGCTGGCCCATGGAGCCACCGAAGCGGTGATGGAAGTTTCCTCGCATGCGCTGCAGCAGGAGCGCGTCTTCGGGGTCCCGTTTGACGTGGCGATCTTCAGCAACCTGACGCAGGACCACCTCGACTATCACGGGACGATGGCCGAGTACTTCGCCGCCAAGCGTATTCTGTTCGAAGGTTGCGGCACGGAGCCTGCACGCTGCGCGATCGTGAATCTGGATGATGAGTACGGGCGCAAACTGGCGGAACTGTCGCGCCGCCGTTCGCAGCTTTTCACCTACGGCATCGAACAGGGCGACTTCCACGCGGAGCATCTTGAGATGACTCCGCAGGGTAACAACTTTACGCTGACCACACCGGATGGCCCTATCGAACTGCGCTCGCCGCTGATCGGGCGGGTGAATGTGTACAACGTTCTGGCGGCCTGTGCGGCGGCCTATGCGCGTGGCTGCACGGCGGAGCAGATTGCCCGCGGCATTGCGGGGATGAGCCGCGTTCCAGGACGTTTTGAGCGAGTGGACGAGGCGCAACCTTTTGCCGTAGTGGTGGACTATGCGCACACCGACGATGCGCTGAAGAACCTGACGCGGCTGGCGCGCGACTTCGCACGGCGCGGCAATGGAAGGGTGATCACAGTCTTCGGATGCGGCGGGGATCGCGACCGTGGTAAGCGTCCAAAGATGGGTCGCGCTGCAGGCGAGGGAAGTGACTTCGTGGTCGTCACCTCGGACAACCCTCGCAGTGAAGATCCAATGGCCATCATCGAGGATTCATTGGTGGGAGTGCGCGAGACCACAACTCGGTTTGTGGTTGAGCCCGACCGTCGCAAGGCAATTGCATTGGCTCTGGCCGAAGCGCGTGCGGGAGACATTGTGCTGCTTGCGGGTAAAGGCCACGAACGCACCCAGACCACGCGTGACGGCGTCTTCCCGTTTGACGATCACCAGGTGGCGAGTGAGGAACTCAACCGCATCGGATACAGACGAGGAGGCGCGCACGCATGAAGCTCTCGTTGAACAGGGTTGCGGAATTCACCCAGGCATCCGGCAGCTTCCCTCCAGCCGCGATTGCCGAGGGCTACTCCATCGACACGCGAACGCTGCGCCCGGGCGAGTTGTTTTTTGCCCTGACGGGCGAACGCCTGGACGGGCATGACTACGTGGAAGCCGCTCTGCAGGCGGGTGCAGTGGCTGCCGTCGTTGCGCACAAGCAGCTCTCACGCTTTCAGGATCACGGTAAGCTGGTTGTGGTTGACGACACGACCTTGGCTTTACAGCACTTGGGTGCAGCGGCGAGGCGGCTATGGGGCAAGAAGCTGATCGCAGTTACCGGCTCGGCGGGCAAGACCACCACCAAAGAGTGCATTGCGCATGTGCTGGGCGGGCAGTTTCATGTCTTGAAGTCGCTGGGAAATCTTAATAATCATTTTGGACTGCCAATGCAGCTGTTGCGTCTGGAGCCGCAGCACGGGATTGCGGTGGTCGAGATGGGCATGTCGCACGCGGGTGAGATCACCAAACTGGCGCAGATTGCAGCGCCGGATGAAGGCGTGGTGACCAACGTCGGCCTGGCACATCTGGAGAGCTTTGGCACGCAGGACAATATCGCACGTTCGAAGTATGAGTTGATCGAAGCGCTGCCCGCCGGAGGCCATGCGTATCTGAATGCCGACGATCCTTACGTATCGCAGTTTGGTCGCGACTTTCACGGCAAGGTCACGCTGTATGGGATTCAGCATCCATGCGATTACCGCGCACAGAACCTTACGCTGCGCGGCGTGCTGGGCTCGGAGTTTGACATCGTCGGCCCCGGCTTCCGGGAGTCAGTGAAACTCGCGCTGATGGGACGTCACAATGTGCTGAATGCGCTGGTGGCGGCGGCGGTGGCCGTGGAGCACGGCGTAAAGCCCTCCGATGCGGTGGCCCGCCTGGCCTCGCTGAGCGCGGGCGATAAGCGGGGCGAGACGCGCGAGGTTGGCGGCGCGATCCTCATCAACGATTGCTACAATTCCAACCCTCAGGCTTTGGACAGCATGGTTGCAGCTCTGGCGCAGACACCGGCACGGCGGCGCGTTGTGATTGCGGGTGAGATGCTGGAGCTGGGAGCGGGCGCTCCTGAGCTGCATCGCGGGTGCGGCCGCAACATGGCCGTGCAGAAGATCGATTACGTGGTTGGTGTGCGCGGGAACGGTGAGTTCATCGCTGAAGGCGCGGCCTCGGCGGGACTGGCGGCGGAGTTCGTTGAAACTCCCGAGCAGGCGGGAGAGTGGCTGGCACGTAATTTGCGTGAGGGAGATGCAGTGCTGCTGAAAGGTTCGCGGGGTGTGGGCCTGGAACGTGCGCTGGCAGTGTTTGAAGCGCAGCGAAAAGTTTAGTTCGGCATATTAGTTTGGCGTATTAGCTCGGCGTTTTAGTTCAGCGTTTCAGTTCAACAAGCGGGCCGTTGCCCGTTAAAGCTCGAGGACTCATTGCTCTATTGGCTTTTATATGAGTACATTTTCCGCCACTTCAACGTGGGGCCGTTCCGGATCTTTCGTTACCTGACGTTCCGCACGGCTTTCGCGAGCCTGACCGCGTTGTTCATGGCGCTCATCATCGGGCCGTCGGTGATCCGCCGCCTGCGCGAGTTCCAGATTGGCCAGTACATTCGCGAGGAGGGGCCGCGCTCGCATCAGAAGAAAGCGGGCACGCCGACCATGGGCGGATTGCTGATCGTGGTCTCCATTGTGCTGCCCACGGTACTCTGGTCAGACTTGTCGAACAAGTTCGTCTGGCTGGCGGTGCTTTCGACGCTTGCCTTCGGTGCCATTGGCTTTGCCGACGATTATCTGAAAGTGGTGCACAAGCAGAACCTGGGATTGAACGGGCGCAGCAAGCTACTGCTGCAGACACTGGCAGCGTTCCTGATCGCCGTAGCGTTGATTCTGATGCAGGCTCAGGGCATGTACTCCACGCACCTGATGGTGCCGTTCTTCAAGCGATTCCGCCCGGATCTGGTGATCGGCGCGCTGGTCGGCAATCCTCATCTGTGGCCGATTGCGTTTCTTCCGTTCATCATTTTTGTCGTTTTTGTGCTGGTGGGTTCAACCAACGCAGTCAACCTTACGGACGGTCTTGACGGGCTCGCCATTGGATGCACGCTGATTGCCGCCGGTGCGCTGACGGTGCTTACCTACGTTAGCGGCCATGCGGTTTTCTCCGATTATCTGGAGTTGCAGAAGATGCCGCAGGTCGGCGAACTGACAATCTTCTGCGGCACAATGGTTGGCTCATCAATCGGCTTCCTATGGTATAACGCACATCCGGCAGAGGTCTTTATGGGCGACGTTGGATCGCTAGCCCTGGGCGGCGCGATTGGTACGGTCGCGGTGATCATTAAGCAAGAGCTATTGCTGCCCTTCATTGGCGGAATCTTCGTGTTGGAGGCGCTCTCGGTGATTCTGCAGGTGGGCTCGTTCAAACTGCGGCGCAAGCGCATATTCCTGATGGCTCCGCTGCACCATCACTTCGAACAGCTTGGCTGGTCGGAGTCCAAGGTGATTGTGCGTTTCTGGATCGCTTCGTTGATCTTTGCTTTGTTTGCACTCACTACGCTGAAATTGCGTTAAGTTAAAAGGTAATCTGCTCGAAGGCAGGAATGAGTCTATGGAAGTTAAAGGCAAACGGGTTCTGGTGGTGGGTCTGGGCAAGTCGGGCGTGGCCTCCGCTCTGTTTCTAGCGTCGCGTGGCGCGCGCGTCACCGTGAGCGACGCCAAGAGCGAGGATCAACTGACCAACGAGATTCCGGCGCTGCTCGACCGCGGCATTACGGTGGAGACCGGCAAGCATGGCGAGCGTACCTTCCGCGATCAGGATCTGATTGTGGTGAGTCCCGGCGTCCCCAGCGAAGTTGGCCCGTTGCAGCACGCGCGCCGCCTCGGCACTCCGATCATCGGCGAAATCGAACTGACTGCCCGCTTCCTGCAAGGAACTATCGTCGCCATCACCGGCTCCAATGGCAAAACGACTACCACCACGCTGACCGGCGAGATCATCGCCTCCGGCGGGCGCAAGACGCTGGTGGGCGGAAACATTGGCACACCGGCGGTCACCTTTGTCGAGCAATCCTCGCCAGACACCTGGGTGGTGCTGGAGATTTCGAGCTTCCAACTGGAGTCAATCGAGACCTTCCGTCCGCATATCTCGGCAATCCTCAATATCACGCCCGATCACCTTGACCGCCATGGCTCCATGGAGAACTACATTGCGGCCAAGGCACGGATCTTCGAGAACCAGACAGCAGAGGACTACGCGGTCCTCAACGCGGATCACGAAATCAGCCACAAACTGGCCAAAGGATTGAAGCCGCAGGTGCTGTGGTTCAGCCGTCAACAAGCGGTGGAGCGCGGCGCGTTTGTGCAAGGCGATGTGATCGTCTATCGCGACGGCCAGGATGTGGAGATCATGCCGGTTCGGGAGATTGCCCTGAAGGGCGCGCATAACGTGGAGAATGTGCTGGCCGGTGTGGCTATCGGCATGGCCGCCGGTGTGGAACCTTCGGCGATTCGCCGCGCAGTCAAGGACTTTCGCGCCGTTGAGCATCGCCTGGAGTACGTGGCAACCTTGCGCGGCGTGCAGTACTACAACGATTCCAAGGCGACCAACGTGGATGCGACGATCAAGGCTCTGGAATCTTTTCCGGCCAACATTCACCTCATCCTCGGCGGCAAGGACAAGGGTAGCGACTACAGCGAACTAGCGCCGCTGATCGCCGAGCGGGTGAAGCGCGTGTATACCATTGGTGCGGCTGCCGCCCAGATCGAAGCGCAGATTGGCCATTCGGTTCCCGTGGTGAGTGCGCAGACGCTGGAGTCGGCCGTGCGCAAGGCCGCTGACCTGGCCACCGAGGGCGATATCGTGCTGCTGGCGCCCGCCTGCGCCAGCTTCGACCAGTTTCCCAGCTACGAGCACCGTGGACGAGTCTTCAAGGAGCTGGTGCAATCCCTGGCAGCCTTGCAGTCTGCCTCGCCCAGCGGAGGAGACTAGTGGCAAAGCGGGTCAGCGTGGACGGATGGCTGTTTGGCGTGACCCTGTTGATGGTCTTCGCCGGACTGATCATGGTCTACAGCGCATCAGCGATTGTGGCCAAGGAAAAGTTCGGTTCTGAGGCCGCATTCCTGTTGAGGCAGCTCATTTACGCGGCGATCGGACTGGGAGCGATGTTCGGCTTCATGCATCTGGACTATCGCAAGCTCAACCGTCCGGCGCTGGTGTTTACCACTCTGGGCGTGACCTCGTTGTTCCTGGCAGCAGTGTTTCTGCTTGACCGCTCGCATAACACGCACCGCTGGATCAAGCTTGGCATACTCTCGTTTCAACCCTCCGAACTTGCCAAGCCCGCGATCATTCTTTTCATGGCGCACTTTCTGCAGAGCCGCCTGCGCGCGATCACCAACCTGCGCCATACCTTGTTGCCGGCGGTTGCGCCCACGGCCGTCTTTTGCGTTCTTATCGTCTTAGAGCCCGATCTGGGAACGGCCATGACCTGCGCGTTCATCACAGCCGCTATCCTGTACGTTGCAGGCATGGAGTGGAAATATTACGGGTACGCGCTGGGGATTGCAGCCGTGCCGCTTTACTTTCTACTTTTCCGCACTGCATGGCGAGCCCGCCGCCTGGTTGCCTTTGTTCATCCCTTTGCGGACCCGCAGGGCGCCGGCTTCCACATCATCCAGTCGCTGATCGCGGTGGGCACCGGAGGCCTGACCGGACTGGGATTGATGGAGGGAAAGCAAAAGCTTTTCTATTTGCCCGAGCCGCAAACCGACTTCATTTTCGCCGTGGTCTCCGAGGAGTTGGGGCTGATCGGAGCGGTCTGCTTCGTCGCCGCATTTGCGTTCTTCTGCTTCCGGGGCCTGCGCGCGGCGTGGAATACGCGCGACAATTTTGCCCGCCTGCTGGCCATTGGAATTACGGCGATGGTCGGCATTCAGGCGTTCTTCAACATCAGCGTTGTGCTCGGACTGCTTCCCACCAAGGGGATTCCGCTGCCGTTTATCTCCTATGGCGGCTCGTCGCTGATTGTTACACTGGCCAGCGTGGGAGTGCTGCTCAACATCACGCAGCAGACGGATTGATATGAAGATCATTCTTGCCGGCGGAGGTACCGGGGGACACGTGATCCCGGCCCTTGCGATTGCAGAGGAGCTTCGCCGGGGCGGCCACGAAGCCGCTTTTGTGGGAACGGAGCGCGGCATAGAAACTCGGTTGGTTCCCAAGGCTGGCTTCCCGCTCTTCCTGGTCAACGTCGGTGCGTTCAATCGCGTGAACCTTAGCACCCGGTTCCGCACCATGGCGGGCTTGCCGCTTGCAGTCTTTGCCGCAATGCGCATTCTGCGCCGCTTTCGGGCGCAGGTGGTCATCGGCGTGGGTGGTTACGCTGCAGCTCCGGCGACGATGGCTGCGGTGCTGTTGCGCATCCCAATAGTGTTGTTTGAGCCGAATGTAGTCCCCGGATTCGCCAACCGCGTGGTGGCCCGCTTCGCCACTAGCGCCGCGGTTCACTTTGAGCAGACGGAGAGCTGGTTTCGCGGCGTTGGAGTGGAAGGCGTAGAGGTGACCGGAGTTCCGGTGCGTCCTGAGTTTTTTGCCCTGCCCGCACGGCGGAGCCAGCCGCCCACACTATTGGTCTTCGGTGGCAGCCAGGGATCGCGTACATTGAACCGCATCGTCTGCGACTCCGCCGTGGAGTTGCTCCGGCGCATCCCGGAGCTGACGATTGTGCACCAGACGGGAGAGCGCGAGTTCAGCGGTCTCAGCAACTTCTACTCGAAACGTCAAATCAAGGTGGAGGTGAGCGCATTCATGGATGATATGCCGCAGCGTTTTGCGGATGCCGATCTGATCGTCTGCCGCTCCGGCGCTTCCACCGTGGCCGAGATCGCAGCGGGCGGCAGATGCGCAGTATTTGTGCCGTTTCCCGGCGCTGCCGACGATCATCAGCTACGCAATGCCGAACTGCTCGCGAGGGAAAACGCCGCGCTGCTGATCCCCGAGAGTGAGTTGACTCCGGAGCGATTTGTGGAGCAGGTGGTGTCGCTGCTCGCCGATCCGGCGCAATTGCAGACGATGGGCGCGAAGGCCCGCACCCTGGCTTATCCGGATGCCGCATCGCACATTGCCGGGATGGCGCTCAAGGTTGCAAAGCCGTCATAGTGTCAGGTAATCACGAATGTAGGTGTTGTTGGAGTTCGCGATCTCGCCCGCGTCACCCTCGAAAAATTTCTTGCCATCCTTGAGCACAAGGAAGCTGGTCTTCGAGTCCCAATCCCAGCCACGCGGCACCTCGACCATCTTGTTTTTATCTTTATTGAAATAGTGTGTTGCCATGGTGAAGGCGTCCTGCAGGCGGTGCGTCACCAGCAATGCGCTGGTCTTGTAAACGTCGCGCTGCTTCACCAGCAGTTCCACAATCGTGGTTGAGGTCACAGGGTCCAGTCCGGCGGTGGGCGAATCGTAGAGCAACACTTCGGGATTCGTAATCATGGCGCGGGCGATGGCCACCCGACGCTTCATGCCGCCTGAAAGTTCGGAGGGAAACAACTTCAGGGTGTGCTCCAGTTCCACAAATCGCAGCGCTTCCAGAACGCGGCGATGGATCTCGGCTTCGGAGACTTTTTCTTCGCTCAGGCGAAATGCAACGTTGTCCTCTACGGACAGCGAATCAAAGAGTGCCGACTCCTGGAAGACCATTCCGATGCGGTTGCGCAGTTGGAAAAGTTCCGTCTCACGCATCGCCGTCACTTCCTGGTCCAACACAAAAATGCGTCCGCTATCGGGACGCAACAATCCAAGCGTGAGTTTGAGGATGGTGGTTTTGCCCGAGCCCGCGACTCCCAGCAATACTTTGGTGGCGCCAGTCTCAAGCTCAAAGGAAAGGCCGTCGAGGATCACCTGCTCATCGAAGCTCAGGCTCACATCCTCAAAGACTACCGCCTTCGACGTCCCGTTGTGGCTGGCCTCGCTCATGGTTTATAGAGGCCCCAGCACCACCATTAGCAGGCGGGTCACAAACAGATCGACGGCCAGGATGAGGACGCTGGCTGCGACCACCGCCTGGGTAGTGGCGCGGCCCACGCCCTGCGTTCCGCCCTTGGCGCTCATGCCGTAGAAACAGCCCACGGTGGCGATGATATAGCCGAAGAGCACGGGCTTGAGCAGCCCCATGAAGATGTCAGAGTAGCGAAGTGTTTGCCAGGCCGATGTCCAGTACTGGTTCAGATCCAGGCGCAGCAGCAGCAAGGCGATGACCGAGCCGCCAGCCAGCCCAACCAGGTCGGAGAGAATGGTGAGGAAGAACAGCATGAACATCGTAGCCGTCAGACGCGGCGTTACCAGCTTGCGGCTAGGGTCGGTGCCCAGCGCGCGCATTGCATCGATCTGCTCGGTCACCTGCATGGAGCCCAGTTCGCTCGCCATGCCGCTGGCATTGCGTCCGGCCACCATCAGACTGGTGAGCACCGGTCCCAGCTCGCGCACCATCGACATGGAAACCAGTTGCCCGGTGAAAGAGAGCGCACCGAAACGCGCCAGCGAGTTGGCGCTCTGCAAGGCCAACACCGCGCCGGTAAAGAATCCGGTGAGAACGACGATGGGCAGCGAGCCCACGCCGATGACGTCCATTTGTTGCAGGATGTCGCCCAGATAGCGCGGCTGGCTGAAAAGATTGGCAAGGGCTCGCCAGGAGAGGATGGAATACTCCTGTACCGCCAAAACATTGCCCTTCGCGTATTCGGTCAGCGAGAATGCCATTCGGTACGGGACGCCGCATTTCAGGGTTGTCGCGTGTCGCGCGGCTCTTTAGCGACTATATCAAAACAGAAGGTAAACACCTATGACGTGCTCGCTGCCCAACACTCAGAAACAAACCTGCGCGCTGTCGCTGTTGCAATTAATCGCGTTGCCCGCGCCGCTTGATCTCGATATTCAGCCGCTTGATCTTCTGGGTCAGGGTGGAGAGCGGAACATGGAAGCGCTCGGCGGCCTCCGTCTGGTTCCATGCGCAACGCTCCAGCATGGCAGTAATCACCCGCCGCTCACAGTCCTCCACAATTTCAAACAGTGAAGCATCAGGCTTGTTGGCGATCAGCGGCAGGGTGTCACCACGGCTCACAATGTCTTCAGGAAACAGGTCGGCAGTGATCACCGGATGGGCAGAGAGCACGACAGCGCGTTCGATTGCGTTTTCCAACTCGCGCACGTTGCCCGGCCAGGAGTAGTCCATCAGGGCACGCAGCCCTTCCGGGGCCAGCGTCCGCTTGGGCTTTTCGTTTTCCTCGCAATACTTGAGCAGGAAGTGCTGGGCCAGCATCGGAATATCTTCCCGGCGGTTGCGCAGCGGAGGCAGTTCGATGGTGATGACGTTGAGGCGGTAGTAGAGGTCCTCGCGGAACTTGCCATCCTTCACGGCCTGCCGCAGGTCGCTGTTGGTGGCGGCGATCACGCGCACATCCACCTGGATCTCCTGCACTCCGCCCAGATGCATGAAGCGCTTGTCCTGCAGCACGCGCAGCAGCTTGGACTGCGTCTCCATGGACATGTTGCCGATTTCGTCCAGGAAGATGGTGCCGTGGTCGGCCATTTCAAACAGTCCCTTTTTGCTGCTGATCGCACTGGTGAAGGCGCCCTTGACGTGTCCGAAGAGCGTGGATTCAAGCAGGTCGCTGGGCATGGAGCCGGAGTTGACGGGAACGAAAGGACGGTCTTTGCGCGGCGAGTTGGCATGAATCGCCTTGGCGATCAGCTCCTTGCCGGTGCCGCTTTCGCCCTGCAGCAGAATCGTGGAGCGCGAGGGCGCAACCTGTGCCACCAGGTCGAATGTGCGCAGCATCAGGTCACTTTTGCCGATAATGTTTTCGAAGTTGTAGCGCTGCTTGAGCTGGCGCTTGAGCTGGATGTTCTCCTCTTGCACGCGCTTGTGCCCAATGGCGGCGCGCACGTCAGCTTGTAGTTTTTCGTTGGTCCACGGCTTGGCGATAAAGTTCGCTGCACCGCCTTTGATGGCAGCCACCGCGTTTTCCGGAGTGCCATAGGCGGTGATCATAATGACCGCCATCTCCGGATCGCGTTCGCGAATGTCCTTCAGAATCTCCAGCCCGTTGCGGTCAGGAAGCTGAAAGTCGAGCAGGACCAGGTCGACCGACTCCGAGTCCAGAAGGCTCAATCCCTCTTCGCCGTCCTGCGCATTTACCACCTCATAGCCTTCGTCTTCCAGCAGAATCTGCAGCGATTCGCGAATCGCCGCTTCGTCATCGATGATCAGCACCCGGCCCGCGTTAGAAATTTCCAGCGGTGCAGAAGTGCGCTTCACCCCTGCTACATCAGACATGAATTGCCTTTCTCGACATTGGGAACTCCATACAGAAACTTGTGCCTTCGCCAGGACTGCTCTCCACGCGAATCTTACCGGCGTGTTCCTGGATGATGCCGTAGGTCACCGCCAATCCAAGGCCGGTGCCACCGCTGCCGCCCTGCTTGGGCCGTGTTTTAGTGGTGAAGAACGGATCGTAAATGCGATGAATATGTTCGGGAGCGATGCCGGTTCCAGTGTCGATGACATGCACGCTCACGCCATGATCGTACACGGTCCGCACCGTCAGGGTACCGCCGTGAGGCATGGCGTCCTTGGCATTCAGGAACAGGTTCAGGAAGACCTGCTGTAACTTTCCCTGGTTGCCGTGAATCTCCGGCAGTGCCGGCTGCAACTCGCCCACGACGCGGATACGCGTGGTCTTGAACTGATGCTCCAGCAGCGCCAGCGTGTCATGAATAATGCGATTCAGATCGACGTTGCCGAATTCGGTCCCGCTGGTGCGCGAGAAGTTCAGCAGGTTGTTAACGATCTCCGATGCGCGGAAGGTCTGTTTCGTAATCTTCTCCAGCAGCGCCGAGCGACGCTCATCGCCCTGCAACTGCTTGGCCAGCATCTGCGCATAGGAGCTGATAACGGCCAGCGGAGTGTTGACCTCGTGCGCCACTCCGGCGGCCAGCAGTCCGATCGAGGACATCTTGTCAGCCTGCGCCAGCTGCGCCTCCAGGTCAACGCGCTCGGTGATGTCATCGACGATGACCAGCCGCCCAACTACGCTGAAATCCTTTTTGATCAGCGGCGCGATTGCCACGTTGACCACCCGCATATCTCCGGCGGTGGTGCCGAGGCGGAACTTGTACAGGTTATGGATGCCGGGATTGCTGCGTACGCGGAAGAACTCCTCGCAAAACGCAGGGGGCAGAACTTCGAGAATCGACTTGCCGATGGCATCGGCCCGCGGCAGCGCGTACATCACTTCCATCTGCGAGTTCCAGGACTCGATCTTGTCCTGCAGGTCGGCAGCAAAGACGCCCACGTTGATCGACTCGACGATGTTTTCGTTGAACTCCTTGAGGCGTTCATACTCCTGCGCCTTCTCTTCCAGGGAAGCGTACAGGCGCGCATTCTGCAGCGCGATGCCGATGTAGCCCGCCAGGGTTTCCAGCAGTTCCACGTCTTCGCTAGAGAGGAAATCTCCGTCGCTCGTTTTACCCAGACCGAGCATGGCAATGGTGCGGTTCATCACCGTGCAGGGAATGTAGTAGTTCAGGTCGAGAACGCGAATTGTCTCTTGCGCAATCGGCTCCTCGCGCACCGCCTGGTGCGTGTTGTCGAAGAACAGGTGGCCTTCGGCGAACTCCGGACGCTGGCTGCTCAGGAAACCGAAGTCCAACCAGTTGGTTACGGCGATGCCGCTGGATTTTGCCAGCACAAAGCCTGGGCGATCCACCTCAGCCAGAAACACGGCCATGCGGTCCACCAGCAGAGTGCGCTGAATCCGCTCCTGAATTGCCTCCAGCATCTTGTCGAGATCGCGCTCGGAGTTCAGCTCGCGGCCAAACTCGATCAGCGTTTTCCGATAGTCATAGCGCTTCCGGTAGAAGAACTTGTCGATGCGCTCCCGAATCCAGTTCTTGACTGGATCGAAGAGAATCGAGGTGACCACGATGGCCGCCACCAGACCACCCCAACCGGTGCTGGGAAAATTCTTATTGAACAGCACCGCCGCTACGCCAATGGCGGCAAAATACACCGCTGCGATGGTGCCGGCGGCGATGGTGTAAGCCATGCCGCGCTTGAAGATCAGGTCCACATCCATCAGGCGGTAACGCACGATGGCATAACCGAAAGTCAGCGGAAGAAATACCAGCGAGAGTACGCTGATCTTCATGGCCGCCGTCGGTCCGCGTCCATAGAGGAACGGGATGACGTAGAAGACCGTGAACGGAACCACAGCCAGAAAGGTTCCGCGTGTGACCCACTTCATCTGTTGGCGCAGAATAGGAGTGCGAGCGTGCAGGTAGGTGTGCCAGAGGACGAGGGTCGCGGTCATGAAGAGCGCCGCCAGGTAGCCCATCTGCATGCGGTCCAGATCGAGCAGCAGCAACCCGCTGGGCTCAGCGGCCGTCACCAGCAGCACCCACAGGCCTAGCATCAGCAATCCCGGCACATACACCAATGGCAGAATCCAGCTCCGGCGCTGCACAAAGGACTTGCGCTCGGGAAAGCTCAGCGCAAAGTGCAGGAACATAGCGGGCTGCAACATTCCCGCAACTACATTGCCCCAGTAAATCGTCCAGTCAAACTCGTTGAGTTTGCCGGTGAACTTGAAGGAGTAGAAGATGAACGAAACCAGGCAGAACAGGTAGAAGTGGCCCGCCTTGGGTGCGGTCCAGCGGCGCAGCAGCACGTAGATTCCAATGCCCAGGTACACCAGTGCGATCAGCCGCAATCCCTGATTCAGGCTCTTATCCAGCGGCTGCAGAATCACCGGAATATCCAGGCCTACGTTTCCCCGCTCCAGTGTGTAACTGAGCTTGGTCCAGATGCCGGAGCGATACATCTGGCGCGCGATATCCGCGGTTCTGTGAACCGGGTTGCCAGCCACGGCTACCAGGACATCGTCCGCCTTGATGCCGGCACGATCACCGGGGCCAAGCGGGTCCACCCGCTGCGCCACCAAATGTCCCTGCGACTCCACCCACCAGACCCCATCCGTGGGAGTAGAGAACGCTTGCTCCTTCTGGAAATTGATCCACGCAAAGACCACCGCCGTCACGGTCAGCAGAATGAATACAACGGCGATAAAGCGAACTTGGGTTTCTTTGGTCATGGGCGATCGCGCAGCTACCCGCACACTGCCTGGCCCCGGCACGGAAATTGGCCACTGCTTTGTTTGCAAGTGAGTTGCCAACTTCCCATTCATCATAGGTCGCCCAAATATTGAGTTTGCAAGGGTATTCCGACGATTATACAGCCGGGGAATACATCGATACTTCTGAATCAGGAACATGCCTATGGTTTATGGGATGTCCAGGACTCAAAAAAGGGGGAGTTTTAGGGACTCCCCAATGGAATCGACATAGGCAATTACACCTACTACGATGCCTCTATGGGCCATCCGGTTGCTAAGGTCGGGCCGAGGAAAATAAATATGGAGACGATATTGCAGGAATCTCACCGCTTTCGGCAGGATCGGGAGTTCTGGTATCGCTGTGGGGAGTATCGCATGCGCTATCTCCACCTGCCTGCCGCTGCCGGGTGCCAGTTGCCGGCGGTGGTGTTTGTCCACGGCCTCATGGGATACAGCTTTAGCTGGCGGCACAATCTCGATTTCTTCGCCCAGCACCGGGATGTCTATGCGGTAGATCTGCTTGGCATCGGGCACTCCGACCGGCCACAGGCGGGCGAGGTGGATTTCAGTCTTGCCGCCGCTGCATCCCGGCTGCAGGGATTTCTGCGCTCTCTCGGCCACTCTCAAATTGATCTGGTGGGAACTTCGCATGGTGGCGCCGTTGCCATGCTGACGGCAAGCCAGGATCGCTCCTCGGCTGCGCCTCTCATCCGGAGCCTCGCCTTGATTGCTCCGGCCAATCCCTTTATGACGAACGCCCGCCTGCGGTTAGCTTTTTTTCGTACTCCCTTCGGGCGAATGGTACTGCGGAAGCTGGGCGCATACAGTGCGGTCTTCCGTCGCATGGGGATTGGACGCATGTACTCGGATGAGTCGAAGATTACTGAGGAGACGCGCGCAGGCTATGCTGTCAATCTTGAGGACCCGCGATCCTATGACTACGCTCTGGAAATTGTCCGGAGCTGGAGGCCGGATATGCAACAGCTCCAGGCGGCGCTGCCCTCTATCTCTGCGATTCCCGCGCTCTTGCTCTGGGGCGCCGATGATCGCGCCGTTTCCTCACGGTCGGGACTGCTGCTGCGCGAGTCCTTCATCGACGCCGAATACGTAGTGCTGCCGGGCGTGGGCCATCTGCCCTACGAGGAAGCGCCGGAGGAGTTCAATCGGCACCTGCTGCGCCTTCTGGAGAAGTAAGCCGCTCAATCCTGCGCAGCGCGGTGCGATGTCATAATGAACGCATGGGTTTTCGCCAGCAGTTCGGGGAAGCGCTTCGCGGCGTCGAACGTGGCGCCTGGGTCCGATTCTTCGTTGCCATCTTCGGGCTTTCGCTGGCCTTCGCCTCGGCGTTGCTCTCCACTGCTTCGCGCGAGGCTGGAGATGTGCTCGCCACCGCCATCTTTGCCTCGTTCGCCTTGCTGCTGGCTGGAGTGGTTGCCGTCACCATCGTTCCGTACTTGACGCGGCGTGTGGTGGCTCGCCGCGTGCGTGATGCGCTGAACTATGAGGTCACTCGCGAAGGCGTGGTGTACCTGCTGCTTACCCTGCTGATCGGCGTGGCCGCTCTGAACACTGGAAATAACCTGCTGTTTATCGTGGTCGCTGCCATGCTCGGAGCGGTGCTGGTAAGTGGCATTGTTTCGGCCGTTATGATCAACGGGCTGGAGATCACGCTGCATCTTCCTCGCCACGTTTTTGCCGGGCAGAATTACTCTGGAGCGGCGCTGCTTCGCAATCGCCGCCCCCTGCCCGCATTCTCCATTTCCGTTGTACCGCCGGTGGACAAATCAGAGCGGCCAGTGTGGCGATGGCAGCGCACTGAATTCGTCTATCCCGCGGCGCGCACTGGGCGCAAGGCCATCGTCCGCTGGCCTGACTTCGCCTTTGTCAGGAGCTATCCGCCGCGTCAATCGCCGCCTGTTCTTGAGCAGAGCGTGTATTTCCCTTATCTTCCCGGCGGACATCGCCAGAGCGCCGAACTGAATCTCCGCTTTCCCCGGCGCGGACTCTACGCGCAACGCGGCATCGGCATCTCGACCCGCTTTCCGTTCTCCTTCCTTACCAAGACGCGCGTCGTCGCGCTTGACCAGGAGGTGCTGGTGTTTCCTTCGGTTGAGCCCACCGACGAAATGTTTGAAGTGCTGCCCATGATCACCGGCGAACTGGAGACCAACCAGCGCGGTCGCGGCTCGGATCTTTACCGCATCCGCGACTACGAACCAGAAGACAGTGCCCGCCATGTCGATTGGAAGGCCACCGCGAAATCCGGCGAACTCAAGGTGCGCGAATACACCCGCGAAGATGAACGCCGCGTCTGCATCATCTTCGATAACCCCGCTCTCGGAGTCCTTGACGACCCGCACTATGAACGCGCCATCAATCTGGCGGCTTCCATCGCGTGGCATTTTTTCGAGGAGAATACTGAGCTTAGTTTTGCCGCTCCGGCGCTGGCTCCGGAGGTAGATGTGTATGGCTTCCTGGAATATCTGGCACTGGCAGCGCCGAGCACGCGGTCCGATGAGTTCCTTGCCTCGCTGGCCGCCGATGGACAGTACAACATCATCATCACGGCTTGTTCGCGTGGCCAGATTCCTACCCCGCTCTGGCAATCTTCCTGGGTGTTGTTCGCGCAGGAGTAAGTTGAATGCGCATCGCGAACATGGCGAACCCCGCTTCACGATTCGCGCGGACGTGCTTGAAGCTGAAAGCCTCAGCTAGTACCTTGCAAGTAGCACATTGCACAATCCAGCAAGGAGAAGTTACCAGACCATGCAGCCCGAGCAGAGAACGAACGTCTTATGGATTGCGCTCTTCCTTCTGCTGAGTGGATCGCTGGCAATTCCGTTTCTGTTGGTGCGCGAGCCGCCAATGCTGGACTACGCCAATCATTTGGCGCGCGGCTTTGTGCTGAATCATCTCCACGACCCGGTCTATCATTTCGCCCAGTATTATCGCGCTGATTGGAAGCCCTATCCTTACGTCCTATGGGATCTGCTGCTGCTCGCATTTGAACAGGTGCTGCCCGTAGAGGCTGCAGGCAAAGCGTTGCTGATGCTGACCACTGTGCTGCTGCCGGTCTCGGTTGCGTGGTTTCTTTGGCAGGCTAACCGGAGCGAAATTGAACTCTCGCTGCTGGGTTGCGCACTCGCCTACAACGTTTTGTTTTTCTGGGGATTCACCGCCTATCATCTCAGCGTTTCGTTCTGCTTCCTGATGGTGGGGACGTGGCTGTGGTACCGGCGCAAGCCGTCGCCGATGCGCGCGGCGCTGTTTACCATCGTCACGTTTCTGGCCTACTTCGCGCATTTGCTAGGCTTCGCGGCGGCGGCTTTCATTCTTGTTTTCTATGAGGTGACGCGCTGGAACTGGCGTGAGTGGCTGCGGCTGGCGGCGTTTCTGGCTCCGCCGTCGCTGCTGTTTTTGTGGGCGCGTCCCGGACTCACCGGGCAGAAGAGCGGCGTGGAGTGGCGTCCCATGCTGGATAAGCTGCAAGCGCTGCGCAATCTGCAGACTCAGAGTTACGACTCCAAACTCGACCAGATTTTTCTCGGCGGACTTGTGCTCTGTTTGTTGATTGCCGTGGTGCGCAATCGCGAGCTGCGAGTGAACTGGCGCTGGCTGGCAGCGACAGCGGCATTTTTCGGAGTATATCTGCTGCTGCCGTACGGATGGGGGTCGAGCTTCGATCTCGACGTGCGTTTGGTGGCACCGCTTTGCCTGTTGCCGCTCGCCGCACTGCGCATTGGCCGCAGGGCCAACTGGATCGCCGTGCTGGCCGTGGCGCTGACCGCGCTGAGGGTCTTCAACTTCACCACTGGCTTTCAGGATGAGGCGCAGAAGAACGTAGCGATGAATCGTGGCATCGAGCAGATTGCGCGCAATGCAAAGGTCTTTCCGCTGGTGGACACCTGCAAGGACGAAGATCCGCTCGACTACTACTACGTGCACTACTGGGCTTACGCGGTGATCCGTCGCGGAGCCATCTCGCCGTACTTGTTTGATATTCCCGGACAGACGCCGATGCGCATTACATGGGAGCCGTATATGTCCGACGGCTACTGGGGACATTGCTATGACGTGGAGCCAGAGTGGGAGCAGGTTGCGGCCGACTACGACTACATCTGGAGCTATGGCGATCAGCGTTACACGCGCGGAATCAGCGAGGTTGCCGACAAAGTCTTCGAGCAGAGTCCGCTGATTTTGTATCGGGTGAGGAAGCAATAGAGCGAGAATTCAGCGGAAATCCGAGACGTGCGCGGCCGAACAACGATGTACGAATTAGGCAATCGTTGGAAAGGCCGAAGTAGCGAAATGGTCAATGGTTGCGCGGAATTCAAAACGATTGACCAGTTGAGCACGGGGCGGTCGCGAAGGATTCACTGAAAGAGCAATGGTTGGGGAAGGTCAACGGCCCCACCCTCCGCCCAGAAGAGCGGGCGGAAGGGTAGGGCACCCCGAATCGAAATCAAATTCGAAAGATCTCAGACTACAGGCAAGATCAAATTCAAAAGTTCAGAGACCACAGGCAAGGTCAAATTCAAAAGCCCCGCCCAAGCAACAGAAGCTTGAACGGGGCACCCTCATGTTTTCTGCACGCGCTTTCTTCGCGCTACTTAACCTCTGGCTTCCAGCGGAGGATTGGTTTGCGAGCGGCAGCGGTTTCGTCGAGGCGCGAGAGGCGCGTCGAGTTGGGCGCGTTGCGGCTCAGCTCGGGTGAGTCGATGGCTTCTTGTGCGATCGACTTCATGGCATCGACGAAGAGGTCGAGCTCTTCGAGCGGCTCGCTCTCGGTGGGCTCGATCATGAGTGCGCCGTGGACGACCATGGGGAAGCTGACGGTGTAGGGATGGAAGCCGTAATCGATGAGGCGCTTGGCGATGTCCCCGGTTTTGATGCCGAGCTTGGACTGGAGTTTGTCGCTGAAGACGACCTCGTGCATGGTGGGCGTGGCGTAGGGAAGATCGAAGGTGCCTTCCAGTTTCTTGCGCAGGTAGTTGGCGTTGAGCACTGCGTCCTCGGTGGTTTGGCGAAGGCCGTCGGGGCCGTTGGCCATGATGTAGGCGAGGGCGCGGACAAACATGCCGAAGTTACCGAAGAAGGCGCGCACGCGTCCAATGGATTGCGGACGGTGGTAGTCAAGACGCAAGGTGCCGACGACGGTTTCGACGATGACGGGCTTGGGAAGAAATGGCTCAAGGTACGCCTTGCAGGCGACCGGACCGGAGCCGGGACCGCCTCCGCCATGCGGAGTGGAAAAGGTTTTGTGCAGATTGAGGTGCATGACATCGACGCCGAAGTCGCCGGGACGAGCCTTGGCGACGAGGGCGTTCATGTTGGCTCCGTCCATGTAGAGCAGGCCGCCCTTGCGATGGAGGATTTCGGCGATCTGCGCGATCTGCTCGTCGAAGATTCCGAGGGTGTTGGGATTGGTGAGCATGAGGCCGGCGACATCCTCACTCATCTGCGCTTCCAGGGCAGCGAGATCGACCATGCCGTTCTGATTGCTGCGCAGATTTTCAACCTGATAGCCGACCATGGCGGCAGTGGCGGGATTGGTGCCGTGAGCTGAGTCGGGGATCAGAACTCGCTTGCGCGGATTGCCTTTGGATTCAAGATAGGCGCGCATGAGCAGGATGCCGGTGAGTTCGCCGTGAGCTCCGGCAGCGGGTTGCAGGGTGATGGCATCCATGCCGGTGATTTCGATGAGCTGATCGGCGAGAGACTTCATGATGCGCAGGGCGCCTTGCGAAATCATCTCCGGCTGATAGGGATGGGCACCAGCGATTCCATCGAGGCGGGCAACGACCTCGTTGACGCGGGGATTGTACTTCATGGTGCAGGAGCCGAGCGGATACATGCCGTGATCGACCGCGTAATTCCAGGTAGAGAGGCGGGTGAAGTGGCGAATGATTTCAACTTCACTTACTTCCGGAAGCGCGGCGGATTCGGTGCGCAGAGCATCGCCGAGTTCGGCTGCGGCATCGATCTCGGGCACATCGAGCGAGCGCAGGCGATAGGCTTTTTTGCCGGGCGAGGAGTGCTCGAAGATGAGGCCCTCGTTCTGCGAGATGTGGGTGCTGGCCTTACGGATATCCTGATTACTCATACGTTCACCTTGTTGGCGGTGGTCAATAAGACGGGTATCGCTACGCTGCCGGCCGCTGGCGCTGGGTTCATGCGTTCACCTCGCTGGCGGCTGCGTCGATGGCGGCGCGGGATGTGAGTTCAGTGGCGCACCAGACGGCGGCGTTGCCGAGTTCGGGATAAAACTTGGTGAGGGGAAAGCCTCCGATGATTTTCTTCTCGGCGAGACGGTGGGAGATTTCGTAGGCTTCTTCACTGGTCTGGAGAACAAATTCATTGAAGCGCGGCGCGCCATCGAAGAGAACTTTGGCCTTTGCGCCGAGCGTGCGGCGGGCGTAGGCAGCCTTGGCGAGATTCTGTTCGGCTAATCCCTTGATGCCCTCGCGGCCATAGACATCCATGTAGATGTTGACCATGAGCGCGACCAGAGCCTGGTTGGTGCAGATGTTGGAGGTCGCCTTCTCGCGGCGGATGTGCTGCTCGCGAGTGGAGAGGGTGAGCACGAAGCCGCGTTTACCGTTGCGGTCGGTCGTCTGTCCGACGAGGCGTCCGGGAATCTGGCGGATGAATTGTTCGCGCGTGGCGATGACTCCGGCGTACGGGCCTCCGTAGCTGAGAGGGACGCCGAAGGATTGCGCCTCCATGGCGACGATGTCAGCCTGCGAGGGGGGACGGACGATGCCGAGAGAAAGTGCTTCGGCGATGGAGACGACAAGGAGCGCGCCTTTAGCGTGGACGAGATCGGCGATGGCGGCAACGTCCTCTATGGTTCCGAAGAAGTTGGGCGACTGGATGAGGACGCAGGCGGTCTGCGCGGTGATGGCGGCATCGAGGGCGGCGAGATCGACGCGGCCATTGCTGGTGAAATTAACCTCGGTGAGCGGCAGACCCTGGTATTTGGCATAGGTGGCGATGACCTCGCGATACTCGGGATGAACGCTACGGGCGAGAATGGCGGAGGTGCGTCCGGTGATGCGCATGGCCATCATGACGGCTTCGGCGGCGGCGGTTGAGCCGTCATACATGGAAGCGTTGGCGACTTCCATGCCGGTGAGCTCGCAGATCATGGTCTGGAATTCGAAGATGGCCTGGAGGGTGCCTTGAGCGATCTCCGGCTGATAGGGCGTGTAGGCGGTGAACCACTCGCCGCGCGAGATGAGAGAGTCGATGACGAGCGGGCGATAGTGATTGTAGGCTCCGGCACCGAGAAGAATGTCATAACCGGAGCCGTTCTCAGCTGCGCGGGCGCGGAACCAGTCAACGATTTCGCTCTCGGCCATTTGAGGAGGGATGCACAGGTCGCGGTTGAGGCGGAACTGGGCCGGGATGGGCGCGAAGAGTTCATCGATGGAGGCGACGCCAATCTCGCTCAGCATGTGAGTGCGTTCGGCGGGCGACTTGGGAAGATAGCGCATGATGATCAGTCCTGAATAGAAAGCAACGTGCTCCGAACGGGTTTGGCGGCTTGAGAACCTATCAGCCGCAGGGGAGATTTGAGCCGTGCTGGGATTCCTCGCTTGAGCTCGGAATGACACCTCAAAACATTTTGCTTGCTCGAACCCATCCTCGACCTAATATCTACCGCCGTTCATGTCTACTGCTCTTCGGCGATGAACTTCTCATAGTCTTCGACGGAGAGCAGGGCAGCGGCTTCGGGGGGATTGGTGATTGTAATCTTCACCATCCAGGCGGAGTGAGGCTCGCTGTTGACCTTCTCGGGCGCGGTGGCAAGCTCCTGGTTGACGGCGGTAACGGTGCCGGAGACCGGAGCATAGAGATCGCTGACGGCTTTGACGGACTCAACGGTGCCGAAGGTTTTTCCAGCGGTGAGCTGGTCGCCGAGCTTAGGCAGCTCGACAAAGACGATGTCGCCGAGAGAGTTCTGCGCGTGGTCGGTGATGCCAATAGTTCCGGTGGCGCCATCGATGGCGAGCCATTCGTGCTCTTTGGTGTATTTGAATTCCGGCGGATATGCCATGTGATCTCCAGAAGTGGATTGAGCCGGGAAGATTCCGGCGATACACGAAAATCGAAAAACCTGAGTGAACTCCGAAATTGTACTCTAGTCCGACTCAGGGATGTGTCGCCGACAGCAGCCGGACATTGTCCATACAATCGTCCGGCCAGCTCCAACAGGAGCACGATCAACGACAGGTGCAAGAGCAAAGAGCAAAGTCAACTACCCCACTCAAGCCAAAAGAGGTCTTGAATGGGCCACCCGGCGAAGGCTTGCCGGTGACTCTGACTTGAATGGGCCCCCTGTGCGGACATCCCACATTTGCCAACAGCAGGCAAATATGGGCCGCCTGGCCGGTTATGAGGCGTGCTTGGCGAGCTTGGGCCGCTTGTAAAACGGCGTGGGCACCACCTTGCATTTTACGATCTGTCCGCGAACCTCTACGCCCAGCTCCGTGCCCTCGGCAGAGTACGCCAGAGGGACGTAGGCGAGGGCGATATTTTTTTTGAGCCACGGGGCGGGCGAGCCGCTGGTGACGTATCCAATGGGGCTGGCACTGGGGCTGAGAACTTTGTAGCCGTCGCGCGGGATGCCGCGCTCGATGGCTTCAAGGCCGATAAGGATAGTTTCGAGGCCGCTCTCCTTTTGCTGCAACAAGGCGGCGTGGCCGATGAAATCGGCTTTCTCCATTTTGACGAAGCGGTCGAGACGGGCTTGCCAGGGAGTGATGGTGTCGGAAATTTCGTGTCCGTAGAGCGAGAGAGCCCCTTCCAGGCGAAGGGTGTTGCGAGCGCCGAGTCCGCAGGGGAGAATGCCGAACTCCTCACCGGCGGCGAGCAATTCGTTCCAGATGCGCTGGCTGGTAGGTTCGTCGCTGGGAATGTAGATTTCAAATCCGTCTTCGGCGGTGTAGCCGGTGCGGGCAATGAGGGTGTTGGGCAATCCGCAGACAGTGCCGTGAGTGAACCAGTAAAACTTTACCTGAGTGAGATCGGCGTCGGTGAGCTTTTGCAGGGTGCGCCAGCCGTTGGGACCCTGAATGGCGATTTGGGTATAGTCGTCGCTGAGGTTTTCAACGGCACAGTCGAATTGTGCCGCGGCGTTGCGAACCCAATCGAAATCCTTCTCGCGAGTTCCGGCGTTGATGACCAGGAGGAAATCGTACTGGCCGAGGCGGTGCACGATGACGTCGTCGACGAAGGTTCCGGTGGAATAGAGCAGAGCGGAGTACTGGGCCTGGCCGATGGCGAGGCGGGAGGCATCATTGAAGGTCATGTGCTGCACGGCTTCGAGCGCCTGAGGACCGTGGAGGCGGATGTCGCCCATGTGGCTGACGTCGAAGAGGCCGACGGAGGTGCGGACGGCAAGGTGCTCGGCAATGAGGCCGCCGGACTTGCGGAGGGAGTTCGCAGGATATTCAACGGGCATATCCCATCCGTTGAAGTCGACCATGCGGGCGCCAAGCTGCCGGTGCGCGGAGTTGAGGGCGGTCTTGCGAACTGCGACGGGTTCAGCGTTCGACGACAAGGAGAGAACCTCGAGCACGGGTATCATACGGCCCCAGACAGAGCCGACGGAACACTAAAAAATAACACGGGGCAAGGCAAATTCAAAAGCCCTACCCTCCGCCCCGAAAAGCGGGCGGAAGGATAGTGCACCCGGGAGCCAGCAATGGATGGGACGGGTATCGCGGCGACGAACGCCGCTGCCGGCTGCAGGCGCATGGCGGGTAACGCGGCAACGAACGCCGTTTCCGGCTGCTGGCACGTGGCGGGTAACGCGGCAACGGATGCCGCTTCCGGCCGCTGGCGCGTGGCGGGTAACGCGTTGCTTCCGGCTGCAGGCGCGTGGCAGTTGCGCGGGAAGAGAATGAGAGTTAGAGTTCGCGAATGGCGAAACGATTTAAGTGCAATGTTTGCGACATGGTGGAAGAAAGGTGCGAGTGCCATAAGTACTGCAGTTTCTGCATGGGAGAGCACGACGTGCGGTTGGTGGAGGACGGTTGCTACTACTGCCTGGAGTGTCGCGAGGCATGCGACTACGTTCCGGAGGCCAAGGAAGCTACGCGTGAAGGCTAAATGTGGGGCGGGCACTGCGCTAGCTGCTGGTGGATGACTGGTGCGCGTCGGTGGGCGATTCGATAGGCAAGGGCAAGAGCGATTACAAGCGGCTGAAGATGCGGACGAGTTGCTTCCCACCTTAGCCACGCAAAGGCGGCGCGCCGAAGGTGGGGCACCCGGGACAAATAAGTAGGTAAAGCAAAATCAGCCACGAGGTCAAAAGCCCCACTCAAGCCAACAACGGGCTTGAATGGGCCACCCGCCCGCCCATCAGTGGAGCCGGAAGTGTTTTAGAAGTTGAAGCTGAGGCCGGCGCGGATGACGCGGCTGCCTTGGACCAGGTAGACGGTGCTGCCGTCGGCACTGAGAACGGGACGGTATCCCTGGGCGAGCAGGTTTCGTACATCGATCAGAGCTTCCAATCCGTTAGGGAAGATGTGCATGGTCGGGATAGGCTGGCGGACGAAGAAGCTGAGGTAGGGTTCGGTCTCTCCGGCAGAGGCGTTGAACATGTCGACCGGAGTAAGGCCGCTGCCGCTGAGCCATCGATAGCTGGCGATGACCCGGGTTTTGGTATGCGGCGTGGTTCCAGAGATTTTTGCGGCGGCGGAGTTGCGCTTGACGGTGACCAAGGAGGTCGAGGTCTGGCTGACCTGCACGAGGCTTTCCGGTGCGGTAAGCACGCCTCCGTAGCCGTAGTCGAAGGTGGCATCCACTCCGGGGGCGATGGGGTGCGAGTAAACGGCGCGCACGCCCTGGGTATGGAAGTTTCCGCCGTTGTAATAGAAGTTGCCGGAGAATGGGTCGCCGATGAGGGCATTGTTGTCAGAGGTGAAAGCGTCTCCGGTTCCGGTGAGGGCGGCGTTATGGACCGTGTCTGAGAAGAGGGCGAGCTGCACCTTGTGCTGGCCAAAACGCTGGGAGATGGAGATTTCGTTGTGGCTGGCGCGCTCGATGCGCTGACCCTGCGGAGTAAGCGTGACGCGGGGATTGCTCTCGCTGAGGTCGGCGGGAGCAGTGTCAAAGCCCTTGGCAGCACGCAGATCCGGAGCGCTGGTGGCGTAGCCGTAGCGCAGGATGGTGTTTTTGGTGGGATGAGCGCTGAGGGAAGCGTAAGGACGGAAGCTGGTGGCTCGATCCTTGAACTGAACCATCTGGGTTTCTTCGCCGTAACCGAGTTCGAGATAGTCGCCGAAGGTCATGGAGTTGGCGATGGAGAGTGCAAGAGCCTGGATGGCAGGCTGATTCGGATTGAGCGAGGCGAAGTGTTTGGCGGTGAGGGCGACTTCAGGCGAGGAGCCATCGGACATTTCACGAGAGTAGCCGGCACGGATTACGGCGTTGGGATTGGTGCTGCTGCCAACTCCGCCGTTGAGCGACCAGCGGGCAGGGGTGAGGCTTCGCTTGCCGAAGATGGACTGCTCGACCTGGAAATTGGTGTTCACGCCGGAGTTGCTGATGGAGTCGCCGTCGCTTGACGAGATAAACGAGACGCGGGCTTTGAGCTGGCCGTCGGCGTTTTCACATCTTTGCACCACCACGAGGGGATCGTCGTCGGCGAGGCGCAGGATGGGACGGTTGGCCATGGAGCGCAGAGCCCAGCGCCAGTCGTCATCTTCGCTGGCCGAGACCTTGCGCTTGGGGACGAGCTGGATGGCTTCAAAGAGTGTGTTCAGGGTGACATTGATGAGCAGGCTGGCACCGGACTGCAGACGGACACGCTCGCGGATGGTGGGCAGGAAGCTGGGAGCGGTGACCTTGACGGTATAAAGTCCGGGGAGCAGGCCGTTGATGGAGAAAGCGCCCCTGGTGTCAGTTAGCACGGTCTGGTTGCGAGGCGCGGAGTTGGCAAGGAGCTCGACGACGGCACCCATCTGAGGCACGCCGGAGGAGTTGCGCACAGTTCCGCTGATGGCACCGGGATTGACGGCGGCTGAGGCGCCGAGGCAGCTGACGAGTGCAAGCACGAAGATTGAGAGCTTACGCGTCATTCTATCTATGCAACCTACTATGCAACGTGACCTCTGAATTCAGTTCGCCAAATCCCACATTCGCCAATAGAGGGCGAATGTGGGCCACGTGAGGCCGATCCAAACATTCGCTAGATCCCACATTCGCCAACGGAAGGCGGATGTGGGCCACCAAGGTCAATGCAAACATCTCACCAAGGCCAACTGCAAATTTTATCCTATTCGACCTGAAAACGGGCTGAAGGATTAATGGATTGCTTTGTCACCTCATCATTTACGGTGACTTTGAGATTGTATAAACCCGGATCGAGGTTGGCCAGAGGCATCGATTTCTCGATGGTGATCTGGTCGCCGGTGTTGCCGTAAGTAGCCGAAGACTCCTCGGCGTGCAGCACGGACTTGCTGGTCTGAAGGTTGACGATGTCGTAACTGATGACGGCTCGCGTCCTTTTGATCTGCGGGTCCTGCTGCAGATTATAGACCTGTAGGTATACGTTGAGGCGCTGAGCACGTTGGAAGATGGCGGGTTTACCGTCTGAGGCGTCGAGGCGTGGACGGACCTTCGTGTCGCCGATGATGAAGCTGCCGGTTCCTATGCTCTTGGCGGGGACGCGCTCCATGAGATCGGCGAGGATGAGGCTGGAGGAAGCCAGCTTCTCGTCGTCGAATTCAGGGACGCGAATGGAACGGACGAGGGTTCCGACGCGGTCGCCATTGACGTCTTTGATGGCGATGTCAATTTTGTACATTCCGGGCTTGAGGGGGACGGCCTTCCAGTAAATCTGCGAGGTCTGCATTGCCTTTTCCAGCAGATCGTTTGGCTCGTCGACGCCGACGGTGTCTTCAAAAGTGGTGGCAACGCGCCCGGAGATGGTGGAGATGCGGGCGAAGATATTGACCGCGGCACGCTGAATGCCTTCCTTCTGCACGAAGGTCATGTCCTTGGTCTTCATCTGAATGGTGATGGGAACGAGGACCATGTCAGCGGTGATTTTGACGAAGTCCGAGCGCATGTCAAAGGGCATGAGGTTGTAGCGAATCCTGGTGTTGACCTTCTCCTCAAGATCCTTGAACTTGACGGGCGGAGGGGCGGTGAGTTTGGCGTAGCGCTCGATGGCATCGAATTCGCCATTTGATCCGCCCGGGGCGAAGGGATTGCCAGGCTGGCCGTTCAAGCGATCGGCGCGATTGCCGCGTCCCATCTGCTCGTTCATTGTAGGGCCGCCGCCGGGAGTGTTGGCCAGGGCATCCTTCTCATTGGGATTGGTGGCCATGCGGTATTCGTTGCACATGCAGGAGTCTACGAACTCGATGATGACCTCGTTGCCGATGCCTTCGATGTAGCGGTAACGCCAGCGCTCAAAGGGGAAGGTGGAGGTGGTGCCGCCGCCTTCGGAGGAGTCGCGCTGATAGGTGCCACCGGAGGCATGGGACTCGATTTCGTCAGGCGCGCCCCAGATGATGTAGATGCGGCCGCGATCGGTTCTCCAGCCGGGGACGCCGGCGGAGAAGTGCTCATTGGCGTACTGGATGCGGCGATAGTGCTCTTCGCGGAACTCGTTTTCCTCGGTGTCGGGCGTGGGATCGCGGCGGAGCCAGAACTGCTCGATGAAGGCATCGCGCTCCTCATCGGTGCTGAGAAGCTTGAAGGCCTGCTCCTCTTCGGGGCTGATGATGTAACGCACGTCCTGGTCGAGCCAGGTCTGGTAGGTCTTGCCGACCTCTTTCTTGAAGCTGCGGAGGCGTGCCTTGCGTTCTTCGGGCGTAAGCTCCTTCTGCTGCGGGACATCCTTCTTTGGGGACTTCTTGAGATCCTTGAGGGAAGTGCCGGGGTCCTTTTCATCGCCAGGGGAATCCTGGGCGAAAAGGGGCGCGGCCAACAGAGTGGCTGCCATCAGGACGAAGGAAAAACGACGCAGAGAAGAAAACCGCATGGAGAGTCTCGCTCCTGGGACTTTGGGGCTGCAGCGATTGTAAGTATTCGACGAGAGCAAGGCAAGGTGGAGTGGCATGGGCGAAATAGGCACGTGCGGCTTGAAGAGGATGATGGCAAGCCGGAATATGAGCGGGAGCGGCACAACCGGTTTTGGCGGGGGTGGAGACGGTGGCGACAGTTTACAATCAGACGCCAGGACTTTTGGAACTTTCAAACTACTCTGCTCGTATCAGGAATGAGTGCGGCAAGAACGCACGCAGGGTTGCTGCCGCTGAGCGCCTGGGCTTGGTTTCCCGTCATAGCTCAAGCGGCGAGCACCGGCGGCTCTCTAACTTCGCAGAAGGGCATACTGCAGGCTTAGCGACGGGTACGGGCCAACAGAATGGCCCTTCCGAGGGGCACTGAAGGGTACGCGGCGACAGACGCCGCTCCGGCTGCTGGCGCCGGTCGCTGACGCCAGAAGCAACAAACGAGGACAGATGAAAACCTGGAAGAAAGTTTGGCTCGCGGTCGGTGGAGTGGTTCTGCTGGTAGGTATTATTTTCTTCAGTATCCAGCAGAGCCGTAAAGGTGTGGTTGAGGTGCAGACCGGCAAAGTTGTGCGCGAGGACCTGGCGTCGCAGGTTACGGCTTCGGGCGAGATCCGGCCCAAGACGTTTGTGAACGTGGGGGCCAACGCCTACGGCAAGATTGTGCGTCTGTACGTGAAGGAAGGCGACCGGGTGGTGAAGGGTCAGTTGCTGGCGCAGTTGGACAACGTGCAGCCTGCCGCCGACGTGAACGCAACCCGGGCTTCGCTGACGGCGGCCGAGGCTGACTACACGGCGGCACTGGAGACCCTGAACACCAACGTTGCCGACCTGGACAGGGCGAAGGCCGATCTGGACCAGAAGCTCTCCGACTGGAAGCGCGCCGAGGGATTGTACAGAGATCAGCTGATTGCTCGGAAGGATTACGATGCGGCGAAGAACGCATACGAATCGGCAGTCTCCTATGCGGCCCAGGGCAAGACCAGGATCGCCCAGGCAAAGGCCGCGGCGGATGCCGCCAACCACCGCATCGCGGTGCAGAAGGCGACACTGGTTCATAACGACGACGTGCTGAGCAAGACCGAGTATCGCGCGCCGTTTGATGGACTGGTGACCTACCTTCCGGTGCGCGAAGGCGAGTCGGTGGTGCTTGGCATCCAGAACCAGCCGGGCTCGACGCTGATGACGCTGGCCGATGTTTCGGTGATTACCGCCGAAGTGAAGGTGGATGAGACCGACATTGTGAATGTGAAGCTGGGCCAGACAGCCGAAGTAAGCGTGGACGCGATTCCGAAGAAGAAGTTCAAGGGCACGGTGACGGAGATCGGCGACAACGCGCTGCTGCGTTCGACCGGCGTGGCGACTTCGCAATCGACGGGTAGCACGCAGGAGGCGAAGGACTTTAAGGTAGTGGTGACGCTGGACCAGGTGCCGGATAATCTGCGGCCCGGACTTTCGACCACGGCGAAGATTACGACGGCCAACAAGGCAGCCGTGCTGTCGATTCCGATCCAGGCGCTGACGATAAGGCAGAAGGGCGACCTGGTTCCGAAGAAAAAGAATAAGAGCGAGGTGGAGGCGGCGGAGAAACCAGCCGACATCAAAGCTGCCAAGGAAGAGATTCAGGGCGTGTTCGTGATTCGCGATGGCAAGGCGCAGTTTGTGCCAGTGCAGACGGGAATCACGGGAACGACCGACATTGAAGTGCTGGATGGGCTGCACGAAGGCGACGAGATTGTAACCGGAAGCTACAAGGTGCTGCGCACGATGAAGCCGGATGCAAAGGTGAAGATCAACAACGCCGCGCCAAAGAAGGAAGAAGACAAGTCGTAAACTTGGAACGAGGGCAACGAATGGCAACGCAGACCGCAGGCATGGGGCAGGAGATGAAGGCACCGCCGCCGGATTGCATCATTTGTACGCATGACCTGTGGAAGACCTATGACATGGGCAGCGAGCAACAGGTGAACGCGCTGTGCGGAGTGGACATCGCGATCCACCGCAATGAGTATGTGGCGATCATGGGTCCGTCGGGCTCGGGGAAATCGACGCTGATGAATTTGATCGGCTGCCTGGATACTCCGACGAAGGGAATTTATTGGCTGAACGGGCACCTGGTGAGCGAGCTGGATGACGATGAGCTGGCGCGAATCCGCAACAAGGAAATTGGATTTGTCTTCCAGACCTTCAACCTGCTGGCGCGGGCTTCGGCGCTGCACAATGTGGAGCTGCCGTTGATCTATGCGGGGATTTCCTCGGAGGAGCGGCTGGAACGCGCACGGCAGACGCTGGTTAGCGTCGGCATGGGCGAACGGATGAATCATAAGCCGAACGAACTCTCAGGCGGACAGCGGCAGAGAGTGGCGATTGCGCGCGCATTGGTGAACCGGCCTTCGATTATTCTGGCTGACGAGCCGACGGGGAACCTGGACTCAAAGACCGGAAACGAAATTATGGCGCTGTTTGATGAATTGCAGGCCAAGGGAAACACGATTGTGCTGGTGACGCACGAGCACGATATTGCCGAGTATTCGCATCGCATCATTCACATTCGCGACGGAAAAGTTGCGGGAGATGAGAAGACGGCACGGGCGAAAGGATAAGGCGACAGGACTCTTGAGATGAAGGCCCTCGGCGAAGTGCCGAGGGCCTTTGTGCGAGTTGCGATAACTGAACGAATTTGAAATTCGGTGTTAGGCTTGCTGCGATGAATTTGTTTTCCAATCCGATTGATGAAGCCTCTGACCGGACGAGGCCGCTGGCCGACAGGATGAGGCCGCGCGACCTAGATGAGTTTGTGGGGCAGGAGCATATTCTGGGGCCGGGCAAGGCGCTGCGAGTGCAGATCGACCACGACGACATTGGCTCGATTCTGTTTTGGGGACCGCCGGGAGTGGGGAAGACGACGCTGGCCAAGATCATTGCGCGGAGGACGAAGGCAGAGTTCGTCGAGTATTCGGCGGTGATGGCGGGGATCAAAGAGATCAAGCAGGTGATGGTGGAGGCCGAGCGAGCGAAGCAATATGGCACGCGGACGATTGTCTTCATCGACGAGATTCACCGCTTTAACCGGGCGCAGCAGGACGCGTTTTTGCCGCACGTGGAGCGGGGCAACATAAGGCTGATTGGGGCGACGACGGAGAATCCGTCGTTTGAGGTGAACTCGGCGCTGCTGTCGCGATCGAGGGTGTACACGCTGAATCCGCTGACCGAGGAAGAGATTGTGGCGTTGCTGGAGCGCGCGCTGGCGGACGAAGAGCGCGGACTGGGCGCGATGAAGCTGACGGCAAAGCCCGAGGCGCTGGCGCGGATTGCAGCGTACTCGAGTGGCGATGCACGGTCGGCGTACAACGTGCTGGAGATTGCGGCAACGCTGGCGGTAGAGGCCGCTACGGGCGCGGCGGGGACGGGTAACGCTGCGCTGCCGGCCGCAGGCGGCGGCACGATAGAAAAACCGCAGGTGGAGGATGCTCTGCAGCGGCGGGTGCTGCGGTATGACAAGGCGGGAGAAGAGCATTACAACCTGATCTCGGCGCTGCACAAGTCGGTGCGCAACAGCGATGTGGATGCGACGCTGTATTGGCTGGTGCGGATGCTGGAGAGCGGGGAAGATCCGATGTATTTGGCGCGGCGGATTGTGAGGATGGCGGTGGAGGACGTTTCGCTGGCCGACCCGCACGCGCTGGAGATATGCATGGCGGCGCGGGACGCGATTGATTTTTTGGGGATGCCGGAGGGTGGCCTGGCGCTGGCGCACGCGGCGGTGTATCTGGCGATTGCTCCGAAGTCGAATGCGCTGTACAAGGCCTATGGCGCGGTGAAGCGGGACGTGGAGGAGACGGCGGCAGACCCGGTGCCACTGCATCTGCGGAACGCTCCGACACGGCTGATGAAAGAGCTGGGGTACGGCGAAGGATACAAGTACGCGCATGACTTTGATGAGAAAGTAACGGACATGGAGTGTCTGCCGGAAAATCTGAAGGGACGGAAGTGGTACTTCCCTACGGAAGAGGGCGTGGAAAAGAGAATTCGAGAACGGCTGGCGGGGCTGAAGGCGAAGAAGGAGAAGATGCGGGAGTAGGTCTAGAGCCTCTTCTCGACTTTCTGGAGTCCGCGCGCTCAGATTGATTCGCGGGACATAATGCTGGAGAGTGGGGGATTGTTTTCTCGAAAGTTTCCGGCATTTTTCGGGGAGCAAACCGCAATAGGCGAGCGACTGTTACTCTCTCTCTGGTTGGGGAATCCAGCATTCTGGCTATCCCTGCCCACAAGTGCCGTCAACTGCTGGCCGATGCTTTCGAGTGTCCGTGACTGGGCGCTCAGTTCCTCTCCGGCCGAGGCGCTTTGCTCGGCGACGGCCGCTGTTTTCTGGGTGACCTCCTCCATTTGAGAGATGGCCATGGCAATCTGATCCAGACCTTTGGCCTGTTCTTGACTGCCTGCGCTCACTTGTTCCACCAGGACTGACACCTTGCCGACTATCTCCGTGATCGTGGCGATTGACTGCGTTACATCGCTGAGATTTGTACTTCCGCCGCGCGAGTTTGAAATGGATTCCTCGATTAGGGCCGCGGTATCTTTGGCGGCCTGAGCGCTCCGCTGGGCGAGGTTTCGTACTTCGTCGGCGACTACCGCGAAACCCGCTCCTGCTTCCCCTGCCCGCGCCGCTTCAACGGCGGCGTTGAGCGCCAGGATGTTGGTTTGGAAGGCGATCTCGTCGATCACCTTGATGATCTTTGAGATTTTGTCGCTGGAATTGTTTATCTGCTGCATGGATGCGACCAGTCCATCCAACTTCTGGTTTCCATGCGCGATCTCGCGCGTTGCCGAAACCACCAACGCGGCGGCGGCCTTGGAGTTATCGGCATTACGACTGGTCATGGAAGTAATTTCGTGAGTTGACGAAGATGTCTCCTCAAGCGACGCAGCCTGTTCAGAAGCTCCTTGTGCCAGAGACTGCGCGGATGAAGATACTTCGGTTGCAGCGCTCGCAACCTGCTCCGATCCCCGGGCCAATTCTTCGGTCATGCGCCTGAGGTCCTTGGTTGTTCTGTGCATACTAAGAAGTACAGCTATGCCGGTACCTAACGAAACCAAGAGCACAGCCACGGTTATGAATTGACTTGTGGCCGCACGCGCGGCTGCGGTTTCCTCGTGCTGCTTGAGTAACTCCTGTTGGCGCGCCGCCATCTGGTGAGAAAGCTCGACGGAGTCATTAAAAGCAACTGCAAGCGGCTTTGCACCGATCTCGAATGCGGCGTCAAAGTTGCCGGATTCTGTCTGTTGTTCAAATTCGCGGAACAAGGAATTGACCTTCGCAAGGTCTTCTATTGCCTGAGAGACCTGGTTGACGGTTGTCGCGGATGCTGCCATCGCTCTCAATTCGGCCAGGTCCGCTGACGCCTGGTTCAGGGACTTTGACCAGGCAGTTTTTGCCGAAACTACTGACTCAGGCTTCTTGCCAATGGTATAAAGCAAAACACCACGCTGAGCGGCCCTCATTGAAAGCAATTGGACTTCGAAGTCGTCGGAGAGCTGGCCCATGCGGGCCTGCCTGTTTACCGCCGTCTGGAACTCGTTTTTTATCGCGCGAAAGCCGCCCAGTGCGACTAAACCGAGAGCAGCAATCAACAGGACCAGTATGCCAATGGACCCCGCTACTTTTTGGCCAATAGTCATGGGATTACCGGTGCTCATGGTTCACCTTCATTGGAGATTTAGGCATAGAGGCCGCCGCGATGGTGCGCAGGAGCTGTGCTCTTTCTATCGGTATGCTCGATCGAAATCGCTATGTGGGAAAAACCTTAGGTTCGATACCGTGGGGAGGAGGCCGGCTGGAAGAAACACTAAATCAAAGCAGCGAAAGAGTCACTTGCTTCTTTGTCGCTTTGTTCGGAGTGACACCAGAGAAACAAGATCAAGATCAAATACCAAGAGCAGGGTCAGAACATTAGGTTATCTGCTTCTTTGTCTTTGTGCCTCGTAGAGGAGGATGCTGGCGGCGATGGCGGCGTTGAGGCTTTCGACTTTGGGGGAGTGAGGTATGAGGATGGCTTCGTCGGCGCGGTCGAGGAGGGCTCGCGGGACTCCGTGTCCTTCGCTGCCTATGAAGATGGCGGTGGGGAGGGTGAGGTCGATCTCCTGCACGGGACGGCCCTGGTGGGAGCTGGTGACGGCGAGGCGGACGCAGTGAGTGGCGATGGCATCCAGAGCTTCGGCGGTGGAGAGTTTGACGACCGGGAGGCGGAAGACCGATCCGGCGGAGGCACGAGCGACTTTGGGATTGGCTGTGGAGACAGTGCCTTCGGTGGTGAGTACGCCGCTGGCTCCGAAGGCTTCGGCACTGCGGAGGATGGTGCCGAGGTTACCGGGGTCCTGAAGTCCGGCACAGCCGAGGATTAGCGGATTGGAGACGAGCGGAACCGTAGGTGAAAGCGCGGCGTCTTCACCACATTTGCGTCGAAAGTCGCGACGCAGATGTGGGCCACCCGAGGTGAGCTGATCAGCACCGAGTTGGGTTGCAAGGGAAGCTGAGACGGGTAACGCGTTGCTTCCGGCCGCAGGCGCTGGGGGGCGGAAAAGATCCTCTAGGCTGGAAACGAGGGGGTGGACGAGGGCGGCGACGCCTTGCGGAGTTTCGGTGGCGACGGCGCTGTGGAAGATGTCGTCGGGCAGGAGGATGGTTTCGATGGCGCGACCGAGCTGCGGAAGCAGGCGGTTGGCGCGCTCGCGAGCGGATTCGGAAAAGAAGACGGCGCGCAGGCGGAGTCCGCTGCGGATGGCCTCCTCGACCAGCTTGACACCCTCGATGGCGATGGAGCCGTCGTCGGCGGGAGTGGCCTGAGTGAAGGCCTTGCGGAGGTCCTTTACCAGCGAATTCTGGCGGCTGGCGATGGGGCGGAGACGCTCATGCGGCGGGTTAGATGAAGCCTGGGGCAATGTTCCTCCAGTACATGGGTGCAAATTAGAGCTGGTACAGACAGCCCTCTTGCTATAAACGCCTTACGGTCGCTCCGGCTGCAGCGGGATAACGCCTTAATAACAGGTACGGGCCAACAGACGGCCCTCCGGCCGCTGGCGCGAGGCGGGTACGCGGCAATTACGGCCGCTCCGGCCGCTGGCGCGGGACTAAAGCATTGTAGAATGCTGGAGTGGCAGCGTGGAAATGATAACCTGCCGCAGGATAGGAATTCTGAGTTAACCTTGGCATAAGCTGGCGATGTGCCTGGGGCGAGCTTGTGTGTTGATTTCAACTTGTGTTAAGGTTCGCTGGTTTTGAGCCTGGAAGACGAGGTAAAACGGGTGCGCCCGGAGATAATTCAAATTCATTCAGCTGAACCTGAGCCGTCACTGGTGAACTATGTTGCGGACAGAGTTCGCCTTGGCAGTGTGGTTGGGATGCCAACCGACACGTTTTATGGCCTGGCTGCCGATCCCTTTAACTTGCACGCGGTGGAGCGCGTGTATGAGATCAAGGAACGCGGCCGGAACAAACCGCTCTCGCTGCTGATTGAAAGCGTAGAGCAGGCAGAGGAACTGGCGCACGAGTTGCCGGACGAGTTCTTTCTGCTGGCGGATAAATTCTGGCCGGGCCCGCTGACGATTATTGTGCGCGCGGCTCCGCGGCTGCCACTGAAGGTGACGGCGAACTCAGGCAACATTGCAGTGCGCATGCCGGACTCGAAGGTGGCGCTGGCGGTGGTTCGAGCCTTGAAGCATCCGATCACGGCGACGTCGGCGAACCTGGCGGGATTTGTGGAGTGCACGACCGCGGAAGCCGTGGTAGAGCAGATGGGCGAGCGGGTGCAACTGGTGGTGGATGGTGGCACGACCCCGCGCACGGTGCCGACGACGATCATCAATCTTACCGGCGACGGAAGCTGGTCTTTGCTGCGCGAGGGAGCGATTGCGCTGGCCGAGATTGAGGATCTGTTAGGCGACCAATGAAGTTTGGCGGTCACCGGAGATGGTTGAGGCCGGTCTGGATTGCCGCGGCGCTGATGGCGGCATACGCCTGCTATTTTGCGTGGAGCTGCGCGAACATTGTGGCGCAGTCCGGGCGGGATGAGGCGCGGAAGGCCGACGCGATCGTGGTCTTCGGCGCGGCGGAATATTTCGGCAAGCCTTCGCCGGTGTACCGGGCGCGTCTGGACCACGCCTTTGAACTCTACGCACGCAGGCTGGCGCCGGTGGTGATTACCACGGGGGGCAGCGGCGGCGAAGCGCAGTTTACCGAGGGCTCGGTGGGGCGGGATTACCTGATTGAGCGCGGCATCAGCGACCGGTACCTGATTGCCGAGACGCAGAGCGACAACAGCGCGGAGAGCGCCGAGCGCATTGCCAACATCATGGCGACAAACCAGATGCATTCCTGCATCGCGGTGAGCGATCCGTATCACATGTTCCGCATTAAACGGCTGCTGGAGGCGCAAGGTGAGACTGTATATGCCTCGCCGCGCAAGCCGGAGATCGCTCCGGGCAAATGGGCGCGGGCGCTGAACGTAATGCGCGAGGCGCTAAGCTACACGCTATGGCGAATGTACATATATCGCCGGTAGTTTTCTGTTCAGAACAGCTGGGAGTGACGAGCATCACTGAGGGGATGCGCGGCGGACTCTTAGGATAGAAACATCCACAAGGGAGGGTTTGGAATGGCGCATAAACCGGGGAGCGAAGCTCCGCAGACGGGGATTTACTGGTGCAGCGTGTGTAAGTTGCCAGTGCAGTTCAAGGCTGGCGAGGCGCTGCCGACATGCAAGAATCTTTGCGGACGCGGGCAGTGGGAGTTTGTGAGGGCAGAGAAGTAAGGCAGAGTTCGCTCAGGCTGGCGGCTTCGCCGACCAACGTTGGAGACTCGGCGAGCCGTGGAGTTGAGGCTCGGCGGGTACACGGAGTCCATTCCCGAAAAAAAGAGATGCCGCAGGGGCGAACCCGCGGCATTCTTTGTTTTTGAACTACCAAGACTTGGAACGGGTTCAGTTTACGAGCGAAGAGCGTGGGGCCAGCGTCGCCGATGGATATTCCAGTTCTGAATGGATGACTCTTTCAGGGGGACGCGGCGCTGATCCCGTTGGCGGATGAGTGTAGCGCTGGGTTTTGCCGAGTGTGAAGCGGCTCATGAGGCTGTTCAGATTCAGCGCCAGGTTGGAGAGCTGCTGACAGGCCTGTGCCGATTGCCCGGCTCCCTCCGCGGTCTCTGAGGTGATTGCCGAGATCTGTTCGACATTTCTATTTACCTCCTGAGTGGCGCTGGCCTGCTCGGTGGCTGCGGTCGCAATGTGGGTGATCATTTCGCCGACCTTGTCGGAGGAGCCAATAATTTCCTGCAGCGAGGCTCCGGCCCGCTGGGTTGATTCCACTCCCAACTCGACATGCTTGGTTCCGGATTGCATGGCCTCGACGGCGTGGGCGGTTTCCTTCTGGATTTCGCCGATCATTCCGGAGATTTCCTTGGTGGCGGTGCTGGTGCGCTCGGCTAGCTTGCGAACCTCGTCGGCAACCACGGCAAAGCCGCGCCCTTGTTCGCCGGCCCGGGCTGCTTCAATGGCGGCGTTGAGAGCCAATAGATTTGTCTGATCGGCGATGTCGTCGATGACGCCGACAATCTTTCCGATGCGGTCCGAACCCTTGCCGAGCTCTTCAATTTTGTTTGCGGTCTCGCGGACGGAGGCTGCGATACCCTGCATGATTTGCAGGGTCTGCTCGACTACTTTGCCGCCGCCGTTTGCGGTCTGCGAAGCTTTGCTTGACGCCTGCGCGGCTGCATTGGAGTTCTCGGAGATTTCATGCACGGTCAAGGACATTTCGTGCATGGCCGTCGCCATCTGCTGAGTCTGGTCTTTCTGGAGATTCATACCGTTGGACTGCTGCGTGGCCGAAGCCGAAATCTGCTCGGAGGCGGACGCCAGATGGTCGGCATTGGTTGCGACCTCCTGAACGATTTCAGTCAGGCTTGTCTGCATCTTATTCACCGCCCTGACGAGATCGCCGACTTCATCCTCAGAGAGAACCGGAAGCTCAGCACCGCTGAGGTCGTGGTTGGCAATTGCCTCGGCGCGGGCCAACACCTGGCTCACACCGCGGACGATCTTGCGGCTAAGCGTAATGGCGATGAAAGTGCCGAGGCTGACGGCTAGCACTGTGCACAAGATCAGTGCCTCGTACATGGCTTTGTTGGCGGCGGCCAGACTGTCCATGTCGGCCTTAAGTTGTAGCTCCAGTCTGTGGTCGATGCCACCTAGCGAATCTTCCCTGATTTTGGTTACAAGACTGCTGGCAGGAGCTAAGCAGTTTCCTGCTGCCTGGATTGTTTCGGGCCGCTCGGGCTGGCGTATCTGAATACAGGATTCCTCAAGTTTTCGCAGATCGGCGAGCTGGCCACGGATCTCACCCAGAATGTCCTTTTCTTCCGGCAGCTGCGAGCCGAGGTCGATGAGCGTCCGCATATCGCTATCGGTTTTATCCAAAGCTGCCGTCCAGTTCCGGCGCGTCCGCTCACCTTCTCTGGCGTCGTCTGCCACGAGAATGTACTCACGCTCCATGCTTAACGACCGTGTCATGTCGGCGGAGAGAGTCGCATTGCGAAACTGGACAGGATAGAGCAGAGTGGTGATTTTTTGCTCGTATCCTTGCGCGACAGAGATTTTGTAACAGCCGAGCACGGCGGTGAATACCATCAGCGCCAGAATCATACCGAAGCCGATCCCAAGCTTCCTTCCCAGCGACATTCTCATTAGTTTTCCTCGATTCATGACCGTAAGTGTCTGGCCTAGGTCCGTTTCTGGACGCAGATTGCGCCTACTGGTCTAAACGGCAAGATGGGCCGGGACTTTAGTGACAGGCCGCTGAGCACTTCGCTTCGCAGCCGGGTACGCGGCAACTGACGCCGCTCCGGCCGCGGGCGCTTGGTTAACTCCAGCGCTGAGCGAAGAGGATGGCGATAGTGAGGAAGGCAGAGAAGGCGGTGCTGGTGAAGTTGACAGCGTTGTTGCCCAGGAGGCCGGGACGCTCAAGGGTAGCTCCCAGCAGGCTGTCTACGATGGTTCCGAAGAAGGCGGCGCAGAGGACGGTGAAGCTGAAGTGGGGGAGCAGGAGATTGGCCCACTGGCAGGCGGCGCAGACGATGACGATGGCGCAAAGGGCGAAGATGCTGCCGGCGATGGTGACGCCGCCGTTCTGCCCGATGGCGACGCGGCGGCCCGTGGTGATGAGGCGCGGGTTGCCGCCGAAAGCCTGTCCAAGCTCGCTGCTGACGGTGTCTCCGGCAGCTTCGGCGAGGGCGGCTGAGGCTCCGGCAAGGAGGATATAGCGGGCGTGCGGCACAAAGATGAGCGGGGAAGCGCAGATGGCGGCGACCGATACGTTGGCGAGGATCTGCAATGCACCGCGTCCACGGCGGCGCTCGGCGGTGCCAAGGCGCTCCTTTTTGCGGCGCCCGATGCGGGTACTGATTACCGTGAGCAGGAAGACGGTGAGAACCGCGAGCAGGGCAGAGGGACCGGCGGCAAGGCAGAGAACCAGGGTGAGGAAGACTCCGGTGAGCGAGGCGGCGGCGGTGACGGCACGCATGCCCCAGGCAACAATCGCAAAGGCCGCAGAGAGGCCGATGACGGGGACCAGTTGGGGAATGGCGCTCTGCCAGCTCTGAAGGAGATTCATGCCCAACTTATCGTACTCCGAAATGGCTGACGGTGAACGGCGAACGCCAGCATCGGCATTCCGACGTGAGCTGATATAGATGCAGGGGAGTCGAGTAACGCTTCGCTGCCCGGTCGCGGACGCGGGAGTCGGCATCCTAACAGATTCCGCCGGGGCGATGCAGCTGCAAAGGTTTGAGAGTTTTCGGCGTGGTGAGGAGGAAGCGGTGCGATGGCGTCATCGGTGTGGTCCGGGTATTTGACGTTTGGTTTGATAACGCTTCCGGTGCGACTCTACAGCGGAGCGCGCGGCAGCCGGATTTCGTTCCACATGCTGCACAAGCCGGACCTGTCGAGAGTGAAGCAGCAGCTCTGGTGTCCGGTGGAGGAGCGTGTGGTGGAGCGCAACGAGATTGTGAAGGGATATGAGTTCCGGCGCGGCGAGTACGTGGTGATAGAGCCCGAGGAACTGAAGAAGATTGAGCCGAAGACGGCCAAGGCGATGGAGATTGTGCAGTTTGTGAAGGCCGAGGAGGTCGATCCCATCTACTTTGAGTCGAGCTACTACGTGGCCGCAGAGGATGCGGGCAAGCGTCCCTATGCGTTGCTGGCGCGGGCGATGCGCGAGAGCGGATACATGGCACTGGCGCAGCTCACGATGCACAATCGCGAGTACACGGTATTTCTGCGGCCGTTCAAGGATGGGTTGGCACTGCACACGATGTATTATGCCGACGAAGTGCGGTCCATGGAGCACTTTGGCAGTGCGGCGGTGGAGGTGAAGGAAGCCGAACTGAAGGTGGCGCATCAGCTGATTGAGGCGCTGGCAGAAAAATTTGAGCCCGAGCGCTTCCATGACAACTACGAAGAGAACCTGCGCAAGCTGATCGACGCTCGGCTGGAAGGTAAGGAGGTGGCCGCCGCGGAGCGTCCCCGAAAGCTGGCGCCGGTGGTGGACCTGATGGACGCTCTGCGGCAGAGCCTGGCGAAGATGGACGGGAAGAAGGCGGAGAGCGCCGCTGGTGCGCAGGCAACGGAGACCGCATCCGCCGCAAATGCCCGGGTTCCCAAGAAAGCACCGGGAAGAGCAAGGCCGAAGCGCGCAGCGTAGTTGGTGCGGCGATGGTTAGGCAGTAGTTTGTTAAGGCGTGGAGTGAGGTGTGTGCTTCGCCGCCACTCCGGCCGCAGGTGTTGGCAGGAACTGGTGATATCGGTTCTTGCGCGAGAAAGAAGACATTGGCCGCGAGGTGTCTGCTTCCTTTACAATAGTCGCACCCGAACAGAGCAGATGAAATTGCGTCGGTGAGCCGGAGTGCGAATGAAAGTCATGTGGAAAGCCGCGTGTGCGGCTGCCCTAATAGCAGCAACTTTTATCGAGATTGGATGCGGCGACGTGTATCGCCCGATTGCAACTCCTGCTCCAACCGTGACCGGCAATCCAGCAGGCACAGAGACCGAAGCTGTACTGTCATGCTGCATGAGCCCCAGCAGTCCTAACGCCGGCAGTTCCTACCCCAGCAGCATCCTGACGGGCGTGGACGTAAGCGGAGACACGAACTCGGGCAACAAGGTTCTGAATAACATTGTGGGGGCCACAACCGCGCCAGTTACGACTTCATCCGTTTTGCTGGCGCCGATTACTCCCGCAAACGTTCCGGTGGCGTTTGATTACAGGCGCACTGCGGTGTACACGGCGAACACGGCTACCGATTCGGTGTCGGTGAATCTTCTGAACAGCACGTCGGCGAGCTTTTCGGCCACCACTACGACGCTGGCACTGGAGCCGGGCTCTGCGCCAATCGGCATCAGCTTCCAATACTTCGGCAGCACCTACACGCAGGACTACGTGGTGAACTCAGGAACGGCAACGGCGACCTGTCCGGGAACAGGCTCGCTGGGAGTGATTTTGCAAGCCACGCTCTTGTTGAAGGCAAACATTTGTATCGGCACAAAGGCCATTCCCGCGAACCCGGTGTTTGCCTGGATTTACAAAGACCAGAGCAAGGTTTTTGTATTGGACAATCAGGCCAGTAGCGCCGGAAATGTTTACGTGGTGAGCGCCAGCACATACCAGGTAACTAACGTCATTCCGGTTGGCATGAATCCGATCAAGGTAGCCCAGAGCAACGACGGCCAGTACATTTACGTGCTCAACAGCGGCGACAATTCGATCTCTATCATTGATGGACAGGCGGAGGCGGTGGTGGGAACGGCGGTGAGCCTTAACAACACGTTGAGCTTGTCGCCGGTGATCGACATCGCGCAGGATACGAATTTCAACGACACCTCGACGAACACGCAAGTCAACCATGTTTGGATTCTGCAAAACGACGGCACGGTGAGCGTCTGGGATGGGACAGTTCCGGGAACGCTGACCTGGATGACGTCGCTTTCGACGATCACATCGGCGCAGGCTAAAGCGGGCGCAACTCCGACGAACATTGCTCTGATGCGGGACGGCACGCAGGCTTACGTGGGCGTGGGCAATACGGACCAGATTGTGGCAATCGATACCGGTAAGCTGGCTGTCACCGGCACGATTACGCTTGGCGCGAATCCGTGTCCTACGGGGAAGGTCTGTTCCGCGATTTCTGCTACAACTTCGATCGCGGTAGGTGTGCACCGCTCGGTGACCCAAACCGTCAATGGCGTGGCGGAAACACTGGAAACGACAACGCCCGCAGTGACCAACGTTGCGGTTTCACGCGAAGGCAATTCGGCTGACCTGTCAAAGGCGTACGCGACCACGACGACGACCACCGTCTACAACTACTACGATGCGAATGGGAATTTGACCAATAGCGCCACCTATCCCAACCTGTACAACGGCACTGCAGTGGTGACGGCGGCGGCCAATGGAACGACGCCGATCAATACATATGTGACGACAATTCCGGCGCCTTCGGTGGTGACGTACTGCCAGCCGACGGACCAGGGATATGACTCACAGAAGGATTGTCCGGCGATGGTTCCTGAAGTGGTGCTGGGGCGCAGCTAGAGCGCAGCGGTGAGAAATCAAAAGGGCGAGCCCAGTGCGGGCTCGCCCTTGTTGTGTCTGAATCCCGCATTCGCCAACTGCGGGCGATGTGGGCCACCTGTGATTTGTGGGCGCGAAGTTAGGAGGGGCTCTGGTCGGCGCGGCGGCGGCGATTATAGCGGAGGGCGACATTCATAAAGACGCTGCCTGCGGGTGAGGCGAAATCCATTACCAAGGCTTCGACGTCTTCCGAACCACGGAAGCCGGTGGCGGCAGGATGCTCGACCGGAGGATGGACTTTGAAGCGGAATCCCGCGTCGTTCAGGGTGGTGACGGCGTTGCCTATAACCAGGTTGGCGAGTTCGGCAACGGTTTCACGCAGAAGCTGGGGGTCGAGTTCCATCTCGGTTCCAGCGATGTTGTTGGCGACCTTCATGGCCGTTCCGTCCTCGACGTCGAAGATGACACGCCCTTCAATGTCGCCGGTGATTTCGATGAGCGCGGCGGTGGCGTGACGCTGGTAGGCCTCCTCGTCCATGGTGATGTCGGAGACGGTGACGGAGCAGGCAAGTGTCTCCGAGAGCACCGCGTCGGCAGCATTGATAAAGGGCTGAATCAACTCCATCTTCATGACAACGACTCTCCTGCCGCGGCGTCGGAGACCGCGACGGCGGCATCGCCCAGCACGTACTTGATGACTTCGTAGAGCAGCTCAGGCTTGACGGGCTTCTGCACAAAGTGGCGCGCGCCCTTTTGCAATGCGGCGACGATGTTCTCCTGATAGCCGACGCTGGAGACCATGATGACGCGGGCGTCAGGATGCTGGCGCACAATGCGCTCGGCAGCTTCGATGCCTTCCATCTGCGGCATGGTGATATCCATCAGCACGATGTCGGCGCGCGTACGGTCGTATTCGGTGATGGCCGTGCATCCGTCGGCGGCCTCGCCGGCCAGCGATCCGCCGTAGGAGTCTATGATGCGCGCGAGGTTCTTACGCGCAAAGATCGAGTCATCTACCACGAGGTAGCGGACAGGCTGGTGATCGGTGGCACGTAGCAGAGCGGGAAATTGCTCCATAATCTCCTCACATGTGTCCGGTTGAACGGACGGGGTACGGTTCCTTGACCGACAAAGCGCGAAGAACGCCGCAATGCGCGATCAGAGTGCTGGACAAATCTTCCAATGCAACAATACGGGCGGCATAACCGCGCTCGATAGCGGCGCGCGGCATACCGAAAACGATTGACGAAGCCTCATTCTGGGCGATGGTCAGGGCGCCGGAGTCCTTCATGGCTCCCAGACCCTCGGCACCATCCTCACCCATGCCGGTCATCAGCAAACCCACGGCATCTGCGCCGAACTCCTGGGCGGCGGAGCGGAAAAGAACATCGACGGATGGTCGATGCCCATTGACCTTTTCATCATCGGAGAGCACGACCACATCGCCGAGAGGCATACGGCGAAGCCGCATGTGACGATCACCAGGGCAGATCAGCACACGCCCAGCGGAGATTAAGTCTCCGGACTGCGCCTCCTTGACCTCCAGGGCGCAGGACTCATTCAAGCGCCGCGCGAAGGTATTGGTGAATCCGGCAGGCATGTGCTGCACCACGAGGATGGCGGCAGGGAACTCGGCAGGGAGCTGGCCGAGCATGAACTCCAGCGAATTGGGACCGCCAGTGGAGATGCCGATGGCAACCAGCTTGGAGGCTGGACCGAGAGCGGCTTTGCGCTTGGCTTTCTTGGGCGGAGTGACGGTACTGGTGGTTGGCAGCGGGCGGCGGCGGAAGGGACTATCGACGGCTGCCTTGATCTTGGTGATCAGTTCGGCGGCGATCTCCAACATGCCTTCGGCCAGGACGTTCTCCGGCTTGGCTACGAAATCGAAGGCTCCCATGTGCAACGCCTTGAAGGTAGTGCTGGCGCCTTCACGGGTATGAGCGCTGACGACTACGATGGGGAGCTGCTGCTGGCGCATGATCCGGCGCAAGGTTTCAATGCCGTCCATGCGCGGCATCTCCAGATCGAGGGTGATGGCGTCAGGCTTGAGTTCCTCGATCTTCTTCAGAGCGAAAGCTCCGTCCATGGCGGTGCCGACAACGTGGATGGAACTATCGCGCTCGAGCAGCTGCGGTATGAGCTTGCGCATGAGCGCCGAGTCGTCAACGACCAGCACACGAATCATCTGTTTGGCTGCGGTCACTGGCGCACTCCCAACGCTTCGGTTTCGATAGTGGTGTGATTGAATCCACGTCCGAGCTTTTCTACCAGGTCTGAGATACTGAGAATCAATACGACTCGGCCATCGCCGAGGATGCTGGCTCCGCTGACCAGTTCGCTGCTGACCATGGTCTCGTCGAGCGCCTTGATCACCAACTCCTGCTCACCGATGAGGCGATCCACCACGAGGCCGACCTTGCGATCGCCAAGGCTGACCACGATGATGAACAACTTGGGCTTGCGTTCGCCGCCGGCATGCATTTGGCTAAGGCGGATGAGAGGCACTACTTCTTCACGGATCTGCAGAACCTCCTGCCCATCGATGGAGTGAACCTCTTTCTCGTAGGAGCGCAGGATCTCAAGCACATTGCCCAGGGGCACGGCGTAGAGGTGCTCGGAGATGCGGAAGAGCAGCGCCTTGATGATGGCCAGAGTAAGGGGCACCTTGAGGCGGATGGTGGTGCCTTCACCGCGAACGCTGCGCACGGCGATGGTGCCCTTGAGGCGGTCCATGACGGCTTTGACGATATCGAGGCCGACGCCGCGGCCGCTGAGCTCGGTGACTTGGGCGGAGGTGCTGAGGCCGGCGTGAAAGATAAGATCGAGGGCGTCGTTTTCGCTTAGACGCGAGGCCTGTTCCGGGGTGAGGATGCCATGCGCGACAGCGGTCTTGACGACCTCAGGAAGATCGATGCCCTGACCGTCATCGCTGATCTCAATGACAACCTGGTTGCCCTGATGATAGGCGTTGAGGCGGACAGTTCCCTCGGGCGGCTTGCCGGCGGCGACGCGGTCCAGCGGCGGCTCAATGCCGTGATCGACGGCGTTGCGCAGCAGGTGCATCATGGGTTCGGCGAGGGCATCGAGAATGCTTTTGTCGAGGTCGGTGCTCTCGCCCTCGATGACGATATTGACCTCGCGGCCAATCTGCTTGGCAGTGTCTCGCACCACGCGGGGCAGACGGCGGAACATCTGCTCGACGGGCACCATGCGGATCTTCATGACCGAGCGCTGCAGCTTATTGAGAATCTGCGACTGCAAGGTGAGAACGTCGGAGGTTTTGGTTCGCAGCGGTGTGTTGCCGATGCTGCGGTTTATCTCGGCGAGCAGCTCCTGCATCATGCTCTTGGCGATGATGAGCTCGCCCACGAGGTCGAGAACCACGTCGATGCGCTCGGCTTCAACGCGAATGACATTCTCGGTGGCCGAAGGCAAACGCTCCTCGCGCTGCGCACGGCGCACGGTTTGCGCGGCGCGAGCGCGGTCCTTCTCACGCTGCGAGATGTGAACCGGAGGAGCCGCTGGCGCAGGGCTATCCGGCTGCGGGGCGGATGGCTGCGGCACAGGCTCGGCGGCGGAGGGCGGCGCAGGCGGAGCTACGATGGCGTCCGAGGCGGGAACTGGCACCGTTTCCACATTGACCATGGAAACATGGACCTTGGAAACCACGGTCGGAATCTTGCTCTTGCGCTCGATCCAATCGGACTCGTGATGGCTGGCAAGCGCCACCTCGATGACGTCGGGGATTTCGGTGGCGCCTTCATCGGGACGCATCACCAGGATGGAGCCGACCTCCTGCAGAACGTTGCGGACCAGTTGCACAGCAGCGGCGCGCATGGGGCAGTTGGGGTCGATGGCGAGAGCCAGGTTGTAGACATGCTGACCGCGCACCGAGTTCTTGGCGATCAGCAGGTTCTCGTATTCCGTCCAATTGAATCGCGGTGTGAAAGCGGATTCGGGGTGCGGATTGCGAATCGCCTCGATGAGCTGGTGAATGGGCTCGGTGGAGGGCGGTTCAAGCTGATTGCGATAGGCGGAGAGCAGGCTGTCAAACGAATCGGCGGAGAGCAGCACGAGCTCGACGAGGGATTCTCCATCGCGGGCGGCGATCTCTTCGGTGAGCACGTCCTCGACGGCGTGGGCCAGCTCGCTGAGTTCCTTATAGCCGCAGGCTGCCGAGTCACCCTTCATGGTGTGCACGCTTCGCCGCAGATTGCGGACGATCTCGGCATCACGCGGAGATTTCTCCAGCAACAAGGCTTCCTCGTTGAGGGCCTGAAGAATCTCCTGCGAACTCTCGAAGAAAATATTGCGGAGCTCGTTGGCGCGATCGTCAGAAAAAATGCTCACCGTTATGCCTCGATCTTGCTGTAAGCCGTGCCGTTGTTGAGGTGAATCATGCGGAACTGGTCCGTGAGTCCGAATAAGCTTTCGGCATGCCCGACGAAGAGATATCCATCCGGATTCAGGCAGCGCCAGAATTTCTTGATGAGTCGCGTCTGCTCGGCTTCGTCGAAGTAGATCATGACGTTGCGGCAGAAGATGAAGTCGTTGCGTTGCGGCAGGAACTCGGTCTTCAGATTATGGAAGTCGAAGTGAACCAGTTCCTTGACCGCAGGCTTGATGGCATAGCGCTCCGGACCAACTTTATCGAAGTAACGCAGCCGGTAGGTGTAGTCGACGGCATCCATGTGGTGTTCGAGATAGATGCCTTCCTGACCGGCGCGGAGCACGGAGTAATTGATGTCGGAAGCCAGGATCTCCACCTTCCACGGTGGCGGGATCAGGGGCTTGGTTGCAGGCATGTCAAATGGCAGCGGGTTGCGGAGATAGTAGTAGGCAAGAGCATCGGCGACCAGCATGGCCAAGGTAAACGGCTCCTGTCCGGTGGAGCAACCGGCACTCCAGATGCGCAGATTCCAGTCGCGGCGCTCCTGCTTGCGGTGGAGCATCTCTTCGAGCACGGTTTTCTGGAAGAGCTCCAACTGAGGACGATTGCGGAAGAAGCTGGTCTCGTTGACCGTCAGGTGCTCCACCAGCGCAGTCAACTCGGGCTTGCCATCGCGGCTGGTGAGCAGGCGGTAGTAATCGTAAAAGGAGTTGGCGCCACAGGCTCGCAGACGGCGCTGCAGGCGATCCTGCAGAAAATGCGTGCGGCGGTCGTCGAAGAACATGCCGCATTCCTGATAGATCAGGGTCTGCAGCAGCTTCAGTTCGGATTCAGTGAACTCAACACGTACAGATGGAGACGACATTCGTTATTCCCGCCCGTGCCTTACTGTACCGGCGGGACTACGCCCGCATTTTCGGAGAAGTCAGAGATGCGGCGCAGCTCGCCCCTCTGCATGATCTTCGCCAGATCGATGAGGATGACCAGCTTGTCGCCAAGCTTGCCGACACCGGTCACATAGTTCAACTCACCCTGTTCAAAGATGTTGGGGGGTGGCTCGATAAGCTCAGGATTTAACTTGAGCACTTCATTGGCGGCATCCACCACCAGCCCGACCTGGTGGCCCTCGAGTTCGGCGACCATGATGCGGTTGCGGCGATTGGGCACGGCCTCCTCAGCAAAGCGTTTTCTCAGATCCACCACAGGAATGATCTTGCCTCGCAGATTGATGACTCCCTCAATGAAGGAGGGTGAATCGGGGACCACGGTGATGTCCATCATGCGCACGATTTCGTGCACGATTCCGATGGGTACACCGAAGTTTTCCTTTCCAACGCGAAAGCCGACGATCTGTTGCAGCTTTGCCATACCGTTCTCCAGCGTTCTAGTGGTTGGTTCCCGCCAGCGCGAACTTTGACCCGTTCAGGCGGCGAGGCTCTTCTTGATGTTCTTCGAGGACGAAGCGGTCCATGGACTCCAGGAGCGAGCGGGCCATCTTGGACATCTGCTCGGCGGAGGCAGCCAACTCGGTGGAACTGGAGGTGGACTGCTGAACCATCTCGCGCATACGCTCCATGGCGCGGACGACGGCTTGCGCGCCGCCAGCCTGCTCTTCCACGGAGGAGGAGATTTCTTGCGTGATTTCGTTGAGGCGCGAAGTAGCCTTGGCGATCTGGGAAGATCCGTGGGACTGCTCGTTGGTGGCAGCGCCGATCTCCTGGGCGAACTTGAAGACTTCAGTGACCACGTTGGAAATCTTGCGCAGTGCAAGACTGAGATCGTTGCCCAAGGTGAGCCCTTCGTTGACGATGGCGGTGCTCTTCTCCATGTTTTCGACGGCGCGGCGACCTTCGTTCTGAATGTTGCTGATCAGTTCGCTAATCTCCTTGGTGGAGGTAGCGGATTTCTCGGCGAGCTTGCGGACTTCATCGGCGACGACCGCAAAGCCGAGGCCGTGCTCTCCGGCGCGGGCCGCTTCAATGGCGGCATTGAGCGCAAGCAGGTTGGTCTGCTCGGAGATGTCGTCGATGACTTCGATGATTTTGCCGATGTTGTTGGCGCGCTCACCGAGGTTGCCGATGATGGTGGCCGAGGAACCGATGGAGGCGTTGATGCGGTTGAGGCCCTCGGTGGTCTTCTGCATGGTGCCGATGCCGCTTTGCACTTCCTCGCGCGAGCGGTTGGAGATATCCAGCAGCACTTTGGCGGTATCGGCGACACGCTGAATGCTGGCCACCATTTCGTCGATGGAGGCGGAGGTTTCGCTGACACTGGAAGCCTGCATCTGGGTGTTCTTCACCATGTTCTGCACGTTGATGCTCATCTCGTGCATGGTGCTGGTGACTTCATCGATGGCCGAAGCGGATTGCACGTTGACCTTGGCGGAATCCTCCGAAGCGTCGGCGACCTGGTTGGAGCCAGCTGCCACCTGGGCAGCGGCGTCGCGCACGGAGCGTACCAGGCTGCGCAGGCCGTGAGTCATCTGGGAAAAGGCAGCAGCCAGGGTGTCACGTTCGGAGCGGGGCGAGACTTCAACCGAGAGATCGCCGCCAGCGATGGATTGAGAGACCGTGGACATTTCCCTGAAGTAAACGACCATGTTGCGCAGGGTCTGGGAGAGGGTTCCAAGCTCATCCTTGCTTTCAATGTCGATCGTCTGTTCGAGATCGCCTTTATCGCCGACTTCGCGGGCCACATTGATGAGGTGATCGAGAGGCTTGGTGATGGAGTTAGCGGTGCGGAAGGCGATGATAACGATCAAAATCAGGCCAACCACGGCGCCGAAGGCGCTGACCAGGATGATGAGTCGCGATGCATTGTCATCGACGATGAAGCTATTGTCGGTTCGCGCGTGGCTCTCATTCTGCACTTGATCGATGACTTCAATAGAGCGCTTGAGCTGCTCCATTGGCTCGGCCTTGGTGTACTCCTCCAACAAGTCGTTGCCGGTGATTTTTCCCTGGTCCACGTCTTTGTGGGCCTGCACGAAGCGCTCGGCGAAGTTGGCGTACCAATCGCGCTCCATGGCCTCGACGCGGTTTAATCCGGCGCGCTGGCTGCCGTCTATTGCCTTGGACTGGGCCTCGCGTATCAGGTCGAAGGTGCGGCTGTTGCCCTCATGGAGGCGATCCAGTTCAGTTCCCGCGCCGGTGAGCAGGTAGTTGCTGAGCGCCAGACGATTCTGCATCATCTGGTTGCGGATGTTTGCTGTTGCCTGGGAGCTGCGGACCGATGCGGTGAGTGCAGCCTTAGCCGCACTTCCTCGGTACATTGCATAGATACCGGTGATGAAGCCCAGTCCCAGAATCACAATCAGCACAGCAAAATTAAGGAACAACCTATCGCGGATTTTCATTCGCTCATGTCTCCGGAACCGAGAATTCAGGCTCCCCCAACTTACGGATCGTGCCGGTACCAACAGCTTGAACCACTCTCTGCAAATGGTCCAGCCAGTTCATTGCCAGCGCAGGCCTGCAAAGGAAAGATGACCCAGTGGCCCCGCGTCCGCAAGTGACTAACTCGAACCCTCCGGCAGGCGGTCGCGGAGTACGCGAATCCTGCTGCGGAGACCGGCTGATGCCTGGATTGTGAAAAATGACTCCTCCACACAATCAGGGCATGATTCGGGATAGGCTCTATTGTCATTGATAGCAATCTTTTAGTCATTCCGAAAGCGTCAAAGGGTCTACAACCAAAGATTTCACCTAGATTTGTTTTCATCTTGTTTTCATCTGGTTAGCTGAAGATAAGAATCAGAGCAGCCGTTCCATTGAAAGAATGGTTACTAGCGGGCGGCGAAATTCTCAAGGCAGGCTTGACTCAAATTGAGACAGCGCCTAGGCTGATTGATACTCCCCCCAGAGATACGTGCCTGTGAGTACGAGGGCAATGCCTCTCTAAAGAGTTGACCGGCCCCTGTACTTCAGTGCGGTATTTCCGGTTACCGACGTGCTCCGGATTTCGGTAAGAGGCTAAGCGTGAGAAGGATATGAGCGAGTCATTGCCGGTGCTGATCGTGGAAGACGAGGAGTTGCTGCTCTCTTTCCTGAAGACAGCGCTGGAGCGCGGCGGATTTAAAGTAATGGGCGCGGGGTCAGCCATCGAGGCATTGGCACTGCTGGAGCGCGTTGACTTTGGGGTCGTTGTCTCTGATTTGCGGATGCCGGACGGACCGGGGGGAGCAGAGATCTTCGACTGGGTAGCGGAGAACCGGCCGGCGCTGGCTTCGTGCTTCCTGTTCATTACCGGCAACGTCAGCGATCCGCACGCGTTAGAGACCCGTGAACGTACTGGCGCGCTGTTTATCGAGAAACCGTTTCGCATCGCTTTGCTGATCCAGCTGATCAGGAAGATAACGGAGCACGACGAGAGACTCCATGCCTGAAATGCCTCCAATCCGGCTCCTTATCGTGGATGATCACCTGAGTATCCGCCAGATGTGTGTGCTGGTCGGAGAGAAGATGGGACTCGAGTGCCGCGAGGCCGAGAACGTTGAGGCGGCGCTGGAGGGGATGGAACAGAATTTGCCTGATTTGCTGCTTGCTGACCTGGTCATGGACCGCAGCACAGGCCTGGATCTGCTGGCCGAAGTGAAGCGGCGCTGGCCGTTGACCGAAGTTGCGCTGATGAGCGCCTACGGGAGTATTGAGAGCGCGGTGCAGGCGATGCGCCTGGGCGCCTATGACTTTGTCGTGAAGCCCTTCCGGGTGGAAGACCTTCAACGGGTGCTGCTGCACATGGTGGAGAAGGTTCGGCTGATGCGGGAGAATGAATCGTTACGCAGCCGGCTGCTGGGCGGGGCGCAAATGGGGTTTATGCCGGCTTGCACCGACTTGGAAGAGCTGGAGCGACTCACCATGCGACAGGTATTTGACCAGGTGGGCGGAGATAAAGAGCGGGCGCGCAAACTACTGGGAATTTCGCGGGCGACACTGTACCGAAAGATCAAGCGCTACGGGATTGGGACACCGCCGGCCGCCGGGAATGCTGTGCCAGGGACCCTGGCAGGGCAGAGAAGCGGATGATAATCTTGTCTCAAAGTTGAGACAACACCAGCGCCCAAACGGAAGATGTCTCTTTCCAGTTACTTCCGCGCAGGTGGTGTGGGCTGCTAAGTTGCCACTATGCCGTGGTAACGGTGTCGCCGGCCGTTGCTCATCGGGAGAAGTATATGGAGCAGGCACGGATTTTAATCGTCTCCGACGATTCAGAATTTGTGAATTCGGTGGTGCAGAGCTGGCAGAGAGTGCAGTATCTGCCGGAATTTACCGTGTCTGCCACGGAGTGTACGGGAGAGTTTTCCCGGAGCGCGGTGATGCTGGCCGATGGCGTGGCAGCGCTGAAACATTTGCCGTCCGGCATTGTGCTGGCGATTGTGATTACCGGTGATGAGCCGTTGCCGGAGGCTGCGGGCGGAGCGCGGCGCGTGGTTCAGATTCGGCGCGGCGCAGGTTGGGCGGAACACGCCGCGGCGCTGGCGCAGGAGGCAATGCTCCGTCTGGAAGCCCAGGCACAAAGGGTGGAAGTGGAAGGGCGGCTGCGGGAGTCATGGGAGCGTTTTACCGCCCTGCGGCACGTGATTGCCGAGACGCGGCATGGGCTGGGAAATGCTCTGACCAGCGTTCTGGGACACTCTGAGTTGCTGTTGCTGGAGCCCGGCGCAGAATTGAAAGACGATGTGCGGGCGCAGTTGGAGACAATTCACGCGATGTCGCTGAAGATGCATGAAACTCTGCGTCGGCTCTCATCGCTGGACACGGAAATGCGGGCGGCGGAAGGGCGGGCCGAGCGGGATATTGGACGCGAGCCAGCCACGGCGCCAGCCATATAAGAAGGAATTAGAGGTGCATCGTGCTGAAAAAAATATTGATCGTTGACGATTCGCAAGCCGAAAGCCGATTGATGCAATCTTTTTTGCAGGACGCCGGGTATACCGCGGTTTCACTGAGCGACCCGCTGCGCATCGAGCAAATGGTGGCTTCTGAGCATCCGAACCTGATTCTGCTGGATGTGGTGATGCCGGGGCGCAACGGCTTCCAGGCCTGCCGCGAACTGAAGAACAGTCAGGAATTCAGTGGCATTCCGATTGTGCTGGTCAGCTCGAAGAACGGCGAGAGCGACAAGTTCTGGGGACTGCAGCAAGGCGCAGACGGTTACGTCATCAAGCCCTTTACCGGTGCGCAACTGGTGGGCGAGGTGCAGCGGGTGCTGGGACAAGCATGAGCGAGCCGCCAAACAACGCGCGGGCCGACGATCCTTTTCCGCTCGATCTGGATTTTGAGGCGGAAGAGGAATCACTTGCCGGCCAGCCCGCTCTGCCGGAGGAGCAGTACTGCATCTTCCGCACGGGGCGCGAGCGTTTTTGTTTGCATGTGCTGGAAGTGGATGAAGTTGTGGAGTGGCCGCGGCTGACCAATCTGCCGCTGTCGCCGCCGTTTCTGATGGGCGTCTTCAATCTGCGGGGAACGATTGTGCCGGTGGTGGATATGGCTTTCACCGAGGTACGGCGGGCGGATCTGCCTCCGAAGCAGGTGGTGGTGGCTTGTTTGCGAGGCGGCGCCAGTGCACCCGACGTGCGAGTAGGCATTGCGGTGGATGAGGTGATTGGCACCCATAGCACCAGTGAACCGTTGCTGAAGGATGAGGCTCCGCGCGACGTTCCGTATTGTGCTGGAATGCTGCGGCACGGAGACCGCCTGGCGCTGGCGCTGGATCTGCGGCGCGTGCTGGAGTCTTTTGCTGTGGGAGCGATTTGAGTTTGGAGGCTGGCGAATTCCAGCCGTTCGGTTTGATGGCGCGCAATCGCGCTCGAGTGTGAGGCAGCGCAGGAGTGCACGAGGCAGTCGCGTTGTCCTGGAGGTCTTATGAAAGGTCGTCTGAATTCGGCAATCATCGCCCTGGTGGTGATCAATGCGCTGGCCACTGTAGTGGTATTTGGGCTGGCCTATGGGGCTGGCGCTAAGTCCGGCGGCAAATCGCTGATGCAGCCGGGCTCGTTGCCAGCCGATGCATTGTTCCTGCTGCTGGGCGCGATCGGCGTCCTGGTGTTCGGATCGCTGTTCGTGCTCTTCCGCCTCTCCAACACGGTCTCCACTCCGGTGAAGATTCTGGTGGAGTTTTCCGAACAGGTCAGCGCGGGCAGATTTTCAGCACGGCTGCCGGAGGACGGCAAGGACGACTTCGGCTACATTGCGGCGCATTTGAATGAGGCTTCGGAAAAGGCCGCCAAGGCGCTGCAGGACGAGCAGGCGCAGCGCGATCTGCAGCGTTCAGTGACGGAGTTCCTCACCATTGTGAGCCAGATTGCGCGTGGCGACCTGACCTTGCGTGGCAGCGTAACCAGCGATGCGTTGGGCAACGTGGTTGACTCGGTCAATTACATGCTCGACAACTTTACCCAGGTGCTGCGCCGGGTGCGCGATGCGGCCAATGACGTTTCCAGCAGCGCCAACGAGATTCTGAGCGCCTCCGAGACGATGGCGACCGGCGCCACTCAGCAGGATCACGAGATCACGAATACCTCGTCGGCGGTGGAAGAGCTGACGGTTTCCATGAAGCAGGTGAGCAACAACGCCGAAGCCAGTGCCGAGGCGGCGCGGCGCGCCCTGGATGCTGCCGAGCAGGGCAACCGCTCGGTGCACGATACGCTGGAAGGGATGCAGCGCATCCGCTTCAGCGTGCAGGCCACGGCCAAGAAGATCAAATCGCTGGGCGACCGTTCGCTGGAGATCAGCGAAATTATCAACGTGATTAACGACATCACCGAGCAGACCAACCTGCTGGCGCTCAACGCTGCGATTGAAGCGGCGCGTGCGGGCGAGGCCGGCCGCGGTTTTGCCGTGGTAGCCGACGAAGTTCGCAAGTTGGCCGAGCACTCGCGCACTGCGACCAAGGACATTGCTGCGCTGATCAAAGCCATTCAGGCCGAGACCAACGAGGCGGTGGTGGTGATGGAAGAGGGCACGCGCGAGGTGGAAGTGGGCGCACGGCTGGCCGACCAGGCGGGCAAGGCACTGGAGGCGATTTCCGCCGTGGTCCGGCAGTCGGCCGAACTGGTGCAGGAGATTTCCCTGGCCAGCAAGCAGCAGGTGCGTGGCACCGAGGGCGTGGCCAACGCCATGCAAATCATCTCGAACATTACTCGCCAAACTTCGCAGGGCGCACGGCAGACGGCACGCAGCATGGAGCAGATGGTGAAGATGAGCGAGCAGCTCAACGAGGCGCTGTCGCAGTTCCGGGTGCAGGTTGCGGCTGTGCAGCAACCGCCGCAACGCAAGGAATTGCAGGCGGGCGCCTCGCGCAACTAGAAAAGGATTGCACGGCGACAGATTGCAAGGCGGGCGCAGGGCAGAGGACAGATGGCATAGCAGGCAGCGATGAGTGAAGCTGGCGTCAATCCGGTGCTTACCGACCACGAGGTGAGGGAGCTGCAGTTGCTTATCGAGGAGCGCTCCGGCATCGTGTTCGACCAGTCGCGCGAGCGGTTCCTGACCACGCGCGTGGTGGAGCATATGCACCGCAAACGCCTGACTTATGGCTTGGAGTTGCTGCGCATGGTGCGCCTCTCCAACGTGGAATATGACACCATGCTGGAGCGGTTGCTGACCCAGGAGACGCGCTTCCTGCGCTATCCGGGGCTATTCCTCGCGTTTGAACAGCACGTGCTGACGGAGTTGCAGGAGCGCAAGTTCTGGGACCGCGATCATGGGTTGCGCGTGTGGAGCGCAGGCTGCGCCAGCGGCGAAGAGCCGTATTCGATTGCAATGTGCATCTGCGAGGCCGCCGCTGCGGCTCAGCGCACCGGGCTGGATGCCAGCATCATGGCCACCGACATCAGCCGCGAAGCACTGGAGCGCGCTGATCGTGGCATCTACACCCGGCGCGTGCTGGAAAATCTTTCAGCGCCCCAAATCAACAACTATTTCACCCAGACGGGCGAAGAGAAGTACAAGGTGAAGCCGGTACTACGCGAAATGGTGAAGTTCGCGCCAATGAACCTGGCGCAGCCGGTGTACCTGGGACGTTTCGACTGTATCTTCTGCATGAACGTTTTGATCTATTTCGGCGAGGAGTTGCGCACCAAGCTGATTCAGCGCTTCTACGAGTACCTGGAGCCGGGTGGCTATCTGTTCTTGGGACATGCCGAATCGGTTGCCAACGTGCCGGTGAAGTTCAATCAGACGATTATGCATGGGGCGCGGCTGCTGCAGAAGCCGCTAAGGGAACGGGCCGCAGGGGGTGAAGCATGAACGGCCCCAGCCCGGAGATGGTCGAGCTATTCCTTCAGGAAGCCAGCGAGCATCTCCAGTTCCTGCGCGAGTACTCGGGCATTCTGCAAGACCCCTATCCCCTTTATGAAGACATCGAGCGCCTGTATATTTCGGCGCACGGCGTGGCCGGTACGGGCGGGACTTATGGCTACGCGCTCTTCAACGAGGTTGCGGGCAAGCTGGCGCACATCTTCCAATATGCGATGAATGCAACCATCAGCCCGGAGGCTACGGCCCCGCTGGTGGAGTTCATCTACGAAGCAATTGCGGTGCTGGAGAGCGACCTGATCATGATCAGCGCGAACTCCGTGGAGTCGGTGGATGATATCGCGGCGTTCAAACAGCGCTACCCATTTGCCTTCCAAGGACCGCCGCCGGTAGCGGCAGACGCTCCCACCGAACAGCCGCACCCGCCCGAAGCGGAGCTGGGGGACATGGATGGGGATACGGATTACGCGGCACAGTATGTGCCGCCGCCTGCCCCGCGAATCCCCGCACCGCCTGCTGCTCCCCCGAAACCGCAGCGGCCTCCGATGCCGCAACGGCCTGTTGCCTCGCAGATTCCGCAGCAGCCTGCTGCTCCTCCGCCGGTTGCTCCGGCTCCGGTTGCTCCAGCCCCCGCTGGAGCTGCTGCGGTTACTCCGCCAATTCCTCCGGTCGCGACGCCAGCTCCGCCTGCTGTGTATGCAGCGCCGTCTGTGCCCGCTGCCGCGCCGCCTGAGACCGCCAATCCGCCGGTTGCGCCGGTTGCCCACGTTTCGATAGAGAGCCACGCAGACGAGCAAGCGGCACCGGTAGCTGCGGCTCCAGTCGCTGGCGCTCAGGTAGCGCCGCCCGTGCCTCAGCCCGCTGCTCCGAAGATTGTCGCGCCTGCTGCGCCGCCGGTTGTCGCTCCTGTCGCTGACGCTCAACCAGCGCCGCCCGTAACGCAGCCTGCTGCTCCGAAATCCGCTGCACCTGCAGCTCCGCTGGTTGCTGTGGCAAAAAGTTCTATTGATGATGTTCCAGAGTTGTTACCGGACAAGGATGTTCCCGGCGAAGTGCTGGAGTTCTTCGTTCCGGAAGTCGAGGAGCATCTGCAGGTGATCACCGATTGCCTGCTGGCGCTGGAGGCAAAGCCGAACGAAGAGGATATTCACCGCCTCTTCCGATCCATGCACACCATCAAGGGATCGGCCGCGCAGGTGGGTTGGCAGCGCATTGCCACCATCGCGCACCGCGCCGAGGACCTGGTGGGACGGCTGCGCGACGGCGAGTTGAAGCCAAGCTCCGCCATCATCGACCTCTGCCTGGAAACCGTGGACGTGCTCAAGAAATTGGTCTACCGGCAATGGGAGGACGAAGCCACCTTCCAGCTTGCGGCACGCACGCTGATTGCAGGACTGAATCGCGGCGCGCCTGCCGAGGCCGCAACGCCAGCCGCCGGGACCACTGCGGCACCAGCCGGGATAATCGAAGCCGCGCCTGAAGCCGCCGTGTCTGAGGCGGGACCGTTGGATCTGCCTGAAAGTGCGCCAGCATCGCCCTCGACCGCCCCGGTTGCCGAAGTTGCGCAAGTGCCGGCGCAGAGCTATGCGGCAGCCGATGTTACTCCGGCTGCGGGCGTTCAGGAACCCAGGATTGAGATGCCGGCGATGGCGTCTCCCGGCGCACCGGTCGGCATGGCGCAGTCGAAATCCGTGCGCATTGCGCTGGAGCGGCTGGACCGCATGATGAACGCGGTGGGCGAACTGGTCATCAATCGCACCCGGATGCTGGGCCGGTTGGCGGAGCTGGAAAAGCTGGCCGAGGTGCTGAACTTCTCCAAGGGACGCATGAGCGAGAAGGTTCTGGAGTTCCAGGATAAGTACGAGTTCAGCCGAATCAGTTCATTGCCTTCGCTGGCGGCTGCGCAGTGGCCGGGCTCAGAGGCCGCACTGCAGGCGGGCGGGTATGGTGGCTCACCCTCCTATGGCGGGGGCGGCTACGGTGGCACAGGCTGGGGCAATCAAGAGTACGGCATTGCCAGCCATGGCGGGTCTTTCGACGTCAGTCCGCAGGAGTTCAGCGAACTGGAGCTGGATCGCTATGACGATTTCGGAATTCTCTCGCGCTCGCTCACCGAAATTTCCGCCGACATCACGGAAGTGCTTACGCAGCTGGATGGCTTTGTGCGCCGCGTGGACGGCGATATCGACGAATTCACCAAGCTGGCCCATCGCCTGCAGGATGAGATCACGCAGGCGCGCATGGTGCCTATCGGCAACCTGTTCACGCGCATTGCGCGCACCGTGCGCGACGCCGCCAAGGCCAGCAACAAGCAAGTCGAGTTGACCCTTGCCGGAGCCGAAACCGAGCTCGACAACAACATCATTCAGCAGATTGCAGACCCCTTGCTGCACCTGGTTCGCAATGCCGTGGCCCATGGCATTGAGCGGGTGGATGAGCGTTACGAGGCGGGCAAGCCCGACCAGGGCAACATCGCTGTGCGCGCCTACCACAAGGGCAATCACATTTACGTGGAAGTGGAAGACGACGGGCGCGGAGTGGACTTTGAGCGGGTAAAGGCTACGGCGGTGGAGAACGGTATGTTCACCGCCGACGAAGCCGAGACCTTGAGCCGCCGCGAACTGCTGGACCTGCTCCTGCGTCCGGGTTTCTCAACCTCGTCGCGCCGCACCGAGCTGGCAGGCCGTGGCGTAGGTCTCGACGTGGTGCGCGCCAATGTGACCAACCTCAATGGCGAAATCGAGATTGAGACGGAGAAGGGAATCGGCACCCGCTTCACTCTGAAGGTTCCGCTGACGCTGATCATCTCGCAGGCGCTGTTTGTGCAGTGCGGCGAGCAAACCTTCGCCTTCCCTCTGGGATTTGTGGAGGAGATTCGCCGCATTCGCGTCAGCGAAATCGATGAAGCTGGCGGCAAGCTGATCACCAAGGTGCGCGACGTGCTGACAGAGGTGGTGCGCTTTGACGAGGCGCTGGGATTGCCGCGCCTGTTGCCGGTCAATGGCTATCTCCGCCTGGTGCTGGTGAACGTGGGTGGACGGCAGGTGGGTGTGGTGGTGGAAGAAGTCCTGCGCAAGGATGAAATCGTCATCAAGAATTTGGGCGAGTATCTGCGCAACGTAAAGCTGTTTCCGGGGGCCACCATTGCGCCCGATGGCAGCCTGATTCTGCTGGTGGACGTCAATCGCCTGATCATGGGCGAGTCCATCGAGCGCCGTCCGCTGACCACCGCGATGAACGCGGCACGGCTCTTTTTGCCGGGAGCAACCGCCGTGGCTCGCGGCGAGATTCCGGCGGCTGCTGTGGACCGGGTGGAGAAGGAAAAGCTGGTGGTGCTGGTCGACGACTCGATCAGCGTGCGCAAGTTTGTGGGCCGCATGTTGGAGAAGGCCGGATATCGGGTCAAGCTCGCCTGCGACGGACTGGAAGCACTGGAGGTTGCCACCTCCAACGATTGCGACCTGGTGATCACCGATCTGGAGATGCCGCGCACCAACGGATACGAATTGATGTTGCATCTGCGGCAAACGCCTTCAACCAGCACAGTGCCGGTAATGGTGGTGACCTCGCGCGCCGGGTCCAAGCATCGCGATCGCGCACTGAAGGAGGGTGCGGCCGCGTTCATGGTTAAGCCGGTGCAGGAGGAATCCTTTATCGCGCAGGTGGCCGAGTTGATTGGTACTTCGGGACAGGTAATCACTCCTCCCGTGGTTCATTGAGAGATAGACGATGATGAGTGGCGAAAAAATCCGGGTTCTGGTTGCAGACGATTCGGCGTTCATGCGCAAGGTGATGCTTAGCATTCTCGACTCCGATGGTGCCTTCGAGGTGGTTGGCGAAGCACGCGACGGGCGCGAGACGGTGGAGAAGGCCGCCAAGCTTATGCCGCATGTCATCACCATGGACATCAACATGCCGCATATGGATGGGTTGCAGGCGACCGAGATCATCATGTCCACCGACCCGCGGCCAATCCTGATCGTCAGTTCGGAATCCAAGCAGGGCGCGGAAAGCACGCTGCGTGCGCTGGAACTGGGCGCCATCGACTTTTTGGCCAAGCCCACCAGCGGCGTCGACCTGGATATGTCCAGCGTGCGTGAAGAGCTGGTGCGCAAGCTGCGCATTGCCAGTAAAGTTCGGGTCGTCCGCAACCTGTCGCACAGTACGCCAACCAAGCTGGCGCGGGTTGAGGAACGCGGGACGGAGATGACCGCCGCTCCCGGGTTGAATGGATCGCGGTTGCCGGTTGCGGTGCTGGCTGCCTCCACCGGGGGGCCGGCAACGCTGATGAAGCTGATGCCGCAATTTGGAGCCAATTTCCCGGGCGCGCTGCTCATCGTGCAGCACATGCCCGGAAACTTTACCTCGCAGTTTGCCGGACAGCTGGCCAGCGTTGCGCAGATTCCGGTGAAACATGCCGAGAACGGCGAGCAACTGCGCGCCGGACATGCCTATGTTTGTCCCGGCGATTGCCATCTGCGAGTTGCTCCGCCGGGACGCATTGTGCTCGACGATGGACCGCGCATTGGCGGCTATCGCCCGAACATCGACGTGACCCTGGAGTCAGTAGCTGCCCTGGCGGGCTCTGGCGCCCTAGTTGCCATCCTGACCGGAATGGGCAGCGACGGTGCGCGCGGGGTAATGGCGATTCAGGAAAACGGCGGGCTGGTACTGGCGCAGGACGAAGCGACCTCGGTAATCTTCGGCATGCCTTCCGAGGCGATCAAGACTGGTGCCGTGCAGCAGGTGCTGCCGCTGGATCAGATTGCCGGGGCTATCGCCCGGCGGGTGGAATCTGACTTGGGCGCGGCGCGGGCCGCAGGGTTATGATGAGCAGAGCTCAATGGCGGATGTGGTGAAAGAGGAGCAGCGGCAGGCGTTGTTCGTCTCGCGTGCGGTGAAACCCGCGCCGGCCACGGCCGGACCTGTGATTCTGTTCACCGCCGGTGGCATGCGCTTCGCCGTGGAAGCCGACCATGTCGCAGAGATTCGCGATCGCGAAGACCGAACCGCCATTCGCCGTCTGCGGGGGCCGGAGCTGATCGATTTCGCCTGGCAGGTTGGCTTGGGAGCCGGTGCGCAGGAGCGCTTTGTGGTGCTGAAGCCGGGCGAATGTGCCCTCGGCGTCAGCGAAGTGGAGCGCATGACGAGTCTGCCCAGAGTGGTGCCGTTGCCTGCGATGTTCCGAGGCGCGGAGCGGCAGTGGTATCGAGGTCTGTTGCTGCTGGAGGACGACGTGGTTCCTCTGGTGCGAGCAGAGTTTTGGCGTCAGCCTGCTCTAGTGGCGAAAGGCGTGGGAGCGAAGCATGAATGACACGACGCGATTCGTGACCTTTCCGCTGGGTGAGGAGCGCTTTGCGCTGGACTCCAGCCAGGTGAAGGAACTGGTTATGCCAAGCCGCGTTTACTCATTTCCGCACACCATGCAGTCGCTGGAAGGTGTTCTGGTGCGGCGCGGAAGGGTGATTCCAGTCTGCGATCTGCGCGGGGTCTTCGGACACAGTTCGGAGCGCAATCTCTATGTAATTGCGCAATGCAACTATGCGGGACGCCTGCAGTCGGTGGCCATTCCCGTCAGCGGCGACTGCGAGTTGGTACAGGGCGAGCGGGGCGAAGCTCCCGATGAGGTTACTTTCGTCGCTGGCCTTTTGCGCACCGGAGGCAGGACAGTTCCTCTATTGGACCTGGAGCAGGTTATGACACACTGCATTCAACCCGCCACCTCGTTGGCCCGGGAGACGAAGCGATGAGCACGAACGGGGCTCTCAATCAGAGAATCCTGGTGATTGACAGCAATGTTTTTTTCGCGCGGCGCTTGGGTGAGGCACTCAAGGCGCTCGGCTTTGACGTGACCCACAGCACTCAGCCCACCTATGCGCTGACCATGCTGGAGCGGAACGCGCCGACCGCCATCCTGTGCGCCACCAATCTGCGCGAATTGAGTGTCTTCGATCTTCCCCGAATCCTGCATGGCGATGCGGCCACCACGAACATTCCTATCCTGGCCATGGGCGACGGTGGAGAGAAGGCGCTGATGGAAACTTTCCGCGCCGGTTGCGACGATTATATTGACCGTCGCCGTGGAGCGGATAACATTGCCGCCCAGGTGCGCACCTTCTTGCTCAGCCGCGTGGAGGGCTTCCATCCCACGCAGATGCTGGAGTCCGAGCAGACGGTGCTGGAGGGTAGTCTCTCGCACCTCGACCTGCCGGGAGTCATCCAGATGCTTTCGCACTCACGCCAGTCGGGAGTGCTCTACGTAAACGCCGAGTCCATCGATGGAACCGTATTCTTCAGCCGGGGTGACGTGCTGCACGCCGAGGTGGGAGAGACCATCGGAGACGAAGCGGTGATCCGCATCATCAAGACCTGCAATGGCGTGGACCGTGGCGTCTACAAATTTGCGCCCGGAACACTGGCTGCTACCCGAACCGTTTTCCGTTCCGTGACGGAACTGATGCTGGAAGCGCTGCGCAAGATTGACGAAGAGCGCGCCGCCAATGACGGAGGCTACAAATGAGCGCAAAGCCGGTGGTGTATTTCATCGACGACAGCGCAACCATGCGCGAGGTGATTAAAATCGCCTTCCGCCGTGAAGACTTGGACGTCATCACCTGCCATGATGCCAGCAGCGCCATGGACCTGATGGACCACAGCGCTCCGGACGTGGTGATCACCGACGTGATCATGCCCGGCCGCGACGGCTACGATGTCTGCCAATACATCAAGCAGCACCCGCGCTTTGGGCAAACCCCGGTCATCTTGATGTCAGGTGTGGTGAACAAAGGAGTGGCGGAGCGCGCCTTCGCCGTCCATGCCAACGAACTGATCCGCAAGCCATTCCAGCCGCAGGACCTGATCGCGCGGGTGCGCCATCTGCTCTCCACTCCGGTGGACGCCGAGCCTGCGGCGCAGCCGAACGAGGATGCCAATGCCGTACTGAGCAGCATCTTCAACGGACCGATTCCAGCGCGCGCCGGACATGGCGCTTCGCGGATTACCGGACCGGTGCCGGTGCCACGCACCGCTCCGCGTGCACCATCGCCCTCGATTGCCGCCACCGTGGCGGCTGCAATGCAACCTCCAGTAGTGGCCCCGCCGGTCTCTATTCCCGGCGCGCAGATCACCGGCTCGGCGCAACTTGCCGTGCCTCCGCCCGTGCCCGGACGCGTTCCTCCGCCGCCCATACCTGGCAACAGTTCAGACAATGGCAGAATGCGGCTTGAGATTCTGCGCCTGCATAGCCAGATCAAAAAACTTGAGGCGGAATTGGTAGCCGAACGCGAATATACCAAGGCGCTGGAACAGCACGTCACTTCGCTGCAGGAAAGCGAATAGGAAGGCCCTCATACATGCAGGAAAAAGCCCGGATCACTCCGGGCTTTTTTCTTTGGACAAAAGCACGAATCGGAGTTGCTCAACAGAGTAACTGGGAACATAATGTCCAGAAAATTCAGAGTACAAGCAATTCTTTATCTCTTGCTGTCGGCGATGTCACTGAAATCCTAGAAAGGAAGAACGGCAATGGAGCGGTATCAAAACCTCAGCGGAAACTCTGGAGTCCTTGCGTACGAGATCGGTGGAGACTTTATTAAAGTCCAGTTCAAGGATGGATCAATTTACCTCTATAACTACGCTAGTACTGGACAACAGGATGTTGAGACGATGAAATCCTTGGCTACTAATGGAAGTGGGTTAAACAGTTTTATCAGCAGATATGTACGCAAAGCCTTCGCAGCGAAGATGCGCTAGTTCGCTCGTCTGTGTTCCTGTCACAGACCGCTGCGGGACCGAAGATCGACGGTATAGCTCGGAAGAAACTTCCGGAAAAGAGTTCCTCGCTTCTCGATATCGCTTGCACAGCGTAAGATCCCGTCAGCTGAACAGAAACTCCTTTGTCCGCAGCTCTTTCACCGCATCGCGCAGTTTTGCCGCCCGCTCAAACTCGAATCTCTTCGCTGCCTCGCGCATGTCTTCCTCCATCTTTGCGATGAAGGCGTCGAGTTGCTCCTGCGACTTGAATTCCGGCACGCCGGTCTCTTCCACCGGAACGTCCGCATAGTCAGCGGCGATCACATGCGCCAGCGACATGTCGGCGGCCTTGCCCACGGTCTGCGGCGTGATGTTGTTCTCGATGTTGTAGGCTTCTTGGATCGCCCTACGTCGGTCGGTTTCGCCGATTGCGTTGCGCATCGAATCCGTCATGCGGTCGGCGTAGAGAATGGCGCGTCCCTCGACGTTGCGCGCGCAGCGGCCAATCGTCTGGATCAGCGAGCCCGCCGAGCGCAGGAACCCTTCTTTGTCCGCGTCCAGAATGGCTACCAGCGAAACCTCCGGCAGGTCCAGTCCCTCGCGCAATAGATTGATACCAATCAATACATCGAACTCACCCTTGCGCAGATCGCGCAGGATGTTGATGCGCTCCAGCGTTTCAATCTCCGAGTGCATGTAGCGGCAGCGCACTCCGACTTCGGCGTAATACTCAGCCAAGTCCTCGGACATGCGTTTGGTCAGCGTGGTCACCAGCACGCGCTCGCCGCGCTCCACGCGCAGACGAATCTCGTGCAGCAGGTCGTCGATCTGGCCCTTCACGGGACGCACCTCGACCTGGGGATCGACCAGCCCCGTGGGGCGAATGATCTGCTCCACGATGACGCCCGCTGATTTGGTCAGCTCATACGGGCCCGGCGTGGCACTCACATAGATTGCCTGGTTCACCCGCGCTTCAAACTCCTCGAAGGTGAGCGGGCGGTTATCCAGCGCGCTGGGCAGGCGGAAACCGTAGTCGATCAGGTTCTGCTTGCGCGAGCGGTCGCCGTGCCACATGCCGCGCACCTGCGGTGCAGTCTGGTGAGACTCGTCCATAAAGAGCAGGTAGTCGCGCGGCACATAGTCCAGCAGGGTCGGCGGAGGCTCGCCCGGCAGCCGTCCGGTGAAGTGTCGCGAGTAGTTCTCAATGCCGTGGCAGTAGCCCATCTCCTTGATCATCTCAAGGTCAAAGCGGGTGCGCTGATGGATGCGCTGCGCCTCTACGATGCGTCCCTGGTTTTCCAGTTCCTTCTCCCACCAAAGCATCTCCTGCACAATCGAATCCACCGCCGCGCTCTTGGTCTCCGGCTTCATCACGTAGTGAGACTTGGGATAGATGGGCAGGCGCTGGTACTTCTGCTTCACGGTGCCAAAGAGGGGATCGATCTGCGATAGCGAGGCGACCTCATCGCCCCAGAGCTCGATGCGGTAAGCCATGTCGTCGTAAGTCGGATAGACCTCGATAACATCGCCACGCACACGGAAGGTGCCGCGCTTGAAGTCCGCGTCGGTGCGTTCGTAAAGAATCTCAACCAGCTTGCTGGTGATCTCCTTACGCTTGATCTTCTGTCCTTTTTCCAGGAAGAGCAGCATTCCGTAGTAGGCTTCCGGCGAGCCTAGGCCGTAGATGCAGCTGACCGAAGCGACGATGATGCAGTCGCGGCGCTCAAACAGCGATCGCGTCGCAGAGAGCCGCAGCTTGTCCAACTCGTCGTTGACCGTCGATTCCTTTTCGATGTAAATGTCGCCCGCCGGAATGTAAGCCTCTGGCTGGTAGTAGTCGTAGTAGGAGACGAAGTATTCGACGGCGTTGTTGGGAAAGAAGCTCTTGAACTCGTGATAGAGCTGCGCTGCCAGCGTCTTGTTGTGTGCCATCACCAGCGCCGGTCGCTGCGACTCTTCGATCACCTTGGCCATCGTAAACGTCTTGCCGGAGCCGGTGACGCCGAGCAGCACCTGGTGCTTCTCGCCCTCGCGCAGCCCACGCGTAAGTTGCTCAATGGCCGAGGCCTGATCGCCTTGCGGTTTGTAGTTGCTGTGAACCTTCAGTTCCATCTCGCCGGAGTCCCCACTCCCCGCAACGCATAGCCCCGCTTCCAGAAGGCAGCGGCGTGCTCTGAGTAACTCTTGATTATATCGCGAGGCATCCGATCGGAATGTGCTCTCGAATTCCCACTTTGGCCTACAAACCTGCCCAGCAAACAAGCATCCACTTAGCTCAGGGCCGATTCTGTTATTGTGCTAGCCGTATCGGTGTCAAAACGTTCCAGCGATTCGCCTGCTACCCGCAATTCAGCGACTGACGAGCAACCTAAGAACGAAGTACGAACCTGACCCGAAGGAGTCAAAATGCAAGAGAAGCGCAAGAGAGTTTTGCAGGTACTCCAAGTTGCAGCGATGGCCGTGCTGGCTTGGCCTGTTCTTGCCCATGCCGGAGTGCCTTATCCCGACGCCACAACGCCCAAAGCAATCGATCTCGGTCCGCTCAGTGCGCAGTCGGGCACAACGCCTATCTCGGTCACAATCGCTCTCAGCTTGCCCAATCTGAATGATGCAGAGACCCTGCTGAAGTCGCTCAACGATCCCCAGGATCCTCAGTATCACCAGTTTCTGACTGCTGACCAGTTTGTGGCCCGCTTTGCGCCCTCGGACTCCGATGTCGCAACGGTGGTTGCGAGCCTGGCCAAGTTTGGGCTAACGGCCGAGCGAACCACCGCGACCACGCTCAGAGTCACCGGCCTGCCCGCCGACATGGAGCGCGCCTTCGCCGTCAGCTTGCATAGCTATAGCACTTCCGCACACGGAAATGTCCCGGGCTATACCTTCCATGCCCCCCTCAGCCGCGCCACCGTTCCCGCTGAGATTTCGGCCGCAGTCGCGGCAGTAGTTGGTCTCGATAACCGCCCCACGCTGCGTCCACACAATCGGGTTGCTCCCTATATGCAGGCAAGACCGAGCGCGCCGGCAACGACGGGCGATGCGTTTGGATACTTAACCGTGACTGACTTCGCCAAACACTACGACGTGCAACCGCTGTACAAGCGGGGAGTGTCGGGAAGTGGCCGTACGCTCGGCATCGTCACGTTTGCCAGCTTTACTCCAAGCGATGCGTATGCCTATTGGAAGGCGGTCGGGCTATCGGTCCATCCGAATCGCATACATATCGTCGACATCGATGGCGGACCCGGCGCGCCCAGCGACGCGGCCGGCTCGGACGAAACCACCCTCGATGTTGAACAGTCTGGCGGTATCGCTCCGGGGGCAAAGATCATCGTCTACCAAGGACCGAACACCAACCAGAGCGAAATCGACGTCTTTGCTTCGGCTATCGATGCCAACGTGGTCGAGACCCTCTCCACCAGTTGGGGTTTCTGGGAATGGCTCGACAATCTCGAGAACTCCCCGGTGACCGACCCTGTTACCGGACGAACTGTAGGGATTACGCAAGCCCTCCACGAACTTTTGGTTCGCGCGGCGATCCAGGGACAGACGGTCTTTGCGGCGGCGGGTGACGGTGGCGCCTACGATGCAAATGATAGCCTTGGTTGCTATGGCCCGTACTCGCCCTCACAGCCAAACAGCACCTGTAGCCTGGCGCTAAGCGTAGACTATCCGGCGAGTGATACGGCAATTACTGCGGCTGGCGGCACCACGCTGGCCGGCGTCCAAGAGAACTGCCTGAATGCGGCATGCACCGCTCCCTTCTACCGGGTTGACGTCCCGCACGAGAGGGTGTGGGGATGGGACTATCTGGAGGGTTACTACAAAGTTGCTTTCGGCTGCGACACTCCCATCGCGTGCGGAATCTTCTCAGCTGGTGGCGGCGGGGGCGTAAGCACTCTCTTTAAGGCACCTTGGTATCAAGTTGGCCTGCCCGGCATCCAGCTCAGCCAGCCTGACCAGATTTTCAAAGCAGGCGAGGATTTCATCGCAGCGGATGGGATCGTCGAACTGTACTACCCGCTGCCATCGCACTATCCGGGCCGCAATGTTCCGGACGTCTCGTTCAACGCCGACCCGTACACCGGTTACGTTGTTTACTACACCTCGAGCGCGACCGGATTTGGAATTGAAGGCGGCTGGGGTGGCACGAGCTTTGTCGGACCACAACTGAACGGCGTCTCGGCCCTGCTGGGCGAATATTTGCACGGCAGGATCGGACTGCTCAACTACGCGCTCTACGCTGTCGCACACAGCGATCGGGCCTATCGAGGTCCTACGCCGCCGTTGCACGCGATTGCATATGGCGACAACTGGTTCTACCACGGCAGCAACGGATACAATCCCGCAGCCGGACTCGGCACGATTGATGTCGCGAATTTCACGGAGTTCCTCCACGGCCTGTTCTAGGCTGTAACCAGCGACTCACAAAAGCGCCGCACCTCTTATCGAGTGTGCGGCGTTTGTTTTTTGCAGTAGTGCGGCCCAGGCCGTTGTTGCTGTCGTCTACTTCAGCTCCGTAATAATTGCGCGCGCCTTTCCACTCACCAGCTCTTCCGTGTGGGTGCGGTCGCGGGGGCTGAATCTGACCAACCCGAAGCTGTTCGAGCCCACCACAGCTTTTCCGTCCAGAGTAGTGGATTTCACCTGGCCATCCGTCAGAAACACCACAACCGTGTCCTTGTCATGGAAGTGCATAGGCGTGGGGACGCCCGGCGCCCAAACGTTATCCCACACAATCACGCGATCGTTTTCAAATAGCTTCTTCGCTCCGGGACGCGGATAGCCGAGCGGATAACCGCTTCGATTGGCAATGGGCGCCACCTTAACGTCCTTCAGATCGATCACCATCGATCGTCCATCGATCTTCGGTTTCACGCCCTTGGGCACGAACACCGCGGTGCCCTTCAAGGAGACAACCACGGCATCCATCGGTTGCGCGGCTATGGGAGCGGAAACATCGTAGACCACAATGCGGTCGTTATCGAGCACTGGCTTGGGCGCCGCTTGCGGGCTACCCTGGAACAGCATGGCAATGAGTAACAGGGAACTAACCACTGGAACACCTCTCAGTCAAAAGTATGCGCAGTGTGCAATTATGTTCAGGAATCCGATCCGCACCTGTGCCGCGAACGGACCGCGCCAATCATCATACTCGGTGTGAGTACAACACAACCGTCTGAATCAATTCATTCGCGACGGGACCTGCCGCCGAACTCTCCGCGTTGATACAAAAAGCGCCGCACCTCTCGTCGAGTGTGCGGCGCATGTTGCTGTATTGTTTTCGGTTTACGCTTTTGGCGCAGTCTCCCAAACTCCGGTCGTCAGGTATTCGTGAATGGACACTGCAGCCTTGCGGCCTGCACCCATGGCCAGAATCACCGTGGCGCCGCCGGTTACGATATCGCCTCCGGCGAAGACGCCGCGCTTGGAAGTGCGGGTGCTCTCCGGGTCGATCAGGATGTAGTTGCGCGAGGTGGTCTTCAGGTCCGGAGTGGTGCTCTGGACCAGCGGGTTTGCCGTGGTGCCCACGCCGATGATGACCAAGCTGGCGGGCAGAATGAAGTCCGAGCCTTTGATCTCCACCGGACTGCGCCGTCCGCTTGCGTCGGGCTCGCCCAGCTCCATTTGCACGCAGCGTGCTCCGGTCAGCCAGCCTTTTTCGTCGCCCAGAAACTCCTCCGGGTTGGTCAGCATGCGGAATTCCACGCCCTCCTGCTTGGCGTGCTTCACTTCTTCGGCGCGCGCTGGCATCTCATGCTCAGAGCGGCGATAGACCAGGGTTGCGCTCTTGGCTCCGAGCCTCCGGGCAGTTCGCACGGCATCCATTGCGGTGTTGCCGCCGCCCACCACGATCACGTCCTTGTCGCGGCAGTCATAGACCGGCTCATCGGCCTCAGGAAACTTGTAGGCGCGCATCAGGTTCACGCGGGTCAGGAATTCGTTGGCCGAGTACACCCCGTTCAGGTGCTCGCCCGGAACTCCCAGGAACTTGGGCAGTCCCGCGCCGGTCGCCACAAAAACGGCGTCGTAGTTCTCGTCGCGCATCAGCTCGTCGATGGTCACGCTCTTGCCGATAATGACGTTGGTCTCAAACTCCACGCCCATCTTGCGCAGGTTGTCCACCTCGCCCTTCACAATCGTCTTGGGCAGGCGGAACTCCGGAATGCCGTAGACGAGTACGCCGCCCAGCTCGTGCAGCGCCTCAAAGACGCGTACGCGGTGACCCTTTTGGATCAGGTCTCCGGCGGCGCTAAGGCCAGCCGGGCCGCTGCCCACGATGGCCACGCTCTTGCCCGTCGGTGCGGCGATGGCCGGAAGCCCAAGCTTTCCGCTCTCACGCTCATAGTCGGCGATAAAGCGCTCCAGGTTGCCGATGGCAACCGACTCGCCCTTCTTCGCCAGAATGCATCCGCCCTCACACTGGTTCTCCTGCGGACAGACGCGTCCGGTGATGGCCGGTAGCGCGTTATCCTCACGCATCTTGGAAGCTGCCGCCAGGTAGTCACCCGCATAGATCAGGTCCACCACTTCGCGAATCTTCACTCCCACCGGGCAATCCAGCACGCAGCCCGGTTTGCCGCAGCCGATGCAACGCGTGGCTTCAATCTGTGCGTCCGCGGCGGAGATTCCCTGGTTCACCTCTTGAAAATTGTGGCTGCGAGCTTCCGGGTCCTGCTCCGGCATGTGGATGCGCGCAATCTTCATCCGTTCTTTATTCGACAGGGTATTTTTCTCAGGCATTGTGCGCCTCCTTGTTGGCGAACTGCGCCCGTACCTCGGCCAATTCCGCTTCCTTGTTCTCTTCAAAGCGCTTCAGCGATTCGCATTCCTTGTCGCGGTACATCGCGTTGCGCTGCATCAGCACCTCAAAGTTCACCATGGAGGCGTCAAACTCCGGGCCATCCACGCAGGCGAACTTGCTCTTGTCGCCCAGTAGGACGCGGCAACCACCGCACATACCTGTGCCGTCCACCATAATCGAGTTCAGGCTCACCATGGTCTTGATGCCCAGTGGTTTGGTCATCTGGGCCACGGCGCGCATCATCATCACCGGTCCAACGGCCATCACATAGTCGATCTTGCGTCCGTCGGCCATCAGATCGTTGAGCTTCTTCGTCACCAAGCCTTTTTCGCCGTAGCTGCCGTCGTCGGTCATGATGTAGGTTTCGTTGCTGGCGTCGCGTACTTCGTTCTCGAAGACCACCATCTCGGTGTTGCGTGCGCCTTCGATGAAGACCACGTGATTGCCAGCCGCCTTTAGCGCGTGGGAGGTCGGCAGAGCCATCGCCGTACCCACGCTTCCGGCCAGAATCGCAACCGTGCCGAACTTTGCAATCTCCGACGGATGGCCGAGCGGACCAACGATGTCCAGAATGTAGTCGCCGGTCTCCAGGCAGTTCAGCAGAGAGGTGGTTTTGCCGATCGACTGCGCCACAATGGTGACCGTTCCGGCAACCGGGTCAGAAGCTTTGATAGTCAGAGGGATGCGCTCACCATTTTCATGTAGGCGCAGAATGATGAATTGCCCAGGCTGCTGCTTGCGTGCAATGCGCGGAGCCTCGATAACAAACTGTTTGATTTTGAAGCCGACAACACGGGCTTCCACGATCTTGTACATGGCTTATAACTCCATCTTTGGCAAAGGCTTGGACATTTTCTTTGGACGGGTAGTCTGGTGAGGTGATCTAGCTCCAACGGCTTACAGAGTTACTGAAGATTACCATCATTCGTCCCGAACCTACTGTCTATGATTATGCGGCAGTGCAAAGAAAGTTGGAAATAGAGTTTATCTATGAATATGGATCATCACAATGCTCCCATCTTCTGATTGGCTCCGCTTCCCAATCCCAGCAGCTCCAGCAACTCTCCCGGATGGTCGATCAGCACGTCCGGAGGATGAATCTTCAGCGACTCCGGCGACAGGCCATAGGTAACGCCAATGGAGAACATTCCGGCGTTGTTGGCGGTCAGCACGTCGTTCTGTGAGTCACCAATCATAATGGTCTCGCTTGGCAGGGCATTGTGTTCCTTCAGCAACACGCGAGCGCCTTGTGGATCGGGCTTTTTGGTCGAAAAGCTGTTGCCGCCGTAGACCTGCGACATGTAGGCGGAGATCCCCAAGCCATCGCAAATACCGCGCGAGGGATTGATGGGCTTGTTCGTTAGTACCGACATCTGCAGAGTGCTACGCTCGCGGATCGCCTGCAAGACTTCCATCATGCCGGGATAAACGTAGGTATTGTCCAGCTTGTGCTCGCGGTAATAGTGCTGGAAGAACTCAAGCGAGCTTTGTACAAAGGCTTCGTCCTCCGGATCGCCCAGGGAGCGGCGCACCAGCATGGGCGCACCGTCGCCAATGTAACTGGCAACGACCTCCACAGGCAGCTCGGGGCGCTCCAGATGGCGCAGCATGGCGTTGATGGCGTGGGCCAAGTCCAGTTCGCTGTCCACCAGCGTGCCGTCCAAGTCCCAGAGAAGCAGTTTTATCTGTGCGGCTGGAATCGGCCGCTTCGTCTCGATCATCTTAGTCTCAGTATATGCGCACCTGCGGATGCCGCGGTAACGGGGCTCCGGTTTCGGACTGAGGGAATAGCGAATGTCATCGAAGGTTCTGCAGAGCGATCCAGCGGTCACGATGGAGAAGACTTACGAGGGACTTGCCCCGCACCAGTTGGCGGAGATGTACCGGCTTATGTACCTCTCGCGGCGCATCGATGATCGCGAAATCACGCTCAAGCGCCAGCAAAAGGTCTTTTTCCAGATCTCCTGCGCCGGGCATGAGGCGCTGCTGGTGGCTGCCGCCGCCAACCTTCGTTCCGCGTATGACTGGTTTTTCCCCTACTACCGCGACCGCGCCCTGTGCTTGGCCCTGGGTGTGACCGCCGAAGCCCAGCTTTTGCAGGCCGTAGGCGCTGCCGATGACCCCGCCTCCGGTGGCCGCCAGATGCCCTCGCACTGGGGTAGCCGCGCGCACAATATCTTCACCACCTCTTCCCCTACCGGGACGCAGTTCCTTCAGGCCGTGGGCTGTGCCGAAGCAGGCCGCTACTTCAATCAGCATCCTGCGTCTGCGGCCAAGGGGGATGGCGACTATCGCGAGTTCAAGGACGTTGCCCATCATGCCGACGAGGTCACCTACGTCTCCGCCGGTGAAGGCACTACGTCGCAGGGAGAGTTCTGGGAGTCGCTGAGCACCGCGTCGCTACGTAAGCTGCCTGTGCTCTTCGTCATCGAAGACAACGGCTACGCCATCTCCGTTCCGGTCAAGTACCAGACGCCAGGAAGCAACATCAGCCGCCTGGTCGCCAACTTCCCCAACTTCCACTTTGAAGAGTGCGACGGTACCGATCTGCTGGCCAGCCTTGCCGCCATGCGCCGCGCCGTCGAGTACATTCGCTCCGGCCAGGGCCCGGCTTTCGTTCACGGACACGTCATCCGCGTTTACTCGCACTCGCTCTCCGACGATCAGAAGCTCTACCGGCCTGAGAGTGAGCGCAAGCAGGAAGCCGAACGCGACCCCATCGCGCGCATGCAGAAATTCCTTCTCGACGAAGGCATCCTCGACGCTGCTTCGCTGCAGAAGCTGCATCGCGAGGTAGATGCCGATGTGCAAACCGCCTGCGATGCCGCACTCGATGCGGCCTTCCCCGAGCCCAGCAGCTATGCCCGCTACGTTTATTCGGAGGAGCTGAAGCCCACTGCGCCAGTCTTCGATTCGGCTCCGCTCACCGAAGGCGGCGACCGAACCATGGCCGATCTAATCAACAGCTGCCTGCGCGATGAGATGCGGCGCGACCCGCGCGTTGTCATCTTTGGCGAGGATGTCGCTGATTGCTCGAACGAGCAGTATCTGGAGGAAAAGAAGGTAAAGGGCAAGGGCGGAGTATTCAAGCTCACCACCGGACTGCAGCGCGAGTTCGGCTCTGACCGCGTATTCAACTCGCCGCTTGCCGAAGCCAACATTGTGGGCCGCGCCGTGGGCATGGCAACACGCGGATTAAAACCGGTAGTTGAGATCCAGTTCTTCGATTACATCTGGCCCGCCATGCATCAGCTCCGCAATGAGTTGCCGCTGATCCGCTGGCGCTCCAACAACGCGTTTTCCTGCCCAGCAGTGGTCCGCGTTGCCATTGGAGGCTATCTCACCGGCGGTGCCGTCTATCACTCGCAGTGCGGCGAGAGCATCTTTACCCACACGCCCGGCATGCACGTGGTCTTTCCTTCCAACGCGCAGGACGCCGCCGGTTTGTTGCGTACCGCCATCCGCTGCGACGACCCCGTCATGTTTCTCGAACACAAACGTCTCTATCGCGAACCCTTCGGACGCGCTCCCTATCCCGGCCCTGATTACACGATTCCCTTCGGTAAGGCGCGCATCTGGAAGGCGGGAAGCGATGTCACCGTGGTTACCTACGGTGCTACCGTCCCGCGCACTTTGCAAGCCGCGCAACGCCTGGAGCGTGAGCAGGGAATCAGCGTCGAGGTGCTCGACCTGCGCACCCTGAACCCCTATGACTTCGAGGCCATAGCCGCATCGGTCAGCAAGACCAGCCGCGTGCTGGTTGTGCACGAAGACATGCTGAGCTGGGGCTATGGCGCGGAAATTGCCGCTCGCATCGGCAGCGAGCTCTTCGACAAACTCGACGCCCCGGTGCAGCGGTTGGCCGCCAAAGACACCTTCGTCGCCTACCAGCCGCAACTGGAAGACGTCATCCTGCCACAGGCCGATGACATCTTCACGGCGATCCAGAAGCTGAACGCGTACTGATCTTCCGAGCACCGCAGCCGAAGCTTGCCAGCTCAATGCTGCATACAGGTAGCTGAAATATGCTTGAACGAGGATACCTGCAACGTTTGTGGCGACTCGGCAGATTCGCTCATCGAACCAGACTGCCTTCCCATGCCGTTTGAGCTCATATCCGACGAGGGTGTTCCCGTCACCTGAATTGTGTGGCCAACGTGGGCCTGCAGCTTTGCCGTATCTCCGGTGAGCTTGTAGGTGGTCCCTGCCTGATCCGTCAAGCTGTAGCTTCCCTCTGATCCGGAAAGGCAACCCTGAACGGTCTTTGTGTTTGCAGCAGCACTGCTCTGTTCGCTTGTGCCCGTGCTCGAATACTGTGCCACTGCCCAGCTCGCTGACAGCACCAGAATTGAGGCCAGCAGGAAGATTCTCTTCATGGTGTTCGTACCTCCGCATACTCAGTTGTAGCGGCGGCGGGCTGGGGTTGCATTGCGCGCTCTGCTTCGCGGAGAAACTTCAGACTGGGCCGGGGCTGAAGTTCCTCCACGGCAATCATCAGCTTTACGAGATTTGGTCGTGCGGCCTTCAGCGGCGCATTGTTTCAGCTCCGGTGCAGATGGGTGCTGTCGCCAGGGAGCGGGAAGAGTCTTAGAAAAAGCGGTAGCGAAGCAGGTGATAGCAGGCCGCCAAGCCATCCACCCAGCTAATTTTCTTGCCCTCGGCGTAACTCCGGCCGCGATACATGATCGGCACTTCATAGATACGTGCGGAGCTTCGCGCAAGTTTCACCGTCAGCTCGGTTTCCATGCTGAAGCGGTTGCTTTGCAGCTTCAACGCATCGAGCGTATCGCGCCGCAGGACTTTGTAGCAGGCGGTCACATCGGTAAGGGCCAGGCTGGTGAGTAGATTGCACGCAACGGAGAACAATCGGTTCAGCAGAAAGCGGTGCAGACGCGGAGCCTGGTGCGCTCCAGGATGGAAGCGGTTACCGAAGACGGCGTCAGCGCGGCCTTCCAGGATGGGACTCAGCAGTGCAGGATAATCGCCCGGATCATATTCCAAGTCGGCGTCCTGCACCAGAACCAGCTCGCCTTCAGCCTGCTCCAGCGCCGTCCGGATACAGGCTCCCTTGCCACGATTGCGGTCGTGCAGCAGAAGTCGCACACTGTCGCCGGAGTCTTGGCAGAGGCTCTCCCAATCCACGTTTTGCAGGGCTTCGCGCGTGCCGTCCGTGGAACAGTCATCCACTACGAAAATTTCCTTGGCCAGCCCCGAGGTCTCCTGCAGCAAAACTTTCTGCAGCATCGTCATCACGGTGTTGCGCTCGTTGTACACCGGAATCACGATGGTCAAGCGCTTCGGATGTCCCGCCAAACCTTTTCTCAAGCAATCACCTTCAGTGGAGGAGCGCCATGCCGCGCCCGTCCGCGATGTATCTTCCGGAGATGAGCCAGTGTACCCGAATTGCCCGGCTCCCTGGTTGCCGTCTCATAAATCCCTGCGTGAGATACCCAGCTTGCGCAGCCGCGCATTCAGTGTGGTCCGCTTCAAACCCAGGTGGGCCGCGCAGCCATTGGCCCCGCCAACCACGCCATGGCACGAGCGCAGCACCTTTAGAATATGCTCGCGCTCGCACTCCTCCAAGGTTTGCGAGCCGGCCGCCGGAGCGTTACGTAGCTCCGTGAGAGGAATCTGCAAAACTTCGGATCGGGACAGGATGACCGAGCGCTCGATGAAGTTCTCCAACTCGCGCACGTTGCCCGGCCACTCGCACCCAGTCAGAAAATCCATCACCTCCGGGGGAATCACCTGGATCTGCTTGCGCATCCGCTCCGCATACTTCTTAGTGAAGTAGCGCACCAGCAACGGAATGTCCGCGCGTCGTTCGCGCAGAGCCGGGACCGCGATGGGGAAGACGTTCAGGCGGTAAAAGAGGTCCACGCGGAACAGCCGTTGCTCCATGAGTTCCGTCAGGTTGCGATTCGTCGCTGCAATCACCCGCACATCTACCTTGACGGTGCGTGAGCTTCCCAGCCGTTCGAACTGCCGCTCTTGTAGCGCCCTCAGCAGCTTCGGCTGCAGTTCCAGCGGAAGGTCCCCGACTTCGTCCAGCATCAGCGTGCTTTTATCGGCGAGTTCAAAGCGGCCAATCTGCTTATCGGTGGCGCCCGTGAAGGCTCCTCGCTCGTGGCCGAACAACTCACTTTCCAGCAATCCCGCCGGCATGGCCGCACAATTCACCTTTACCAGCGTGTGGGGCTGTCGATCGCTTTTGCTGTGAATCGCGCGAGCTACCAATTCCTTGCCGGTTCCGGTCTCGCCCGTAATCAGCACCGTGGCGTCCGTGGGAGCCACGGTCTCGATCTGCTCCATCACCTGCATCCACTCGCGGCTGTTGCCTACAATCTCCGCAGGATAGTGCTCGGAGTGAATTTCGTTCTCCAAGTAGTTTTTTTCCTTCGCCAGCTGATCCTTCAACTTGCTGATCTGCTGGAAGGCCAGCGCATTCTCCACTGCAATGGCAACCTGGGTTGCAACCGTAAACAGCAGAGCTACATTCTTGCGTTCAAGCGTCGCTGACCGCCGATCGCCCACGCACAGCACGCCGATGCAGCGTTCTCCCCGCAGCAACGGGACCCAGCATGCGGACTTGATTCCCTCGGCCAGCAGCCAGCCGGTCACGTTGTTTGGAAATTGCTTCTGGTCGAGGTTGTCCACCACCAGCGGCTTGCGTGTTGTGAACGCCTCTCCCGCGGGCGAGCCTTCAGGCCTGAAGACAAGTTGCTCGTGCAGCAGTCCCTTGCCGCCAGGGAGAACGAGGGCGTGCATACGGAACTCGTCGCGCACTTCGTCATACAGGCACAGGCTGGAATAGTCATGACGCACCACCCGTCCTATGGCGGTTGAGATGGCGTGCAAAAGTGAATGAAGTTCCAGCTCTGGGACCAGCGCGTTATTCACTTCCAGCAGCAACTGGAGCTGCTCGCGATCCTGTAACGGGCCGTTGGAATCCATCCACTCCTGCGCTGCCTGCCTGCCCAACGTTTCCATGCGCCACCTTGAGCCAGCTTGTTGAACCAGCTCGCTGTCCGATTATGACATTATGTTGTCAGCAGGCAATAACTAAGTGACACTATGTTGCCGCTTGTCTCTGCCGTCTCTGTGGTTCGACCGAACCGTTTCCATGTATCTAGCTTAGTATGTTGCACTTAGCTCCGCGATCCCACATGGCCCGGATTGGCCGCAGACGTGCTTGCTTCTTTTTGATCGCAAAAACAGCTGAGGCTTGATGGCCTCTGACAGGTATCTGACAGAAGCCAAAGCTTCGAGAGGGACACTATGCCCTATTGGATTACGCCGCAATGTTCCGGTAACGAGACGATTTGCGAAGACATCTGCCCGTACGAGTGCATCGAGACCGTCGCCGCAACAGGGGCCGATAGCCAGCGCCGCCTTCACATTGACGCGCAGTTCTGCGTCGATTGCGGTGCCTGCGCACTGGCATGTCCAGAAAATGCCATCGCCTACGCCGGTGCGTACCAGCCTATGACCCTCGTCGCCTTGGGACAGGCTCCCTGGATGCGCCCACTCCCAAAGCGCCCATGGAGGCCTGGCAGCGGCGAAAAAGAGGTTCTGGCGAGTGGCGGGGCTCCAGCAAGATAGCCCGCAGATATTGAGACGAGAAACGAAGGAGGATGTTATGCCCTATCAGATCGATCCGAAATGTTCCGAGAAAGAAACCATTTGTGAAGATTCATGCCCCTACGGCGCCATCGAAGAAGTGAAGACCGAAGGTGCCAGCCATTTCCAGATCGATCCCGAGCTGTGTACCGACTGCGGTGCCTGCGCGCTGGCTTGCCCCGAAGCGGCCATCCAGTACGCCCAGGGTGTTACGCGCTCCCGTCTTCGCAATCCTGCCGCTCGCACGGTTGCTCAAACCCTAGTCTCCAGCTCGGCCCACCATGTTGCTTCCGCCGCGCCCGTAGAGGTACCTGAGGGTTCAGTGATTGTGAACGGGAAGCCTGAGCGCTGGGCACTCCTGATGGCGGCTTGCTGCGACTAAGAACCACGCTTCTGCAGAATTGCTGCTCTAGAATGTTTCGCTCAGCAACCCGAACCGCTCCAGCGTCAGCAGCCTCTGCGGCGGTGGAGCGGTGTACAGCTCGGCGTGCTCTAGAACCCATGTGTCGGCGTGCGGGATGAACACCGCATTCAGCCCAGCCGCAATTGCTGGATTGATATCTGACTTGGGGCTGTTGCCCACCATCCACGTTGTGCTCCGCTCCAGCCCATATTTCTCCACGATGTTGTGGTAGCACTCCGCGTTTTTCTCCGCCACCACTTCCACGGCCTCAAAATATGGCTTCACGCCGGAGCGCTCCACCTTGCCCGTCTGTTCCGCAAAGTTGCCCTTGGTCACTAGCAGCAGTCTGTGCCGCGAACGCAGCTCTTCCAGCGTCGGCCCAACCTGTTTCAGCAGTTCAATTGGCTGCTCGGCGATGGCCCGCGCAAAGCCGTGAATCGTCTCATGCAGCGCCGGCGTCAGGGGCTCTACCGAGAGCCGTTCGAAGGTGTTCACCAGCGCTGCCGCAAAGCTATGCAACCCGTAGCCCAGCTTCGCAATGTTTTCGTGCTCTACCTCATTCAGCTTCTGCCGCACTTCGGCAGCGGTAAAGTTGCGATGTTTGAGGAACGAGATAAAGTTGGCAATCGCCCGCTCAAAGTAGATGTTGTTCTCCCATAGGGTGTCGTCGGCATCGATCATCAGCGTCTGGCGCGTCGTCTTCAGTCCATTGCTTCGGGGCATACCGAAACAGTGTAACGGATAGGCTCGCCAACGTGCCGTCACTCGCCTTGCGACAAAAGGAAAAGCTCCGCGACTGGCGCGGAGCCTCTTCCAGCAACACTCTTGTTGTTGCTTACACGCGGCTTGCCGAAGCCGTCTCGCTCACCCACTCCAGCTTCACTTCATGCGGGATGATGCCTTTTTCGTGACCCATGTTGAGCAACCGTGCCACTGCTTCGCGGCCGTCGTCGCCGTAATCCAGGGTGCGCTCGTTCACGTACATGCCCACAAATTTGTCGGCGTCCCTGGCGTCCAGGTCGCGTGCAAACTGCATGGCATACTCCAGCGCCTGTTCGCGGTTGTCCAGCGCGTGCCGGATGCTGTCGCGCAGCGCCTTGCAGACCTTGGCAATCGTCTCCTGCCCCAGATCCTTGCGGATGGCGTTGGCGCCCAGCGGCAGCGGCAATCCAGTCTCCTCGCGCCACCACTTGCCCAGGTCGAGGATGCGATTCAATCCGCTCCGGTCGTAGGTGAGCTGTCCCTCGTGGATAATCAGTCCGGCATCGTAATGGCCTTCCAGCACGGCGGGAATGATCTTGTCGAAGGGAACCACCTCAGTTTGAATCTCAGGGGCAAAGAGCTTGAGTGCCAGCACTGCGGTCGTCAGCGTGCCCGGAATGGCAATCTTCAGCTTCTTCACCTCATCCAGCGAGTAGTTCTTGGCAGCCACGATCATCGGACCATAGCCATCGCCCACGCTGCCGCCGCTCGGCATCAGCGCATAGTGCTCCTGCAGATACGGATAGGCGTGGAATGAGATTGCTGTCACTTCATAGTAGGCTTCCGCAATCGCCTTGTGGTTCAGGGTTTCGATGTCGCAAAGCACATGGGTGAACTTGAGACCGGGCACTCGAACCTTGTTCGTTGCGAGGCCGTAGAACATGAACGCGTCGTCCGAATCCGGACTGTGCGCAATTTTGATTTCAATTGCTTCCGTAGCACTGCTGCTCATAATCCTTTTTCCTGGTCCTTTGGACCGTCAACAAAAATGCTAGTAACATGCCGCGCTGGCCGAAACCAGCGCAGCTGGTAAGTTCGATCCCGCCGTCCCCGGAATCGGCCGCCATCATCATCCGGGCGCGGCTCAGTTCTACATTCAGGAGCTGGAAACTTCCTGGCCGCTCTCCTGCACAGCTTCCGCGGAAATCCGCGACTGTGTCCCGTGCCCCTTCAGATGCTTCCAGACACGAACCGACACGGCCACAGCCACCCCAATCAGGGCCACCGACGAGAGCACCAGAATCGCAAACAAAATTTTGATGATCACAAGGTTCTAGCATACCAGAGCAGAGGCATGAAGCCTATTGAGTAACGCACAGGAATAAACCCTTAGACATGGCACATTTGATTTTCCAGATGCCCATCGCCCGGAGCCTTGTTCGCCAACATTGTGCTTACAACCATAACGTTACAATGTTTCGAAACACAACAGAGGAGCGGGGAGACTGAGAGTGGCCATCGGATTTATACTTGCGTTTCTGATTGGCGTGGGATGCCGGTTTTTTAGAACCCTTCGCTTGCTCCCAACGCCGTTTTGGGCGCGCTGTTGGTGGCTACAATGTCGGTCGGCTATTGGTGTGTGGGATACTATCTTCCATAGCCTGAAACCGGCGTGTGCAACGCCTTCGACCTGAAATTGCATCGAAAAAAGGGCAAGTTAACCGCCTGGAAATTGGTGTGTAATTGAATCTGCGCGTCTTCCAACTGCTTGGGTGGTCCTAAGAGAACTGATGGCACTTTCCAGGCGTGATTTTCTATCGCTCAGTGCAGGCGCACTCGCTGCCGGGACTCTCGGAGTCAGTCTCTACGAGCCTCACGAAACTGTCGTCAGCCAAATCAGTCTCACGCTCAAACGCCTCCCGCCTGCATTCGATGGCATTCGCATCGCCCAACTCAGTGACATTCACTTCAACTCGTTCATGACTCTCCGTCATCTTGAACGGGTGGTCGAGTTGACCAACGCCCAAAAGCCCGATCTTGTGATGCTCACAGGAGATTTTGTCACGGCCCCATCCCACCGGAGAGACAAGGTCACCAGTGCTGAGCAAGCATGGCCATGCGCCAATGCGCTTCGGCAATTCAAGCCTCCGTTGGGATGCTTTGCAGTGCTCGGCAACCACGATTACCAAACTAACGTCAATGTGGTCGCCGAGGCTCTTGGTGCCGGTTCGCAAATCCAGCTTCTGCGGAACCGGGCGGTTGCATTGGAAAGGGATGGTGCTCGTCTATGGCTGGCTGGGATTGACAATGTGACCGCGGTCCATGCCCGGCCAGATGATGCCTTGCGAGGAGTGCCCAGGCAAGAGTGCACCCTGGTTGCGGTTCATGAACCGGACTTTGCCGACGAGATGCGGAAGTTCCCCGTTGATTTCCAAATGTCCGGGCACTCCCACGGCGGGCAGATTCGCTTCCCGCTTGTTGGGGCCATTTTTCTGCCTCCATGGGCGCGTAAATATCCGATGGGGCATTACAGGATCGGCGATTATCAGCTTTACACGAGCCGCGGCATCGGAGTAATCGGGCTACCAATGCGCCTCATGTGCCCGCCTGAAATCTCGGTTTTCACCTTGAAAAAAGGCTAGGCTGGCGCCGCTCATGAGGCGGCCGCAAGCCCCGATCTATTCTCAACGATTCATCTTCCTGCGAAAACCTTCTCTCACCCGGCTGTATCAAAGATGGAATGGCTAAGCGGGCGTAGTGCGACCCCGCAATCCTGCCATGGAGGTTCAGCAATGAATACCACAATTCAAACAGGGATTGCCCTTCTAACCGCCGTCGGTCTAAAAGTGCTGGGCGCAATTGTTATCTGGTTCGTTGGGCGATGGTTGATCCGCTTCGCCCTCAAAATTATGGGACGTGCGCTTGACCGGCAGAGTCTCGACCGCACACTTGTGGTCTACGTGCAGTCAGCCATTGGAATCCTGCTGAATGTCGTGCTTGTTGTTGCCTTGCTAGGCTTCTTCGGTGTCGAGACGGCGTCCTTTGCGGCCCTGCTGGTTGGAGTTGGTCTCGCAATCGGTGCGGCGTGGAGCGGTCTGCTTGCAAATTTCGCCGCCGGATTCTTCCTGCTGGTTTTGCGGCCCTTCAAGGCCGGAGACTATGTTGAAGTCGGAGGTGTCACCGGTACCGTCGAGGCCATCGGCTTATTTACCACCACCCTCAACACGCCCGCAAACGTAGTCGCAATCGTCGGCAATGCAAAGGTCTTCGGAGACACCATTCAGAATTACACGCGCAATGACTACCGCCGCGTAGACCTGACGGTTGGACTCTCCCATGACGTCGATCCCAGTGAGGCAATTGCGCTGCTGAAGGACGGCATCGCGCAAGTCGCAAACGTACTCCCCACCCCGGCTCCCGTCGTCGAAGTCTTCGAGTTCACATTGGCTGGCCCCACATTGGTGGTTCGCCCGTTCTGCTCCAACGAGCATTACTGGCAAGTCTATTTTGATACCAACCGAATGATCCGGAACACCTTCGGCAAGGCTGGCTTCCCGGCTCCGGAATCTCATCATGCTGTGCGCGGCAACCTCGAAGACATCGCTTCGCGGAAGCTGAAGCCCGCGGCCTAGAGCATGGATTCGTTCCTGGAAGCGGCAATCGAAGAAGCGCGGCAGGGGCTGCGTGAAGGCGGAATCCCAATCGGTTCGGTTCTCGTGCATGGCGGCCAGATCATCGGTCGTGGCCATAACCGTCGTGTGCAACGCGGAAGCACAATACTGCACGGTGAGATGGATGCGCTGGAGAACGCTGGCCGCCAACCAGCCTCCATCTATCGGGAATCCGTCCTCTACACGACGCTCTCGCCATGTGCCATGTGCTCCGGCGCGATTCTTTTGTATGGAATTCCCCGAGTCGTCATCGGCGAGAACCGGACGTTCCTGGGCGAAGAGGAACTCCTTCGCTCTCGTGGGGTATCCATCGAGATACTCCAGAGCGGGGAATGCATTCGGCTGATGGAGGAATTCATCAGCCAGAACCCCGCACTATGGAATGAAGATATCGGTGTGTGACGAATCTTGGCTACTACGCGCTGCGCACAGCTATCGCGCTGCCCGTGGCGTTATGCCACGGAAGAGTGCCGAGCCCGCTTATGCGGCATTCGACGCACCAGCGAGATCATCGCTCTCTCCGGCACGGACTCGACTAGGCGCGCCCTCTGTACCGGAAGCGTGCCGCCCAGGACACAGGACAAACTGATCAGTGAGCGGCTCCCGCAGATGCGGCAGCTATCATGCGGGCTATCGCTGATTACCTCGCATTCGGCGCAGAGTACGGCATTTCGCAAGCAGACTGAATTAAGATCCGGGCTTTCACTCGTGTCCATACGCTGCCTCCGTGTACCTCGTTATTAATTGGAGGCAGCTACTTGGACGTTGGTTGCCGAGCCTTCGCGCCGCTGGCCCAAATTGGAGCGTAGAAAATCTTCGCAGAGCCTGCAAAGCCTTTCTAATAAGCGCGTGCGGGAGAAATGTCACTCCCACCCTTCGCCGGTTTTATTTTCTCGAAGCTTCCCACACCGACTTGTAGTCGTAGGTTGGATAGAACTCCGTTTTGAAGCCTCCCCATGCGCCGTGCTCAATCAGGAGATTGACATCGCGAAGTTTGGCGGGCGGGAATCGCAAAGTCACCACCTGTCCAATGCCCATCATTACGTACCACGACACCACCTCCACGCCTTTTGGTGGAAAGTCCTTATGAAACCCTGTTTTGTCCAGATGAGCATTGATCTCGTCCAGTGTCTTCGTTTCGTCGTGCCGTAGGAAGATGGTCATCATCATGGTGTCGGCATTGGACGCGGCGGGCGTCTGCGCGTCTGCCATTGCACCCGCGACCATGGCGGTGGCGACTACGGCGGTGGACTTCCGGAAGAACTCCCGGCGTGATGGGCGGCTAGTTTCCTGCGGCATAGAACGTCATCTCCTCTGTAGAATTCTGGGTTTGCACCTTCGTCGTTCAGTAGCCCCGGTTCATACTCACCGGGAACAACGAAGAAGGATAGCAGAATTCTTATGCGGCAGCCGCTAATGCGCCCGTCAGCCCTACTCACCGAACGCGGACTTTGTGGTGCATTGCCGCTTCCACATCCTCAGCCGTGTGTGGCAGATCGGCGGTCAAGTTCACCAGCTTCCCGCTCTCATCCAGCATCAAAATGTCTTCAATGCGCACGCCAATATTCTCTTCCGGGATATAAATCCCCGGTTCCACCGTAAACACGTCGCCCTTGTCCAGCGCTCCCGAGCCCACATCATGCACTTCCAGTCCCACCCTATGCCCCAGTCCATGAATGAAATACTTCCCCAGCGCCTCGCCGTGTAGATCCTTACCATGCGTGTTGATGTAGTCGTAGGCCACCTGGTAGAGCGAGTCAGGCCCATGTCCGGTGAGTGTGCTCTTGCCCGCCACTACCGCGTGTATCGCCGCCTGCTGCGCCCCCAGCACCACGTTGTAGATCTCGCGCTGCCGCGCCGTAAAGTGTCCGTTGGCCGGCACGGTGCGGGTAATGTCGCTGGCATACATGGCATATTCCCCGGCCACGTCCATCACCACCACGTCGCCGTCATGAATCTGGTGCGAGTCCTCCGAGTAGTGCAGCACAGTCGAGTAAAATCCCGATCCCACAATTGGCGCATACGCCGGACGCTCGCAGCCGCCATCCTGAAACTTGTATTGCATCAGCGCCGCAATCTGGTATTCGTACAATCCGGGACGCATCGCCTGCATCGCCGCTCGCTGTCCGGCAATCGAGGCCTCAGTCGCATGACGGATGCGTTCCATCTCGCCCGCGTCCTTGTGCTTTCGCAACTCCGCAATCTTGTCTTCGATATTGGCAAACTCGACATAGTTAGGAAACGCATTGCTGCGCTTCAGCCATTCCAGCGGCATCGTCGAGGGGGTTATCTCCGGAGCCACGGCAATCGCCGAATAGATTACCGATTGTGTCTGCGGCACAATCTGCAGCAGCAAGTCATGCATCTGGTCGAGCGTGGCCACCCGATCGAAGCCTGTAATCTCTGCGGCTTTCGGATCGTCCGCGCCCAGCCTCGGCCCCGTCCATTTTTCCTCCGTCCGGCTATGTGCCGGGAGGAACAAAATTTCGCTGTACGGACGCGCCGCCGCATGGTCCGTAGCCTCCGTTGCCGGAGCGATCACCACCGCCGCGCCAGGCTCGGCCCAGCCCGTCAGGTAGAAGAAGTTGTTGTCCTGCCGGAAGCCATAGAGCGCGTTCGGCCCCTCCGATTCCGTGGCCGCAAACAGCACAACCACGCCGCCATCCAGCTTTTTGGAGAGTGCCACCCGCCGCGCGCGATAGTCCGCTCCCGGCTGACGATCAAGCGCAGAAAGTGAAGTGGTGAGAAATATAGTGCAGAGGAGAAGTAAGAGCGGCAGCCTGCTAAGCTTCATGGAAGCCGAGTATAAACCCAGCGTCCGCGACCGGAGCGGCCGTTGCTGCCACGTACCCGCCAGCGTCCGCGACCGGAGCGGCCGCTTCCAGCTAGGGTGCTCCACATTTGCCGCGGTCAGCAAATGTGGGTTTGCCGTGCTACACCCCAACTGGAAATGGCTTCACATGTTCTTCTGAACTGCTGCCCGAAGCGACACCGAACAGCTCAAAGCGTCCTTGCAGCAGTGACATTAATCCGGTGTACCAGTATCCGTACACAAACAAAATCAGGAAGGGAACCGTGATGTAGTTCTCGTTCACAATCGCGTACCACACGGTCATCGCAAAGTAGCTGCCTACCGCCAGCTCAATCCACGGAATCACGCCAAGCCGCTTGCGATACTTCCGCGCCGCCTTCACCGCTATGCTCTTCTCGCCCTTTGTCTGCACGCTGTATTTCGGAGTGCGCGCAAACGCCGACTGTTTGCCCAGCAGTGCCTCAATCACTCCCTTGGAATTGGTGATCGTCAATCCAATCCCCAGCGCCATCAGGAAAGGCAGGTAGAAGAAGGTTCTCCACCAGTGCTTCGGAAACAGCTCTTTCTGCGAAACCAGATAGAAGCTCGATATGGAAAATGTCGAGGCAAGAAATAAAGGGATGTCAATGTACATCATCTGGAACCATCCCTGGTAGAAGCGGATGATCATCGCCGGCAGCAGCAGCACGCTGAGCATGATCATTAGCGGATAGCTCAGGTTCGCCGTCAGGTGATACCACGCCTCAATCTTCTCCCGCACGCTGACGTCGGATTTCATCAGCCGTGGCAGATCCTTAATCGCGCACTGGATCAACCCTTTGGCCCATCGCACCTGCTGCGTCTTGAAGGCCGTCATCTCAATCGGCAGCTCCGCCGGACACTCCACGTCCTGCAGGTAGAGAAACTTCCATCCCTTGAGCTGGCATCGATAGCTGAGGTCGGTATCTTCCGTCAGAGTGTCGTGCTGCCATCCGCCTGCTTCTTCAATCGAACGTATCCGCCACATTCCCGCCGTGCCGTTGAAGTTGAAGAAAACTCCGGAGCGCGAGCGTCCACCATGTTCCAGCACAAAGTGGCCGTCCAGCAGAATCGCCTCCACCTCGGTCAGGAACGAGTAGTGCCGGTTGATGTGCGTCCACCGTGTCTGCACCATGCCAATGTTGGGCTCGGCAAAGTGGTGAATCACCCGCATGATCCAATCCGTGGGCGGAGTAAAGTCGGCGTCGAAGATGGCCACAAACTCGCCCTTGGCGCTCTTCAGTCCATTCTCCAGAGCTCCCGCCTTAAAGCCGGTGCGGTCAACGCGGTGGATGTGAACAATGTCATTTCCCAGTGCCCGGTAGCGCTCCACAACGTCGGCCGCCACCTGCACCGTCTCGTCCGTAGAGTCGTCCAGCAACTGGATGTCCAGCCGGTTGCGCGGATACTCCAGCTTGCAGATCGAATCCACCAGCCGGTCCACCACAAACTGCTCATTGAATATTGGCAGCTGAATGGTCACGCGTGGCAGCTCCACAAACGTCGATTTCGGCGTGGTCGTCTTGTTCTTGCGGTGCTTGTAATACAGCCAAACAAGCTGGTAGCGATGGAAGCCGTAGGAGGCCAGAATCACCAGCACAATAAAGTATGGAATCAGCAGCGCAAGGTCGAAGCTGTTGGCGTGGTAGAGTCCCTTGAATGTGGAATTGGTTTGCTTCTGCAGAAACTGCATTACCGGGCTTGGCCGGGTTACGAACGCAAATGTCGCCGCGTACAGAGTGATCAAGACAGATTCCGAATTTCTGGATTAGGCCGGATGTGAATGCTTTCCGGAAAGCTCGATTGTACCCGAACCACTCCCTCCATGCCGCATTTGAGTCGTACACATTCTTCTGTTCGTAACTTTCCGAGCCTCTCGCTGTGCCGCCGGCGCCTATCGCCAACCCACTGCGTTGTATGCGGTAACCACATTCACTCGCAATAGATACATAAAGATGCAGCGTCTTCATACCGCTGCATCTTTACGTCGCCGTCATGTCGCTGCTATTTTTCCGCTTCGGTCTCGCCTTGTTTTTCTGCAATCCAGGTATCCGTAGTGCCGCGCCGCAGATCCTGGCTCACAATCGTCAGCGACTTGGCATCCGGGGAGATCGTCATCTTCGCCATCCCCACCACTTCGTTGCCGCGTTTGTAGGTTTCCTGGATCGTATGGTCGTCGACCCGTTTCACCTCAACGGCCGTCGTTCCCGGATCTCCATGGAAGGCATAGTCCTTGCCGTCAAGCTTGGCGGTGTAGGATTCGCCCGTATTCGCCTTGTAGGTCAGGTCATTGCCGTTCGAGGCATATACAAAGGTCAATGTATTTGCAGAAGCCGACTCCCACTTATCGAGCTTCCACGACCCGGAGATTGCACCGGCTCCCGTCTCAGGCTCTCCCACCCGGGAGTACATCCCGGTTGCCGTCACCGGCTCGCTGCTTGCCACAGGATGCCCTTCGTAATTCTCCGTCATCATCTTGCCATCGGAGGAAACCGTCAGTGTTTCGCGGAAGGTGACTTTTCCATCCTTTTTGCCCACCACTTCCACCGAGTTAGGGTCCACCACCTTTGCGCTCTCGCTGTCCATGTAAGGCGAGCCGGTAATCGCATGATCCTGCCCGTCGGCTGCGATCGTGATCTTTGGATCGCAAGTCATGCAGCTGAACATTCCACCCTTCAGTTCGAAGACTCTTGGCTTGGAATCCAGCCTCGCCTTGTCCAGGTCGATCTTCCACGTGCCGTCGATTTTGGCCTGCTGTCCCATCGCCAGCATCGGCATCAGCAATACGACTATCCCTAGAAGCTTTTTCATCGCTTATTCCTCTCGTAAATGTGATGGTTTAGCGGAGCCGGGAACTTCTCTCCAGCCCCGCCTCAGCATTGATTTCCGCTCGTTCGCCTTAGCTCCGTTGTACGGGCTACTTTTCCGCTTCCTGGTTCTCTTGCCTTTCAGCAACCCATGTATCCGTGACCCCGCGGCGCTTGTCCTCAGTCACAATCGTCAGTGCCTTGGAATCCGGGGAAAGGGTCATTCGCGATACGCCGATGACTTCGCCATCGCGCTTGTCGGTCTCTTCGAACGTGTTGTCGTCAATCTTCTTCAGCACAACGGAGGTCGTTCCGGGATCGCCCTGGTATGGATGATCTTTCCCGTCGAATTTTGCGTCGTAGTTCTCGCCGGTGCTCGCCTTGTATTTCAGGCCGTCTCCGGTAGAGGCGTAGGTGAAGGTGAGCCAGTTCTCGGATGCCGACTCAAATTTCTCGACCTTCCACGAGCCGGAGACCGCGTGGGCTCCCATCTCAGGCTCTCCTACGCGGGAAAGGATGCTTGTATCGGTCGAAACCTCGCTGCTCCCAGCTGGGTGTCCTTCGTATTTACGGGTCAGGGTCTTGCCATCGGGAGAAACTGTTGAAGTGATGCGGAACGCAAGCTTGCCATCCTTTGTCCCCGTCATTTCCACCGTGCTGGGGTCCACCACGGTAACGCTGGCCATATCAAAGTACGGTGAGCCGGCCACCTTGTGCTCCTTGCCGTCGGCCATCATGGAGACCTTCGGATCGCAGGTGGAGCAGGAGAACATGCCGTCCTTTAACTCATACACTCTCGCTTTGGAATCCATTTGCACCTTGTTCAGGTCGATTTTCCAGGTGCCGCTGATCCCGCTTTGCTGTGCGAATGCCAGCATCGGCATCAACATCACGATTACCCCTAGAAGCTTCCTCATCGTTCTTCCTTTCTGAAATTGGAGAGTTGTGGGTGTTGGTAGCCGGGAGCTCCTGCGTACCGGTGTGTCTCATGCGCGGAGGAGCTTGTTCATTGCCAATGGATTGCAAATCGAAGCGGCGGGTTGTGGGCTGCATCCCGAAAAGACGAAGAAATAACTGAATTTTGATCGCAACGTGGAAATACCAGAGAAGCACATGTCTTTTGGCCCTCGAAGCCTGCAGCTCAGGCCGAAGCACATCCCCTCAAATCTCTTAAATTCACTTCTCACCCCGGCTTGTGAGTTAAATCACAGCGCATTACGTCACAGAGTAGTGCAATGTCTAGTGGGGATTCATACGCGCAACTCCGTTCTAGCATTCTTCCTGCCGGAACGCGTCGTATTGTCTCCGCCGCTATTTCTTGGAGGATTGATTCATGAGTCGGACAAAAGTGACCATCGACGGCAACGAAGCTGCCGCCTATGTCGCGCATAAAACTAACGAAGTCATAGCTATCTATCCCATCACTCCTTCGTCCCCCATGGGCGAATTCAGTGACCAGTGGTCCTCGGATGGAAAGCCCAATATTTGGGGCTCGATTCCTGACGTGATGGAGATGCAGAGTGAAGGCGGCGCGGTCGCTGCCATGCACGGAGCCCTGCAAGGCGGAAGCCTGGCTACGACCTTCACCTCGTCCCAGGGTCTGCTGCTCATGATCCCCAACATGTATAAGATCGCCGGTGAGCTGAGCCCCTGTGTCATCCATGTCGCGGCCCGTGCCATTGCCGCCCAGGGCCTGTCCATCTTCGGCGATCACCAGGATGTCATGGCTGTTCGCCAGACCGGCTGGGCGCTGCTCGCCTCCAACAACGTCCAGGAAGTCATGGACACTGCTTTGATTGCGCAGGCTGCAACCATGGAATCGCGCGTGCCTTTCGTGCATTTCTTCGATGGTTTCCGCACCTCGCATGAGGTTTCCAAGGTCGAGCAGCTCACCATCGACGATATGCGCGCCATGCTGCCCGATGAGTATGTCAGCCAGTTCCGCTCGCGCTCCCTCACGCCTGACCGCCCCGTGCTGCGCGGCACCGCCCAGAATCCCGATGTCTACTTCCAGGCGCGCGAGACCGTGAACCCCTTCTACAACGCCGTCCCCGGCATTGTGCAGAATGCGATGGATCGCTTCGCCAAGGTCGTTGGACGCCAGTACAAGCTCTACGAATACGTCGGTGCACCGGATGCCGAGCGCGTCGTCATTCTCATGGGCTCCGGCTGCGATGTCGCTGAAGAAACCGTCAACTATTTGCTCGCCAAGGGAGAAAAGGTCGGCGTCCTCAAGGTTCGCTTGTTCCGTCCGTTCTCCGCTGAGCATTTCCTCTCCGTGCTGCCCGCCTCGGCTCGTACTCTCGCCGTGCTTGATCGCACCAAGGAACCCGGCTCACTCGGTGAACCGCTCTATCAGGAAGTTCTGACCGCGCTGGCTGAAAGCCTCGTTGCCGGCAAGGTTTCCGCCATGCCCCGCCTCTTCGGCGGCCGCTACGGTCTCTCCTCCAAGGAGTTCACCCCGGCGATGGTCAAGGCCATCTTCGCTAACCTCGCGGAAGCGGCACCCAAGAATCACTTCACCGTCGGCATCAATGACGATGTAACCCACACTTCACTCGACTTTGACGCCAAGTTCTCCACCGAGCATCCCAGCACCGTCCGCGCGCTCTTCTACGGACTCGGCGCTGATGGCACCGTGGGCGCGAACAAGAACTCCATCAAGATCATCGGTGAAGACACCGACAACTATGCTCAGGGCTACTTCGTCTATGACTCGAAGAAGTCCGGCTCCATCACCACCTCGCATCTTCGCTTCGGCCCCAAGCCCATCCGTTCCAGCTACCTGATCACACGCGCCAACTTTGTCGCCTGTCACCAGTTCAGCTTCCTGGAGCGCGTCGATGTGCTCAAGCACGCCGATGAAGGCGCGGTTTTCCTTCTCAATAGCCAGTTCAGCAAGGATGAGATCTGGGATCAGCTGCCCCGTCCCGTACAGCAGGCGATCATCACCAAGAAGCTTCAGTTCTACGTGATTGATGGTTACAGCGTGGCCAAGGAAACCGGTATGGGCCAGCGCATCAACACCATCATGCAGACCTGCTTCTTCGCCATCAGCGGCGTGCTTCCTCGTGAAGAGGCCATCGACGCCATCAAGAAGTCGATCAAGAAGACCTACGGACGCCGCGGCGAAGCCGTCGTCAAGAAGAACTTTGCTGCCGTCGATTCCACTCTCGAGCATCTCCATCGCGTCGAGGTTCCTGCCAAAACGTCCAGCACCGTTGAACTCCGTCCGCCGGTTCCCGCACAGGCCCCTGGCTTTGTGCAGGATGTCCTGGCGCCCATGATCTTCGGCGATGGCGACGACCTTCCCGTCAGCAAGATGCCCATCGACGGAACCTACCCAACTGGCACCGCGCAGTGGGAGAAGCGCAACATCGCCCTTGAGATTCCTGTATGGGACGAGTCGCTCTGCATCCAGTGCGGCAAGTGCGTGCTAGTCTGCCCGCACGCTGTCATCCGCGCCAAGGTCTATCCCAGCGATCTGCTTGCCTCGGCCCCTGAGACCTTCAAGTCCGCCGCGCCCAAGTGGAAGAACTTCGCCACCTTCAAGTACACCTTGCAGATTGCACCGGAAGATTGCACCGGATGCGCTCTCTGCATCGAAGCCTGCCCGGCCAAGTCCAAGAGCGAAGCCAAGCACAAAGCCATCAACATGGCGCCCCAGCCTGAGCTGCGCGAGAGCGAAGCCAAAAACTGGGAATACTTCCTCAGCCTTCCGGAGGTTCCGCGCGATCAGCTTGCGCTCTCCCAGGTCAAGGACGTGCAGCTGCTCGAACCGCTCTTTGAGTTCTCCGGCGCCTGCTCCGGCTGCGGCGAAACTCCGTATGTCAAGCTGCTCTCGCAGCTCTTCGGAGATCGCACGGTCATCGCCAACGCCACTGGTTGCTCCTCCATCTACGGTGGCAATCTGCCCACCACTCCCTACACCTTCAACAAGGATGGCCGCGGCATCGCCTGGTCGAACTCGCTCTTTGAGGACAACGCTGAGTTTGGTCTCGGCATGCGTCTCTCCATCGACAAGCAAGCCGGCTACGCTCGTGAGCTGATCCATCGCCTCGCAACCCACCTGCCTCAGCAGCTGGTTGACTCCATCCTGAACTCGCCTCAGAAGGGTGAAGCCGCCGTCGCTGCGCAGCGCGAACGCGTAGCCCAGCTCAAGAAGGTGCTGCCTGCCATCAATCTGCCGGAAGCCCGCGCCCTGTTTGAAGTGGCGGACATGCTGGTAGACAAGGCGGTCTGGATTCTTGGTGGCGACGGATGGGCCTATGACATCGGCTTCGGCGGCCTCGATCACGTTCTCGCCTCCGGCCGCAACATCAACATCCTCGTCCTCGATACTGAGGTTTACTCCAACACCGGCGGACAGATGTCGAAATCCACCCCACGCGGTGCGGTTGCCAAGTTTGCCGCTGGCGGCAAGGGCCGTCCTAAGAAGGACCTCGCCCTCATCGCCATGAGCTATCCGGCTTATGTGGCGCGCATCGCCATGGGCATGAATGATATGCAGACCATCAAGGCCTTCAATGAAGCGGAAGCCTACGATGGCCCGTCCATCATCCTTGCCTACAGCCACTGCATCGCTCACGGATACGATCTGGTTCACGGACTCGATCAGCAGAAGCTTGCCGTGCAGAGCGGACATTGGCCGCTCTTCCGCTACAACCCGGCTGCTGCTGCTGGCCAGGCCAACTTTGTTCTGGATAGCCGTGCGCCCAGCGTTCCGCTTGAGCAGTACATCTACAACGAAACCCGGTACACCATGCTGCGCCAGAGCAATGCCGCAGAAGCCAAGCTGCTTCTCGGAGAAGCTCAGCAGGATGTCACCGAACGTTGGAATCGCTACGAAGCGTTGGCCAAGGAAGCCTCGGCCACAGCCGAAGCCGCTAAAGCCGCTGCCGCCAAGGGAGGTATGTAATGATCGATCTATCCACTCAGTACCTCGGACTCAAGCTGCAGAATCCGCTCGTCGCGGGTGCCTCGCCGCTCTGCAAGGAAATTGCCAACCTGCGCCAGATGGAGGATGCTGGCGCAGGTGCCATCGTCCTTCATTCGCTCTTCGAGGAGCAGATCAACATCGAGTCTAACGAACTCGACCGCTTCCTCTGGGACGGCTCTGACGTTAGCGCCGAGAGCACTTCGGTTTTTCCCGATCTCACTCAGTACAACATCGGTCCTGACGCTTATCTCGAACACATCCGTCACGCCAAGCAAACCGTCTCCATCCCGGTCATCGCCTCCATCAACGGCGTCTCCCGTGGAGGCTGGGTCAGCTATGCACGCGACATGCAGCAGGCTGGTGCCGATGCCATCGAACTGAACGTCTACTTCATTCCCGCCGAACCCAACTCCAGTTCGGATGAGATCGAAAAGCTCTATCTCGATCTCGTCGCCGAAGTTCGCCGCACCGTTACCATTCCGGTTGCGGTCAAAGTCGGTCCATACTTCAGCGCTTTCGCCAACCTGGCGCAGCGTCTGGATGCTGCCGGAGCCAACGCGGTCGTCCTCTTCAATCGCTTCTACCAACCGGACTTCGATCTCGATGCTCTTGAGGTCAAGCCCGCGCTCACGTTGTCCAACAGTAGCGAATTGCTGCTCCGTCTGCACTGGGCAGCCATTCTCTATGGCCACATCAACGCGGATATCGCCATCACCGGTGGCGTTCACACCGCTGAAGACGTGGTCAAGTCGATGATGGCGGGTGCCAAGGTCACGCAACTGGCTTCGGCTCTCCTGCATAACGGCATTGGCTACCTGCGTCCGCTGCGCGCCCAGTTGGAGTCCTGGCTGGAAAAGCACGAGTACGCAAGCATCCAGCAGATGCAGGGCAGCATGAGCCAGAAGAACGTTCCCAATCCCAAGGCTTACCAGCGCGCCAACTACATGAAGGTGCTCTCCAGCTACGCTGCACGGTAGCCTACCAACCGGATGTGCAAACAAGACAAGAGAGGAGCGGCTCGGAGCCGCTCCTCTTTCTTGTTTGCCGCTGCCTCACGCTGTTTCTCCCTACCCAGTGTCGGCACGCTGGAAAATAAGGCTGTGGCACTACGATTCCTCATCTATTCCTCTGATGTCCCGAACCTTCCGGCGGGCCTAAGCTAATTAAGCTGCATTCCGGTGCTGCTTCAGGCTGCGGAATTTGTGGAGGCGGTGCGTGCGGATAGAACGCAAGAGCGAGTGCAAGATATTGAAGGCGGTTGGCGGAGGTCTAATGGTATGGCTGGCCTCGTCCGTGGCGCAGTTCACATTGTTTCCAGTGGACCGCTCGTTGATCGCCCGCCAGCTCATTGCCACTTCCGTTGGCGGCTTCGTTGCCATCATCGTGATGCTGGCCATTCAGCTCAGGCACGAGGAAGTGCATCTTCAGGGAACGCTCGATCGTGTCGCCATTGTGGCGGAGCTGAATCATCACGTGCGCAATGCAGTCTTCCCCATGCACATTGCCGTGGAGACACTCGGAGATGCCGACGCCAAGAAAATCGCCAACGACGCCGTCGAGCGCATCAATATTGCATTGAAAGACGCCACCGCCGACGCACTTGCCCGGCGGGCCGACTATTCTTCTTCCAACGGTGCGGGTGAGGCGAGGGCCTGAGCCTGTACGCACGCTGAAGTGAGGGTCTATGCCATTCACGGCTCTGTTAGTGGACGACGATTCCGCGATTCTCAGCACACTGAAGAGCGTCTTTGAGATGCGTGGTTTCGAGGTCTCTACCGCATCATCTGCCGCCGAGGCTGCAGCCACGCTGGCCGGGTTCTCCTTCGATCTCGTGGTCACCGACATGCGCATGGAGACCGATACCGCTGGCTTCGACGTCGTGCGTCATGCGAAGTCGAAGGCCAACCACCCTGTCGTTGTCATCCTTTCGGCCTTCCCCATTCCCTACACCGAATGGCGCAATGCCGGAGTGGACGCCATGTTCATGAAAGGTGGAGGCATCTTCCGCATCCTCGATGACATTGAACGGCTTCTGCAAACCCACGCCAAAGCTGTCTAACACTAACCAGCCCTGGACATCAGCAATAAAGGAGCGGCCCAGTGCCGCTCCTCTGCTTTTGTACACGCAACCCCTGCACCCACCGCAGTCGGCGGATGTGGGTCTTTTCCCAAAACGTCCGCTTACGCCGCGCGCGTCCCTGCCTTTAGCTGGTAGCTGCCTTCATAGGTGGATTCGCTTTCCGTTGGCGAAATCATCCGCCCCTTGAAGCTGCCATTGCCCGTAATGCCGGTGAACTGGCCTGTGCCGTGCGTAAACTTCCACGTCCCTTCCACTGTGATTAGCCCGTTGGCGTTTGTAGAAACCTTGCATTCAAACGTTCCGCAGTCGCAGTCGCCGTTGGAGTGTTCGCTCATAAAGTATCCGCGCTCATGGCCCTGTCCTCGAATCAGGTCAGCCGTGCCCCATGTGATGTGCCTTGTGTGGTTGAAGTGCTCGTCGCTGCTGGTGTGCTGCGCCGTGCTTGACCTGAGTATCATCGTGTGCTCAGGAGTGTCATTCAAGCAAACGAGCGTCTGTGACGTGGTTGTGCCTTTCAAGTTGCCTGTAAAGTTCGGCATGTTTCCTCCTTTTTGCAATTGAGTCATACGGATGTAACGGAGCCGTGTCTTCCGGCTCGCGTTTGTGGTGTTGCGGAAAACGTTGCGAATGACGCTGCAGGATAGCCCGCGGGATGCGTTGCCCTTCAATCATCGCAAGCTGCGATTACTGTCAGAACCGCATCCTCAGAGGCGGGGTATAGCCGTGAGGTTGCCTTTAGCCGCCGCCTGCCACCGCTAAATTGAAAGCTGCTCCCGCCTGTTATGATGTTTCGTTTGGTTATTCACTCAGGAGTTAGTGTATGAATCGTCGCATTCTTGTCGTTGTGGCCCTGCTATGCAGTCTTGCTGCTTTTTCCACTGCCGATGAAGGCATGTGGCTCTTCAATAAGGCACCCAAGGACCAACTTAAGAAAGATCACAACTTCACCGTCACCGATCCCTGGCTCGATCATCTTCGCCTTGGCTCGGTGCGCTTCAACAACGGAGGCTCAGGCTCCTTCGTCTCCGAAGATGGCCTCACCTTCACCAATCATCACGTTGGCCGCGAGTGCCTGCAGGAACTCTCCACCGATAAGGTGGACTACATCAAGTCCGGCTTCTACGCTAAAACGCAGGCCGACGAAGGCAAGTGTCCCGACCTCGAACTGAACGTATTGGTTGATATTCAGGACGTAACCGCAGCCGTGCAGGGCGCTTCCGCTCCCGGCGCCAGCGATGCCGATGCCGCACAGGCGCAACGCGAAAAGATGTCGGCCATCGAAAAGGACTGTGCGGAAAAATCCGGCCTGCGTTGCGATGTCGTCACCCTCTACGCGGGCGGAATTTACAATCTCTACAAGTACAAGAAGTACACGGACGTGCGCGTGGTCTTTGCCCCTGAGGCGCAGATGGCCTTCTTTGGTGGCGATCACGACAACTTCGAGTACCCGCGCTACGATCTCGATATCACCTTCTTTCGCATTTATGAAAACGGCAAGCCGGTGCACCTTGCCAACTATCTCAAGTGGTCGCCCGATGGAACCAAGGTCGGCGATCTGGTCTTCGTCTCTGGCAACCCAGGCGGCACCGAGCGGCAGCTCACCATGTCTGAGTTGTACTTCCTCAAGAATGTGCAGACCCAGTTCATCATCAACCTGCTGGCCCGCCGCGATCAGGTCCTGAAGACGTACTCCGCGCAGTCGGAGGAGAATGCGCGCGTCGCCGGCGACGCCATCTTCAGTGCAGAGAACTCTCTCAAGGCTTACAAGGGCCGCCTAATGGGACTGGAAGACAAGGACCTGATGGCGAAGAAAACTGCCGAGGAGAAGAAGCTGCGCTCCGAGGTCGATGCCAATCCCAAGCTCAAGGACGCCTACGCTTCGGCGTGGGACGCAATCGCTAAAACCACAAAGGTCCGCAAACAGCTCTACTTCCCGCTCGCCTTTGTCGAGCGTGGCTTCGGCTTCAATTCCACCATGGCGCAATATGCTCGCGTCCTGGTGCGGGTGACGGCTGAAAAGCAAAAGCCTAATCCGCAGCGTCTGCGCGAATACACGGATGCGCGTTTGCCCTCGCTCGAACAGCAACTGCTCTCCACCGCTCCGGTATATCGCTCGTTGAACGTTGCCACCCTTGCCGAGTCGCTCACGCTGATGAAAGAAAAACTCGGCTCCAACGATCCCACGGTGCGGCGCGCGCTCAACGGCAAGACTCCCGCTGAAGCTGCCAAGGCCTACATCGACGGCAGCAAGCTCGACGATCCCGCAGTGCGCAAGCAACTCTACGAAGGCGGAGCTGCTGCCGTTGCCGCCAGCAACGATCCGCTGATTGTCCTCATGCGAGACATCGATCCTCGCGCCCGCGGCCTGCGCAAGCAGTGGGACGACAAGGTGGATGCAGTCCTCCGCAGTAATTCGACGCGCATCGCCAAGGCGCGTTTCGCCATCGAGGGCACCAACAACTATCCTGACGCAACCTTCACGCTGCGTCTCAGCTACGGCACCATCAAGGGCTACGAAGAGCGCCGCAAATTTATTGAGCCCTACACCACTATGGATGGAGCCTTCCAGCACGCCGCCGCCAATGGCAACAAGGGAGACTTTGAACTGCCCAAGTCGTGGGACGACGCCAAGAGCAAGCTCGACTTAAGCACTCCGCTGAACTATGTCCACACCTCGGACATCATCGGCGGTAACTCAGGCTCGCCCACCGTGGACCGCAAAGGCGAAGTCGTGGGCATCATCTTCGACGGCAACATTCAATCGCTGCCGTGGGACTTTGCCTACGATGATCGTCAGGGCCGAGCCGTCTCCGTGGACTCGCGCGCCATCCTGGAATCAATTCGCAAGATTTATCACGCCGGTGCGCTGGCCGATGAACTTGTGAACGGCCACCAGGCAAACGCCGTTCACTAAAATTGCAACTCGCTTTAAAAACGGGCCGCCCGGGGAAACCCTGGAGGCCCGTTTCCTTTCCGAAGGATTATCGTTTGAGGCAATCGTTGCGGAAGCCGGGTTGACTGGATAGGTAATCCTGCGCAATTCCGCGCAACCATTGCCTATCCGGTTAAGCCCGCTCTTCCAACGATTATCACTTCGGTCAATCTTCGGCTCCGTCCGGAGCTACAATCGGTGACAGCCGAACTATGCTGCGCACCTACTTCCATGTCGATATGGACGCGTTTTTTGTCTCGGTGGAGGAACTCTACGATCCTTCACTCAAGGGCAAGCCCGTGGTCGTGGGTGGTCCTGCCGATCAACGTGGAGTGGTTGCAGCCGCCTCTTACGCGGCACGCAAGTTCGGTGTGCACTCGGCGATGCCGCTGCGCGAGGCTGCGCGCCTCTGTCCCCAGGCGGTGTTTCTGGAAGGCCATCCCGAGCGTTACCGCACAGCTTCCGCTGCGGTGCGCCAGGTCCTGCTGAAATTTACTCCGGCGGTTGAGATGGCTTCCATCGACGAAGCCTATCTCGACATGACGGGCACCGAGCGTCTGCATGGACCTTCGCTGAAAGCCGCGGATTTACTGCACCAAACCATGAAGCGTGAGACGCGGCTGAACTGCTCGGTGGGCATTGCATGTTCACGCGTCGCCGCCAAAGTTGCCAGCGACCAGGCCAAACCCAACGGTGTGCTGCATGTTCTTCCCGGCATGGAGTCCAACTTTCTTGCGCCACTCGGCGTGCGGCGATTGCCGGGCGTAGGCAAGGTTACCGAGGAGCAACTGCGCGGCTACGGCGTGCTTACCATCGGCGATCTGGCGCGCCTCGATGAAGCAGCCGTTGGCCGAAAGATCGGCGACGGGCTTGCGTCGCTGATTGAAAAAGCGCGCGGTCACGACGCCGGTGGATGGTACGACCAGGAGGTCGGCGAGGACGGTGGGCCAAAGTCCATCAGCCACGAGCACACCTTCAACCGCGACGAGCGCGACCTGGCCGCGTTGGAGTCAATGCTGGCGCGGCTCACAGAGATGGTCTGCCGCCGTCTGCGCGAACATCAACTGTGTGCTCGCAAGGTGCAGCTCAAACTGCGCTACTCGGATTTCACTACCTGCACCCGCGGACACACCGTGGAGCGCGGCACGCAACTGGATGCCGAGGTGCTGGAAATAATCCGCGCACTCTTCCGAGGCAACTGGGAAAAGGGCCGCGCGGTGCGCCTGCTTGGAGTACAGACGAGCTCGCTGGAGGCTGCCAGCGCGCAGATGGATTTGCTGGCCAGCGCTCAGGAGACACGTTTGAAGAGTGCGATGCAGGCGGTGGATTTGCTGCGCGACCGATTTGGCGAGTCGGCGGTTTCGCTGGCGAGCGGAATGCGCGCACGATTCCGCGAGCGCACTCATGAGAATCCGGCATCGCTTCCCGGCAAAGGGCCAAGGGATAAGCGCGAGCCAAAAGAATAGAACTACTGCTGACGAACGTTTTCCTGCAGAATTTCACGACTCCAGACGCAAGCTTCGCGATGGATATTGAAGATTGCATCTTCTGAGAGACCGCGCTCGCGTGCGATGTCGGAGATTTCCTTCCACCCGCCGCGCTCAAAGCTGATGGCAAGGCGTAACAGTTTGCCCAGGGAGTTGGCGCCGCCGATGAGCGCCTCCTTGCATTCGGCGCCGAGTGGAAGTTGCGAGATCACAATCTCCATTGGGCGGTCGAGGAGCGCATCCATCAGTGACAGGATTCCCACCATGAATGCGGCGCTGGAATCTTCGCCGCAGAGCGTAGCCAGAACTTCGCAGCAGCGGGCACGGGCCAACGCGCTGTAAATCAATTCACTTGGGCGGTCATTGGAGATGGAAATGGCCACCGCGATGGAAACCCACTTGCGAATTTCACGCTGGCCCAACATGGAGAGCGCGTGGCGGATGGACTTGATAGGGAAGAGTCCAAACGCCGCTGAGTTCAGATAGCGCAGCAGGCGATAGCAGAGCGAGGGCTCGCGCAGGACAGCCTGCTCCAGCTCGCACACATCGTAGAGCTCACGATTGGCGATGCTCAATACCTGCACGTAGGCAAGCTTGGAGCAGGGTATGTCCTGCATGGTGAGAGTTTGCGGTCTGCAGAAGAAGTATCCCTGAAAGTAGTGGTAGCCGAGGCTCAGGGCGTAGTCGAATTGCTCGCGGGTCTCAACCTTCTCGGCCAGCAGGCGAATGCCGCGGCGTCGCATATCGGCGGCGATGGCGGCCTGGCGCGCGACGTTGGTTGCAAGGAAATCCACTTTGACGATATCGGCAAAGGCCAGCAGGCGCATGGTTTCAGGGGTGGGAACGTAATCATCGAGGGCTATGAGGTAGCCGGCGCGGCGCAGACGGTCACACGCTGCCAACGTCGCTTGGTCGGCGAGCACGTCCTCCACTACCTCGATGACGACGCGGTCGCGCGGCAGCAGAGTGATGATGTCGCACAGCAGGACGTTGCGCGTGCAATTGATAAACGCGAGGTGTCCGCTGGTGAGCGCCGCATTACCGAAGAGCAGAGAAAAGTCGATGGTGTGGCAGGTGGCGGCGTCGGGATCGTTGGAGCGGAAGAAGTCCTCAGGGCCGGTGCGGAAGAGCAATTCGTAGCCGTAGGTTTCCTGGTCGCGATTCAGAATCGGCTGGCGCGCGATGTAACGCGTGACGGAAGCCGCCTCATCATGGATTGGGGCGGGCGGAGCGGGGACAGCGGAAGAGCTTTGCGCAGAGGTGCTCACATAGGATGTGTACCACGGCTTGGGATGGCGGCTTAACAATTCGCAGCGGGCGGAGAAAGACTCTCTTCGGCGAAAGCCGTTTTGAACCTGATTCCGCTTTGGGAGGAGACGCCTATGAACGCGGCGATGCGATGAACTGCTCTTGATCGAGGCGAGTGCGCAGGTCGGAAATTGTATCGGCAAGAATCTGGCTGAGATTGCGGTGCGGTTGGAAGTTGAATGCCTCGCGAGCCTTGCGGATATCGGGCAGGCGGCGCTGCATATCCTCAAAGCCGGGAGCGTAGGCCTGCTCGTAGGACAGGTGAGCGATGCGGCTGTGCGAACCGGCGGATGCCAGCACGAGTTGCGCGAGCTGGTTGATGGTGATCTCGGAGGTGCTGCCGAGATTATAGGTTTCGCCGATGGTGGAGTCATGACGGGCAATTGCGGTCAGACCTTCCACGATGTCGAGGACATGGGTGAAGCAGCGTGACTGCTCGCCGCTGCCATAGACGGTGATGGTTTCGCCGAGAAGCGCCTGGCGTACGAAGGTGGGCAGCACCATTCCGTGGAGTCCGCTTTGGCGCGGTCCCACGGTGTTGAAGAGGCGAACAATGGTGACCGGTAAATTGCACTGGCGATGCCAGGCAAGAGCCAGAAACTCGTCAATTGCCTTGGCACAGGCGTAGCTCCAGCGGCTGTGGCTGGTAGGGCCCAGCACAAGATCGCCATCTTCGCGGAAGGGAAGCTGGGTGGACTTGCCGTAGACCTCGGAGGAGGATGCAAGCACGATTCTGCGCGCGTTTTCGGCGGCCAAGCGAAGCACTAGCTCTGCGCCGGCGACGTTGGTTTCGAGGGTCTCTACGGGGAGCTGAATGATGCGTTTGACGCCGACGGCGGCGGCCAGGTGATAGACGATGTCGGAATCTTCGACGAGAGATGCGAGAAGCTCGCGATTGAAAATGGTGTCTTGGTGAAAGGTGAAATCGGGATGAGCGAGAAGATGAGTGATGTTGTCGATGGAGCCCGTGGACAGGTCATCGATGACGGCGACTTGATGGTGCTGGGCGAGCAGCGCATCCGAGAGGTGGGAACCGATGAACCCGGCTCCTCCAGTAATAAGAACGCGCATCCCCACTCCTTTCATCCATTATAAGGTAGGAGGCTGAAAGACGGCGTGGATTTGCGGCGCTGCCCAATGGGTACGCGGCAACCGACACCGCTCCGGCCGCAGTCGCTGGGCCCGACGGGTACGTGGCAATCGCCGCTCCGCCTACGGGCGCTGGGTTAGAATGTGCAGATGATTCTACGAGGCGATGACGCGAGTCTGTTTTATGAAGAGCGAGGCGAGGGGCCGGATGTAGTGATGTTGCATCCGTATCCGAGCGATCATGGATACTGGCTGCCGATGGCTGGGTATCTGGAGTCGCGCTTCCACTTGATTCTTCCGGATCTGCGCGGGTTGGGTCGCTCCGGGACTGGTGAAGGCACGGTCACAATGGCGAAGCTTGCCGGTGACCTGCTGCGGCTCTGTGACGAGTTGAAGATTGGCCGCGCGACATTCGTGGGATGCTCTGTGGGCGGCTATGTGCTGTTTGAGTTTTGGCGGCGATGGCGCGAGCGGGTGAACGCCCTGGTGCTGATGGACACCAGGCCCGGCGTGGATAGCGACGAAGGCCGCGCGGGACGGTTGAAGAATGCGGAAGACGTTCTGCAGAAAGGGCCGGAGTGGGCGATTGAACTGATGCTGCCGAAACTGCTTTCGCCGGTAACGATGAGTTCGCGGCTGGACATTGTGCAGCGCGCCCGCGCAACCATGCGGCTGGGGACGGCGGCGGGGCTGGCGGCGGTGCAACGCGGCATGGCGGAGCGCGCCGACAGCACATTGACACTGTCGGAGATCGACGTGCCGGTGCTGGTGCTGGGTGGAGAAGACGATGCGCCTTCTCCGGTGAGCGAGTTGGAGGGGATGGCGCGCGGCATTCGCGGGGCGGAGCTGAAGATTGTGAGACGCGCCGGACACTTCGCGGCCTTTGAGCAGCCGGAAGAGGTAGGACGGCTGGTGCGCGACTTTTTGGAACGCAACGGACGCTAGAGCGTCGTGCGGGACAGCCGCAGCTTCGGTGGCAGATTCCGCTCCGGCTGCGGGCGCTCGGCCCTCCGGTCATGGGCGCTGATCAGCGGTCAGCGGTGACGGTCGATGAGCGAAGCACGTCGAGGACGTGGCGGGCGTGATCGGCGGGCGTGCCGTTGGGCTGGAGTGCCAGGAAAGTTTCCAATTCGTGAACCGCAGTTGGAACATCGCCGAGACCGATCAAAGCATACCCGCGAACCAGATGCGTTTCGGGAGCTTCTTTGTTTGGGCCTCCCTGCAATTCTGAGGCGCGATTGAGATTGTGCAGGGCGGAGGTGAAGTCGCGCTTTTCAACGTTGGCGCGGGAGAGTTCAAAGTAGACCTGCCATGCATCCGGTGCCAGCCGCTCGGCTTCGGCGAGGACGGGAAGGGCCTCATCGAAGCGCTTACTGGAATTCAGCAGCGCGGCCATCGCGATATAGGCGAAGGGATAATTGGGGTCAACTTGAATTGCCTGCTGGAAGTCAGCGGCGGCACCGGTTGGATTGCCCGCGTTTTGCTGCAGAATTCCGCGCAAGGTCAGCGCTTCGGCGAACTTTGGGCAGATGTCGAGAGCAGCATTCACCTTCTTGAGGGCTTCGTCGGGCTTGTCGTGGTCTTTGAGGTGGACGGCCTTCTCGAAGAGCGAGCGAGCCTTGGCCGGAATGGTGTATTGCGAGAGCGATACGGTGGAACCACTCGCGGTACTCGCGGTAGAGGTAGTGGGGGGAGTCGAGGGTTTGTTTAGCAGGCGAAGGTCAACCGTGGAGCCGGGTTCAGGAGTGGATGCGCCGCGTTGCTGCGCGGGCTGACCGAGAGAGACTGCGACGAAGAGAGAGAGGGAGGCTGCGACCAGGGCGTACGACATTTTGTTCACCACTCAGAGTGCCGAGAATTCAGGGTTGCGCAAATCCAGGAGCTGTCCTTTCGAATCTGTGTTGTACCCGCCGCAAGCACAATCGCCACGCGGTGGGACATTTGAGAACTTGTGATTCGCAAAAGTTGCTTCTGCCGCGGGCGCGAGCAGGATTTATATTTCATGAGCAGGGGAGTTCCTGTAAAACGAGCAGCCCTGCCGGGCGAGGACAGATCACATGGATGTAAAAGTGGGTGCGGCAAAGCAGATCCGGGGCAGCGTACGGACGGCGGGCGACAAATCGGTTTCGCACCGCTACGCGCTGCTGGCCGGAATTGCCGAAGGCACGTCGGAGTTTGAGAACTTTTCCAGCTCAGCCGATTGCGCGAGTTCGCTGGGATGCATGGAAGCGCTGGGAGCGCGAGTGCGGCGCAACGGCAACCATGTGCAGGTGGACGGTGTGGGAGGCACGTTGCTGGCTCCGTCGCGCGAGTTGGACTGCGGCAACAGCGGCTCGACGATGCGGATGTTGAGCGGCGTGGTGGCCGCGCAACCGTTCGCGAGCGTGATGATTGGCGATGCGTCGCTGAGCAAGCGTCCGATGCGCCGGGTGATCGAGCCACTGCAGAAGATGGGCGCGAGGATTGACTCGCACGATGGCTGCGCTCCGCTGACGATTCATGGCGCGAGGCTGAAGGCGATGGAGTATGAGCCACCGGTGGCCAGCGCGCAGGTAAAGAGCTGCGTGCTGCTGGCCGGACTATTCGCCGAGGGCGAGACCGCGGTTATTGAGCCGGTGCGCACGCGCGACCACACGGAGCTGGCGCTACGGGCGTTTGGCGTAGAGGTGCTGCGCGATGGCACTCGGGTGAGCGTGCGCGGAGGACAGAAGCTGCGTGCGGTGAAGGCCTATGTGCCGGGCGACCTGTCATCGGTCACGTTCTTTCTGTGCGCGGCGGCGCTGTTTCCGGGATCGAGCCTGGTGGTGGATTCGGTACTGCTGAATCCGACGCGCTCGGTGGTGCTGGATGTGCTCTCTGGCATGGGAGTCACGATTGGCTTCCTAAAAGTGGAGGAGCAGCACGGTGAGCTGATTGGAACGATGAAGGCCGAGGGCGGAGTGTTCGAGGGCGGAGTGATTCGCGGGGCGCAGAGCGCGGCACTGATCGACGAATTACCGGCGATCGCTGCCGTGGCTCCCTACAGTGTGCGGGGGGTGGAAATTCGCGATGCCGCCGAGCTGCGGGTGAAGGAGAGCGACCGCATCGATGCCGTGGTGCGCAACCTGCGAGCGATGGGCGCCGAGGTGGAGGAATTTCCGGATGGGATGTGGATTCCGGGCGGACAGAAGCTACATGGCGCGACGGTCGAGAGTTTCGATGATCATCGCATTGCGATGGCGTTTGCGGTTGCCGCATTGCGTGCGGAAGGCGAGACAACGATTCGCGGAGCGGAGTCAGTTGCAGTCTCGTTCCCGGAGTTTTTTGAAGCGCTGGGCAAAGTGGTGGAGTAGCGCCGGAGGTGCGGAATACGAGGGGTTGAAGTACATACACAGGAGCTGATAACAGCAGAGCGGCCCACCCAAAGTGGGCCGCTGCCATCTCACCAGTCAGGATTCCACTCTTCAGTTACTACACTCCGCCTGTCTGCGGATGAGTTGTGGACGAGGGAGCATCGAGCTCAAAGATCAGCTCGGTTCCGGCGGGCAGGGTCAGGTCGTGATGCTTGATGACCATGTGCCCGGCGGCAACGACGGCTCCGCCAGCGGTGCCGATGAGCAATCCTTCCGGACCGGCGATGACTGCACCAGCGATGGCGCCAACTCCCGTGAGCGAGCCCATTTCAACCTTGTTCATTGGGTTGGGAGTGACGCCGCGAACGGCACCTTCCTGATTGACATCGAGATGCTGAGGGTTCGAGGTATCGACGACCGAGGCGGTAAAGTTCAGCTGCTCACCGCTGGGAGTATGCACGCTGATGGCTTTGATGGAAAGCGATGGTTTGCCGGCGAAACGGCGAGCGCCGTGGGCACCATCAACGCGGCAGTTCACACTGCTTCCGGCCGAGATGACGGTGCGGCCGTTAACATCGACCGGGCGGGCGAGCGTGGCAGTGAACTGCTGGCCGGGCCGGGCGCTGGCGGTGGAGATGGGGCGGTCGAGCTTGAGGCGGAGCACGGTGGCAGTGGGCAGCACGGCCGGCACGAGATTGGAGCGAAGCTGCAGGCCTGACTGCTCGGCCGGAGCTGCCGGTGGCATGACGGCGGCCTCGGATGGCGCTGGAGCGTAGGCGGAAGTTTGGGCGAAGGCGCCGTTGGCGAGCACGGCAGCGGAGAGCAGAGTCAGGCAAAGCAGTCGGAGGAAGCTGTTCATGTGCGACTCCTGGGGTGCGCGGATGGCCCCACGAGTGGAGCGTAGAGCAGCGCTGTGAAAGGCGCAACGGGACTGAACCAATCCAGTTAAGAAGTAAGGTGCGGGAGGCAAGAGCGGACTGCGAAATCCGCAGACGGGATCAGGAGGGACGTTTCAGAGCGGGCAGGGAAGCTCCTGATTGGCATATAATTCTCTAGGTTTGGCGAAATCTCTTCATCTCGCCCGCTCATCTATGCTGGAGGGCAAGCCGTCCGGCCTACGTTCGCGTTTATCTCTCAAGATAGAGTCTTCCATAACGAAGTACTTATCTTCCAAAACCCAAGAGAAGAGGAATTTATGACCGAGATCGATCTGGTACATGCGCGAGAAGTTCTGGATTCACGTGGCAATCCTACGGTGGAAGCTGAAGTAACGCTGGGCAGCGGCGCCAAGGGGCGCGCGATTGTTCCGAGCGGAGCTTCGACAGGCGAACATGAAGCGGTGGAGCTGCGCGACGGCGATAAGGCTCGCTATCTGGGCAAGGGCGTGCTGAAGGCAGTTGAGAATGTGAACCACGTAATCGGTCCGCACCTGGAAGGGTTGGACGCCGCAAACCAGAGCGAGCTGGATGCGGAGATGATTGAGCTGGACGGGACCGCGAACAAAGAGAAGCTGGGCGCGAACGCTATCCTAGCCGTGAGCATGGCGGCGGCACGCGCGGTTGCCGAATACTATGAGATTCCTCTCTACCGCTACCTGGGCGGAGTGAACGCGACAGTGCTGCCGGTGCCGATGATGAACATCATCAACGGTGGAGCTCATGCGGACTCGAACGTGGACTTCCAGGAATTTATGGCGATGCCAGTGGGCGCGCCTTCGTTCTCCGAGGGGCTGCGCTGGGTGGCCGAAACCTTCCACTCGCTGAAGGGCGTGCTGAAAAAGCGGGGCTACAACACGGGAGTGGGCGATGAGGGCGGCTTTGCGCCTTCGCTGAAGTCCAACGACGAAGCGGTGGAAGTGATCCTGGAAGCGATTACGCTGGCCGGTTACCGGCCGGGCAGGGACATTGCGATCGCACTGGACCCGGCGTCGAGCGAATTCTTTGAAAACGGCAAGTACGTTTTCAAGAAGGGCGACAAGTCCGTGCGGACTGCGGAGGGGATGGTGAAGTTCTACTCCGAGTGGGTGCGGCAGTACCCGATTGTGTCGCTGGAAGACGGACTTGCAGAGAACGACTGGGAAGGCTGGAAGATTCTGACCGACGAGCTGGGCAACAAGATTCAACTGGTGGGCGACGACATCTTTGTGACCAACGTGGCGTTGTTGGCGCGCGGAATTGACAGCGGAGTGGCGAACTCGATTCTGATCAAGCTGAACCAGATTGGCACGGTGACGGAGACGCTGGATGCGATTGAGATGGCGCGGCGCAACGGCTACACGGCCGTGATGTCGCATCGCTCGGGCGAGACCGAAGACACATTTATTGCCGACCTTGCGGTAGCGACCGGAGTTGGCCAGATCAAGTCCGGCTCGGCCAGCCGCACCGACCGTATTGCCAAGTACAACCAGTTGCTGCGCATTGAAGAAGAGATGGGTTCGGGAGCGAATTTCCTCGGCTTGGGCGCGCTCAACTACGGTGGCGAACTGCTGGATACGGCAGGCGACGACGAGTAACCGGTTGCAGCGATGAAATTATTTTGTGGAGAAGGCCGATGACTCGCCGCATGGGAGTGCTGTTTCTGCTGTTCACCCTAATGTGCGGAGCGGGAGTGGCGCAGGTTGTTCTTGATCCTACGCCACCCTCGCGCGCGCAGGTTCTGCAATTGATGTCGGCGATGGGCGTCCAGCGGAACGTGGAAGCTTCTTTGAAGAACACGCAGAACAAGATCAGAATGGCGGCTCGCGCTTCGTTCCAGAAGAAGCATCCGGAGGCGGATGCGGCGACTCTGAAAAAACTGGATGACGCTTTCGACAGCACGCCGCTGTTAGGTTTTGAAACGGTTGCAGAGCCGCTGGTGGCCGTGTATCAGAAGAATCTGAGCGCGGCGGATGTGCAGGCTGGAATCGACTTTTATTCCTCGGATGCAGGTAAGCGGCTCTGGGAAAAGATGCCGTCGATCCAGCGCGAGGCCAACGAAAGCGGCGGGCCACTGGTGCAGCAGAAGCTGAAGGCATATAGCGAAGAACTGGAGCGCAAGCTGGAAGCTTTCCAGGCAGAGGCGAAGCCTTCGGCGGCAAGCGCCTCCAAAGCTGCCGAGGCCGCAGGGGACAAATCAAAGACGACGGACGAGAAGTCAAAGTAGCGTGCCGATGGCGCGCAGATTTCCGGGAGTGTTCGAACGATCATGGCTCGACCGAAACCGCTGGTACTCATCATTCTGGATGGTTGGGGTTACGCTCCAGCCTCGAAGTCGAATGCAATCTCGCTGGCTCGTACGCCAACCTATGACAAGCTGTTGCGCGAGTTTCCGAACACGCTGGTGCACACCAGCGGGCGCTTTGTTGGACTGCCGACTGGGCAGATGGGCAACAGCGAAGTAGGACACTTGAACATTGGCGCAGGGCGCGTGGTGTATATGGACATTACGCGGCTGGATCTGATGATCGAGAACGGCGAACTGTTCAAGCATCCGCCGCTGCTGGAGGCGATGACAGAGGCGCGGAAGAACGGGCGAAGACTGCATTTTCTCGGACTGCTCAGCGATGGCGGCGTGCACTCGCATCAGAACCATCTCTACGCGCTGCTGCGGATGGCGAAGCAGAACGGAGTGGAGCGCGCGTTTGTTCATGCCTTTCTGGATGGACGCGACACGGCGCCGGACTCCGGCGCGGGATATCTGGAAAAGCTGCAGCAGAAGATGCGCGAGTATGGCATCGGTAAGATTGCCTCGGTGGGCGGACGCTACTACGCAATGGATCGCGACAAGAAATGGGAGCGCGAGCGCAAAGCGTTTGACGCGATGGTGCGCGGCAAGGCCGAGGGCGGCGCGACGACCGATCCGGTGCGCACGGTGAAGGAATCCTACAACCGCGGAGTGAACGACGAGTTTCTGATTCCGTTTGTTTGCGTGGACGAGAAGAACGAGCCGGTGGGCACGATTCGCGATGAGGACGTGGTCATCAATTTCAACTTCCGCGCCGACCGCGCACGGCAGATTACGCAGGTGCTGGCGCGCGAAAGCGGCATAACGGCGCTGGCCGGACGCGACCTGCCGGACGCGGACAAGCTGGAAGCCGAAATTCCGGCGCGAGAGCTACCGAAGAAACTGCACTATCTCTGCATGACCGAGTACGACATTCGCTACAAGTTGCCGGTGGTGATTCCACCGGAACGGCTGAACAACATTCTTGCGAACGTGATGGCGGCGCAGAAGATGCGTAACCTGCGCGTGGCGGAGACGGAGAAGTACGCACACGTTACGTTCTTCTTCAACGGCGGAGTGGAGAAGCCGTTTCCGGGTGAGGATCGCGTGCTGGTGCAATCTCCGAAGGTTGCCACTTATGACCTGATGCCGGAGATGAGCGCGGCGGGGATCGCTGCCGCAGTGGTGAAGCACGTGGAGGACAACACCTTCGATGTGATGGTGGTGAACTTTGCCAACGCGGATATGGTCGGTCACTCCGGCAAGATTGAGCCGACGGTGAAGGCCGTGGAGACGGTGGATGCCTGCCTGAGTGAGATCTACGCGGCGGTAAAGCGCTGCGGCGGTGTAATGCTGGTAACGGCCGACCACGGCAACGCCGAGGAGATGATCGATCCGGTAACCGGCGGGCCATTCACGGCACACACCACAAACCCGGTGCCGTTCATCTACGTTGCGGAGGCGGCGAGTGGGTTTACGCTGCGTCCGGATGGAGCGCTGCAGGATATCTCGCCAACGATGCTGGGGATTCTGGGCGTGGAGCAACCTGCGGAGATGACAGGAAAAGATTTGAGGGTGAAAAAGCAATAGGGTTCGCTGGGATTGAAAACAAAAGGCCACGGCGGGATAGCGTGGCCTTTTATACTGCTTCTGAGAAGATCCAAGCGCGACGCCTAGATTGCGAGGAAGCAGATGAAATCATTGCTGACGTTACTACTGTTTGTCATGACCTTGAGCATTCCTTCGTTTTGCCAGGATAAGGCGAAGGTTGCCACCGAAGCTGCGAACCAATGGTTGCGAGTGGTGGATGCAGGAGATTATGGGGCGAGCTGGAATACAACGGCGCCGATGTTCAAGCACGCTGTGCCGAAGGAGCAATGGGCGCGAATGTTGGAAGCTACGCGTGCTCCTCTGGGGAAGGTCATCTCACGAAGCGTTAAGTCAGCGGTATACACCACCAGCCTTCCCGGTGCACCGGATGGCCAGTACGTTGTCGTTCAATACCAGTCCGTGTTCGAACATAAAAAATCGGCGGTCGAGACGGTGACGCCATCGCTGGGAGATGACGGCCAGTGGAGGGTTTCCGGGTATTACATCCGGTAGAGGCAGGATGGGTTCATGGCATCTTCGGCTGTCATTCTGTTCACCGCACCGGAATGTTCTCTTCGATCTCGATGTCGAAGCCTTCGAGAGCGGCGACGCGGCGAGGATGGTTGGTGAGCAGGCGGATGCGGCGCAGTTTGAGGTCGGCGAGGATTTGGGCGCCGATGCCGACGTCGCGCTGGCGGGTGCGCTGGTTTTCCGGCAGCGTAGGCAGGGCTCGGTCTTTGTGGAATTGCAGGGTTAGTTTTCCCTGGAGAGGCTCTACCGTGAAGCCGAGCGAGGTTTGGTGCAGGTAGATTATGGCGCCGCGATCTTCTTCGGCGATGCGGCGAAGGGCTTCATCGAGGACCCTGCCGCACCCGCACCAGGTAGCGCCAAAAACGTCGCCGAGAAGGCAGTGGGTGTGCATGCGAACGAGCGGCGCCGCTCCATTGGTAGCATTGAGATCGCCGCGTATCAGGGCGACGTGAGACTGGCCGTCGAGGGCCGAGCGGTAGGCGATCATGCGGAAGTCGCCGTAGCGGGTAGGGACGATGGCTTCTCCCTGGCGCTCGACGAGGCGCTCGTTGGCCATGCGGTAGCGGATGATCTCGGCGGTAGTGATCATCTTGAGATTGTGCTGGCGGCAAAAGCCGGTGAGTTCGGGGACGCGCGCCATGGTGCCATCGTCGCTCATAATCTCGCAGATGACGCCGGAGGGATCGAGGCCAGCCATGCGCGCGAGATCGACACTGGCTTCGGTTTGCCCGGCGCGAACGAGCACTCCACCTTTGCGGGCGCGCAAGGGAAAGATGTGGCCGGGACGCACCAGGTCGGAGGGTCGCGAGGCGGGATCGACGGCAACCTGGATGGTGCGGGCGCGGTCAGCGGCGCTGATTCCGGTGGTGACCCCTTCGCGGGCTTCAATGGATTCGGTGAAGGCGGTGCCGAAGGGCGATTCGTTGTCGCTGGTCATGGGCAAAAGCCGCATGTAGTCGCAGCGCTCCTCGGTAAGCGAGAGGCAGATGAGTCCACGGCCGAAGCGGGCCATAAAGTTGATGGCCTCGGGAGTGATCTTTTCGGCGGCCATGGTGAGGTCGCCCTCGTTCTCACGGTCTTCGTCATCGACGATGATGACCATGCGACCTGCACGCATCTCTTCCAGCGCAGCGGGAACCTCACAGAATGGCGGGTTGGGACTCATATACTCCGGATTCTAGCACCTGATTGGAACGGCTGAATTTGTGCTTTCAAAGTGGCGACAGGAAGGCTGTCTGCGCTAGAGTGTGTTTCATGACCGGACGTCCACTGGAAGACGAAGCTGCTCCTTACTACTTCACTTACATTAGCCTCGTGCCGGGTGATGACGGGTTAGCGGCAATTCAGGGCCAACTGGAAGATTCGCTAGCGTTGTTCTCGGGAATTTCCGAGGAAAAGTCACTGTATCGGTACGCGCCGGAAAAGTGGAGCATCCGGCAGGTGCTGAACCATATTACTGACACAGAGAGGGCCTTTGCGTTTCGAGCACTCTGGTTCGCACGTGGCTTTGCGGCGCCGCTCCCAAGCTACGATCAAGATATCGCGGCGTCAGGGGCTATGGCCGACAGAGTCATGTGGGCCGACCACATCAAGGAATTCCAACGTGTGCGCATGGCTACGATTTCGCTCTTCTGCAATATGCCTCTCGAAGCTTGGATGAGGAGCGGCGTTGCAAGCGACAACCGATTCACCGTGCGCGCCTTGGCTTTCATCATCGCAGGACATGTGAGCCACCATATTGAAGTGCTGCGTGAACGATACCGTATTTAGCTCTTGACGAACGCGGCGTGCGTTGGAAGCGTATCTAGTGATGCAGGTTGTTGGGAGTAGAATCGGCAGGCTGCACAAATTTCTGAAGCGATGAGGGATGCTCATGCTGAACAAGATTGGCCGGATGGGATGGCTGGTGCTGTTGGCCGCGGGAACGTGCCTTGCGCAGTCGCCAGCCCAGACGGGTACGCAACAACAGCTTAGCGACGGGTACGGGCCGACAGCCGGCCCTCCGGTCGCTGACGCCGGGCCGCAGGCGACCGCCCAGAGCACGTTGCCCAAGTTGGACCGCTTTGATGCGTCGTGGCTGGATAAATCGAAGGACCCGTGCGTCGATTTCTTTGCCTACAGTTGCTCAAAGTGGCAGACGGCGAATCCGATTCCAGGCGATCTGCCGTCGGTTGGGGTATGGACGCCGCTCTATCTGTGGAACCAGACGATTCTGCGTGAGGCGATGGAAAAAGACGCGGCAGATCCCGTTGCGAAAGGGACGGCTCAGCAGGTGGGCGATTACTGGAAGAGCTGCATGAATCTGGATGAGCGCGCGGCCAAGGGCAAGCTGTGGCTGGCCGAGGCGCTGAAGCCGGTGGACGCGATGAAGAGCAAGCAGGAGCTGGCAAAGGTGCTGGCTCATCTGCACGGCGGATTGGTGCCGGCCTGGGCAGGCGAAGACGATCAGACGAACACGGCACTGATCGGATTTGGACCGTCGCAGGATTTGGAGGACTCGTCGAAGATGGTGGCGGGTTTTGACCAGGCGGGATTGTCGCTACCCTCGCGCGACTACTACCTGAACAATGACGCGGCCACGAAGAAGATTCGCGAAGAGTACAAAAAGCACCTGGTGCGCATGTTCAAACTGGCGGGCGACACTCCGGAGCAAGCCGCAAGAGAAGCCGCCGCGGTGTTCGAGATTGAGACGGCGCTGGCCAAGGCGCAGATGGACGTAGTGGACCGTCGCGATCCGCTCAAGACCTATCACAAGCGGTCGCTGGCGCAGATCAAGGCAGCGCTGCCCGACTTCAACGTGGAAGAGTATCTGAAGTCGAGCGGAGCACCGGTGCCGCCGTTCTATCTGGTGAGCACGTTGGAGTTTCTCCCGGCGCTGGATCAGCAGATTAAGACGAGGTCGCTCAGCGAGCTGAAGAGCTATTTACGCTGGTGGACCATCATGGGGGCGGCAAACAAGACGACTCCAGAGCTGGAGCAGGCGAACTTCGACTTCTTCGGCACTACGTTGCAGGGCACGCCGAAGCTGCTGCCGCAGTGGCGGCGCTGCGTCATCTCAGCCGACGTGCGGCTGGGCGAGGCACTGGGCCAGGAGTACGTGAAGATGGCGTTCCCGCCGGAGAGCAAAGCCAAGGCGGTGGAACTGGTGATGGGCATCCGCACCGCATTGAAGCAGGACATCGGCGAGGTGGACTGGATGGCCGATGCGACCAAGAAGCAAGCCATTGAAAAACTGGATGCGATGATTCAGAAGATCGGGTATCCGGATAAATGGCGCGACTACTCTTCCGTGAAGATTGTGCCGGATAACTTTTTGGCGAACACTGACGCGGCCAATGCCTTCGAGGTGCGCCGGCAGCTCAACAAGATCAACAAGCCCGTGGACAAGATGGAGTGGCAGATGACGCCATCCACCATCAACGCCTATAACGATCCGCAAAATAACTCGATCAATTTTCCGGCGGGCATTCTGCAACTGCCGTACTTCAGCACTACGCAGTCGGACGCGGCAAATTACGGTGGGATGGGCGCGACGATTGGCCATGAGATGACTCACGGCTTTGACGACCAAGGACGCAAGTTCGACGCCAAGGGAAATCTGCGCGACTGGTGGACTCCGGCCGATGCCAAGGCGTACGAGGAACGCGGCGACTGCCTTGCGGCCGAGTATACACACGAGGTTCCGGAGCTGGGAGCTGGGGTGAAGACCAACGGCAAGCTGACTCAGGGCGAAGATACGGCCGACAACGGAGGTGTTCACCTGGCATTGATGGCACTGGAGAATCTGTACAGGTCGCTGGGGAAGTCGCTGGATGTGCCGGAGGCGGATGGACTGACGGCACGGCAGCGCTTCTTTGCGAGCTACGGGTTTAGCTGGTGCGAGACTACGCGTCCCGATGTGCAGCGGATGCGGATCACTACCAACCCGCACTCGCTGGAGCGTTACCGGGTAAATATTCCGCTGAGCAACGAGCCGGATTTTGCGAAGGCCTTTGGCTGCAAGGCGGGGCAGCCGATGGTGAAGGAAAATGCTTGCCGGGTCTGGTAGGGTGAGCGGAGTGGAACAACGGGGAGCCAGCGGGCTCCCCGTTTGTTGTGGTCAAGTTTAGGCTGCGTGATTGATGAAGTGCATCAGGTAGAAGACGGCGGCGGCCACTGCGGCCGAGGCTGGTATGGTGAGCAGCCAGGCCCAGACGATGCGAGTGGCAACGCCCCAGCGTACGGCGGAAAGTCGCTGCGTAGTGCCCACGCCGACAATAGCTCCGGTGATGGTGTGGGTGGTGGAAACCGGAATGCCTGCCAGGGCAGTACTGAACAGGGTGATGGCTCCAGCGGTTTCGGCGCAGAAGCCGCCGACTGGTTTGAGCTTGGTGATCTTGCTACCCATAGTGTGGACGATCTTCCATCCGCCGAAGTAGGTTCCAGCGGCAATGGCGGCGTGGGCGCAGAGGATGATGGGCCAGTGATAGCGTCCCCAGTCATGGGTGATGTCGTACTGGGAGATGATGTGGCCGGTGAAGAGGGCTCCGGCGACGATGCCCATGGTTTTTTGCGCGTCGTTGCCGCCGTGGCCGAGCGAATAAGAAGCAGCGGAAAGTAGTTGGAGTTTGCGGAACCAGGTATCGACCTGGCGGGGCGAGTTCCTGCGGAAGATCCATGAAGCTGCAACCATGAAGCCAAAACCAAGCACCAAGCCCATCAGTGGGGCGATGAAGATGAAGATGATGGTCTTGGTCCAGCCGCCGGGGATGATGACGTTGAGCGATGTGCGCCAGCCGTGGAGGATTGCAGCACGCGCAACGGCGGCTCCGCCATAGCCTCCGATGAGAGCGTGAGATGAAGAGGTGGGTAGGCCCAACCACCACGTGAGCAGATCCCAGGCGATAGCGCCCAGGAGTCCGGCGAGCACTACGTACTGGGTGACAATGTCGAGATCGACCATGCCCTGGCCAATGGTCTTGGCAACGGCTGTGCCGAGAAGGAAGGCGGCGACAAAGTTAAAGAATGCCGCCCAGACCACAGCCAACTTAGGTGAGAGTACGCGGGTGGAAACTACGGTGGCGATGCTGTTGGCGGCATCGTGAAATCCATTGATGAAGTCGAAGGCCAAGGCCACCACGCAGGTGAAGATGACCAGAATCAATCCAGTGTTCAAAACTTACCTCTAGCGGAAGCGCTGCGCATTCCGCGATGTAGACCGGCGCTTAGGCGCTCTTGAGGACCACGGTTTCCAGCACGTTGGCTGCGTCCTCTGCCTTGTCGGTGGCCATCTCAAGCACCTCAAGCAATTCCTTATGCTTGATGAGCTGGATGGGATCGGTTTCAGTTTCAAAAAGATGGCCGATGGCGGCGCGGCTGATTCCGTCGGCTTCGTTCTCAAGCCGGTTGACCTCGACGCAAAACTTGATTATGGAGTCGCCTTTTTCCAGTAGTACGACGGCTTTTGCCAACTCCTCGGACTGGAGGAGGATGATGGTGGCCAGTTCGACGGCAGCTGCGGGAAGCTTGGATATCTTGTAGGTGACGAGGCGGTCGGCGGCGGCATTGATGTAGTCGAGTACATCGTCCAGCGAGCTGGCCAGGGTGTGAATGTCTTCACGGTCGAAGGGCGTAATGAACGACGAGTTCAGTTTAATGAAGACGGCGTGTGCAATGTCGTCGCCCTTGCGCTCTGTGCTCTTGATCCTCTGGACTCCGGCAGAAACGTCTCGATAGTCCTGTAGGAGGTCGCGCAATTGGCGCGCACCAGTGGTGAGATTGTTCACCATGTCTGTAAAGAGCTCAAGAAACTTGGATTCGCGGGGGATGAAACGCATAACTGGGGGAAGATTCTCCTGTTGGGCACGCAGGTCTACTGGTAAGCGCCCAGAGTTTTGTAAGTGTTATTAACGGTACTGTAACAATTGACTATCGCATTTTGAGCAACTGGCAGTCAATGCAGAGTGGCGGGAATCAAGTATGGAAGAAGTGGCAGGCACGCAAAAGACCGCCATATAGGCGGCCTCTTTGGTCTAAACTTCCGAATTCAGTTCTACAGTGTGGATTCGATCTCAAATCCCCAAGCTTCCAGGAGCGGTTCGGGAATATATTTGGAATTCTTGTTCCGGCGTGCCCATTCACGTAGGCGCGTGGAGCGAAGGTATTGGTCCGGAGTCAGCTTGAATTCACGGACGACTTGTTCGAACTCAGTGATGGTAGGGGTTACGGGGCCGATTGGTTCCGGCTTGCCCCAGTTGGGATTACCGCGTCTCTTGGCCATTGGGTATTTTCCTTATCTCGGCGATCGAATTGGCACAAACGACTGGTGGAGCTCAAGCTCGCATAAAGCGCTGAAAGCGATCCTCCGGGTTTGTACTTCAGGCTTGCGAATGTGACGCCGGCCTCCTTACAGCCCACGCTTACGTCCGCAATTCGCACGTCAACTGTTAAACCCACCCGGTCTAACAAAGATTGACGGGATTCAATATCAACCCATCATACTACGATTTTGGGGGCGGAAGCCAGACATCTACAGAGGTGGATGTATTGATTTGGAAGAAATCCTGGTAACCTATTTAGTATGTTGGTGTTGCATAAAGTGCGTTCGCGGGCAGTTCCCAAGCAGGAATATGGGAAATGGGATCGAAATCAGCAGCACAAAAATATAGGTGAAAACTGAAGCCACTTCAGCATGTCAGATCGCAGGTGGTCAGGCAGTTTCTCCGGCTGCGTTGGACTCGGCGCCGGCGGCGCGCAGGTATTTCCAGAGTTCGTCCTGTCCGAGGCCGGTCTTAGATGAATAGGTGAGAACGGAATCGACTCCATGCGCCCGCTTCAGGGCACTGACCGAGGCCTGGATGCGGTTGCCAACGCGATCGGACTTGGTGGCGACGACGAGGAGTTGGCGATTGCTCTGACGCAGGTAGTCAATCATGTGCGTATCAGAGGGCTGGGGCGGAATATTGGCATCCACTAGGCAGAGGCAAAGCGAGAGCGTGGAGCGCTCAGCGAGATAGGGTTCGATGAAATCAGGCCAAGTGCGCGCGATCTCGCGCGGTACGCGGGCGTAGCCGTACCCAGGAAGATCGGCGAAGACAAGCTCGGGACGAGGACGTCCGGGCCAACGAATCTCGAAGAAATTGATCGCCTGGGTGCGTCCAGGGGTGTTGCTGGTTTTAGCCACCTTGGCGCTGACCAGGGAATTGATCAGGCTCGACTTGCCGACATTGGAGCGGCCAAGAAAGGCGATCTCCGGCAGTGCGGGGGGCGGGAAGTGTTCGGGCGCGAACGCAGAGCGCAGAAATTTGGTTAAAACCTTCATATATGTATTCTAGCCTGAAAGCCAAATCCGCGGACTCGGCATGAGAGGTGGATCTTAGAGCAGTTTTGGGGAAACCATATCCTACGGGTGTGTTTGCCCTGCCGTTGCTCCCTGGTGATCGCGACGGCCAGCAGCTTCAGGATGCAGCATTTCCGAAGCCGCTCTAACGCGCGGGGCTTTGTTGCTGCTCCGGCGCGGCCGCTTCTGGCACGGCCCGTTCCTCGTGATATTCCATCTCCGTGTTGACCGCCCAGATGTTGGACTGATCGAGGCGTCCGCTGAGAATGTTATCCACGGCGGTCATCGCCGTCAGCATGGAGTGGTCCTGGTTGTTGTATTTATGCATGCCGTTGCGGCCGATCATAAAGAGATTCTCATAGCGGAGCAGGTAGTCGCGCAGTTCGTCGAAGCGGCCATAGGTGCCGAAATAGGCGGGATAGGTCTTGGGCATGCGCAGCACGGTTGAGTCCAGAACGTCGGCCTCATCGATGATTCCGATCACGGCTAGTTCGCGGCGAGCCAGGGCAGCCATCTCATCTTCGGGCATAGTCCACAGGTCGTCGGTCTGGTAGCAGAAATACTCCACGCCGATCCAGATGGTGTTGGGATCACGCACCAGGTAGGGGCTCCAATTGTTGAAGATCTGCAGACGGCCAGCCCGCACTTCGGGCTCCTGGATGTAAATCCAATTGTCCTTGATCAGGGTGTTGGGATTCTTAGGATCGCGGACGACAAGTTTGTTGACCAGCAATCCAACGGTGACAAAGTCGCGGTACTGGAGGCCGTCGCTGATCTCACGGAGTTCGGCTGGAGGTGGTGTGCTGAGGGACTGAACGAGCTCCTGGATGGGCATGGTGGAGAAGAAATAATCCCCCGCAAACGAACGCTCAACACCATTGCCGTCGATGCCGGAGACACTAAGGAGCTGGCTGCCCTCGACCTGAATATGGTCCACGTTGAAGCCGGTATGGATGATGCCGCCCATCTGCTGGACCTTGCGGGCGACGATCTCCCAGAGCTGGCCGGGACCGAGGCGCGGATACATGAACTGCTCGATGAGCGAGGTCTCGAGTTCTTTCTGGCGCAGGTCCTGCTTGCTCTGGAAGAGCTTGCGGAAGTGATGCGCGATGGTCTTGGTGATGGAAAGTCCCTTGATGCGCTGAGCGCCCCATTCGGCGCTGATCTGATCGCAGGGCACGCCCCAGACCTTTTCGGTGTAGGAGCGGAAGAAGGTGCGATAGAGTTCGCCGCCGAAACGGCTGATGAAGAATTGCTCAAGATTTTCAATTCGGCGGGGCGGGAAGAGCGCATTCCAGAGATAGCTGAAGCCGATGCGAATGACCCGCACGAGTCCGAGGTTGCGCATGGTCTGGGCGCTGAGTTGAACGGGGTAATCGAAAAACTTGCGCAGGAAGTAGATGCGGGAGCGGCGCTCACGCAGCAACATAGTCTCGTCGCCGGAGACGGAGGGCGCGGCCTGCAAAGGGCGCTGCTGATTCTGATATTGGATGGTCTGATTCCCGGAGGCAGACTCTTCCACCGGCATGTGCTGATGCCACCAGTCCATGACGCGGTCGCTTTTGGAGAAAAAGCGGTGGCCACCAATGTCGATGCGATTTCCCTTGTACTCGACGGTACGCGAGATTCCGCCCATATAGCTGCTCTTCTCCAGCACGATGGGTAGGATTGCCGAGCGGGTGAGCAGTTCGTAGGCGGCGGTGAGACCGGCCGGTCCGGCGCCGATGATGATTGCGGTTCGCTTCATTGTGTGTTCCAAAGCTTCACTTGCGCGAGAGAAGGCGACAGGTCAAACCAGAGAGGCAAGGGCGCGATCCCAGGTAAACTATTTCCGCATATCAGACAGTCTTTGAATGATAACGAAAAAAAGCCTCATCCGGGTAGGTCTTCAGCAAGCTATGAGGCGTTGTAGATTGGTTGCCCGAGATTTATGGGGCGTTGCGCTCCGCCAGCCGGAGGCTGGGATCTCCAAAGTTTTCAGAAAAGATGCAGTGCGGACGATGCCTGTGTAGTTCTTGCGTGCTCACCGGGGCGCGGTCGTGTAAATTGGACTCGGTAACGTAATCCCAGAGTTCCGATGACGTGCAGCGAATGGAGAGGTTGATCCAAAGATACGGACTGCGAACAGTCGCGGTCATGGAAGCATTGAAGGGTGCAGCGGTCATAGCACTCTGCTTCGTGCTGCTCTCATTGCTCCACCAGAATCTGAATACGGTGGTGGATCACCTGACCCAGTGGTTGCGGCTGAATCCGGACTCGAGGGTCGCGGACTGGTTTTATGATTTGGCCGACCGCACCACGGGACGAGGCATCTGGACGGCCGTCTCGGTTGGGTTGCTGTACGCGTCGTGCCGCTTTGTGGAGGCCTACGGCCTTTGGAATGAGCGGCGCTGGGCAGAATGGTTTGCCATGATCTCAGGCGCGATCTATGTTCCTCTCGAGGTCGTAGCGCTAGTCGCGCATCCGCACTGGACGCGACTTGTAATACTCGTCTGCAATGTCCTGGTAGTGCTGTATATCCTACGCATCCTGATCGAAAACCGGCGCTGCGAACGGGAAGCGTGCGGCAGTAGCGTCGTAAGGAAGTGAGGCCACGCGGGCCGCACTCCGCGTGGGGTCAAATAAAAGACTGAGTTACGGGATGCGTCTCCAGGTTTCGGTGCGGCCCAGCAGCGAGAAGCCGACAAAGCCGCGCATGGATAGCTTGTCTTGGCCGACGGCCCAGACTTTACCCTTGTAAACTTTTCCGCTCTCCGGGTCTACCACGGTTCCACCGGTCCAGATATCGCCATCTGGGCTGAAATTGCGGAAGATGACCATACCCAGAATGGGCTTGTTCTTCAGCTCGCCTGAACATAAATCGCAAAGATCGCCAGGTTTGCGGCCAGGGCGAAGCTGCGTGACCTTGCCGAACAGTTTGCCATCCGCCAGATAGGTCTCGACCTGGCCGCCGGGATTGCCGTCATTGTGGATTACCTGCCAGCGTCCAACGGCGGCCTGCAAGGTGGGCGAGAGCTGCTGCTGCGCGTGGGCCGCAGGCAACGATGTGAGTGCGATAAGCGAAAGAGCTACGGCGATAACGCCATTGCGAAGTGTTTTCAAGATGTTGTCCCCTTCAAACCAGCAGATGTGCCAGACTGAGGCGTCGCAAAACATCTTAGACGCAAATTCCCTTTGCGCAAGCACTTACTATGAAACACAAAGGCAGGCGCAAGAAAAAGTCCCCCAGCGTCGGGGGACTTTGTTGCCGAAGGAGAAAACTATACTTCAGAGGTGACCGGTTCGGTGCCTTTGCGGGGACGGCGGCCAGCCTGCAGAATCTTTTTGCGCAGGCGGAGCGACTTGGGAGTGATTTCGACGAGTTCGTCGTCGGCGATGAACTCCAGGCTTTGCTCCAGATTGAGGGTGCGGAAGGGAATCAGTCGGATTCCTTCATCGGAGGTGGAGGCGCGCATGTTGGTCAGCTTCTTTTCACGCACAGCGTTGACGTCGATGTCATTCTCGCGCGAGTGCTGGCCGACGATCATGCCTTCATAGACTTCGACGCCGGTGCCGACAAAGAGCTCACCGCGCTCCTGCAGTCCGTTGAGAGCGTAGGCGGTGGTGGTACCTGCGCGGTCAGAGGTGATGACCCCGGAGGCGCGCTGAGGGATGTTCCCGAGCCATTCGGTGTGGCCATCGAAGAGCGAATTCATGACGATGGTTCCGCGCGTCTCGGTGAGCATTTCACTGCGCAGTCCGATGAGGCCGCGGCTGGGTACGCGGAATTCGATGCGCACCCGGCCATAGCCGTGATTGTGCATCTTGAGCATCTCGGCCTTGCGCACGCCGAGCTTTTCAATCACCACGCCGATGTAGTCCTCAGGAATATCGACGGTGAGCAGCTCGACCGGCTCCATGAGTTTGCCGTTGATGGTGCGAGTGACGATCTCAGGCTTGCCAACTGCGAGCTCGAAACCTTCGCGGCGCATCATCTCGATGAGGATGGCGAGTTGCAATTCACCGCGGCCCATGACGGTAAAAGTGTCTGGCGCGGTCTGGTCGACGCGGATGGAGACGTTGGTCAGCAGCTCCTTTTCGAGGCGCTCGCCCAGATTGCGCGAGGTGACGTACTGGCCTTCGCGTCCGCAGAATGGCGAGGTGTTGACGACAAACTGCATGGCGATGGTGGGTTCGTCGATGAGGATGTGGGGCAGGGGATCAGGGGTCTCAAAGCTGGTGATGGTTTCGCCGATAGTAATTCCGGTGACGCCGGCAACGGCGACGATATCGCCCAGTTCAGTCTCGGTGATGTCAGTACGCTTGAGTCCATTGAAGCTGAAAAGCTTGGTGATCTTGACCTTCTCGATATCACCGCTAAGCTTGGCGATGCCAACTTCTTCGCCGGTACGCAGCGTGCCATTGAAAACACGTGCAATGGCAAGGCGGCCGAGGTAATCGCTGTAGTCGAGATTGGCAACCAGAATTTGCAGGGGCGCGGCCGCGTCTCCGGCAGGCGGAGGAATGGTCTTGACAATGGCTTCAAAGAGTGGCTGAAGATTGGTGCCGGGCACGTCGGGGTCGGTGGTAGCGGTGCCGAGTTTGCCGTTGGTGTAAAGTACGGGGAACTCAAGCTGTGACTCTTCGGCATCGAGATCGATGAACAGATCGTAGACCTCGTTCAGTACTTCCTGAACGCGCGCATCGGGACGGTCAATCTTGTTGATGACGACGATGGGTTGCAGACGGGCTTCCAATGCCTTGGAGAGAACGTAGCGGGTCTGGGGCAGCGGACCTTCGCTGGCATCGACCAGCAGCATGACGCCATCGACCATTTTCAGAGCACGCTCAACCTCTCCACCAAAGTCGCTGTGGCCAGGCGTGTCCACGATGTTGATTTTGAGGTCGTGGTAGAAGACAGCGGTGTTCTTGGCGAGAATGGTGATGCCACGCTCGCGTTCGAGATCGTTGGAGTCCATGACCCGGTCCACGAGCTCCTGGTTGGCGCGAAATACGCCGCTCTGGCGCAGCATGGAGTCAACGAGCGTGGTCTTACCGTGATCGACGTGGGCGATGATGGCGATGTTGCGAATCTGCGTGGTCAAACTGTTTCATCCTTAATGGGCGAACTGGTCGCATAGGCTAGTGCGGCTGCTGTGCCAGCGGCAGACACAGCTCCAGCGACGGGTATGGCCAGTTATGGCCTTAGGTCGCTGATGCCGGGGCGCTGCGCTTGCGGCGCGCGAGTGAGGCAGGAGAGAACTCTGCCGCGAGTCCGTTTCACGATTCGATTACGAAGCGAGGGAACTCAGGAGTACTGCACTCATTATATCCTGAAGCGCCGTTTGCCGCAGCCGGACAAGACCCGATGACTGCTGGTTCAGGGCGAATCAGCTTCGAAAATTGCCACGGCCTGCGCTACACTCACAGGAAAACATGCCCATCCAGAATGATTTGGAAAGCCTGACAGACGCACAGGGCAAGGCGCGAACGCCGGATGCCGCCATCTCCGCTAAAGCTTCGCGTTGGCAGCAGATTGCGGGCACGTTGCTCAGCGAGAGCTGGTTGATGCGGATGTCGCTGGCCCTGATCTTCGCGCTCTATGTGCGCGCCGTGGGATTCGCGCCGGTCTACGACGACAACATTATCGGTTGGTCGGGAGGATGGAGCGATGTGCCGAAGTTCTTTACGAGCGATATCTTCGGCTCGAGCGGAACGGCACATTCGGTTTACTATCGTCCGCTGTCGATGACCTGGGGACTGCTGGTGGGTTACTGCACCGGCGGTGCGCCCGGATGGCTTCACCTGGTCGCGATTTTGATGCACCTGACCGTGGTGATCTTGGCGTATGTCTTGGGACGCCACCTGCTTAGAGACGAACGGCTGGCGCTGCTGAGCGCGCTGTTGTTCGGGCTGCATCCGTCGAAGGTGGAGAGCGTTGCGTGGATCGGCAGCAGCATGGTGGATGGCTTTGGAGGGATACTCTTTTTCGCCACGCTGATCGCGTTTTTGAAATGGTGCGAGAGCGGGAAGCGATGCTGGATGGTGGCATCGGTGGCGTTGTTTGCCGCTGCCATGTTCACCAAAGAGACCATGGTGGCGATTCCCATTCTGATCGCCACGTATCTTTTGTTGACTCCTGATGCGGGTACGCGGAAACAGCTTAGCGACGGGGACGGGCCAACGGCTGGCCCTCCCGCCGCTGATGCCGGACTGTTAGCGCGCACTGCACGAACGCTGCGGACGTTACTGCCTTATGGAGTGGTGTGGGTGGTCTACATGGCGATCCGGCACCAGGTTATTAAGCCGCCCGCAGCAGGTGCCCAATATATTCATCCAACTTTCACGCATAACAATCTGTGGACGGCGCCTTACTCGATCTGGTGGTACCTCCAGCATCTGGTGATGCCATGGGGACTGAGCGTGGAGTACGCGCCGAAGGTGATCGACTATCCCACGCTGGTTGGTTTCGTTTTTCCAGCGGCAGGAATCGTTTTGCTGCTGGTAACGGCAGTTTGGCTGTGTTGGCGACAGGGCTCGAGAGTAGCGGCGTTCCTGATGCTCTGGTTCGCGGTCAATTTAGCACCGCCGGTGATTGTGGCTCCCATGGTGCTGCAGCACGACCGTTATCTCTACCTTCCGGCCTATGCTTTTTGTGCGCTGATCGCGTGGGGAATTTTGCGCCTGGGAAAGTTTTCAGGGAAGGCGCGACTGATTGTAGCGTTATGCGTGGTGGCTCTGTGGTCAGGACTGACCTGGCATGAGATGAGTTACTGGGACTGCGACATGACGTTGTGGAGCCGGGTACTCGAAATATCTCCGTCCCATGTGAGGGCGCAGATCCAAGTGGCCAGTCTTTATAACCAAGCCGGAGATCCTTCCAAGGCTCTCAACATCTTGAGCGACGGGTTGCGCTACCGTCCGAACTCTCCGAACCTATGGCTGTCACGCGCCGACATTCTAGCCGAGAATCAGGAGTTGAACCAAGCGCAGGAGGCGTATCTGAAGGTGATGCAGGTGACCGAGCCTGCCCTGGGGCAGGCGGTCGAGCTGGGAGCTCCCGCACTCGACCGTGCGGAGGCTGCTTACCGGTTGGCGCTTATGGATATCAAGGCGAAGAATTTTGTAGAGGCCGAACATTATTCGCGCATTGCTTTAGGGCTGCAGTACGACGGCGTAGGGTATCATTCAGTTCTTTCCGCGAGCCTGCGCGGCGAGGGCCGATTGGACGAAGCCGTTAGGGAGAATGCACTGGAGATGCAACTGCGGATGGCGCAGCAGCACCGACAGCACTAGCTTGAGCGGGTGCTCGGCGGGCGTCAGGCACGGAATCCGTGAGAGAATGAGAAGACAACTCACAGTGCGGTTCACTTCTGAATGATTCAGCTTACAGACGCCGGTAAACGTTACGGCCACAAACTACTCTTCGAAAACCTGAACTGGTTGATCACTCCACAGGACCGGGTTGGACTGGTGGGCGCCAATGGCACCGGGAAGTCCACCCTGCTCAAAGTGCTGTCCGGGATCGAGACGCTCGACTATGGAAACATCACGCGCGGCAAGGGCGTGAGCGCGGGCTATCTGCCGCAGGACGGGCTGAACCTGAGCGGGCGGACGGTCTTTGCCGAGTGCCTCTCGGTCTTTGACGACGTTCATGCCATGGAACGCGAGTTGGAGGAACTGACACGGCGGATGAGCGAGGTCGATCCGGCTGGAGCTGAGTACGAGCAGGTGAGCGAGCGCTTCCACCGCGTGCAGAGCGAGTTCTTGCACCGGGACGGCTATAGTCTGGAGTCGCAGGTTGGCACGGTACTGACCGGCCTGGGATTCGGTAAAGAAGATTGGCTGCGGCAGACCGAAGAGTTCAGCGGCGGCTGGCAGATGCGCATCTCGCTGGCCAAGTTGTTGCTGGAAAAGCCGAATATGCTGCTGCTGGACGAGCCTACGAATCACCTGGATCTGGAGACGCGGAACTGGTTGGAAAGCTACCTGTGCGACTATCCGTATGCTTACGTTCTTATTTCACACGACCGTTATTTCCTCGACGTGACGGTGAAGAAGATTGTGGAGATATGGAACAAGGGCGTGCACTTCTACAGCGGTAATTACGACAAGTATCTGCGCGACAAGCAACAGCGGCGCGATTCGCTGGCGGCTTCCTATCGCAATCAGCGCGAACGCATCGAGCAGTTGGAGGCGTTCATCAGCCGCTTCCGCTATCAGGCAACGAAGGCCAAGCAGGTACAGAGCCGCATCAAGGAGTTGGAAAAGATCGAACGCATCGAAGTGCCGGAGGACGAGCGGACGATCCACTTCACCTTCCCTCAGCCCAAGCCCAGCGGGCGCATTGTGGCCGAGTTCAAGAACGTCAGCAAGAGTTATGGCGAAAAGCATGTGCTGCACGATGTGAGTTTCACCATTGAGCGCGGTGAACGCGTGGCACTGGTGGGAGTGAACGGCGCGGGAAAATCCACCATGATCAAGATGCTGGCGCAGACCGAGCCAGCGACCGGTGGCGAATACTCGCTGGGGCACAACGTCGATGTGGACTACTTCGCCCAGGATCAGTACAAGGAACTGGACACAGAGGCTCGCATGCTGGACGATCTGAACATGGTGGCGCCTCGTTCGCAGACGGAGTTGCGCAGCCTGCTGGGGAGTTTCCTGTTCAGCGAGGACGACGTCTTTAAGAAGATTGGGGTGCTGAGCGGCGGCGAGCGCAATCGCTATGCGCTGGCAAGGATGCTGCTGCATCCTTCGAACTTTCTGCTGTTGGACGAACCGACAAATCACCTCGATCTGCGGGCCAAGGACGTGCTGCTGGAGTCGCTACAGAAGTTCAGTGGAACGTGCGTCTTCGTCTCGCACGACCGCTATTTTATCGACCGGCTGGCGACGCGAGTCTTTGAGGTTGCCGACGGCGGCGTGAACATCTATCCGGGAAACTACGAGGATTATCTGTGGCGCAAGCAGAACGGCGCACAGGCGCTGGAGGAGTCACTTCGCGCTTCGATAAGCGCGGCGCCTGCAGCCGTTGCCGAACCGGTATCCGCGCCGATTGCTGAACCAAAGCGGCGCGTGAATCCGATGAAGCGCAAGCAGATGGCAGAGCAGCTGGCAAAGGTAGAGGCGGACGTGAACCGCACGGAGGCCGTCATCGCCGAATCGGAAGAGGCTCTGAGCCGTTACGTAAGCGCCGAAGAAACGCAGCGCGTGTCAGCCCTGCTGGAGTCGAAACGGAGCAGTTTGGAGGCGCTGGAGAAAGAATGGGCCGAGCTGAGTGAAGCTCTGGAAGAATCGGAGTAAGCCGCTGGGTTCTAACGGCCGAAAGCTGCCTGTGCCGGAGGAGGAATTTCGTCGGCGTGCTTCACTAACATGGTCACTTGCCAGCGTTGCGTATCCGATAACGTGCTAGAAAAACCAGGCATGCCGGTAAGCCGAATGCCGTGTGTCACCTTCCAGTAGGTCTCGCCTTCAGGATCATCGGTCATCATGCCTTGCTTTTCCATTAGCTGAGGCGGCGAGGGAGACATACCCTTCGATATCGCTGTGCGTGGCTGCCCCGGAGCACCATGGCAAACCGCGCAGTTCTCTTTGTATACATGCACTCCGGCCAGTATGTTGGCATCATCGAATGGCAGCGGATTGGTTTGCTGTGCCGCATTCCCCATGCTTGAGCGCAGCGCCATGTCGGCTACTTTTTCTTCCATCGGCAAGGGCCGTGCGCTTGTTGCCAGCGAGATTCCTCCGCCGCGCACGAAGTAGTAACCGCCCGCGCCAATGATCAATATGCCTGCGAAGATGCCGAGAACGAACCCACGCATTGGTCACGACCTTTCCTGTCTTGGAAGCTCAAATCTGCATGGCTGGGTGTCTGCGTTCCACTTTTATCGCGTAGGAATAACGGTGCGATCTCAGAAAACAGAATGGTCCGATCGTTGCCGCGCTGACGCTGCGGCTTGCGGGCCGCCGGATTGCGCGATAACGTGAGAGAACATGTTTGCCCGCCGAACGAACTGGAATCTTTGTGTGAACCGCTACTCGCAGGCCCTGGAACGGGCGCGGCTCAGCGGGCGCGCGCTGCTGGACCTGACTGCTTCGAATCCCACGACGGTGGGCCTGCACTTTGAGGGTGAGCGCATATTGCGTGCGCTGCAGCATCCGCAGGCTTTGGAGTATGAGCCTGCGTCGAAGGGAATTCTACCGGCGCGCGAGGCCGTGGTTGGCTACTATGCGGCGCGCGGTACCCGGCTAACACCGGAGCAGATCATTCTCACGGTCAGCACCAGCGAGGCGTACTCATACTGCTTCCGCCTGCTCTGCGATCCGGGCGATGAGGTGCTGGTTCCTTCGCCGAGCTATCCGCTCTTTGAGTTCCTGGCAGAGATCCAGGATGTGAAGCTGGTTCCCTACGAGCTGGTGTATGACCACGGCTGGCAGATTGAATTTGAATCCTTGCGGCGGGCGATCACCGGTCGCTCACGGGCGATCATGGTGGTGCATCCCAACAATCCCACAGGACACTATACGCGAGGCTGGGAGCTGGAGCGGCTGAACGCGCTCTGCCGCGAACATGAACTGGCGCTGGTGGCTGACGAGGTCTTTCTAGACTACGAGCTGACCGATGTGGTTGCGAATGATGTTGCGAATGACGCCCCACTGAGCTTTGCCGCCAACGACGCTGCGCTGACGTTTACCCTGAGCGGGCTCTCAAAGATCTGCGCGTTGCCGCAGATCAAGGTGGCATGGATTGCCGCCAGCGGTCCGGCTGAGCTAGTAGGCACGGCGCTCGAACGCCTCGATGTCATCGCCGATACTTATCTTTCGCCGAACGCTCCGGTGCAGTGGGCGATTCCGGAACTGCTCGCCACACGCGAGGGGATTCAGCGGCAGTTGCGCGAGCGCACACTGCGCAATCTGCGCGAGCTGGACACGCAGCTGGCATCGGCGAAGATGACGACGCGGCTGGCGGTGGATGCCGGATGGTACGCCGTGCTGCGCACGCCTTCAACGCGCAGCGACGAGGAGACGGCCGTCGCGCTGCTGGAGCAGGAAGGCGTGCTGATCCACCCCGGACACTTTTTTGACTTTCCCGGTGCGGGCTACCTGGTCGTCAGCCTGATTGCACCGGAGGAGGATTTCCGGGTGGGGATGGGAAGGGTGTTGCGGGCGATCGATCAGAATGAATCTGTGAAGTCGTGAATGCGGACTTATGAAGCTTTGAAACCTTTCACTGCAGCGTCTATCATCTCCGTATGATTCATGAGATTTTTGCGGTTGGTCCGCTGCAGTGCAATTGCTCCATCGTTGGCGACGAAGTATCGCATGAGGCGATGGTGATCGATCCGGGCGCGGATGTTTCTGAGATTTTGGCCATTGTGGCGCGGCATGGGTTGCAGGTGAAACAGATCGTAGTGACGCATGCGCATCTGGATCACATTGGTGGCGCGATGGAGCTAAAGAAGGCGATCGGAGCGCCCATTCTGCTCAATGAAAACGACACGGCGCTGGTGGCCATGCTGCCGGTTCAGGCGCAATGGCTGGGCATGAAGAATCCCGGCAAGGTGGAGATCGACGGCAGTCCGAAGAGTGGCGACAAGGTTTCAGCGGGTTCACTGAGCGGAGAGATTCTGCTTACGCCAGGGCACACTGAGGGCTCGTTGTGCGTGTACTTTGAGCCGGAGAAGAAGCTGATTGCAGGCGATACGCTCTTTGCCGGATCGATTGGGCGCACCGATCTGCCGGGTGGCAGCATGGAGAAGATTCTGCGCTCGCTGCATACCAAGGTGCTGGAGCTGCCCGACGATGTGCTCGTGGTACCGGGACACGGGCCGCTGACCACGATTGGCGAGGAGCGCGAGGACAATCCGTATCTGCAGGAGTAGAGAAGTGTGAGGGCAAAGAAAATCCCCGTCGTGACGGGGATTTTTTCAGCGATGAAATCTACTTGGCTGGCGCGGTCTTTGCCGGAGCCGACTTGCTGTTATCGAGCACCGAGCCGTTGCCGCCAGTGTGACGGGCGGAGATGATTGCCAGGGTAAACGAGGTAAGCATGAAGATGATGGCGGCCCAAGTGGTGAGCTTGGTCAGGAGGTTGGCTCCCGCGCGCGGTCCGAAGGCCGTCTGGCTGCCCAGTCCTCCGCCGAATGCCGCGGCGAGATCGGCGCTGGCGCCGCTCTGCAGCAGAACTACCCCGATCAGGAACAGGCAAACAATAACGTGAACAATGGTGACCAGAACGAGAATCATGCTATTCCTTCCCGGCGGCTACACACACCGGATGTTTCTAAACTTTTGCCTGCTTGGGACGGTTTGGAACGTACCACTACGGCTGGGATCAGCCGAGGAGGAACGTATGGTGCGGAAGGCGGGACTTGAACCCGCATGCCTCTCGGCGCCACCCCCTCAAGATGGTGTGTCTGCCAATTCCACCACTTCCGCACTGCCATCGTTCGGCACCGAAGTTCACACCCGGGCCGCAACGAATCATAAGCTTCCAAAGAACGTGTACAGAGGCAATTTGAGTATAACAAACTCGGTGCAGATGGGAAGCCTTGGCTCACCGGGGATCGAACATAACTGTGGAATTCCCAGCCACCCGCAGCCGGAGCGGCGTCAGTTGACGCGTATCCGGCTGCGAAGCTGCGCAGGTTCCATGCTCTACCACTTCACGATCTTCGAGAACGAGTCTGGCTTGAGGCTGGCGCCGCCAACCAGCGCACCATCAATTTCCTCCTGCGAGAGCAACTGGTGGGCATTCTCCGGCTTGACGCTGCCGCCGTAGAGGATGCGAAGTTGCTGGGCGTACTCCTCGCCGAAGACGTTGGCAGCTTCCTGGCGGATCAACTGGTGCGCTTCGTTCGCCATTTCGGGCGTTGCCGTCAATCCCGTGCCGATGGCCCAGACCGGCTCATAAGCAACCGCCATTTTCGCGGCCTTGCGGGCGGAGATTCCGCTGAAGGCGCGCGAGCACTGGCGGCGCAGCACGTCTCCGGTGACGCCGGCTTCACGCTCTTCCTTCACTTCGCCGACGCAGACGATAGGAGCAAGCCCGGCCTCCAGTGCAACCTTCAGGCGGCGGTTGACCGTGTCATCACTCTCGCCAAAATATTGGCGGCGTTCGGAGTGGCCGATGATGACCCACTTGCAGTGGGCTCCAACCAGCATTTCGCTGCTGATTTCGGCAGTAAACGCACCTTCTTTTTCCCAGTAGACGTTCTGAGCGCCCACTTCAATGTTGGTGCCTTCCGCCTTTTCGACAACAGCGGCGATGTCCACAAAGGGCGGACAAATTACGATTTCATCGCGGCTGTGTCCGGCCACTAGGGGCACGAACTCTTCCATGAACTGGCGCGATTGCTCGGGGGTCTTATACATCTTCCAATTTGCGGCAATGATCTTCTTGCGGCGCATAGTTGCCTCATGTTTTGCTTTAAGGATTGGTTCTATCCAATACCAGGGTTACGAAGCTCCAGCCGGTGGCATTGCGCCGCCGCCGTTCGTCTTTCGCCGCCTGTACGAATACAGACAACATAGTAGGACTGTACAGCACAAAGTGCACCTCGTGGACGGTGCGTGCCTTGGCTAACTCATCGATCAGGGTGCAGACGGCCACGGCCGCCGCCGCCTCGGCGGGATAGCCGTACACTCCCGTGGAAATCGCGGGAAACGCCAACGAGTGCAGGCCCAGCCGGTCAGCCAGGCGCAGCGAGTTGCGATATGCGTTAGCCAGGATGCCGCTCTCGCCCTGCATTCCGTCACGCCAGACGGGGCCGACGGTGTGAATCACAAATGCGGCCGGCAGCTTCCCTCCGGTGGTTTGCACCGCCTCGCCTGGAGGCAGGTGGCCATCGCGAGCGACGATCTTGCAGCACTCTTCGAGAATGGCTGGACCACCGGCGCGGTGGATTGCTCCATCGACTCCGCCTCCGCCCATCAGGCTGGAATTGGCCGCGTTGACGATGGCGTCGGTAGACTGCTTCGTGATGTCGCCTTCCTCGAAGAAGAGTTGCGAGCCTTCTTCGAGGTCGAGCCGGAGGATGGTTTTCACGATGCTATTTATCGGTCAGCGCTTCCACGCCGGGCAGCTTCTTGCCCTCCAGGAACTCAAGCGATGCGCCGCCGCCGGTGGAGATGTGCGTGATCTTATCGGCCACGCCAGCCTTGTGTACCGCCGCTACGCTATCGCCGCCGCCTACAATCGAGGTTGCTCCCGGATTATCGGCCACGGCTTCGGCAATCTTTGTAGTGCCTTTGCTGAACTGATCAAACTCAAAGACTCCCATGGGGCCATTCCAAACGATGGTGCGTGCGCGGGCAATCTCCTCGGAGAACAGTTCAATGGTCGCCGGACCGATGTCGAGTGCCATCATGTCCGCGGGAATCGGCTTGCCCTCGGGAATGACAGTGCCGACGGCGGAAGCGTCAAACTTGGCGGCCACCACGTGGTCCACCGGAAGCAGGAGCCGGACATGTTTCGTCTTGGCGTCGGCAAGCAGCTCAGTGGCAAGCTCAACCTTATCGGCTTCCAGCAGCGACTTGCCGACCTCCTGGCCTTGGGCCTTGAGGAAGGTATAAGCCATGCCGCCGCCGATGATCAGCGCGTCCAGCTTGGGCAGCAGATTGCGAATGACGCCAATCTTGTCGCTGACTTTTGCGCCACCCAGGATCGCCAGAAAAGGCTTGGCCGGATTGTGCGTAGCCTTGCCCAGGTATTCCAGCTCGCGCTCCATCAGCAGCCCAGCGGCGTTCTTGGAAATGAAGTGAGTCACACCCTCGGTGCTGGCGTGGGCTCGGTGAGCTGAGCCGAAGGCGTCATCGACATAAATCTCGGCGAGACTAGCCAACTGCTTGGCAAAGGCAGGATCGTTTGCCTCTTCCTCGGCGTGGTAGCGGACATTCTCCAGCAACAGGGTCTGTCCGCGCTCAACCTGATTGGCCATCTCGGTGGCCTGCATGCCAACGCAGTCAGGCGAAAAGCCGACGTTCTGGCCGCGGCCCATGCGCTCATCCAGCAGGATGCGCAGGCGCTCAGCCACTGGCTTCAAACTGTACTTGGGATCGGGCTTGCCCTTGGGGCGGCCCAGGTGTGAGACCAAGATCAGTTTTGCACCGTGGCGCAACGCGTACTCGATGGTGGGCAGCGTCTCGCGGATGCGTGTGTCATCCGTGACACGGCCGTTATCAAGAGGGACATTAAAGTCCACCCTCATTAAAACTCTTTTGTTGTTTAGCTGCAGATCGCGGATCGAAAGCTTGGACATGGCGTGCCTTACCTGAGTGATGCGTTACTGCCGGACTTTTGTGATGCGCGGTTGCGGAAGACGAAAACGGGTTGAAAGCCGTTGCCTCCAACCCGTAGCGTTCTTACAATTACAGGCCCTTTTTGCCAAAGAAGGTGATCATATCCCTGACACGGTTGCTGTATCCCCACTCATTGTCATACCAGGCGAAGGTCTTTACCAAGTTGCCGCCGATGACGCGGGTGAGTTTAGCGTCCAGAGTTGAAGAAGCGGCATCTCCCTTAAAGTCTGACGACACCAATTCTTCGTCGGTGTAGTTAAAGTAGTTCTTCAGGGGTTCGGCCTCGCTGGCCTTCTTCATGGCTGCGTTGACCTCTTCCACGGTTACGTTGCGGCCGACCACGGTTACCAGATCCACAGCCGAGACATTCGGGGTCGGGACGCGTACAGCGAAGCCGTCCAGCTTGCCCTTCAACTCGGGGATCGCCAGGTAGATGGCCTTGGCGGCGCCGGTCGAGGTTGGAATCATCGAGAGGGCGGCAGCGCGGGCGCGGCGGAGATCGGAGTGCGGGAAGTCCAGAATCACCTGATCATTCGTGTAGCTGTGAATGGTTGTCATGGAACCGCTGACGATGCCGAACGTGTCCTGCAGAACCTTGGCTACGGGAGCAAGGCAGTTGGTGGTGCAGGATGCGTTGGAGACGATATGGTGCTTGGCCGGATCGTACTTGTCATGGTTCACACCAAGCACAATGGTAATGTCTTCGTTCTTCGCCGGAGCGGAGATGATGACCTTCTTCACGGTTCCGCGCAAGTGCTTTTTCGCATCCTCCGCGTTGGTGAAGCGGCCCGTGGATTCCACAACAACCTGAACGCCCAGCGACGCCCAGTCTAGCAACGCGGGGTCTTTCTGCGCGAAGACCTTCACCGTCTTACCGTCAACGACAATCGAGTCGCCTTCAGCTTTAATGTCAGACTTAAGATTGCCGAGGATCGAGTCGTACTTGAGAAGGTGGGCTAGAGTCTTCGGGCTGGTCAAATCGTTTACAGCTACGATTTCGATGTTTGAATCGTTCAGTGATGCGCGGAAAACGTTGCGGCCAATGCGGCCGAAACCGTTGATACCAACTTTAATCGCCATTCTTGCCTCCAGGCATAGTCAAACGCAAAGGCTCGGGCCTGTGGCGCAGCTCCGATATGCTCTTTGCAGCCGTTAGAAATGCTAGCACCGCGATCTTCCCGGAGCAAACTGTGCAAGGGGAAAACCGCGGACTTACCTTTCCGCATACCGGAGAAACGCCGCACAGGAGTAGAGTTTTCCCATGGCGCCAGGCAGCCGGGAGAGTGGTAAGCGAATTGGTAAACAAAGCTGCAAGTTGAATTTCACACACCAGGACTCGCCCGAATCCGGCGGACGTGGTATAAGTCCCTTATGCGCAGATGGATGCGCGATCGCGTGAAGCGTCGCAATCAGAAGAACCAGAATCCGCAGCAGTCCGAAGATCAACCGCAGGGGCCAGCACCGCTCCAGCCCACATTTCTTGACCGGGACAGCACTTGGGCCGAGCGCAGTGAAGGGCACGAGGACGCCGCGGCAGAGAGCACGCCGCCGCAGCCTGTGTACGAGGCTCAGCCCGAAAAAGATCCGTTCGACGCAGAGAGCGCCGGTGCAAGCCAACCCACCGGACGGCGTGATCGCTCGCGCCGTCGAGGCCGTGGCGGACGCGGGCGTAATCGCACTGACCAGCAGCAGAAGGCCGCACAGTCAGCCGGCACGCCGGGACTGCCGATTGTGCCCGGCCAAGCCACGGGCGAAGCGGCAGAAATCGATGAGCCTGAAACGCCTGCCGAAGCTCCGGAAGCTGAGGCCGCTGATGCCGAACCCAGCAAAGCAGCTCCTCCCAAGAGCAAGAAAGGTGCGGTGGTTCTGGCGATTGGACTTCCCGGCTCCGGCAAGAGCTCATGGTTCAAACGCCACAACATCATTCCGCTCTCCAGCGACCTGGTGCGCGGGCTGCTCTTCGATGACGCTACCGAACAGCGCTTCCAGGACTTGGTGTTTTCCTCGCTACGCTCGCTGCTGCGCGCACGCCTGATCGCGGGCCGCCCGATGAGTTTTATCGACGCGACGAACCTGTCTCCCAAGGAGCGCCATAGCTGGATCAAGATGGCGCATGATTTCGGCTATGAGGCCCATGCGGTCTTCTTTGATGTACCCACCGAGGTCTGCATGGAGCGCAATCGCAAGCGTCTGCGGAATGTGCCCGACGAAGTGATGCTGCGCATGGCGCAGAAGCTGCGCCCGCCGAAGTTTGACGAGGGTTTTGCCAAGGTGATTGTGGTCCGCCTGAAGAGCAAGAAGGAAGCTGAGCCGGCAATCGAATCGCCAGATGCGGCAGAAGAGAATGGTGGCCAAGAGAAGGAAAAATAAGTTTAAGTTAAAGACGGAAAGAGCGCGGGCAAAATGCTCGCGCTCTTTTTGTTGGATTGTTGAACGTCCTCGGACTCACGAAGCCAGATGGATATTGTTCGAGGTTGCGTTGCGCGCGGGCGAAGCCGCAGGAAGACAGATGGTGAAGTGTGTTCCGTGGCCAGTTTCCGCGATTGTGCTGCGCACCTGGATCGTGCCGCCAAGCTTCTCGACGATGTTGCGCGAGATCCAGAGTCCGATGCCGAGTCCCTTTTCACCTTTGGTCGTCACGAAAGGCTCGAAGATGTCCGGTAGCGCCTCCGGCTTTATACCCGAGCCTGTATCGGAGAAAATCAGCTTCACATCCTGCCCATCCTTGAATACCTCCAGCTCCAGAGAGCCGCCCTGGGGCATGGCGTCAATGGAATTGGAGATGAGGTTTGTGAACACCTGCCGCAGTTCGTTGGGAGTGACTTCGATCAGCGCGTCAGTTTCATAACGGCGCTCCACGTGGATATGTCCCTCATCGATCCGCCGATGAAAAGATTCAAGCGAGGCGTCGACCAGTTCGGTGGCCTTGATCTTGACCCGCTCACCGGAGCCGCGGTGGGGAGCGAGTGTTTCCTTCGCAATGTTAGTCAGCCGGTCCAATTCCTTCTTCGCCGTTTGCAGCAGTAGCTTGGAGTCCTCGGTTAGCCCTTCCTGCAGGTCGAGTGCGAAGAGAATATCGGTTAAGGATGCCAGCGGATTATTGATCTCATGCGCCAAACTGGCGATGAGGCGTCCGGTTGCGGCCAGCCGGTCAGAGCGGCGCAACGCCTCTTCAAGCTGCACGTTTAGCTTCTTGATCTCCGCCTCGGCCTTTTTGCGTTCGGATACGTCGCGGACGGCTGCGGTGACAACCATCCCATCCGGAGTCTGCATCGGACTGAGGCTGATTTCCACGGGGAATTCCGAACCGTCCTTGCGCAATCCGAACAGCTCCAGCCCTACGCCCATGGGTCTCACGCGTGGATCGCCGAAAAAGCCGCTGCGGTGTCCAGGGTGGAACTGGCGATAGCGCTCCGGGACGAGAACCTCGATCTTCTGGCCCACCAGCTCCGAGCGCTGATAGCCGAAGAGCCGTTCCGTCTCCTTGTTGACAATCACCATGCAGCCACGGCTGTCGACGATGGCCATTCCATCAGGCGCCGATTCCAACAGACCTCGAAACAGAGCTTCGCTTCGCATCACAGCTTCCTCGTCGCGCTTACGCTGCATGGCAGTCGCCACGATGTTGGAAATGGAGCGCAGGAAGTTGATGTCGTCCGGCGTGAAGCTGCGAGGCGACGAACTGTAGGCGCCGAGTACGCCGAATGGCCGCCCATCCCCGAGAATGGGAACCGTTATGCCGCTGCGAATCTTATGCGCCTCCAGTAGCGGAGAGAGAAGGAAGGGCGTATCCAAGCCGTAGTCATCGACCACAACCCGCCGCTGCGTCAGGAAGGTGTATCCCGCCTGGAATTCGCGGCTCGCCGAAACGGTGGCCATTCCTACGCTTCCAGGCTTCCAGCCAAGTCCGGTGCGCAGCAAGAACCGATCCTTTCCAGGCTCGAACTCCAGAACTTCGCAATGGCGAATTTGCAAGACCTCTGCTACGAATACAAGCGACTCTTCCAATAAAATGTCGAGTTCGCTACTCTGCAAGGCAGACTGGCTCAACTCCGCTAAAGCCGATTGTTGTTTCGCTCTGCTTTCCGTGACTTCCTCCGGATCTGGCAGTTCGCCACCGGTTTCTGACGTAGTCATTAATTGACCTGATTACCCCAACACTGAATAGATTCCCAGTGTCCTCAATGTGATGCGGAGGGCGATTGAAAGGGTGCGCACGAGCTCGGAAATTCGTGCCTTGCGCTAAGTTCTGCGGGCTAATCCCTCTGCGCATCGTTTACCTACGTTGCTTGGACCGTGGAGTTGCTCAAAGCGGGCATGGAAGGCGATTGCAATATGTGAGCTGCGAGTAAAGTTTTCATGTTGCTACGCGGAGCGAATTACGGAAGAATGAGTGTCACAGGAGTTATAGATGAGCGTACGCAGGTGGACCATACCATTGACGTGTTTAGGGCTGGGCGGACTGGGAGCGATCCTGTTCTCAGAAAGGGGCAGGAAGATGATTCGAGCTTCGGTGGAGCGCTTTCGAGCAACTCCGGGGCAATTGGCGGCCTGGAACGACTCGGCACAAGAAGAACTGGATCACATTCAACAAGCGGTCAAGAAACTCGAGCAATCCATAGGGACTCAACCAGCGCAATAGTTGCTTTGCATCCTAATAATCGGTTCGCATTCTTATAGATGACAACACCGGCGCACTGGCGCCGGTGTTGTCATCTATAAGAAGTTTCTACTCAAGTAGAGAGTCGATCCGATGAGCCATCTTGAAGTCCTTCTGTGTCAGGCCACCGGCGTCGTGAGTTGAGAGTGCGAGGGTAACGCGGTTGTACACGATTCGAATGTCCGGGTGATGTCCTTCCTCTTCCGCAATCTCTGCAACGCCGTTCACAAAGATCATGGCGTCGACAAAGTTCTCAAATGTCAGAAGGCGCTCGATCTGATCGCCTTGCAGGGTCCATTGCGCCAACTGCTGCAATTGTTCGGCAACCTGTTGTCTTTCTAGCTTGACTGCCATCGGCCAGCTCCTTCCGGACTATTCCGTCTTATTGCCAAAATGCTCAGTATAGGAAAAGTACTCGTGTCGAGAGTGGATTGCACTGTGCAGGTTCTCCCATACCGAAGAGGGAATGGAGAGAAAGACACTCACAATGGTGGGATCAAACTGCCGTCCCGACCACTTGGCAATTTCCTCTCGGGCTGCTTCGATGTTACGGGCGGGCCGGTATGGGCGATCCGAAGTAATGGCGTCCAGAGTATCGGCCAAAGCGAAGATCCGCGCGCCCAACGGAATCTCCTCGCCTTTTAGTCCTCGCGGATACCCACTCCCATCCCAGTGTTCCTGGTGGGCGTGGACGATCTCGGCGGCGTCGGCGAGGAAGGGAATCTTCCTGAGCATCTTGTAGCCCAGGTAGCTGTGCTCCTTCATGAGATTGGTTTCTTCTGCTGTCAAACGATTCGGCTTACGCAGAATCGCGTCGGGGATCGCCATCTTTCCGATGTCGTGCAGGAAAGCTCCGCGGGCTAATGTGTGCATCGTTTCCAGATCGAGCCCCATGGTGCGTGCAATCTGGATGGTGAAGGCGGTCACGCGCTTGGAGTGTCCCTCGGTTTCGGCGTCCTTCAAATCGAGCGCATCCCCCAGGGCTTCCAGGGTGACGTCGTAGGAGCGTTCCAGCTCGGCGATGGTTTCGCGAAGTTCCGTGGTGCGCTGATCCACCAAGGCTTCCAGATTCGACTGGTAGATGTGATTCTCGACCCGCAGGCGGTTGGCCTCCAAGGCGCGTCGAACCACGGCGAGCAATTGCTCGCGTTCAAACGGCTTCAGCAGATAGTCGTATGCACCGTTGCGAATCGCCGCCAGGGCCACGGAAATGTCGTGGACGGCGGTCACCATCACCACCGGCAGTTGCGGGTGTTGCACTTTCACACCCTCCAGCAGCCCCACTCCGTCCAACTCCGGCATCATCAGGTCGGTTAGCACCAGCTGGAAATTCTGGTCATTATTGAGGATCGCCAGCGCCTCCACTCCCGAGCAGGCCTGCTCGCACTGGTACGAGGCGTTTTGCAGCATTGAACATACAACTTCCCGGATAGGCTCTTCGTCATCGACAACCAGAATCCGTTCGACCGGCATACGTTACTCGATTCACCCATTCGCAAAGTGCAGAATCAGCGGTCATTGTACCACCCGCCAGCACACCTTCTTAGCTCGCAAAAAACCTGAGGGCATTCCGGACCTCGATATGATATACAGCAGGTTCGGGCAAAAATGATGATTCAGATTTTTCTAGCAAGCTGGCTAGCAGGGCCAATGGCTTTGCCCTCGGGGCAATGGGCGGGTGCCTTTGTTCTGCTGTTCGCCGGAGTGCTGGTCTGTTCCGGTGTCTGGGAGCGTTATCTTCTCCTCTGGCTAGGGGGATGGCTATTCCTGGCATTCAGCCGCTTGAACGCCGCTTGGCCAGGTGCAGGCATTCAAGCTACCTTGGCTCTGGATCACGGCTGTTTTATTCTGGCGCTTACCTTGTTCGCCGTCTCGGTTCTGTATTACACCGATTCAAAGAGATTCATGGTGTGGGCCGGCCTGCTTGGCTCACTTGGTCTGGGAGTGGCGATCATACAGGCGCTCTGGTTTCCCTTGTCGTTGCCTGCAATCCTCTTGTTTCAGCTCCTCTATCGCGGAATTGCGGTGCTGGCGGTAGCGCGGTTGGTGCTGTATGCGTGGGGGCGGCGCGAGATGGGGCCCTGGATCTTCGCCCTGAGCTTATTGTTGCTTGTACCAGATGCGCACTTTGCCGGAAGTTTGGCCCGGGAATATGAGTTCTCCAGCGAGGCCCTGTTGCGCGGCAGCATATTGCTGATAGTGCTGGAGGAATCGCGGGCGCGGGCCAAGCAGCTTGGCATGGCAGTGGAAAACCTGCGTATGATGGAGCGCATTTCAAATTCGCGACGGCAGTGGCTTGCGACGGTTGACTCCATTGACGATTGCATCCTGGTGCATGACGACCAACCGAGCGTATTGCGCTTGAACCGGGCATTGGCCCAGCGCATCGGCCGTCCACTACCGGAGCTGACCGGCCAACCACTCGCACAGGTTCTGCCCAATGCCGAGCGTGGCTGCCCTTACTGCGAAAGGGCTGAGAACGACACAGCCGAGGCTGAGGATCCGTGCTTCGGCGGATACTCGGCGGTGTCCACCTCTTCTTTCATCGAGGACCAGACGGGTGGGACAGGCACCGTCCACATCATCCGCGACCGGACAGAGCGGCGCGCCAGCGAAGAGCGTTACCGCTTGCTCTTTGAGTCGGTGCAGGAGGCCGTCTTCGTTACCACCCCGGATGGAAAGCTGATCGATCACAATCCGGCGTTCGCTTCGATACTTGGCTACCGAGGGCGCGCGGAGTTGGTGGGTATCGATGTGGGCAGGGATCTATTTCTAAGTGCAGAGCAGCGGGCCGCCTACTCGGAGGAGATGGAGAAGCATGGATATCTGCGCAATTACGAGGTTGCGCTACGCCGTAAGGACGGCCGCATTGTCACCCTCCTGGAGAACAGCTTTGCGAGCCGCGACGCCGATGGCAAGATTGTGCAATATCAGGGCTTTCTCCTGGATATCACGGAGAAGAAACGGATAGAGGAAGATATGCGGCGCCGCAACCGCGAGCTGGTTGCGCTCAACGCCATGGCCTCCATTGCTGCCCGCACCTTCGATCTGGATGAGATTCTGCAGAACACGCTGCGCTGGACCACCGAACTGTTCGCTCAGCACTGTGACATTCTTCTCTTCGACCTGGATTCCGGTCACGTGACACGGAGCGAGACAAACCGTGAGAACCGGGACGAAGAACGCAAGGGGTTGCGCAGCATGGTGGAGCAGGAACTCAGTGAGTACATCGCCGACGTACACGCTGAACTTGTCACCGAGCGCTACTTGCACGGGATGCCACAGGCGGCGCAGAAGTGGCTTGCTGAGCGCGGCTACGAATCCTTTGTTGCGGTCAAAATGCATTCGCAGCGCAAGACGATGGGAATTCTGCTCATCACCAGCCCGAACAAGAATCAGTTCACCGAGACCGACCAGAATCTTGCCATCGCCATTGCACGCCAGCTTGGAAACGCCATTGAAAAGGTACTGCTCTACGAGGAAACGGCTCGGGCTTATGACAATCTTCGCAACACGCAGGAGCAACTGCTGCAGAGCGAGAAGATGTCAGCCGTCGGCCAGCTCATCTCTGGAGTGGCGCACGAGTTGAACAATCCGCTGACCGCGATTTTGGGCTACGCCCAACTGCTGGAGACCGAGCCGATCGGAGTCCGTGCGCAGGACTATGTGCGTAAGCTTTACCTCCAGACGCAGCGCACCCATCGCGTGGTGCAGAATCTGCTCTCGTTCTCGCGCCAGCGCAAGCCGATTCAGTCGCAGGTGGATCTCCGGCGGGTGATGGAGGATACCTTGGCGCTCCGCGAGTTCGATCTGAAGCTGAACAACGTGCAGACAGAGCGCAGCTACGACCCAGCGGTTCCGTTCATCACGGGCGACGCGCATCAACTGGAACAGGTTTTTCTGAACATCATCAACAACGCCGTGGACGCGATTATGGATTCGGGGCAAGGTGGGAGCCTGAAGGTGCGCATCTACCCGGAGGAACAGCGAGCCTGCGTCGAGTTCCGCGATTCCGGTCCTGGGCTCAAGGACCCCAGCAAGATCTTCGATCCGTTCTACACCACGAAGAAGCTTGGCAAAGGTACTGGGCTGGGGCTGTCGATTTGCTATGGCATCGTGAAAGAACACGGCGGAGACATAATTGCGTTCAACCACAAAGAGGGGGGCGCAGTTTTTCAGCTGAAGCTCCCAATTGCCGGAGCGCAGAAAAGAGCGGACGATGCTGTCGCGCGCAAATCGGGGTCGAGCTAAACTCCGGTTCCGGATGGGAATTTAGTTCAGTGATTGCTTCTATCGTCAACTCTCAAGTGCGAAAGTAATTCCCGCCATCGGCGTAAAACTTTCCCTAAGCAGCTCATTGTAGGCATAAGTATTCCACTACGTGATCTGAAAATGCCACGTGTGTATGCACGAATTGCAGTGCGTAAGGTAAACAGACTACTCCTATGCGTGCTTGCGATAATAAACTTGGGCGAATGATTTGACGGAGTTAGACAGAGTTGCGCGATTTTTTCACTGAATGCGGCAGGCTGTATAAAGCTTGGGCACGTCGATTGCACTAAGAACTACACCATGAACTTCAGTGTTCGACCAAACCCGTGCCAGCAGAATCGCCTAAGGGCTGGGTTGGCCGAAATGACTCGCCTAGTTATTTAGCCGCTCCGCAGGGAGCTCGTAGGGATAATCCATGTCAAATTTGTTCCAGGAAGTGCGTTCAGTTGCGGTTGTGCAATTCCTTCCCAGTCCAAGGAGCAAGCGACAGGAGCATTACAAAGCGATCTACGAAGCGAATCGACATCGCGTTTACTCGTTTGCCTTCTGGATGACGGATAGCGAGCTTGCGGCAGAACAGATATCGGAGCGCACCTTTTTGCGGGCGTTCTCGCTCAGCGATCAGCCCTGCGAAGAGATGATTGACCGGGCGCTGCTGCGCGAGCTACAGAAGGAAGCATCGGTGTCATTGGAGCCGCTGCAGTTGCACTGCGAGGTTGTAGACACGGTAAGCGGCGTGCGCCGCAACACCAAGCGGGTAGAGCTGGAACGCGCCATCATGCAGCTGCCACATACCGAACGGATGATTTTCTGCATGCACGACGGCGATGGCTACGATCATGCCCGCATTGCGCGCACGCTTGATATCAGCGAAGATGAATCCCGCCAGGGACTGCACCAGGCACGGCTGCGAATTCGCGAGCTGGTGAGCGTCAGAGCGTCTGGGCTCGCCGCATAAACTCAGCACACGACGGGGTCTAGCGGGGTTCAAGCGGCTTGAGGCCGCACTCCAGTGAACGGAACGAGAGCTTATCCCCACCTCCAACGATTTGCATATGAGTGAATCGTTGCGAGGCGGGGGTTTGCTGCTTGGTTAATGGTTGCGCGGGATTCGGAACCATTGAAAGAATGGATAACAGTTGGGCGTTCGCGATGTACGATGAGTACATGGTTGGCGAGGGCTCGTCTGAGTTCTCATTCGCCCAAATCTGCCGGCAACGCAGAGCGGCTGGCAGGCTCCGCCGTGAAATGCGCGAATGCTGCCAGCCGCTTTGACGAAAGTGCGATTACGCGTTCGCGCTAGCCTTTGCCTCTGTCCCAACCATGCGCAGATCGCGTCCCCGAGTTTCCGGCAACAGGAAGGCTGCGAGCACGATGAGGATATAGGCGGAACACGCACAGAGCCCCATGGCTGCGGCCAGCTTCATGTTGGCGCTGAAGACACCAACCAAGGTTGGCATGACTGCTCCCAGGGCGCGTCCTGCGTTGCCGCACAAGCCTTGAGCCGAACCGCGTATCCGGGTTGGGAAAAGCTCAGCCAGGTAGACGCCTGTGCCCGCCGCAGTACCGGACTGCAGGGTGCCAAGGGCAAAGCCCAGGATGAGAGTCACGGTCAGGTTGATTGGAGCCATTGTATAAATGGCCACAGTGAGCGCCTGGCAGCAGGCAATGATCATGAAGGTTTTTCTTCGACCAAAGGCATCGGCCATCCAGCCATTGAGGAATGCGCCGGCGAAGCTGCCGAGAATATTGATGGCGAGGTAGCCCCCGACCTTCGCAATGGAAAGATGCAGCACCAATTGCAAATATGCGGGCAGCCACGTGATCATGACGTAATTTCCGCCATAGATTCCGAACGTAAGCATTGTGGCCTTGAGAGTAGTGCCGCGATAAGGACCGGCGAAGACCTCCCATATGCTTACCTTTTCCGCCTTGGCGCGGGTTTCGGCGTAGACCGGCGCTTCTTGAATGTTGCGCTGAATCCAGAGAACCAACAGCGCAGGCAGCACGCCAAGCCAGAAGAACATCCTCCAGGCCAAGTCCTTGGGAAGGTAGGTGAACAGTACGGTCGACATCAGCACGGCGATGCCGTAGCCAATCGCCCAGCCGGCTTGGATCGCTCCCACAACCCGGCCGCGCACCTTTGGGCCGATCGTCTCACTGATGAGGACCGATCCCACCGCCCACTCACCACCGAAGCCGAGACCTTGCAAGCTGCGGGTGAACAGCAATTGCCAAAACGAATGAGTGAATCCCGATAAGCAGGTGAAGAGGGAAAACCAGATGATGGTGGCTTGCAGCATTCGGACGCGGCCGTAACGGTCGGCCAGCAAGCCCGCAATCCACCCGCCGAGGGCTGCCATGATGAGAACTGCGGTTCCGAGGAACCCAGCCTCTGCCTTGGTCATTCTCCATAAAATAATGAGCGTTGGGAGAAGGAGTGCATACATCTGGGTGTCCATCGCGTCGAGTCCCCAGCCGCAGAAGCACGCCCAGAAGGTTTTCTTTTCGGGTTTAGAAAGATCTGTAAACCATTCGACCATCTCGACTCCGGTTGCATCTAAGGTTTTGAGAGTGGCTGGCTGTCACTTTGTCCAAGGCGCTATCTGTTGGCCGCAATGAACGCGACGACTTCCAAGACTTCCTCGTTATCTTCACTTATCTATTCATCTTCAGGCCAAAGATGATTTCTTGTCCATCAATCTTTCTGCTGTGCAATGCATCTTTAGAGGCGGAAAGGGAAAGCTAAGACACCGTGGAGGGATCTGGTGTAAGAAAGGCGCAAAAAATGAGGAGTCGGCAGGGTTAAGCTTGTGGTATAAAAGATGGTTCCAGGACCCTGGAATCGCTTGGCGCCGGTGGGAGGCGCAAAGTGGCAAATTTTATCTAACGCTGGTGGGAAGCGCAGTTGACATACTAATTTGGGGCTCCCGGCAAGAAGGGGGAGTGGATTGCTCCGCTATTCTTTTACTTTGAATGCAGAGGGGAACTCATGTCCACCACAACGACACCGATAACCAATGAAGGCCTCGAAGATATCATCGCAGGCTCTTCAGCCATTTGTTACATTGACGGCGAAAACGGAATTCTTGCCTATCGTGGGATTGATATTCACGAGCTGGCGGATAACGCAAGTTTCGAGGAAGTCACCTATCTGTTGTGGCACGGCAGGCTGCCGACGCGTGCAGAACTGGCTGAGTTCAGCCTTCTGCTGGCGCGGGAGCGGAAGCTGGACGCGCAGATTATCAGCCTGCTGCGGCAGGCGCCGCGGCACGCGCTGCCGATGGATGTGCTGCGTAGCACGGTGAGCTCGCTCGCGTTCTTCGATCCGGAAGAAAAGGTGAATACGCTGGCCGCGAACTACGGCAAGTCCATGCGTCTGTTTTCGCAGGTCGCGATGGTGGTTGCGGCATACGACCGAATCCGCAAGGGGCTGCCGCTGATTGAGCCGGACCGTTCGCTGACCCACGCGGGAAACTTTCTGCTGATGCTGAATGGTGAGCGGCCGAGCGAGACGGCAATCCGTGCCATGGATATCTCGCTGATTTTGAGCGCCGAGCACGAGTGGAACGCCTCGACCTTTGCGGCACGCGTGGTGGCCGCAACCCTGAGCGATATGCACTCGGCGGTAACGGCTGGAATCGGCGCTCTGAAAGGACCGTTGCATGGCGGCGCCAACGAGGCCGTATTCAAAGTTCTGATGGAGATAGACACCAATGGCGCCGACCCGGTGGACTATATCAAGGGCATGCTGGCGCAGAAGGCCAAGGTTCCTGGATTTGGACATCGGGTGTACACGACCGAAGATCCGCGGGCGACGCACCTGCGGCGGATGTCACGCGACTTGGGATACTCGAGTGGACAGACGAAGTGGTTCGAATACTCCAAGGCGATTGAGGACTTTATCAACGCGGAGAAGAAGCTGAACGCGAATGTGGACTTCTATTCGGCTTCGACTTATCACACACTGGGCATCGATGTGGACTTGTTCACGCCGCTGTTTGTGGTAAGCCGCATTGCGGGCTGGACGGCGCATGTGATGGAGCAGTTGACCCATAACCGGTTGATCCGTCCGCGAGCGGAATACATTGGACCGGCCTACCCGGCGCCGTTCATTCCGCTGGACGAGCGCGAGTAGCGGGAAGGAAAAAGCTGCAAGGCCCGGCCGTGGCGCTCTGCAAATGCAGAGTGATGCGGCCGGGCTTTTTCGCTTTGATTGGACGGGTGAAGCAGTGCCGTTGCGCGGTAGTCGTGGAAGTTGGCCGAAGTGCCTCTCGGGCTGGGTGCCATATTTCAACGGCGCTGGGATTCCTCGCTACGCTTCGGAATGACAACTCAGAACAAGAGCAACAACAAGAACGAGGGCAAGAGCAAGAACAGCGGGAACCCCGAGTGTGGGCGCTAAGCAGAGAAGCGGCGATAGAATGAGTGAGTATGCGGCGAATCTATTTGGACAATAACGCGACGACGCCTTTGCAGGCGGAGGTGTTTGAGTCGATGCGTCCCTACCTGCTGGAGAACTTCGGCAACGCAAGTTCGATCCACCGGCAGGGGCAGCAGGCGCGGGCGGCAGTAGAGCAGGCTCGCGAGCAGGTGGCCGGGCTGATGGGTGCGCGGGCGAGCGAGATTGTGTTCACCAGCGGAGGCACGGAGGGCGACAACCTGGCGCTGGCTGGTCTGGTGGAGGCGGGCGATCACGTGATCAGCTCGACGATTGAACACCACGCAGTGTTGAACTCCTGCAAGCGGCTGGAAGAGATGGGCGTGGCGGTGAGCTATGTTGGCTGCGGCGCGGATGGTGTGGTGCGTCCCGAAGATGTGCGGGCGGCGCTGCGTCCGGCGACGAAACTGATTTCCGTGATGATGGCCAACAACGAAACGGGAGCGCTGCAGCCGGTGGAGGAGATTGGCCGGATTGCGCGCGAGGCTGGCGTGCGGTTCCACACCGATGCGGTGCAGGCGGCAGGGAAGGTGGAGATTGATGTGGAGCGGATTGGATGCGACCTGCTGAGCATTGCAGCGCACAAGATGCACGGTCCGCAGGGTGTGGGTGCAATATTTGTGCGACGCGGAACGCTGCTGCGGCCTCTGCTGGTGGGTGGTCGGCATGAGCGGGGACGGCGGGCAGGAACGGAAAATCTGGCGGGCATTGTGGGGATGGGCAAGGCCGCCGAGTTGGCAGTGGAGTGGCTGGCCGATGGCAAGGATCGGCAAATGAGCGCCTTGCGCGACCGGCTGGAGCAGGGAATCTGCGCGGAGGTTGAGGGTGCGCGGGTGAATTCTGCTGCGGCCAGGCGGGTTCCGAACACATCCAATGTGGTGTTTGAGGGCATTGAGGGCGAAGGCTTTGTGATTGCAATGGACCTAAAGGGAATTTCAGTTTCGACCGGAGCAGCCTGCTCTTCAGGTGCGATTGAGCCTTCGCATGTGCTGACCGCGATGGGACTGGGCGAAGCGGCAAGGGGATCGATTCGCTTCAGCCTGGGGAAACAGAATACGGCAGAGGAAGTGGAGTGCGTGCTGGCCGAGGTTCCCGAGGTAGTGCGAAAGCTGAGGGAGATGAGTCCGGTGTGGGTGGGGAAGTAGGAAGGACAGATGGACGAGCGGCAGACAGTTGCGGTGGCGATGAGCGGCGGGGTGGATTCGTCGACGGTTGCGGCGATGATGGTGCGCGATGGCTACAAGGTGATTGGGCTGACGATGCAGTTGTGGAATCAGCGGCGGCTGCCACAGGCGAATCCTGGGGCTGCGAATGGAAGTGGAGAACCGCAGGCGGGGCGATGCTGCTCGCTGGACGATGTGTATGACGCGCGGTCGGTGGCGGGTCGGCTGGGGATTCCGTATTACGTGGTGAATCAGGAAGACCGCTTTGAGCGCGATGTGGTGCGTCCGTTTGTGCAGGATTACCTTTCGGGACGGACGCCGATTCCGTGCTCGTTGTGCAACAACCATCTGAAGTTCGATCAGCTGCTAAGGACGGCGCGGTCGGTGGGGGCGGACGTGATTGCCACGGGACACTATGCGCGCAATGAGTGGAACGCGGAGCGCGGGCGATGGATATTGAAGCGTCCGGCGGACAGAGCCAAGGACCAGACTTACTTTTTGTTTGGACTGACGCAGGAGCAGTTGAGCAGGACGAGGTTTCCGCTGGGCGAGATGCAGAAGCCGGCGGTGCGCGAAGAGGCAAGGCAGCAGGGGTTGACGGTGCTGGCCGATAAGCCGGATTCGCAGGAGATATGCTTTGTTCCGGGCGGCGATTACAAGAGCTTTCTGGACGCGTATATGGAGGAGCAGGGCGAGCGGCTGCCGGATCTCTCGGGCGAGCTGGTGACGGTGACGGGCGAGGTGATTGGGCGTCACGAGGGGATTCACAACTTTACGATTGGGCAGCGCAAGGGACTGGGCGTGGCGACGGGATCGCCGCTGTACGTGGTGGAGATTCGCGGCGACCGCAAGGAAGTGGTGGTAGGCGGCGCAGAGGCGTTGCTATCGCGAACTCTGCGGGCGAAGGGGATGAACTGGGTTTCCATCGCGCGGCTGGATGGGCCGATGCGAGTGGAGGCAAAGATTCGGCATCGGCATCCAGCGGCGGCAGCGTCGGTTGAGCCAGTGGGCGAGGATGAGGTGAAGGTCAGCTTCGATGAGGCGCAGAGGAGTGTGACTCCGGGGCAGGCGGTGGTGATGTATAGCGGAGACGAGGTGGTGGGGGGCGGATGGATTGAGTAAAGGCGCGTGAGCAATGTCTTCAGGACGCGCTGGCTGTGTGGAATAGGATCACTTTTGTAGGTTCCGCACAATCTCCAGAACCTTCAGAGGCGATTCCCCATCTCCCTCAGTACTGCTCGTGAATCCTGTAGGCTGTGGGGCATAGATACACGATGTAGTTTGAAGCAGGACAGCATTCTTTACTTCGGGGTCTGATGTTGATGAGACGAATGTCTCAAACGAAGTGAGCGCATTCGCGCGGTGTCGATTCACTACGAAATTGTGCCGATGGCTACGGTAGACACGAGCAGACCAGTACGCGGCGGATAGGCCGATGGTGAACAGGATAACTTTCGCCAGTGCGAACTGAAGAGTCAGAGATGATGGGATGCTTGGCTGAACGGTATTGGGCGTGACGGTCTTCGAGAACTCATTCATCAACTGGACTGTGTTTTGGTAGTTCATCCATCCAAAATAAGCAATCGACCCGGCGAAAGCCCCAGAAACTGCTAGCCATATCCAGGAAGCTATTTGGTGGCTACGGGCTTCCCTCGCAAACAAGCCGCCGTATCCTGTGACCGCAATTTCTTGAGCAAATTTCTTCTGATTCGCAAGTAGGTCTTTTGCTGCGCCCAAGATGGTGGTTTGCTCATTGTTCTGCTTTTCGGCTGCTGCAAGAAGCTCCGCTGCTCTTGCCTCGGCGTGCTTCATCCCCGATGCACGTAGATTGCTGTATAGCAGAACAGGAACGGCAGCATCAAACAGGTTGTCATAACTGCTTCTTAGTTGTTGGTTGTAGCTCGCGATTATGCTCGGGATATTGCCGCCAAAGTTGACGGGATTGAATACCCTAATCTGTTGGATGTGATTGATTAGCTCTTGAAAAGAGGAAATGACCTTTCCCACTGCCCGGCCTGCCATCCCGGAGGCATCGATGTAACGAAGCTGGTCTGTGAAATCTTTGATTTCCTCGAGTACCGGCTTTAAATCGCGAAAGCTGTATGCAGCCCCCAGCCTCGTTTCCCCAATCAGTTCCTCAATCGAAATTGCATCTATTTGAGAGATGTAGTTTGCGAACGGATTATTTACACGCGAAGGGGTTGCTGCCGTTCCCATACCTCTCCTTGGAGACAATAGTCAGTAGCGCTCATGCGCTGTTCACTCAAACCCGCACAACACATTAGCTGCATTCAGGAAAGAGCACAAGGCCAATATTCTGAGAAGCCCCGTTTGCCAATCACCCATCTTACGAACTACGATTTTTCTTTGCGCTTTCTGCAAATGGAAGCGAGTGAGGCGTTCTTATGGCGATTGAAGTGGAACAGGCGGTTCGAAGCTACACTCCGATAAAGGCAGCGCGGGGGTTGGAGCTCTCCTGCAAGGGGTGGGCGCAGGAAGCGGCGCTGCGGATGCTGATGAACAACCTGGATGAAGAGGTGGGCGAGCGTCCGCGCGATTTGGTGGTGTATGGCGGGACGGGACGGGCGGCGCGCAACTGGGAGTGTTATGACGCGATTGTGCGCTCGCTGAAGGGGCTGGAGAACGATGAGACGCTGCTGATTCAGTCGGGCAAGCCGGTGGGGATTTTGCGCACGCATGAGTATGCGCCGCGAGTGCTGCTGTGCAACTCGAACCTGGTGGGGCACTGGTCAAACTGGGAAAAGTTCAACGAGCTGGAACGCGCAGGGCTGATGGCCTATGGGCAGATGACGGCGGGATCGTGGATATATATCGGCTCGCAGGGAATTATTCAGGGAACGTATGAGACGTTTATGGCCGCGGGCGAGCGTCACTTTGGCGGCGACCTGAGCGGGAAGCTGATTGTGAGCGGCGGAATGGGCGGGATGGGCGGAGCTCAGCCGCTGGCGGCGACGATGACGGGCGCGTCGTTTCTGGGGATTGAAGTCGATCCGGAGCGCATTAAGAAGCGGCTGAAGAGCGGGTATTGCGACTTCATGGTGAATTCTCTGGACGAGGCGCTGCGGATTTTGAAGAACGCGGTGCGCAAGAAAGAGAACATTTCCGTCGGGCTGGTGGGGAATTGCGCGGATGTGATTCCGGAGCTGGTGGAGCGCGGGGTGGTACCGGATATTTTGACCGATCAGACTTCTGCGCACGATCCGCTGAATGGATATGTGCCGAACGGAATGACGTTTGAGGCAGCGCTGGAGTTGAGGGCGCGCGATCCGAAGACGTATGAACAGCGGTCGCTGGAGTCGATGGCGCGGCACGTGGAAGCCATGCTGCGGTTGCAGAAGATGGGCGCGGTGACGTTCGATTATGGCAACAACATAAGGACGTTTGCGTTTCAGCAGGGCGTGAAGGATGCGTATGATTTTCCGGGATTTGTGCCGGAGTACATTCGGCCTCTGTTCTGCGAGGGCAAGGGACCGTTCCGCTGGGTTGCGCTGTCAGGCGATGCGAGGGATATTGCAGTGACCGACGACCTGGTGTTGGAGCTGTTTCCGGAAAACCGGAAGCTGACCCGCTGGATTGACCTGGCGCGGAAGCGGATTCAGTTCCAGGGATTGCCGGCGCGCATCTGCTGGCTGGGGTATGGCGAGCGGGCGGAGTTCGGGTTGGCGATCAACGGGCTGGTGAAGCAGGGAAAGATCAAGGGGCCGATTGTGATTGGGCGCGATCATTTGGATTGCGGCTCAGTGGCTTCGCCATTCCGCGAGACGGAGAGCATGAAAGACGGGAGCGACGCAGTAGCGGATTGGCCGCTGCTGAATGCGCTGGTGAATACGGCATCGGGCGCGTCGTGGGTTTCGATCCACAACGGCGGTGGCGTGGGCATTGGATACTCGCAACACTCGGGACAGGTGACGGTGGCCGACGGCACGGATGAGATGGCACGACGCATTGAACGCGTGCTGACGAACGATCCGGGGATGGGCGTGATTCGGCATGTGGACGCCGGTTACGAGGAAGCAGAGAAGTTTGCCAGGAAGACAGGCGTAAAGATTCCGATGGAAGGCAAGTAGGCAATGGCATCGACGAGGGGTGCGAAAGCGGAGCGGCATGAACCGGCGGTGCTGCTGCATCGCATCTCGCAGCTGGTGACGATGAGCGGCGAAGCGGGTGCAGGGTCGGGTAACGCTACGCTGCCGGCCGCGGGCGCAAGGTCGGGTAACGCATTGCTGCCGGCCGCGGGTGCAAGGCGCGGGCGGCAGATGCGCGAGATCGGCGTGATCGAAGACGCGGCAGTGCTGATTGCAGGCGGCCAGATTATGGCCGTGGGCAAGACTCGAGAGGTGCTGCGTAACGCGTGGTTGAAGGAACATCGTGCCGAGGTAATTGAACTGGATTGCCGCGGCAAGGTGGTGCTGCCGGGCTTTGTGGATTCGCATACGCATCCGGTGTTTGTGGCGCCGCGGCTGATCGACTTTGAAAAGCGATTGGCGGGCGCGAGCTACGAGAAGATTGCGGAGGCTGGCGGGGGAATTCGATCGAGCATTGAGGATGTGCGGGCGGCCAGCGAAGCAACGCTGGCAGACCATGTGTACTCCGCGCTGCGGCAGGCGCAGTTGCAAGGGACGACGACGGTGGAGGCGAAGTCAGGCTATGGGCTGGACGCCGCCTCGGAGATCAAGAGCCTGAAGGCGATAAGGCGGGCGGCCCAGCAGTGGGAAGGAACGGTGGTGGCGACGTTTCTGGGTGCGCACGTGCCTCCGCCGGAGTTCAAGGAAAAGCCAGACGAATATGTTGAGCTGCTGTGCGCGGAAGTTTTGCCCAAAGTTGCGCGGCTGAAACTGGCGCGGTATGTGGACGTTTTCTGCGAGCACGGGGCGTTTACGCTGGAGCAGACGGAGCGGATTCTGCGCGAGGCTCAGCGGTACGGGCTGGGTTCGCGGGTGCATGTGGGACAGCTGTCAAACACTCCGCTGGAGACGATTCTGGCGTACCATCCGGCTTCGGCCGATCACTTGGATCGTCTGGAGAAAGCCGACCTGGCCGCACTGGCGGCGGGTGAAACGGTGGCTACGCTGGTGCCTGGAGCGAATTATTTTCTGGGGACCAGGAAGTATCCGCCCGCGCGTAAGTTGATGGACGTGGGCGCGGCAGTGGCGCTGGCGACGGACTACAATCCGGGAAGCTCGCCGACGATCAGCATGCCGATGGTGCTGTCATTGGCCTGTACGCAGATGCGGATGACGGTGGAGGAGGCGCTGACGGCGGCAACGATCAACGGCGCGTACGCGCTGGAACTGGGCGCGCGAAAAGGAAGCGTGGAGGCGGGCAAGGACGCCGATCTGGCGTTCTTCGAACTGGACGACTATCGCGAGATTCCATACTGGTTCGGCGGAAATCATTGCGCGGCAGTGATGATGGCTGGACGTTTTGCGGAGTTGTTCTAAGCGAATGGGCTGAGGTATTATCCACAGCGAAAATTTGCGCATGGCAGGCGGGCTGCTATAATCAAACACGTTCCAGCAGGCGATTTGTGCTGTAGCCCCTTCCGTAAGCACTTCCGGTGCATTCAGGATGGCCAGGTAGCTCAGTTGGTAGAGCAGCGGACTGAAAATCCGCGTGTCGGGGGTTCAACTCCCTCCCTGGCCACCATTCTTCAACGTAAAATCAATAGCTTAGAGACACTCAGATCTTGCGTACCAAATTATTTACAATGAGTGCCGCCGTTATCTCGACACCTGTAAACACGCCGACAAAGGAACCTCATACACAAAGTGCATCTGTCCAAGCTAGGCAGGAACAGAAGAACTGCTCTGTCTCTGATGCCGCAAAAGACTATTTGAAAGATGCCGAGCGGAGAGCGTTCTTTCGTCGGCTGACCACCGCTGGATTCCCAAAACCGGACTTCGGGACCGAGTCGCCAGGAGATTTATGTGTAAGGTTTGTTTCCCCGGTGGGATTATCCATGAAGTTGTCTGAGGTGGAGATTATGTATAGGCCCTATTTTCTAGCGCTTCTTTTACTGTTGATCTATTCTGAATCAGCGTTCGCACAGAATACCAAAAGCAGCGGAACAGTTCCGCACTGTACTTCCAAACTGCCAGGTCTCACGAAGGAAACACTGGGCCCCCGACATCTCCTCTGTGGGCGTATGCTTCTGTTGGAAACGGAGACGGGCTTATCCGCTGCTCAAGCTGCGAGTCTATATTCCCACTCTGGTGCCAAAAACTTTGGGCAATTTGTCGTTGCCAATATTGTTTCTCAACGTTTGAATCTCGATCGTGACACCGTGCTTAATGGACTCTCTTCCTGCAGCCTGGGTGACATCGTGCAGCAATCAGGGATAGATCCTGCGACTTCCCGCGCAACAATACTGATCGCCGTGCGGGAGCTGGTGCAATCGGAAAAACGCAAAGAGTAAGAACGACATAAGTGAATGTTCCCGGAAGAGCGCCTTACCGAGATTAGTCCCGAGATGTTGGCTTGTGACAAGTTTTCTCGGCGACTCTGCGCAGTTCTGTGCGGGTGACGGGCAATGCAGGCTGAAATATCGGAACTAATCCGTTTGCGCTCTGGCTAGATCGCTTCCGAAGTGGCTGCGACCGTTTGCCGATGATTTGCCAGAAGCCGGAGAGCCCAGGCACATGGGTTCGCTCTTCCCGACTTAAAGGACTTGCTGTCATTCTCAAATCAACAAAGTGCGAACCGACCCTGTCCTTGCTAAAACGTGTATTTCAGAGAAATGGTTCCGATGTTGGTGTGGAACGGCGACTGGCAGCCTTCAGCTTGTTATTGTGGAAGCCAGCAACTGCGCACTCCACACGAAGAGCTGAAGGCTAACGGATTTCTTGTTAGAACTCGTAATGCACTCCAACGGTTAGGTTGTTTGCATGGAAGTTCCGAGGCGCGGTGAACCCGTAGGCCGGACCGTTCATTGCAGTATTTGGCAGCGTGCTGCAGGGCACGACCGGAGCCGGGGTGGTCGGCGTCGGCAGCGCGCTGGAGGTATTGCAATACTGTGCTCCCGAAGGACCACCCTCGCCGTAGCCGAAGTAGTTATACTCGCCCTTCCAGGTCAGATTCTTTCGCATCGCATAGGAGAGATTCACAAAAGGCGACTGATAGGTAGAGACCAGCGATCCGTTCACATCGCGCGGATCGTTGAAAAAGCGGCTGCCGTTGACCGAGCTTAGGCGGTAGCCGATGTTGGCGTGGAACCTGTCGATCGGCGAAAGAGCCAATGCCACTGACGCGTACTGCGTTGGAGCGTTCATGAAGTCCTTCGCCGGACCAAACGTGTAAGGAGCTCCCGATCCCGCACGGGGAGCCGGAGACGGGCAAGCCGTGCCTGTGGGCGTCGCAGCGCCCGGTATGGTGGTGCTCGCGGCCTGGCCCAGGAAGCAGATGTTGGTCGCCGTGTACACGTCGCTGTATGCATAGCTGATGTCAAACCCGTAGTGCTCGTTCGGCATCAAGTCGGCGTTCAAACTCACCGTGCGGCTATGATCGACGTGCTGGAGCGGACCATCAACGGACGCGGTGCCTGTATTGTTCGTATTGTTGTGGCGTTCGAGATCATTGTACGCGGCGGAGATCGTCGCCCAGGTCTTCGGCCGGTACGTGGTGTGAATTCTGTAATGCTGAAGCTCGCGGGGTGCGATCGGGGTGAGGACATTGTCGGCGTACAGAACCTCTACCGAACCGTTGATGTTCCAGTTGTTCGTCGGCCGAACAGCGACGCCGAAGGTACCGCCGTTTTCGTTGATGGTGAAGTTGGTGATACCGGACAGGTATCCCGTGGTGTTCGCGGCACCTTCGCCGATGGTGTGCTGCTGGTAGTGATAGGTGAGCGTGAACGTGGTGCGATCCGTAAGGTCGTACGCCGCTGTGAGGTTGTTCGTGATGAACTTCTGGCCGAAGAAATCATACTGCGGCGTTTGGACGCTCGGGCTGCCTTCAAAAGTAGAGGTCGCCTTGCCTGTGACCGGGTTAATCGCAGTGTTGATCACCCTAGTGGTTAACGTCGTGCTATTGATGTTCGGGGTTGCGGAAGTCACAGTGGTTGCACTCGTAATGTTGGCAACTCCCGGCTGGTGCACATTCGAGTAGTCGATCTGCTCGGAGATGCTGAGCTTTTTCAGCACCTGCCAAGTGACGCCATAATCGGCGGCGATCGCCTCCCGCTTGGCGCTGGCGTTGCCGATGTACGTGATTTCGCGCGTCGTTCCCGCCAGACCCTGGAAGTCATCGTAGTAGTTCGGCAGGCTCATGTTCGCGTAGGTGTAGCGAACGTTGCCGTTCATCGTGACGTTCCTGATGCTGGAGCTTTGTAACCGGAAGATTTCGGTCGGGAAGATGACGCGAGTTGGCTGGGTACGCGAATAGCTGGTAATCACATTACACGCCGGATCGACGATGGGTAGACCGTTCGGACTCTGCGCCGGGTAAATTGAGGCGGCTCCAACGCCGGCGTTGCAGGTGATTTTGACCGGACTGTTGATCGGATTGTCGTAGTTCTGGAGCAATGCGACCCTGGATCCATTCGCTTCCTGCAGATTGAAATATTGGGGCGCCATGCTGAAATAGGAATCGCCCTTGTAGTGAGTGACCTGCTCTTCATAGGTCAACCGGGTCCGCGATACGGGTTTCCACTCAACCGATCCCGTCCAGTCATCCGTGCTGTTGCGCTGATACTCCTGGAGCAGCAGGTCGTAGGAGTTTGCAACCTGGTAACCGCTGGGCGTCAGGCTCGGACCCTGGAAGATGTTCTGCGAGTAGCCGACGCGGAAGGTCACCTTCGACAGCGGAAGCAGTGTAAGTTTGGTATCCGTCATGCGGCGCACCGTGTTGAACATAAACGGCGACTGCGTCACCTGCGGCCAAGCGTAGGAACCCGTCGGCGCCGCGGCGGGACCGATTGGAATCGACTGGCCGGGTGGAAGGTTCGGATTGCCCAGCAGGTTGTAGTCGAAGTACTGGCGGTCACGGCGGAACAGACCGGAGAAGTCGTAGAGCTTGCCCTTGGAAAAGTCCAGCTTGGCAACGTTGTACGGATCGCCGCCGAGCCCGCTGGTAAAGGCTTTCAAGTGGTCGACGAGGGTGTTCTTCGTTTGCGGCAGCGCGCGCAACTCAAAGGTCTCGCCCATTATGCGCGGACCGGACTGCTGGTTGACCAGAGTGTCGTACATGGCGCCGCTGCCGTAGATATTGGCGACATGTCCGCCCAGATCGAAAGACTCATGAAGCGTGTAGCCGTCTGGTGCGTTCGCGTGAGATACCGTCAACGGAAGCTGCGCGACGGCAGTGCCCGCCGTCAAGCCCAAAATGGCTGCGGCCATGCGTCCGACAATGCATCGGGTCGCCGCAAGAGAATGGGCCGCCGCAAGAGAATGCTTTTCACTCAACAGCCGGGAAATCCATCCTGGGTTCATCATAATGAAAGCCTCACTTGAAAAGCATTGCTCGTCGAGAGCTTCAATCCCTACGCGCAATCGAAACGCGGCCGCACCTCCGCAATTCTCCAGGCGCGGCGCAATCCATGACTCCTACCTGAGGAACGCCGCATTCATGTTCGAGCCATGAATATTGGTATGGCAGTTCGTACAAGCGATGGTTTCCGACGACCCCGCGCCCATTCCGTGAACCGTGTTGGCAGCGACGCCGCTGTGGCACTGGTTGCAGAGCGGGTTGATGGCCGGCATGTTCAGCAGGCGGGCGTTCTGGGAACCGTGCGGAGTGTGGCATCCCAGGCACCCCTCGGCCTTGACCGCGACGTGTTCGTAGACGAACGGCCCGCGCGTCTCGGTGTGGCACTTGGTGCAGATCGCGTTCTGGTCGGCCGTGGACCTCACGTTGTTGGCTCCGAAGGTGCCGTGCACGTCGTGGCAATCGCTGCACTTGATCAAGCCTTCGTTCACCTTGTGGTGGAACGGCATGTTGAACGCCGGCTTAGTGTCGGAGTGGCACTGGAAGCAGAGCGTAGGCTGCGAAGCCTTCAGCAGCTTCTCTTCCTTGCTCTGATGAACGCTATGGCAGCTGATACAGCTGACGTTGGCCTTGGCGTGGGGCGAGCGGTCAAAGTTCGGGTGCGCTCCCGCGTGACAGGTCAGGCACTTGGCCTCAACCTCTTTGGCCGAGTGCTTCGCGGGATTGAAGATCTTGCTCTTGTCGCCGCCGCCCTCCACATGCGCCTGGCCAGCGCCGTGGCAGTTTTCACAGGTAACGCCAGCGCCGGCGTTGCCATGCATCAGCGTCATCTTGGTATGCGGATTTTCTTCAAATCCCTTGGCGATTCCGTCGTGACAGCCGGCGCAGGTTGCATCCCCGACAAATTGAGCAGCTTCCGCACCCGTAGCGGGTGACTTGTCCTGCGCATTGGGTTTGTTTGTCGCCAGCGCCAAGCTGGATAGGCCTAAAATCAGGGAGATCACCGCAATTACATTGGGCGAACGCCTAAGGGTCCGTGGATCTTTCATCCTCGCTCCTCGACAACAACGAACTGAAAGTGATTCAGCCGAGAGTATATTTCCAGAATGTTCTACAATCGACCGTGAGCCATATCACACTTAAGTATGGCGGTTGTAGGCAACGTTCTTAGTTTGCTGAGCATCCCGGGGACGTCGCTTTGCAACCTCCTTCGTTGGCGACAACTACACCTGTGAGTCCTTGCCACGCTTGATCGCGGTTACTCGCGTTCCCAAGGAAACAACGCCTGCTCTGCGCGAACCCGTCCAAACGGCCATCACAGGGTGCTTACGTTGCACCTAAGCTGCGATTTGAAGATTTAGAATTACATCCAATTCGCAAGGATGCCGCATCACGAAAAAATGAAGTCTCTTCTCGGATCGGCCCTAAGGTTACTTAAGGTGATTCACTCGGCACCGAAGGTTGCCAGATCGCGTCGGCTTCTCACGTTTTTGCCATCAACCTCTTTGCTTGGAACGGCTGTGTAGCTTCAGCAAGTAGTCACGTTTCCTGCACCTAGGTTGTTTAATCCCAGGGTTTGATGGTGCATTCTATTCACAAGAGTGGAGGGAGGCACTATGGGACAGGTTTTGCATCGGGGCGCCACCACGACAGAAGCGATTCGTCGAGCGATACAACATAGTCAAGAGAGCTGGAGAGGGTTGGCTCGCCGCCACGGCATCAACTCCAAGACTGGGGATAGGGCTGTGAACAGAATCCTTCTTCTATCATAGATCAAGTTTGAAAGCAGACTTCAGCTCTGCAATCTGGTCGGCGCTCAGAGTGCGAACGTGAGTGTTGCGCAGCAGCAGAAACAGCTTGGCGGTTTCTTCCAACTCCTCCGTGGCATAGATCGCAGCTTCCAGCGACGTGCCTGAGACCACCGGTCCATGA